>Ga0078972_1000326_pt1 | contig 199313 bp, 175 predicted proteins | sample YelNatPaOPGAMG01_FD_67568 | JGI IMG/M metagenome (GOLD analysis project Ga0078972, IMG submission 67568) | Hot spring thermophilic microbial communities from Obsidian Pool, Yellowstone National Park, USA - OP-RAMG-01 (SPADES assembly) (version 2) | ecosystem: Environmental > Aquatic > Thermal...
GCCAGGTGCCCCCTCGTCTCCGGCGCCGCCCTCCTCCGCCTCCAGCACGACCGCTACGCCTCCGGCTCCCCCTCGGCCTTCGACACCAACCTCGTCCGCCTCGGCGCCCGCAAACTGGGGTCCAAGACTGCTGTCACGGAATTTATTGGTGCGGCGTACACGTTCGAGGAATACCCCATGAAATACAACGGCTCGAACATCTCGGATGTGATCTACAGTTCTCCGAACGAAGCAGCAGCGATCACCGCAATCAAGAAGTCAACGTCCCGCAGCACAAGGGGCTCAGCGTGCATCAACTACGACAACTGGATGCGCGCCATGCTGATCATCCTCAAGAGGGGTTGGTGCGGCGCGATCAAGCAGACGGCCGACAAGCTGATACAGCTCGCAGAGATCTCGAGGAAATGCCAGGAGATGCAAGTATACATGCGGAACATGGTAATGGCTTGCGCCGACAAGGAGACACTGGACGCGCTCACGAATGCTTTCGAAAATGCCTCCTTCTCGTTCGAAGACATCAGCGCCCGGAATTACATACAGGTCCAACACCTGCGCTACGCATGGTACGCTAAGCACTGCTACGACAAGACCGATTTGGAGAAGAACATTACTTCCTACTGGTGCTATGCTGTTGGTAAGCACTTCTCCAGCGATGGCTCGCCAGTCGTGATCAACACCGATATGGTGCGGGCCGAGCTGGACATGCACGATCTGCTGTGCTGCGCGTGCCGCAAGGATGTGCCAGAGCTGGTCACCAAACTGCTTCCGGTCTACGACGGCATTTACCAGAGCAAGCAGAGGCTGCCGATGTACTCCACGCCGCTGGTGGAGGTGCTGCTACCGATGGCGGGATCTGCCAGGATAGTCAATCTCATCGGCCGTTACATAGAGTGCTCCGGCGTGATAGAGAGGTACGAGAGGGTCCCAGAGTACAGCCACGACATGACCAACAGTGATCTGCTGATCCTTAATGCCATATTCGGGCTATGCAAGCGCGGCCTTCTGAAGCTCGACCTGCACTTCTTCTGCTCGCTCGGAGCGGAGACCTGCATCGACATACTGCTTCTGCTCCTCCAGCAGAAAGACTTTGGGAAGATGGTGTCCGATGCGGAGAAGTCTCTCGACAAGCTGTTCGGCTTCACCTGCCAGATCATCACCCTCGGATTCGATCCAAGGGTCACCGTTTCCCACCTGAGGACCATCATCTCCATGGGCGAAGGAGGAAGACTGAAGCACAACTGCTGGTACTGCGGCCTGAGCCCCGGAATGCACTTGCGAGTGTGAGAAGAATTACAACAACAACAACAACAACAACAACAACAACAACAACAACAACAACCACCCGCAAATTGACCGTATCGGAATAAATTTTACAATTTCAGATTTACACATCAACAGCCAGGAACAATTGTGTGGCAATGAACTGTCCAAGTTTTGAGGTGTCCCTCCATCCCTGAAACGGTTTGAGCAGCAGCACCAGGTGAGTTCAACCAAAACTATTCACGTGCTGCTGCTTAAAAGTTTTGGGGAGCTATTTATAAAACCCAAAACTTGGACAATTCGTTGGCAGAATGACGTGGCACTAAAGATTCAAATATCTTTGGGAAAAGACAATTGCCTGTCATCGAACTGTCCAAGTTTTAGGGTGTCCCTTCATCCCTGAAACGGTTTGAGCAGCAGCACCAGGTGTTGTCAAACCAAAACTATTCACGTGCTGCTGCTCAAAGTTTTTGAGAGCCATTTTACAGATCCAAAAACTTGGACAGTTCGTTGGCAGACAATTGTTTGTGCCGAATCAAGGAAACATTCACTCGATTTGACCGATCAAGTTTACATTGTGACACTTTCGAGGAGTAATTTTTATTGAGTTTCATTCACGTGTCGATATTGCCAAGTGGTTGCAGAGGGGGGTTTTTCTCTCCCTTCAGTTAATGTCGACAGTGGACATCCCGCTGGCATTCCTGCTCACCCTCGCGCCTGGCAGGCTGCTCAGATTGACCTCGGACATGCCGGAAGCCTCTCCGATGACGCGCTTGCGTCCGATCATTCTGGTGATGTGGGACATTCCGCTCGCTTCCGCCTTCACGGAGTCCGCGGAGCTCCCGCCGAGGTTGATGGAAGAGGTCCCGCTCGCACCCATGTCCGCGCGGCCGCTCACGTTCCATTCTCCCGTCTTGACCTTCGAGGCGCCAGAGCACTGGATGTCCAGCACCTTGAGCTTGAGGGACGCGATACCATCGGCATAGACGGAGGAAGCACCGCTGCACGAGATGTTCAGGCAGTCATCGGTGAACACCGATGCGTCCGCGAAGGTAACGCTCGAGCTTCCCGTGAGCTTGACATCCTCGAGGTTGAACGTGGTGTTGCCGTCTGCGACGTACTTCGTCATGCCCGGAAGGGCCTCCGGGGGCGATGAAGCGCCAGACAACGGCCCGTCGATCTCGGCAAAGTACTCGGTCCACCCGTTGGGCATCATGAACGTCTTTCCAGCACCGCGGCCGTGACGGAGCTTGTAGGGGCTGTAGCGAACGCCGTTGATGGACATCCCGCTGCCCCCACTTGAAGAGATGGAGCACCCGGATACGCTGAAGATGCTGTTGCCGCTCCCGCAGTAAGAGATGCCACCAGAGGATGATAGATCAACGTCGCAGACGATCAGCCCGCTGATCCCATCGTTCTCGACCTTGAACCGCCTGTTCTCGGACGTCGATGTTATGGTCGCTCGCGGGCCGTAGCCGACAATCACATCGACAGTCTTGAAAGTGATGGACTTGATGACCCGCTTGAGCTCTGCCATTCTTTTTTTTTAGTTTCACTGCGCTGCAGACAAACGGAACAATAATGGAGGACTGCGATGTCACGCGCAGGATTTTGCTGCTGTCACTGCGGAAGAGAAATGTGAATATCGTCTGAAGTCGTTGCGTTGTTGAATCTTTCTCTCTCCTAACGGCTGTTCTCGATGGTCTTCAGGAACGCCTGCATCGCTTCCTTGCTCTCGATGAGCGTCTGGAACAGCACCCTCTGACTCGGCATAATGACCTCCAGGTTGACCGCCTCGGCCGCGATGTCCTTGGCCGTGGGAGCATCGGCAGGGGCAGGCACCGCGTAGAACTTCTTGAAGAGATCCCTCATGGCGTACAGGTGGGCGTGGTCCTCGGAGATGGGAAAGATGTCAGCGTTCGACTCGTTGATGCACATCAGCACATCGAGAGCGATCTTGACCGTGTCGGCTGCTGCTCCTGCCATTTTTTATCTCACTTATCCTTCTCTGAAAGGGTTTTATTCAAAGAGAGGATGATCTCTGATCCACATGGAGATACTTGGTAAAATCCAGTGTCACTTTCAAAACAATTGTTTTTGAAATCAATTGTCTCTGATTGTGACACTTTGTGCAATGTGACACTCAGCTGGCTGGATTTGGACTGCGGATCAAGTTCAGCATCGACACGATGCACCCGACATCTGCCGCGCCGCATGATTTGATGCTCGAAATGAGTTTCTGGGCATCCTCATCCGATATGGGCTCCTGGAGCAGGACCTTCTGCGCAATGCCGTCGTACGCATCGCACATCTGGCCGTAAACTGCTGTCTTCTTGGCCGCAGCGCCGATGCTGCGGTCGATGAAAAGCTTGAGGTTGGCGACCATCGTGCACTTGGTTGTGAGCCACTCCATCTCGTGTCTCCTTGTTGTTGCTGCTGCTGTGAAAGAGAAGAATCCAGGGCAAGACCACCTGCTTATAAGATTTTTTCAGGTCTATGACGCACACAGCCTGCTAAAAATAATCCTGTGTGAGCGGCCTCTATTAATAGACGTTTTGCTGTTTGGGAGTAAAAATATTTTTTTATTTATAGCGCCCTATGTCTATTTTTAGCTTTCTGCCTATGTCTATTTTTGGCAGACTATGTGCGTCATAGACCTGAAAAAACCTTATAAGCAGAAGGTCACACGGTGAGTTTCGTAAAAAAGTTTGGACCGCCCAACAACAACAACAACTGCTACTAATACTTCCGCGATAGTAATGTCGGAGCCTATCGTGTGCGCCATCTGCGGCCTGTCACTCGGCGGCGGCGAGGTTTTGAACGTTTCTCTACCGTGCGGACACAGAATTCACTATTCTTGCGCTGTGAGCACCTGCGGCAACTGCGTGCAGTGTTTCCCTTGCAGGAAACCATTGAGAACATTGATCAGTCCCAACGATCAAGAGGCCATGCTGATGGCTCTGCTCAGGTGCAGACTTGCAGAAAATACCAAAAAGGTTGTCGATAACGTCTGGAAAATGATACTTCAGTTCAAATGCCAGGACCTCGATAAAGAAATGAAGCATGATCATCCAGAAATGGACTATCCGGTTCCTATCGCATCTATTCCACAGCGTTTCGGCGGCGAAGACGATCAGTTGCCTTCTCCGCCACTTCTGGAAAAGGAACTTTGATGTCCATAAAAGATTTCATTTGTGAATATCTCTGTCAGTGAGTTGTCCAAGTTTTGGAGTGTCCCTTCGGGACCCCAAAAACTTTGAGCAGCAGCACGTGATTAGTTTTGGTTGGACACCACCTGGTGCTGCTGCTCAAACCGTTTGGGGTCCCGAAGGGACACCCTAAAACTTGGACAACTTGATGGCAAAGTGACGTGTAAGAGATTCATGGATCTTTGGTGCCACGTCATTCTGCCATCAAGTTGTCCAAGTTTTGGGTTTTATAAATAGCTCCAAAAAACTTTGAGCAGCAGCACGTGATTAGTTTTGGTTGAAGACCACCTGGTGCTGCTGCTCAAACCTCTTGGGCCTCGAGGGGTCACTCCAAAAATTGGACAGTTCGATGGCAGACAATTGTCTGTGTCGGCTTGAGATATTTTGGAAAAGGATTTGAGAAATCTCGGGTCGTGATCCATGCATTTTTCGAAAGTTTTGCAGGAGAGAAGAAAAAAAGGAGGGAATTTGATGTCGGCTGCAGCTATCATCGTCGTCGCTATCTCTGGCAAGATGGGCTCTGGCAAGAGCATGCTGGCCGAGTACATCACCAGCAGCATCGGAAGAGATAGGGCCATCCGCAGCTCGTTCGGGGATGCGGTCAAGTATGCCGCAGCGCTCATCTTCGAGTTCAGCCCCTTGATGGCCTACAGAAGCGAGGGGAAGTGCAGCTTCGTTAAGGGCCGCACCCTAACAGAGGCGAACATTGCTACGAAAGGCAAGGCCCTTCCAGAGCTCACCGATGCGCAGTTCACAGAGGTCGTGAGACTTCTCGTCGAAGGCATCAAAAAGATCCAGAACGGTGATGCCCGCAAGAAGATCACAGTGGGCCGCACTCTGCAGCTCGTCGGAGAGGCTGTCCGCGAGGTCTATCCGACCTACTGGGTCAAAGCGTTCGAGGCGAAGCTCGTGGCAGAGATCGGGAGCCGCCATCTCGTGGTGATCGACGACCTTCGGCATCTGACCGAGATGGATTGGGTCAATCAACACCGACTCTGCATCAAGGTAAAGATCGTCATCAAGCAGAATGAGGGAGACAAAAATGCCGATCCTGCTTCCGCAGCAGCAGCCACTACAGAGGATGGAAGAGACAAGAACCATGTGAGCGAGACGCAGCTCGATTCGTACGGTCAGTGGGACTACGTCATCGAAAACGACGGGAAGACCTTCTCCATCATACAGAACAACACGGAGATTCTGGCAACTCGCATCAAGGCCGCACTGGAGACCATCAATGCCAACAACTGAAAAGAACATAGAAATTTATTTGCTTGTTTAGAGGAAAAACCGAAGAGCAGCGGTTTGTTCGCATTACCACAAAAACTTTGGGTGCGGTAATTGACATACAATTGTACCCCCAGGTCCTAAGACAAGACCTTCTCGGGCTGTGTTCCTTGGCATATGAAGATGTCATTAGCAGCTGACAAAATCTCCTCGGGCACGCCATCGATTCTGTTGAGACCGATGAACACGATGCTGATCTTCTTCCCGTAATGGTTGATGATCGCTCTGACATCTCCCCTCCGCCAGAATGCAGCATCGGGATCATCGTAGGGACCGAAGTCGATGCGGTTGAGGGTTCCGGCACGAACGGGAGCGTCTGGCCTGTTCACGAGAACAAATGTGCTGCCGGGAGGCGAGACCGCGTCCCTGGAAGACTGTGGGACATACGACCATTTGTTCATGATGTCGAACCTGTTGGGACCAACGAAGATGATGGTCGCGCCCACCGTCTTGATGTGCTCCAGATCGGCAGTCGACACAGAATCGGAAGAACTGTAAATCATTATCTGCGTGCTCAAAACACTTTTGTTTATTGACTGACCTGATTTTTAATCAGATTGACGCATTCTTGATGTAGCGGCTCTGCATCTTCGCCGCATAATCAGCAACAGACTGCGGGTACTTCTTCTCCTCCACTTCAGTCAGTTCCTCTATGTCTGCTTCCGCTGCTTCCAGCATGTGCCGCTTGAGCTCGGGGAACGGGATCAGGCCGTAAAACTTAAAGCGACGACTGCCAGCCTTGTGCAACTCGATGGATGTCTGAGTGTCACGAGAAACGACTGCGCTGACCACTTTGTAGAGCGTCTTGATGTTGACCAAGGAGTAGAGTTCGATGCAATCTGAGCCCTGAATGCTTTTCAGGGCTGCATCACGCGAAAAACAGAGCCTGTACAGGCGGAACCTGAGGTCTCCCTGTTTGTCGCGGTAGCTGTAGATCGGCAGGTCCCACTCCGACTTGAACTGCGTGTTATTGATCGCGATCGTGGCCCAGCAAGTCCGGCCAGAGTCTGAGAGCAGCACGTTCACATATGCTCTCGGGTCTTCTTCTCCTCCTTTTCTGCTCACTGAAGGACTGACATTCTGGTGCGACCCGTCATCGCTGCTCTCTGCCATTTCTCTGCTGCTGCTGCTGCTATGAATGATGAAAATCTACTTTTGTGACTCCAAATAAAAAATCGTTTTTCTGGCTCCCCTATGTCTATTTATAGCATTCTGCCCTAGGGCTATTTTTGGCAGACTATGTGCGTCATAGACCTGAAAAAACCTTATAAGCAGGTGGTCGCATAGGAGAAAAATAGATTCAGGAAGGTCCGACCTGGATATCTTCTCCACCTTCTTTATGATCCGCACGCGCTACAGCGACAAGATGCGCTCGGTGTACTTCAAGAACGGCAGATACTACCACGCCTGGATTCACGCCATCAACAAGCGCAAGCGCGATCTGCCCAAGTACAAGGTGGCCGAGTGGGAGAAGAACTCGTACTACTTCAAGCCCGGGTGGGTGCAGCGCCTGGAGGAAAGGAACCTGCTGATCAAGATCGAGGGCGACCGCACCTACGGCGACGTCTGGTTCGTCGACATGAGGGCATCGTCCGAGTTCCTCGGCTGCACTTGCAAGAGTCTCTCCAAGACCCTGGAAGACAAGAGGCACATGATGTTCATCCCGCCCATCATGCGCACGGTCCCCATGAAGTGTGAGTAAAAGTTCTCCGCTCCCCCATACATTTCTCCGCCACATTAACTTAGACTTTCTCTCCGCAGACGGCTTCCAAGTCATTCCAGAGAAGGACGTGCAGGTGCCCTCGCGCAAGAATGCGGCGTACGACAACATCGCGAAGTCCCCGCTGCCCGTGTTCGAGCCGATGCCGCCAGCTTTCGTCGAGCCCGCGATCATCACCCAGATCAGAAAGATGCAGAGAGACGCGCCTGCGCCCGCTCACGCGACTGCGCTCAGGACCAGTGCGGGCATTGTTCATCCGGACGTGGAGCCGTTCAGCGATTCGGAAGAAGATGTACAGCAGAGGGGAAAGGTCACCACCGTTCCCGGGGCTACGGACCTCCCCAAGATCAGCGGCGGCATCAGTCCCATAGTCCACCAGGAACTTTCTCCTGGCTTTTTCGAAGCAGGAGAGCGTTTCTTCGTCAACTTTGGTGTCGACGAAGCGATGGAGCAGGAAGCGGGAGCTGGGCCAGTCTTGGACATCGAGATGAACGCTCCGAGCTGGTTCAACCCGCAGGCGTTCTACATGCAGGACGATGGCATGCTCAGTCCAGCCACCATTTCAGAAGACACTGCGAGGTGGGAGGTCCTGCAGCCTTTTGTGTATTAATCTGGCACTTGCCGAACCCTTTATTGTTTGACTTCAATAAAAGTGTCTCGGACTCTTTTTCACCATCAATAGTCCCATCCAAATGTGATCGGGTGCTTGACTTCGATCACGCTGTCAGAGTGGAAAGCATTCTCCGGCGAATTCTCCAGCTCCAGGCTGATGTAAGGGACGCTGGTGCCATCTTTCCTCCCCTTGCCGTACACGTGGATCACGGGGTAGAACGAGTTCCCCATTGCCGCAGGGGTGTACTGGATCGAGTCATCGTGTATGTCGAACTTGTAGTCATCGATGGGGGCGATGCAGGTCGGAATGCTGCTGGAGATTGGGTAGTGGGCCTTGCCAATCTTGATCGACAGAGCCTTGACGGTGATCGTGACTGAGCGTGAAACGGCGTCCACCGCAATGTCGCTGCCAGCGCTCAACTTCACGCCTCCCAGAGTGAGGTTGTTCTTGAGGTACGCTTCGGCCTGGCTCTCGCACTCCTTCTTCTTCTTGCTGGAGAAGGCTCCCCACAGAGTGACCAGGGCTGTGGCAGTGCCAGCTGCCACCACTGCAGCGATGAATATGTCGAGCCCGGTGTTCATATTGCCTGAGTCTTTCACACTCTGGGTGATATTTAAAAGACCCACAGATAAAAATGATTTGTTTGTTTGGGTTTTTCCTGGCTTCTCCCACTTATCATTCTTACTCACTCGGCGAAAGCGACACCGCCATCCGGTACCTCCGGTACCTCCGGTGCCTCTGGTACCTCCTCTTCCTCTCCCGCCTTCGCATTCTGCAGCTCTTGCTCAGCGGCAGCATTTGGAGGGACACGGTGATCCTCAGCAGGGCCACGAACGTACGCGAACATGTAGTCGAGATTGAGGGGGGCCACAATCAGGTACAGCAGCACAGAGTAAACTGGTGCTCCCAGCATCTCGAACACCACGGCCAGCCAGAAAGAAATGACCACCGCACAAATGGCAGAGTTCACCTCGGTGTCATCGGTGTACAGAGTTGGAGAGTTGACCACAGTGTGCTCGACCAGGGTGTCAAGTTCGGAGGTATCATCGTCGTCATCCCACCGCAGCTCATCATCCAGGTTGTGCACCAGGGTGTGCTCGATGTACAGCTTGCCCAGTACAAACTCGAAACAGGCCATGGAACTGGCAACGACAAGAATGGCGATCATAGTCGGAAGAGGATTGGTGGCGGTAGTGGTGGTGGTGCCACTCAGAATGACGCCATTGACAATGCGGTGGCAATAGCCGAGGTAGTGCCAGATGATAATCAGAGCCTCAAAAATGTCGACCCTGATGTAGTAGATGATCGAAGCAGCAACGAAACACATCTCGGCCAGGAACAGCGCGTTGTTTCTCGCGGCCATCATGCGCTTGTGAGTGGCGAGGCTTCCCTCCATGTGCGGCAGAACATGGTGTGCGTGCTCTTGCTGCTGCTGCTCCTCTTCGACCCCAGCCATCTTTTTTTATCAAAAAGCAGTTATGCAGACACACCCAACAACTCCACCTTTTTTTCTTTTTATGATGATCCTGGAGCGAGCTCGCAAAGAGATTCTTCTTTGTTGATGATTCTGGAACAAAAGAAATCAGTGCTCTTCGGTCAGCGAAACCGCGGGAGAATTTACTCTTTCGGCTTCCTCTGTGGCTGGCCTGGTCCGGATGACGACCGTGTTCTGCCCCCTGACGAGCGCAGAAAGGTAGTCGCACACAACAGGGATAATGAGCATATCGATCGGCACGTAGCAAATGCGACGGCTGAGCAGAGCGATGATCGCGTTCACGCCTCCGAATATGAATGACCACCTGGCTGCATTCGGGTCCTTGTTCTCGACGTACAAAAACTGATCGGGACTTGCAGGGAGTCTGAAACCGATCTCTGCAGACGGGTCGTGGATCGCGGTAAGCTTGAGGTACCACCTGTACAGGGCGAATTCCACGATGGCCACAATTAGAACCATCTCCAGCAGCGCCAGTTTCTCCTCGGATGCATCGTGTTTCGGTGGAACGGCGATGATCCCGCGAGCAGACCAATCGATGCCCCTGGCCGTCTCCAGTGCGGAACAGAGATGCACCCAGATGGCCAGCGCGACCTTGAACAAGTGCATTCTCACGTAGCACGCTGCCGCAAGCGCGTATGCCACAGCGTCAAAAACGATCATTGCAGCAATCTTAAAGTCCAGCATTCTGCTGTACTTGTTCGCCTCTCTCATCGTCATTTCCGCCACGATGGCGCTGGCGCTGGTGCTGCTCATTTGCTGTTGCTGTGTTAAAAAGAGAATAATGACACTGATATCTGTCCAAGGAGAGATCTTGACGTATAAATATTTTACCGTATTTATTGATTGCACACCTTGAACTCCACGCTGGTGGAGATGCTGGCAAGCACAGTCTGCTGCTCTGCAAAATCGACCACAGAGAATTCTCGCGGCACGTTTGCTGGCACCCCAGGTTTCCCCAAATGCAGTGTCTGCAGCATGAGTCCGATCAGCGCCTTCTCGCGGTAAACGGCGGTGGCGGTGCCCAGAGAACCTGACGGGTCCGGTTCGAACATGTCCGTGACCATCGTGCGGTCCACATCCGGCCTCCGCAGAATAGCGGTCATTATCGCGTACGCGATGAGAATGTCAAAGCAGAACACGTAAGTCGGGAGGCTCTGCAGCATCGTGGCGATCAGGCTATCATAGTACGCCCCTCTGCAGCGCCCCATCCGCACAATGTACTGAGTCTCGTCGTAGTATACATTCTCTGGTCCCACGACCTTCCAGCCCCCGAGCACCATGAACCGCGGAACGCACAGCCTCCAGTTGCCGCTGACAAATTCGGCGAGCGGCATGCTTATGAAGATTTCGTTCAGCTCCCGCATGCTCGGGAACTTCGAGACCACGTACGAGTTGGAGTACGTCGCCTGCACATCCTGGATAAATCCCATAACACCGATCTCCGCGTAAAAGTACAGCACGATCTCTTCTTGTTTCCTGGGCGCCTTCTTCTGCCTGGCGGCCGTCGTCAGGACTTTCCTGCTCGGGATCCGGAAGACAGATGTAGACGAGGCCTCCAGTGCCGCTGCTTCCTCCTCGGCGGCTGTTGGAATGTGCTTCTCGATCGCTGGTGATGTGCTCATTATTGTCGAATGAGCCCCTCCAAACTTTTCGGCTCTGCTACCCCCCCCCGTGTGACCTTCTGCTTATAAGGTTTTTTCAGGTCTATGACGCACATAGTCTGCTAAAAATAGCCACGTGGTAAAGCTAAAAATAGCACAGTGCACAGAAAGGATTACCCTATCTCGGACATCATCTGTTGTTATTTACAGTGGAAAATTTCACCGCACCGCACTTCCGCATCTCAGAAAACATGCACTCTGATATTTTTTAGCAAACTCTCGATTGATGTTGCTGTATCGGTCACGAATCTCATTTTTTGTGCTTAACGTTACAAGAGTGTGAAGAAGAAGAAAGAGCAGCAGCAACAAATGGTAAAGGAAGTGGACCTGGATACGGAAGGTGGCTGCCCATTCTGCAAGCCTGGGTCACATTTTGTCACTGTTGGAAGCATCAATATGTCCAAGCAGTGGATGCGTGAAAGTGACGACAACGCGGTCAAGTACGACGAGACGACGGGTACATATTCATGCAACAGATGCGGTTCTTCCTTTCACGCGTGCGTTGGAAGCAAGCTCAGGAGGATCCAGCGGAAAGGATGCGTCTACTGCAATATGAGCAAGACCCCTTTCTGGAAGCTAGCAGCATCCAGGTTCAAGGGGAGCGCGGTCGACGACGATGACATCCTGGTTGAAGCGCAGAAGATCGAGGCCGAGATGGCTGTGGAGGCCAGGAAAACCCGCCAGATGGAGCTCGAGGAATTACTCCGTCGTTCAGAAGGCGTTCCCGGAAATACCAAAGAAGCGGACTCGATGCTCGAGGACGAGGTGCAAATGCGGATGGATGCCGCAGCGCAGACTCGTAGGGCTGCTGCTGTCTTCGAGAGCGCCGTTAAGGAAGTTCCGAACAAGCTCGTCGCACAGCCCTGGCAACGCAACTGCGTCAGGGCAGCGTTCGGTCCTGGAGCGTTCGACGAGGGGTACGACGCTGACGACCTCAAGATGTTCTCCCGCGAAGATCTCAACAGAGCTCCTCCCGACTTCGCTCTCGCCGCGATGCACAGGGAGACTCCTTCTACCAATATCCTGACCATGGCGGATGAGATGGCACGCATAAAGAAGGCCGCAGCTGACAGAGCAGCGGCCAACGCCGAGCCGAATCCCTGCCCGAGCTGCGGGTCTCTTGACCTTGAAGTTGTCCGTGATGGCGGTTCCTTCTCCTGCCGTTCCTGCAGGCAGTTGTTCCACCGCTGCAGGAACGGCACGGTGGGGCCGCAGCACTACAAGCTCGGCGGGCCTGGCCCGATGTTCTGTCCCGACTGCGCCCGTCCCGGTCCCTACGATGTTCCCGTCCCTCCCGGAAATCCTCCAGAGGATGCCATGACGGCAGAATGGAGGGCCCTCGGCTACATCAAGTAAATTCGTTTCTGCACCGCACTCTGGTAAAGAGAAAAACCAAGTTTTTCTATTCTCGTGCAAGACCTTTAGTGGCGGACGGTGATGTCGTAGTGCGTCACACCTTCAAGGCCAGCGCGCTTGAACGACCGCAGCTGCTGCTTGATCAGCGTGTGCTCTGCCTCGTCCGAAGGCAGACAGACCCCCATGATGATCTTGAGAACGCCTCCCTTGCAGATCAGGTAGTTGTATCCAGGGTCGCTGTCCTCGTTTTCATCTTCCTGGGCGAAGAAGATGTCGATGTCATCCTTCTCGTCGAAACGCTGCAGGATGATCTTGAGCATGCAGCTGACGGCCACCGCGTTCAGGGGGTCGCATTCCATCCCCTCGCCCTCCATGAATTCCATGGCATCGGAAACCGCCTCTCCGCAGCACCCCCTGGTGCAGAGGATGTACGGGAAGTACTCGTCGATGGTCTCGAGTCCCCAGCCGTCCGCGTGCTCGGGGTCGCCCAGAAAATCGTCGTCCAGGAGGCTGCGGTCCCAGAGGTTCAGCGAGAACCGCCAGTTCTCGGTCATCTCGGTCTTGGTCGCCTTCTTCAGCATGTCCATCACGTTCTCCAGCGCTTCCGATGAGATGCAGGCGTCCGCAGAGGGCTCGTAAGCCGTTTCGTCGCGCTTGTCCTTGGTGTAGAGGGTCACCCTCTTCTCCAGGCTGCGCGAGAATGCCTCGACGAACTCGTAGGTATTGGCGGTCACAAAGTGCTCTTCCATATTTCGCTTGGTATAGTTATCGATCTGACTTCTTCTTCTTTATTCCCCTGCGGGACCTTCTGCTTATAAGGTTTTTTCAGGTCTATGACGCACACAGTCTGCTAAAAATAGCCCTAGGCCAGAAGGCTAAAAATAGACATGGACACTACAAATAGTGCAGAGCGCAGAAAAGAGTTTTTGTTCTTATTGATCATTCGATCGACGGGGGGATAGTGATCGATCAAACAAATCCGCCATCTGCGAGCTTGGAGACAGCAATGGAGAGCAGGCTGGTGATCTCGGCATGGGCCTTGCAGATCTTGACCACCAGTGAAATGAGCTCCTTGCGGTCGGCAGAAGAAGAAGAAGAGGAGGAGGAGGAACTGCCATCTACCGCGCATGGAACAGGCGAAGCTGGCACCTGGATGCGTCCTTCGCATGGTGTGATGCCATGGACGAGTGTCGAACCGGACACAGTCTCAACGGCCTTGCACATCTTCAGCATCTCATCGCTAGTTGGATGCCTCGCCGACTTGTCGCAGTCAGCGAACACATCATCAACCGTCGTCTTCATCTTCTTCGTCGGAGACGCGGTAGCCGCAGCAACATCATCGTCCCGGTTGAACACGGCAGCGACGGGAGAACCGACGCACGCACTCCTCTTGCCCAGCAGGCGCTGGGGAGAGGACTTGAGGTACAGATCAGTCGCCTTGGTCGCCTCTTCCTCGTCGAAGGGCTTGCGCATGTCCTCGTGGAAGACAACCTTGGCCTGCTCCTTGCGCTTCTCCAGGTCCTGCTCGGTGCTGGTCAGACCAGGCAGCGCAGCGGCATCGGGAAGCTCATCATCGTCGCAAGGCTTCCCAGAACGAGGAAGAACGGGGAGACTGGCAGGCATCATCTCTTCGGCTGTGATAGTATCCCTGAGCGGAATGCCGGCCCAGGCATCCTCGGGGAGCTTTGTCTTCCTCTGTGGCGGCGCTGCCTGCACTCCCCCTTCCTTCTCCTTCTCTGCAGCAGCAGCAGAAGTACTCGGAGCAGGAGAGCCAACGGTGGGAAGCGCAACGCCGCACCGAGGAGGAGGGCAGGTGAACATGTCACAAGTTGCTGCCCGAACCATCCTCTTCGCACGCTCGAGAAGAGCCTTCTCGCGGGTCATCACCTCTTCCTCTTCCGGAGCGGCGCTGGGTGCACCCGAAGGACTCTCGGTGACACTGCTGCCAGGTGAGCCCACAGTGACGTCCTTGAGCGTCTGGTCCTGCTGCATCTTCGCCTTCGCCTCATCCATCCACTGCTTCCTCTTCTCCGGTGAAGAGAAGACTGGGAATGCAGGGTTGGCTGCTGCGCCTGCTGCTGCAGCAGCGGGAGCAGCCTCGTGCTCGACCAACTCCATGATCACAGGCTCCACCTTCCTGATTCCAGCCTCTGGGAATCCGAACGAGATAGAGTACTCGGCATCGTCCGGAACATAGCCAGCCTTGTCCTTCTCGGTCTTCTGCCCGCGCAGGACGACTTGGTAGTAGTTGTACTCCACTGCGGAGACCTCATTTCCGTTGCAGAGCAAGAGCCCCTTGAGCTTCTTCTCGTCTTTCTTGTGGAACACGGGGTCCTCCAGGGGGTCGGCCTCAAAGTACGGCGGGGCATCCGGTCCCGAATGGGTGCAGGAGACGTAGGCCCTGGTGGTCTCGTAGACCTTCCAGGGCGCTGGCTGAACTGTGCAGGGCTTCTCCTTGTTCATGACGACATCGAACTTACGCTCCGCAAAGTTCGAGTCGGAGAACACGCACGCTCCACCCGTCGCTGAGCCACTCGGGACAGGGGTCGAGGCACAGTTGTTGTTCTCCTTCCCAGACAGCCGGTAGCGGTTGACCTGGATGATGTTGATGGGGTCGCACTTCTCTGTCGGTTCGTCGTGTCCCTCGCCGTACGGGGTCATGGAGGGCGTCACCACGCGGTGGTTGTTGTGCAGCACCATGATATCCGAAGAGATCGGCCAGGGCGTGATGACGAAGTCGCCCGAGTTGCTGATCCTGAGGGTGTCCTTCCCGCCGTTCGATGGCAAGATCCTGAACCCGTTCGGCAGCTTGATCTCCTTGGTCTCCTTGATCGGAAAGTCGGGACCAGCTGGCAGCATCCGCTTTAGCATGTCGGGGATGGGGTTGATCCTGACACACCGAACGCCGAAGATCTCGATGCCAAAGTCGCCACCCATGTCACTCATGTCGAAGACGTCCCGCAAGTACTCCACAGCCATTTTTTCTCTCGCTCTTTAAGAGAAACAATAACTCTGGGACTGGATGATATTTTTTGGATTCGGGTCGATTGTAGGAAAATGCAAATGGCTCTGGGTACCGATTTGGTGAAAAAACGATTGATTTCGATCACAACAAAAACCAAATGCGCATAGTTCAATTCCTGAGCACCCTCACTGGCAACGGTGTCGATGAAGCAGCGCTGTGCGTCATCATGTTCAGCATAGCCTTTATAGGCGGACCGACGACTTATCCATACGTGATCCTCATCTACGTGCTTCATCTGGCCGCTTCAGCGTATGTGTTCTACCAGCAGGACTACGCACCCATTCTCCAGCTTGTTCCTCTGCATCATGACCAGCAAAACGTTCACACTGGGCCCGATGACCCCCAAATCGAAATATAACAATTGATGTAAAGACAATTGTCTGCCAATGAACTGTCCAAGTTTTGGAGTGTCCCTTCATCCCTGAAACGGTTTGAGCAGCAGCACCAGGTGGTGTTCAACCAAAACTAATCACGTGCTGCTGCTCAAAGTTTTTTGGGAGCTATTTATAAAACCCAAAACTTGGACAATTCGTTGGCAGAATGACGTGGCACCAAAGATCCATGAATCCTTACACGTCACTTAGCCATCAAACTGTCCAAGTTTTGGGGTCTATAAATAGCCTTCCGAAACTTTGAGCAGCAGCACCAGGTGAAGTCAAACCAAAACTAATCACGTGCTGCTGCTCAAAAAGTTTTGGAGAGCTATTTATAAAACCCAAAACTTGGACAACTTGCTGGCAGAATGACGTGGCATTAAGATTCATGAATCTTTACACAGACAATTGTCTGCCAACGAACTGTCCAAGTTTTAGGGTGTCCCCTGGGTTTTTGAAGAGGTTTGAGCAGCAGCACCAGGTGGTGTTCATCCAAAACTATTCACGTGCTGCTGCTTAAAGTTTGAGAAGGGCTATTTATAAACCCGGGACTTGGACAACTTGATGGCAGAATGACGTGGCACTGAATGCTTAAAATGCTACTTTATTGTTCCGTACTTTGTCCTGTGCTTACATATGATGAAAATGCACCAAATTTTGTCTCTGTAGCCCAACTTGTCGCAAATACTCTCAAAGCTTTTGGAAAAAGGTTCATCATTGCGCAGAATGGATGGCGAACATCCAAATTGCCTTTCAAAGTTCTCAGAGAAGTCGTCAAACATGTCGTCAAGCCAGCAACGATTCTGGGCTTCGCTGCGTTCATTAATTTGACGCAGAATGGCTTCGTGCATAGGTTTAAAAGCCTTTGCCAATTTCATAAGGTCGAATAGGTTCCATCTGCCATGTGTAATGGCGATGTTTTGCAGGGTCCACATAATGTCATGGCGCTCTCCTTCAGTTTGCTGTTGCTGTTCCATCCTTTTTCTTTATTGTTGCTTCTCTCTCTCTCTCTCTTGAATGAAAATGACAAGAGCAACAACAAGAGATACCTTCCTCACGCGGATCTCTGCTTCTTCGGATCAGGCTCCGAAGCGGCCGCAGCCGTGGCAGCGGTAGTCGGAGGAGCAGGGGTCGCCTCGGGGGAGGCCCTCTTCTTGTGGCTGCTGACACTGCCGTGATGAGTTATCTTGTTGATAACTCCGCTGAGGCATCCCTGGCTCTTGCCCACTGCCTCGTCGCAGGCCTCCTTGATGACCTCGTCACTGATCTTCTCGGCAACGTCAGCGATCTTCCCAGGAGACAGGATGGCCTTGAGGTCCGTCTCGATGAGCTCCGCGACCGCCTCTGCGTTCTTGGCCACCTCGGGGTCAGCCTTCTCCAGGACCCCCAAGACCAGCTTGGCGATGCTCAGGGCGATGTCCGACGCCTTCTTGACCTCAACAACCTTCTTGTCAACGGCAGCCATTTTTGGAAGTGCAGACGACGACGACGACTAACTGAAAGCGCACAAAATGAAAAAGTGGTAGATGTCAACAACCTGGATCCAGTGATATTTTTCATTTGGTGACGTTATTGCGAAGGTTTTGAATGTTCTTAGACCATTGCCCAAGTCTGGTACTGCTGTTTTGAAGCCTCGTAATCGACAACCATGGGGATAGGTTCTTGAATGACTGCTGCTGCTGCAGGAGCTGTGCCGAAATTGAACGGTGTAGGTGCTCTGTTCACAAGGAAGGAAGATGGTTGCTGCGCCCGCGGTGGAATTGTTGTGAACAGTGCGGCGGTGGTTGTTGCGGTGCCAGCACTGCTCTTAGTTGCAGGAAGGCCACTGCCAAGCACGAAAGCTCCCGATGTGTAGTTGCCGCTGCTGCTCATTTATAATTTATGTGAAAATGTATCAGGGATTTAAGTCACAAAGATTAATCGGTGAGTATGAATATCAAGATGAGTCTGTTTTCTATTTTTGAGTTGCTGTAGCTGCTGTTGCCACGGAAAAAGAGCACTCACTCAGAAGAAGTCGTAGTTCGGGGGAGAGATCCCAAACACGTTGGAGCCGCTGGTGTAAATAAAGTATGTGCCGATCACAGGAGTGCGCAGCTTCTTGATGCAGTGGATCGCCTCCTTGTAGATGATCTTGTACCTGGTGCTGGTGGAATCGGACCAGAATGCCCAGGCGCTCTTCGCGGCTTCCATCGCGCCTTCGAGCTCCTCCACAGCCTTGACCACTGCAGGCATGAGCCTGCAGAGGCTCGGCTTGACGCATTTCAGCAGAAGCAGATGCAGAACGATCTGCACCTCGTAGGTGCCGATGTAGGTGCCAGTGCTGAGGTTGAACATGACGGCCTCCAGCAGGGTGACCAGTTTGACGAGGGTCTCGTCGCCGTTGCAAGCGGCATCGGCACCGCGGGTCTTCCTCATGGCAGCAGTCTCGTTGTAATTCTTCGCCCACGAATCCCAATGGATGTACGAGCTCGTGATGGACGGGTGGTCGATGAACTCCTTGGGGATGACCTTGCAGATCACCTCGTTGTAGAAGTCGAGCTGTTCGCCAGCATCCGTCCTGCGCTCCTTTGTAGGGGGCTGCTCCTCCTTCTCGCCCTCGTCCTCCTCGGGTCGAGGACGGCGGTGGTCGCGCGGGGCAGTAGTAGTCGCCTTCGGGATGACGACCACCTCCTCCTCCTCCTCCTTGTTGAGCACGATGTCAGACATTCTTGGGTTTAAGGATAAATTCTTAGTGATCAGACTCCCTGTGTGGCCACCTGCTTATAAGGTTTTTTCAGGTCTATGACGCACATAGTCTGCCAAAAATAGCCCTATGGCAGAAAGCTATAAATAGTTCTGTGTAGAAAAAGATACGAAATCAAAAAATCTCCCGCCATCGAATTGTCCAAGTTTTGGGTTCTATAAATAGCCTTATCAAACTTTGAGCAGCAGCACGTGATTAGTTTTGGTTTGACAACACCTGGTGCTGCTGCTCAAACCTTTTCAGGGATAGAGGGACACCCCAAAACTTGGACAACTTGATGGCAAAGTGACGTGGCGATGAGATTCAAGTATCTTGGTGCCACGTCATTCTGCCATCGAACTGTCCAAGTTTTTGGATCTGTAAAATGACCTTCTCAAACTTTGAGCAGCAGCACGTGATTAGTTTTGGATGAACACCACCTGGTGCTGCTGCTCAAACCGTTTCAAGACCGAAGGGACACCCTAAAACTTGGACAGTTCATTGGCAGACAATTGTCTTTACCAAGATATGTGAATCTTTATGCCACGTCATTCTGTCATCGAATTGTCCAAGTTTTGGGTTTTATAAATAGCTCTCCAAAACTTTTGAGCAGCAGCACGTGAATAGTTTTGGATGAACTCACCTGGTGCTGCTGCTCAAACCTTTTTCAAGACCGAAGGGACACCCCAAAACTTGGACAGTTCGTTGCCATACAATTGTCTGTGTAAAGATTCCCAAATCTTAATATCGCCTAGAAGAAGTAAAAAAAACTCTACGACAAAGAGAGGAGGAGGAGAAAGAAGATGGACTTTGCCGAGTTGGTCAGGAGCTGCACCGAAAACGACAGCGAAACCTTCAAAACCCTGAGCATCGCCCTCGACCTGCACGGCCGACACCGAGGCATCGTGAACTCCAGGGGAGAACTGGTCCCCGTACTGCAGTTCGTGTGCGAGGAAGGGACCAAAGCAGCGAAGAGATGGGCAATCGCACCGTTCAACCGCGGTGTTCTGGAGTGCACAGTCGTGGACAAACAGTTCGTCGCGGGCATGCTCAGGTTCTCGGGAGTGGATGAACGATATGTACCTGAACTGTGCGACGTTGCCGCATTTAAGAAAATGGCAAGAGACTGGATTGCGTCGCGCGAGCACACTGCTGTTTTGCTGATGACCAAGGAGTTCGAACTCGCGGCATGGAAGCCGAGCGGTGTGTTCGAGGACCTGTCCGAGTCCGAGCGAGAAGACTGGCTTTTCAGGTGGCCTAGCAGCGTTGCTGACTTTTATCGCCTGACGAGCCGAGACCAAGACCTGACAAGGGACATGGTGCTGAAACACGTTCAGGATCACGGCGCCTGCGAAGAGAGATACGGCATCCTGCTGAGGGCCGCGACCAAACCCTTCTGCCACTGCGACCGACATATGTACTACAACCTGCTGTTCAAGCTCAACCACTGCCCGAGTTGCACCGAAATACTCACCGAGAACATGCCAGAGTTCGTGTGCTCGCATGAGATATTGATGCTGAAGAGCGCCTCTATGAAGCAGAAAGCCGTTGTGCTCAGGATCGTAGGCCAACCCATCTACGTTCGCTGGATCATGGATGATAGCAGCGTTCCATCGTGCAGCGAGATAGCGCAGATGCTGCGAGACCTCGTGACCGAAGGAGTGGGAGACCTCATCAACTTTTCCAGAGTGACTGGAGAGGAGATCATCAAGGTTCCGTCGATCATCGACGATGTGCAGGATGTCGACCGTGGACTGCCCTATCTGTCGTTCCTGCACGCGATCAAGACCAGTCAGCCCACCGCGGAAGTTGCCGCAAGGTGGCTCCTGTCCGGGAATCACATCGACTACGTGAAGAAAAGCAAAGTCCTGAAGAAATACATCATGAAAGACTGGAGAAACAGCAACTCTGAAGCGCTGTCTCAGGTGAGCGAGGCCCTGGCTCTTGGCTCTTCTTAGAAGGAACGGACAGATATACACGCTAATAAAAAATCTTTTCATGCACTGTGCTATTTATAGCTTTCTGCATAGGGCTATTTTTAGCAGACTATGTGCGTCATAGACCTGAAAAAACCTTATAAGCAGAAGGTCCTAAGGACAACTTTAGCATAAAGTCAGAGGCGAAGTGCTCGGTAAATCTCTTCTACAACCGTGACCTAGCAACAGTCTGTCCGGAAAAGGAGAAGGAGAAGGATGCCGCGCGCGTGCATGGATATATACAGCGAGAGCTCAAGCGCCGAGTTTCTGGGCGATCCTGGCCTGCCTTCCGACCACATGGCCGAGGACGAGAGCGGCTCTTCTTCTTCTTCATCTGCAACGACGAGTCCCGGCGGCAGGAGGCTCGACCAGAACCAACTCGCGCTGCGGAAGTCGGCAAAGCTCTGGTCCAAGCGGATCATCAAGGAGGCGCTCGAATGCATGGTGGATGCGGACAGGCGCGACATCGAATCGCCAGTGGACGGCACGCTGCGGTTCCCTGGTCCCCTGGGGGCCAACAAGTACGCTGGGGGCGTCTGCCTGCGATGGAATGTCGCTGGGTGGGAAGCGCGAGTCCACGGCCGGAGGGTCGGAAGGGGCCGCGTTGACCCCCTCGATGCTGCGATGGACCTGGTGAAGTTCTGCAGGAGGTCAACCAAGGGCGCGAGCAAGCTGCACAGGCCGTGCGTGCGGAACGTCATGCGATGGTCGACCATCGCCCAAGCATGGGTGATGTGCCTGGACTCCCCCACCAAGGGCACCAGTGACATAGATAACCAGAAGATAGTCCAAAACGTGCCCAGCGCGCTCGCCGAGGCAGATTCTCGCATCTGGAGACCGAAGCGAATCCGCAAGATTCCGACTTCTTCCAGGGATGAAATCTGACGAACTTTTTCACTCTGTATTACAAGCCCAACAATGACAAGTCAGCAAGGTTCTAGCAGCAGCAGCAGTGACATCTCAGAACGAGTCTTTGCCATTATCATTGATAAACTCCTGGAGAGCGATGAATACGTCAGGAACATTTTGAGCTTCATGACCGTCTTTCCAGAGTCAGAGAGGATTGCGGCCATGCTCTACAAGGAGAAGAAACTGATCAAGGACGCTAGATCGGATGTCGTGGAGATTCTGGCTCGCACGTTGGACATAGTTAAGGATGTGTGCGATCAGTGCGAACCAAAACAGCTGAACTGGTTCTGCAACGCGGCAATGGAAGTGATCGGGCTGCCCAGGAGATCGCAGTGCCTCAACACCGACTGGATCAGAAAAATCCCGGGTCGCCAATACCCCGACTATGACAAGCGGAAGTTGTTCAACTTTATCATCTGGATGGAAGACCCCCAGATAGACGATCCCGTGAAATGGCTGCTGAAGCACGAGGGCAAGGTTGCGGCCGACAGTTTCGCCACGGAGCTTTTTCTGGGGACCTCGGAGTTTTCGTGTGTACGCAACCTATGCGATGATTGGTTCTTCTGGTCGGCCGTTTTCAACAGCGATCTCGCGTTCCTACGCGGCTACCTGGGAAAATGGCCCCGCGATTCGCCCTATGCCCTATACTACGCCATACTGTCGGGAAACCAGGACATGTTCAGGAAGGTCGCAAAGTGCACCAGGCTACCTGTCTACACTGAAACCACCGCATCAATGGACCGTCAGGCAAGAGAATGCACCAGAATTCTAATGATGTCTGCACTGAGAGGTCCTGCCAACTGGAAAGTGGTCGAGATGGCAATGAGTCTGTTCCACGACATCCTGCCCGCGGACTGCTATTGGCAAATTGTCCCGAGACTGTACCATTCGCTGGATGCACCTCCCGATGCGGACAGCAGTGATATTATAGGCCGCACACTGGTCTTTCATATGCAGGCTTACAAACTCTGGGCACTTAGGAAAGAAAAAATAAACGCGTTGATCATGTGCTTGGCCGAACCAAATAACCGAGACTACGGGATGGACAGGTGCTGGTCCTGCCATGAAATTGCCAAATTCAACGACCTGGTAAAAGTCATGGAGGCGACACCGATACCGACAGCAGGGGAGACGTCGTTGACCAAGAGTCTCAATCCCAGGTACTGGCGATTGCCGCCAGCATACAAGGATCAGGACCTGATCAACGATTACATGAAAGACTTGCCCGACCTGAGAGAAGACCTGTACTCGGCCATGATAGTTCTGCGCTACTTCGACGAGACGAATGTCAGGGCGTACATCAAGTGCATCATCGCGTGCAGGCGGAAGGGCTCGGTGAGCGAGAGTGAACTGAGCGAAATCACCGCAAAAGCCATCCAAATCGGTGTGGAGATGTGCCGCCGAGTGAACAGCGAGACTACCAAGTTCATCCTGGGCTGATGAAGAACAATAACATAGCTTTTTTACTGTATAACAAATTTTTCTCCAATCTATTTTTAGCAGACTGTGTGCGTCATAGACCTGAAAAAAGCTTATAAGCAGGTGGTCCCGCAGGGAGAAATTCGATCATCATACACCCAATACATTTACAGCAGAGCTGTGCGATGACATCTTCCCAGTGCTTTCTGTCACACGACCAGTGGGAGGCGGTGCTGAGCAAGCTGGAGCATCCCCACGAGCTGGCGATCATGGCCATCACCATCCCAGAGCTGAACGAGACCTGCGTTCGCATCTGCAGGGAACTCATGGGCTACAGGGTGACCAACATCTGCGTCAATGTAGTGTACATGGCAATGCAGCCGATGTTTGCTCAGTCGAAGTCGTTGGCGGAGGCAGTGTTCGAGTGGGTGAGACTGCGCGCGCTGGAGTCGATGCGTATTTCCTGCGGGCGGCCAGCCGAGGACGATAAGTTAAGAAGCTACCAACCTCTGAGGAAGTTCCTGAACGAACAAGCGAGGTGCCTGCACTACGACCCGGATGATATTCCAGGTATTATTAACACAGAGGCTCTGATATCCTCTGCAAAGCAACACAAGTTCCTACACGCTGCCGTGTGGCTGCAATACCCTGAAGGTATTCATGTGTGGCCGGAGGATTCGCCAGAACCCAATAACGAGACATCGCACAACCTCCTGCTGTATTATGCGGCGTATTACAGTTCGGATGTGATGATGCTTTTGGACGCACAGCGAAACGCCGGTCTTCACATTGAACTTAATGGTCGGAATAGGGCGAAAGACACTCTGCTCAAGATGTTTTGGATGGAACTTAATACGTACTTTCCACCATCGACAAAGGATATTGTTGACGCGTGCGACGCTGCAATTGAAAAGGGCAACCTGCACTCACTTCGTCAACTGGTGCACGCGTGCCGTGCCAAAGATGCATATGATATTACCGATGAACCTTTATCGTGGAACAGGATGTACCTTGGGATGGTCATCTGCGTGTGCACAATGTGCCCAGACAAAGATATACGAGAAATGTACAGGGACGCGCTTGTAGCTGCCAATTTGTACTTTGACATGTCGCTGAACAGGATGCTTGACGTGAACAGCAACGCGTCCACTACAGTGTACTCTATGTTATGCAGAAACCAAGCCATCGAATGCATGAAGTGCCCAATCAAAGAGCAAACCAGGGCCAAGTACTTTGGGAAATTCGATCGGCTTTTCAAAGAACCGATCGAAGTAGTGTACAAAGGTGATACCCAGAGCGACGAATACACCGAGTGGATTGATAAGATTACGGCCCCGAAAGAAGGTCCCGTGATGGAGCGCATTGTCATCATTCATGCGTTCCTGATCTCAATTCGGGAGTGCGCCTTGCAGAACTTCGACGGCATCGGTGTTACGAAATTCATGGAAAACATCATGTGGTTCATGGCGAACGTTATGGACGACTGCCCGAACCTCAGCGGCGACCCAGAAATACCGTTCTGGAAGAGCGCCCTCGCTTACATCGCCGACAGCACGGACGACCGAGACCTGATGAAGTTTCTGGAGAGCGACGGGATCGACAAGCTGGTCTTCTCATCCCGCCTGGATTGGGAGAGGCGTGTCGTCAAGATACTGCAGAGTGATTTTTCTCTCTGAGAAATATCGTTTATTCTCACTTCAACGCCGCAGTAGAAAATCAAGCATCGTCACCTTTTTTACTTGGTGTTGATCTTGCGCAGGAAGAAAAAATGCCCAAGGAAGCGAAGGATAAGAGCCAGAAGAAGCCGACTGTCTCGTACAAGAGGCCTCTGTGGGGGAACGAGAGCGCCCAGTACTGGAGATCGCTCTTCACCTCTGCCAACAACGCCAGAAAGGAGGGCTGGAAGAGGTACTACGAGGAGCTGGAGCGGGCGGACAAGTCCATGATGATCGTGAGAGCTGTCCACCGCACGTGCCCCGCTTCCATACCCAAGCACATCAAGGACGAGTACATGCGGATGGTCTCGCAGCAGGATCAGAGCGAGCGGGAGTGCCCCATCTGCACCGAGTCCATGCACTTTGACGACATGGAACTCACCGAGTGCGGCCACATGTTCCACAAGGCCTGCCTGGAGGCTGCCCTGGCGAAGAACGCCATGTGCCCGCTGTGCCGATACAAGGTTCCCATGAAGCACTGGTCGGAAGAGAGCGACGGTGGCAGTAGCAAGGAGCAGGCTGCTGTTGCTCCAGCTCAAGCTCCAGCCGCAGCAGAAGTCAAATGAAGAACTTTCGATCGGTATTCTCCAAAAAAACATCAATATACATCTCACAGAAGGAGGCTCAATCAACTTTTAATTTCAAAAATGAGTGCGCCCATCATTCCTCTGACCAACGTTATTCAGCCGGCCGGCACTGTATCCTTCTCCGGTATGGTGAGGGAGCCGACCATTATCACTGTGCAATCCGGGGCGACCTACTATGTCAGCGCTGCCGCCGGAATTATCATCGTCGATAACAAGAACAACATTCAGAGCGCTCGCATCAACGTTGTTGCGCCGTTCTATAAAGTTCCTGGGGGGCTATCCAAGGTCCTGGTGAAATGCAAGTACCCTGATCACGGCCCTGTGAATGTCTCGTTCCTCAAAGCCGCCTTCGATTTTTCCCAAGGATCGTTTCAAGCGACTGCGACCATTTGTGGCCCCGGAGCGGGCACCAAGCCCTACGTTGTCATGGGATTCTATCATGATGAGGGAGTGTGGAGACACCTGGAGGGAAGTCCTCTCATGGCGTTGTACTCTGCCGGTTCTGCTGTTAGACCTACCCAGCTTTCCGGGAAGATGGCTCATTTCGGCGCTGCCACAGCCGTGTCAAACAGCGGTAACATCATTGCCGTAGCTGCCCCGAACTACAACATCGATCAGAACACATTCGGTGCAGTTCTCGTCTACAGGTACAACTCGGCGGTATACAACTACGTACTGGAGGCGACACTCTCTCAGTCTGGAATCGGTTCGAGCGGGTTTGGGAGCTGCCTCTCCTTCAACGTCGATGAGAACATGCTGGCCATTGGCGCACCCCAGTACTCGTACAACACCGACTCTAACAAGGGAGCCGTTTTCATGTACCACTACGTGGCAGGGCAGGGATGGACGTGCGATCTCACCGCTTCACCCTCCAGCGGAGTGTACAACGGTCTCGTGCAGGCGCCATACCTTATCACACATGACTCGCATTTCGGTTATAACTGCGCGTTTTCACCGTGCGATGATAAGTTTGTCGTAGCAGCCAACGGCCTCAACAACAATGGCACAGACGCGCAACCGCAGTACGGAGGGATTGCTTGGTTCACGGTGAACAGTCAAACATTCCAGACGACCTTCAAGGACACCTTTGCCATTCCGGACAATTACTTCGACAAGTTCGCGTCGACGTGCGACCTCGGAATATCTCTGGCGTTCAGCCCGGATGCCACCAGGATCGTCGTCACCAATGATGTATGGCAGCACAACAACGGGCTGGCTGGCGCCGCTTATGTTTACAAGTACAACTTTTTGAACGGCGCCTGGGAGTACGACAGTTCGATCGCGCTGCCGGACTCGTGGGTGTTTGTGCGGAACTTCGGCACGAGCGCTGCGATCGGGCTCGACCCCAACATGGTCGTTATCGGTGGCGACAATTCTTCCAACAGTCTTATCACGCACGATGGCGCAGTATTCACGTTCACGAGGGATGCGAGCGGCGGCTCGTGGGTGATGCAGCCGAACCCGCTTCGCATACCCAGCAATGTTGCCCAGTTCGCCAGTGGTTTTGGAAACAAGATCATCACCTCTCGAGACATGTCCAGGATGTTCGTGATCGCTCCTCTCCCTGGAACAAACCAGAGCTCTGGTGTTGGAAGGTGCTTCTCGTTTTACAGGTGCGAGGGAACATGGACCTTGGCCAACACGTACTCTCCGAATTTTGGCACCTACACCAGCAACCTCGGAGGTAACATTGCCTGTTCCGGAGACATGAGGCCAGTGATACTTGGTCTACCAGGGTTTGCCAACCAGGATGGTGCTTTTTCTGTGTTCTGCTGAGTACTTCCGAATTCTAATAAATAAAAACAGTTACTAACGCAACGATTGTCCGTGTTCACACTATAACAACATCCAAACCATGTCCTTGACGCAGCGCAACATTTACGATGCCGGAGGAGTGATCCAGTACGATTCTGAATGCAAATTGCCCCGTTTCATCCCAAAGGGGCCGGGCCAGTATGAGATCCTTCCCAACGATGGCACCATAATCATCGACAATGGCTGCAGCGGCCCGAACGCTGGACAGGTCCTGGTGGTCACAAACCCGGACCTCGATGACCCCTACAGGTACGAGCTGGACTTCTACAACAAGTACATAAACGGCGCTACCGTCGGCATTCGCGTCGACAACCACATGTACTTCCTGCAGGGAGAAGCGCACAGGTCGCTCCATCTGTACTACATGAACGCCATCTACGGCTGGGTATGTACGGACTGCGCCGTACCCGTGGAGCAGACCATCAGGATCGGCGTTCCGGCCACGGCCATTCTTTCCAGCACTCCTGTGATGTTTGGTTACAGCGCTGCCGTTTCCGAAGATGGCACCTTCCTGGTCGTGGGCGGCCCTGGCGACAACAACGGTGTGGGCGCCGCGTGGGTATACTCGAAGGAGATTTCGGGAAGTACATCCTCGTGGGTCTTGAAAGGCAAGCTCACTCCGAGCGGAGCCACAAGCGCTGCCCCGCGGTTCGGCACTCAGGTGGCGATATCTCCGAATTACTTGTTCATCGCCGTCTCCGCTCCCAACGACAACAGCGCGGATGGCACTATCACTGGCACAGGCACCGTCTGGATCTACCTCAGGATCGGCCTAAACTGGGTGGCGGTATCAACCATCCAACCATCCACTGTCGCTTCCGACGGATTTGGAACAGGCTTGCAGTTCAACAAGTCCGGCACCGATCTGGTGATCACCAGCTCTGGCAACTCGACCACCGCGCCGCGGATGTGGGTTGCTCAGAGGAAATCGACATCCAATGGCTGGGAAATCACCTCTCCTTACGGAGGTCCGCTGACTCTGCCGCTGCCCGCTTCGACCACCGCCCCGACCGCCGGTGTCTCCATCGATTTCGACAGCACCGGGTCCACCTGCATCATTTCCGGCCACACCGCCACCAACAGCAACGGTAGTGATGGGTGCGCCTGGGCCGTTTTCAAGACACCCATAGGGTGGAACCAGCACGGTGACTCGACGAGCAACACCCTGACGTTGCAGACGTTCCTGTCGCAATCCGACAGCATGAGGTTCTCCCAGTCATTGGCTGTCACGAAGAACGGCGCGCCCCATAGGGTGGAACCAGCACGGTGACTCGACGAGCAACACCCTGACGTTGCAGACGTTCCTGTCGCAATCCGACAGCATGAGGTTCTCCCAGTCATTGGCTGTCACGAAGAACGGCGCGCAGGTCATAATGGGCATTCCTGGCGACATGAGAATGCCCGCGATCAATGCTGATCCAGACACTAAGGTCGGCGGAGGCACCATTGACACGCTCGCCCTTGATGCTGGAAGCGGTGTCTGGGTCTCGAACGGGAACACCCTGCACCCCCCTTGGACCGACTACAACGGCTCAGTTTCCAGCTATGCACCAGCAGAGTTTGGGCGCACGCTGTGCATGACCCCTGATGATCGGTTCCTCATTGTCTGCGCGCCCTACGCCCTCAACGAGAAGGGTGCCATTCACATGTACATGCGTGAGACCACAAAGTCCTCCTGGCAGTACATGACGGACCTCGACATCTCCGATACTTACGAAGCTTCTGCCGACGGAACGACACCGGGTTCCAGGGCTGGATACCACAGCCTCAGGATCAGCGGGAATGGTAAGACTCTGGTCGTCGGCTCTGGTTACTTCAACTCGAAGAACGGGTCCATTTGGATCTACGGTTAAGAATACTTCTCCCCCTACCACTCCCTTTTTCATTCGGTACGCTTTATGTCGAATAAAGAACTTTATTTCTTAGTGTGCTGAGAAAAAAAGAAAGCTCGTCTGGCACAGTGGTCTTTTATTGGAAGTAAAAATGTCCAACGGCATACCGCAGGTTGTGCACACTGTCAATGGCGCTCTGTGCGCCCGGGGAGTTGCACAGTACTCGTACGATGACCTGTTGCTAACAGGCTCGGTGTATCCCTATCAGTACAGCTCGTTTTGGCTAAATCCGCAGGCGTCCTTGACTGCATCTATACAAGAACCAACAGCCCCCGTACCTTCCCTGCCGTTCGTCAAGCGCTTTGTCACGACCTTCCAGTCCGGAAACGGCAATTGGGTGAGGCCCAGCTCCAGCGGCTCCTACTTGATGAATCCTGGAGAAGCGCAGAGTTTCCAATACATTCCTGCCACCAGGAAATGGGAGACAATGGATTCCAAGGCGCTGGTTCCCAGGTACGCGGACGGCAGCAGCATTGTCGGAGGTTATCCATACCCGAGTTCCGCCCAAACTGGTGTGAGCGTCGCCGTGTCACACGATGGACTGTACATCGCGGCCGGAGGTTGGAAGGATGTATGGGTGAACCCCACCGATGGCGTCAGTCACTATTCCGGTGCTGTCTGGGTTTGGGGTAGGGACATCACCACCCTGGAGTGGAAGCTCATGAAGTGCATCGACACAAACGAGAACAAGCTGACCAGGGTAAATGGCGATGATGTTGCGCCCAACGTCGGACCACTCAATTTCGGGTACTCTCTGGCCTTCTCCAGCGATTCTACCAGGTTGTTTATCGGAGCCCCGAACATTGATGAGAACACTACAGCGACTGGCGCAGTTTATTGCTATGCCAGAGACGATTTTAAGTTCGGATGGGAGTATTTCTACACGCTGTATCCGCCGACAACCGATGCCAACGCCGCGCCCGGAATGTGTTTCGGGCAGAAGATCGTCGTTTCCAAGAACGGATCTGTCATGTGCATCGGAGCGCCCAAGGCTGTGAGTTCTCGCACTGGAGGCTCGAGCGGAGCCGTTTACGCATACTTCATTGCCACAGAGTCCCAAAATTTCATCAATGCGAACATCACAACGTTGCACGGAGGAAGCACGAGCGCGAGCATGTATGAGTCGTTCGGCCAGGAGATCTCTGTCACTGGCAACGGCACTTACATATTTGTCGGTGCTCCTGGGTACGGCTCAGCGAGTGATGGTGATCAAAACACCATGAACGGACGTGTCTACATCTTCACGTTCAATGTCGGGACTACAACTTGGACTGATCTGGATGATGGTGTCGATCCCATCCGCATGGATTCCCTCCCAGGAATTTCAGCTACTGCAGCCCAATTGGGCTACTCGATTGCCGCAGACAAGGATGGTTCGATGGTCATGATCAGCGCGGCGAACCACGGTCACATCGACAACGCGCCCAACTCACTGGGCAGGGGCGCGGTGTGGACGTGCGCCCACAAGTGCAATTCGACGTACCCGACCCTCTCCTGGTCGAGCAGTGATGCCATGATGATGTCTCCCACCGTCATTCCGGCTTCGCAGTTGGGCGGAAACCCCTACCCGAACACGTGGGCGCAGACTCCTCACTTCGGCAGCAGCATGTGCCTCTCTGGTGACGGGACCGTCCTGGCCATTGGCGCGAACGGTGATACGAACTGGGTCACGCCAGCGACTACCGACATCGCCGATCCGCCAGACAGCGGCGTAATCATCCGGCGCGGAATCGTCTACATCTACAAGCGCATCCAAGGCGTGTGGTACCTGCTGCACTCGTTCCAGAATGTGGATGCTGACAATGACGGAGACATGGGGTTCGGCACCAGCCTGGCCATGTCCGATGATGGATCTGTTCTTGCGGTGGGCGGACCTCTCACTCAGAATGGCTACGGGGCCATCTGGATATACAATTGAAAGAATCCATTCTTGCGTTGTTGTTTAATTTCTTCGGGTGGATGACACATTCATCAATTCACCTCCAAACTTTCGCATATTTGACCGCAATCAGGACACGTGTACCTGACATCTCCGCGCCGATCGAGACGCTCGGCACCGAATTGACTGAGATAATTCCAACGGCTGCAATTTGGGCACATCACCTTACCGATCGTGCTGCGCTCTCTCGTTCGGAAAGTCCGCATTTCGGCAAGACGGTGACGATAACCATACCATACTGGAGCGATGTTGGGCTTGTACCAGCCCAGTCCGCTCTGCAACTGCCCTGCCTCTCCTCACCGCCCGCTTGAATTATTGAGAGGAACGGCAGCCAAACTCTAGAATTTGTTTTTTCGGTTCGTCAGCATGATCACATTCTTTGGTGCCACGTCATTCTGCCAACGAATTGTCCAAGTTTTGGAGTCTATAAATAGCTTTCAAAAAACTTTGAGCAGCAGCACGTGAATAGTTTTGGTTTGACAACACCTGGTGCTGCTGCTCAAACCGTTTCAGGGCCCCAAGGGACACCCCAAAACTTGGACAACTTGATGGCAAAGTGACGTGTAAGAGATTCATGGATCTTTGGTGCCACGTCATTCTGCCATCAAGTTGTCCAAGTTTTGGGGTCTATAAATAGCACCCAAAAACTTTGAGCAGCAGCACGTGAATAGTTTTGGTTCAACATCACCTGGTGCTGCTGCTCAAACCGTTTCAGAGCCCCAAGGGACACCCTAAAACTTGGACAACTTAATGGCATACAATTGTTTGTGTATTTACCATATTTGGGTAAAACTATCATGGCTAGTTGAAATCTTCGGTTCTCTCTCGGTGTGCTCGCTATCTACTTTCTTTGATCAAAAAAAGAAGTAAACACCCTTGTAAAAATGGCGGCAGCAGCAGCAGCAGCAGCAACCAAGGCAATGTCCATCACCACCTTTGAAGCGTCTCGGGCCGTTTCAGTCGCAGCAGCGTCCCAACCGTCACCCGTTGCCACGCTGGTCCGCGTGCTCTGCTTCTGCAAGGAGACTGGGAAGCTGTACATCGCGCTGCCCAAGTACGGCAACATGCTGTCTGGCACCAATGCGGTTAACAAGTACACCTTCCCCGTTGGGTTCCTTGCCCTGGACGAGAACGTGTGCGGGTATTCGACCTTCAACGGCAAGTCCTACGGGGGGTGCGCCGAGAGGAGCGCTTACAGGACACTGGTGCTCGACCTCTACAAGCTCGCCAGCACCACCGGGGTCACATACTACCACGATGATCTCTCCAGCAAGTCTCCTCTCCGCTGCAGCAGGCAGATCAATCCCAGCAGCGATTCGCAACTCCTGGCCCTCTCGTTCACGACCATCTTCGGAGTCGACAAGCTGGCCAGCATGCCCGTCCTGGGAGCAAGGAATGCCGAGGGCGGGGCGATACCCTACGGGGACCAGTCCATGCTGGGGTTCGAGTTCGCGTGCGCCGATTGGGTTCTCGCCGACGACATCATCAGCGGGAAGGCAGCCTTCTCGTTCAACCAGCTCAACCAGGCGCTCGTCCTGCTGGGCATCGAGCTCCCGGAAATCAGCAAGGTCGAGGCAGTCTCCCTGAACTACCCAGCGGCACTGGTCACCGAGATTTCCCGTCTGGCCGCCCTTGCCAACGCCGTCAAGAAGAATTGAAAGATGAATGAGAATACCTCTCTTTTTTTCTGTTGAATTGTTCAGAACCAGATGGGATTGACGAGTGACTTGGACCTCTCACCACCGACCGCCCAGGAAATGCAGGGGACGATAGCACCATCGTCAGGACGCTCCACCCAGGAGGCGTGCCCAGCAAGAAGCCAGAGATGCTCGTAGGGAGGACAGCCTCCGCGCGAGAACTCGAACGGGACCTCGCAGATGCCAGCCGGGATGTCGTTGACCTCGATCCTGTCGCGCTTCTTCATGAAGTTTCCCCTCATGTCGCACGGGAACAGGCTGCGGAACCACCCATCGTACGTGGTGGACCCACCGCTCCCGTAGGTTGTCTTGGAGTCGATGATGTGCGACCACCAGAGAGAGATCTTGTCGGGGTCTTTGCCGAGGTAGGTGTTCAGAAGACCCTTCAGGACCGTCTCGATATCGTCAAAGCACTTGTTAACATCACTGGGCAGGGTGGTACCCAGCAGCTTGGACAGCTTCCTGTTCTTCTCGATGAGAGAGCGCCAGTCACTTTCCGTTCCCCACATCTCCACCCTGGGAATTCCGCAGAGAGTCATGACGCGGTAGTCGTAGTACTTCTGCACAGCGGACATCGCGAAGATGCGTCCGGCGACCATGCTGTTCTGGTCCGTGGTAGAGAAAGAGGGCGTGAGCAATCCCACGACATTCGCCTTGGCATCTGCGGTGATCAGCTTGCAGAGCCTGTCGATGCCATCACTCCACATGTCGGGGTTGCCATCGCGCCCATCATCGAAATCCGAGACATCGACATTCAGGGTCTTCTTTCCCTTGTGGTTCACGATGAGACTCCTGTAGGCCTCGGCGTTGTTGTTGATGATCAGGGAGGCAGCGTTGCAGATCGTCAGCCAGATGTCGTCAGGCCTGAGGACCAGGGTGCGGTGGGCCGAGTAGGCAGACATGATGGCATTGGCCAGCCCCCTCGGCGCCACGTGTATGGCACCGCTTCCGCCAGAAATGATGGGCATCCCCGCAGGCATCTTGGAGGTGGCCCTGATGTCGCTGAACTTGCCATTGGCAGATGTGGTGCTCAGCTCCACGTAGACGTCGGACATACTCTTCACATCGTGCAGCGAGTAGTGTGCCGGGAGGGGCTGCTTGGTCTTGCTGGCATCGAGCTCGCGGACAACAAGGAAGGGCTCCGCGCCCTCGGGGACTGCTGCTGTTCCTGCGATGTACTGCATCTCTCAAGGCTCTCTTGGGGGTTTGATCGAACGAATGAATTAAAAAAAGAAGTATCAGCACCCACACACACACACCCGCTCTGACGTGCTACCTCTCCTCCATGATATTTGATCGAAATTTAAATGGAGTTTATCTTCTTTTCAGAAGCACGGAGACCCGCCACCGCTGTTAAAGTGATCGATTCGAGAATGGTCGTCGCCGCCTTCTGCCTTCTTCTTCAGCCTTGCTCGTTCTTCCTCCGCTGCCCTCATCTTTTGAACACAAGCCATGCTGCAGTAGTCGCTGTTATTCACGCTGAACTCCTTCGAGTCGTACTCCTTGCCGCACATGGCGCAGGTGAACTGTGGCATTTCAAACCAAAATATACTAAAAAATGACAGTTGCAGGAAGTGAATCGCCAGCATTGAAAAATCGCTGACGACTGGTATCTGAGCAGCAGCAGAAGGTAAAAAAACTTGGTGTAGGAAATGTCCATAAACAAGTACTTCACGATCTTCAATGGCATGAGGGCTTTTATGGTCGTGCACGACACGGCCGCGGGAAGCGTAAAGGTCTACAAGTACAAGACCAAGTACTGGGAGCTCGAGGGATCTGTCAAATCGGAGGCGGAGAACTACCGAGAGAATCCATGCGTTGTTCTGCACAATGTGCGCGGTGTCATGATCGATCAGGGCACGTGCGACAAATGCCGCGGGTCGAGCGTTCTTATCGATGTAAACGGCAGCCGCCTGTACTGCGTGCACGGGGACATCGTAGCGTTCGACCTGCCGCAGGGCGAAAATGTGGAGTTCTACGGCGCGCCCATCAGAGGCGACATGGTGACATACCCCTGGGTGAGGACGGGCCAGGCGGTGTACCTGATACTGGAAGCCAGGCGCATTCCATGCTACCAGATAGAAGCGTTCCCTGGCTATGTGCCAGACGTGTCCAACCCGTACGACTGCTTCATCGGACCGAGCCTGGGAATAGATGAAAAGTACCTAGCCGACGAGAAAGAGAGTGATCTCAAGTTCCGCAAGCTGAGGGCCATCAGGAAGGCCTACGAGCGGTTCATAGCCAGCAACATCGGAGGACCATTCAAACTCGACAGGGTGGTCTACTACAGGGATTGATCGAACACCGGTAGCAAAGACCGAAATTTTATTGCATCATTCACTCCTCCTCCTCTTATTCGCTGGCCTGCTGTGTGTTTGCATCCCCCACGATTACCTGTGTTGCCGAGATGTGGACAGACACATCGAACGTGCTCGCAACATCTTCGTACCTGTGCTTGTTGGCTTTGATGAAGATCCATTCCACCACTGCGGTGATGTCCATGTAATGGTTCTTGGTCTCTCGCTCGCAGTTGTTGATGTTCAGACTGACAAGATCATCAGGAGCCACTGCATCCCTGCGGCAGACCATGCTCTTGGAGAGAGTGTCGTGATCATCAGCATGCAGATGCAGTGAAATGGAGTAGTTCGAGTCGATCTCGCGCATGCGAGAGACGAGGTTCAGCTTCCTCTCTGGCATGTATATGAAATTCTTGTCAAAGAGTCCAGACTGTTTGACCAACTCGACACACTTCTCTTCGAGGGCACCAACGAAGGATCGCATTGCAGCTAGCCTTTCGTCCTTGACCTTCGCACTTCCCAAGGAGATGAGCATCGACAGCTTGGAGTCATTTTGTATAGCACTGTAAAAGTTGTGAATGCCAGAGACCGACAGCACATTCTTGAGCTGCATCTCGAACTTCTTGTTGATGCCGTTCGCAACCACAGTCGGGAACATGATATACCCAATACGGTCTCTGGTCGACTTGTACAGGTCGTTATCACATTCCATGAGGCTGATTTCACTGATGTCGTACTCTGAGAACCTGTAGGGCGTTGCTGGCTGCTGCTGCTGCAGAGCCACTGCAGTAGAAACAGTCGCTGCTGCTGCCGCCAAGATGGGTTTTTCTCCTTCTCCTCCAGTGGTGCAAAGCCTCTTCGCAGAGGGCTGCTCCTCCTCTTTATCGTCAGGCCTGTTCCTCTTCTTGCTAACCTGCTGACTTGGCACAGGCGCAATGGCTCCTCCTTCCGCAACTGGAGAAGTATCGCCATCATCATCCTCGAGCCAGTACTTGCAGAACTCTGCGGGATCAGTGTTGCGAGCGTACTGGATCAGCGTGTCGTTGATGAACTGATCCACCTTGTGCGTCTTCGAGATGTAGTCCTTGAACGCATCGATGTCTTTGCTGAATAGCTCTGTCAAGGTGTCGATCTCCTTCTGCGGACGAGTGGCGCTCGAGAAGTTCTCCTCGATGTACTTGTTCATCCTGTCGTAGGCCCACTCGTCGACCATGCCGCTGGGGATCTTTCCAGTGTTCATCATGGTGATGATGTCCGACACCTTCTCCGATCCGCAGCATGCCAGCTCGGGCAGCGGCCTCTTCTCATCCTGCCTGAAGTATTCGAACAGAGTGTCCAGAAGCCACTTCTGCTTCATGTCCCTGATCGAAATGTACCTGACGTAGCAGGAGTCCGGAGCGGAGGACCTGTCCTTCGGGTCCTCGGCATCGCCGTCATCATCCAGTTTCGGAGCCGCCGCAACGGCCTTGCTCAGGCGCTGCGGGACCGGCTTCTTCTTCAGAAGCGCCTTGATGCGCTTCGCGCCCTTGCTGTTGGGGTTCGGCAGCGAGGTGATCCGGCTCCCGTCCGGCATGATGAGCGCAAAGTCGAAACTCCTCCTGTAGTACTTGACCAGCCTCTTCACGGACGTTATCACATCCCAGCGAACATCGCAGACGCGGGTCTCGCTGAGCGTCTTGATGGCTGCCCTGGTCGCGTAGATGTCCGTCCCGTCCGTTGCGACCTGGCAGCACGATAGATCGTACCTGCTGAAGAGCGTCTCCAGGTCCCTGCAGATGTTGTCGGTCTTGGGGATCGGGTTCGCGATGATCTGGACCTTGTAGATCACGCCCGTATGTTCCCCGAAATAGGACTTGTTCTCGCAGGCGGAGATGTCGTTCCCGTCGTACACGTTGAACTTGAACATCTCCTCCGAGACGTTGAGGGAGACCGCGAACTTGGACATCGTCACATCTCCGACCGGCTTGAGCACCTCGATGACCTTCTGAACGATCTCCATAGCCTCCTCGCGGGTGTTCGCCCTGGGGTACAGATCCACATCCGTCGCCTGCGTGACCGCTGGCCTTTCCGCGTGCTTCTTTGCTGGCAGAGTGCTCGATGTCTCGTCGATGAAATACCTGTTCAGCGTGTTGCAGACGCACCCTCCCGCAGCAATGATGCCAGGCACGAGCTTGCAGATGGTGAACTTCTTGGAAATCATCATCGACTCCAGAACGAGGTCGATTTTGGTCTTCTCCTGGTCCAAATACTTGCCGCACTTGAACAGCCTCATGGCAGCGCCATCATCAACGCTGCTGATGATACCGTGCACATTCTTGATCTTGTTAGCGGCGCCAGTGATCTCGATCTCCGACAGGGGAATGGTGCTGCTGCTGAGGTTCTTCACAACGCATTGCTCTCCTCCTCTCGCTTTCTGCTGTGCTTCTTCTCCCGTTTGCATTCTCGGGTGGAATGCTGTGGTTTCCTTTAAAAAATACAAAACGCCACGCAAGAACACGAAGGGGGTTTCATGGTCCTCCCAGATATTCGGTATCTAGAAATCCAAACGGCTGACGTGCCACAGACAATTGTATGGCAACGAACTGTCCAAGTTTTGGGTTTTATAAATAGCCTTTCTCAAACTTTGAGCAGCAGCACGTGATTAGTTTTGGTTTGACTTCACCTGGTGCTGCTGCTCAAACCGTTTCAGGGATGAAGGGACACACCAAAACTTGGACAGTTCATTGCCATACAATTGTCTGTGCAAAGATTTGTGAATCTTAATGCCACGTCATTCTGCCATCAAACTGTCCAAGTTTTGGGGTCTATAAATAGCTCTCAAAAACTTTGAGCAGCAGCACGTGATTAGTTTTGGTTTGACTTCACCTGGTGCTGCTGCTCAAACCGTTTCAGTCCTGAACCGACACTCCAAAACTTGGACAGTTCGATGCCACACAATTGACTCTGGCATGACAAGAAAAAAATTTATTGCCTAAACGTTTCGCGAACAACTCCGCCCCCAGGAAGGATCGTGAGTGAAGTCTCATCGGGCGAAAACAGGCCTTGAGTCACTCCGGCTGGCAGCTGAACAATAGCAATGAGGTTGACAGTAATGCAGACGAGATCGCCCTGCAGGAAGCATACGTCTGGGTTCCTTTGCAGGAAACGGCACGTCTTAAACTGCTTGTAGTTCTTTTCTTCGTCGGAAAGATGTTGCAGCCTTATAGGATCGAAGACCAGAGTGAGCGATGCCAGCACATCAGGTGTAGGGACTGGACAGACATAGACAGTGGTTCCAACCGCTGCCTCATTCTGGCCTGATGCGGAGCGGCGCTGAATGCCACCCATGCAGATAAGGCTCTTAATGTTGGCATCCTTGGCACCAACGAACTTGAAAGTGGCTGTCTTGTCATTGTAAGTCTCGAACTTGAACATGTTCTCAATGCCCCCGCTCAGCTTCAGGGGGCCCCTGAAGCTCTTCGCGTTGAACACCTTGCCCACACCACCAGGTGTCGTCGAGACCCTGACGAACTTGGAGGGCGGATCGACCATGTACACCGCGTTCATCTCCGTCAGTTCAGCCGAAGGCAGGCATGCACACAACGTATGGCTTGGGCACAAAGAGCTGGTCAGCCTGCATCTTTTTGTCTGAGTTATTGTCATAAAAATGGGCAGTCTGATATTGATTTTCATGCGTGTGTGAACAAGAATCACTTCCTGTCATTTTTTTGTTTTTATCAAATTCGTGTTAATATATAAAGATTTAAAAATCTATACACAGACAATTGTCTGCCAGCGGACTGTCCAAGTTTTAGGGTGTCCCTTCGGCTCTGAAAAGGTTTGAGCAGCAGCACCAGGTGAAGTCAAACCAAAACTAATCACGTGCTGCTGCTTAAAGTTTGGTGGTGCTATTTATAAAACCCAAAACTTGGACAGTTCGTTGCCATACAATTGTCTGTGCAGAGATGCATGAATCTTTATGCCACGTCATTCTGCCAGCAAGTTGTCCAAGTTTTGGGGTGTCGGTTCGGGACCCCAAACGGTTTGAGCAGCAGCACCAGGTGAAGTCAAACCAAAACTATTCACGTGCTGCTGCTCAAAGTTGTTTTGGTGCTATTTATAAAACCCAAAACTTGGACAGTTCGTTGCCATACAATTGTCTATGGCACTGTATGTAATAAAAGTGTACATTATGAAAAATGTTTCAGTGCGCTTGTGATGACTTGCGTTTCATGCACACTGGGCAGTTTCCTTCGCAGAGGGAGCATGGTCTGCCCAGGGCAGCGCACTCAAAGCATGTTTCCGCGCACCCGCAGTCCATCCTCTTCTTATCGCAGAAGATCGGGCAGGCGCATTTCTGAACACCTCCAGGCATAAGAGCCCCGCAGGCAAAGCACTGCTGGGTCTTGCACATGTTGCACGTCACGTGGTGGCAGTGGTGGCCCATCGCGTGCCACATCACCGCCTTGCACTTGACGCACCGCTTGGTCCCAGCCCCCTGGATGGCGTCCATCGTCTTGGAATCGACCGTGGCGCACTTGCCGTCCTGGTGGAACTTCTTCGCCTTCGGATCGAAGCAGGTCTCAAAGCAGCGGGAGCAGTACTGGATGGCGCAGTGGGGATTGCCGCACCTGGCGATCTTGCTGCTCCCAGCACCCACGTTAGAGCACAGAGGGCACACCGACTGCTGCAGGTGATCCTCGTGCTCCTCTTCCATGAGCTCCTTCTGCAGGGCGGCGAGCTGGGCGGCGCAGAACCTCACGTCCTTGATGGTCGACATCTTCTCGAGAGAATTCGGGTCCCCAGCCATGACGCGCGGGTCCACGTTGTACTTTATGTGCGCGGGTCCAAGCGAAACGGCCTCGGCGATGCATCCTGGGCAAATTGCTGGCGCGGAGACTACCTGGCTGTTCTTCCATGCGATGGCACACTCCCTGCAGTACCAGTGGCTGCAGTTGCTTGTGAACCTTGTCATTTTCTCGGGAGGAGTGGGGCACATGCACACTGGGCAGAGAAGTCCGCTCGGCTCGATACCCTTCCTGGCGAACTTTCTCTCGATCTCCTGCACCGAAACCTCATCACCTATCCAGTCGTCTGTGATCTCTCTTCCATGCAGCGTGATTGATGCTGCCTCTACCGCAGCTGGTCTGTGGGCCGGAGGCTGGAAATGCTCAACGGCATGAGCTGCTGTCACTTCTGCTGCAGAAATAATGGGTATTTCAGATGCTGGCTGCTGCTGCTGCACTTGTGGCGCTCTCTGCGGTGAAGGAGCTGCTGCGGCTGCTGACAGTGGTTCGTTTCGCCTGGCACGTTTCAGGGCTGGTGGTCTTCTGACATAATCGGTTATGGACTGCAGCGGTTCTCCTTCACTCCTCCTTCGCATCGCGTCGCCCATTCTCCTTATGACTCTGGCAGTTGGCTGACCTTCGTGACTCTGCTCTTGTTGTTGTCGCTGATGCTCTTCGTATCCAGCGATCCTCTGTCTCCTTGCTCTCCTCTCTTCCCTTGCGGATTCGGCAGCTGCGAACTTCTCCATTTCAGCCAGGTAGTCTCCCGAGCGGATGAACTCTCTGGCCATCCGACGTATCGTCTCGATGTAGTCCCTGCCGACGTTGTTGTCGCGGTCGAAATTCGCTCGGACCCGCACCGCCCTGGACTTCCAGAAGACCTTGGAGAGATCGGAATTCGAGTAGATGAACGCCCGTGAGAATTCTGGCTCTTCCGTCGTAACGCGCGCCATAGCGCGTTCGGCTATGCTGTGCCTTCTGCGCAGCTGCGCCCTGTAGTTCTTGCTGACTTCTAGCGCGGCAATGTCGCTAGGCGCTGCTGGAGCTGTGGATTCTGCCATGAGCGATGGCGGCAGGACTCTTTCCTGATAGATGTCATCCTCTTCCGGCTCAGTGTCGACCTCTTCTCCTTCTTCCTCTCTTTCCGGACTGACTGCTGCTGCTGCTGCTGCTGCAACAATCTCTCTCCGCCTGCTGCTGCTGCTGCTGCTGCCACTGCCACCAGTCTTTGCGGACATTTGGCTGTCTATTTTGGGTGTCAGTCGCCTGTTGTACTCTTGTCTTTTATATTAAACGCAAAGTAACTCACCTATTACTGTTGTGGTTGTTGTTTTTGCTCGTGGACCGCGGAGCAGAAGGAGTGAACCGGTGGCCTTTGCAAAATGTTTTTGGTTGTCCGTGACGTTTTTTCCCTGGGTGCACACCCGTAATTTATCGGGGGAGGTGTGATATCATATAAATATCTACTCCTGCTGCCAGCATCGAAAGGGGGAAATATTGTTATTCTCCCGTAATTAATTATATCGCGAATGTAACATCAAACTCAGCCAGCCACCACTCCCCTCTGGTCGCGTGCGTTCAGGCAGAAAAAACACATAAACTCAAAAATGCCCATGGAGAAGAAGACCGTATGGATTCTGGCCGGCTGCGGGGTCGTCGCAGGCGCCGCCATCGCTGGCGGCGCGTACGCTTACCACAAGAAGTACAAGGGTTCCTACGAGTCGATGATCGATGAGAAGGACATGCCCGCATTCCTCGCCGGTCTGGAGAGCCGTCCCACCCTCAACCTCGGGAGGAGCACCCAGCTGCTCCGCATGTACAGGAACCACGACGACTTCCTCAAGAACGCTGCCGGCACCAGGGTGGCCATGATCGACGATGTCACCAACAACTTCAGCGTCCGGGATGTTGCCACCGGCGCTCTGCTCTGGGTCTCCTCCCAGGATGGGTCCGACAGGGTCGTCGAGCTGAGTCCCACCCAGCTGGCCGTCTACTCGCCGTGGTCCAGCCAGACCCCCAAGCAGCTGCTCGCCAAGGGCGAGGGTTTCTACGCCCTGCGCCTCTCCGACGACGGGAGCCTGCAGATCCTGGGAAAGGACGGCGCCATCATCACGACCGTCTTCAACGCTGCCGCCAACGCCCCCTCCATGCAGCAGGTGCAGCACAAGGTCTCCACCGTTAACCCGGTGGCCCCGTCGACGAGTCCCGCTGCGAGGTTCTTCCGCAGCTCCCCCACATTCAAGACCGTCGCCAACAAGACGAGCTAACTGGATGGTGAAGAAGATTAAAAGCACCCCCCACTGCTCTTCTCCTCCAAAGCCAAGAAGAAGAAGAATAAGACAAAAATGATGTTTTGATCATTGGGTTATGTTCTGCGAGTGAATGGTTTTCACATTCTGCTCTTTTTTCACAATACAAAAATGACCGACACTCCTCCATGAACTAGATCATGAACGTGCGCAGGCTGGTCGCAAGCACCTTGACTCGCTTGGTTGCATTCTGCTCGACAAGAGGATCCAGCATGCTTTTACCCACGGTGTTGTACCTGTAGTACGCAAGGGTTGCTCCTGCGACCAACTCATCCACACTGCCTCCCATGATATTACTCATGAGAAGCATGTCTATGGCCGTCTCGAACACCTTGGTGTCGCACGAAATCTCGTAGCAGCTCGCCACCATCAGCTCGACATCCACTGCAGTCGGGAACCACAGATTCCAGTTGACCGATGTGATAATATCACACATCGCGTCACGTATCAGGGACCTAGAGGGCAGGTTTACCATGTAAGCATGGTCGAGCCTTTCCTCTGGCGTTGTGACATTCTTCACCACCAGCTCGATCGTGATCGGGTGAACAGTGTCCGTATCGGTGAGGGAGCTGGCTATAGTGACGCATGCAATGGCCATGGCGGACCTGTGCTTCGGGTCCTGTATTTCGTGGAGCACCCGTTCCCTCGGGGCCCTGCTCATGAACCGGTTCAGCACTCCTATTGCCACATGGGCCCTGCGGCGGGACGATGTGAAGTAGTCCGGATTCACCAGGGACTTGCTGATGCTACTGTTGCTGTTGTGGAACATCTCCGGCAGATCGACGCACATGTGGTATATGTCCGCCGCGGTCACTCCGCGCTTCGGGACGAACTCGATGGGGCAAGACTCTGTCAAGGCATGCGGTTGGTTGCATCTGTTGAACAGATCCTGCCCAGCGCGGGTCCTGGTGTCTTCTTCGTCGACCAGAGGCAGTGGGTCTTTACCATTGATGTACCTCTCCAGGCAATCGGCAACACTCTTTGCAGAAGGTCTCTTTTCCGGATCGTAGGACATCATCCGGTCGATGACGGTCGTGACCCAGGGACATTTGCTCGTCGTGTTGCCGTAGCCAGCGAGGAATGCCTCCGAAGCAGACTTGGTAGGCGCGCCAGGGAGCTGGTATTTGCCGTAGTTGCACATATTCTCCAGGTTGGGAATGTAGTTGGGCGAGCTCTGGACGACAGCAGGTGGCCCCATCAGACGCGATATGATGTTCACCATGCCCTGGTGAGTCTCTTCCTCCGTCTCCGGCATCATTATGGGAGACACGCCGCAGAGCATCTCCAGGAACACCAGCGCAGCGGACCATATGTCCATGGCGGGAGTGTGCTCGGTGCTTCCCATGAGCTGGTCGATCGAACGGTACCACGCAGTGGTCATCGCCTTGGTCTTCTTGGTGTCTATGGGATGCACCCCCGAAGCATTGGCCTGGCACAGGGCCTCCCTGAACACCCGAGACTCGTCGTACAGCCAGGCGGACCCCAGGTCACTGAGTTTGTAGGTGATGTTGTTCGCCGAATCGATGTTCACCAGTATGTTGGAGGGTTTAATGTCGCGGTGGATCACCCCATTGGCATGCAGGTACGCAATCCCGCTGAATATCTGGGACGCTGCAAAGTACGGATCCAGGATCATGTGCCTGCAATCGTACAGCGTGCCCATGTTCGCCAGGTCCATCTCCATGCAGATCATGGTGGGGGGAGATAGCAGATCCTTCCCGGTTATGAAGAACGCGTCCTTGGCCGACACGATATTCGGGTGCTTGAGGGTAGACAGAACAGAGATCTCCCTCAGAGCATCTGCAGGGAGCTGGCAGGAGTCGCGCAGGTCGTACGTCTTGACCGCTGCGTTGTTTCCGTCCCTGAAAATGATCCTGTAGACGCTGCCGTACGACCCGTGCCCCAGCATAGTGATCGCGCTCGCGTTGGCGTAGTGGCACCTCCTGAGCGTCTCCTCGGCCATCCTTTCTTCTTCTTCTTCACGCACTTGAGTGATGACGTGTCGCTTCTGCTGCCGTATCAACACGCTCCCTCCTCCTCCTCCTTGAGTGAAGTTTTCCCCTATTGGACCACCTGCTTATAAGGTTTTTTCAGGTCTATGACGCACATAGTCTGCTAAAAATAGTCATAGGGTAGAAAGCTATAAATAGAATTAAAGATACGGTTTCTAAATATCAATGGCATCGAATTGTCCAAGTTTTGGAGTGTCCCTTCGAGGCCCAAGAGGTTTGAGCAGCAGCACCAGGTGAAGTCAAACCAAAACTATTCACGTGCTGCTGCTTAAAGTTTTTGAAAGCTATTTATAGAACCCAAAACTTGGACAACTTGATGGCAGAATGACGTGGCATTAAGATTCACAAATCTTTGTACAGACAATTGTATGGCAATGAACTGTCCAAGTTTTAGGGTGTCCCTTCATCCCTGAAACGGTTTGAGCAGCAGCACCAGGTGGTGTCAAACCAAAACTAATCGCGTGCTGCTGCTCAAAGTTTGAGAAAGCTATTTATAGACCCCAAAACTTGGACAATTCGATGGCAGAATGACGTCATAACACAATTGATACTGACATTAGGAGTCCTCTGCTTGTGTACTTTGTAAAGTTCGTTGTTTTGTCGATTTTTTGGGGGTATGAGAGAATTTGTAGCTCATTTACGGGCTCTCTTCTCCACCACCGATAGCAGCACCGACGCTCGCTGCTGCAGCCGCTTTAGCATTCTCCAACGCTTCAACACCCTTCTGGGTGACGGGCACACTTTGAATGATTTCACACGCTATTTTGGTCATGTCCGGAACTCCGAAGTAAGTGCGCGCAAACTGCAGGCGATCATCAACGGACGCGTTGCAAGTGAGATTGGCATTCTGAATCTTGACAATGTCTGCAGCGCTCACATAGAGGTCGCTCGCTCTGGCATACGCTACGTATTTGCCGCTCGAAACACCTGCGATGTTGGGATCGACAAGACTCGCAAGTTCAAACTCCCTGCTCTTGATCTCGGCATTGAGCACCGATTTCCAATGAGTATGGCACAAGGCAGGCGCGTAGTTGGCCACGGCCGAGTTCTTGCACCTCCGGTAATAGCGACCACCGACCTGGCCAGCAGACCCAGTCTTCAAGTCCCAGGTACAACGGACGTCGGTGAGGACGGGAGTCTGGCTCATCAGAACGATCTTCTTCTTGTACTCGGTGATCTGGTCCTGCAGGTTCTTCTTTCTCTGTTCGATGCTAACTGGTGCTGCCATTGATGTTTTTACCGGTTGTCGTTCGGTGATGAACGCCTCTTTTTTGTTTATACTAGGTTCTGGTTAACAAAGCTTGTTATTTTTTTGATGACCATTGTTTATGTGAGCAGTTCTCTCATCCTTCTTCACTTGTGCTCATTGATGTACTTGACCAAATGATGACGGATATCCATTCCATCATATTGGCTGTTGTTGGTCTCGATCTCATACATGTAATCATCGGCAGGAATGCTGGGAGTGGTACTCTGGTTGCTTTGACTCCATGCAGCAAGTGACCACTTGCAGGTGGGAGCCAGGAACGCGGTCACCGGTACCCTCACCTTGGTACGCGCACCAGGGATGGCACAGAAGTCGGTGGCAACAGCCTTGTCGATGATTCGACGGTGGATGGGGCAGACGACATCACCCTTGAGCGCCTGGCCGTGGCACCTCTCCCATGAAGCGGTGGTGATCTTGCCGAGGACCTCGATGATCTTGCGGGACTCTGCTACGCACCTCGGCTTCTCCGTGACCACTCCGGGGACTGCCTGGGTGGGCGCCTTGGGCGTCTTGCTGTACCAGACCGACTTGCGCCCGACGGTGACTCTGAATTGGTCGTCGCTCATTTTCAGTACTGTTCGAAAAAGCGAACAACAATTGTCCCTCCTTTTTAGGGGTGTTAGTCTTGTATCAGATTTTTATAGTAACTTTCATACGTTCCGATTTTTTACGCTGACCGGCTGCATTCGGGGCACACACGTCACCAAATAATAAAAACAATACTGCTTCGCAGGTAGAAGAAGGAGAGGGAAAAAACCACCGCCAGCAAGAACGAAAAATGGCCACTACTACCACCACCACCACCACTGTTACCGTGCCTGCGGAGGAGCAGACTCCTGAGGCTGTCAAGGATGTCGTTATGGAGGGGCCGCCGGAGGCCCCTGCGGCCGTCCAGCCCGAGGAGAAGGATGCCGAAGCGGCTTCGCCTCACCCCGCTCCGGCGACACCCGAGAGCGCCAAGGCCCAGAAGCGTGTCCTTCCCGAGCTGGACTCGGAGGACGAGCCCATCAAGAAGAAGGCCAAGAAGCCTCTGATCCAGCCCAAGCCCAAGCTCACGCCCAGGAAGTCGACTTCTCCCCGTCAGTCCGCCCTCGCCAGTCCGGACAGCGATGTCGGCTTTGTCCCCAAGAAGAAGAAGAAGCCGCAGGCCCGCATGACCGTCTCGAGGATGCGGCAGCTTGTCAAGCGCATGCTCCTTGACAGGGAGGCATGCGGGGAGACTCCTTACAAGAACATCCTGGAGTCCGAGTCCCGCGACTGGGACAGCGAGAGCCCCCTCAACATCCGCCTCTACAACTGCACCCTGCTGCAGAAGGTCGGCGAGTTTGAGGCCGGGACCATTGTGCCCATGATCGACTGGATCGGTGATGCGGGCGTCATGTCCATCTACCCCGATGAGGATGCTACCGTCATGACCGCCCATCACTTCATCCTGAACTCTGTCACCGTCGGCGACGAGATCGCTCCTGCTGTCGGCAACGTGGAGTCCTCTTACATGATCCTTCACCCGGAGGATGATGTTCAGGCTGCTACTGCTGCAGCCCCTACTACTCCTCCTCCTCCTCCGGCCGCTGAGACTGTTGTTCCTGTTTCTGCTCCTGCCAACGTGCCTGAGGTGGTGGCTCCTTCCACTTCTACGGCTACTGCTGCTGTGGCGCCTGATGTGGTGGCTCCTGCTGCTCCTACCGCGGCACCAGAGACGACGACTGTCATTGCCGCAACTACTGCTACCGTGCCAGATGTGGCACCTGCTGCTGCTGCTGCTGCTGCTGCTGCTGCTGCTGCTGCTGCTGCTGCTGCTGCGCCATCGACTCCTGTCACGACTGCTGATCAGACTGTCACCACCACCACCACCACTGCTTGAGACTTTTAGAGTCGCAGCATCCTTCCCTCCCTCTTTCGCAATGGAATAAACTAGAGATTAAAGCATCCAAGTCTTAGTCAGCCTAGTGAAAAATTAAGTATGGCACAATTGGTTAAACAACCAAGCCTCTCTGATGCTCTGGAAGATGCAGCAGCAGCAGAAGGATAAGGACCGCTTGGACCCTATCAAGGCCATTCCGCCCTCTCCTCCTTGCTTCTCAAAAGGAAGGAAACCAGGAGTGCCCTATGCCAGCATCGTCGATGGTTTGCAGTCTTTCGATGCGATCGCATTCCGCGGAAGCGATGTCGTGTCGGACAGCATTTCCGCCGTCGAACATAAGATAGTGGGCAGCGGCTCATTCACCCACATCGGAATGGTGCTCAGGGCCTGCGACTTCCCTCAGGACTCTCCGGTGTACGACCAGAAGAAAGTCTACGTTTTTGAGAGCACCGCCTCCGGAAGGCTGATTGATGGTGTTGATGCGGTTGATGATGGTAAGGGGCACCTCGGCTGCCAGCTCAGGGATCTCGGTGATGTTGTCCCCGCCTACGATTCCGCATCGCCCAAGACCAGGATGTCGTGGCTCCGTCTGCAGAACTACCTCAGGCCGCCGAAGTGCGTCAGGTCCGAGGTGATCTCGCAGATCATGCGCAAGTACGACGACATTCGGTACGATGCCAGCGCGGTCGATCTCGCTGCAGCGGCCCTCCCGTTCATGAGGACCATCAGGGACAACAGAGCGTTCAGGCACCTCAGGAACGCCCTTTTCGGTTGCTGCTGCTGCGGAGCGAAGCCTTCCACCTGGCTGTTCTGCTCCGAGCTTGTTGCCAGTATCTACGTCGACCTTGGCATTTTCCCTGACAGCGTCAATCCATCCAATGTGATGCCCATGGATTTCTTCCCTGCCGATTGGGCTGCAGAAGACGTTGAAAACGACTCTCATTCATCAGCGGAGTCTTCTTCCTCCTCTCTGGCAGTCGAACAGCCTCTGGATGAAGTTGACATCCACGGAGGAGGAGGAGGAGGAACGGAGGCTGAAGCCGTAAAGGGTCAAGCAGCGTCGTCGTCATCATCTAAAATCCATGCAAAGACTCTGGACGCAGATGGCAAGGTGCCTCTGGTGTTTGCATCTGTGACTCGTTTCCACAGCTAGAGCTCCGCACTGCACGCACGTGCACATATGAACTTTAATAACCACCCACTTGTGCCTACAAATAATAGCAATATATAGACAAACGTCAACTAAATGTCGACGGTCTTCAGCACATTCAGTGTCCACGGATCGGGCGGGAATGGGGTCGTCGATGCGGATGTGGGCCGGTTCGTGAGTGCCACCCTGAGCAGGCCCCCTGGCGTAAACCTTCCCGATTCCGCTGTGCTCACCTGGGGGGGACATCAAGGATTCGCACATAGACGTCGACCAGGACGTCCGTTACTGGAAGGATGCCGTTCTCGGTTTTTCTTCAGTCGCATTCCCGACGGTCAAACCCGATGGGAGCACATTCACCGATGGCGACAGGATCATCGCATCATCTGGTGACACGGATGTCAACCATTACCCCTGGGAATGGGTAAATGCGTTCATATACAGGTACGATTCCACAAGTGCCAAAGGGTGGATCGCTGGCGATGACCATGTGAAGGATTACGGTCCACCGATCACCTACATTCCTCCTGAGAACGGATGGACTGTCACAGTTCTTTCTACAAGGTCAGAGTACGTGTTTTACGATACCGCATGGAGCCCGCTGAGCTGCACCACCGGACTCGAGGCTTCCAGACGACACATGTCGAGCAACAACGGACAACCCGATCTATCCGATCTCCCGAGTCCTTTCAGTACCATACAGGGCCACGTGTGGCTGGGGCAGGATGTCAGGCAGACTGCCAACCCGACTTTTGCCAGTGTCCAGGAAGGGCCGAGCTACCAGTCTTCAGCCGGAAGTTACAACGCGACCTACACGAACTATGGAACTGCCGTGACTGCGGCCAATTCGCCGGATGTTCCCTGGTCCGTCGGCACAATCGCCATAGGTCCTTCGTCTTCGTGGAGGTTCACGATCACCGCTGCAGCGATCACTCTCTCCGGAATTCAGATGAATGCAGCGTTCAGCGCAGAATACGTGGTGACGCGCGATTCTTCCGCAACGTCAGCCGCAGTGACATTGATCTCTGGGTCAAGGGCTGTTGATGCGGCATTCGACTCCCCTGGCTCGACCAACACCATCGGGGTGTACGCCACATCTGCTCCTTCGGGAATAACCGTGATGGCAAAACCAGATTTGAGAGGGCTGCAGAATCTCAATTACACCATCAGGGTGCATGGTGTCTGCGCTCACAGGTGATCCGTTCCCTTAGCGCACAAATAAGAAAGAACTTTTTTTCTTCTTCTTCTTCTCTTTATGGATTTGACAACAGCCCATCAACAGTCTCCCTCAGAGGTCCCATGTCTGGTGTCACCATGGTGTATACATCGTACGGGTTGCAGCCTACCGCAACTGGCACCCAGTGATTCTCCCCCTTGTTCCAGAGGACTATCGTGGGTCTGGTTGCGCTGTAGGGCATCAGTTTCACGCTGTTGTCCCCCAGGAACGTCTTGCGAACAGAACCTATGGGGAACCTGTACCCGCGGATCGTCCAGCTCTGCGGCTCTTTCCTCCTCACCATGTTCCTGGCCAGCTCGATCGTGTAGTTATGGTCCGCCAGGTAGCGGACAACCTGCTCGTCCGTCATGGCTCTCACGTCCTCGTTGCTTTTCAGCGCGGCAAGAGCCCATTCTCCGTAGATGTCCTTGGTGGACTCGTGCTGCACTTTTGACATGGGGGCCGACGAGTCCAGCTCGTCCTCCAGAAGAATTACGTTCACCCCGAACGCGATCTCTGCCAGAGCTGCTGCTGTCGAGTTCCCCCAGAACGTGTTACCAGGCGTCTTGATCGCATCGCTCAGCATCGAGGCCATCTTGTCAACGTCTCCAGCGGCAGCGTTCCACGCTTGAGTGGGCTCGAACGCACCCCTCCAAGTTGGTTTCTCCTGCACCATCGGTTCACTTAGAGATGCTGGGCCCTGACCAGCCATGTCCATCAGAGCATCCGGAGCAGCCTTGCTCGTCACGGCGGCCGAAGCAATCCTATCTCTCACTTTCTGGTAGTCCCACCGCGTCCGAGAGTCGGGAGACTCGTGGTTGAAGCACGCCGCGATAGAGTGGAACATGCAGTCACCGTTTCCGCCAGCATCCCTGAACCACAGCTGCACTTCGGTCGCCTTTCCATTCTTCCGCGTTGGTATGATGTGCCACATTTGAACCCCCAGGCCAAATTCAATCCTGGCAGCAGTGTCTTCTTCCTCGCTCCTGCGCTTTTTGTTTTCCCTGCAAAGGGAGGGCTCGTCAGGTGTCGTTCTCTTCATGCTATATAGTTTTCCTTGATTATGGCGTTTTTGCAATGGCAAATATCTCTTCGAATTTATTTTTTACTATCGTCGTCGCTGCGGTGGTGGTGGTGTTTCACCTTTTTCTTACGTGCAAGTTCGCAGCTGTCATGCTTCCTCTTTCTGTCTTTCTTCGCTTCTTCTTCTTCTTCTTCCTCTGAGCTAGGGCACGAAATGTCATCGTCCTCGCCAGAAAAGCAGAACAGCATGTCACCATCGTCCTCCTCTACTATGCTCGTTTTCACTTGCTGGTGATCCCCATCGGCGATCGGGACACCCTGCGGCATTTCCGGCGACTCCTTGCTGGTGCGCAGGTATGCCCTCATCCTGATCATGTTCGCTTCCATGTCAGCGACTGATTTCTCAGAGAACTTGCGCTTGCGGACGTACTGCAGTATGGACCTGGCCAGTCTCATCCGGTCGAAGACCTGTTCGGAAAGTTGCAGGAATTCCGGGGCGTTCTCCCTCGTCCTGGGGTCGGATCTCCACTGCCTGTGGTCAGTGGGCCTGGGCAGCCATATCCCCAGAGACCGAGCGAACGCCTTCCGTTCATCGACCCTCGTCTGCCCGACCATGCCGCGCTCCTTGGCCTGCGCTCTGCACTCCGCCATGTACCTCGCGTACGCGTCAGCCATTCCGATCGGGTCGTCGCCGTACGGAGAAATGACATCGGTGACAAGCGCGACGGCTCTCTCGCAGTTCATCTGGTTCCAGCCTTTCGCGGTCTTCTCTTCTGGAAATTCGGAGAACATCGACGAGTTGCTCTCTATGGTCTCCATCGAAGCCTTGTACCTCTCGGCCGCATCTTCACCCAGCAGATCGGAGACCTTCTGGAGTGTCGGGAATCTCTTGATCTTCCCAAGCACCTTGAGGAGAACCGCCCTGATGTTGCACCCGTCGGCCCTGGCGTCTGCGGTGTCCTGCCACATCAGCACCCTTTGGCTTATCTCCTCCCATTCCTGCGTCTTTATCAGAGCCTTGGTGAATGATGCTGCTGGTGACTTTTCCGCAAGAACCTCCTCCTCCTGCTGCTGCTGCGGCTCCTGCACGAATGCAGAAGCCAGGGAAGATGAATCCCCAGTGTAGAAATCGACGAGTTCCTGGGCAGTGGGCCTCAGCGGCAATGCCCCGATATCGTAATCGGGCTTGACAACCCTGCTGCAGATGACGTCCACCAGTGTCCTGCTCTGGTCCGCACTCTTCTCGTCTTCACCGAACCCACGTTTCATGCGCTCCTTCTATTTTTGGGTGACCCTTTTTTTACTCTGCTTGCTCAGTGGCCAAGAAAAATTTGTGAAGCAGATTGCAACTCACGACAGTGAAAAAAGGAAAAACTTCTTCTACCACCGAAGGAAAAATGTCCGCATCGAGGCCGGCGTACCTGTTTGAGAATCCCGAGGAGTACCAGCCCAACGTCTCGCTGATGATCGGTGCTGACAAGCTGAGGGGCCTCAAGAGCCCCATGACTGCCTACAGCAAGACCGTTTCTGCGACCCCGAGCACTGGCGGCACCATCGACACCGCCCTTCCCGACATGTTCCTCGGGAGCTATCCAGTCGTATCGGCCGATGAGGATGGTGCGAGCGAGTGCATGTTCCGTTCTCGCTGAAGAGAACTGCCGCTGATCTTCTTTAAGATGTCTTAAAATACACAAACTTTGTTAGTGCTCTCTCCTCATCTGACGGGCGTATATGGCCAGCCGTACATGCTACATATGTGCTTCCACGCCATCTCATCGTTGTCATCGATGTTAGCGGTGTTCTTGGGCAGCCTGATGTACGGCAAGAACGCCTCGTAGCCCAGCAGTTGGCAGATTTTGTAGAGGCTCAGGCTGTAGTTGAGCATGTTGGGCTCCTCCTTCTTTCGGTTGCTCCTGTCCGCCAATCTCTTGAGGAACCTCGGCGACGTCTTGTAGGCAGCAACCACCAGGGGGAAGATGCTCATTATCCTCTCAACCTGCATTTCCATCATCTGGGGTGGGGGAATGTGGCTGATCCTCTCGCTGATCTCCGGGGCGTGCTTGTAGTAGTCGGTGTAGCGGATGAGCTTGGTGCCCTGCCGTTCCTTGGCGTATTTGAACTGGACGTTCTCGTCCTGCTGCATCCTCCTCAGGAACATCCTCACCACATCCGGTGTGACCTGGTAATCCTGGTACTTGTACCTGCGAGCGAACTTGGTGACGGTCTCCACTATGGATGCCGGGGCTCTGGAGGTCCTGCGACCCTGGAAATGTCCCAGGATCTCCGAGAGATGGCCGATGGGCTTGTAACCCCCGGACCGTCGCTTTGGTATCTCGTTCCAGGTCACACCGCTGTTGGTGTCTATACCCTCGAACTGCGTGTCCGCGTACACGTAGCCGCAGTCCGCGCACACGCATGATCCTGCAGCTTCCACCAGGTTCTTGCATTGGCCAGGGCAGTTGGGCGCGTTCACAAGTTTGAATGGGGGTTTGGTCATGTTCTCGGCCACCTTGTCCTTCCAGACCTCCTCGGCTTCGCTGATATCGTGCTTCTCCGCGGTGGCGCCCCCTATCCTGTACCTCTTCCTCCTGCGGGCTCTCACCGCCTCAAGCCTCAGGGCTTCCTCGTCTCCCCTGATGACGGCCATTATGTGCTTGTCCCTGCTGTCTTGCGCGGTCCTGTACTCCTTGTAGAGGCCGTTCAGGGTGGTCTGCAGGTCTTCCATCTTCCGCACGGTGTCGAATGCATCGGCTGAAGCGACACCCATGGCCATGAGCTGCCTGCATTTCTCGTACTCGTCCGCGCTCTGCCTTATCTTTCCCTCCAGCTCCCCGATCTTTGACAGCAGTGCGGTCACGGTGTCATCCTTTTCGACCGACAGCGTTGCGCTCCCCGTGTTCACCACAGTCTTTTCGCCGTCAGATGGCGGTAGATTATGGTCGATCACCGAGAGCGGTGCCGGTATGGATGACATGATGAAGGCACCGCCGCACTTGCCAGCCTCCGCCGCTCTTCCGGCATCCTCCTCCTTCTTCTTTTTCATCCTTCTTGTGCATTTCCGTTTCTGTTTCGGTGGTTGCGGCTGCGACTGTTGTTGCTCTTGCTCCTCCTGCTCTTCCTTTTTGATGATTACACTGTCTGGCACTTCTCTCTTAATGCCCCTGTGCAAGCTCTTGTCATCTTCCTCCTCTTCCTTCTTTATGACCTTTTCTGGCTCGCATCTCGGAGAGCCATTCATGGCTGCTGTTATTGCGCCAGCTGGGAGAGTATCTTATTCTTGTTTTCCTAATAATGCCCTTGATTTTTTTGATAGATCATCCGCTGCAGCGTGCGGCCATCCGCAAACAATGTGAAACACCCATCTCTCTCTCTCTCTCTCTTTTTCTTTTCATCGGCTCAATGCTCCTTCGGCAGAAAAAATGAATGACATCATCAACTATCACCAAGCGAATGGCATATTTCATCGCGAGCCGCATGTCGGATGGCGTGGTCTCGGAACCCGCCGATTCGTCCAGGGTCATGAAGGTCATGCCCGACACCCCTCAAATCAAGTCTTACCTGGAAGCTTCAACCGAGTACCAGGTCACCAAGCCCACCTCGACGTTCGTGCTGCAGCCCACCGATGAGTTTGTCCACTGGAGGACCGATTTCGGCGCTTCTCCGAGCAGCTGCATGCTGGCCGACACAATGGGCCACCTCTCCGACCTGTACGGGTTCGACAAGCAGACCACCGCATGGAGCGCTTCGTGCTACAACCTCGCATGTCCCGCTCCTGGAGAGGCTCCACTCTCGGCCATCCCCAAGGTCAACCTCTAAGTGAGTTGTTGTTATGAATGACAACGGCGACTCCACCACCGCACCATAACCGCAAACAGATGAACAAGTAAATGAAATTTCGATTGTACGTTGTTATTTATACCGCAAGAGCGGTCTAGAAACACACTGGGGCCATCTCCTTGTGGTACAGCGCCTCTCCGAGAGTTCCAGGCACCGACCATGCCTTGGTGCGCTGCCTGTTTGGAACAGTGTCGTATCCAAGCTGTTCGGCAGTCTGGAAGCCGTCTTCGGGGTACGCGACCCTGGTCACCGTCACCAGACCCGGAGCTTGGTTGCTGGCTCGTCCAGTCACCCTTGTCGGCAGGTCAAACGAAGAAGTCGCAAGATTGTCGGTTGACGACATCGTTTGTTCAGTGTACAATTTCTCCCCTATTATTATTATTAATTTCTTCTGATGGCACTTTTCGTGCAGTAGGGGTCATAGCGCCTCTCAATGTGAATCGGGGCTGGGGCGGGGGCGGCTGGCACAATGCTCGGCCGTTCAGGGTCATAAGGCTCGGACATAGCACCCCAGGTGCTGTTGTTGCTGCCGCTGGCGATCATCGGCGCAGCCACCTGATACACATCTATCATGTGTCCTTTTCGGTGCTCGTCTTCCAGCAAGAACATGCAGAGGCACCCGAACGCCCATTCCCTGAACTCGACGTCCGGCGCGGGATAGTCCCTCGGTATGTGCAGGATGTGGTCGACGATGGCCATCCAGACCCGAGTGCAATTCTCCCGGGGAATGCTGTACCAGGCAAAGTACGCGTTGATGAGAGGCTTCCACACTTCGATGATCAGCGTGTAGCGAGGTTCTCCCCGGTTCTCGCTTTTGAACAGGTGGTTGTGCACGCACGGCGCATCTCCCGTCCAGCAGGCCGCCAGCATCTCGTAGTTCAACTTGTTGTCTTCAGCGATCCGTCTCTTCCTTGCGTCACGCTGCTGCTGCTGCGCCTCCCTGTAGTGAAAACTAGTTGCTGCATAGGACAGCTCTTTGGGCTGCTGGGCTGGTCCGAACATCTGAGAGTCGACCCTGGGAGGTATGTACGACATCAGTTTCTATCGAGTCCCTGTGATCTCAGATAAAAAATCAAGGCAGATCTGCTACTACAACTAGTGCAGGCATATTCTTTTTGCCCGAAATGAACGGTTGGTTCGTGGGTTCCGTCTATGTCGTGTTCGCTATCATCTGGGTGCTCGCCGGTATCGCGGCGTTCATCTACAGCATGGTCTGCTACGGCAAGAACGCCAATGTCTGGACATCCCTGATGGGTCTCCTCCTGGCCCTGTTCCTCGGCCCGTTCTACTGGATCTACTACTGGGTCGACAAGTCCTACTGCCGCCTGCCGTTCTCGTCAAATCCCAACAAGCTGATGTAAAATGCGTTTTTTGCCCTCGGTAGATAATCAATGAACATGCTCTTTCTTCTCCTCCACCAAGGTTCACTGCACTACACTGCATGTTGTTCTATTTTTAGCTTTGCCCATATGTCTATTTTTAGCAGACTATGTGCGTCATAGACCTGAAAAAAGCTTATAAGCAGGTGGTCCCGCAGGGGGAAAACCCCGTATTTGTTGTTGCTCGGTACCAAAGTTGTTGTTCGTCCGAAGAGATGAGCGAACTCATGAGGCTGTCCAGCCCGAATCTCTCTGGGTCGAATGTTCCCACGATCATCATGATCCCCTCGAACAAAGAGTGCAAGTCTGTCGGGCTCTGCGTTGAAAGCTACCTGGAACAGTTACCGTTGCGCACCCCCAATGGAAAAGTGTACCTTGACATCGCAGACAGCAACGCTCTGCGCGTACTGTGCAACGAGCCCATGCTTGGCTACGTAAGATCATTTGCAGAAATTGCATCTGATCCGAACTCCAGGCTGTACCTATTTGTCACCCTGCATGGCGGCATACTCAAACACATCCCCCGAAAATTCCTGATTCCTGGTACAGCGCAGCAGCAGAGGAAAGAGCTGTGCGGGGCTGCTGTCGTGCGGTACTTCGAGGGGCATCCTCTTCCGCTGGAGATCGAGTATTTTGGTCTGGCTGGCCCGTGGCGTGGGCGCGGTATTGGAAAGCAGCTTTACTATCGCATTCATCACGTGCTCGTCTCGATGCTGGCTACTGATCTCCTCCTGGAAGCACCGTTCAAGATTGGTCTACAAGCTTGCTACACCACAGAACCAGGAACGCAGAAACCCAACCTGCGCTCGGGCCCTCCCAAGTTCTGGACCAGCGTGGGCTTCAACCACCACAAAGCAGTCGAGCTCGGCCCAGGCCAACCTCTGATGCTCATAATGTGGGTTTGCGTAAAATAAAGTTCTTGTTTCCTTTTTTCTGTTCTGTTCTTCAGTGCAGCAAGAACCAGGGCATGTTGGTTGGGTTGCTGAAAGTGTAATTGGATCCTCCTGCGTAGGGCGTGTAAGTTTGCCAGTTCGCGGATGTATAAGTCCCCTTGGCTTCTTTCATCTGCAGGTAGATGGATGGACCCGAGCCGATATCGTGTCCCATGATCTTGACTGCCTCACCGCCGCTGCTGAATCCGCAAATCCACACAGTGTACACTCCTGGAGAGAGTGTTGTCGTTGGCAGCGTGATGTCCACGTAAGAGTTCGTCGCGGCGGCCGATGTTGCGAGCGATGCGGATTGGCACACCACGCTCGTTCCCCACGGCATAGTCGCTTCGTTCGTGTAGTAGTTGTAGGGAAGCGAAGGCGATGTGATGATCGCGAAAAAAGACATGGAAGAGGTCGTCGTGGTCGTCTCCTGCAGGATCGTGCACTTGGAAATCGCAACGCTCGTCGGCACGTAGAACTGCATGCACATGCTGCCAACTTTGCCGTTGGTCAGGCCCGTGTACACGGTGTCGCACAGACTCGGCTGGAAGGACATAATGTACGGCTGCACTGTGGCAATTTGCGCATCGACATAAGACTTCACAGCCTTCTGGGTTGGCAGCTTAGTATTCGCAGATCCGGTGCCACCCAGTGTTGCGTCCACACTGAATTCCGTAACATTGTTGACAACCGTCAGGGACGCAGTCTTAAGAACAGAAGTCATTCCGGCTTTACCTACCAGTCTCACACAATTATCAGTAATCCTCCTGTCAGAATAGGAAACGTGCTGAGGTCACAGATATTGCAGTACGGGTGAATCCTGTACTTTTTTGTACAGCAAGAGCGCTAATGAGGCGCACAAAAGTCGAACAGGAGATTGGAGAGGTTCTTGGTGCGATAGAGTCCAAGAGGCCTGGTACAACCGTCACCCTGGACGATGAGGGTGAAACGATCACCTTAGAGTTCCCAGACTCAGACAGAACAGTGCAGCTGGTTCTCTGCGAATATCCACCAGTACTGACAGGCTACTCTGATGGGTGGCTCGATGCACGCACTTGGAATGATGTTCCTCTGGGAGTTGTGTTGCTCCAGGTTGCTGTTGCCGATTCTGCAGAATTCATTCAAGAGGAAGAGGACAGCGGAATGGAATGCCAGGAATTGAATGGGCCGAACTGCATGCTAAAAGCTGACCTGAAACGCTACTGCGATTGTTTCGGTGCTGATTCAGCAGTTCTGAGACCAATGGAGGAGGATGAGACCGTGATCGTTCAGATAAAACTGGACTTTAGCAAGGTCCTCAACCGCGCTACTGCAGCCGCGTGGGGATTCATTCATGGTCGACCACTCGTATTGAAGTTTGCGGTAAAGGGTTGCGACTACGGTCCTTCAGCACAAGTTCCAGTGTGCAAGGCGTCTCAGAGCAAGGAAGATGGTACGGAAAAATTACTTCCCTTGAGGACCATGCTGGAACATATTGCAAATTCGTTCCTGCAAGCCGCGTGGGGCAGCAGATGTATCGAGGAGGAGGAGGAGGAAGAAGAAGACCAGCAGCAGCCTGCGAGAAAAAAGCAGAGAAGTGTCTGCAGCCTGACAAACTGTTCTCTGGACACTGCAGCGCAGGCACTCGAACTCACCGATGGTGATGCCGAGGGAGCAGCTGCCCTGATCAAGACTGCGCCAGAAATGTTCCAGGGATGCCTTTCTTCTTCTTCTTCTTCTTCTTTAAACTTCGCACCGGAAGTTGTGAAGGAGGGGGATGGGCTGCTGGTGTCGCTGGCAAAGCACGTGCTGAAATGCATGCCCAAGATGAACGAACGCTGCGTTATATGCTACGGACGGCATCTGTTCGGGGCCGGAGGTATGCTGAAGCCATGCGTGTGCTCCCGCGAACTCTGCGCATGGTCGTTCCAGACTCTCGGCGTCGCGTCCACCGCTGCGGAAGGCATCGCCATCGGAGCCGAGGTCATAGACCTTCTCGTCTGCATGGCAACTGCAGCGGCGCAGAGTGACAGATGGGACATGATATTCAACCCGTTCCCCGTGCTGTTCGATCCGGCGCACGCAGGGAAGAGCGTCATCTCACCAGAGAACAAGAGGACTGACATTAGCACGGTGAGGGAGATACTCAGAGCTCTGCCAAACATGAACGATGCGGCCAAGGCGAACACTTTGAATGCCCTGCGTGATCTCTACAACCGCGCGCACCCCCTGGCCAGCGCCATGGTCGACTGGATCACGGTCAGCAACAGGTCGCACCTGATAAAGATACCAGAGAAATTCCAGCTGCTGCGGATGAGAACCAGGCACCAGTTCCTGCTGCTCAGCAGCACGCAGGAAGCTGAAGCATTGTTCAGGAAGAACAGAGAGAAGTACGGCTCGAAGTTCGCGTTTCACGGCAGCCCGGTGGAGAACTGGCACTCTATCCTCCGCAACGGATTGAAGAACGCGAGCCAGACCAAGCTGCAGATCCACGGCGCTGCTTTCGGAAATGGCATCTACATGTCCCCCTACATTTCAACATCGTGCCAGTACACCAGCGGAAGTCCCGCAACGTACAGGCCCGGCGGTTGCTGTCGGATTTCCACCAGCGGGGAAGGAGGAGACGACGATAAGTTCCTTGCTTCTACAGAGTTCATCTGCTTGGCCCTGTGCGAGGTCATCGACAGGAAGAACTACGACAAGGAGGGCAATATATGGGTTGTGGAAAAAGAGGAGGATGTGGTGACTCGGTTTTTCTTCGTCTACAAAGGAACCACCGCAAACAGCATCAGCACTTCGAACATATCCACTTCCGATCCAGTGTTCCAGGCAGAGATCAGAAACCTGCTTCTCCAATACATGGATTAACAGGAGCCAATAAACACAGCGATCTGTAAATGACGTCATTCTGCCAACGAACTGTCCAAGTTTTGGGGTCTATAAATAGCTCTCGAAAACTTTTAAGCAGCAGCACGTGATTAGTTTTGGTTTAACATCACCTGGTGCTGCTGCTCAAACCGTTTCAGAACCCTAAAGGACACCCTAAAACTTGGACAGTTCATTGCCATACAATTGTCTGTACAAAGATTTGTGAATCTTAATGCCACGTCATTCTGCCATCAAACTGTCCAAGTTTTTAGATCTGTAAAATAGCCCTCCGAAACTTTGAGCAGCAGCACGTGAATAGTTTTGGTTGAACTCACCTGGTGCTGCTGCTCAAACCTTTTCAAGACTGAAGGGACACACCAAAACTTGGACAGTTCGTTGCCATACAATTGTCTGTGCAGAGATTCGTGGATCTTAATGCCACGTCATTCTGCCATCGAATTGTCCAAGTTTTGGGTTTTATAAATAGCACCACCAAACTTTAAGCAGCAGCACGTGATTAGTTTTGGTTTAACACAACCTGGTGCTGCTGCTCAAACCGTTTCAAGACCGAAAGGACACCTCAAAACTTGGACAATTCGCTGGCAAAGATATTTCGAAAACGTATCTTTGACATCAGGCTACCCCTCTTTCTTTTTAACAGTGCGGTTTTGTTTCCTGTCTCTCGAGCGTTAAAAGATGAAGCGCATCTCCGACTTTTATGACATCGAAGATGCTGCTGCCGTAGAAAAAGACCCAAAGTCCCAGAGGACACATCCTGGTGGAGCCTGCGCTGCTAAGAAGGTTTTCGGTCGTCCTTCGCCGACCGCGGGAGGAGTCGCTGGCGGCATCTCCGATAAACCGAAGACGACCCGCGAGTGCGAGATCATCAGCTGTTCCCGCAGGACCGATGTGCCCGCGTTCTTCATGCCGTGGGCGCTGGATGCGATCCGCGCGGGCTACGTCGATGTGACGAACCCGCACAACCCCAAGCAGGTCAGCAGAGTTTCTCTGGACCCCAGGGTCGTGCGCTGCTTCGCGTGGTGGTCCAAGGATTACGCGAACTGGCTGGCCGCGTGGCGCTCTCCAGCGGAGGATTCGGACTCTGCAGCACTGCTGCACCGCTACGACTCACACTACTTCAACTTCACCATCAACACTCCATGCTCCGATCTGGAGCCTGGGGTGCGCACGTCGCTCGAGGGCAGGCTGCAGCAGATGTCCGAGCTCGCCGCAGAGTTCGGCCCCCAGTCCGTCGTACTGAGGTTCGATCCGGTCGTCCATTGGAAGTCCCTGCGGTCGGACAACCCCTGGGTGGTCAAAAACAACCTGGGGGCGTTCGATCAGATCTGCGGTGCCGCCAAAGCGTGCGGCATTGTCGAGCTCACCACCGCCTTCGCGATCGGCTATCCTGCCGTGCGTGCCCGAATGCGCAGGCGCGATCTCGAGCTCGTCGACCTGGATCCCAAGGCGAGAGTTAAAGTCGCGAAAGAGATGACCGAAATCGCATCCTCCCACGGGGTCCGGATCCTCGTCTGCAGCCAGCCAGAGCTGCTGGAACCGGTGGACCTCGGAGGTGCGGGATTCTGCCAGGGATGCTGCATAAACGGTAACAACATCAGCATGATGCTGATCGAACGCGGGAAGCCTGGTCTGAGCCGGGTTGGACTCAAGAAGGACGGCGGGCAGAGAACCACCTGCTATTGCTCGAAGAGCATCGACATTGCTGGATACGGCCAGAAGTTCGCTTGTGGACATTCCTGCGCCTATTGCTACGCCAATCCGGCACCCGTTCCCGCAAATTCATAAATAGCACTTACTGTTGTTGCTGTTTTCAAAAAGTATTTGTTCTTCTTATTCTTCTTTCTCTCAATTGGCAGTGGCAGTGGCAGTAGCAGTAGCAGCAACAACCTTCTCATACTCTGCGAACTCGCTGTCTGTATGAACCCTCCAGCCGCTGAAAGCATCAGAGTAGTGTCGTCCCATGGGGCAGGAAGCGAACTTGTGCAACATCAGCTTGTCGTCGGGACCGATCGCCTGCTTGGCCCACTTCACGTCCTCGATGTCCACCAGGTCGGGAACAACGGTGGTCCTGAACTGGTGGGGCACTCCGGACTTCTTGATGAGGTCGATCGAGGCGGTGATCGGATCGTCGTAGCCCACCCGAACTCCGGCGATCTTCTCGTAGTTCTCCGGCTTGCCCTTAACATCCATCGCGATGAAGTCCACGAGATGCTTGTCGATGATCTCCTTGATGTCCTTGGTGCGAACTCCGTTGGTGTCCAGCTTCAACTTGATACCGTAGCCCTTGAGAACCTGCATCAGAGAGACCAGAGCATCCATCTGCACGGTGGGCTCGCCCCCGCTGATCACAAGGGCCTTCCCGGAAGAGTTCACAACTTGCTGGATGACATCTTCGATCTTGATGCGCTCTCCGATCACGCCGCCGCGGGCGATAGTCCCGTTGTGGCACCACGGGCACGCCAGGTTGCACCCGGAGAGAAAGAGGACAGAGTGCGCAGGGCACCCAGGCCAGTTGATGCTCGAGAACGGCATGAACCCTCCGACCTTGATGTCCATGTACTTCTCCTGGTGCAGAGCAGGAGAAGGAGGAGGAGGAGGAACTACCTGCATGGCGGTGCCGCTCCCCTCCTCTTCCTCTTCCTCACCAGGCATCACCTCGTCCGTCCGCATCTTCTTGGCCGCGGGGGCGACACTGATGTCGGAAATCCGCGTCTGGCCCACGCGGGTGTAGTACTTCCTGTCGATGAACTCTGCCTTCTTTCCCTTGTTCCAGTCCTGCACGGGCCTGTAGTAGCCCACGATGCGGGAGTAGACCAGGCAAGGCTTGCCGCAGGTGGGACACGTGGAATGCTCTCCGGAAATGTACTTGTGGGTCTTGCAGACGCTGAAGGTCGGCGTGAGAGACACGTAGGGAACCTTGTACTTGGTCGTCATCATCTTGACGAGGTCTCTGGCCTGCTCCCAGCTGTCCAGCTTCTCTCCCAGGAAAGCGTGGAACACGGTACCACCCGTGTAGGATCTCTGCAGCGCCTCCTGGTTGTCCAGAGCGGCGAAGATGTCGTCCGTCTCGGAGACTGGCAGCATTGTGGAGTTGGTGTAGTACTCGGGCAGGCACTTGGCCCACTCCGGGAACAGCTCCCTGTCCTTGAGCGCGAACTTGTAAGAAGTGCTCTCGGCGGGCGTGGCCTCCAGGTTGTACAGGTTCTGGGTGTGGGCCTGGTAGTACACCAGGAGACCCTTGATGTACTCCAGGATGCGCAGCGAAATCTCCTTGCATCCGGGGTCAGCGATGGACTTCCCGTAGAGGATCTGGCAGGCCTCGTTCATACCGTTGATGCCGATGGTGCTGAAATGGTTCGCCCAGAGCTTGCCAGTGCGCTCCCTGATCGATGAGAGGTACGCGGCAGCGTAGGGGTAGAGCTTCCACTCCTTCTCGATCACCTCGCGCTTCTTCTCAAGCGACTGCGAAGCAACGTCGACAGTCTCTTTGATGATGGCCTTGAACGCCTCGAAGACCCTGGTGTCATCGATCTCGCTGCTCCCGCAGCTGTTGGTGGACCGCAGAGTGCGGATGGCCAGGTTGGGCATGTTCAGGGTGACGACACCGATGGATCCGGTCAGAGGGGTGGACCCGAACATCCCACCGTTCCTGACCTGCAGCTTGGACACGTCCAGCCTCAGGCGGCAGCACATCGACCGGAAGTCGTCGGGGTTCAGGTCACTGTTCACAAAGTTCGCAAAGTACGGTGCGCCGTACTTGGCTGTCATCTCCCAGATGGGCTTGTACCTCTCGTCGGTCCAGTCGAACCCCTTGTAGAGGTTGTAGGTGGGGATGGGGAACGTGAAGATGCTGCCGTTCCCGTCGCCCTGCGACATCGCATCGCAGAAAGCGCGGTTGAAGGTGTCCATCTCCTGCTGGAAATCGCCGTACACCCAGGTGTCGTGCAGCTGCCCCCCGATGATCACGCTCTTGTCCTTCAGGTTCTTGGGGCAGGTGATGTCGAAGGAGATGTTCGTGAACGGTGCCTGGAATCCCACCCTCGTCGGAGTGTTCAGCAGGTAGACGAAGCTCTGCACGGCCTTGAACACGTCGTGGTAGGACATGTGGTCCTTCCTGATGAACGGCGCCATGTAGGTGTCCAGGTTCGAGATGGCCTGCGCGCCAGCAAGCTCGCCCTGAAGCGTGAACAGGAAGTTGACCACCTGGTTCAGAGCCGTGTTGAGGTACTTGGCGGGACGGCTGTGGACCTTGTTCTCCACCCCGCCGAACCCGCGCAGCAGCAGGTCCTCCACGCTCCACCCAGAGCAGTACGAGCTCAGGAAACCGAGATCGTGGATGTGAAAACGGTTCTCCTCATACATGCGACGGATCTCTGGTGAGTAGATGTGCTTCAGCCAGTACTTGGTGACCTTGGCGGTCGTGATATACTGGTTGAGGCCCTGCAGTGAATAGGTGGAACTGGCATTCTCGGCTCCCTTCCATGAACTCTGCTCGAGGTACTCTGTGATGATGTCCTTCTTCTTCGATGCCATTTTTTACTTGTTTTGTGTTGTTGTTGTTGTTGTTGTTCAAGAGTACGTTCGGAAAGTACACCCCCCTTTTTGCCAAGCAGTCACGGACCACCTATTCAATGCCAATACACTTAGGAAATATTTTTTCGGGTGACGACTGCACCTTTTTCCAAATCTAGGAAATATCTCTGTCCCGGTTTATCATCTTTCGATGATGAAAAGTGCACCTTTGACACTAAATTGTCCAAGTTTTGGTGTGTCCCTTCGACCCCTGAAACGGTTTGAGCAGCAGCACCAGGTGTTGTCAAACCAAAACTAATCACGTGCTGCTGCTCAAAGTTTGAGAGAGGCTATTTATAAAACCCAAAACTTGGACAACTCGATGGCAGAATGACGTGGCACCAAAGATCCATGAATCTCTTACACAGACAATTGTGTGGCAATGAATTGTCCAAGTTTTGGGGTGTCCCCTGGGTCCTGAAACGGTTTGAGCAGCAGCACCAGGTGAAGTCAAACCAAAACTAATCACGTGCTGCTGCTTAAAGTTTGAGAGAGCTATTTTACAGATTCAAAAACTTGGACAACTTGATGGCAGAATGACGTGGCATTAAGATTCACAAATCTTTGTACAGACAATTGTGTGGCAACGAACTGTCCAAGTTTTAGGGTGTCCCTTCGGCTCTGAAACGGTTTGAGCAGCAGCACCAGGTGAAGTCAAACCAAAACTATTCACGTGCTGCTGCTCAAAGTTTGAGAGAGGCTATTTATAGAACCCAAAACTTGGACAGCTCGATGACAGTCAATTGCCTGTTGCAGGATATTTATCAAATATCTCAGCACACTGAGATTTTGCTAAAAATAAAAAAAGCAAGACGGAAAAATGGTGTACATGGAAGCCGATCTGTCTGGCAAGTACAACTTCAAGGAGTTTGATCCACTGGTTGATGTCAGGGATTGCTCTACGATCATCGTGGCAGGGAGTCGCAGGAGCAGCAAGTCCTTCTGCATCCGCGACCTCCTCTACAAGTTGAAGCAGCGCGTTTACGACTTGTTTGTCTTCTCGGGAACTTACGACTTCGAAGACCACCCATGGGGGAAGATGACTCCCGCAGATCATGTCAACTACGCGGCACCGATGTTCCCAGACGACAAGCTGAACGATGTTCTCAGCCACCAGGCTGCGAGAATGGCCCTGACCAAGGATGAGCATCTCCCGTGCCCTCCTTCTGTGGTCGTGCTCGAAAACCTTGATTTTCTGAGAAATGGCATGTCGAACAACCAGGCCATCAAGGAGCTCTGCTACAACGGAAGGCACAAGCGTTGCTTCACCGTGGTTGAAACCCAGAACATCACGGCGGTCAATCCCGACATGGCTGATTATGTCGTGCTCACCGCTTGCTTCGATCCCGCTGTTCGCAAGTACATCTTCGAGAAGTATGCGTCCAGAGTGTTCCGTACTCTCCAGGAGTTTGAAGCTGCGTTCGACCAGATCACTGCAAAGGACCACGGAGTCATGGTCATCGACTGCAAGTGCATGCTCCTGAGACCGGATGAAGTTGTGTTCTGCTACAAGGCAGAGGAACACGGCGACTTCCACGTGGGGGCGGAGTCTGTGTGGGGCATTGCAGGCAGCGGCCTCGATGATGACAAATTCCTGGAGTGGATCAGGAAGCATTGAAAACACCGCTTGAAAAAATAAGCAATTGTCTGTCATCGAACTGTCCTAGTTTTGTTGTCTATAAATAGCCTTCCGAAACTTTGAGCAGCAGCACGTGATTAGTTTTGGTTTGACACCACCCGGTGCTGCTGCTCAAACCTTTTCAGAACCCAGGGGACACTCCAAAACTTGGACAGTTCGATGGCAAAGTGACGTGTAAGAGATTTATGGATCTTTAGTGCCACGTCATTCTGCCATCGAATTGTCCAAGTTTTGGGTTTTATAAATAGCACCCACCAAACTTTGAGCAGCAGCAGGTGAATAGTTTTGGTTGAACTCACCTGGTGCTGCTGCTCAAACCGTTTCAAGACCGAAGGGACACCCCAAAACTTGGACAGTTCGTTGCCATACAATTGTCTGTGTAGAGATATTACCATCCCGGGGGAGGCATTCGAAGGTTTCTGAGAGACTTCTTCTCCGGATATCGCTTTGCTTTTCAGAACACAGTCCGCTGAAGAATAGGAATGCTCTTTATTTTCTCCCAAAGTCTGCAGGTATTTCCGAGTACGTTCTGGTGTCCCATTTGTGCAGGAGCGCTGAGTTCGCGCAGAAAAATGGATCGTTCTGCAGCCACCACTCTGCCTTGGCGACCTCTTCGGCGATCAGTGAACCTGGCTGCAGCTGAGAGTTGGTGTGGCAGAACCCATCCGTCATCACCCAGGATATGGCCGTTCTCGAGTCGGAGAACAGGGGTATCCTCATGCCCCTGGCCTTTATCCACTGGAAACCGTGCACGATGGCAAGGAACTCCATGATGTTGTTGGTGGCGCCTGAGAAGGGACCGAACTTGAACTGCTGCTTCATGGAAGGAGTGAGAACTCCCCTGAACTCGCCGCTGCCCGCATCGTCGCACGCACCATCGACCGTCAGGGCCAACATTCCGGGCGCGGAAGTTATCTCCGGAGGCAGCGTTGCGATCTTCGCCTCCTTGAGCTGCTCGGTCGTGCCCTTACCGCTCTTCTCCAGGAACGCGGCTCTGGCGAGGGCCATTGTGCCGAACGACTTGTACCCCGCCCCAGCGAAACCCTCGATCTGGGCCTTGCACTCCTCCCAAGAATGGTACAGCCCAGGCTTACGGCCTCTCCAGACAGCGTACCATTTACCGTTTCCGCTCTTCATCTTCTTGCTCTTCGATGTTATCTGTTCCTTGCACTTGAGAATCACAGGTCCTTGAAGTGAAGTCATTTTTGTTCTAACGCTGAGAGAGACAGAATTCTTTTTTGTAGAGAAATTGCTCGCAGATATTGTAGGTCGTTGTTGAGAAAAAACGGTGGAATCGCTCAGCACGCCACGGATATCGACAGATCGTCCAGGTTCAGACGGGAGAAGTCGAGCAAGGACTGGGCACCGAGTGTCTTCCTGGCTGCCATCTGCAGGATGGGATCGGGAGAGTCGTCGAAGAACGTCGTGCTCTCGTTCTGCACTGTGTTGCCCTTGGCGGTCCACGACCCGGGAGAGACGATGGTCCCGCGACCGCTGGCGCCTGGTATGAGCATGTTTGCCTCCTCGGTCCTCCTGAACCTGACGGGGATCTCCTTGCCGAAAGCGATGTCTCCTCCGTAGTACTGGATGCCTCCAGCACCGTTGGCACGGTCCGGCACGATCTCCATCCTGGGGAACCTCTGCCCTCCCCTCACATCGTTGCAGCCGATGCCTCCAGCGACTCCTGCAGTGGATCCGGCTGGAGAGACCCATTCGAAGTTGAGCTTCTGGGATGCCCTTCCTCCTTCCTGAGGGTTCTGGCTCATTGAGGATCCGACACCGGTGGAAGCGCCAGGCCTGTCAGAAACGCCGAACAGAGAGAAGTCGATGAGACGGCTGGGCCTCCCGCCTCCCTGGGGGTTCTGACTCAGGGAGGAACCGACACCAGTGGAAGCGCCAGGCCTGTTCGAAACACCGAACAGAGAGAAGTCGATGAAGCGGCTGGGCCTCCCACCTCCCTGGGGGTTCTGGCTCAGAGAGGATCCGACACCGGTGGAAGCGCCAGCGGCGGTGATCTGCTCAAAGTTCAGCTTCCTAGAAGCCCTTCCTCCTTGCTGCGGGTTCTGCCCCAGCGAGGAACCAACGCCGTGATCAGCGGCAGTGCCGAGCACAGGCATGCCGTAATCGATCCTCTGTCCTGGCCTTCCGCCCTCCTGGGGATTCTCGAGAAGAGAACTTCCCACCTGAGCGTTGCTTGCCGTGAATATCGGCTGGTCGAGGTCCTCCTTCGACATTCTCGGCCTGCCTTCTCCCAGGGGGTCGTTCATGACCATGCTGTCTCCGGCGGGTTGAAGAGCTCCGCCAGTGACATACACTGGCTGCTCAAAATCCACGATCTGAGAAGGCCTGCCGCCTTCCTGGGGATTCTCCACGAGGGAACCGGCCTCGCCGACGAACCCACCAGTGATCGTTGTTCCGGCAGAGTACCACAGCTTGGGAGAGCGGGTGGCTGCTGGGAGGTTGTACTGCGGATCGGAAGCTCTCGCGGGGGCCATGGCTCCTCCGGCAGGACCGATGTAATCAGAGTGCACTCCGGACCTCACGTGGGGCGCCAGGTGGGGGCCCAGGACAGGACCCATACCGCCAGCGCCGTTGCCGATGATAGGGTCGGCGCCTAGCTTCTCGGTCTTGGTTGTAACGAAATTGCCGAACTGGTCCAGGGATTTCACCCTCACATCGACCGATCGCGCGAGCTCGGCGCCCGTTGACCACAGGCCCTCCTTCTCGTGGCAGTTCATGTAGGGCTCGGCCTGCTGAAATGACCTCTGGAGGCCGCACTCCCTGGGATTCCTGTCCCAGGGGTTCTCGGCAACGGCGTAGTCGGGAAGCATCGGGCGCTTCTCGACCATGTACAGGTCGACATCATCCCCCCAGAAATCCTTGCTGGTCCGCTCGGCTGTTCCGTACGGGAGATGCAGGGGCGCGTCGAAAGTCATGGATGCTGGGGTCTGCCTCGTGCGGAAAACATCATCCTCCGCGAATGTGTCGTCCATTCCCCTGCCGGAGGCCGGCGCAAAGGAACCCTCCCTATCGGGCCCCCATGTGTAAGTTTGCGGATCACCGCACACCGGAGTGTGATCATCCATTTTGCAATCGAGAGAGCTCGCGGCGGTTTATTCATTTCACTCACATCTTTTTTATGTCCTTTGCAGGCTCACCCCCCGAAAACATGTTCATTTTTACGGTGACGGCCACCAACTTCATGATAGATTCTTCGAAGACCCCACCCACGAGATATCCACCCGACACAAAAATAATATAAACAATTCGTAACAACTTACCGCCAGGTAAAAAAGACAAAAAGCGCTCATCAAAGAGCCATCCAGAAAAATGCCGAGCTATTCCAGGAAGTCTATTTCTCGTCGTTCCTCGTCTCGCAGCCCCAGCCGCAGTCCGAGCAGGTCGAGGTCGCCTCGCAAGTCCGCCTCGTCCCGCAAGCCGTCGGCCTGGAACATGGCCGTCTCGAAGGCTTATGCCACCCTGCGCCGTGAGGGTGGCAGCAAGTGGAACAGGATGCCCCCGACAGACCGCATGCAGTATGCGATCCGCAAGGCCAAGCGGATGATGTAAGGTGCCTACCCCAACATCACATTGTACAAGGACTTGTTCACCGATCACGCCAACTGGGCAGAACAAGCCTGAACATCCACCCCCATGGTATAGAGCAAACAACAACGAACGGTTGAAGCATTTGCTACTTTATTCTGGAGAATGGTCCTCTCTTTTTCCTCCTCATTCTCCTCTCTTCCGCCATTGGCAGGGTGAAGGGTATGTCACCAGCGCTCTCATCGCCGCCACCAGCAACAACAACGGTCGTGGTAGGGGAATGCAGTAATGGCTGCTGCTGCTGGTCTCCTCCTTCGAGCTGACCGTCAGATCTGGCGCTGCCCAGTATGAGAGAGAACAGACGGTGAGTATCTCCCTGCAGGCATGTCCCGCCGATGTCCCTGAGCATGTCGACGAGTGCAGGAATGTTGTCGTCCTTAATCACCTGCGTCCACGCCTCATGGAGCATGCCGGTGGGTGTGACGCCGCAGAGGTCGCCATCGTGCAGGTCGTCCCTCGCCATGATCTTGTCGATCACACCATGCACGCCCACGGGAGTTTTCTGCTTGATCTCTGCGAGTTCTTCTTGCCCGATCGACCCGCTCTTCGCAGCGCGGCCGATCATATCGGGGAACTCGGTCTTCATAACAGCGCTCATCCGGTCGCTCCACGAATGCACATTGGAGTCCTTCCAGCAGTCGACCATTATTACGGTTTATCCGAGGCACGAGTCTTTTTTCAGCAGTAGACCAGCTGATGCAAGCCGCAGCGCCTCTAAGGGTGTTTCGCTCAATGTTCTGCGAACCGAGAGCTTTGGCATATCCGCCAGACAAATCGAAAACATGGGGTGCATTTTGCACCTTAAATAAAAAAAGTCGGTTCTTTCAATTAATCCCGACGTCAGGTGAAAAAACTTGAAAAGACACAAGATGTCGTCGTCACATCCGGTCATTTCGTACAGGAGTGGTCCGAGGGGACGCATGCTGTACAAGCGTTCTTCTTCCGCCTCCTCAAAGGCTGCGAGCGCTGCTTACGATGAGCTCCAGGACGAGGTCAGGCAGTCCGCCGCCGCCGATCAGACCGGGGGCTCGTGGTGGGTTGGGGGGCAGGCATCTGATCCCAGCATCATCGGCGGCCTCCGCTTCAACGCCCAGGCAAGCGTGAGCAGTCGCTCCGCATCCCGCAGGCGCGGTCGCCGCTCGATGGTGTCTCCGGTCGGTCCCGGCACCATCAACCTGCTTTCCGACAAGCCCCTGAACACCCTGGTTCCCAGCGTCAACTCCCTGTTCAGCGGCTCCGCCCAGGGTTCCGGGCTCTTTGCCCAGGGAACCTCGATCGGCGCCAAGGTCAACAAGCCCGCTGCCTACAAGGGGTACGCGTCCATGCTGGCGCTCCGAGAGCTGAAGACCAGCGATGGTGTGCCCGAGGAGATCCAGGGAACTGATCTCTTCGACAAGGGTGACGGCACGTGGGAGAAGCAGGAGGTCGTGGCTTTCGGCAACAACCCGAACGATCCCGCCTCCATGGCTCTCAGCCCGCAGCTGTGCAAGCGGGTCGATCCGAACCAGCCCGTGATCGGCGGTGCGTACCCCACAGTCGACCACTATGTCGAGATGATGCGCATCAACACCGCCACTCCGGGGCAGACCGCGCTGGGGCTGATCAACCAGCCTTCTCAGGTTGATTCCGCCGACCAGTGCGCCATGGCGAGGGCCTCGATGCAGCAGATCCGCACCAACCGCTACGTTCCGATCGTTCGCAGCATTGCCGCGACGTGTGATACTGCGGCAATTGGCAACAGGTACTACGAGATCGCTACCGGTTCGGGCCGCTACACCACATCCATGTTCCTCGGACTCTGGAACAAGATCACCAACTACGACGAGTACTACGCCGCTCTTGTGAACACCGGCAAGAAGCTGCTCATCTACGTTGATGACTCTGACACTCGCAAACTCGCTGGAATCGACCCCAACGGCGCGGGCGGCAACATCATCGGACTCTTGCTGATGATCATCCGTGCCATCATCGTGAAGTTCCCTGGAGAGGCCCGTTCTCCTCGCACCAACCCAGCCGATCTTTACAGGAAGGTTGGCGAGCCCTACCTGAAGAAGATGTTCGGCAAGACCGACGTTACCGCCCTGCCTGCTGTGTTCACTGCATAAAGTGGGCGATCAAATCCACACAGCTCGGATTTTGGAGGGGGAGAAAGAATAGAACAAGAAACAATTACAATTCGACAGTAATTTTAGCATCATGAATCTCAGTAGTTGTTGTTGCTGCGCAATACGTCACCTAATCTTGAATCTCCTTATCATTTTTAAGACATTCACCTTGCAGAGAATGGGATTGATCGAGACCACTGACGACGCCGTTGAGGAGAAGGAGCAGAAGAAAGAGGAGGAAGTGAGCGGAGGAGTTGCTACTGCAGCGGCAGCACCTCCGCAACAGAAGAAGGAGGAGGATGGGAGCGGAGGAGTTGCAGCTGCAGTAGTGCCTCCGCAGCAAGTTACTGCTGTCGCCGCACAGCCTGAGCCTCAACCTCCGGTCAAGGATGAGGAGTCTGGCCTGAATTCGCGTTGCTGGGGCCTCAAGCTCTTCGAGGACGCTGCATCCAAGTACATGGAGGTCATCTTCACGGGGAAGGGAAAGAACACGGGTTTTGCAGTCACGAGTTGCAAGCTGAACGGACCCAAGGACCAGTGTGACGACATCATTGCGGCTTTTCATGCGACCAAGACCATCGTGCCGCTCCTCTTGCACGAGGACGGCACCATAACCCTGGACCCTTCGGAAGATTACGGGCCGAAGAACGGCGAAGATAAGAAGGAGAAGTGAGGTTCTCTTTTTCACTCAATAACACAATAACAGAATTGCCGTTGTCGTTGTTGTTCATTTGATCACATCAGGGCAGTGGGATCGTACTGGTACCCAGCCGAGTACTGGTTGATGCTCCTTGGCACGAACATATGGTTGGAGAGAGACTGCAGAACCTTGAAGTCTTCGGAGATCCTCATGAAAATGGTGAGGAAGTTGACGATCGAAGTGAGCTTCGTGTGCAGCTCGTCGTGGAACTCCTTCTTTTCCGTGATCTTCAGGCATTCCCCGCTGAGCTTCGCGGCGTCGATCATGGCGTCGGATAGGTCTTTGAGGAAGTGCGCATAGTACGAGGATTGTCCGTCCAGGCGCTGCAAAATCGGCCCAAATGGCACAAAGTACTGGCCAGTCCCAAATGTCGAGTTGCAGGGGAAGTGGCAGCAGTAGAGGGCAGGGTCTCCGGCCTGCGCCGAATGATCGAACATGATTTTGCCAATCGCCGAAGCGCCATCGTCCGCGACCGGAACTCCGCTGGGGACGGAGCATATACCCATCCTTATGGCCTCGTACCACAGCACATTGATGACCTGGGCATAGGCGGCTTGTTTCCTGAGCATCTTCAACTCCAATTGGCCGAGCTTCTGGACCTTCAGCTCGTGGACAGCCCAGAGCGGCGTGAATTCGTCGTCGGGAGTTCCGTTGGGGAAGTCTTGGGTAGGAATTCTGCCCTCGACCAGGCGCAGCGGCTGCTGCATGCCCGCGTTTCTCTTGCGCCAGAAGTAATGCTGGCCGTTGCCAACGGAAGAGCTCGCAATGGGGAGGAACTTGATCGTGTACTTCTTGTTCCACCCGTACGTCATGAATGTGTCGACAAAGTTCTCGTGGGTGAAGAAGCTCTCGCGCGTCTTGTTACGCAGCTGCCGGAATGCGAGCGGATCCATGAAATTGGCCCCCCTCGAGCTGTAGACGAACGAATCCGGAGAGATCAGCACATCATCGATCGGCTTGTAGAGACGGGTGAAGTCCTCGATGATGTCGCACATCGGGCCGAGGGTGCAGATGGCGGTGCGGATCCTGGACCACATCACCGTCAGGTCCACCTGCGGTCGGTAGAACCTCGAGAAGGCCAGCTGTGGATAGACGGTCACCAAGGCCGCATCCTGCTGCTCCTTGGACATGCAGAAAATACCGATCTCATCCTTGTCCGACGGTATGCGGTCAACCGCCGCGATCTGCTCTGGGCTCACGTACTCCGACATGCAGGATTGCCAATCCACGTTGGGCTGCCTCACCAGAGACCCCAGCGAACCGTCGGTCATCTCGTAGACGCACGCGCGCCAGCACTCCCCGTCCAGAGCGACCACGTTGAACGCCGCCATGGGGTACAGCTGCGCGGTCTTGCTGCCGGAGAACACTGGGTTCGATTCCAGCAGCATCGGCCGAGAGAAGAAGACGATGGTCACGATCTTGTCTGTTATCACCGTGGGACCGACCTTCTCATCCGGGTTCGCCTTCAGGTCCTCCTCGTACTTGCTGTCCTTCAGGCACGCTGATGTCGCCTGCCAGACAAACCCGCACCCTCCGGAAAGCGTATAGAGGAACCGCTCCATGCGGTACCCTCGGCAGAGCGTGTCGGCAGTGAAGTCGGGCTCCCACCTGTTTCCCTCCAGCACGTTCTTGATGGGCAGCATGTAGATCGCGCAGAGATCGGGCTTCGTGTGGGTCCGGCCGTGCGGCATATCAATGCAACTGCTGACAAAGCTCAGCTTCCCGTTCAGATAAGTGTCCGATTGAGTCTTGAACAGCATCCTGGCGGCGTCGGGAGACCAGACATCAGTCACAGACGTGATCTCGCACGTTTTGCCATCCGACTGGATGTAGCACGGCACGTAGACCGTTCTGGGGGTCAACGAATTGTTGCAAGCTGGATTTGCAAAGGAGTCGTTGCACCTGGCCTTGATGTAATCGTCGGAACCATACCCGACCATGTAGGCGAGAACGTGCCCGTTGAAGGCCGATGTGTTGTGCTCGGACTGCGTATGCATGCTGTACTGCGAAATGTAATTTACCTTGGTTTCCCACGGAGTGGTGACCTCGATCGGCTTGAAGTTGTTCAGGAAATACAGCAGTTCATCATCGTCTCCCTTGCTGATCACGACGAGGTCGCTGGATGGAATGGGACACGTTGGACACATGGGGACCCCAAACCGATCCTTTTTGCTGGATTCGCTGATAAGGCACTGCTTCAAGACCATTGGAGAATACTTGTTGGCCACATCGGCGATGCTGCTCGCTATCACCATCTTGTCCGGATCCATGCCAGGCTCCCGCGCGCGGCGCACCAGCCTCTCGTACTTGACGGATGGCGTGAAATACGCCCTGTTGTAGATGGCCGTGAACGGCACCCTCTCAGTCCTCTTGCCGCTGGGCATGCGGTAGTTGCCAGGCTGTTCGCGACCAACCAGGAGGGTCACTACAGACGGGTTTGCATCACTGAACCTCGACCGAGATGCTGTAGTAGCCCTCTGCTTGGTGCTGGTCGACAGTCCGGTAACGTCGGCAATCGTCTTTACGATATTCTTGGACTCTTGTGTCGCCTTCTCCGCCAACTTTTCGTTGTACCTGTTACGGATCCGCACGGCTACGGAAGCAGCGGCAGCACCACTGACAAAATTCTCCATACCGAGGCCGTAGAAGGCATTAAGTGCTGCAGCGTTGTTCAGCATCGCTCGGTCCATCCATTTCTTGAGCGTTGCAGCCGAACCGAGAAGCGCCGTGCGACTCCCATCGTCCATGCTGTCGCGGTTTTTGCGAAGGGATACAGTAACGTTCCGGTACATGGATGCTATGGCGCCCAGGTCATTGTCGTCGATGTGCTCCAGCGGGCCTCCAGTCAGTAGCTGGACCGTCGAGTAGTACTTTCGATTACGGTCCGACAACACTCTCCCCAGCCTGGGATGCACCTCGTACCGGCTCTTCATGTCGTACTTGTCAATAAGCCCAGCGACGAGAGCATAGACATCGTCGTTCGCTCTCTGCGGGTCATTCACGACCAAGTCATCCTTGGCAGATGCTGGATTGTGCTTGTTGTAGAAAAGTAGAGCACGCTGCAGTTCATCAGCGGGCATGAAGGATTCGCCAGGGCTGCGCTCTGGCACAATCTTCTTAACGATCGCATCCACCTCGGTGTTTGCCTTGCCGATGATGTCTTTCAGGTCGACCTTTTTCGGCGTGGCGGCCGCGGCGGCTGCAGCAGCAGGAGGCTCAGCAATGCCTTCCATTGGCACTGGATTCGGAACGCCAGCCAACGTGCGCGCCTGCTTAGGGTTGGGGCCCTCTCCCCGGGGACTGTTTTTCTCAGAGCCCGCGCGCGCCTGCGCCATGCTCACGAACTTTTCAAAGTCGGACCACGAGTAGTGCCCGCTGAACGGGTGGCTGTGTGCCTCGTTATCTGCAGACGACATCTCCCAACTGGGCTGCTGTTGTTGTTGTTGTTGCAGGATGGTGGCTTATGTTAAGATGGTCCATATAAATAAAAAATTGTAAGGACGCGCAAGAGCTGGGCTGCAAACAGATGAAGGTGCACAAATTGAATAACAATTGTTGTAATTTTTTCAATTGCTTGCTGTTGCAGCTTCGTGGATGTCGGCCTCCTCCTTCAGACTCATCGGAACTCCTCCTTTCAGTCCCGTGAACTTGGTCTCGAAGAGACCGTCCGGGTCAGGCTCAGAGTAGTAAGCCTTGTCCAGTACGAACCCCGCGGGTGCCAGTCTTTTGCTGATCGCGGGCAGGAGGCGTATGTTCGTCAGCTTCTTCAGGATCGATCCAACGGTCGGCCGCGTGGCTTGCATGACTTTGGTCTTGATATCCAGGCCTGGCACCAGGACCTCTGGATTCACCGAGGCACCGGAAACGAGCTTCACCACATTATCCAAGCCGCTGGCCGCCAATACATCGGGATCAATGTCACCATCATCCTTTTGTCCGATGTGATGCGGGGTGCGCGTCACCCCGATGCACAGCTTCGATCTTGGGTCCATCTTGTAATCTGGAGCCTCCGGCTTGGAGGTTCCCATCGGTGTCAGCACGTCGAATATGAGCTGGTTTATTTCGTCCATGGCATGCTCGAAGTCTTCCGGCATCGGGTCGCGCCGCTTGGCTGCTGGCAAGATGGTGTACAGGATCCGATCTTCCCACATCTTCACGTACTCCCTGGAGCTCTTCAGTTCTGGCGGCAGGTCGTTCATCGGGTTAACGCAGCTTACTACGAATTCCGAGATCGATTTGTCCGTGTCGTAGACTGGCTTGGCGAGCGCGCTGAGGTTCCTGGCTCGCAGACCCTTGGTACGGTCTTTCGCGTAGGACACCAGGGGAACGAATTCCTTCCCGATCTTCGTAACGCCGTTCTCCGTTTTGTACACGACAGCCTTTATGTAGTTGGCCACTACCGAGCCGTCGGCTGGCGCGGCCATGTAGTAGGTGCGAGGATCGATCCCCCTGTTGAGGCCCAGCGCGAACGCCAGCTCGCGCATGACAGTGACGAACTGGTAGCCCATCATTCGGTCCATCCAGCGGGGGTTGTACTCTTCGGGAGGAACATCCATCGGCGGGATGCGTTCGGGGTCTTTTGGATCAGCTTTCACGATCAAGTAGTACTCCGGAGGCTTGTTCGTGACGGTGGTAACTGCGTGCATGCGCCCGAAATCCATGATGTCCGCCATGGGCCAGCCCATGGTAGCGTTGACGTAGCCTCCGGTCAGTATGGCCAGCATGTCGGACTTCTCATCAAGGTCCAAATACTTGATGCGTGATGTTTTGTTGATCACAGTCCATTGGGCATTCTGCCTGTCCCTCGGGATCTCTTTGTCGATCGCGCGCTGCATAGTGTAGTACGAGCTGAACTTGGCAATTCCGAAATCGGCCAGCTTTACGGTGATCCGCCCGCTCCTGGGATCCCTGGAGTACAGGAAATTCGCCATCTTGATGTCGTTGTGGTAGAAACGGTTCAACTGCAGCTCGTACAAGCACTTGGACATCTGCGTCACGATGTCGATGTAAAACAGCATCCGGCTGAGGAACTTCTTGCGATCTCGCAGGTCCTCCCGCTGTTTGATGTTCTGGGCGCTGCTGCGCATGTACCCCTTGACCAGGGAGGTCAGGTCACCATCCATTTTCTCCATCACGCTGCACTTGTACCACGTGACGTTCGAGGGGTCCTTCTCGTTCCTCGTGGCCAGAAAGAACACGTCGTACAGGCACACCATGCTCATCAGGCAGCCGCCGTACATGCGCTGCAGCGCGTACTGCACAAACCAGTCGATGCTGCTGCGAATGGACATGGCAGGGTCCTTCTGTTTGGTCCTCTGGTCCATGATCTCGACCATCGAGTCCGGGCCGATGAGGTTCTCGAACTTTATGGCCACCTCCTGCTGCTTGTAGTCTGGCGGAGGGTGTGCCATCGTGCGCACCGCAGAGTACACGAAACCGTAGCCTCCTCTTCCCAGTACACCAGTGATGCGGTAAACGACCTTGCCGTCGGCATCAGCGACCTTGGAATGCAGGAAAGTATTCAAGGCCTTTTGAACATCCCAAGTGCCCGGATCGTCTTCCATCGCACCATTCTCGCCAGGCCTCGCAACAGTGTACAGGTGACTTAGGCCGGTGGCCTTTAGGGGGTTCTCCAGATCCGCCCAGGCCATCACGGGAGCGGGAAACTCGTCCTCCTTGGAGAAGGAGTGCTTGGCCGCCTCCGCTATTTCCTCGTCGCTCCTCTTGATGTAGGAAGTGAGCAGAATGTTCGCGGTGTCCTGCGGGGTCATCCAGTCGTGATCCAGCGTCTGCTTGGCGTGCATCTTCCTGGCTTCGGCATCCCTCACAATGGCAGCGTCCATAATGGCAGCACGCGCAGTGTTGTACCGCGGCGGGGATTCTGCTCGCGGGAGCTGTTGCGCATCCTCGCGAGGTCGCTTGAGTCCCGTTGTCACCTGCGGTGATTGTTCCATTTTTCGAAATAGACAAACGTTTACAATTGAGTTTACACATTTTTTGGAGACACGATTCAATTGTTTTTGATGCTGCCAAATAGTGATTCTTTGTTATGACAAACAATGTTCACTTGCGAGTGGGAGCCTTCTTGCCCTTCTTTGGAGGAGATGCCTTCTTCTTCTTCTTTTCCTCCGCATCCTCCTCCACCTCTTCCTCCTCGTCGCTCGGGGCCCCCTCTCCCTCATCCTCGAGTTCAGGACCATTGTCATCTCCTTCCTCCTCCTCCTCTACGTCATACACGCCTTCCTCTTCTTCCTCCTCCTCTGCCTCTGCCTCTGCCTCATCGCCACCACCACCATAGTTGTCCTCTGGTGCTGATTTCTCAGTCTCTTCTTCCTTCTCCTCCGCAGGAGGAGAAACTTCTTCCTCCTTTTCCTCTGACAAAGGCTTTTCTGGCTTCTGAGGGCTGGGCTGAACAGGAGCAGCGGATCCGATCGACTTCAGAAGCGGAGCCTTCTTCTTTTTCTCCTTCTGCTGCTGCTGCTGCTCCTTCTGGTCTTGCTGTGGAGGGGTCGATGCGGAAACAACCTCCTCCTCATCCTGCTGCTCCTTCTCTTCTTCTTCTTCTTCCTCCTTGTCAAAATCAGCCATTTGCTTCCACTCCTCGTACTTGTCAGCTCCCCAGATGTCCTCCAGGTCCTCCAGGATGTCGTCGGTCAGTGAAGCGAGAGACTGCAGCCTCTTGACCCGAACGGCCGAGGATTGATCGGCCTGCTGGACGGCACTGACGAGGATGGGAAGCCTGACCTTAAGGGCCTCCACGAAATCAGGGCCGTAGGTCTCGGCGTACTGCACCAGGGTCGTCTCGTAATCGCCGCGCTTGATCTTGGCGTTCTTTCCCACGATCTGGAGAACCTGGCGCAGGAATGCGACCATGCCAACCCAGCCGATGAGCCTCATGCCATCCGGACCATTGGCGAGCTCGCCTGGCATGGTCTTGGCGATGAGTCGCAGCGCGGTCAGGCCAGCCATTGTCACTGGCACCTTGTCGACCTTGTTGTCAGTGAGCACGACGATGAGCTCCTCAGCGAGCTTGGGGACCTCCTTGATCTTGCCGGCCGTCATGCTGTCGGGCACGGAGAGGTACACGTTCGGGTACTTGGCCCCGAACGGTGACACGAAGACATGCCTGACCCCGGGAGACGACACGTCCGCGGGAGAAGAAGAAGGGGAAGTGTCCATTTTCTGCGCTTTGCTGGTATTAAACATACCCCGGAGATTTTATTAATTGATGTCCTTCAAATATCACACGGACCGACCGTTCGCACACGTCACCACCGATCCCATAAAACATACTCGCATCCGTAGAAAAGGAAAACTTCCCATTCTTGCAGCAGCGGCAACTCTGAAAATATGGCGGAAATCAAGCCCTTCACGAACACTGGTTGCAGGCGCAAGCTCGACCAGACATCCAGGATCGCCGCCAAGGCTTTCAATGTCGTTGCGGAGAAGCTCATGCGCGAGCTCGCGAGGATGTACCCCACCGACGCTGTCCTGAAGCTGATCTGGGAGGGTCTCACCAAGTACAAGAACGATCCCGCCAAGTTCAACGTCCCATCGCTGAACTTCTTCAGGGAGATCCGAAAGAAGATGCAGACGCCCGACGGCAAGACAGTATCATACGTTGATCTGCTCGCTGCACACGATCCGTTGGCATTCAACGATCCCATCCCGGTCAGCGTTCTCCAGGGGGCTGGTCTTGCCAACAAGTGGAAGTGCATGGGGGCTGCCCAGAGGAACGATCTCTGGCAGTACGTCGACAAGCTGATCGAGCTCAGCGCGAAGAGCGTGTTCTCCGGCAAGAACCAGGCAGAGTTTATGGACGATCTGAGCAGCGCCGTGATGGATGCGATGACATCCGCTCCTCCTGGCAAGCAGGTGAACCTGGAGTCCGTCGTCCTTGATCCGGTCGTCCAGGAGAGAGCCAGGACCCTCATCTCTCAGGCTCAGTAGAGAAAGAGAGTGAGAGGTACTCCCCCCGAAGTGAATTCAAAAAACTAGTTTGGTTGTTGTTAACAGCAAGAAAGAGAGGAAAAATCACCCTCAATGTCAGCGTGCCACTCATCCCCCTCCTTTTCCGATGCGGGCGCCGCTTCGCCGTACCTTCCGGACAGAATCAGCCCCTACGATCCTGCGGCCGAGCAGGAAGCGACGGAGATCGCCCAGATCAGGGAGTTCGATGATCTGCAGGACGACATGAAAGCGCTGTGGAGCGGCGTCGGCGCTGTTCCCGGAGCAAACATCCTTCCGATGAAGTACTCCAAGGGGACATCGGCCTGCGGGTGCAAGATGTCAACGTGCGATGGGGCTGCATCTTCGGCATTCCAGTACCACCGTCCCATCGACACCATGGCATCTTCTTGCATGCCCCTGGTCATGCCCGGCCTGGCGGCTGGCCCCCATGCGTTCGATGCCGACGAGGGACAGGGCGTTCCCGTGAACTGCACCCCGTACTCCATGCCCTACATGCTGCCTGACAGGGAGGTCTACACCGATCCGATGGACAACCGCATGTGGAACCCTGCCACCTCGGGAACCGAGGACGCAACGGATCCGGCCCTCGTCTGGGGGCGCCCCTGCGGCATCTGGTAAAAAAGTGCACCGAATAAAATTATCGTTGTACTTGTGATAATAAGTCCCGCAGTTTCGGCTTTGATCCGCCCTGCTGAAAAAGAACAAGAAGTGTCAAATGGACTCGTCAACCCTCCCGTCGACCATCGTTCCCGAGAACATCATGCAGCGGGCCAAGGAGATCGCCCGAGTTGCCGCGGCGGACAGTCAGTACGGTGCCGCCGGTGATGAGGATGCATCGGACGGCTCCTATTCTGGCTACTTCAGCGCCCACAAGAAGGCCATCGGCATCTCTGCGGCTGTGATCGTCGTTGCCGCCGTTCTGGGCGGTGTGGGCTACTACATTCACAAGCGCAAGAGCAAGTAAAGAACCATGAGTCGAATAGAATTAGAACCATTTTTTCTGATTAATATTTAATGACGAATCTGTGTCGTGTGACTTCTCCAATGAAAGGTCAGCTTATAGCAGGCAAGCTCGCTTTGATCACAGGAGTCCATCCCACCAGGCACGGGTCTCGCAGGATGCATATTTTTCCGAAATCGCTCTTCTCTACAGCCGCTCACTCCTTTATGATGCGCGAATCTTATCCTAAATTTAGAGCGCTCTGTGCTATTTATAGCTTTCCGCCTATGTCTATTTTTAGCAGACTATGTGCGTCATAGACCTGAAAAAACCTTATAAGCAGAAGGTCGCACAGAGGAAACCAGCACAGAGTCACTGTCCTCTCAGTCGGTCGAAAGTAAGTCTTTTTCTCCTTTTCTCTTTTTCAACTTTTCATCCACATTGACCCCCCATTCTCCCCTCTAGAATGTCTCAACTGCAGGTTGTTGTTCCCGATGACTCGTCTTCTGATGGATCCGATGCCACCCAGCTGCAGACCCCGCCACCTTCTTCATCATTCATTACTCATGCGGAGGCGGTTCCCGAAATGAGAAAGGAAGAAGAGGAAGAAGAAGAAGTCCGGACGGCTCACTGCTACCCAGAGAGTGCTGCTCTGCGCAGCATTGCAATCAATTACGCTTCCGACGATGAAGAGCAGCAGAATCTCGAAGAAAAAGCTGCGCAGGCTCGCACGTACAGTGTCCTCATGAGCAGTCCGACTTTCAAACGCAAGGTCGATGAAGGGATCATCGAGGAACAGAACGGACTCTGGTACGACAAATCCACCGAACTCTACACTTGCATGCTCTGCGGAAACACCTGGGATGGTAATGCGCAGTGCTTCCCATGCATCTACTATTAAAGTTGCTTCAAAATCAACAAGTATATTTCAATGTTCACCAGGGGGTGGAGGGCGAATGATTCAATCTTCTGCCTTTTTCTTTGGAGAGTTGGGAATGAGAGGTTGCACGTATGGCGAATGATCGATCATCGGGCCCGCGGTGTGATGGCGATGCTCCTCGTCCACGTCTGGCACCACCACAATCTGCTCGAGCTCTGTTGCAGTCGAAGTGGCCCTGTCGTTCTCGTGACGACTTTCCGCCGGAGCCGCAGCAGGACTCGCTGTCTCGGAGGCGACAATCGAACCCGGCGATTGCGGAGAGTTCTTGGGTTTGAATGCCATCTCGAACCGACCGCACTTGGCCCTGAACCGGATGCTGGTGAGTATGGTCACGACCGATGTGAGTATGAGGTCCGCTATCAGCAGGCCCATCTGCACCGAAGACGACCCAACAGTAGTGCCGTCGGCTGTCGTGCCGTCCGTGTTTATTATCACCGTGGTGCAGTTCCCGCTCATCTTTTGGGCGTGCGCTTTGCCTCTCGGCACATGTAATTTTTGATAAAATATCACACCACTCGTACCGCAGAAATGGAGGAATACTACACGTTCTGTTTCGGTCACAGACAATTGTGTGGCAATGAACTGTCCAAGTTTTTGGGGTGTCCCTTCGGTCTTGAAACGGTTTGAGCAGCAGCACCAGGTGAGTTCATCCAAAACTATTCACGTGCTGCTGCTTAAAGTTTCGGAAGGCTATTTTACAGATCCAAAAACTTGGACAGTTCGATGGCAGAATGACGTGGCACCAAAGATCCATGAATCTTCTGCCACGTCATTCTGCCATCGAATTGTCCAAGTTTTGGGGTGTCCCTTCATCCCTGAAACGGTTTGAGCAGCAGCACCAGGTTGTGTTCAACCAAAACTATTCACGTGCTGCTGCTCAAAGTTTGAGAAAGGCTATTTATAGACCCCAAAACTTGGACAGTTCGATGGCAGTGATATTTATAAATGGAATCTTTTTTACCGAGGGCCATTTGTGAAACGACCAAAGAAGAAGAAGAAGGGAAGAAAATGGCTGGAGAGAGCCTGTCCAAGGGAACCGTGCTGTCGGACACCATGATCCAAGACGAGATGAAGGCTGGGAACGTTATCATCAGCCCGTTCAACCAAGTCTGCCTGTCAAACTGCTCGTACGACGTGACTCTGGGCGAGTGGTACTACCGAAATATCGATTATACCAGCGATGATCCTGTGTACCGTCGCGGCGGCCGCCAGTTTGTCTTCAATCCTTGGTGCAAGGGTGATGTTGAACTGTTCTGGGGATCGCCCATGCGAGCTACGCGCAAAGACTGCGTGGACACTGGGCTGGAGCCTGGTACCCAGTACATCGTGATCAGCCCTGGAGAGACCATTCTGGCGCACACCCAAGAGTTCATCGGCGGCAGAGGCAACATCACCACGATGATGAAGGCGAGGTCATCGATCGGGAGGTCGTGCATTGCGATTTGCAAGTGCGCTGGGTGGGGAGACATCGGCTACACGAACCGCTGGACAATGGAGATCACCAACCTGAGCACCCGCACGCCGATCGTGCTGCCTGTCGGAGCACGCGTCGCCCAGATCGTTTTCATGTACTCTGGGCCCACGAGTGCACCTTACGCAGGAAAGTACCAGCAGCAAGAAGAAGGGAAGGAATCCGCCGAGCAGGTCATCAAGAGGCTGGAGGCATCCTGGACACCGCAGGCCATGCTGCCGAAGCTTTGGATGGACAAAACCATTTCATGAACCACCGAGAGCCATGAAAGAAATAACATTCATTAGTTTTGCTCCCGATGGGGTTCGAACCCACGACCTTGGCGTGTCATTTTGCTGTGCTGCAAATATAAGCACCACGCTCTGCCAGCTAAGCTACGAGAGCTGAGTCGTGGTCCATTCCCCACTGAAACCGCGGGCGGGTTCAAGATCAGAGAGAACAAAAAAGTGATTTGGTTGCAATTCAATAAAGCCACTCCGATTTCAAGAATAACCTCTCAGTTCGTAGCCAACTTGATGCATTATCATTCCGGAAGCTCCAGACAGAAGAAGAACAAATGCTTTAATATTGGGGAATCTTATTAATTTTGTGAACCCATTTCTCTGCTAGCTTTCTCCTTTGCCAGAGCAGCCAGGAAGTACCGTGCCTTGAAGCTGGACTTGAACCTGAGCAGGGAACCACTGCGCTTGTGGGTGAGCCTCACTCGCACGCACACCCTCGATCCGTTCGGCGCGAGCCACGCGCCGACTCCGATCAGTCCCTTGGGAATGCAGAGTGAACGAATGTGCTTGACTACGAAGCATCTTATTGCAGATGCGCTCGGCTTCTTGTTACCAGCTTTTCTGGTAGAACTTCTTCCGCTGGTCTGGACGACTACCGGAGGATAATTGAAGGGTGCGCTCCACTGGTCATCCTTCAGCACTTCAGAGATGAATTTCTCTTCGTTCTTGGCATCCATCGACCAGTTATCACGCGAAGGCACATGCAGCAGGTAACCGTCCGCGTAACCAAGGACTTCCTGCCAGTCAGACGACATTCCAAATGTGTTTTATGCACTATTTAGCTTGTCGGGGTATTAGAATGTATTTGCTGATAGATTTCACGAGTGACGTTTGAACCATAAAAATAACAATATCTAGAATGTACGAGAACCTCAAAGAGCTCCATGACTGGGTGTTCACGCACAAAGATCAGCTCCTGCAGGAATCAGAGCTGCATGGCCACGGGAACACGTGGTTGATCGTGGAGAATGACGAACATGCAAGCAGCACGGTAACCCCTGTTATTTTTGGACGGTACAAGGGACATTTTGAAGCAACGAGCGCTGCTGCCGCACGCATGGCGGAATCCAGCAAGCAGAACATCGTGTGCTGGATCAGAAAATCATCTTCCGGCCACGGATGCGAGGTCCTGTTTGAGAAGGACCTGGAAGTGCTCTGAAGATTTGGCATTTCTTCTTTTCGGCAAAGAGAGAAATCATCAATAAACGAACAAATCTCTTTCATGTTCTTGACGTATTCAGTTAATCAACCAGCACCGTTTTAACAACCAAGAACTCACATTCAAGTAGAAAAATGGAGACCCAAACCATCGCCAGCAGCAACAGCAGCGTTCAGTACGTCAACCAGTGTCATGGCATCGACAAGTGGAGTCGCGTTCCCATCCCCAGTGTCGATCCCAACAACATCGTTGAGTTCGAGATGCGTGAAGACAAGGTCTGCCACTGCATTCCGATCTGCATCATCCAGATCGATGAGAAGGATGAGGCTGAGACCCACGACGACCTGTTCGGCAAGAAGCCTTTCCGCGATGTCGCTGGGAATGTCTACATCATGGGAAGGGTCTGCTTCGATGAAGACTATGTCGATGTTGCCCCTAACGAGCGTGAGCTGTACGTTGTGATCAACAACCGCACAGGCAATCTCAACGCAGTTGTCACTGGTATCATTGGGGACCCGATGGATGTGATGCTCATCCACTCATGCACTGGGACTTTCGGGTACGACGCGTACATGAACTTGGCTGGGCTGTTCGAGTTGACCATGCGGAAGTCCCTGATTCATGCGGGTAAGATCATGGCCGTCACGAATGACCCTGCTATCCGCTATTACGGGAGCCCTAATTGCTCTTTGGGAGTGACAAAGAGCGATGCGCCATTCGACTATGACGAGGCCAAAAAGGCTCTGGAAGAGGTCTACGGGAAGAAGGCACCTGAGGCAGAGGCAGAGGCACCATAGAATCCTTGAAGAAAGAATGCAAATTTGCTATTTCTTCTTTCACTTAACAACGTACATCTCATACCTGGGGTAGTTACAATGACGCATGTGCATATGAGTGATGAACTTGTCAACATCGTCTGTTGAAAGGACATCTTTGGGGTTTGGTCTGTTTATGCGGCACCATTGGTCAGACCATGGGTCCATGAAAGAAATGGACAAGTTCTGCAGTTTCTTGTCGGATTTCACGCGCCTGACGAGCGCCTTAATGAACTCTTCCACACGACTGTCGCGTATCTCGGAGAAGTCGAGGTTGTCGAAATGGGATCTCTCCGTGAACGCTGCAACTCTGGCATCGTCCATAAAACGATTAGCTTGTCGACGAAGGGCATCATCCTCTGCTTTTATGAGTTCTGCATCATCCTTGAGCTCAAAGTCGAACCAGACGCTCTCGCTGCTCATTGTTTTTTTGCTTGGCAATTGAACAAAGTTATGACAAAAGACAGAATGACACGATTTCTGGCTGAAAATCTAGATCATTTAACACAAAATTGAAAAAAAGCAAAGAGAAGGCCCACCAAAAGATGGAGACACCTTTCGTTTACACTCACAGTTTCGATGCTGGATGGCACAGGAGCAAGGCTGCTGGGAACTACAAGCTCTCAGACCTCCCTTGCTTTTTCTTTTCAATCAGAGAGAAAGAACTGCAGCAGCACAAGGGGTTCTGCATTCCGATCCGATGGTTCCAGACCGAAAGCGGCTTCTTCACTTTCGGGCGTGTATGCTTCGCTGAAAATGAAAAGGAGAGCATGACCAACGAGCGGGAGATCTATGTGCTGGTGAACGATCAGACCCGCAATGCGATCAGCATCATGTGCGGGGCGATCGACGATCCAGAAGGTGTTCTTGCTCTGCACACAGAGAGAGGTGTGTTCTACTACGAGACGTACCTGGGCTGCAAGGTGATCGAGACCCTTATGACCAGAGGGATCTCATCTCTGGACGACCACACCTCCGAGTACCTCGACACCAACAACCGCTGTTACTACTCGAATGCGAGAAACACAGCAGTGATCAGTTGTTCGAAATGAAAGGAAATGTATTCATTCTGAAGAGGAAAGAGAACATCAATCCCACTTTGAATACTTCTTGGAGTTCCAGGAGATCAGCTTGTGATCGCTGCTGGCTGGTGTCTTGGGCTTCACAGCGTAGACGGCAACGTACTCGGCCAGCTCTCCGATGCGGCTGGGATCAAACTCCGCGAAGTACATGCCTGCCCCGCTGGTGCCGCCGCAGGCCCTCGATGTGTCAGCGTCCAGGGGCATTCCCACACGGGTGACCTCGTAGGCACCAGTTGTCGGATTCTTGTGCGAGACCCAGCCGTTGGCGCACCAGCTGGCGCCATCCTTCTGGGCCTCGGTCATCTGATCATCATTGGCGACAGTGCCGTTGTACATCGCCGCAATGCCGACCGCATCCCCAACGTGCCAGCAATCCTCCTTGCCGTGGCTCCCGCCCACCGCGAACACCTCTGGCTTCTGTTCCTTTGGGGTTGGCGTAGGGGTAGGAGTAGGAGCCGGGGCTGGTCCAGGCCCGGGCGCCGGGGGAACCTTCGGCTTCATGTGCTTCTTGGCAATGTAGTAGACGATCGCATCGATCGCCGCAACTCCAGCAACCACAAGCGCACCGATGATCACTGCATTCTTCCCCATTTTTATGCTGACTTTTTCCCTCTGCTGAATGAAACAGGGACAACATTTATTTTTATCCCTTTTTCTTCTTCTTCACTGCGCGGGGGCAGAGGGAGAGGAAGCGCAGCCGTAGTACTTGTCGTAGATGTCCTGGAAGCAGGCTGGCAGCTTGGAGTGCATCTGATCGAGCAGGGAGAGGGCCAGCTTCCTGATGTTGTGCTGCGCCGCGGGCTGGCACCTCTCGTTGAAGAAGTGCCTCCAGCTGCGGATGTTGGCGGTCGAGAAGAAGACGGTCTTGGTGCAGTTGGGCAGCACCGAGCGGGCATCCTCCGGCGGGACCTTCATGTCCCTGAGCTCGCGGTACTTCTTGGTGCTCTCGCAACAGCTGTCCTCGAAGGCGCCGTACATGGCTTTGATGCCCGCTGGTGCGGACAAGTTATCGTCGACCTCGTCGAATGTCCACATGGTGCCGTCCGCGTCCTTGAACTCGGGGTCGATGAAATCGATCTCCTTGTAGGAGACGTAGCGCTGGCTCTCCATGGTGTAGGAGGCCAGACGGTGGCGGAGCCACTGCTGAGCCGTGGCCCTGTCGCAGACGACCCTCACCGTGATGCAGGCGTGCTCCAGGACACTCTCGTGCCCCAACTTGATGATCATCCTCACGAACGACTCTGCGGAGGCATCGCTCTTCGAGTCACCCGAAGCATGCGAGATCCTCCCAGCAGTCTCCAGGAGATGCATCACGGCTTGTGGGTTCTCAAGACCGTACACGATGCTGACAGAAGCAGTCTTGATGGACATTGCTTGGAGTTGGTGTTCTTGTTGCCTTTGAAAGAACAAGAAAAAAGAATGAACAACAACCCCCCTGGTCTCGAGTAGATATCATTCGCTATTAGTATCTTTACTCAGTGACGTGGATGATAGAGATGTGATGGCATCAAGCACGATCACACTTTCCGCTATGTTGTTCATCTGGGGAATCCGAATTCACCAAACATCTCCTTTGCATCTTTGGTGCTCACCAACGCCTCGAAGAAGTCGGCGCCGTGCCCTCCTATTTTTTCGCCGCCGATGGAGTCTCGGCCTTTTTTCGTCAGCACGTTGTAATTCCACGTGAAGTCATCGGTCCTGTTGTTTTGGATGTCTCGCTTGAGGCCACGCAGCTCCGACAGGAACAACAGGATTTGCATGTCATCGTGCCTCTGCAATCCATCAAACTGACTGTTCCGCAGCCACTGATCGAACTCCTCTTCGTAAAGCTCGATCTTCTTCAACAGTACGGCTCGGGGAATCATGCTGTAACCCCCGAGCGCATGCGCGAGATCGATGCGATCTTGCAGGCTGGCCTTCGGCAAAACGAGCGACCGCAGCTGGTCATAAGTCCGCAAGCCGTCCATTGCAGCCTCGTAATCCTCAACCGTCCTACGCTTGCTGGGACGTCCTGCCATTTTTCCCTTCTGGATGGGTGAGTGTACGAAAAGTTTAACATCCTGTCATACTTTTTTTAGAACTCACTGCATGGAGATTTGCAGTAGAGAAAGATATCTCGGCACATTCATTCTCGAGAGGAAGAGCAGCTAAAAGAAATGGAGGGGCCGGTTGCTGTTACCGCAGCAGAGAAGGAGAAGGAGGAGGAGGAGGAGCACAGCCACTTCGACTACGATCTCTATTGCAGCGTCGTGAGGACTCGGTACGACAATGATTCATGGGCCGATACAAAACAGTCGGTGGTGCTGTTCATTGGGCGGGGCGAAGGACTTCACGAGTGCGTTTCGAATTGGAGGACAGCGGTCACAGTTGGTGGAGACAGACTCCAAGAGTTGCATCTTGACCCGGAAATCCGAGGCAACCGCCGCCAGGTCGTTGAGCACTGCTCCAAGGCCAAAATGCTGACTTTTGTGATCTCCGAGAGGATCAAGGATGTCCCCACCTCCCTCCGCCGTGAGGTCGATCATGTTAACATCACGGCTGGTTATCCCAAGGAGGACCTCCAGAAGGTCTACAACCAGTTCGTGATGGATCATGAGCTGGTTCCTTTTGAATCATTCTGGAAGTGTTACCAGTGCACCAGCGCCGCAGACATGTCGTACATGACCATCGGCACCACTCCTTCCGACATCGCGATCCTCGAGATTTGTCGGAAGGATCATCCGGAGCGGTTCGGCGACTGCCATTACACTGAGATGAAGAGCATCATTGATGGCTACCTGCCCGAAGAGACGAATACCGGAGAAGAAGTTCTCAGCGATGCCGATAAGTAATTAACAGGATCTTCTTCTTCTTCTTCAGTTTGGTTTAATGCGAATGCAGCAGAGGGTTTCTTGGTTGCTTTTCCATGTAGATCAGCCAGTCGTAGTAGGCAGCGAACGGCTTCCACTGCGAAGAGTCCTCGCCGTACTCGACTCCCCTGAGGTGCGCGGCGGCTATCATGGCCGTCGAAATCTCAGAGTTGTCGGTCACATTCGTCAGCCTGCCTCCCACCCTGCCATGCTCCAGCTCGATCTGGTAGGCCTTGATGAAGTAGTCGTACGGATCTGCGAGAGTCCTGAATGTCGGGAACCGTTTCCTGCATGTCCTGGCCCTGTTACGACCTCTCAGGGAAACGGCAGACAGACCGAGGATGTGCATCAGGTGCCTGGCTCTGTCTTTGCTCAACGTGACCGACATTTCCTCCCTTTGGTTTGTGATTAAATGAAACAATTATCTTTATTTTATACAGTGAAACAGAATCCTGGGGTGTATCCCGTCTTCTCCTGGGGGTACCCCATGGCATTGGTTATGCAAACCACCCTGCTGTCTGGCAGAGTGATGGCGTGTGACTCGTGTGTGTGGCCGTAGCACCACGCCAATATGTTGTTTGACATGCTCTTCATGACACCAGTCATATCGGAAGCGTAGTAGAAGGGTCCGTAGCCACCGCCAGCCCTGCTGTCGTTCACAACCGACAGTCGCCTGTCTGGAGAGTGGTGAGTCACAACGAGGACCTTCTTTCCATCTTCCTTGGCCTCGTGCATTTCCTGCAGGAGCCATCCCTTGTCGAGCCTGTGCAGGAGACCCATATCTCCGGGTGTGAATCTGCTGGCCTGGGAACGGAAGTAATTGGTGGTGGCGGCATCGCCCCTGTTGCCGTAAGACAGGCTGGGCACCTGGTTGAAGTCGTTGAGCATCGGGTCGAGGCCGTCGTCGACATCCGTCCACATGGTGGCACCCACCACCCTGACCTTTCTGGTCAGCTCCACGGACGGATAGTCGATCCCGAGCAGGTGAGTTGGCGTGTTCATGGCATCGCAAGCTCTCTTGATGGCATTCATCATCGAGGGAGGATCGTCTGGCGCCCCGTAGAACTCGTGGTTTCCTGGCACGTAGATGGCCTGCTGGAACCCCTCCGTCACCTCCCTCAGGAAATCCTGGTAGTGGGGGTGCGCCACCGGGCACAGGTCACCAGCAATGATGATCGTCGGTGCCACCCTGGGAAGATTGATCCTCGGGGGGTAAGACCTCGTGTCCAGGTGAAGGTCGGAGACCAGCTGGACCCTCGATGCTTCCGGAGATGACGACTTTCTCTTGCTCATTTCTTCTTCTTTTGTGAGCCTCTTTCCCCCTCCTGCTTCTGCTCAACGCACTGCCAATTTGGGGAATGGCCTTTGTTATTGTTATACATAATTGCTTATTTTTCACTGGGAAGACAGTCTCGCAATCAGGTCCGAGATGGCGGGGTTTCGCCTGTGCCGCAGCCACAGACCAGAGTAGGATGGATAGTCGTAGGGTCGCTCGACACTCGCGCAGACTCGGTAAGGTCTGATGAGCTGCTTGATGTACTCTGTCGCCTGAACTAGACGTTTCTCTGCCGCTTCTCCTCCTTTTTCTACGTCGTGCGCTGGATTATCCGTGACTATTCTCCTTATGGCCTCTGCGATCTCGTGCTGCTTGAAAGATGTTGAAATTGTGGCAGCTGCCATCAGGTCGCTCAGGAATACGGCCTGCAGCCATTTGGTCTCGTCTGCGGTGTTCCAGCTTGTGGACGTCGAGATGTACTGCAGGGCCGTCGGGACAGCGAGGGGCCTCGATTTCAGGTCCTCCATTATCCTGATCTCCAGGTTGTTCACGCATCTCCTAAAGTCCGACAGCAGGCTGGGTCCGTGCATGCTGTGCATCAGCATGAGGACCTCCTTGGACCCGCAGTAGCCCATATCAACGTCGCACAGCTTCCCAGCCATGTTTGTTATTACCATCGCGGTGAGGAATGCTGCATCTGGCGTGTACTTTTTGGGCTGCGTCTGCTTTGGCGGAACGCTCATGTACCTGTCGAAGAGCAGTGCGGCGAACGATGCAGTGCAGGCTTCGAGGTTCAGCGCATGGCACATGGCCATTATCAGGTTGATGGACCACCTCCTGGTCGAAGAATCCGACCCGTAGATGGAAACGGGGTAATTCGGTACAACCTGGGGGCACTCTGCAGCTGGAAGATCTTCCTTGCTCACGAGATGCGAATGCTCTTCAGTTTCAGCAGCGGCAGCAGCAGCAGGAGTCGATGTTGCATCTCCTCCTGCTTTTTCCTCAGTCTTTTGTTTCTCCTCCTCTTCCTCTTCTGGCGGTGGTGTCGTTGCCCGAAATCTCTTGCTGGGCGGCTCTTGAGAGTGCTGCTGCCGCTGCTCCTCTCTTGACCGTTTATTGACCCTGGTGGACCGAGCGTACTCGATTGCCGGCGGGTTGGTCTGAGCTATGGACTTATCCATAGCTGCCATGAAGGTTATGGCCGTCCCGAACAGTGTTTCAGCCATTTTTCGGGCGTATTTGCTTATAATTCTATTAGATTACTATTAGTTTTCCTCTCCTCTTCTTTTTGTTTCAGTGTAATCTACAGCAGAGAGAACGGTGTTGATGAATCCAGCACGATCATAAAATACATCCAAGCAAGTACGATATGAGAATCTATTCGATCTCTCCTCATTTCCAACCTCAACTTGCAGTAGGAGCAAAGAATGGCGGAGGAGCAGCAGCAGCAGCCGAAGAAGCCCAGTGTCTCGGATATGTTCTGCCTGAGTCGTTGAGCAAGCTGAGCAAAGACGAACTGTCTCTGATGTTCAAGTGCATCGAGATCCAATCACAGGTGCTGCGCCAAGACATGAGCGAGAAGCAGGTCACATTCCGCATCGCATTCAGGCGCTACAACAGTGACAGCGAGATCGCGTCAATAGCGATGGAGATGTACAGGAGATTCAATGGCCGCAGGATGTTCGTGCAGAAGAACTCTGAGGACGCATGCGAAGTTGAATGGGAGGAAGTTGATGTTACCAAAACACCGCCGCCATCATCACCGAGGTACAGAATACAATTCTAAATGGACTCTTTTTTCGGTTGGACGGTGGTTGCCTCTGCTTTCACTTTCCTCGGTGAAGTTCTTCTCCTTGGTGATGCCTTAAAGTACTTATCGATCGTTGAAGGAGGAACAAATTCAGTGCGAACCAGGTTGCGATCGAAAATCTGCAGGATCAACGAGGGGCCGTCAAGGCACATCGATCGGGCGTAGTCGATGAGATATCTCCTTCTCCGAGGACCGCTGCTGCCTGGAACAGGCTTGCGGTGCTGTCTCACGTAGTGCTTCACCTTTGTGAACCATTCGAACCTCAGCGCCCTGGACTTGTCGTCGCCGAAACCGGTCACGAGCGCTGCCAGCCTCCACGGTCTGGTTGTCTTGGTGGCGCACGCTCCTCCGGTGAGCTCGCCATTGTGCTGCCTGATGCGCTTGAAGAGATTGTTGGTGGACCCAGCGTACGTTCTCATTGGGCATGGAACCGAAGAAAGGATGTACACGACCCATTCGCCTTTAGTCACCTGGAGGCCAGCTGGCACCGCGTTCGAGATGCAGGACCTCCTTGACATTTTTTAAGTTTTATATGCACGCTCGTTGAGTATAAACAATTGTGTGACAATGAACTGTCCAAGTTTTAGAATCTATTTTTAGCTCCGCCAAACTTTGAGCAGCAGCACGTGAATAGTTTTGGTTGAACTCACCTGGTGCTGCTGCTCAAACCGTTTCAAGACCGAAGGGACACCCTAAAACTTGGACAACTTGATGGCAAAGTGACGTGTAAGAGATTCATGGATCTTTAGTGCCACGTCATTCTGCCAACGAACTGTCCAAGTTTTTGGATCTGAAAAATAGCCTTCCGAAACTTTGAGCAGCAGCACGTGATTAGTTTTGGATGAACACCACCTGGTGCTGCTGCTCAAACCGTTTCAAGACCGAAGGGACACCCTAAAACTTGGACAATTCGATGGCAAAGTGACGTGGCATAAAGATTCAAGTATCTTTACATAGACAATTGTGTGACAATGAACTGTCCAAGTTTTTGGAGTCTATAAATAGCTTTCAAAAACTTTGAGCAGCAGCACGTGAATAGTTTTGGTTCAACATCACCTGGTGCTGCTGCTCAAACCGTTTGGGGGCCTGAACCGACACTCCAAAACTTGGACAGTTCATTGGCAGAATGACGTCACGGTGAAACCAATGGGAGAGATCAATCACTCACGCAGATAAGTTGTATCGCTGAGTACTGGATCGCATCGACCGGGCAATCGAGGCCCGGTTTTGACAGAGCTATCGGCGTTTTTTCATCCTCTGCGTAAACTCCACAGGAGACTGCCGCTTTGAAAAATTTTGTAGGTAGACCAGCAAACCAGCAAAAGAAGAAAAGAGAAATGCCAGTATACGACGCCGACACGGAGGTTACCATAAGCAACCGCCTGTTCGACGGGGAGATGAGCAAGTTCATGGTCACCATCCCCATTTCAGAATTCTCCAAGGTGCTCGTTCGCATGCCGTTCGCGAACATCAAGGTCCTGCACGACTGCGGCTGCTACACTTTCCGACCCAGGAAGGAAACGGTATTCGCGGTCTCCAAGGAGGGCGGCAGCGTCGTGACGGTGTACGATGCGATCCAGGCCCTGGTGACCGCTCGCTACGACCCTGGTGCGTGCTGCCACCGTTTCCTGGATGGGTTCGACCTGGCGGAGGAGGACCCACCGACCCTGATTGCGTCTTTCAGCGCATGAAGATTTTCTGTGATTTTTGTAAATCTACTCAACGCTGAATGCGACGTCATAGACACCCTTATATAGCTACACGATAATAGAGTTTTTGTTATTTTACATTCTGTCGCGCACTGATTGCATTCATTACTTTGGTAAAATGGAGAGGAACGCCACCATCTGGGTTTTCCTCGTTCTGCTCCTGTCTGCTGCTACCGCTGATGCTTCTGCCAGGAATGATGGCACTTCGGATTTTGACGGGCTGGTGATCACACTCGATCAGACCGGATGCCCAGCCGCAGGCGGCAAGTGGTACCACGCAGAGTCCAAGTGCGAATTGAGCTTTTTGATGTATCTCAGGAAGAGTGCCATCGAGCAGTTCATCCTGGACACGTTCGTGTCAATTCCGCTGTCCACTGTGTCCGAATTCATCAACAGTCTCAACATGGAGAAGTGCACCAGACTCGGCGGAGTGTGGAATGGCCATGAGACCTGCATGATCTTGAAGCACAAAATGATCTTGTACCCCTACAGGGTTTCAGAGTGCATGAAAGCCGCTGGCGAGGGCTGCTACGACTACAACAGACAGGTGTGTGTATGTCCCACGAAGCACGATGAGTCTTCGCATTCGGTGCTGTATGACATGTTCGGATGGCTGTGATGGCGCTTGAAAATTCTTTATCGCCTTTCGCCCGAAAAGATAATCCAACACCAGATTCGTCATTCGGGTCTTTCAGATTCTTCATTATTTGTTCTCCGATCGAAAAGAGGTCAGTCTCTGCCTGCCTGAATAAAAAAACCAGGGATGTCGAGTCAGTCCGAGTCGTCGCCTTCCCGCGGGAAGAAGGTCACCTTCGACAGCCAGTACGGCAAGGGAAAGACTCCCAAGGAGGAGAAGAAGAAGGAGTTCCGAAGGGTCGTTTCCTGCGAGAGGGGCGCCAATGTCTCGGACGATGCGAACACCGTCGTTCCCCAGGAGGACGGCCCGGAGTGCAGGGTGGACGGCCAGAACTGGTACGTCCTGTCCTACGCTGCTCCGATGAACGCGAAGGCCCGGAGCAACTGGATCATGGTGAAGCAGTCCGGCTCGTTCCCCGACGAGGAGAGCGCCAAGGTGCACGCCAAGAAGGTGTGGGAGCAGGACAAGCGTTTCGATGTGTACGTCGTGAAGATGTACGGCTACGTCCGCATCCCGATCCCGGAGGACATCAAGCCCTTCATCCAGAAGGTGTACGACGACAAGCGCCTCACTCAGATCATGCAGGGCCAGTACGAGGCCACCCGCCAGAGCCGTCTCGAGATGGAGGAGAGGATGGCCCAGGACCGCGCCAAGGCCGAGGCCCTCGTTAAGAAGAAGCACGGGCAGGACTACAAGATGCCAGAGAAGTCTGAGACGGTCAAGAAGTACGAGGCAGACAAGCTGGAGCGCGAGGTCGAGGCTTCCGGCATGTCCTTCACGCAGAGGGACCTCGCCATGACCATGATCGACTACGCCAAGCTCATGAAGGCAGAGGGGAAGGATGTCGATGTCACCATGCTGGCTAACATGCTCCGCTTCGCCGAGATCCGCAAGAAGCACATCACCCAGGATGAGATGCAGGAGCAGATGAAGAAGACAATCGGCGTGAGCGATGGGGGAGCTGCCTCCGCTGACGCTGCAACGGGAGAATCAGAGACAGAGGCCGCGGCGGTCGCCGTCGATGCTCCGGACTGCACTGGTGCCGATGAGGCTGACAACTGATGGAAATTCACTGCACCACTCCCTCTCCTTTTCCTGCATTCGGCCAATAAACACCCTAAAAACAATAGAGTCCGCAGTATCATTCCGACAAAATCGTCTGCATTTTTTCAAGAAGGAGGAGAATGCTTCAAGGGCCGTTGTTCGCAGTCACACTAGCAATCAGAAAGGAGACAGATGCCACGATGACGAAAGCCTGCGACCTGGAGGGATCCGGCAAGGCGTACGCCATGCTCGGCGCTTTCGAGAGATCGGCGAGGGAATACGCCAAGGCGGCCAAGTGCTACTGGAAGCTCAAGATGTACGACTCGGCGGTGTGCAACGTCATACGCGCATGCGAATCCCTGCAGAACACCGGTTTCATGATGGACGAGGCAAGGGACGGACACAGGGTGGTTTCGATAATGCTACTGCGAGAAACTACGCAGCCGCAGCTGGCGGCTTCCCTCATGGGCCACCTGGTGGCCAAGGACCAGGATCTGTATTCTATGGGCATGCTCACCAAGAGTGATGTCCAATCTGATATGGATCTGTACAGGTACGTTGTCGCCGAGTCCAGGAGACTCAGCGAAGAGTCTTAGGTTATTGCTGCTGCTGCTGCTGCTCTTCCCTCCCTCCATTCCTTCTCGAAAACTGTTGTTGAAATTAAACGACAAATATGGATTTCTGAATTTATAGTGCCGTACTGTCACATTGTGGTAAAAAAGAGAGGTTTGATCATAACAACAACCTCCGCAGGTGCGCTAAATGTCAACAGCACCGCAAGCGACCACCGTTCTGCCCGGAATATTCTATACGAACGGAAATGGGACCGTCACTGGCACAGTGACCGGAAAGACAACGCCATTCGTTCCCGATGGACATGACCGCAGGTGCCACTCGAATCTGTCGACTTCCTGCCCAATTGACACCATCACGAACGGTGAGTGCGGAGTCCTCTGGACAGGCGATGCCAGCCAAGTGTCAATGGACAACAGCAGCCATGCGTGGTACGAAGCGCTTCCCATGCACGAAGAGGGCTCGGGCATAAATGGAAGCTCGTGCGCGTTGTCGCTCACATCCGGTGGAACTGTTCTCCTGGATAAGATCAGCCGGTACAGGAAAGCCACAATGGGTCCCGCATCGAGCAGCACGGTGGAGATGAGCCACCTGCTCTCTGGGCCCAGGAGCACCAGCATGCCGTGCTCGCAGATGCTATCCATCGACATGGGCATCGGCGAGGTTGAGTTCGGCTACCTGGGACTGGACACCGTTCTCAGTGCCGATGGTATGTGCCTTGCGGCTAGCGCGCAGATGGTTCCAGCTGCAAGGGGAGGCGGTTTTGCTCTGTTCGCAAGTCGGTGGGATGGTTCCAAATATACCGACCCGTACTCGGTGTGCCAGATGCTCGATGTGACTTCAGTCGACAGCGACCAGTCTCACTGGATAGACTACAGCGGGTTCGGAGGGAGCAGCGCATTTTCCAGGAATGGCGACGTGCTTGCAACCTCAATGGGCTATTATTCTTACGGACCATTGGCCACTCCTTACGCTGGCGCGATTGCCATGTTCAAGTTTGATTCCGAGAGCTGGCAGTGGAAGCCCTTCAAGACTACGCCGATCGTCCAGATTCCCCTCCAGTACGCCAACAGCTCCTACCGACTGCTTGGGCAGGAGGTGAGAATGAGTGGGGATGGCAGGATGATGGCTGTCATCAATCCAGACAAGTTTGATTTTGGCACTGGCACGACCGCCGGAGCTGTCTGGGTCTTTTCTGTTGATCCCGACACTGAAAGTGTGGACTTTGTCAGAATTCTGGATACCGCTGACCCGGCTGACACTTATTCCCAGTTCACGCACTTGTCTGTCAATGACAGCGGCTCTGTCCTCGCGTACTTCCGTAGGAATCGCATCGTGAAAGTTTTCAAGACAGCCAACGGTGAGCGGCTTTCCGCGGCGTCTGCATCGATCAGCAGCCAGACGATAAGCGTCCTTGACTCGAGCACGCCAGATATCAGGATATCGGAAGTCATACCGAGACTCAGCGCAGATGGACATTACATGGTCGCACCCATCGACTACGACATTCAGGCCGACAAAGGATGGACGGGGTATCGCGGAACGTGCATCTACAGCGACATGCTCTCCAGTGACGGCTCTTGGATGCCAGTATCGGGACCCTGGCACTTCGATTCAGGAATGCCTTGCGCCTGCATTGACGATGCTGGAGAAGTCGTCCACGTGTGCTCTGGGTCGAGCATCGACGTTCTGTACAGGCGTGGCACCCCGGACTCGTGGTTTTACGACAAGACCACCTGCCACATCAGTGTTGATGAAGCGATTGCATCCAGCGATGCGACGTCAGTCGTGAACAGCTCGAAGAACACGGTAATCGCCATGGGTTATCCTAACCAAGATTACGTTTCTCCGAGCGGCAACACCTTTTCAGATCGCGGCATCGTTCATGTGTACCGCCTGAATTTCCAAAACATCGCCGATGTTTGAGAGAAAGAGACCAAAAATTGCGCCCCCAATAAAATAATTGAACTGTTAATTTACCAAACAACAACACTCACAGAGCTCGCTCGTTGGTTTAAGAAAATGCCGAAGCATACCACCGCTACAACAAATATTGGATCATACACCGGTGATTTGGTCGTGACAGGCGATGTCGAAGAAACCGTTTATGGGATTGACCCAACGTACATTGGTCCAGAGCAGACGGCTTCATTGAGCTATGCAACTTGCATATCGGTGTTTCCTTTCACCGTCCCAAAGGTATTCGGGATCTTCGTCATCGACAACTCTGTGAGCCCTCCCGATGGCTCGGACACCCTGCTGGTGAACCTTCCGGACAACGATACGAAGGGTTTGAACATGTGCGTGAGGTTTGTGCTGAGGTTTCCGGCCTGCGGCAGCACCGTAACGATCCAGACATCGAGAGGGGCGTACAACCTGGGGCCGACGCTGTCCTCCAGGCTCACACTGGTCAGCTACATGTACGACACGAGCAACAACTTGACTGGCCACCCCGAGTGGAGGGTTATTTCCTCGGATGATGGCCTGGATGCTTCTCCGTTTCCGACCAGTCCTTCCACAATCCTGAGCGGCCTCCCGTCGAACCCAGCATCGGTCGTGCTGTCTTCCGACGGCTCGACTATGGCCGTGACCGCTCTGGACTACTCCAAGATCCTCATCTACACCAGGCCCAGTGTTTTCAGCAACATGGATTGGAGTCTCTCAGCCACAGTCGCGAACCCGCTCACAGCCACGAGACCCGACCTGGTGATGAGCAGTCAGTTTGGCTACTCTGTCGCTCTTTCCGATTCTGGCGATTACATGATTGTCGGAATGCCAGGGATTGTCGTTTCCAGCGCGATCACCGGGACTGCCCTGATGTACATGAGGGATGTCACTACAGGAAGGTACTACATCGTGTTCCAGGTCCCTGGTGAGGTGTCGAGGTCGGGAATGGGCCACAGCGTGGCTATCGCTGGAGATGGTTGCTGTTTCGCTGTCGGTGAGCCTAACGGAAAGGTTGTTTCGACCTCTCTGACACCTCCCGGCGTCGTGCACTTCTACGAGATCGCTTCTTCAACGCTCTACAGCATCAGCAGGGTGATCGACAGCCAGGCATCGATCATCGCCACGATTCTGAACCCCCCGCCATTCCCCATGTCGACCATCAATGAGTGGCACCTGGTGCCCTACGGTGTGGAGAGCGACCTCGCTGGGGGGTACTTTGGGCACAGGATCGCGATTGCCGGAAACGGGAGTCGTGTGGTCGTGTCCTCTCCCAACCTGAGCCACACGCAGCCGAACGCAACCTCGTCCGGTGCGCTGTGGGTCTACGACTTCTCGTCTGACATGACGACTCCCTGGAAGATCATGTGGAGCAATGTTGGGAGGACCACCGTGGGCCGGGTTGGGTTCGGGCAGGAGTTGGCGATCAGCGCGGATGGGACCAGCATCATTTCCACGACCCAGGATGGCGGAGTTTACAGGGTCACGCAAGACTACGTTTCCGGAGACTGGGTGACCAGCGAGATCGTTCCTGCTCCCTGGATGATCACCCAGGCGCCGAGTACTTCGCCTTCGGTCGCCCTGAGCGCAGATGGCACCGTCTGTGCGGTGACCCACGCTGCAGAGAACAAGATTCTCATCTACATCCGGAACAAGAGTTCCAACAGGTTCGAGGTCACGAAGGGGACTACGTATGCCATCGGCTCCCTGCAGAGTCCCTCTCAGGTTTCTCTCAGCGGAGATGGAAGTCTCGCTCTTTCATTCAGTCTCGCGAACGGTTCCGTGACTTCGCTGACTTGAGAAAATAATAAAAAGGGTTTGTGTTCAATAACGACACCACTGCAGAGTGCTTGCTCGCTCAATAAATGTCTTCGACGGCACCCAGGGGAAGGCACACCATAAGGGGGACGGTGGTCAGCCAGTACGGAGTGGGAATTGCTGGCACTCTGAATGGGACGACTGATATGGCACCGAAGCCGGACAGTCTCCCACTGTACCTGCACAGGCAGATCACAACTCTCTCTGGATCACAGAGCTACTCCATAACGAGGCCCGGCCACTACCTCGTCGACAACACCACGCCGATCGCGAACTGGCGGCCGATCAGTGTCTTGGTTTACACTCCGGCCCTCGCATCAGAGGAAACGAGTGCCATGGTGACCGTCGAGGCGAAATCACCCAAGGGGGCTACGGTGCACGTGCACACTTCCACTGGGTCGTTCGATCTGGGACCGACTGGCGAGACCCTGAGGACCATCCAGTACTGCAACGGCCTGGCGAGCTCAGACGGAAGCACAATCACGCCGGTCCCGAGGTGCTGGATATCACTGCAGGGGAACAGGCAGTTCGCGCCCTGCTCCACGAACGCCTCCGCCCTGAATCCCTCTTCCGGGACGATCGTCGGCAGGTACGGCATGGGAGTCGCCACCAACGCGATCGGGAGCATCGTGCTGGTGAGCGACACTTCCGGCATACACGTCTTTGCCAGGAACTCGGACGACACGTGGTCCTGGAAAACCAGGCTGGATTACGCCAACAGCGGCACCAACCCGACGTATTTCGGTCGCTGCCTCGCTGTGTACTACAACCAGGGGCGCACTCTCAATGTGATCACGAGCGATCCCTACCCGAACTCTGACTCCAGCGAGACTCCCGATCCGATGTCCTGCGGCGCTGGCATCAGGTTCTCCGGTGTGGATCTCACAGCGGAAACGCCAAAGGTCGACGACAACCGCTACATGGCCCCCACGAACAGCGCGGGGAATTACGTGCGGTTCCCCACGAACGTGCAGGGAAAATTCATGGCTGGTGGGATGGCTGGCCCGACCATCGTGGCAGTTGCCTACGACAAGACCACGCTCAAGGCTCACCTGTGCTCCTGGGAGGTCGATGATGAGAGTTTCCTATTTTCCACTCCCGGGTGCGCTCAGACCGTCGAGACTATCGATTCGTACGTGCAGCAGGACTCCCATCAGACGTTCCTGGGCTCAGCGGCCGTCAGTGATGACAGGTTGACTGCGGCTATCGGGTGCGTGGTGAGCGGCGGGTCTTCCCCTGTAGAGAGGGTCGTTATCTTCAGGAGGAATTACTCTTTGCTCGATGGAAACGGCACTGTGGCGAACGATGTCTCGGTCGGACAGTGGAGCGAGGTCCAGACCATCTCGGTTCCAACCGATCTGGGAAACTGCATGTTCGGGTTTAGCCTTTCTCTGAACGGGTGCGGTGATCTCATGGCTGTTGGTGCAAGGCACGCCACCTACAACTTCGGCCTGCCCATCTACAACGTGCAGAGCACGGCCATGGGAGTGACGAGGCTGTTTGAGCTCGGATGCGAAGCAACCACCAGCCGACCCCTGCTGTGCGGCGACATAATCGGTGGTACCAGGACCCTGATGAGCCAGAGCGGCACGACGATCATCTCTTCGGAGATGGACTCGCAGTTCCAGGCGTACATGAACATGGTGAAGGCCTACAACCTGCTGGACAGGCAGCGACTCATTCCCGCAGTCACCTACCATTCCGACGTGACGCCCACCACAACCATCGACCCCAATGCCGGAGGGGGAGCAATCAGGCCTGACATCTGCACAGAGTCCGCGGACGACAACCTCATCTCGTTCGGTAGCGACATGAGCTGCAGCGCTTCCGGAGGCATTCTGGCCGTTGCCGACAACAGCTACAACAGTGGGACCGGATCTGCCTTCGTTTTCAACAACGTTACAGTTGTAAATCCCGCTTGAAGAAGAAGAAATAAATTTGAAATTCCTTCTTTAAGCATCCTTGTGCGCGGTGAGTATGGTGTACACCCTGCGGGCGACGAGGAGGACGACATCCTTCAGGGACATGCCAGCGGCGAACGCCTCGGACCTCATCGCGGCCTGGTGGTCCATCAGCCGCACGTGGGGAAGGTAGCTCTTCAGGAGCACCATCATCAGGTACCAGAACTGTGCGCTCTTGTCATCCTTGCTGAGCTCGTGGGGGCACATGCACTCTGAATACTCCTCGGACCTGATGGCCCACCCATCGCCAGCGCTCCTGCGCAGCCAGTCCACCAGGTACTTGCTCACGTTGCGGAGGTTATCCGGAGAGAGCACGCAGGCTGGGTCGAATACGCACACGTCGATTACCCTGCTGACTCGGTCGATCGCGATGGCCGCCGCGGCGCGAGCCTTCCCCTTGATGTCGATCTGCACGAATGTGACTGGGGAGTGCTCCAGGTCCCCCATCTTTTCCGGGCCGTCGACCACCCTCTTCTCGCCAAGGTCGATCACGATCGGAAGGTTGAGAGAAGTTATGTCCGCCCCGCCGGCCTCGCTCCACACCTCGGCCAGCACCGAGGGCTGCCCTTCGTCATGCAGAACTGTGAGGATCTCCAGGGGGTCCATCCCCCTGGTGGTGTCAGAGACCGCGTCGTCGGAGATGAGCTTCATGGACTTGAAAAAGCGCAGAGGGCTGCGCAGGTCCGGAGTGTTCTGGATGGGGTAGGTGACCCTGTTGTAGGAAAGTACTCCTGCCATTTTTACCCAACACCAAAATTCACAGCAGGGTAGAAATGTTGTTATAGGTAAACTTCCTTTTTTATTTACGGTGAATCGTTGGGAGATTCGGCCGAAGGGGTTTGCTCGGACGGCCTCTCGTTTGGTATCCCAAACAACTTGTAGAAATCCAAGACAAGCACTTGACGAACATCAGAGCAAGCAAGCGAGTTCTTGATGCTCGGCCGCAGCGGATTCGATTTCCGAGGTGCAAAACAGTAGCGGCACGGCACCGCGGGCGTCAGCTCTGGCATGGCATCGGCGTTGGATTCCATGATCGCAATGTTTTTGTAGGTGCTTGGTTGTAGTGGTTTTCACCCTGCGGGACCTTCTGCTTATAAGGTTTTTTCAGGTCTATGACGCACATAGTCTGCCAAAAATAGCCCTATAGGGCAAAGCTAAAAATAGACGAATGGATTTTTTATTCTATCACGGCAGGGTGCCACTTCTTCTTGAACGATGCATCAGGATTGTAGAGCTTGAGTTCTTTGTAGCGTTCTGGCGGTATTACATCCATGATGCCTGGATGATTGTCCACCGAAATTTTCCGAACCACCGCGTGGCTAAGGATGACATTTCCGAGCGCATCCTTCAGAGAAGTCACTCCTGTCTCCGGGTCCCACGTGATCACTCTGTTGCGAGCGCCGCACTGAAGCCAGTGACATCCCAAATAACGGCCATCATCACCAACCTCACTCACGTAAATGTCGCGGTCGTCCATTATATCATCTTCGGGCAGCGGAAAGTCGAGTCCGGGAATGTCTCTGTCAGACCACTGGCCAGTCCTCCTGAAGTACTCGGGAGTGGCGAACCACGGCTTCCTTCTTCTGAATGATAGCACTGGTTGCTTGTAAACACGAAACCAGTGCGAGTCCGAATCATTGTCGTTACCACCCGTATGATAAATGTGAGAGAGTGTGTTCCCCATATGTTGCTGGTGCCTTCTTCTTCTTCAGCCAGTATAAAATAAATTTTTTTGGATTCACGTTTCTATTCTTAGCCTAGTGTTTAGTGCCACGTCATTCTGCCAACGAATTGTCCAAGTTTTGGGTTTTATAAATAGACCATCTCAAACTTTGAGCAGCAGCACGTGAATAGTTTTGGTTGGACATCACCTGGTGCTGCTGCTCAAACCTTTTCAGGAGACGAAGGGACACCCTAAAACTTGGACAACTTGCTGGCAAAGTGACGTGTAAGAGATTTATGGATCTTTGGTGCCACGTCATTCTGCCATCGAATTGTCCAAGTTTTTGGATCTGTAAAATGTCTCTCTCAAACTTTTGAGCAGCAGCACGTGAATAGTTTTGGTTGGACATCACCTGGTGCTGCTGCTCAAACCATTTCGAAACCCAAGGGACACCCCAAAACTTGGACAACTTGATGGCAGAATGACGTGGCATGAAGATATTTCAAAAAAGTGAATCTTCGAATGTCTATTTTTAGCAGACTATGTGCGTCATAGACCTGAAAAAAGCTTATAAGCAGGTTGCCCTGTGTCAGTTTTTTCACTCTTGCAGGATTAAGGCTGAGACCTGACCACCGAAATGGAATACTGCAAGAGGCAGCGCGTCTCGACCGCCGCGTTCACCGTGCGTCCGACAACAACAGCAACAGCCTCCGCAGCCCTCGGCGACATCGAGGATTTCTGCGAGAGGGTGACCAAGAGGAGCAGTCCCACGTTCGTGACCCCGTTGCTCCTGCTGCCGGACGCCGTCCCTGTCCGCTCGCAGCTGCAGTACTTTGTCGACAGGAATATGTTCATCCTGCAGCAAGCTCCCATTATATCGGCATCGTGGTACACTGATATGCCGAAGATGATGCTGAGAGAGTTTTTGACGTACTCGAACATACACGGGTGTTTTCCTGTCAGGACTCCTTACTTCAAGAGCACCAGGTACGCGGACATGCGGCCAGAGACCGTTAAAGTGATATGCTGGTGGACCAAAGACCCCGAAAATCTGCTGAATGCTTTCGTGGACAGCGAGCTTTCGCCTCTGATGGGCCAGTACACCCACATGGTTCAATTCACCATAAATGGCTCGATCACGAGGGAACTATTCGAACTCGGCCTGAAAAGGACACTCGAGCAGAGCATCATGCAGCTGGACGAGCTGATCTCGCACGTGACAAAGGATGGGGTCGTTATCCGGTTCGGCCCAATCATCTGCTGGTTGGACATCAACAGGGTGCAGCACGACAATGTCGATGATCTCGAAGAAGTGTTGCCTTTTCTGGTGGCAAGAGGTTTCAAGGAGATCAATGTGTCGTTCATGAGGTCCAAGAAACGTGCAACGATTGTCAGAATGGAGAAGCACAACATATTTGGATCCAGGTGCTTGGGAAAACAGGACAAAATCGACATGGTGAACAGGCTCGCTGCCATCGGTGACAAGTTCGGCGTTGTCCTTAAGACCTGCGACACCGACATAATCGCTGACCTGGGTATAATTGACAAAGTGTCTCCGGCATTTCACATTGAGCTGTCGCGCGTGAACAAGCTGCTCACATCCGCCGGAAAGCCTCAACTGCTGGTCGACAGCCGCACCCTGACCAAGGAATGCATGAAATTCGGGCCAGTGCAAGTGTTCGATGTTGGAGGGCTGATAAGCTGCGCGAATGGTTGTCTGTACTGCGACAACAGGCCGATGAACATTGCAGCACACAGCTCCGGAAGAGAAGCGCGAGTGATCACAATCCCGCCTAGTTCTCCAGTGATCTCCACCTCACCTCCCCCTCTGCAACCCATGGTGGATGATGACCCTCTGGTCCTCTGATTGCGGATCGCAAGAAATAACAATGTTATTAGCTTTTTTCGATCAATTACTCATCGTCCGACATGGGGGGCATGTCTCCCTGGGGATGCTGCATGCTGGCAGGCATGGGCGCGACGTAATCTTCGATCTCTTCTTCTCCGCCTCCGGGCGGCCCCTGGGGCACCGCCCCGTTCTCGCTCCCGACGGTCGATTGGGTGACCGGAACGCCAGTGCGACCGGAGATGGCGGGCTCGGGGAACGGCGGCGCCACCTTCTTGTTGCCAGCGCTGGGATCACTGTCATCGTCGGCGAGGGTCTGGGCGTGAGCGGCCTGCACGCTGGTCCCGCGACCGCCGCTGCTCCTCGGAGAGGCGGCCACAGGCTGCTCCGCTGCTGCCGCCGCCTTCTTCTTGGAAGACTTCTTATGCGGCCTGGGAGGATCGACCACGACCACCTCATCGGCGGACGGCACCTCCTCCAGCGGAGGCATGTCGTCGGGAGTCTCCTCCTCACCCGCCTCCTTCCGGCGATCCCTGCCGCTGGCGTGCTTCTCGATGTTGGTGAGCATGTAGGTCACGGTGCCGATGACAGCCTCGTCCGTATCCATGGGCTGCATCACGGTGCCGCCCGAGATCTTGTTACCAGAGATCACGGAGCCGTGCCTCTTGAGGAAATCGAGGACGTTCTCCTCAACGTGCTTGCCGATGTTGATGTGCTTGCGGTTCAGCACGAGAATGCCGGTGCTGATGGCAGCCACCCCTCCGAGAACCGCGAAGGCGATCGTCTCCCAGCTCAGGTGCTTCTTCCCCTTGGGGGCTGTGATGCTGCCGGCAACGCTTCCTTCCGATGCCATTTTTCACAAGAGAAGTGGTTATAAAACCTTCACTTTAACTATCGCTCTACCAACATTTTTTTGCAGCCACCGCCGACTGTGAAATACGATGGGGGGCGTCCTGCTTGACTGCGAAAAAGTGTGCTCGGTGCAGTGTCGGATAGGAAAAAGGAGATTCTGGTGCCATTTTTTGTCAACCAGAGAAATGACAGAGAAGGATTGGAAGATCGAGGATGATGTCGTTGAGGATGCAAGCCAGCTGAGGAGGGAGGACTTGCCCAGAGAGTCACCACCTGTCCCCCCTGCCCAGCAGCAACAGAAGAAGACCTCGGCCGTGCTAGAGTTCATCAACAACGATGAGCTGATGGGCATGACTTCCACGGTCATCGCCAAGCTGGAAAGGCCAGCATTCGACCCCGGGAGGACCAGCGTGTTCAGAACGGAATGGGGAGACAGAATGTTCCGCATGTGCATGGCCGATCTCACCAAACTGGCCGCCGAGAATGGCGGAGACATGCCTCCCAACTCCTCCTTCGACATCAACTCGTGGTACCAGCAGAACATCAAGATCCGCGGTAGCAGCCGCCACCAGCACATGCGGCAGCAGTACCAAGACGTCAACAGGGACATTGATCCTTCGGTGTACATGCAGCCTATCAACGTTGATTGGCTGACGGCCCTGATCGAGATGGAGCTGCACGTGCGTCCCAGCGGCTACAGTTTCGTGCGCACCCTGCACAACGTGCTCAAACTAGAGGACAGCGCTCAGTCCACCCTGGCCGATCTCTGCAAGAAGGAGAGACAGTACGACTTCATCGGTGTTTCCAAGCCTCCACCAGTCTTCTCCGGGGGTCCGCTTTTGATCAAGAACGAGGCAGAGCCAGGCTCTGCAGCATCGTTGCTGCAGCACAGCGCCAGGAAGAAATAATTTGTCACATATATTCTTTTTTTAGAAATGTCCATTGTGCGCCTCCCTGAAGATCTGTTCGCACTGCGGCGAACAGAGTGTCTGGTGGAACTGGACGTCCCCTATGTGGTAGCGCAAATTGACCCGGAGCTTGGGGTTCATACGATCGTAGACTCGACTGCACACTCCGCAGTTATCGTTAATGAACCAGGGAATGGCCGACGTGTCCGCGTCGTAGAAATAGGCAAAATCCTCGATGGTCTGGTCGGGGTAGCACGGATTTTCTGGCAAGTTCATGATTCTTCTATATACAAGAAAGTATGAGAACAAAACAAAAGCAATGAAATTGTGAAAAAGCCGTACGCTGAGGCAGCGGTGCCGTTCTCTTCTGACATTTTTTTACGCAGCAATGGCAGCAATCACCTTTTCCGTAAGAGGTATGTTTGCGAACCGATAAACGACTTATCTCTTTTCCCCCTATGGGACCACCTGCTTATAAGCTTTTTTCAGGTCTATGACGCACATAGTCTGCTAAAAATAGACATATGGCAGAAAGCTATAAATAGCTCCACTCTAAAAAAAAAAAGATTTCAGTTTTAAATATCTATGCCAACGAATTGTCCAAGTTTTGGGGTCTATAAATAGCTTTTAAAAACTTTGAGCAGCAGCACGTGATTAGTTTTGGATGAACTCACCTGGTGCTGCTGCTCAAACCTCTTCGGCCCTGAACCGACACCCCAAAACTTGGACAACTTGATGGCAAAGTGACGTGTCAGGAGATTCACGAATCTTCAGCGCCACGTCATTCTGCCATCGAACTGTCCAAGTTTTTGGATCTGTAAAATGTCTCTCTCAAACTTTTGAGCAGCAGCACGTGAATAGTTTTGGTTTGACTTCACCTGGTGCTGCTGCTCAAACCTCTTGGGGTCCCGAACCGACACCCCAAAACTTGGACAACTTGCTGGCAGAATGACGTCATATAGATAAATCTATCTTGTATGTGAGCTGAGGACGAGAGCCTCCCTTCTTCTTCATCGTTCCCGCAGATGAGTTAAGATGAATGGGGGGCATCCTTATGGTCAGCGGACCACCACTCATCCGTGAGACGCTTCGCATCACGGAATAACGCCCCAGTGACCCTCTTGAGCACCGCTGGATTGATCTTGCGGCCAGAGTCGAGACTCTTCTCGTAATCCTTGAGAGCATCCCTCACGAGAAGACCATTGATCCTCGGGAGGTCCTTCCTGCAGACGTCGCACTCCTTGCTGATCACGCTGATGAGACGGGACATTGTCATGTAGGACTCGAGAGCCTTCTCGTGCAGTGCGACCTCGCCCATCTCCGCTTCCAGGGTCTTGATGTCCACGGGCGCGGTGGCGGCAGCAGTCTTGATCTCGGAGAAGAGAGGATTCTTGTACTTGTAGGCGGGATAGACATGCCTCGGGCCTGCCTCGTGAACACGCTTGATCACCCAACCCTCGGCATTGTTGTTCTTCACCGGAGGAAGACCCAGACGAACGGGGATCGTGCTCTCGAAGACATACGGAAGCTCAATCATCTGCTGCAGCGTCCCGCGGTGCATCGCCTTCGCGGTGAAGAACCCGTGGGAGCTCAGAATGGGCTCCACATCGTCCCAGTCCAGGAACTTCCCCTCCCATGCAACATCGAATGCGTAGAAACGCACGTCGGGGCAGTAGAAGATGCGCTTCTGCACGGGGGCCGATGCCGAGGGCTTCATGTTCGGGTAGATTCCTCCGAATAGTTCACCGAACACGTGCATCACGTTGGTGTACGCGCATGCTGGACCCTTCTTGTCCTTCATCAGGTCCTTGATGCAGGTGTATACCTCCCTGACCATCGGAGCGACAGCATTGTAGACCTGCTGCACGCCATGGAACTTGGCATCCATGGGCAGATGTGAATTCCTCTTCTGCATCTGGACACGTTGTCCATCGTCGCAACTGAAGGCAACGTTGCACCCGTCGACCTTTTCCAAGGCATACCACTCGTCCGGAATGTTCATCCGCTTCTTCTCGCTCTCGACGAACTTGGGCTTCAGGACCTCGGTGTCGGCGTAGTGCATGAACGGGATCAGGCATTGCTCTTCCTTCTTGATCGGAGTCTCAGCCATTTTACTGGACCGCTTCCTAAAAAAACAAACGTGTTCTGAAAAGATTTTTTCAGATTATTATTGTAGCATCTGCAACAACGTAACAGAACCGTCTAAACTTTTTTTATTAAAAACCCTTTAGAAAGCAGTCAACCAGAAGAGGAGAAGCCATGTCGTCCACAATAGTGGCTGGTACCTGCTGCATCTGCGGAAAGACTGGCGTGAGAAAGCTCACCAAGAAGAAAGGCGGCAGCTGCGGAGGTCTCAGGGTCATCTGCAAGGATTGGATGGCACACAAGGACTGCCTGAACGATTGTTGCGTCGTCTGCTACGACTATATCGATGAAGCGTACAGGGTCTGCATCGGCTGCGGCGCGAAAGTGCACAACCGCTGCGTGATCAAGGATTCCAGGAGGCCCCCTTCCAGGCAGACTGGCCATCACTGGGCGGACCACGTCCAGGTGGTAGATCACCATGAGGATGTGACAGACGATTACTAACAGAAGATCTTTCTTTCTGTTATTTGCATTTCATCCAAACGATGGGGGAAAGTGGCATTGACCGCGTGAGATGCTTCTGCTCGTACCTGTCGTGGGAAAGGCAGTAGTGGTGCTGGCAGTAGAAAGGCGACTTCTCGCAGTTGATGTCTTCCGGGTGAGCGCATATGATAGGGAGATCCAGGCCTATCCTTCCGTTCGCGAGCATCAGATGCAGCATCCTGGCGCCAGGCTTGGGGCAGACCCTGATGTGCGCTCCCTGCTTCAGAATCTTGGGGCAGTCTGCGAAGAGCGCTGGGAACCAGTGCGACACGTCCAGCCATTCGACTGATTTGGTCGGAGGGGCAGCAGCTGTGGTAGTGACGCTGAAGGTCGGTGCTGTGAAGTCCGCAGCATCCTCATCGATGCGGCGTTTACGGCAGCACTGCGCAGGGCTGGTGCTGGCACTGGCACTCCCAGTCTGCGAATCGATCTCCAGGTTCTTCTTGAGGAGGGACATAGACTCGTCACCCCAGCAGTCGCAGTCGACGAGGTTCCTGGGCACGATGCTGCAGCTGGTGTCGTGCACATCTTCAAGAACCAGAGGAACCGCCACCACGGGCGGGTCTTGATAGAACGATGTCTGCGGAACCACGATGGGCTGGTTGGGGTAGTCCCAGGCGTTGACCACTTTCCAAGGAGTGACCTTCATCTCAGACCCTTCCGCTTGCTGCTTCCTCTTTTTCTTGGCAACCTCCGCCCCCGAGGTCTCGGCTGCCTTTCTCGGTTTGCGCGGCTTCTTCGGCTTGTCCAGCGCAGGACACTGCGGGTCCTTGGGTTTCCTGGTGTACTTGCGCTTGGGCTTAGAAAGCGGCGGCGGCATTGCTGCAGAATCGTCGGCCATTGTAAATGTTTATGTGAGAGAGCGCGGAAGGCTGCCCTACAGTGAAGAGTTAAATTCTGGCCGAGCTGATGATTAAAAAATCTTTGTAGGCTCAAAGCTATTTTTAGCATTCTCCATACATCTATTTTTGGCAGACTATGTGCGTCATAGACCTGAAAAAAGCTTATAAGCAGAAGGTCCTGAGGGGCTCCTGAGCTTTTTCTTACCCTCATCCGTCCTGGTCCTCTTCGACCTCTTCTACACCACAGGACAGATTTCGAGGGGATACCCGCGCCTGGAAAAGATACAGAAAGGGCGCGAAGTGGAAAAAGCTGACCGTATCTTCTGGTGACGTTTATGCTCCTAATCTTTGTGGGCTGCCTCACATTTGGTGCTGTCGTAGAAAAACATTTGGAAAAAGAATCACCCTCTATTGGCATTGTAGCCAAAGATGGCAACAGTAGCAGCATCACCAGTGGTCAGCCATTCACCGAGACAACCTCTGGATGAGCATGCGCGCGAGGAGGCTATTGCGGCCGTTGCCAGGATGCGTGACGAAGAGGAGCACGCCCGCGACCTGAGGCTACGCATGGATAAGTTCCGCGCCGATGAGGAGCGCTTCAACAACAAGAGGCCACCGGTATACGAGATGCGTATCCGTAACGAGTTGCAGACTCAGAGCGATATACTCGCAGCGGCATCTACGGACGCGGCAGCGCTTATCGCCTCGTTGCACACCCAGTGTTTTGGTGCTATCGATGCCCCTCCCGGACCGATTAACCTCGTCGAGAGAGGCATGCGCATCATCGACAAGACTTGGGACGAGATCCTTAACATGGACCAGCAGTCTGTTTCCATCCTGTTCCACGCGAAGATCACTGCCCTCCAGTACGCGATCACCTACATCAAAAGAGACGAGAAGATGCCTGAGCAGACCAAGGTGCAGATTTTCTCGGCATCGAAGGCGACCTCCAACATGCTCACGAACATGGACTGCACCATCTGCGCGCTGCTCACTGCGGAGCGCTGCGTTCAGACTTCTATGAACGGCGGTTTCAAGTCGGACAAGGACGCCAGCTGGAGGTACATCGACTGCCCAGCTTCTGGGAAGGAAGGGAAGGAAGGGAAGGAAGATGAGGAGGGCAAGATGAACGCGGTGCAGCTCCTTTACAGGATCGCGCTCGAAGAGGCGTTCAGGCTAAAGTACGCGCGGTACAAGGACGGGTTCATGCGCAGGATTGTGACGGCGGATGGCGGCGTGACTACCGCTTGGGAGCGTGTCTGCTCCTTCAAGGAGTTTGTCTACGGCCTCACGGAGATGCCGAACGGCCAGATCCAGCAGCTCACCTCCAAGTCTGCGAACATCATGGACAATGTGGCAGACCTCCTGTCCAAGAAGAGGGAGGCGCATGTCCCGTGGATCACTCCGGACAGGCACGTGTTCAGCTTCGCGAACGGCGTCTACCTGGCCAAGGACGAGCTCTTCATCCCCTACGTGAGGACTGGCCCCCCAGTGCAGCCCGGAGGGAAGGCCTGCCCCACCGCGTGCAGCCACCACGACGTCAAGTTCGACATCCGCTGGGTGCTCGATACTCCGGACTGGTACAACATCCCGACTCCTCTGGTGGACAAGATCATGGACACACAGGAACTGCCCATCGAGGTCAAACGCTGGTACTACGTTATGCTGGGCAGGGCTCTCTACGACCTGGGTGAGCTCGACAACTGGCAGATCATACTTTACATTCTCGGCATGGGAGAATCCGGCAAGAGCACGCTGCTCAAGTTCTTTGCATCGTTCTACAACTTCGAGGATGTTGGCATTCTGTCGGACAACATCGAGGGCCTGTTCGGAGCTTCCATGCTGGTCGGGAAGTTCGTGATCATCGGAGACGATCTGGGTGAGAAGTTCTCGCTCAACCAGCAGCTGTTCCAGAACATCGTCTCGGGCAACTTCGTGTCGCTCGCCCAGAAGAACCGCGACGCGCTGGTCCTCCTCTGGAAGACCCAGCTGCTGCTCTCGGGAAACGTCATCCCCGACTACAGGGACAACGCAGCGTCGTTCTCGAGGCGTCTGCTCGTGATCAACTACGCCAAGATCCCCAGGCGTCCGGACCCGACCCTGCTCAACCGCCTGAAGGTCGAGACCGCGGCCATGATCACCAAGTGCAACAGGGCCTACCGCAACATGGTCAGGCGCGTGGAGGCTGCTGCGGCCGATCCCGTCAATCCTCTCGGACTCTGGGACATCCTCCCCGAGGAGTTCATGACCCAGAGGCGCAATGTCGCCCAGTGCGCCAACAGCCTCATGAGCTTCATGAACTCGGGTAAGCTGGTGTTCGGCCGTTCGCTGTACATGCCCCGCGAGCTCTTCCTCGCGCAGTTCAAGCAGCACTGCCAGAGCACTGGCATGCCGATGACCCGGTTTACCCCCCCGAACTTCACTGGCCCATTCAGCGCGATGGACCTGACGATGACCAGCACTCGGACCACGCGCCTGTATCCCCGCGGGCCCAACGGCCAGATGATGTCGGAGATCTACATCGACGGCGTGGACCTGGCGACCGCTACGGCCATCTCGGAGTCCAGCAGGGATCTGACCGAGATCGCCTCGCAGGCCGCAGAGGCTGCCGCTGCTTTCGCAGCCGCCAGAGTGAATCCCTACGCGGCAGCTGCTGTTGCTTCTTCATCCCGTTTCAAGCGTTCCCTGGCAGCAACGTCACCCAGCGACCAGTCGTCGCCTCCCAGGAAGAAGGCGGCCACGGCCGCCACACTTCCCAAATTCTACGAGCGGTCCCAGGCCCAGTCCCAGCAGCAGCACCCTTAAGATATGAACAAAAAACAAAGGCTTTAAGATTTGTGTGTTCTCATTCATTGCTTCTTGTTTCCCTCCTGCCAGAACTCTGAGCGGGAAAGGTCGCTGAACTCCCATGCTTCGGTGCTCGGGAACGCGTAGGGGATGGTGTTCACGACGGTTGCTGGAGGTGGCACAAAGTTGATCGGAACACCGGCGCACTTGGCGCGCTTGAAATCATCGTCCGCATCGGAGGCGGCCACGTAGGCAACACCCATCTTTTGAGCAGAAGAATAGGACATCTCTGGGACAGTACTTGTGCTTTGTTGTATTGTGTTCACTTTTTTGATTCGGTTTCCGTGTGCCTCAGCAGGTAAAGGAGAAGGAAGAAGAAGTACAAGGCAACATTACTAACATAAACTATACAAATAACCACTGAGCGAGCGGGCTCGCAATCATTCTGCAGGGCTCTGGCCAAGCAAGGGCATCGTCACACAATCATGAGCCCATGAAGAGCCTCTCGATATGGGTGGTGATGATGTTCTCTCGACTCTGGCGTGAAATGCTTCGTTGGAGGTGCTCCAGCAGGGAGATCTTTCCCACGCGTGTCTCGGGGGCACCGCGCACAGAACGCGGGCGCTTCCTTCTTCCGGGGTGGAAGGGTAGAGGACATCGAGGATGGGTCTGCTGGTGGGACGACGCTCCTGTCCTGGTATGGGTATCGGCGACGAAGAAACGTAGTTCTTATTACCCTGGTCTTGCTTCTTCAGCGTTGAATAATCACAGCAGCCTACTTCCTGTTCGTCACCATCGGATATCAACCTTTGCATGTGTAGAAATGGCGGTGATCGAACCAAGAACAACGGCGACTTTCACTTTTACTTTCGCCCAGAGGAGGAGGAGGGGGGTTAACAAGGAGGGCATAGAAAAATAAAAGCATTGCTGCTGGAAAAATTCTCTCTATTTCACTTCCAGGCGGTCTCCCAGTTGCGGGGGATGAGTTCCTCTGCGATCATCTTCTTGATTGCGGCGGGAGACTGAAGGCCGATCAGCATCCAGATGAAATGCTGGGCAGAGTACCCGCGCTTGGGGCTGAACCACGCCTCGAACGAGTCTATGAGGGCGGACAGCTTGTAGGCCTCGTCCAGGTAATCGTTGAAGTGCGCCTGGTGCAGTTCGCTCACATCCTTCATCAGTCCCGCCCAGTACTGCCGGAATTCAGGGGGGAGCCTGGGCGTGATGTCGCTGAAAAGGGTGCCGATCGTGGAGTAGCAGAACTGCGAGTACTCGACCGCCCCGTGGAACAGCCACTGCCTGTTGAAAGCGTTATCGGGATTCTCCTCGGCCTTGTACTCGCACGAGTTGACATCCTTCTTGCCCTTGAACCTGCACGACATGCCGAGATCGGCCGTCCTTATGTCGACGTACCAGATGTCCTGGCTCACTCCGGTGTAGTTCACCAGCCAGTTCTCCGAGTGGGCGTCCATGTGCTCGTACCCCTCGCCGTGGATCTTCCTTATGTTCCGCAATGCCTTCAGGGCGAGAATGAGCTTGGCCAGGATGTAGTCGTGAGCATCGAACTTCCACTTGGGTATGACGGTCTTTACGAAACTCTTCAGAGTCGTATCCATGGCCTCCATGGCGACGATGGTGTGCACCGTGGTGCTGGTGGCTACTGCAGCCATGCCCACCACGCCGACCACGGGCCCGAGGGTCTTCAGGCGCTCCTTGGTCATGGGCCCCTGGTTAGCCTTCGCGTCCTTCAACCCGAGGTTCTTCATCATGGTGTACTCCCGGATGGCATCGATCATGCGACCATCGCCTTCCTTGGTCATCCGGTAGATCTTGCCCCCAGGGTTGAAGGTCGCGTTCGGGATCTTGTCGATCTTTAGCGCGACCGGACTCCCGTAGGTGCCGTAGCTCCCGAGGAACACGGCACCGTAGACTCCCGCCCCCAGGAAACGGCGGAACACGATCTCCCTGTTGGGCCCAAAGTACACGGCCTGCCCAGACTGAAGCGAGCGCTCGATCCCAGCGTACCCCGTGCACCTCTTCTGCCCAGCCGTCAGCGGGAACACATCCAGCACGTTCCCCAGGGAGTTCTTCAGGATGGGCCTGGAGATGTCGTTGGGCATTGGTCCCACGTAGGCATTAACCGATGCTGAGGCGGAAGCGGACGACTTCTTCTTCTTTCTCCCCTTGCTGGCCCCAGAACCGGAAGAGGAGGAGGAGGAGCTCTGGGGGACCGTGGTGTCTGTCAGATCGATGACTCCTCCGGCCAGGTTCAGCAGGTCCAGGCCGTGCTGGTTCATCGAACCGGTGCTGAAAGCGTCGCACTCCTTGGTCATCTTCTTTCCCTCGGCGGAGAAAGGATCGACGCGTTTTCCGGTCCTGTAGCTGACCCCCTCGTGCTCCCACAGCCTGCAGGCAGCCTCCATGGCAAGCTGAGGTTCGTCTGGGCATGGGGCGGCGAGGGCCTTCAGCTTCTTCCCCGAATCGATCGACTCCTGGCACATCTTCTTGAGCGCCATGTCAGTCGGACTGCCCTTGTTGATGGGAGCGCCGGTGAAAGGGTTCAATGCAGGCGACACGTATCTCCCTGATTGGAACAGCGTTGGGCAGACATCGTAGTCCACACATCTCATGCGCTTCGGGGCCTCCGCCTTGCCACAGTCCGACGCTGCCCTTTTACGGCCTCGGCTGGACATTTCTTTCTCAGCCCAGTGCGGTTTTCTAATGCTCTCGATCTTTTTTGTTATTTTGATTAATCAATGCTGCTGCTGCTACAGCTGCAGCGAATGGTGAATATCAACTACATTTGCTGATTGGGAAATTGAGTTTTTTACTGAGAAGGTTGGCCGATGTTAACAATCACGGGACCAGCATTCTTCCCCCTCTTACGCGAGCCGCACCCCTGTTTCTGCATCTCCTCCTGGACGATTGCCCGCTCGGACTCGAACTTCATCCTGTTGACCGCATCTATGCCATCGTCCCACACGGACTGTGAGCCGATATGGTAGAAACCCATCTCGGAAGCCCTGTACGAGAACATGGCGTCCTCGACCTTGTACGAAAGAGCCCTCAGGTCGATGACGAGCGCACCCCTGTTTTCCGTGCAGTGCATGAAGATTTGGTTGAACTCCTCGAACGTGGGGACGATCCCACCGAACTGCTTCCAGATCCTCTCCCTGACAGACACGTTCGGCTCAAACGTGAACACGGCATAGTCAAACATTGGCCTGATTGCCATCTTGATCTCCATGATGTACTGGAAAGCGCAGAGGGCGTAGCTCCTCTTCCACCTGCCGTTGAACCACAGCTCCCTGATGGCCTGATCGTTCCAGATCGGCTTCTTCAGGAATTCCAGGTCCTCGAAAACGAACATGGTGGCTGGGCACTCGACCCCGAACTTGCGGGCGATGTCCTTGCGTTTCTCCTGCCTTACAAGAGCATCCTCCAGCGTCTCCTTGGGCCAGCCCGTCGATGCGTTTACGTAGTGTACGTACTTGATCGGGGTGTATTTCTCCCAGGGATGGTCGTCGTCGTAAGAGCCGGAGAAGATCTCGCAGTCGTAGACCCTGGCCCTGAGCGCGTACATGATGCTCCTCATCGCAAAAGACTTCCCAGTGCGCCTTCCGCCGGCGAACAGTATCGTGGAGAACCTCCTGATCTCGGCGGGGTTGAACTGCCTGATGTTGTAGACCGTGGCATTGGCTGGCACTGGCTTTGGTGGTGGCGGAGGAGGATCCTTCCTCTTTTTCTTCTTAATAGTTTGGTCCTTGAACCCCGCGGCTGCCATCTGCCTGTGGACAGAACCGATAACTCCACCACCGTCCATCTCTTGGGCGGCCATCTCGAGCAGCTTTCGACGTGTGGTTGCTGTCTGTTTCTTATCCATACGCTCAGAACACCCTGGGTAATACACAATGTGTGGTTTTTATTTTAATCGGTCCTCACTGTTTTCTGCTTCCTAAAAATAGGGAAGTGGTCGCGTCGTCCTTCTCAGACATACTCCTCAGTGTGCCTGAACCTCTTACCCTTCTTAACAGGCTCTCGTTGCACCTTTGCAGGAACATCCAAGACGGTGACAGCGGGAGGAGGCATGTCTTCGGTGGTAGCAGCGGCTTCGCTCGCGACTTCCTCTTGCGTTGTCTTTTCCGCGCTGCCACCATCATCCTCTTGCACTGGCTGGAGTTCCGGAACTGCTGGTTCCTTCTCGGTCAGAGGTGGGATGACAGAAGGATCGGCAACGAAAGGTGCTGGCCGCGCGGAAACGACAACGTTCTCCTCTTCTCCTCCTTCCTGGGGGACGACTTTCTCTTCTTGCACCTGATCCGCATCTGCCGGTTTCTCCTCTTCCTCCTTTGCCGCTGGAACAGCCTCCATAGGTTCATTGACAAGGGCCGCCGTGATGTCCGATCTGCTGTACGAGATCGCCGTTGGGGCAGCTTGGTCAGCAGCAGTAGCAGAAGAGGAAGCGTCCTCAGGAATGGCCGGAGACTGCGAGGGAGATGCCGAGGGTGGCTTGATCGCGGTCTGGTCCTCCTTGGCCACATCCGATAGCATGGGAGGCTCCTGGCACGCGATCGATGTGTCCTGGGCAAAAAGACAGACGGGGACAAGATCGAGGAGGCACTTCCGGATGTTGGAATCGATCCACTCGCGCACTCCCTTGCGCACGCTCACATCGTCCGAGCAGAACTGCTTGTAGTCCTGGTCCTTGCCGCACTCCAGCATGGCCGCGCGGAAGAATCCTTGGCTCTTGGGGATCTTGATCGTCTCGTTGCATGTGCGAGCCAGAGTGAGCGCGATCACAGTGGCCTGCGCGCGTACTGCCATCCTCAGACAGGCGTCGATCTCTTCCGGCGAGCACTCGAACTTATCCTGGCAGTCCAGGTTTGTCCAGTTCTTCACGTTCTCGATGAGCTTGGTAAAGATGACCCGAGGATCGCCAGCCTTCTGCTTCTTCTGGCCGTTTGCGGCGATGGTCGCAGCAGCCGCGAGCTCGCGGAGGGTCCTCTCGATAGGCTTGCGCAGCTTGGTGCACACGAAATTCTGCCACTCGTCGCGCTGCCGGGTGTACCTGTCGATCCTGCTGGTCTGGGGCGGAAGGGCGGTCATTTTTCTCACAAAAGGGAGGGTTTGGCTTTTTTCTCCTCTTTGTGTATAACAGCCTCATCTCCACTTTTTTTGTCGGGAGAATGACAGGGATGCGGGTGCTTCCGCTGCTCCCTTAAAAATTATGCTTGTGGTAGAGCAGAACGGCAAGGGAAAATTAGTGTTCCAGCCATCGCCACAAAGTGACCGAAATGGACGCCGACATAAACGGCCGCATAAGCGAGCTCCTAAGGGCGCAGGACAAGTTGCGGGAGGTGAGGATGGAAGACAGGGCGAAGCAGCAGCACGAATACCGGCAGATGCGGAACGTCAAGAACAATCCCTGGCTCGAGTCCATCCGGAAGACACGCAGGGAACATCCGGAGATGAGCTACAAGGATGCCATCCTGGAGACCCAGCGCACCTACGTGAAGAAGACAAAGGCAGAGCTCGTGAGAAACCTCCCCTACTCTGAGCGAATGGCGCTGTACGCGCTGCGGCAGAGGATTTACGAGGAGGAGGTGAGGGTCAAGACCCTCGAAGCTAAGTGCCGAACGCTGGAGGACACGCTCTCCAGGGTCGCGCCCAAGACAATGGCGTACCTGAGGAAGAACAAGGAGGAGTCAGCAGATGAGGAGGACCATGCCGGATCACCAGACGACGATCGCCAATCGTCTTCTTGCAGCAGCAGCAGCAGCAGTGTATCTGAATAATAGCATTCGGTCTCTTTTCTGCATCGTTAAATAAAGTTACACTTACGTCATTCTGCCAGCAAGTTGTCCAAGTTTTGGGTTTTATAAATAGCCTTTCTCAAACTTTAAGCAGCAGCACGTGAATAGTTTTGAATGAACATCACCTGGTGCTGCTGCTCAAACCGTTTCAGAGCTGAAGGGACACCCTAAAACTTGGACAGTTTGATGGCAAAGTGACGTGTAAGAGATTTATGGATCTTTGGTGCCACGTCATTCTGCCATCGAATTGTCCAAGTTTCGGGTTTTATAAATAGCACCAAAAAACTTTAAGCAGCAGCACGTGATTAGTTTTGGATGAACACCACCTGGTGCTGCTGCTCAAACCTTTTCAGGAGACGAAGGGACACCCTAAAACTTGGACAGTTCATTGCCACACAATTGTTTTTGTTATTTGTCTGTTTTCGATCTTAAACGGCAGCGGATCCACACATCACCGTGCTCGATCGCAATAGCAGGTCCATACTTAGCGAGTATTTCTTCAAGTCTGCTGGAAAGCAAATTGCTGATCTCAGTGTCGCCGTTACCAGCTAAATATGTTCGCAGCAGTGAATATATGGATATGAGATCAGCGTTATTGTACGCAGAACTGTCAATCGTCTCAATAATAGCACGGAACGATGACGATTCGGTGATCAATTCAACACCAATGACTGGTCCTCGAGCGAGCGTGAGTGGCAGGTTGCATTGCTGAGCAAACTCGTAAATGTACTTGATCGTCTCAAGTTTATTGTAGACAACCGCATCGTAATACATGGCATCGATGGATTTCTGGTTGATCAGTCCCTTGCGTCTGAGTACTGGCAGAATTACCATTGCGCAATCGGCCTCTAGCATATGACACGCCCACACTTTACTTCCGAACTTGTCCAGCGCTTGAGGATAATCATCCAACAGTTTCTGCAACGTTTCGGCCATGTTATATTTCTCCAGCAGATCGACGACAATACTCAATGTGACTTTGCAGTCGATGAACATCTTTGTGAGCGCAGGGATTCCCCATGTGTCTTCCGCGACATTGCGCACACCTGTATTTGGGAAACCGCATATGTTTGCCAGGTTCCCGTGAGCCACGTTGATGTAGTACTCCAGAAAGCTCCTGTACTCTGATAAGCTGTGGCCGCGGGTTGCCTCCCTGGTAAGGAATTCACCGTTGCCTAGCCCGAGTGTTCCATTCTGCATGGCCCACTTGAACATTTCAAAGTTTCCACCAAAATATACACTACGGTAGTCCCCACCATTGATGTTGGGAATAGACCTCACTTCGTCGAACATGGTTTTTCCGATGAATTCTCTGAATGCGACTAGAGTTTCCATAGAGCCGCTCATATACACGGATTGAACGAACCGCCCCAAGTCATTGGAAATGAAATTCCAAGCAACAGCCGGAGTCAAACGACGGACGAGCTCATTGAAGACTGCGATGTGCCCATGTAATAAGGCGCGTCTCGATCCATATGCATACTGCTCAGTTACATGTGCTGCACCAAGGTGAAAATCCTCGATGATGCGGTCAATCTTGGCGATGGCATCGGATGAATTGGCAGCCAAACAGATTCCATCGCTACCAAACACTCCATTGGGTCCGATCATCGACTTCTTGTATATTGGAAGGATCCAGTCGAAGAACTCCATGTTGTTGTCTTTGCACAAGGCTATCTCCATTACATCGTACACCAGCGATCCGTTCCAGTTATTTGCCTCGCACAACCTGGTCATCATCGGGATGTCACCTCGAGCAGCAATGTTGGTCACAACATCGCAAGCGACCCTAAATTTGAACTCATCACCTCTTTCTGGCACAGAGAGGTTCCAGTCAAAGTCCTGCGGGCCGTGGTCGGCGATCGCCCTGTACAGATCGATGGAGGGGACCTGAAGTTTCAAGATCTTCTGGCATGTTGCCATGCGAACGATCGCGACCTTGTGCGCCTCTGGAGCAAGGCTAAGCATTTTCGCAATAATGCCTTGCGACGTTCTGGGACTGTACCACAGGCTCAGCAGATCGGCCTCCCGCATGTATTTTTCCAGAAAATCGTTGCGGCGATTGTGTACGATTTCCATTGTGATGCTGTCCCAAGCATGGCACACGAACCTCGCCTTCACCTGGTCCTCTCCGCGCAGCTTCTCCAAGAAGAGCCTTGTCTGGTTAACGTTGAGTTCGTTGTCCATTCGTGGGTGGGTGGATGAACGGTAGAGGTTTTTCCCCTGCAGGACCTTCTGCTTATAAGCTTTTTTCAGGTCTATGACGCACATAGTCTGCTAAAAATAGCCCTATGTAGAAAACTATAAATAGACCACCGCGCTTGGATTCACTTTTGAAATATCTTTATACCACGTCATTATGCCAACGAATTGTCCAAGTTTTGGGGTGTCCCTTCGACCCCTGAAACGGTTTGAGCAGCAGCACCAGGTGAAGTCAAACCAAAACTATTCACGTGCTGCTGCTTAAAGTTTCGGAGAGCTATTTATAGACCCCAAAACTAGGACAACTCGTTGGCAGAATGACGTGGCACCGAGAGAGATTCGTGAATGACTAGTTGGTCAATCAAGGAGTTTTTTTAAAAAAGTTTGAAGAAGAAGAAGAAAATGGGCTCTGATCTGCTGTGCGACCACCAGCTGCAGTTTGTGCTGTCAAAGCTGCGCGGAGAGGACCAAGTGAGAGGAATGTTCGTGTGCAAAGCATGGCAGCAGGCATCGGTGGAAGCTGCGCGCTGCCGCAGAGATCAGTTCACGCAGACTATCCTGCAGAGCCGCGATCTTTTGGGCGCCTACTACTCGGACAGAATAACTGGAAATGCCATCATGGACAGCATACAGTTCATCAGCGACGACCGCGACGTACCGATGTACTTGAAGATGGTTCTGTGCTCCGGGAAGTTCATCAATCGGGCATGGTACGAGATACTTTGGAAGCTGTTGTACAGGTACGGGGTTTACTCATTCAGCGGCCACATTCCGCTGGCCATGGCTGCTGATGTGCGACAGGTGCTGATGCGCGAGGCGCTCAGAACCGGCAACTGGCAGCTGGCAGATCAAATACTGCAGTCTTTTCCTAACGCGGGCAATGACCACTACTTCCATTATGATGACTTTGGTGCTGCCGTAGAAAGCGGAAGCATCGAAGCTGCTAAATGGGCAGATGCCAAGTACCTGAAGAATGATTATTTCGTTCAAAATGCTGTCTGTCGCAGTTACATGGATGTGATGAATTTGGTGATAAACGCAGCGCTTTCGCTGAGCATGGACATGGTCGACTTTATTGTAGGCAATATAATTCCGGAACAAGCGAACAACGCGTACAGCCAAATCATCCAGCGCGTTGGGCACGAATGCGAGCTCTGCCACTACAACAGCGCAGCTGTGCCAGACTTTGTGAAGTGGCTGAAGCGTGTCGATTTCATGAAAAGACTACTGGAGAGGATCGGCCGAGACTATGCAGTTCGCGACGGTGAACTCTTGCTCGTTATTTTCAAAGTTGGTTCGGCCGATTTACTGAATTGCGCAAGGAACTTGCTCGGAAAAGATTTGGTTGACTCTTTCGCCGTGAATTACATCGACAAGGGTTGCGTGCTGGGCTACGCTAATTACGACATGCGCCAAATGATGCAAGAAGAGTACGGGCTCAAAATCAGCGATGAACAGCTCCTCGATGCCGCACTGACTAAGGATAATATTACCTGCATAGTTCAAATTGTGAAGGGCAGACACGAGCCACTCACCGCTGAAATGACCTCTATGCTTGCCAATAGAGGAGCTAAATGCATTCTAACGTACGAAATGGATAGAATGAAACGTGGCAGCTCGCAAGTGATTAACGCCATACAATGCCTATTGGACTTTGGTGTTCTCCCTGAAAACTTGTTCGAAAATATGTTTTACAATGAAATGTATGCTACGATCATCGATCGCATGCACAGCGTCACCCATTACCAATGGATGAACATTATTCTTCCTGGAGAGGAACCATCCAAATTCTGGGAGGAAACATCGAGCACCAACATCGATAGGTTCAGATTCGTGATGCAGACAAGTTCCGAAAAAATGTCGTGGAATTCTCTCTTCGCCTTATCGATAACGGGGTCTCAATCCGGTCATCCAGAAGTCTCCAGAGAGGCATGCGTGCGCCTCGATCTCATTGGTGACAGGACCAACAGAGATATGGCAATACTCGAAATGGGTCGCGCTATAGGTCTTGAAAGCCACCGAACGTATGCCGAGCGTGTGGAGCAGATAAAGGAATTCTTCTCTGCGTGCAATTTCAGGCCGGAAGAGTACGCTATAGCTGCTAAAAATGTGCAGCAGTGCATCAGTCACTACGAACTCGCACTGGAGAACGACAAGTCAGGCCAACCGCACCGCGAGTACTTGCCAGATTTGATACCACCAAATTTGACAGACACAGAACGGAAAACGTACATCGCAGAAGAAAGAGCACGGCACTGGCACAGCATATTCAACGACGCTGTGCGGCATATCGAAACGTACAAACCGTTGCGGTCCGTTCTCGAAGAGATCGGTGCCTTCCCACCGCACCCTACCTGATTCACTCGAAAATAAAATCACTGGTATAGAATCAACAGCAGCAAACCAAGTTTGCTAAAGTTTAGTTGTTTAAAAATGAGCAGCAGCTCTACCACCACCTCTACCGCGAGCGAGAATGCGACCATCACCCAGCGCACGCAGCTGGGTCATCTCCGCCGTGCCACTGTGAAGAGGATCGACCTCACCGAGAACGCGACTAAGAAGCAGGCTGCTGCCACTACCACGACCGCCAAGGTGACCGGCGATGGGAAGCCTGCCACCCACACTGCCATTCCTGTTCAGGGTGGCTATCTCACCCGCATGCAGCGGTCCGTGACTCACACCCGCGTCGAGTCAACCAAGGCCAAGACTCCCGCCTCGATTGTCACGGCTGTGGGCGCCACCACAACCACAACTGATGCTGCCTCCTCATCCACGACCACCAAGGCTGCCACTTCTTCTTCTTCTTCTTCTACCACCACTGCCGCCGCTGCAGCAACTACCACTGTGGCAGCTGCTGCTTCTTCTGCAGCGACAACAACTGCAGCAGCGACAGCAACTACTACCGCGGCAGCTGCAGCTACCACCACTCCTGCGGCTTCTTCTTCGACGACCACTGCAGCGGCAACTACTACTGCCACGACTGCTGCAGCTTCTTCTACAACGACGGCCGCCGTCGCCTCTTCCACCTCTACTACTGCCGCTGCCGCCTCTACGACCAAGGCTCAGTAAGAGGAGAAACCATCACACTCACTCCGGCTCGAAGAAAAATACACAAGGTCATTCGTCCGAAAAGTGCGTTTTGCATTCCATGAGAGTCGAACTCATGCTTCCGAAGAAAGGTGTTCTTGAGACACCCGCCTTAACCACTCGGCCAGGAATGCTTTCTTCAAAGTACGGATGGCGGTACTACCTTGGACTTGGCCCCTTCTTCTTCTTCACCCTCACGGTCCACGAATTCTGTCAGTCCGTAGTCTCTCGGCTGCTCGTTCGCGATCTGCTTCAGCAGGCTCTGCTCGTCGCGCATGGGCTCGCAGTAGATGAACTTCCCATGGGGGCTGTTGAAGATCTGGTAGTCGATGTCATCGGAAACTGCAGCAGCAGCCTCCCAACCCTGCATCATCTGCTGGACGGACTGCTCGGGGCTCATCTTGCCGTAACCAGCGCACATGAGAGATGTGTAGACTCTGTCGCACTTCAGGAACCGGACCATGCACGACGCAGCGCGCATCGCCCACATCGCGTTGTTCGTCTTCTTCACGCTCCCTGGTAGGAACATCGTCGGACACGAGATGAACCAGAAGTTCTCGTTCTTGCTGCCGTATGGCTGGAACGCCATGCACATGCCGACGGGGAGGTGCGGCCTCTTCAGCAGCGTGGGACGGTCCAGCAGCTTGATGCCGTTGTAAACGATCTTCTGCACTCCTTTCATGCCCAGCATGTACACGAGCTCGATGCCGCCGTCCATGAATCCCAGGGAGTTCGCGGGAGAGATGATAGCGACTCTCTTTCCCTTGGAGCTCACATCGAAAGCTTCGGCAATGACATCCTCTGCATCCTTGTTCTGGATGACTGGAATCATCCCGTACTTGGTGTGATCGAATATGATCAGTTCAGGGCTGCTGCTGCTGCACATTCTCTGCTTTGTAATGAATGAATAACAAAATTAAGCCTTGGTGATTTTTCATTCAGGATATAGATTTGTCGCAGATGGCAGCAAGTGTGCAGAGCACTCTGCCGCCTTCGTAACACGTCTCAACCGGACCATCTGTCTTGTAGTCGAGTGTCTTGAAACCCGAACGAAGCTGCCTCACCCTTTTGGCCTCATCGAATGTGAAAGTTTGTCTGTTTTTGTGGCGGGGGAGAGAAGAACGTGAGCATAGATGCAATGCTGCTGCTGAGATATTAACCTGCCCAAGATCACGAACGGAATGAACTGCATGGCGAGCGTGTGGCGCAGCACAGTGCCAGACAGGACGTAAGGGTCTCCTCGGTACCAAAAGAACACCGTCTCTCGTTTCGTCTTGTTGTCGACAAAGTGCCAGGCGACACTGGAGTCCTTCTCGGGACCAGCACCTCCCGAGCGATCGACAATTCTCCAACGGGCGGAACCCACCGTAAGCACCAGGTGGTATTCCTTTGTATTCTTAACCATCTATCAGGGAACTTTTCACTAATGACAGCCAAGAGAGATATTCCCCCGAAATCAAATGTGATGCTGCTATTTTTAGTCGTCAATTATCTTCCTTCCCCCCTCCGCTCACATGGGGATGAGATCAAGCTTCTGCTGCAGCTCGACGACGGCCTCTGGGTGAACGAACGAATGCGCGGGCCCAGCGATCCACTGCACAAGGCGGCCGAGTGAGTCGGGCTTGTTCTTCAGGCCGCACCAGGTGGCAGGAGGGGAGCCAGTGATCCTGAACTTGATGATACACCTCTCCTCGTCGGGGACGTTCGCAAAGAGATCCTCGACGGTGGAAGAAGCCTTCTTGGCCTTCTCGCTGGCAAAGTGCTTCCATCTCAGCCTCCCCTTGTCGATCTGCCTCTGGGCATCCTTGGTGACCGCCTCGTTGTTGGCGGTCTCCACGGCAGCGTCCGCGGTGTAGTCGACCTCGCAGACCTTGTGGCACTCCGTGTGCAGGTAGCGGATCGCCAGGATCGTCGTGGAGTACTTGTCCGCGAACAGCTCGTTGGCCCTCTTGACCCTGTTGGCCTCGAAGCCGTCGGGAGGAGGGGGCAGGGTGACGTAGCCCGCAGAAGTGCCACACCCGCTCTTCCTGATGAAATCAGAGAGGATGTCCACGATGACCCTGTTGTGCTGGGTGATGGACTCATTCGCCATGTCGACCTCGTGGCAGGCCTTCGGGTTGTAAAAGTCCTCAGGGAGCGCAGGTCTCTTGTACTTGAGGATGCTCATGGGGGCCTTGATGGAGTAGGCCCCGGTCTCGGACTCGAGCATGATGTAGACAGCGGCCTTGCCTCCGGTGTTCTCTCCGAGGTCGTAGGTGAAGTCCTCCTTGGGCACGTTCTCCATCATGCGCAGGAGCAGCTTGGGCCTGGTGCCAGTCCCGGTCAGGCACAGGATCCTCGCATCCTTGGGCATGAACGAGTACGCGTCCGCGATCTGTGCCGCCGAAGGCCCTTTGTTCGGCAGGGGGAGGTCGGATGTCTCGGCGGGAGGGTCTCTGATGGTCTCCTCGAAGTCATCGGCAACTACTGCAGCAGCAGCAGGAACCTCATTCTTCTTCTTTGTGTCTTCCTCCGACGACATTTATTGCAGATGGTGGGTGGGCAACCTCCTTCCACGAATGCTTTTATCCTTATGCACCCCGATTTGCAATGGAGAATCTGACCGGAACGCCAAGTCTATTTTGATATTTCGTCAATGGCCGCGCACAGCTCGGACACGAAGGCGGAAGACTGCGGTATGAAATGGCCGCCAGGGTGCATGATGGTCCTGGAGCGGGTGGCTATTTTCTTCAGCTCCTCGCGGTGCTCGGCCAACACGAACGGATCTTTCTCTCCGAAAACGAACACGACGGGACAGTCAATTCTCGCGCCTTCCTTCCTGAAAGCGTTTCCCTGCATGCCGCAGCAGACGACAGCGACCTTGCAGATTCCAGGACGACGCTCCAGGCAATGCAGCAGCAGGTTTGCTCCCTGAGAAAACCCCATTATCACGTCCGCAGGCTGCACGGACTGCACGAGCTGGTCCGTCACCACGTTCCGCCTCTGAGTGAGATCGCCGATGACATCGCTGGTGTTCCACCACGAGAGTTCCTCAGGACGGAAACCCGTTGCGGGAAACTTGCCCTCTGCGAAGTTCAGCTTGTACCTCTTCCCCAGACGTTTGAGCAGATGCTCGTTGTAGTGCTGGCAGCGCGCGATGCTCTGACCGAACCCGTGGAGCACCAGCATCGACTCTTGGTCGTCCTGCATTTTTTCCTTGTCCACTCACCGCACAGCGACCGTTATATTCTCAATAAGCAACCACATAGATTTATGTATCTTTGGTGCCACGTCACTTTGCCAACGAATTGTCCAAGTTTTGAGGTGTCCCTTCATCCCTGAAACGGTTTGAGCAGCAGCACCAGGTGATGTTCAACCAAAACTATTCACGTGCTGCTGCTCAAAGTTTGAGAAAGCCATTTTACAGATCCAAAAACTTGGACAGTTCGTTGGCAGAATGACGTGGCACCAAAGATACATAAATCTCTTACACGTCACTTTGCCATCGAATTGTCCAAGTTTTGGTGTGTCCCTTCGAGGACCAAGAGGTTTGAGCAGCAGCACCAGGTGAAGTCAAACCAAAACTAATCACGTGCTGCTGCTCAAAGTTTCGGAAGGCTATTTTACAGATCCAAAAACTTGGACAATTCGATGGCAGAATGACGTGGCACTAAAGATTCAAATATCTACATGCCACGTCACTTTGCCATCGAATTGTCCAAGTTTTAGGGTGTCCCTTCGGTCTTGAAACGGTTTGAGCAGCAGCACCAGGTGAAGTCAAACCAAAACTAATCACGCGCTGCTGCTCAAAGTTTGGTGGTGCTATTTATAGACCCCAAAACTTGGACAGTTCGATGGCAGAGATATTTCGAGAGTGTATCTTTTTTATGCGGTTGAAACGAATGCCTCGTTGTTTTCTCATTCTGGTAGAGAGAGAGAGAGAGAGAGAGAGAGAGGAGAGCTCTAAATAAGCTTCTTTCTGCCAGACAGTATGCAGAATGGGCACCCGAGTAGGCCGGTGAGCAAGTTGTTCCTCCTAAACGTCGGTCCGCACCAATGATAAGTCTTTCCACATCCTGGACATATGTATGTGGGATATCCGTCTTTCACCGCCCTCCACGTGTCGAGCGGACCGCAGGAAGTGCAGGCCATTACGCAATTGTGAGCGCCGTCCATTTTTTCACTATGCTTTCCTAAAGGAAATGTAGAGTATTTTTTCCGCTGTTCTCTGGACACGTGACGTAAGATATTCTTATCTGCTGCCCGCGAAGAGAGAGTGTGTATTTTCCCTCCAGGCACACCATTCGGCAGAGTGAAAAAGAATAATATAGGTGGGCATTGCAGAAGAGCAAGAAGAGAGAACTTCTTCACCGCATGGAGGCAAACAAAAAACCAGATCAGGCGGCCAACGTTTCGGTCGTCGTCTCCTCTGATGACAACAGCATCGAGGCGGAAGACCGGCCTGTCGCCGGGAATGTGAAGGTCGTGACCGATGATGCGACCGACGACGTCACGGTCGTTGTTTCCACAACGGCCAAGCCGGACACGGAGGACACTCCGACACCAGCACCGCCTCCGCCCATGCCGATGCCCGCTCCCGTGCCTATTGCGGAACAGCCGCAGCTGCAAGAACCGAAGGCACCGTCGCCCAAGCAGGTGGCTCCCAAGTCTCCTTCACCGCAACAGCAGCAGCTCAAGAGGCGGAGGGAAGGAGAAGAGTCGTCGTCTCCTCGGCTCAAGAACCCGCAGTACTGGGAGTCGAACGTGTGGGAGGATGTGCCCAAGAGGGCTGCCAGTTCCAAGCCTCGACCTTCTCCGCTGATGTCTCCCAAGAAGAAGTTGCAGCCGCCTCAGCAGCGTGCTGGTTCAGTCAAGAAGGCTCCGCCCTCGATCGATAACATCGAGGAGCTCTTGTCGTCCAACCCAGAGTTTGCAACAGCTTTCAGCCGCACCATCCCCATCAGCCCGAGTGCTTCTCCAGTCATGGAAGATGATCAGTCACCTTCTGCACCCCCTGAGCCTGCTGCCCCCGAGCAAGTAGAGGCAGAGGAACCTACTCTCCCGGATGAAGAACCTCCCATGGTGGAGGATGAGGAGGAAGAGAGTTCTCGGATGGAACTCGATGGAGAGGGGGAGGAGGAGGAGGATCAGAAGCAGACCAAGAAGCCTTCTTCCTCTCGTGGTTTCGGATCTGCAGCATCGGCCAAGAGGAAGAAGGGAGAGCCTTCTGCCCCGCCTGTTCCCATGGACGATTTCGAAGATCCATACGGGACGATGGACAGCGCTGAGGCTGCGCTCGAGCACGAGAAGGAGACATTCGGCGAGCAGCAACAGCATTCCTCTCTCAAGCAAGCCGAGGATGAGGAAGAGGAGCAGAAGAAGGCGGACGACACTGGGAAGGACAAGAAGAAGCAACAGCAGAGCAAGGCGAAAGAGGGAGAGGATGAGGAGGAAGAGAGCGACGACAACCTCACCGACGATCAGGTCATCTACAAGAAGTTCAGGCTCATCGAGTCCATCAAGCTCGATTCCACCAAGGTTCCTCCGGTGAAGCCTCCTGTGGACAGCATGACCCTGCAGGAGCTCAAGCAGATCAGGCGCCTGCAGCTGGACCAGAAAGCCGATTCCGCTGCTGTCAGGATCCTGGGTTCTGGTCTGATCGGCATCGTGGGCTTCTTGGAGATGATGAACGAGACGGTCAACCCCGTCGGGAGGTTGCTGGGCAACGACAAGAGGCTGCGTCTCGGTGGCGCCAAGGAGGTCATCTCCGAGAACATCGAGCTGTACAACGATCCTTTCTACCGCATCGTCGAGAAGCAGAGGCAGAAGAAGGGCAAGGTCATGGAGGTTCCGCCGTGGCTCGAGATCGTGATGCTCACGGGAGGGATCCTGGGGCAGGTGCACAAGGCCAACCTGGAGGCCGAGCTGGAGATGCGGGCCAAGGCCGAGATGCAGGATAAGGAGGCCGGCATGGAGGCTGCTCGGGTGCAGGAGCTCATACGCCGCCGCGCGATGGAGCAGAGGCAGAGGGCAGCGTCTCTCGCTCAGTATCCAGTCGACGACAAGGGGGAGCCCACCCCCTACAAGGACACGCAGCTGAAGCCCCACATTTCCGAGGAGGAGATGATCAAGGAGTTTGCCGATTGCGAGAACATGCCTTCACTGAGCCCGGATGGTGTTCCTCTGCAGGCTTCCGACCTTGACAAGCAGCAGCAGCAGAAGAAACCCGCGACAGAGGTTGCTGCCAGTCCCTCCGATAAGAAGGCACCGACCGTCAAGAGTCTGGATGTTCCCACACCGCCTCAGCCGCAGCAGCAAGAGACGTACAGTCTCTCGCATTCTGCGGAATCCCAACAACAGAAACCGGCACAAGAGCAGAAGGTTGCAGAGGCAAGTTACCAGCTCAAGCACGCTGCGGAGGATGAAGCTGCTGCCGATGAGGATGAGGTTGAGGAGGGCGAGGGCGAAGATGAGGAAGAGGAGGAGGAGGATGAAAGTGCTGTTGAGCAACCTCCCGCTCGGCCTGTCGGCAGCGTGATGACTATCACAATTCCCAACGTCGAGAGGAAGAAGAGCAAGTGAACGAGAAAGAAAAGTTTTTGCAGACATTAAATACAACTGAATCTGTTGCAACCGACACCGCTTGGGGAAATTTTGTGCAGTCTCGGAAACACATTGCAAACATGTCATTCGCCCGGGGATGCCAGGTAAGCGCCGTGTACGGCAATGACAGGCAGAACACACAAAGTGGGCCGCCGTGGGCACAGCCTCCAAGCATGAGGCAGCAGCTGATCCCGGAGCAAGAGCAACAGCAGCAACTGCCGCCGCCGCCACCCGCCGTCGCACAGAAGCCAGCTGATGATGCTAGCAATTGCAACACTCAAGCGCCGCTGCCTCCTTCACCATCGTGGACACCACCCAAGTACAGATACATCAGGGTTCCGATCGAAGATGCTAAAGGGGAGGAAATGGAAGATCAGCACCACCACCAGCAGCAGCAGCAGTACGCAGAGTACGACGACTTCGAACGAGATACCGACTTCCCTGGCACTTTTATCGGCATTCCCAAGCATGTTTTCAAGATCAGAGAGACGACCAAGCTGATACTCTTCGCTGGCCTCGCTGTCCTGCTGGTTGTCGCTCTCGACATGTCGACCAAGATGATCTCGTCCGCAGCAGCGGTGGCCTGCTCAAAGAAGAAAGGAGGAGGTGGCAGCGACGTGTAGGCATCTTTTTTCCAGAACTCATCCCTTCAAATAAACTTCAAGTTCTTTTCAACTTTTCCACCAGTGAGTGTGGGCGGATTGTAGGGTGAGAATGCTGCCATCAGCGCAGAGGTGGGTGTCATTTTGGTTCGTTTCGGGGGTGTGTATACTGTAGGCTGCTGTCGCTGCTGCGGCAGTTGCTGCGATTGGGGGATGTGGTCCCATGTGACGGTGAGAACTGGCCCGTCCACCTTTATGTCGTAGCCGTCGTCGAACAGCTGCTGAGACAGTTCGGTGATCATCTGATGGTGGTCGTACGCATCCTTTCCCATCATAGACCTGGGAACCTCGAAAACGACCGATGGGAATCCCCGCCTGGTTGCTTCCCTGATTCCCTGGTCGCACATCTGTCTGACCGAGTACAGCGCGCGATCGAACATATTCCTCTTTATGGCCAGCAGGTCTCTGGCTTCTGCCGCGGTGAGCCTCCCTTTCGATGACATTTTCCGGTGAGTATTAGGGTGCGGACTTTCTAAATGGAACGAACTATCTTTTTATTTTATACTGTTGCGAGAGATAATAGCGTACGCTGTTGTATCTGCGCACTTGCAAAGAGCGTCCAAGAACGACATGGAAGTTGCGGCCTTCGTTGCTGGAGGTCTCACAACAGTTGCGATCCAGACCGTAATGCGTCTGACCAGGCCCGCAGTAACGGTAACGGAGGAGGCGCATCCCAGTGAAATTCTCGGTCTTCCTCCGCCACCACCACCTCCACCACCTCCGCCACCAACAGCGACAGCACTGAGCGCTGCAACCAACACCAAGCTCGAAGAGGCAATCGTGTCCAACGATTACACAGCCGCAGACCGGCCCATGAGGAAAATAAAGAGCAAGAGGCTGCTCACGCTGAGGCACGTTCCAGGGAAGGACATCGGGAGCAAGGCGCGAGATCGAGAAGAAACATACCTCAAGGATCCCAACCTGCTGAACCGAGACCGCCTCAAGAAGGTCGAAAGGCCGCAGGCTGTGCGCCGAGCGGAGCGCGAAGACCCGATCGGGAAGATGTTCGAGGATGGCAAAGCACGTTTGAAACCTGTGCAAAAATAATTTAGTGTGCATTATCAGTAGAAAAAGGAATCAGGGACGTGTAAATAGAATTATTTCAGCGGTGTAATATATGGAATCGCTGGCACTGGTCGAGCTCATCATCTCAAAGTCCGCCGAAACGCCCAGACGTCTGGCCGAACTGAGGGCGGTCAGCAGCCAATGGGCCGATGCCATCGACAGCCAGTTCATGTATAGCCTGTGGACTTCTTTCACAATCACAATTTTCAGGAAGTGTACAGAAATCGCCAGCAAACAAGTCGCTGCCATATCGCTCGAGCGCTCGAAGGACGACAGGGATTGCATGTACTTGGACACGCTGAGCAAGCTGGTGCTCGTAATGTCCGATGACACGCTGCCCCAGTTCGACAGGGACATATTTCAGCTCGTGCTGCGGATAAAATCAACGCTGAAGCAGCTCGTGGCGTGGAGAAACACCAGGGGAGTGTGCTCGAACGACGAGGATACGTACTCGTTCGGTCTGCACTGGCTGCTCTGCGAGCTGGAGTCTTACATCACCGACGGCGGGGCTGGAGCCTGCCGAACGATAAGCTGGAACGAATTCAAAAGAGAGGACCCCACGTTCGGAGAGTACGTGGATAAATCTTCTGCGGCTCAGGAGAGCCACATGAGGCTGTTCATGTGCTTCCCGTGCGGCGATGCAGTCACGAGCTACAGGATCGGACTTTTCAGAGACTTGTACCCAGCACCGTCGGTGTACAAACATATATTCTCTCCGAGCGGAGCTGGTTTCGTCGGGATCGTCAACTACCAGAGGGCGGCCGAGATGATGGTGGCGATGTCGAGGATGTTCGACAACAAGCCGACATACCTGGTGAGGTACAGCCGCAAACACCCCAGATCATTCACCGTGACCACCTGGCTGCCGCCGGAAGGCAGGGGGACGTGCAGGGCCGAGTTGACCAACGTGAGGCACATGCTGACGGACAAGTGCGGTCCGGTGCTGGACAGCCTTCTGGTGCACAGGACTGGGAGGTTGTCTCGTATGCACATCGCGAGGTTCACGCTCGAAACGAATTCGCTGATAAGAGTCTACAGTCATTACTGAAGACTAACGACACAAAAGGCGTTTCAATTGTTGAAACTCTCACTTTGAGCGAGCCTTGGTGATCTTCAGTGTTACAGTCTGCTCACTCACGCCGTCGGGAAGATACAGCGCAAACGGCACTCCTTCACTTAGGACCATCGTCGCCACCGATGCAACAGCAGCAGCAGGATGCTCTTGCTGGACTGGAGCTGGTGCTACTGCACCAGCAGCAGCAGCCACCGAAGCTTGACGTGCGATAGCAACTTGAGCAGCAGGATCTTTCCTTGCAGCATCGGAGACAGGTCGCTGTTGCAGCGTTGCCTTCTTTGAAGGGGGAGGAGGAGGCAGCTGCTGCTGCTGTGAAAGTTGTTCTTTCCGGTGATGGCACCTGTGCTTCTTTCTGCGAGAGTAGTCGTCGTCGTCGCTCTCTTCGGATGAATGAGCGTCCTCGGGAGACGATGAGTCGCTCTCGTCGGAACGAGGTCGCTTCCTAGAATGCTGGTGCTTGGTATCTTTCCTCTTCTTCTTCTCCTCTTTTTCATCGGATGACTCCTCCTCACTGCTCTCTTCCTCCTTTTCTGAGGTTTCCTTCTCCTCCTCCTCCTCCTTTTCTTTCATCATCCTTCTCTTCTTCAGAGTCTCTCCAATGATCTCATCGTCAAGCTCTTGCATGATCTTCCTTGCAGGGGGAAGGTGAGCCTGGGTAACAGCAGGCAGAGGAAGCGGTGGCTCCTCCGGCGCACTGAAGAGATGATCCCTGACCGCCTTCAGTATGGCAACGCTGAGGCAGACTGGGACCGTGTTGCCGATCATCTTCCATTTGTGGCACTCGGCCACGTCCGCCCACTTGAAGTTCGGCGGGAATCCCTGCAACTTCTGGGCGTGCTCGAGGGTGCAGGTGAAGACACCGCCGGAAGGAGTCTTGTACAGGCTCCAGTTCTTGTTGCTGTCGATCGGAGAGTGCCTGCCAGAGCACCTGACCGTGTGCGCCAGGGGCTTGACGACCTCGACACCCAGGAACTCGGACAGCGTGGGCCTCTTGACCTTCAGAGGCTCTGGGAACTTGAACCCCGTGGGCTTGCCGTCCCTGAAGCATACCATGAAGACCCGGTGCCTCCTCTGCGGGATGCCAAAGTCCTCGCACTGGAGTATCTTGTACTGGAAGTCGTAGCCGGCGGCCCTGATGGAAGCCTCGACCCTCCTAAAGTCCTCCCCACCGTTGCAGGTGATGAGACCCCTCACGTTCTCCAGGATGACTGCCCGGGGACGCTTGGCCCGTATGATGTCGATGGCATAGTCCAAAACGCGTCCGCGCTGTTCGTTGGACCCCTTCTTGGCACCGATCGTGCTGAAAGGCTGGCAGGGAAAGCCGGCGCACATGATGTCGTGGTCGGGCACCGTGGCCGGGTCCACCTCGGTGATATCACCATCGGGCATGACACCGAAATGCGCCTGGTAGACCTTCTGGACATGCGGTTCGTTGTCGCAGGCCCAGACGCTCCTCATGTCCAGCTGCTCGGCAGCGATCGTGAACGATCCGATGCCGCAGAACACATCGGCAACCTTGAGCTGCTTCTTGACTGTCGGTGCTGGCGCGGGTGCGACTGTTGGCAGTTGCTGGGATGCTGGTGCTGCCATATTGCGAAGAATGTTTAAAGAATATCTGCAACACCCAAACACGAACAATGATGTCACCTATATTTTTCAATAGTAACGAATTCTGAAACTATTGGTGGTTGTGCTGCTGCTGCCGCCACCGAGGGTCTGGTGAGCGCGAGCAAAGGTATCGGCCAGATTCATCAGGGCCCGCACAAGGTTCCTGATGTGGTCGCGTTTCTCGCATTCGCTGTACAGCTTGGACGCTCCGAGAAGCAGGACGTTCTCAATCTTGTACATGATCGAGTCGACCATGTCGAACAGGTGGATCCACTTGTCCGTCAGGTCGAGCTCCCTCGGGTAAGTGAGCGGGAAATCGATGAGCTGCTCCCTCTTGGCGACGAGGGCGTTGCGCGCTCTCATCAGCTTCGTGGGCAGGTTGCCCTGCGAGTACAGCATGTGGCAGTCCGCAGCGGTAAAGTTCTCGGTGCCGAGTATAGTCTGAGCAGCCTTTATGATCGCCTTGGCCGCGCCCTTGAACGTGACGACCGTGGAGCCGTAGGCCTTCCATTTGATGGGCTTGTTCGCCTCGCTCCAGAAGCTACGGAGGTACTGCACCGTCGGCATTGCCGATATGTATCGGTCCCACGGACGGCTGCAGCAGCCATCCTGGAATGCCTGGCGGTAGGTCTCCGGAACATTTTCTTCGGCATCGTCGAACGCGGCCATTCTTCTTCAAGGGGGGTGGATGGCGACTTGTACCGTTTTCTCCCGTGGGACCACCTGCTTATAAGTTTTTTTCAGGTCTATGACGCACATAGTCTGCTAAAAATAGACATGGGCAGAATGCTAAAAATAGAATAGGCGGATTTTTTTAAGATTCCAAAGTTACTTTGCAGCGAGAGGCAGAGTCGAAAAATGCTGGAACAAGCAGTGTACGCCAAGGAGGAAAGAGAGAAGAGAGCAGCGGCCGCAGCCCACTGGCTCGTTGTGATCGTGATCGCCTACATTTTCCTGTGCATCGTCGGGTCCCTCTCGGCTGCTTGGGTCTGCGGCTCTTCCGAGGAGCGCTGCGAGCAAGTGCCGCTGGTCGTTCTGGGTCTCGTTTCCACGGCCGTTTCGGGGTTCACTGTGGTTTCGACTGGCGGACTCTATGCGATCTACTACATGGTCTACTGTCGGCTGGCCATGAGGCAGAGGAGGGCTCTCGACGGCTGCGAGGCGCGCTTGAAGGAGAAGTACGAGCTTACGGAAGTCAGAACGATCAGCACAGCAGAGTACGAGAAGATCACCAAGATGGCGCCCAGGGTCGGCAGGATGTACGCGCTGTACGACATCGTGGGCAGAAGGGACAAATTGATCGCCGCTTACGTGTTCTGCACCTCCTACGTTCTGGCTCTCGCCATGTTCATGCTGGGATGGTACAAGACGGCTCTGGTATTGTACGTGGGCCTGCCCGTGCCAGCCGATCTGTGCAGGTTGATGCTGTTCGGATCAGCAGAGTTCGACGAGGACCGTGAAGAGATCGATTTTTCCTTTTGAAAAAGGACCCCCCTTAGACGCACGAAACATGTTGTCTATACCATAAATGGTAATGCCATCGAACTGTCCAAGTTTTGGGGTCTATAAATAGCCTTTCTCAAACTTTGAGCAGCAGCACGTGAATAGTTTTGGTTTGACTTCACCTGGTGCTGCTGCTCAAACCGTTTCAGGGATGAAGGGACACTCCAAAACTTGGACAACTTGCTGGCAAAGTGACGTGGCAGGAGATTCATGGATCTTAATGCCACGTCATTCTGCCATCAAGTTGTCCAAGTTTTTGGATCTGTAAAATAGCCTTCCGAAACTTTAAGCAGCAGCACGTGAATAGTTTTGGTTTGACTTCACCTGGTGCTGCTGCTCAAACCGTTTGGGGTCCCGAACCGACACCCTAAAACTTGGACAATTCGATGGCAGAATGACGTGGCAAAGATATTTCAAAAGTGAATCTAAGCAGCGGTGGCCTATTTATAGCATTCTGCCATAGGGTTATTTTTGGCAGACTATGTGCGTCATAGACCTGAAAAAACCTTATAAGCAGGTGGTCGTAAGGACCAAACCCTCACCCAAAGCACACCTTCAACTCGAACTCGGACGACGTCCATAACTGTTAAACCCACCAGATTTTCCCACAAGGTGCACTCCCTGCCCCCTTTTTTTCTTCCTTGTGTCTCCCGCCAAAAATGTAGATTGCTAACAAAGATATATTCAGAGAAAAAGTAGCGGAAGGAATGACGTCCATGAAGCACGTTACGGGGTGGTCGTACCTCCGCGAGTGGATCTACCAGAACAACTGCTCTGCGTCTCGGATCACGCCGAAGAAGCTGCTCACGCATCTACTGTTCAGCGGCGGTCGGCTCATCGTGCCAGACAACAAGGTGGATGAATTCCACAGGGCCATTGTCAAATCGGCGTTCGTTAACCAGGACTGGATCTATGTTACCGAGCGGTTTACGCACCCGCTGGGCAAGCTGGGCATCGAGATCGACCTGTACATGCCTGCCGCGATGTCCGTGGACGAGATTGTCAGCAGGATTGGAATACCCCTGCAGAACGTGATGATGGCCGCCTTTCCGGACGTCTTCCCCAGGATGGTAATCTGCAAAGCGCCGGACCAGACAGAGCCGTCGAACCACAAGTCGAGCCTCAAGTCCTCTGCCGCCGCTGCTGCCGAAGTGCCGTGCTACAAGACTGGAATACACGCCATCTGGCCTGACATCCGGCTGGACAAGGAGACCGCGTGGTTCATCCGGGCGTGGTTCATTCTGGAGCTGTCTCACAAGGAGCCCGAGATCGACTGGGATGAGGCGCTGGACCCCGCGCAGTTCTTCAAGAGCCTCCGCATGATCTGGTCGAGGAAGGCGGTCGTCTGCCCCGCCTGCGACGGCAAGTCCAAGCAGATACTCATCGAAGAGAGGCAGATGCGGACCAACTCGAAGCGCAAGGTCGATGACAGCCCGCACCAGCAGAGTTCCATCGCGGACTACATCACTCCGGATCCTTCATCCTCTCTGGCTGCAGAGCGGAAGAAGAGGCAACTGGCGGCGGAGCAGGAGGAAGCAGAGCAGATGGCGGAGAGGACCAAGATAAGGAACCGTGTGGATGTTCACCCGTGCGACATGTGCAAGTGCGAAGGGAAGCTGGACCTCGGCCGCCCTTACGATGTCTGTGCTGTTGTTTCGATCAGGAAGGATGGCGATGCGTTCACTGCATTTGCTGATCCGGAGGTATTCAGTGCGCTCATGCGTGATCCGCTGAGCATGCTGAATTCGACCAGCATCAGGGTGATCGGTGATGCGGAAGCCTCGCCGTTCGTCAAGCCTGCCGATGAAATACTGCTGCTGCAGATCGAAGGTATTGTTGCGGTGAACAAGAAGCTGCAGAGGTACAAGAAATCGGATGACCTGGACCTCGCCGCGACGGGACTGCTGCCTGCGCGCTGCAACCCCCAGTCGGGAGATGTCGTGTTTGACGAGCTGTCGGACAAGGAGCCAGTGTACCTTACTATCGAACGGTTCACTAAAGGTCATCTGGGCGCTGCGGTGCGTTCGATCAAGACCACGCCCAACAAGACGTTCTATCTGGTGAACACCGATCGGAAGGATTGCGCGAACAAGGGCGGACCCCACAGCAGCAGCACTGTCTACTACATTTTCTACCCCGACGGGTACGTGCAGAAGTGCTGGTCCCGCAAGGGCACCATTTACCACCGCGGAGATGGACCGTGCTCGGATTACCGCAGCCCGCTGTACCCCTACGACGCTGAGATGGCCAAGGAAATGCAGAAGTTCTTCTCGAAGAGGCAGCTGATGCTGTTCAGGCCTCCGCAGCAGAAGCCCCCGAAACAGCCGCGCCGCGGCCCAGCGGAGGGCACCAAGAAGTCGGAGACCGTCGACATCTGCGCGGTAAACATGGAGAATTCGTGCAAGGAAGACGAGACCAGCGTGTCCACTCTCTTCGTATCGAGCGAGAAGAGTGTCTTGAGCGCCCCGTCGTTCAGCGAGGGACTCGCTCGCATCAACAACATCGCGGCGGGAAGGCTGCTCAGGCGGAGCGGAAGCACCAGGCTGACAAGTCCATCACCCACATTCTCTCCTGTTCCTTCTTCTGCATCCGTTCCCCCACCCCCACCCCCGCCACCGTCGCCAACATCTGCACAGAATTAACGCATTGTTTGGTGTTTTTTAATGGCATAGCCGCTATTATTTGCCCTTTCTTGTTGTTTGTTGGCTTGAAAATATCACTGTTCACTTCACTCCACCTTAAGGAGTGGCGGCAGCAGCAGCCTCCTTATCCTTCTGGAACTCCTTCACACGCTTCTCCTCAATGCGCTCCTGGCGCTGCGCGGAGTTCTCGAGCTCCCTGCTGGTGCTGATCACGCCCAGGACCTTGGCCCCGGTGGCCGCAGCAACGAACTTGGCGGTGATGAGCCTGGTCTTGGGCTTCACGGCGATGAGATCGACGATCCTCGCCACGACAGACTGCAGGTACCTCTGAGTCAGGCGGCGCAGGGCCCCGATCATCGCAGAGCTCATGGAGCGGATGGCGACCTGCTTGCGGAGCTCGACCACGACGCCGGGCCTGACGAGCTTGTCGATGTTGACCGTGACACTGTTGACCGACCTGTCCTTGGTGTTGATCTTGGGGAAGGCCTGCTGCACATCCTCCTCGGTGGGACGGTGCTGCACGTCCGAGAGCTTGCCCTTCTTGATGAGGCTGACGCGCTTCTGCAGGGCGGTGATCTCGGCAGCGGAGAGGTGGGCGGTGGTGTCGCCGCCCCTCACGGCGATCGCATCGGTCATGTGACGCACGGTCACGGTCTGGCGACCCGTGGCGCTCGCCATGACGAGCGAGGCCCTCAGGATGGTGCGGAGGTTGGTCTCCAGCATGGCGGCGATCATCTGCAGGGCGGGAACTCCCCAGAGGATGACAGGGCCATCCTTCTTGCTCACGCCCTCCTCGTCGCCCTCACCCCTGGAGGTGGGAGCCATGATGACATCCTTGCCGTAGACCTTGATGATGTCGTTGAGGGCGTTGCGCAGGATGGGGAGGCTGAACACGCCGCCAGCGTTGGTCCTGCGCACTGTGGAGTGCACATCCTTCGAGACCATGCTCTTGTACATGCGAGCACCAGTGTCGACATGCTTGCGCTGGCCCTTCTTCCTCCCCTCACCGTACTGCTGCTCTTGCTCCTCTCCATCGGAGTCGTCCCCAAAGTCCACGTCCTTCTCCTCCTCTGCGCTCTCGTCACCGGAACGACGCCTGCCCGCGTAGGACATCTCGTCGGGGCTCGACATGGCCACATCCTCATCGTAACTGTCCTCCATTTTTCAGCAGAGAGTGTTTTTCTGGTAGCACTTGGTGTCGAAACTGTGTTGACACTCTGTGATATAATTTTTGTTAAAGAGTGTTGATTTCGGACCGTCCGCCTCGCTCGGAATAGATTCACCGAATTGCTCTACCCAAAAACACCGTTCAAAATGGAGAATCAGAACGAGTTTTACCATTGCCGGTTATGTCTGGTAATGCATGATTGTTCCCCTTTTATCCGCTGGCGGGTACTGTTGTTGTTTTTTGCTCACTTCCACTCCCCTTAAGGGAGCTCAATGCTCGGTGCCTTCTTCTTCTTCTTCTTGGGGCGCTCGGAATCATCGTCGCCTCCCTTGCCGCCAGCAGCCCTGGGGACCTTCAGTGTCTCGGCGATCCTCGAGCGCTTGCGGTCGATTGAAATGTCCATGAGGTCCATGGGCTCGACGATGCCCTTGGCGGCAGCGTAGTCCTTGAAGAAGGCCTTGAAGATCTTGCTGATGTGGATGCCAGCCCACAGGTTGGTGGCAGTGAGGGTGTTCCCGGTGTTGGGGAGGGCGTTGATCTTCCCGAGCTTCTCCATCACGACCTTGGTGCTCTGCAGGATGTGCATGCCGCAGATGTGCAGCACGATGGTGAAGCAGATCACTCCCTCGTTGGAGAGCTTGTAGCCGCAGGGCATGTGAGACTTGAGGAAGGCGCGAGAGCCGCTGGCGCGGAAGTACATGCCGGCCCTGAAACACATGTCGTTCAGGGTGCTCTGCTCGATCTCGGTCATCTCCTTGTACTTGGAGGCGACATCCTGGGCAAGGGTCCTCACGGCGTCGTTCACGTCGAACGACGTGATGTCCGGGGGGAACATCATCTTGAAGCCAGTGAGGACGGTCTCGTAGGTCACCGTGCGAGTCCCGGACACGTTGGTCATCACGTTGCGGATGCTGTCGGTGAGACGCTCGGCGATGGTCTTCATGACATCCGCGAAGATGTTGTAGCTCTCCTTGCTCACCCGGCGCTTGCCGCTGTCCAGGTCCTTGGCGTTCACGGGGAACCGCTCCTTCTGGGCGATGTTGTGGAGCATGGACTTGGCATCATTGCGGATGCACTTGTTGCCGTGCGCCAGGTAGTTCAGCTTGGTGGCGCCGAGCTTCTTCCTGTCGAGGACCTTGGGCCGATCAAGGTGCTCGTGCTTGGCACTGGGGGACATAACGACCTGCTGCATGCTATCCGCCATTTTTTGGGGGTGGTGGTAGGCTTTTTTTTCTGTCTCACTCTTCCGAGGACCTTGTTACTTCAAAACTCTCTTTTTTATTTTTACGGAGATCTTTACGTCACGTTTCCCTGGCTGCCTCCAATTAATGCAGCGAAAAGAATCACCCAGCAAACACCGGTCAACCGGACGATCAAGGTCTTCTCGTGAGCACCTTCCACGCCTGCTCGATCGCGTCGGCGAGCTGCTGCATCTCCCCCACCGTGTTGTACTCGGAGAGAGAAATCCTCAGCGTTCCCCTGATCTGGTCGGTCGTCTTCCCCATGGCCAGCATGCCCTCGGACGGGCGTCCCTTGCTGCAGGCGCTTCCGCTGCCCACGCAGATCCCGTAGGTGCTCAGCCTGGTCACTATCTCGGCGCCCTTCCCGCCAGGGAGAGAGATCGAGACGAGGTTGTAGATGCCGCGCACCGGATCACCGTTCACGGTCGTTCCGGGTATCCTCGACATGAGTTTGCTCACGAGCATGTCCCGCATGGCCCTCACCCGGCTCTTCCTCTCCCTGTAGAGATCGGCATCTCCCAGCATCCTGTCCAGGGCCACCGTGGCGGCCACGATGGCCGGAACATTCTCGGTCCCGGACCTGCACCCTCTCTCCTGGCCGCCGCCAGTGTAGGGTATCATCTCGGGGTCCAGGATGTTCGGCTTGGCGTAGAGTATGCCGACTCCCCTCGGACCGTGGTACTTGTGGGCGCTCGCCGTCATGAGATCGACGCCCAGGGTCTCCGGCTCGATGTAGTACTTGCCAAAAGCCTGGGTGGCATCGGTGTGGAACGGGATCTCTGCCCCCAGGATCTGCCTGCAGATGCGCACGAGCTTCGGCAGGCTCTGCAGCGTCCCCACCTCGTTCTGGGCCAGGATGATGCTCACCATGCCGATCTTGTCGGCGTTCGACTTGAGTATCTGCTTGAACTCCTCCGCGTTGATGTAGCCTCGGCCGTCGACCGGCACCATGATGTGATTGCCTGGCCCAGCGACCTTCTCGGCGGTCCTGCGGACGCTGCTGTGCTCGACCGCGCTGGTGACGATCATGGGCCTTCCTATGGCCTTCATCTTGCACATGACGCCCCTTATGGCGATGTTGTTGGACTCTGTTCCGCAACTGGTGAAGTAGACGGTCGAAGGAGGCACCGCCATGTACTCTGCCGTTGTGACCCTCGCCCATTCCAGGGCTTCGTGGCCCATCCTGCCGGCAATGTGCAGGGAGGAAGGGTTCCCGAATGCCGAGAGCGACGTGTTCACATACTCCTGGAGCACTTCAGGGCACGGGACGGATGTCGCGGCATTGTCCGCGTAGATCCTCACCGATGGAGGGGAGATGGAGACCCTGCGCGGGTACGCTTGCTCCTGCAGACCGGGTATTCTGATTTTGCTGGAGGCTGGGGCTGACATTTTTTTCCAGGAAGGGGGGCGTGAAATCTCAGCAGATATGTTTGACGCACTGATCGTTCGGGCAGTTTTTTTATTACTGCGCGACAGGACGTGTTGACATCCTGCACACACAAAAAAATACTATCACGCTAGCATTAGAGCGACCCAGTAAAGCGCCCCCAAAAAAGACCGGTTAAAAACTACAAGAGGCAGAAAATGACTGACATCCTCAAGCTTGACTCGACACCCGATGCCGGCGTTCCTGCGGTCTCTCCCAGCGCGCTGACTCAGCCGTCGCCTGTTCCTCCGGTTGTTGTTGCTGCTGCTGCTCCTTCACCAGACGAGAAGAAGTTGTCGCCGACCGCTTCTCCTTCTGAGAACTCCAGCAGCAGCTGTTCTTCGGTTGCTACAAGCAGCAACAGCAGTGGAACGCCCTCTGTTGGGTTCCTCCCTGACGAAGGCGACGATGAGGAAGAGGACGACGACGATTTCATGGACGACGAGGAGGAAGAGGAGGAGGTGGTGGTGAAGAAACCGCAAGAGCAAGAGCCGCAGAAGGATGAGAAGGAGGAGGAGTCGCCTGAGCGACGCCGTCGTCGTGAGGAGAAGAAGCGCAAGGAGCGTATGGAGAGCCTTGAGAAGGAAGAGAAGAAGAGGCAGCACCACAAGCACAAGCGTTCTCACGAAGAGGATGAGGAAGAGGAAGAGAAGACCAAGCCGGCTGCCAAGAAGTCCAAGAAGGACGACGATGCTGCTGCTGCTGCAACAACCAAGAGCAAGAAGAGTGTTGGCGGAAGTAGCAGCAGTGGCAAGAAGACTGCTTCTTCTGGCAACTCCTCATCGGACGCTCCCAAGAAGACCCCCAAGCCAGCGGGCTGTTCCATCCTGAAGGCAGAGCGCGACAAGATAACCAAGGCCTTGGACTCCGTGCTGCGCAAGAGGCAGTCCAAGCAGGAGAAGGGCACTGGCTACCTCAAGCCTTCCCCCTGCAACATCTTCATGAACAGCATGGTGGAGTTCTGGGAGGGCGCCCTTGCGAGCTTTGATCGCAAGTACGGCTGCTACATTTCCAACCCGGTTTAACGGCCAAGTTTGAAAAAGAGGGGAGAGCGACAGTGCAATAAAAAGAATTATCCAGTATACCAATTGAACAAGTGCAAAAAAGGGGGAGTCATCAGCTTTTTTTCGCACACGAATGGAAGACCTATACAGACGCCTGGATGTTGCGAGTTCACAGTATGAACAATGGACACCGGGTCAAAAGGTGCTCGGTGCTGCATGCACCCAGACAACGGTCCGCCCTGGCAAGTACGCCCCTCCTGAGACCGTCTGCGTGAGCAGGGTGAACCACAGGATCGGTGCACCAGCCACGTACATACCCAACCCTCCTCCGGAGACGAGCGACTACATCGAGAAGTCCATCCCGGATGATGATGCAGATGGGTGTCCTGGCTGCAGCTCCCATCCCGGAGGACTCAGGCGTCTCACAGGCACGAGCTCTACTACTACTACTGCTGCAGCGGGAGCATCGGTTCCGGACTTCCTTGGACCTCCAATCAACACCAGGATGAATGTCGGTGTTCAGCAGCAGCAGCGTGATACTTTGGGTGCTTCCATGGCGCCTTCGGAGAGGCAGGCTGTGGGAACTCTGGGACTGATGTCCGACGAAGCTGCAGAGGAGGCTATCGCTTCCATGGCGGTGAGGAAGGCCACAAAGTACACCGCCCCTCCCACAATCGGCGCCACATCGGCAGACATGTCCGCTGGAGTCTCCGTCTTCGACACTGCAATGGACATACCCATACGCCGGCATGTCGCGATGTTCGATTCCAGGTACAGGAACCTCTCAACGTACCCGATGGCGTCGTTCGTGAGGTACAAGCTCACGCAGCCGATCTACGCCGTGTCCCGCATCGTGGTCGACAGCATCCAGATCCCGATCTGGACTTCGGACTTGCTCCCTGTCAGCGGACCCTACGCTGCCCCGCAGTACTACCCGCAGATCAGCGCTTACGACTACGTGATGATGTCCATCGGCATCGATCTCCCCGATGTGGTGCCAGTCGTGAACGATTTCCAGGGTTCGGGAGTTCTCGGGGCTGTTGCAAACCCATCCCCAACTTTCGGCAGGACTCTGGCCTACGTGTGGCTGATCCCCTACGACCTGTCCTCCAGCACAGTCAAGCTCGCCAGGTACGATCGCCTGGTTGCCCCTGGGAAGTGGTACGTCGATTTCCCCGCGCCGCTGCGTTCGGTGGAGAGCCTGGAGATCTCCTTCTGGGTCTACAGGAGGAATTTGGGCACGGCGATAGCCCCCGCTCCCACCAGCGACAGCGCCATCCAGTACGTGATCCCTGGCGTTCTCGGCGGGTACGGCGACATGACCAACAACACACAGGTCGTGCTCGAGTTCTTTGGTAAGGACAAGCGCACCGAGTAGAACAGCAATAGAAAAAAGGATGGTGATTACATTTCCCTCGACATTCCGAACTCTGGTATGAAAGACATCTTCACCTCTTTCAGCGCGCTTTCATCCTCCACGAAGACGTAGATGCTGTAGACTACGGATAGGGACTTGCGCAGGTTCTCCATTGTGAGGTCCACTGGGCTCTTTCTCTCCGAGTCGTAAAGCATGTTGTTCCTTATCGCGATGGCGTGCGTCCCCTTGTTTATCTCGCCCAGAACGACCATCGGCCTCTGCCTGCAGGGTTCCGTCAGCCTGTCCAGCCTGAGAAACGGAGTCGCCGTCCCTGGTATGGGCACCCTGGCGTAGAACACGCCCAGCTCCTGCGCCGTGTCCCACACGACATCGGCAGAGAAGAATGTCTTCCCGGACGAGCTTCTCATTCTCATCTTCTTGATCCTGTTGCTGATCTCGTCCTCGCTCAGGTCGCCCTGGGACCGCAGGCGATCCTCGAGTTCGGTGGCCATGCGGTCGATCCTCTCCAGCACCTGCTCCTTCTTGATGGCCGGCCTTCCAAAAGCATTGTTGAATGAATGCAGCACGCAATCCCTGCTGTTCTGTCTCTCAAAGTAGTCATCGGCCATTTTTCCAACCGTCGCTGCAGACGAGAAAGAGAAAGAGCGACACTTTTATCTTGTAATTACTCTTTTTATTCTCATTCTCAGGGAAGAGGTGTCACTTCCTCCTCATCCTGCTTGAAATCTCTGGCCTGTTGTCTCAGACATTCCTTCGCCTTGATGCTGTACTGTTTGCTCCTGTCTTCCGATTGGCGCAGATACATCTGACCGTACTTGCCTTCGTGCGCTTTGGCAGCTTTGCCATTTTCCTTCACAATGTTCATGCGCTGCATCCTGTTCTTGTGGTTCCTCGCGGTGTCAAACCCATGGGGCATTTTTCGTTCCTTTCTGAATTTACGAATGTACCTAATATAAGATATTTGTATCTTTTGTGCCACGTCACTTTGCCATCGAATTGTCCAAGTTTTTGGGGTGTCCCTTCGGTCTTGAAACGGTTTGAGCAGCAGCACCAGGTGATGCTGAACCAAAACTATTCACGTGCTGCTGCTTAAAGTTTGAGAAGGCTATTTTACAGATCCAAAAACTTGGACAGTTTGATGGCAGAATGACGTGGCACTAAAGATTTGTGAATCTCCTGACACGTCACTTTGCCATCGAATTGTCCAAGTTTTGGGGTGTCGGTTCGGGACCCCAAACGGTTTGAGCAGCAGCACCATGTGAAGTCAAACCAAAACTATTCATGTGCTGCTGCTTAAAGTTTGGTGGTGCTATTTATAGACTCCAAAACTAGGACAACTTGCTGGCAGAATGACGTGGCATGTAGATTCATGTATCTTGTTGCCACGTCATTTAGCCATCAAGTTGTCCAAGTTTTGGGGTGTCCCTTGGGGTTCTGAAACGGTTTGAGCAGCAGCACCAGGTGAGTTCATCCAAAACTATTCACGTGCTGCTGCTCAAAGTTTGAGAAGGCTATTTTACAGATCAAAAAACTTGGACAGTTTGATGGCAGAATGACGTAAACAGATTTGTATATCTATTAATAATACGCGTACAATTCCATCTTTTGGTGCGAGCTCCTGATGTCGTCTATGGTGTGATGTTCGAGCCTGCCGATGGGATTGTCAGCCACAAAAACGGCACAGGCCATCCATCTCCTGCTCTCGACGCAGCACGTCCTGATAGCCTGCATCGGATCCGACCATTCTGCGCTCAGTATCTCTCCCCTGCGAGGCACGGGGACCTGCGAGGGCGTTCTGCTCACCAGCAGGCACCCGACGAGCACCTCATCCTTGCCGAACCTCGTGCGCAACCGGTTTCCCACCCCGATCATGCTGACAAACTGCGCATCGATGTTCGTTTCCTCCTTGACCTCTCGCTCTGCCGCGCTGGCTATGAACTCTCCGGAATTCACCGAACCTGTCACGAGCTTCATCCTCCCGCTCGCGGACGAGGCCTCCCTGACCACGAGCACCTTACCGGTTGATTTCTCCAGGACCACGCATTCCACCCTCACGTAGTGGGTGCCGTACAGCGGAACGTTCAGAGCTGGTCTCTCGCCCGGGCCTTTGACGAGCATGATGTAGTCTTTGGTGGCGTGGTGTACCTCGAAGGCGTTGTTGGAGATGAGGGGCTGCAGCAGGTGGGACATCCTCACGGGCAGCCTGATCCACAGGAGGGCGTTGCACCTGGCATCTGCAGTCTGAAGTTTCTTGCAGACTCGTTCCAGCCAGAGCCTCTCTTCTTTCTGCAGCTCGCTCAGAAACTGGTCCACGGTCCCGTGAGGCATGAGTTCGGCGTTGAGTTCGACATCCTGGTACATGTTGTACCTTCGCAATTGATTTCGTCCGTACTGTTCCATTTTTGACACCCTCGGAAAAGCTGGGATGATTTAACGATCGAAATTTCTTATTAATCGTTCAAATTCAGTGGTGGCCGAGAGAGATGGCCAAAGTGTCGCTTGTGGCGGAGAGCAGGTAGACAACCCACCCCACGGCGGTTATCGCCAGCCACGCTGGCACTATGGTCTCCTGCGAGCCCGTCCCGAAGTTCCGCAGCGACCCGTTGGGCTTGTAGAAGAGGTTGATCTGGGTCACACCGATGATGGCCGTGACCACCGCGATCGTGGTAAGGGCGGTTTTGATGGGACCCGATGTTAGGTTCGCGTACGCAATGCACAGGGTTGCCATTTTTCTCTCGAGAAACGAATTATATTACGCTTTACAATATTTCAGGCGACGGTGGAGGAGGTCCGGGCACGGTGGTCTGCGGTACGGATGTCTTCGTGCCTTCGCTGATCGTCGCCCTTCTCGGACGTGTTGTTGCGCTCTCGCGGCAAGTTTCATCTTCGAAATCCGCAGCGGAACCATTCTCCCAGCTGTCGAAATCAGATGAGTCGGTCGACGCACTGTCAGAACAACTCCAATCCTGGTCACTTCTCTGCCGCCTGCGTTCGTCCCTGTAGTAGTCCCGATGCTTGCGCAGCCTTTTTCGCAGGCAGCATTCGCCAAAGAACAGGCAGAATTCACAGTAGAATATGCAATGGAGCATCCTGAACACGACAAAGGCGAGCAGCGCAAACCACAGAACGGTCATGATGGTGCTGTCCCACATCTCGAACTGCTGCTCTATCCTCTGCGCGCAATCGGCCATGTTGTCGTTGCTCCTGGTCCAATGTTCCGCCTTCTCACCGGTCAGTTGAAAGCATATCTCTTCGGGAGGGACGCCTCTCCACACGGGCCCCTTGAAGTAGAACCTCCGGAGCCACTGGGTGACCGTGATCTCGTACACGCGGGCGATGATTCCGTCGCCCTCGAACAGCACTGGGCTGTCCATCACAGTCACGGTGAGGTCCGCCGCCATTTTGCGATGTCCCTTCTGGTGTTCGGCCCAGCGAATGGTGCCGTTTTAAACACCTGGGCTGCTTTTTTTGGGAGAGAAAGCGGCCAAAAAAATGTCAGCAATGTTGAAACCAGACAGTCTGTTTCTTAAAAAGCAACAGCAGAAGAATGTCGTTCCGCCCTGGAAAGAGCTTCACTGTCACCGATGCCCTGTACCCTCGGAACGCCGACAGGGTCACGATCGGCCCCTGCATTCTCACCGATTTCACTATCAAGAACGGTTCTGTCGTTGAGAACACATTCGGACCCCTGAACGTGACCGTGCCCAGCCAGGGCTCGGTCACCGCGAGCCTCGGGACCATCAACCTGACCGCTGGGTCGTGGCTGGTGGACATCAAGGCAGTGGGCGTGGGCCTGGTTGCAACCGACTTTGCGCACTTTGAAGCGACGTACTCGGTCTCGGTCAGCGACACTGGAGTTGTGACCGTCTACAACCCGCCGAACATCATGCACATCATGCCTTCGGCTGTGACGCCTGCTGGGCCCCTGGCCATTGCAGCTTCGTCCTCGGACACTTACATCGATCTCAGCAACAACAGCACCAACACCCTCAACCTCACCATGGTGGTCACTGCCAGCTCTCGTTGGTCCATGAGCGTCAAGATCACTGGAGCTGCCGTCTACACCGCTTGAGCGGATGGGAAAGTTGTCCAGAACCACCTCGGAATTAGAAATATTAATGTGTGTTAAGTAAAAAAAAACAAAATACCCAACAGCCCAGCAATAATGTCTGCATCAGCGGGACTCAGGAAGACCAACAAGACCCAGTTCTTCGTGCCAGAGCCGCTGACAGTCGAAGACCTGAAAAAGGAGAAGAAAGAAGAAGGGTGGTCATCTTCTGAAGATGCTGTCTCCTGCGAGAGCAGCACCAGCAGCGACTCCTCCTCGGAAACTTCAGAGGACAGGGCATTCATTGACTGCCGCAAATTGCAAGACATCCTGGACGACATTGATGAAGAAATAGAGGAGGAGGAGGAGGGAGAAGCCAAGTTCACGTCAGATGAAGACAGCAGCGACGGTTGAAGTCTTCCCCCCCATTGCAACTTTCAGAAATGTATTATTCGACCCAGAGTTGTCGCGGATCAATCTATAACCCTCTTCATTCCTGGTCTTCCTTTACATGCACACCCGCTTTTCCTCGCCGATGCCCTCCTTGCAAGAGAACGACTGCTCTGCTCGAAAGACCCAGACTTCATCGTCTTCGTCTTCGTCTTCTTCTTGTTCTTGGAGGAAGCAGCCGTCCAGGCACAGCCCAGGTCATCGAACATCTTTCTCGCGCGGCGGTGGACTCCCTGGTACCCCCACTGCCCAGACCTGATCACCGCAGCCTTGAGCGCGGAGCAGTCCGGTGCGCACGAGCAGTGACTGCGGCCGCACGAGCGGCATATGGGGAACTTCATCTGGGCTGGCATCAGAAAACACTTCCTGCCGCAGTTGCTCCTGACGGTCTGGCGTTCCTCGCCCGTCCTGGGCGAGATGGCATCCCAGTAGCTCGTTGCCATTTTTTCAGCACAGCGCGTTTCTTCTTTACATCCCGTGACACTTTATTTACGGAAAAGAACTGTTTGATTTTTCATATCTTGTGCAGTGAAAATGCCCAACAACAGCGCTGTTTACTGAGGAACCTTGTCCGAGCAGCTCAGCACGTACGAGTCCTGGGTCCAGATCGAGTCGTAGCCGACGTCGAAGCCGCAGCTGCTGTTGACCTGGGCCTCGAAGATCTTGGGCACGACATCCGCCTGCTCGCTCGTGGGAACAGGATTCTGCAGGACAGGCCTGCGGTCGACGACCAGCGAGAAGTTCTCGATGTCACGGGTGGGGCCATCCGGTGTCCGCTCTCCCGCGAGACCGATCACAGCGTCCAGCGAGATGGCGCCATCGGGGAAGTTCCTGATGAACTGCCGGGTCCACTCGGGCTTTTCCATGCCGTGGGTGGTGGCAGGGCTGCGGATCACACTGGGGCACGCCGCGTACGCCTCGGGCGCGTAGTAGGGAGAAGTCATTTTTCGGATCCTGTTGATTCGGAATCTCTTCTGTGTTGTGTTAAACAAGAGGTTTTTTTATTCTTTTACCAGACACTGCAAAACGAAACCAGTTTTTTGGTATGTATGTGCGCAGGACCTGAATTTGTAGGGGACGATCGTTTTCGCATGCCTGGGCGTGGTCGGTATTTGATTTCTGGTTCAGACGAAATCACTTCGTGGCGGCGCTCTGCTGACCCTGGAACACGGCATCCACTTTCCTGCGCTGCATGCCCATCGGGTGCAGGTTGAGAGTACCTTTGTATGGTTTCTGCTGCTTGTAGATGAGTGGCGATTGCTGCTGCCGTTTCTCCCTCTGAGCTGCTGATGGGTCCGGAAGAAGCTTGAGCTGCACGAACAGGTTCCTGATGAAGGACCTCTCCACTTGGCACGGCCTGTTCCATGGCTTCTTCCTCGCGGCGCATTCGCATTCGCTGGGAGTGTAGAGCGGCTCCTTGCGGCTCGCCGGCCTGAGAGCTTCCCACAACCAGGCGGGGCAGTCGCCATCGGGGTCCTGGGGGACCACGGGTCGGCAGACATAAGACGAGTTGAACGGCTTGGGGTAGTCGGAGGAGCTGCTGAATGTCATCGTACCCACCTGGCGCAGTAGGGGTTCTCCCCTCGCGGCGAGGGCCATGGCCCTCCCACCGACACCGTACGTCAGAACCGCGCAGTCGTGGGGGACGGTGGGGTTGCGCCACACGTAGCCAGTGCTGCCAGCCCTGACGGTGTAGGGGGCCGTCGAGTGGATGAAGATCACGCGCTGGTAGTTCTGAATGTCGTCGGCAGAAACGTGCTGCTGCTCATCGATCAGCGGCACGACACCGATCCTGACGGAATTCAGCCTGGAGATGGCTTCCATAGCCTTCTGGACCCTCTGTTTGTGCGGAAGGCTGCAGACATTCACGCCGCCAGCAAGCTGGCAGTCGTAGATGTCGGTGCAGTCCCTGAACTCGTTCCTGAGACAGTCGCACACGGTTACGCTCTTCGGGTCCCAGTCCTCGGATGCGACACGCCTCGGCTGGTTGTTCTCGACCAGTGCGCCAGTGCTCTTGAAAAAGTAGCTCTGCCCTGCATTCGAGAAAACGCCGATGCAGGTGTGGCCGGAGACGGGGAGGTGCATGACGTTCCAGTCTCCCTTGCGGAAAATGGCCTTGTAGGCAGCGGCCATGCCCTCCGGAGTTATGTGCGTCAGCAGTCTGCCGCATTCACCGCCAATTGTGGAGAGAACGGCAGGTTTCCTGCAGGGAATGCTGGTGAGGGCTGCAATCTCAGCGAGCATGATATCCATGTTGTAGACGGCCTTGCCCGTGTCGGCCACAGCCGAGATATCGGGCATCCACGGAGCAGCCACGACAACCGCTATCCTGCTGTCGCCAGCTGCATGTTTGTCCTTCTTGCTGTCAGCAGCAGCAACAGCAGCAGTAGCAGAATCCTCGCAGAGAGTCTCGGTCATAGTGTTCATGCTGTCGTACATGCTGATCTGGGAGGCTGCAGCGGCAGTAACCATCGCGGCGCCCAGTCTCTCCCATCCGCATTCCCTGTTCACGAGAAAGGAGCACACGGCCGGAGGAAATTTGGACAGGGTGCTCTCGAAGTACTCTGAGATGCCTTGGGGCGTTCCCACGAACACATCAAAGTACTTGCCGCTGTATGCCATCTTGGCGCCGACGGCGGCGCACCTGCAATGCGTGGGCACCTGCCCAGCTCTCAGTTGAACAGAGTACAGGTCAACCCTCCCGCACTGCATCACTGAGAGCGCAGTCACATCCGGATCGTATTGCATTCTCTTTCGGCAGCAGAGCACAGAAAAGGAAGCGGCACTACTGTGCACGAGTTCTAAAATGAACTTGTGAGATGTGCCTCTGAAAGATCACGGGATTTGAAACGTCGAATTCCTGTACCTTTTTTTCTTATCTACCCACAGGATTGAGATAAAAGGGGGGGGGGACAGTAAATGCTGCGCTTTTTTGAGATAATCAGAGTTCTGAAAGTGCTGGTGTCATATTTTTGTGGACCTCCCTTTTCGAGAAAGAAAAAAGAGCTACTCGGTGAGCCTGCAGGCTGGCAGGGGAGGAGCCAGGTAGGACACGGCGGCAGCCTGGCAGGCGGTCCTCTGGTGAGAGCTCATGTCGAATGCGGTGGGGACGAACCCGGCAGACATCTGGGTGCTCGAATCTTGCTGGGAGATAGCGCCAGGCGTGATCACTGGGTTCGACAGGAACGGCACGAAGCAGAGACCCTTGTCGGACGTGATCCTCAGGTCGAGCGGCTGCTCCATATCCTCGTCCCAGAGGATGCTCCCAGGGGCGATATCACCGCCCACCCTGGGTTTGTTGCCCGAAGCGGCGCACCGAGAGTACACCGCGACGGAGGGCGGCATCTCGTACACGTTGCACACACCGTGGTTGATGTAGGGGTTGGCCCGTTCACCGTAATTCCTCGAGCTGGTTGGTGTCGCCATTTTGAAGAGTTGCTGTAACTCATTGCATGTATTTTTCTTTTCTGATGCGTCTGTCATCAATCAAAGAGGCAGAGAGACTCGAACTCTTGGGTGTCAGCCAGATGCTTCAGCATCTTGTCCATGGGTCTTTTGTCTGATTGAGTGCGTATATCGACGACATCCTTGTACTTCTCCACCAAATGGAGAATGTCGGGCGCCCACGTGTCACCCAGATTGATGTCTTCCCCCGTCTTGAGCACAATGTGTAGCGTATGGGAACACGGCATGTCCTCCGTGCAGCTGTCATTGATGATCATTCTAGCAACCAGGCCTGGCTGAAAATACTTCGCCTCTGGAGTCTGCGACGCGAACATGAAAGAAAGCTCGAAAGGCCCCTCTGGGCTGGGAGGAGGAGGAGGAGGAGGAGGAGAAATATTTATTTGGCATGTGCTGCGTAAGAGATTCATGAATCTTCATGCCACGTCATTCTGCCATCAAGTTGTCCAAGTTTTGGGTTCTATAAATAGATCTTCAAAAACTTTGAGCAGCAGCGCGTGAATAGTTTTGGATGAACTCACCTGGTGCTGCTGCTCAAACCTTTTCAGAACCCAGGGGACACCCTAAAACTTGGACAATTCATTGGCTAAATGACGTGGCATGAGATTTATGTATCTTGGTGCCACGTCATTCTGCCATCAAACTGTCCTAGTTTTGGAGTCTATAAATAGCACCACCAAACTTTGAGCAGCAGCACGTGAATAGTTTTGGTTGAACTCACCTGGTGCTGCTGCTCAAACCGTTTCAGGGGTCGAAGGGTCACCCCAAAACTTGGACAACTTGATGGCTAAATGACGTGGCAGTTATGGTGATATTTTTGAGATTTTAAAACCGTTTTGTTGTAAAATTTTAGTGTTCTGCAGAGATGACCAGCCAAAACGGCGGAGGATTCCTGCATTTCGAGTTCTCAGGGATAACCGTTCCGCTGCTGGAAACGGTGACTCGACCGGAAGTGCTCAAAACCCTGAAGGACCTTGTTATTTCGTTCAACAAAGAGAAGTCGCGCGCGTGGAATGACCCAAAGAGCCGAGCAGTAACGTACAGCGTACTGCACAAGCTCGTCTGCTGGCTGTATACGGATTATTCCGAGGAGTTCATCGTCATGCTCGTCACGTGCGCTGCAATCCCCCCCTGCCAACGACCTGCTCTAACATTTTTTACTTTCTGTGCAGTTCTGTTCTGACACTCCCGAAATCGGATGACCTCACCGTCCGAGTCGTCGACCATGGTGACTTTCTTGCTGTGGAGGCCACTTTCGATTGCCACAAGAACAAGTCGCCTCTGATGCTCTGCTACGCGGACAACCACTCCTACACGAACATTTCATTGTTTGCTGCAGAGACACACCCGAAAAATTGAATGAAGGTTGTTTTATGAGCTTATTCCAATCTCAGGCGCTCGATCATCATTTGCAGCAGAACGTGCGGGTCCGAAATGGATAGATAATGCTGCACCTCATAGCCGATCATCGCAACGTCTGAGTGATGAAATATTGGTGTGCAATTCAAAACCGAGTTGATTCGGCGTACCTCCTGGCACGGCAGCTGGATTTGTTCTTGTTGTGGAAATACGACCGAGTACGATTATCTCATCAAATGCGGACCGCGGCACATGCTAGTGAAATGGTATGAGCGAAAAATGAAAAGAGGTGATGCCGAGGGATGAGTGTACCACCGAATTGTATATAATATCGAAGTGATGGTCTGTCCTTTGCACAAAAGAAAAAAGAGCACCAGAGAGCGTGTCCTTGTTACTCGCACCGATAACATCGACGAAAAGGAACCGTTCGCCATTTGACTTAACAACACAAACTGTTCGAGCACGTTCGCGAGCCACAATTTCATACCACGGTGGTCCGTTTGATGTGATGACTGGTGTAAAAGGAGCAGAGGCTCCCTGACCCATTTTTTTCTTCTTCTTCTTTGTCCGCTGTACTGAAATGTCGATGGAGATCTTTTATGTCCTACTTGAGAAATGAAAATCCAAGAATTTTCTATCATTTCAGTTTGGACCTCTTGGATCGGACGATGGACTCTGGCTCGGGTGAAGAAGAAGTGGAGGAGGAAGAGGATGTGGAAGACTTGGGGGACTCTGCATCGTCGCTGCTTTCTTCACTCGCATCCGCACTGCTGTTGCCGGATGAATGAGTGCGCTTGTGCTTCGGGACAGCCGGACGGGACTTGGAAACCATCATCTGAATCGAATCGACCAGTGGGGGCATGATCCTGGACTGGGGGTTGTCGATCCACTCGTCATCGTCCTTCGAGCCGATCATGTAGGAGATGTTGCCGATCTCGGTCTCGTACGCGAACGTGATCGGCAGGTTCGGCCGCATGTAGATGATCAGCTGGGAAGAGATCTGCTTGTTCTTGGCGACCTTCTCCAGGAAAGTCATGGCGAAGCTCTCGCACACTGGCCAGACATCGCCCTGCTTGGGAACGTACTCGAAATGTGCGGGGCCCTGCCCCCTGTCGATCTCGTTCGAACTCTTGATGTTCTTGCCGTTCGCAACCAGCACCAGTCGCTGACCGTCGCAGCACACCCGCACATTTATGGCATCCGACGTGCGTAGGTCGGACATCATGTCGTGGAAGAGGGTGCTGGAGAGAATGATCTTGCCGTTGTAGACAAACTCATCAGGCCGGCCAGGGACATCCAGGAGGTGATCTGGAGGATCAGGGGTGACGACCTTCCAGTGCGATCGCTTTCCGTTTGCAGCATTCTGGCAGGAGATGATCATGCGGTCGGGCTCTGCCTCCCTGTCTATGGAGAAGCTGATGACATCGCTGAACGAGACCCTGTGCAGGCAGGTTGCCACCATCTTGGTATCGATGCAGAAGTCGATGCCAGTCTGGGGGCAGATGTACGAGCCGCCGCCATTTGCCCTGAGCATCTCTGCGGGGAGGACGTACTGCACGAGGGTGATCTGGGCCGTGTCATTGCCGCTGAGCCTCACGCCGTCCGGCCCAAAGCTCATGCGGGCCTCCTTGGCAAAGTCCTTGACAGACTCGTGGAACCCCGCGAGTGTGTCGGCCCTGTTTGTCTCCAGGCGAGCCACGATGTTTGGCTTCAGGTCATCCTGCGCTGCAGCTGTTGCCGCCACAACCTTTGGCGGAACTGTTGTTGCCACTGGCTCAGCCATTCGATGAATGCGGACAACGACTGCGCACTCGCACTTTTCTTCTCTCACTCTAAATAACAAGTGATTTTTCTGAAGGGGGGTGGACGTCACACCACAGTGGTAGTAGATTCGAACTTGCTTACCGCCAGAAAAAAGTCTCTGCGTATTTCAATTAGTATCAACATTTATCGGCACCACCATGTCTGCGGTGGCCGAACGAAAGAGGGAGAAGAAGGGAGGAAAGTCAGGGACGCGCAAGCAAGACGCTGCCACTACCCAGCGCGCAGTGCCGCCGGCAGCCGTTAAGCTGGAATATGCTTCAGCTGTGACCTCCGGAGAGTCCTCTTCGAAATGGGAGAGGCCGAAAAATGCACTCTGGACGACTTACTTCAAGGAGTTCCACCTGTTCTCCACCCAAGTCTTCGCTTCGGTGAACGATCCCGATGTCACCTCCTACAGGGACCGATTCTGCAAGAGGAACTTGGCCACCGCGGTGGCCGGAGTCGGCGAGATCGTGGACCAGAGCAAGTGGATCCTGTGCAACATGCTGCAGGAGACCATCTGCCTGCCCAGGAATTCCTACCAGAACTTCCAGACCGGACGCGTTCGGGCCATCTCGATGGCCACACTCGCGGGAATCAACCAGTTCTTCGGGTGGACGCGGTCTCCTGGTGGCACGTACGCGGAGACGATCCGGGTGCGTGATCCCAAGGCCGTGGTGTCGTTCATTACCAGGGTGCTTGCCGTGATGCAGTTGATGGACTCTGCGCCGCCCGAGGAGAAGGTCACAATCCTGAAAACCATCTACGACTGCTCGGTCCGCATCAGCGCCATATGGATCGCCTGGATGATTCTCACGGAAGAGCACCTCTCGTGGAGCACGACCCCCGATAGGAACCCGATGGGAACCGTCTTCGCCAAGATGTCATCGAGAGCCCCCCGCGTGGCGGAGAAGAACATCCTGTTCGATCGGCTGGACCAATTGAAGCCCACGTTCCTCGGATCGATCAGCGAACTACCCCTCGCGCTCGAAAGCCTGCTGCTTGAAGTCGAGCCCGATCTGCTCAAGGACTACCTGACGTACTACAACTCGATCGCGGGACACTGGTCGGACATCGGGAATGCCAAAGAACTGTTCAACCGTGCGCTCATGAGCGGGAAGCCCATGAGAACGAGGTACAAGCACATGCTGGTGGGCCTGATGTGCAGCGGCATTGTGGACGGTGCCATGATGGTGAACTTTAAGCAGAGCATCGGGCTGAACGACACGATCACGCCGCTGTGCAAGCAGTCGGCCATGATGATCTACCAGAACACCATCTGGGCGTACGGCGGAGACGAGACCTCGATGGGCGACGACCTGTTCGAAGTTTCTCCGCTGCTGCCAGCCGACCAGAAGGCCAGCGGGTACTGGTCTCTGTACGCGATGATCCCGTTCATCGAGCATGTCTCATCGGCCACTTCCGACAAGATACCGGAGGACGTGGCCTCTGAGATAGGGCGCAGCATCAACGCCAAGATCAACTCGGAGATCATCGGTTCCCCAGAGTCCAGGCTGATCTACCTCTGCGACCGGTCGATGGGAGAGAACCCTCCCCAGTCATTCAGCATGTTCCTCGCGACTCTTCCTGCCGACAGGAGCATCATGCAGAACTCGCAAGCCCTGTACGACTTCATCGTCGAGAAGGAAAACGGCAGTCACCAATTCGTCTCGGATTACGCGAAGCGCATGGCAGCCCATCCCGGATGTTTGACGTCTTTTGTGCGCGCCATGCTGTCTGCCTCCCTGACAGTGCAAGCGTCCCAAGCCCTGATGCAATTCGTGACTGCGTTCGATACCACGTGGGTGCAGCTCTACCACACGACTGCCAGTGCGGATTCTGCATTTTACGGGATAACGCCCGTTCACGCGAAGTCTGGAGATGTCGCGAATATCAAGATGACGCTCCAGATTATAGCGAAGGCCGCGGACCCCAACATGATGGCCATCCTCAGCACACTGTACACGAGCAAGAACCCGAACATCCACGTGCCCTCCGGCATGTCCTCTGACAAGAGCATGATCGCCGAGCTGGACACCTGCAAGCAGGACAAGTCAGTGGCCGAAAAGACGCTCGCTGACATCAAGCAGAAATTGGCACTACTGGAAACGGCAAAGACTGATCTGGAGAAGCAGATCTTTACCGATCCCAAGAGCGCCAAGTCGGGATCGTACGCTGATGACCCTGTCAAGGCCATCGACGAGATGTCTACCCAGATCGCCGCGTACAAGGATGCCATTCGGTCCATAAACGAGAGGAACAGGGCCAACCTGGAGATGGGATCGAAGCTCAGGACGTGGCTCAGGATAGTGGACGAAAATGACGTAAAGCACACCGAGGACGATGTGAAAGCAGTTTACACTGCGAGCGAAAAGCTCCTCATTGCATCGAACGCCCTGGAATCCACTCCGCAGCCTAACATTCCAGTTCTGCGCGACATAACGAGTCGCATCGACTCTGCTACGGCTGCAACAGCCAAGATGGGTTCCGAGTACGGACGTTGCCTGAGTGATTCGAAGAGACTCGGCAAGGCCAACAAGGAATTGGATACTCAGCGTTCCGAATGCGAGAAGACCAGGCTGGAGCAGACTAAAATGGTGGAGGATCTTGCAGCAGAAGTTGCGAAAGAGCGCAAGGAGCACAGCGACATCAAGCAGATCAGCGACAAGTGCCAGGAGGATCTCGCTGCTGTCTCGAAGCAGAGCGAGCAGCAGGCCTCGGCTGTTGCAGCAGCGCTCGCAGAAACCAATGTAGTGAAGCAGGGCCTGACAGCCTGCCAGGGTGCGGTTACAACAAGAGAGGGAGAGATCGGCCGACTCAACCAGAGGATAAAGGACCTGGAGCAGACCTCCAATGAGCTGGATGCGAAGCGCCAGAGCCTGCAGAAGGAGTTCGACACACAGACTTACGTTATCAAGGGCAAGGACGCCAAGATAACAGAGCAGGAGGCAAAGATCAAGAGCCTCGAGGCGGACCTATCTACCGAGAAGAACTCTGTGGTATCTGCCGTGAGCGCCAGGGCCGCGCACGAGTCCAAGGCCGTCGGTCTGCAGAGCCAGTTGGACGCTGTCACCGCCAACATGACGCAGAGCACAGAGACGATCAACAGGCTGCAGAACGAGCTTTTCGATCAGCAGAGCATGTACGGCAAGGTTCAGAACGACCTCCGCATCAAGACCGAAGAATGTGACAGAATTGCCAAGCGGCTCAACGAGCTCGAGCAGAAGATGGCAGAATCCATCAAGGACATGGCCAAGCTGAACATGGAGAAGCAGGCGGCGGAACTGGCCATCAAGCAGGTGGGCACGAAGGACGAGGTCGACGCGACGCTGCAGAAGATGAGAGACGAGACCAAGAAGCAGATCGAGACGATCTCGCAGGAGCACAGCGCTCAGATCGCCAGCATCAACAGCAAGTGCGAGGCGACCACCAAGGAGCTGGACGAGAAGAACAAGCAGCTCGAGAAGCGCATCAGCGAGATGGATGTGGAGAACAGCAGGCTGGACGCCAGGATCAAGGTTCTCGAATCGGACAAGGCCAAGCTGGAGTCTCAGCTGCAGGAGTCCGAGAAGAAGCTCGGTGAGACTACAGCCAGGGCAAACGAGTTCGAGGCCACCATCAAGATGGCCGAGACCGATGTTGCCATTGCCAAGGAACGCTCAGAGGCCAACGAGCTGAAGATCATGGAGAGTTTCGGCAAGTATTCGCAGGCTAACATCGAGCTTGAAGCCACCAAGTCTGAGCTGGAGTCGACAAAACAGCAGCTTGAGCGGACCAAGCAGGATCTCTCGGCTGCTATCGCCGCTGCCCGTGTTGTTGCTTCTGCTCCTCCTCCTCCTGCACCAGATGAGGAAGAGGAGCAAGTACAGGTCGCCGAACCCAAGCCGATACTTGGAGGAGCAACTGCTGCTCCTGCTCCTGAAGTGGTCTCCGCACCTCCTGCATCACCGCGGGTTCCTTCGACATTCTTCTTCGACACTTTCACCGATGCGGTATCGAGAACGCTCAGCTCTGATGTTCGTGTCCCTGAGGGGATGATCACCATGCCGAGGGGCCCCGGAGAGGTCGCCAGCATGGCTCTCGGCAGTGCATGCGAGACCGACAGGGAGAAACATGCTCCCGGGTGCCTGGTGCCCATCGGGACCATCTGCGCCACTCCCGAGCAGGTGATGACAGCGCAGTGCGACTACTCCACCGTGCCGCTGCCTTCTGATCTCGGGAACGTGGACCCGAGGTTCGCTGCGATGGACATCGGTTCCAAGATCAAGTCACTGCTGAACAAGGCTTCCGGAATAGTGTCAGAGCTGCGAACGAACGTTGCCACATACCAGCACGGCATCGTGGTCGGCCGTCACTTCTCACCGCTGCTGCCGATACAAGGTGTGATGGATCCTGCACTGGGAGATGTGGCTCTCCAGATCGAGAGACCTTACATCTACTCTGCCGGGAACCGCAACCTGTACCTGCTCATGGCCGCCAAGGATCCCGCCATCTCGGACTCGGTCAGGGACATCTTCATGTCGATCTTCTACCCTGCCTATCCCGCGCAGAGGTCTCTGGGCGGTCTGAAGAGGGTGCAGGATGCGGCATTCCAGGGCGCATCGGTGGTCCAGGACGGTCCAGTGAACATTCTGTTCAACTTCCCCGCCAAGGACACGCCCTTCTCGATCACCCAGCTGCTCTGCGCTTCGATGTACGCTGCAATGCCCGGGAACATGCCTGTTGCAGAGTTTTCTGCAGCTCGCGGGTTCTACGTCACGCCTGGTGTGGCAAGCATCGACATGGAGGGGTTCAGGTCGCAGGTCATCGACAAGGCGGAGGAAGCGAAGGTGCTGTTCAGGAACGCGGTCATCCTCTACTCCAGCGTGCCGCGTGACGTGACCCGCGCGGCCTCTGCCATATCGGGCACATCTCCTGGCGTTCCTTCAGGCGCGTTCTCTTACATGTCTCCTGCAGACTTCTCTGCCCTGGAAGCTGCGATGGCCCTGATTCCCCAGTCCAGCATCAACAAGGGTGCCCTGGACGAGTGGGATCACTACGTTGCTATGGAGATCCTTATCAACCATTCGTTCGAGAGCGCTCCGGTGACAACACAGACACCCACCGAGGATTACATGGAGGGAATCGTGCGTCGGGTGGCCAGCATCGTGAAATTCCAAGAAAACTCATGAAGAAGGCAAAAATTACATAAATATTAGCGACGCTATTTCTTCATGTCGTGATGGTCTTTTGCTGTTGCTGTTGCGGCGCTTGAATGGGCTCCTTCCGACTTCTTCTTGTTCCCAAAGTAGTCTCCCAATCTCTTCGTGGCCAGCTTGGTGAATATCTTGAACCCCTCCTTCTGCCTGCTGGCGATCAGCTCCGGTATTGTCATCGTGAGGCTCTCGTACGACTCCTTGTGGTAGATCATCTTGGTTGAAGAGGCCGCGATCAGCGACTGCATGACCACCTGAGCAACCAGGCTCTCCTTGTAGATGACCAGGGGAGGAGCCAGAAAGTTCACGTTGACGTTCTTGGATGCGAACTCCCTGAACTGCTCGATGGTTATTCCGGTGGGACCTCTGAACATCTGCAGCGATTCCCTGGGCGGAGCGGCCGTGATCACGTAGTTGCTTCCCGTCTTGGGATCGCTGTATCCAGCATCATAGGCCAGCTTCGTGATCAGGTCGCACACCCTGTGGGTGTTGGCAAACCTGCACCCGCACATGGCCCACGCCTTAGCGCATGACGGTCCGCAGAACACGCCCGTGATGGTGTACGTCCCAGCATTGTAGAAGACCGGACAGGGGAATGGTCGCGTGTCGAACCCGTGCAGGCACCACCAGCATTTCAGGTCCGTCTTCAGCGGCCAGCCGTGCTCGAAGCACTCGATGCTGACTGAAAAGGACTCCTCGTCCAGTACCTTTCCGCCAGCCGCGTTGGATCGGATCTCCCCAGTGTAAGATTTTCTCGCAGCATCGATGTACTTGTCCGGTGGCACATTCCGGGCAGATGCCATCGATTTGACGTCCCCGTTGTACAGCAGATCAAATGTCTCTGCGGAATCGCAGGCAGAGTCCATGCCGAACGACCAGCGCTTGTCAATCTCTGTCGGAGCGACGACCACGATCGGCAGGCCATACTTGTTGTACCTAGTCGCTGCACCCTTCATCCTGATGCGCCCCTTGGGGAAGGTCTTGCGGGCAAGTGATCTTCGGATGTCCCTGGAATCGACTGGACGTTGAGTGCGTGCCTGTCCGCGGTGAGCGAAAACGGCATCGGTGTCCTCCATCTGCGCTTTTTCCCTCGTCATTTACTCTTGGGGGGTGTGGACCCTCTCTCCCAGGTGGATGCGACTCTCGAAAGGTCCTCCCGGATTGCTAAATGTTGAAATAGGGTAAAATCGGACGGATGGGGGGGCGGTACCAAATCTGGCCACTGTGAGGTGCAGAGAGAAAAAGAAAATTAAAAACCCAGGTGGTTGTTGTTTGTTGCACTGACCAGAGAGACTGCCATTTTTGTTGACAAGAGTGCAAATAACCAGATGATGGACGTCTCGCTCATTGCCGATTTCGGGAGATGCGTTTTCGAGTCGATGGCCGACCGCATCTCTGCCAGCACAATCAGTCTGTGCGGTGCATGGATAAGGGAGAGTCCAGAAAGCCCAAAGATCGATGTCACCGATCAGTTCGCCAGGATACTCGCATCTGATGGAGGCAACATCATGCTTGATGCTGCGGCCATCACGCCAGACATGCTCCTCGGTGACAAGACTGACCCTGGAGCGCCGGCCGCGCACCGACGCTGGTGGAATTTCTGGAGCAAGAGACCCGAATGCGGTGGTGCAGGCAGGTCCGCTGTCGGCTCCTCCATTCCGTGCTGGCTGATGATCAAGTTCGGCATAAGGGGAGGCGCCAAGTACATTGTGTGCTACAATATACCGGAAGAGCCAGTGACTTTCCCGCCAAAGCTGCCCAGCACCACTGAAATGACTCCTCTGAGTCAGCAGATACTCTCGTGTTCTCTCGTTCTGACGAAAGATGAGCAGCATCTTTCCCAGCCTGATCCGGAGAAAGAGCAAGAGCAGCAGCAGCAACAACAACCTAAAGCTCCTGCTGCCACTGCAGAACAAGAGGAGCAACAGGATGCAGTCTCAGAGGAAGAGGAGGAGGAGGAAGAAGAAGAACAGACTGTAGCGGACATGAGCGATGCTCTGGCAATGTACGCAGGACCAGACTGCCTGTTCTTCGGCCGACGCATTTTCGATGTCCGGCTGGCCATGGCGGATTATTTCGACACGATGCCAAGGGCCGATATGAGAGATGCTTTGTGGAAAATGATCTCAGCGACTCCCGGATGCCATTCTCACGTCTCGATTTGCAAGGGCGATGGGAGCCAGACCTGCCTTGACAGCTCCTGGCAGATTCTGACGTCGCCCACCCGTCCATCGCAAATCTAGACAAAAAATATAATCATACAACAGTATCACAATCACTTTTTCAATACAGCGGGCGTGCGCAAGAGTATCTTCCGCCACAAAAAAAGTACCAGGGTATTTTTGACAAGGCACATCTGAAAAATGGTTCGTTCACCGGCAAAGCGTCCCTCGACCATCAACTTCGGCTGCGGCTCCTGCGGATCATCGTCATCGGGCAAGCTCTTCGGCTGCGGCAGTTGCACCTCCTCGCCCTCCCGGAAGTTGTTCGGGCAGTCTTCAGAGGGCAGTCTCTCCAGGAAGAAGAACATCGCCCCCCGTTCCATGTCTTCGGCCATGTCCAGCGTCAACGATGATCTGTATGACAGCAACGGCCTGAGCGCGTTCATCCTCGGCCGACTTGGCCTGCCGAACCCGCACTTTGTGCACGGCCTTCTCCAGCGCAAGAAGAAGGTCCGCCGGAGCAAGAAGTCTGCGACTGGCAAGAAGAAGGCCAAGAAGGCTCAGGCCGGCAAGGCCAAGCATTGAGCAGGGGGTCAGCACCAACAACAACACACGTCCATCCTTCATTAAATATGAAGATCATCAATAGCTCAAAATTCATTGTGGGGGTCTTCCATACAAGCGAAGTCGTCGTTGTGGTGAAAGGAATAAATGAGACCAAGCACGTAATAGTGAAAGGAGAGCACACATGTCTCTGAATTTGGGATACTGGCCGCAAGGATCGGTCCCAGCCGCTGGGTTCTGCACTGGGTATCGCCATGGTGTCGACGCTGCTGGCAAGATCGACATGACAGACCTCTACACCGCTGACCAGAAGAGAGCTCCTGGCAGGTTCTCCAACATCGGCAAGAAACTCTACTGTGCAGACGCTGCATTCGGGTACGACCAGTTCGCGAGGGCCGCCCTGGAGTCGTACAGGGAGTCGTACCAGCCGATCCCTACAGCGTCTGTGAATGAGTTCGGTGCATTCTTCAGCAAGAAGAACTACGACAAGCTTCTCAAACTCGTAACTGAGGCGAGTGGTGGCTTTTCCCCTGGGCAGGAAGAGCTTTTCGAGGCCATGATGACGGCCTACAACCTCAGGCCACCGAGGTCCGACCCCACCGACGAGCGCAGGAGCGAGTTCACACCGGAAGTGACCACTTCTTACGTCGATGAGGTCAACTCGATCGTGCTGGACAGACTTCCCGAAGAGGTCAAGCAGGCCAACAAGCTCTGGGATTTCTACGCCAAGAACAGGAACGGACCCAGTGAACTCGAGGATCACTGGTCCGTTGACACGCGCTCGAGGCTCACGAGCGATCTGCAATCGCCCTTGGTGTTCATGCCAGATGATTGATGAAAACTGAAAAGGATTGACAAAACGAATGTTTTCTTCGAAAATGAGTGTTGTTGGTATTCTTTTGAAGTTCACGGGCTCGCTGGAGTGGTTTCTGCCGCAGAGTCGACATCAGGGAGTTCGGGGTAGAGTAGAGGCTTCGGCTTCGGAACGGCAACGTGCTTCAATGGCCTGAGACTCGCAAAAAATCCAGACTTGGGCTTTGCCTCTTCCTCTTCCTCGGCTGCGGGTGCAGGAGGAGCCGAGGGGGCAGGTGCAGCAGGAGCAGGCTCGGGAGGAGGAGCTGAGGGGGCAAATGATCCAGGCGCTGTCCCAGTAGCGGGCTCAGGAGGAGCTGAAGGTGCGAATGATCCAGGTACCGTAACGTCAGCGGGAACAGGAGCAGCAGCAGTCGAGACTATGGCTGGCGGAGGTCCAGAACTGGCTGGAATGATAGAGATCGGTGCGAGCGCCGGAGTCTTGCTCGTATCGATTTCTGGAGCGCTTGCAGCAGCAGCAGCGGGTCCTTCTGGTGCGGATGGTAGGATGGCTGGTGCAGGGGATGTCATGACTCCGGTCGACGTCGAAGGTACTGATGCAGCGGGGGCCACCTTAGGTGCAGCGAGTATTGTCGCTGGCGCGGGTTCGGCAGGCGGAGCAGAGGGCATCCTTATGTCCGAAGCATCGAAAGACCTCGTGAAACCGTAAGTCTCCCTGTATACGGTCAGCGGCACGCCGTGGTTCCTCAGCAGCGTCTCGATCGTCATCATGTCGCACCCTGGCATGAGGTCGGTAAACCCGAGATCGCGCAGCGTGTAAGTCCTGAGCTTCTTGAGGAACTCGTCCTGGCGCTTGCTGGTGATCACCCAGACGGGGTAAGGCATCCTGATGTGGTTCGAGAGCGACGAGAGCGGGCCAGGGACATTCACCATAGACTCCACCGTGCTGAACATGAGCCCCATGATGGCCGAAGCCGCATTCCTGACCGTTGAGTCCATGTCTCCCTTCACAGACCACGCCAGACCGACGTTCACTGGAACAGTGTCCAGCCCGTACCCGGTCACGAGCACGTTGCGGTCCATGTTGGCGATCCTCGTGAGTCTCGCTCCCCGCAGCACAAGGCACCTCTTGCTCAGGGTGTTAGAGGCCGGATCCGTCTTGGCCATGTGCTCGATGGCAACTGCGTGCTCTGCGATCACAGAGTCGAGGAGATAAGCCGACCATCTGCCAGGCTGCAGAGTGGTCTCGCTGGTGATTGTGTCGTACAGCGGGTTCAGGTAGCTGTAAACCTCCTGGCGAGTCTTGGCAGTCACCAGAGGGGTAATATCGCTCGCGTCTCCGAACTTGACGATGGTGGTCTCGCAGTCCGCGACCCTGCCGTACTCGTCCGATGTGAAAGCAACGAACCCGGAAGTGATGCCTCCCTCGATGGCCACGGCGATCTCCTTGGTGGACAGCGGCGGAGCACCCCCGCCATTCCCGAACTTCCACTGGGTCTGCATGTCGCTCATCGCGAGCACCAGGGGATTCAGGGCGGTCGGGGACTCGGTGATGATCGGATCGGACTCTTCGAAGACAGAGGCCGCCGGGAACTTGGGGAACGCCGTGGGGAGAGAGCCGTATGGAACGTTGAACAGATCGAGAACCCGGCTGGTGGCGCCGTCATCCGACCAGCTGGATGACTTCCTGTCCTGCGGAGTCTTGTACTTCAGGTAGGCGAGGTTGTGCATGTCGAACTCCCGGTTGAACTGTTCCGTGGCAAGCTCCACCAGAGCACGATCGAACAGCCCCATCTTGTCAGGAGCAGGAACTGGCGGCAGAGCAGCAGCGACCGGGGCAGTATCAGCAGCGGCGAGTTTCTCAGCCGCAGCCAGAACCGCTTCGTAGCCATCGCTCTTCATAACGCACCCCAGACTCTTGGCCGCATCCGGTATGTCCTCGGCGGTGAATTCTCCCTGGCCGACATCACCGTGGCACGGCTTGTTCTGGTACAGGGGAAGGAGTATGGGCGCCCTGGACCACTCCTTGAGATCGCACACGTGCGCGGTGGTCTTTCCTGCAGCCATGATGCTCAGGAGAGCCTTGATGAATTCGGGATCGTTCGTGGGGTCGATGATCACGGAACTTCCCAGGGCGGTGGCCACCTTGATGGCGGTCATGTGGGTGTTGGCGCGTTCCTCAGAGTAGCTCGCTCCAGGTGGGGTCTTGGTGACGATGTAGATGTCCAGCATGCTGTTGATCGCGTTGTAGTTGTGCCAGTCGTCGGAAACAGTGTGCTCCTTGCTCCTGTCCGACTGCATGGCATCGGGCATCACATCCAGGTAAGCCGCGACTCCGGACTGGATTGCCGGAGCGAAAGCGGGATCGACCCTGTACCTCTCCAGCCGCGTGGCCTGCGCATTGGCGGTCATGGCGTACACAGCAGGAGCTCCCCAGCGAGCACCGTCGGTCTCGTTCGCCTTGGAAGTCTTGCCCCCCTTGCGGTTGATGTAGCGCAGGTTCACGAGGGACTCCAGGTACTTCTCCATGTTGGCGTACATGGCCATCTGGGTCATCTTCACATCGGGGCCGGCCGACAGCTGCAGTACCTTGCTGTCCATGCAAGAGTCACTGGGAATGAACCCGTTCGCATCATCGCACTCGACAATCACACCAACATTCAAGCCAGGCAGCGACTTGAGCATGGAGGAGATCATCACAGGCATTGGAGGAGCCTTCTGATCGACAGTCCAGGTGTACACGTTGTGCTGGATGGCCTCGAACGTGCCAGGTCCCCAGCCTCCGCCCATGCCGGACAGGATGTTGTCCGCAGCAGCAGCGGCATTCTCGCCTGAAGGCAGAACAGCGTACTTGCTCACGGCAGGAGTGTTCGTGATGATGCTCCCGTACCTCAGGGTGGTCACCTCGGCAGCCTCGTTCGTCAGTCCGCGGAGCTTGTTGATGTGCTTCAGCCTCTCGTTGCTGTCGGAGAGCCCGGTGTGGGTGTAGGCCCGCTTGATGTAGCCAGGGGTCTTGAGAGCAATCTTGGCCACCTGGCCGACCCCTCCGATGGCCCAGGAAAGAGGCCTGCCAGCCATGAGTATGCCAGAGTAGGAAAGAACCCTCCTGGCGATGGACTCTCGGTCGGGCTTGGTCGCCCCTCCTGGAACCACCAGGGATTCCTCATCGTCGGCAGGCACGATGTCGTCGATCGCATCATCCTCGGCCTCCTGCTCATCGTCGCTCAGTTTTCCCGTCGACTCGAGGTTGTTTTCCAGCCTGTTGTCGACCGAGTCCACGAGGCGGCCGCCGAGCATGGAGAACCTCGAGAAGAGAGATCCAACCGCGGAAGTGATCGCCCTGACTCCCCTGGAGCTCCTCACAGCGGCCAGCCTGTCCTGGAAATACTTGACCTTGCGCTTCATCCTCTCGGCGGTGCGCTTCTTCCGGTCAGTCATGCCAGCGGTCACGGTGGACACCTTGTCGGCAGCCTGCTGCATGCTGCTGATCATGCCGTTGACATTAGCATACACCTCTCCGGACACCTCCCTGGACATCGCCCTTCCCATCCTGATGGCGATCCAGGCCTTGATCTGCATCTCCTGCGCCTGCGAGAGCAGGTTCTGCATCTGGCCGATGCCGGCGAGCTGCCCCTCGTAGAACTTCTTGTCTGCTTCCTTGATGCTGTTGCTCTTGGACATGTCGGCAATCTTCTTCTCCGCAGCACTGATGTCCTCCTTGAGACTGGTAGCATCCTCGGGGAGCCTGCGGGTGCTCTTCCAGGCCATCTCGGTGTGCACCTGGCTCTTCACCGTGTTGATCACGCTCTTGAGGATGCGGCTCCTCTTGACCTTGATGGTGGGGGGAGCTGGCACAGACGAAGTGCTGGCAGGAGTGGTGTTGTACTTGTCCAGCATGGGCGCCAGCGCAGCCATCATTTTCGCATCCTGGTCACCGTAGAGCACGATGTTTATGCTCATCCCCTTCGCCTCTTCGGTATAGCCCAGGGTGAACGCGTGGATCGCATTGAACATCTGAGTGCAGATGATCTCGGGATCGTTGGCGAACACCCCGCCGCCGATGAGCGTTAGGAACACAACCTTGGAACCGGCCTTCGCAGCAAAGATCAGGGTGTTGAGGTAGGCCGAGAACTGGCAGACTATCTGCCACTTTCGCAGCAGAGACTCCTGCACCTTCTGGCTCACTCCCCTGGTCGGATCCATGTCGATCGTGGCGCAGAACACCTGGTTGACGATGTTGGGGGACTGCAGCCTGAAGTACCCGGACGATTTGTTGAACCCGTGGGTAACCTCGCAGCGGTACACGCCGACGGAAGCCATGCCGATCCTGTCCTCCCAGTTCGTGTCCGGAGCGGTGAAGAGACTGCTGTTGTAATCGACCTCGCCCCCTCCAGACACCGATGTGGGCTTGTCTGCGGAATTCACGCCAAGCCATCCACCAGCTGTCACCCTCACTCCGGCCTTGTAGAGGTCGCTGGGCTCGTAGATCATCATGCCAGGATAGATCTTGTACTTGTCATCATCGTGATCCTTCGTGGGGTAGCCTCCGCCCCACCTGTACATGCGGTAGATCGATGCGGGAGTAGCCCCCAGCGCAGCCATGGGTCCCTGCGACTTGTCGTTCTGGTACTCTGCGAGAGGAACGTCCTGGGGGTACACATCGTTCTTGTACTGCTCGAGGGAGTTGAAGTTCGATGCGACCTGGAAAGTGGCGCCCGCAAAGGCGGGATCGGCCTGCAGGTTCCAGATATTGGCGTTGTCCAGTCCGTGGATGAGATGCACCCTCGGCCTGATGCTCACAGGGGGATACCACCTCGGCTCCTTGAGGTAGGAACGGAACATCGCGACATTCGGAGGCAGAATCCTCACGTGGGTTCCCACCCTGGCGTAGAACTTCGAGTCGCTGGACCCCTCGTTGCAGAGGAGAAGGTCCACCGACTTGGTGTCGTAGCCCCTAGTGCCCACCGTCTTCTCCTGGTGCACTGTCAGGGCCCATTTGCCCTTGAGAGCGTTGATGGTTGTGGCGGGATCTCCCTTCGTCTCGTTGAACCCCATGATGTCCTTGAAGGTGTTCCCGTCATCGGGATCGCTCAGCGGGATCGGGTTTCCCGCGAGGGAGATCCTCTTCGGGTCAGCACCTTCGGTGGGATCAAAGTCGACATTCAAACTCCCAATCTGGGAAGAGAACAGAGGGTCGACGACAGCTGCTGCTGCTGCGCTCTTGCTTGTTGCCGCTGCCGCCGCATCCCGACTCATGGCCATTCCCTGACCGATGCTCGCAGCAGCGCAGATCTTCTTGTAGACCCTGATGTGCTTCTTGTTGTACTCGATGCCAGCCGCGGTGGGTATCTCTATGTCCGCCTGCACCGATGTCGGGGGCAGGTAGGACGAGTCGCACCAGTTCTTCATTCCCGGAGCGACCTCCGTGGGAATGTAGACCCTGTAGTAGTTGCTCCAGGCGATGATCTTGATCGAATCCGTCGGAAGCTTCAGCACATACCCTCCCGTGGCCGGGTTCTTCTGCCAGTGCGACGGGCTGGTCAGGATGCTGATGACAGCAGGGGTCGACAGCACCGAGACGGGGTAAGACTGGGCAAACTCATCGTTGTAAATGCCGTAGGCTTCGATCAGCCTGCGGAAAAGAGGCTCGATCGGCCTTATCGAGCTCGGGTCGGCCGAGATCACCTCGCGGCGCATTCTCAGGTACAGGTGCAGAAAGTCCAGGCCGAACAACTTCATGAGCTCGTCCTGGGTCTCTTTCTGCCACATGACCGTCTTGACGCCGAGGTCCGTGCGGTAGCCGTAGACCGCCTCGTCCGCATCGATTCCCAGCATGCTGGCTGGCATCTTCCCGACGACGGTGTAGAGATCGCCATCGGTTGTGTCAAAGTTCGCATCGTACTTGAACACACCCTGCATGATGTCCTTGGTGTTGGCCACGACCTGCTGGCACTGTGATTCATTCAGGCCAGGGAAGGCCCTCTGCACCGATGCCAAGAATGCTCCATCAGCAATCACAGCCACTCCTCCAGAAGAAGAGGAAGTGTCGACCGTTGCAGTAACAGAGGCAGAGCCACCGACTGAAACAGGAACGGTTATGGTCGTGGGACCACGGGTTGGGTCGCTCGAATCGATCGTGACAGTCGCCGTTATGCTTCCAGAAGAGGCAGCTGGTGCTGAGGGGGGTGCTGCCGCTGCTTTTGCGGGTGCTGAAATAGCAATACCAGCATCCGTTGGGGGCAAGACAGGATAAAGAGCACTTTTTGGCGGAGGTGCGGCTGCTGCTGCTGCGCCTGAAGTTGTTGGTGCTGGTGCTGGTGTCGGTGCCGTTCCTGTAGAGGAAGGCATTGTCGGAACTGCTGCTGCTGCTGAAACAGGAGCAGGAGCAGGAGAAGTCGGCTGCAGTGGAGTCAGCCTCAGAGAGAGCAGCGGGTCAATCTCGTATGCGGCTGTTGCCAGATGCCATCCTCCCATGCTCTGCAGTGCGGAAACGGCCTCTGGCGGCATCTTGATGTCGTAGTCATCGTAGGTGTTGTACGAACTGCCAGAGGCAGCGGGAGTGCTGTAGCCATCGATGCTCTCGAACTGGTCCACCCTGTCGATCATCTCGTGGTCAGAGCAGAACCGCATGCCTTCCATCGCCGGCGATGTGCAGCAGTACCCCTCTCCAGACTTGTAGCTGCATGACATCTTAACGCTCTTCTTGCTCCTCGGTGATGGCGACCGAGAATGAGAGCGGGAACGAGAACGACCTGGCGACCTTAGCTTCTGACGCCTCGATGGTTCCCGGGATCTCCTGGAGATCGACAGGTCTCTCAGCGGCAGTAGTCGACGCCCTTTGCTGTTCCTGCTCGAGCTGAACATCTTTGTGTATGTATGTCTTCTCTTCTCCCGCCTTTCTGTCTGACTTTCTTATCTTTCGTGCGAACGAAAAACAAGAAATGACTGCGGGACTCTGATGCACAAATGCCCAGATCTTTTTTAGTTGCCAGAAAAAGAAAAAAAGCAAAACCCTAAATCAACAATCGCCCCAAAAAAAGGCACAGCAAACCTTTTTTCATCCAGAAAATGTCATCGAACCTGATCGCCGGACTCGCCATCGGTGTGGGAGCCGTGGCCCTGGGCGGAGCAGCCATCTACGCGTTCACCAAGCAGGGTAAATCGGTGACCAAGATCTATCCCACCGAGAGGACCACAGTGCTCGCCGCTCCCCGCTACACTTACGATCCCTTCAGCGGCATGCGCCACAAGTGGAATGGCATTCCCTGGACCCGCAGGGTGAGCGTGAATTCGGCCTACCACTTCCCTCACCCTCGCGAGAGTTTCGTCCACCGCTCGCCGTACCGCCATTGAAAAAGGAGTAGACGGAGAGTGTTAAGAGCGTAATAGAATTCATTGTTCATTTGGTTGAAGATACTCTCTGCCAGCAAGTTGTCCAAGTTTTGGAGTGTCCCTTGGGGCTCTGAAACGATTTGAGCAGCAGCACCAGGTGTTGTCAAACCAAAACTAATCACGTGCTGCTGCTCAAAGTTTTTTGGAGCTATTTATAGGTCTCAAAACTAGGACAATTCGTTGGCAGAATGACGTATCAAAGATCCATGAATCTTCATGCCACGTCACTTGCCAGCAAGTTGTCCAAGTTTTAGGGTGTCCCTTGGGGCTCTGAAACGGTTTGAGCAGCAGCACCAGATGAGTTCATCCAAAACTAATCACGTGCTGCTGCTCAAAGTTTGAGAAAGCCATTTTACAGATCCAAAAACTTGGACAGTTCGTTGGCAGAATGACGTGGCACTAAAGATTTGTGAATCTCCTGACACGTCACTTTGCCATCGAATTGTCCAAGTTTTGGAGTGTCCCTTCGACCCCTGAAACGGTTTGAGCAGCAGCACCAGGTGAAGTCAAACCAAAACTATTCACGTGCTGCTGCTCAAAGTTTGAGATGGTCTATTTATAGACTCCAAAACTTGGACAGCTTGCTGGCAGAGATATTTCGAAAACGAATCTGTTGGCAAGAGAGAGAAAGGAAACAACACTCTGCAGTGGAGCAAGATTAAGACTGTATTGATCGATCATTCTTTCTTTCAACACAACTCTCCCGCTCCGAGATGATACATAAATCTCATACCGTCCTCTCAGTGATCCAAAAGAGCTAGGGCAAAGGAGGAACAGAGTTCTCCCTCATCCGCGCGTGCAAAGAGACATCGTTTAAGCGGCGAACTTCAGTCCAGCCATGCCAACGGTGACCTTCATCACGTTCTTGTTGCGAGCGTAGATGCGGATCTGGCCGTCCCAGGCCTGGTTCAGGGCGCCCTGGACAACAGGCGGGTAGGTCACGCGGAGCTGGGCGTTGTCCATGCGGGACATGTTGACGGAGCCGTTGTGCAGGAGCTCCTCGGGCTTCAGACCGAAGGCGTAGCTGTAGACCCAGCGGTCATCGAACGGCAGGCGAGAGTGGCTCTGGTAGGCCTGCACCAGGCGGTAGTAGACCGCAGGGTGCTCGATGGTGCGCTGGTGGTTGTTGATGAAGATCTGGGCCGTCAGGAACGGGTCGTAGCTGACGCGCCCAACGTTCAGCGTAGTCTGGCCCTGGGGGTAGATGGGAACACCCGACCAGTCGAACTGGCCGCCGTCACCCGTAGTGGAACTCGGTGTCACGGCTGCATCACGCTGGCAGACCCACAGGATCTCCATGCAGGGGTGGTTGTAGCGGATCGAGTGGTTGGCCTGAGCGGTGCCCGCGCGGACGGCCTCAGCGCCCAGGAACTGCCACTGGTCGATGATGTACTCGCTCTTCGCGTTGGCGAAGGCCGCACGCTCCGGGCGGTCCAGGTACACGAAGTTGCAGAGGAAGTGCATCTCGTTCACATCGGTGGGCATGGTGATGTGGGAGGTGGTGGCCGAGGTGACGGTCAGCGCCGAGGCAGGGGCGGTCTGCAGCGTGATCTCGACGTCGTGCCAGTAGAGGGCGACCATCGGGAGGGCCTGCTCCGTGAAGCGGTTGAACCAGAAACGGGTAGGGACGTACAGGATCTGGGGCGCCATGGCCGCCTGGATGCGCTCCTCGACGCTGTCGTAGCGACCGGTCATCTCGGAGAGCAGGCGATCGGACGGGGCGGCAACGGCCTCCCAGATCTCCTGGGTCTCACCGTACTGGTCATCCATGTCGTGCGCACCGATGTTGCAGGTGATCTGCTGGATGAGGGCGTTGCCGACAGCATCGACGTAGCAGCCCCAGTTCGGGGTGGTCGTTCCGGGCAGCTGCAGGATGGTGCCAGTGGAGGTCGCATCGGTGTAGGTGACCTGCGGGAGCTCGACGTAGAGATACATCGAGTAGAGCAGATCGCCGCTGCGGCTGATCTTGGCCTGGATCTTCTGGCGGCCCATTCCGGCGGTGTTGTTGAACGGGATCTCAACCTCGGCGACGGCGAAGTTGGTGTGGCGAGGGTAGGTGGTCTTCCAGAAGGTCATGTCGTTGGGGGACATGAGGTACGTGTCCTGGAGACCACGGCAAGCGAGCTGAGCCTGAGCACCGACCGACATTTGTCAAGGATAGAAGGTAGGGGAGGTTTTTGAAAACCACACCGACTTTACTCCTGTCTTGGAGAGTTGTACCCATCCGCGACATTTTTTTCGTCCAGTGCGCGAAGGAGGAGAGAGAGAGAGAGAGAGACGCATCGGCAGCAACGTAGCATTTTTCAACAGGGAGGCACATGAGCGTCATAAATGGTTTGGTATTGTGCTTTTCTTTCTGCGGAAGATGGGCTGTTACCGGGTCCACTCTCACTGCTTCCTGGTGGAGAACAGCACGGCCACCATGCCGATCGTGATGGCACCAGAGCACACGGCAGACACTACGCTCGCTGGGTAAGCGGGCTGCTTCCTGGACTTGGAAGCCGCAACAGATGCAGAGATCGCTGCTGCCAGACTCACGATGGCAACGGCAGAAGTCGTGTAGACCATAGCCTTGTTCGGCATTTTCCTTTTTCCTAATTTAGCGGTTGATTGTACAGAGTCTATTTTATTGACCGGTTTCGGTTCAGGTGTCATGGTGACATTCCCGAAGCACACGTTCTGTAGGTGAGGTAGACCATGTCACCGCTGACGCAGACTACGTTGTTGAAACCATCGGGGAAGTGCTTCTCCTTCTTGAGATCGCTCTCCCAACTTGAAACCTCTGCCGGAACATGCACCCAGTAGCGCACGCCCATATCCGAATGCTGATTCTCGTGCAGTTTCATGCGATCGAAGGCAATGAATCCCTCAGGCAGCCCGTACATCCGGGCGAAGTTGCGATTGATGCGCGCAAGCTCCTGGTCCATCTTTTTACTTTAATCACTGTATGACCTCCCCTATTTTTCAATAACAACAACGGCAACGTGTTTTTGTTTACAACCGAGAGAGTATCATTAATTGGCCGACATGTCTCTGATTTTGGCATAGCGTCTCATCATTTTCTCTGCCAGATCTGGTCTGTGGAGCTTGGTTTTGATGTCTTCGGCAGTGTCCATGATCGTCATGAATAAACTCTCGGTCTGCGATTCTTCAATCGAACTGTCGCCAAGTACTATGCGATCATCATTGAGCAACAATTCGAGTATTCTTGCATCCTCCAGGTAGATAGCATCAAGCCAAACAAGATTCCACGGAGTTATTCTTCGAGTGAACTCTGCGTTCTTCACAGTCATGCAGATTGGGTACTTGCATGTATGCTCGCAAACAGTTGTGGTTTGTCCTATTTTGGCCAAGAACGCATTGAACACATCAATGGTCCTGGGAGAGGCGTTTGTTATGCCAACCGCAGAATTCTTCAGCACTGCAGTCCGGACGAATTCGTCTAATTCACCAGACCTTTTCATTCGCCATGCCGTTTCTAGGATAACTGCCAGAACATTAGGAGCATCTCTTCGTAATGTGTCGTGAATAATTTTCGTAGTCCCGCCAGGAGAGTGCAACAATAATGGCAGTAATTCTCTTAGGCATTTATCTACAACATCGGTGTGCGTACTTCTGTCGAATACACAATACAATCGCGTTGTCATGTTTCTGACGGCTAGGGTAAGCGCACCAGCGCCGCGTAAATAGTCTATCAGTTGCATGTAATTGTCGTACGTAAACAGTGATCCTGCAAGAATAAACCGAAAGAGATGCTTTGAAGCCACCATGACCTTCGTGACCCGATCCATATCGGCACCAGCAGCAATCAGCCTATCGACGGGATCAAATCCGTCGAAGCTTGAAATCACATTGAAAGTTGCATTGGCGCTTAAGGTTCCAATGAGCCGTAGCAAACGCGGAACGAGACAGCAGACTCGGTCATTCATTTCAGCGCAGGCCACAAGCTTGGATACACGCTTGGTCCATTGAAAGTTGCATCGCATGCAATAATCACGCAGATATGCTTCGACAGAATAGATCGGGTGGTCTTCATCAAAAACCGCATCTTCCATGTACTGTACGGCTCGCTCGGCGATCGCACACATGCCATGCCTCATGCTATACTTGGCCAAAGTGAAAAAAAGGTGTATCAGCCAATCATTAGTTGCGATTAGGTTGCGATCAGATGCGCAAAGTCCAATCTTTCCTGCCATGAAGACTTGAACGCAAGCGCAAGGTTTATCCGTGTCTCTGAAGCTACGACATCCATAAGTAACTGCCACAATTCTGTCGCGCGTGCACATTGCATCGATTTCGGCCATTGTCAGGTGGCACTTGTTGCAGCTGGCGTGTTTCAAGCAGTTGGCAGCATGAGTCCATGGGTCCTCGAATAGTTTTTCCAAGCTGCAGCCAAGCGACATAATACGGTACACACGCCAATTGGAAATTGAATCGCAGCGGCTGTTGCCCAATACATCGATCAGTACGGATGGTGTGTAGAATTCGGGATTGCAACTGAGATGCAGAAAATGACCATCCCTCACGAGTCCGAGGACACTTCTACCGAGTAATTGGTCTCTCACATAAGGCCTGGCGCCAGTTCCCCTTGCGTAACTGCGAAAGTAGTCGCGCATATACCTGCATGTCTGCATCAGACGCGCTTTGTCTGTATCGTCAAGCATGTCAAGCATGACCATTTCAAAGGTCGAACCGTCCAGAGACTGCAGCAGCGGTGAGTTTTCCATTCGCTTCTTGCTGGTTTTTGAATGTACCACGTCACCCCCCCGCAGACTGGGATTTCTATTTACGATGCGATATTTGCTTTCAACCCAACCGCGAACATCATTTCCTATTCACATCCGTGAGTAAAGCAAGCCCAGCAAGATGGCAACGCAGGAGGTACGCGACAACTTTGTCTCGGTCACGACAGGCTGGCGGATCGACATCAAGAACGGCAAGAGCTACGGCATCTGCTGGGCCAAGTTCTCGCCGCCGCACGAGAACCTGTCCATCACCAAGGGGTTCCCCCTGACGAACCCCTCCCGCGTGAGATGCGCCATCTACGCGCTCACGATGGGGCTGGAGATTGTTGTGACGGCCCCAGAGCTCGAGGGTCTGCAGGCCATCCTGATCACGCCTTCCAAGATCGTCTACGAGACATTCTGCAAGAGTCCCGGGATCGACAATGCGGCCAAGTGGGTGAACACCTCCACCGGAGGCAAGACCAACATGTTCGGCTACTCCAAGAGCTACGTGGGCCTCATGCTTGACATGATCGACGCGCTGGAGAAAGAAGCGGGGGAGATCGTCCTGCTGGAGGATGACCCGGAGGTTGCCAAGTCCAACATTTTCATGAGACGCATGGTCAACCTGGACACGCTCCCGGACGACGAGATGCCATCGGCCCCCAAGGTGGGCGACACGCCGGCCGAGCAGAAGAGTTCGGCGGAGAAGACTGTCGAGGCTCGCATGGGGGAGATCAAGACCCGCAACACCATCCTCAAGGAGCTCGAGCAGGTCTCGCAGGACACCAGGCCCAGCAGGCCCCGGCGCAAGTTCACCCGCAAGGAAATGCAGGCTGCGTCTCTCTCGTACTTTGAGCAGAAGATCGCGAGCGATGCCAAGAACAAGAAGAAGAAGGAGGAGGCCGCGGCCACTGCTTCTGTGCCTCCCGCTTCTCTCGTACCTCCTGCTCAGCCCAAGCCTGTCGCTCCCGAGATGGTTGACCTCTTTAAGAGCACCATGAAAGTGGCCGAGGCCAAGCCGGATGACTGCTGGGCTCACGCGGCCGAGCTTGCCATGAAATGAAGAATGGACAAATTTTTCGCACATGCGCACCGCCCAAACATCAAACAGCAGCAGCAGCAGCGACCAAAGAAAAATAACACATTGAAGAATAATAGCAGTAGTCAGCGTGACCAACTTGATAGCACCCGAAAATGGAAGACGGAGCAAAGGCACCCGAGCCGCTCTTTGGAGCGCCGGCAGATGATGAGAAGACGCTCGAGGAGATCATCGCCGCTGGTCCCCTGCAGGGAGCAGGAGGAGCTGCTGTTCTTCCCCTTCCCCTACCGCTTCCGACCATGTCACAAACGGTGGAGGAGCCGACACTGCCTCCGATGCAGGATCCCACCCCGAAAGCGAAGTCGGAAGACATGAGCAAGCGTCTCGAGTTCCTCCTTGCGATGTTCAAGACCCGCAACATCGATCTGGTCCAGGAGAACAACGCCCTCAGGTTGGAGAACGAGCAGCTCAGGCAGCAGGCGGCCATGAAGGATGGCGGGGGCTCCATTCTCGCCGATATTCTGGGTGCCGTTGCCGCAGATTCCGCTGAAGAGGAGAAGCCGCAGAAGAAGGGGGGCATATTCTCCAGGAGGTCTGGTCGCGGACGCGGCAAGACTCCCAGGAGACAGAAGGCTCTCGAATTCCTCTCTGAGCTCGACAACCTGCCCCGACTCCCCGAATTCAAGGTCCAGACAGCCGAGGACGGTGCTGATTCTGCCCCTACCGCGAGTTCGGGAGGTAGCAGCAGCAGCAAGCCTGAATTGCCTGATGACATCGTTCCCTGCATATACATGCAGTAATCGCACCAAGTGGTAAAAAAATCAATAAGATATCGCTTGGAAATCGAATTCATTACCGAACAACCATAAAAACTCTAAGAAGCAATGGTCCGCACTGCTGCTAAAGTTCAGGTTGACTGGGGGATGGTGGCCAAGGAGGTCGAGGAGGCCGAGCGGGACATCATCCTGAAACTCATCCTCATCAGAGACAGGGAGGACCAAGTCCGAGATGATGCGAGCGCGGAGAAAGAGTTCGCTGATCGCATTAAGGCATCCAACTCCAGGATCAACGACGCCATGTACTCCTACTCGATCGCTGCACGCAGGGAGGCGATCGATGCTGGCGTTGCTGAGAGGCGCAGGATGAGGCCCAGGAGGGATGATGGCGATGATTGCGGCGAGAGAATGCACGCGCGCAGGTAGAAATAAACAATTCGTTTTCCCCATTCTGTCTATTTCTCCGGCTGGTGGAGGGAGGATGAAGTTGTTCATTCTTCAGTAGAATCCGTATCCCTGCTTCTTCAGGGCCTCCTTGATGTCCTCGGCGGTGATGGTCTTGCGACGGGAGTACTCGGCCATGATGATGGCATCGTTCAGCACGCGGTCGAGGAACCTGGTGATGACCTTGCGGGCCATGTCGTAGTAGTCGGCCGAGACGCGGTTGCAGGAGGTGCCGCTGGTGGCGATGCGGCGGAGGTTGGAGGCCCCGAGATCCAGCATGTCGTCGTTGGTGATGCCAGCGACAGCGCCCTCATCGCTGTCGTGCTTGAGGGCCTCTCCACTGTGGACGCTGATGCACATGTTGTTGGCAAGCCAGAGATCGGCGGCGGAGATGCTCTCGCGCTTGGCGTGGGAGGCAGCCAAGAAGGCGTTGGAGCACATCGAGCGCATGTACTGCTCGGTGGCCAGCTGCAGGTCTGTCATGGCATCGCCGTGGAACCTGACATCCACCTTGTGCTGGGCAGCGATCGTGCGGACGAGGCGGCCGAAGCCAGTCTTGCGGAGAATGAACTCGCTGCTCTTCTGCTTCTTGCGGGCATCCTTGAGGGCGGCGATCTTCTGCTGGCCGGCCGCCTTCCTGCCCTTGTCGACACCGAACTTGGAGACGCTGGGGGAGTAGTGGCGGCGCTCCTGCTGCTGCTTCTTGGGCTTCCTGATCATGGGCGACGGCTTGTACCTGGGGCTCTCGTGATCGGCAATGGCATCAAGAAACTTGCCAACGGCAGAGGTGTGGCTCCGGCCCCTGCTCACGGGCGAAGGCGACCTGCTGGACGACCGGGAGCTGAATGGCGACCCCTCCGAGTCGTCGTCATCGGACGAGAATGAAAGACTGCGGTGCTCCCTCGGCATTTTTTAGGTTTTCTTGCTTACTGCAAAAGACTGAGTTAAGTTTCTGAAACAGATTTCCAGAGATTTCACCTCTCCGACCAAACAACCAGGGCCTTCTGCTAACGGCGAAGCTGTCAAATTTTTAATATCTTGCTTGGCGCGAGAAATTTCACCTCCCAGCACTACTTTTCGTCCATGGCAGCGTCGCACCATTCCATCTCCTTTGCCAGCTTGGCCTTCTCCTCCTCGGTAAAGTCGCACTTGATGCCGAAGATCTTGCGGATCTCGTCCGGGGTGCGCCCGTGGATCAGCATGGCGATCGCTGTTGCGGCAGAGTCCGTCAGGTTCACGATGTCCAGGTAGTCCGATGCCTTCATGATGTTCAGCAGGGTCGGGACCGGAACGTTGAAGAACTCCTTCTTCCAGGCATCGTCCACATTCCCTGCCACGACCTGGCTGCAGAATGTGTGCACCCTCTCCAGCACGTCGATGTTGACGGTGGGGACAGGGACTCTCGGAATGTTCTTATCGTCGCTGCCGCCTTCCGCCGTGATCAGAATGTCCTCCAGCATGTTCTTGATGGTCACGGACTGCGAGTACTCGGCCTTGGTGAACTTGACCTCGGACGCACCGTCGCTAGCAACGAGGTAGATGCTGGTGTTGGCGTCCGACTCCTCCTTCTGGGGGGCTGCTGCTGCTGCTGATGTCGTTGACTCTGCCATTTGGGTGTGTATACTGGACCTTTCTCTTTGAAAGAAGAAAAAAGATTAATGAATTTAGTGCGCAGTGGCTCCCTTCCGATATCTATTCGTAGGTTTATGTCTCTCTGTTTCCCCTATGGGACCTTCTGCTTATAAGGTTTTTTCAGGTCTATGACGCACATAGTCTGCTAATAATAGCCCTATGGCGAAAAGCTATAAATAGCCCAACTTTAAAAAAAGATTTCAGTTTTAAATATCTATGCCAACGAATTGTCCAAGTTTTTTGATCTGTAAAATAGCTCTCCAAAACTTTTGAGCAGCAGCACGTGATTAGTTTTGGTTGAACATCACCTGGTGCTGCTGCTCAAACCGTTTCAGGGGTCGAAGGGACACCCCAAAACTTGGACAATTCGATGTCAAAGTGACGTGTAAGAGATTTATGGATCTAGTGCCACGTCATTATGCCAACGAGTTGTCCAAGTTTTTGGATCTGTAAAATAGCCCTCCGAAACTTTGAGCAGCAGCACGTGAAAAGTTTTGGATGAACTCACCTGGTGCTGCTGCTCAAACCTTTTCAGAACCCCAAAGGACACCCCAAAACTTGGACAATTCGATGGCAAAGTGACGTGTAAGAGATTCATGGATCTTGGTGCCACGTCATTCTGCCAACGAACTGTCCAAGTTTTGGGTTTTATAAATAGCTCTCAAAAACTTTTGAGCAGCAGCACGTGAATAGTTTTGGTTGAACTTCACCTGGTGCTGCTGCTCAAACCGTTTGGGGTCCCGAAGGGACACCCCAAAACTTGGACAATTCGATGGCAAAGTGACGTCATGCGGGTACCTGGGTGGGATATTTTGCAGCATGAAAGGAAAAGGAGGAGATGCTTAGGTGGGGAGGGGGGAAGCAGCATCCGTGAATGGAGGTGATATTATGCAAAATCAACGGTCATTCTTCAGAGAAAAGTAAAAAAAATAGAACAGCTAGAGCGCTCTGGATGGCTGTGAGTCGCTGTTCCGTCAGAGAGGCATTCGATCTACCAATCGATGCTGACCCGATGTACAATTCACCGCCATCGTGGGCTTTCGACAAGACTGCTGAAGACAGCATTGCGTTGGCCATACTGGAGGATAACCTCGGAGAACTCAAGTCCATCCACACACATGCCGTCAACATGAGATTGGGCATGCCTTCGATGTGCACGAGACCCATTCTGGAGGTGACACACTCTGGGAAATGCATTGCCGCGATGCCTGGCCTAGTGTCACCGAGAGACACGATGCCCATTCTGATCTGCGCGTCTATGCATGGCAAGTTTTCTACGTTCAAAATGGTCGCTCAGTTCGGGTGGTTCGACATCGACTGCCTGATGCAGTTCTTCAGCCACGGCTCTACTACCGCCGAGCATGTGAAAGCTGTTCTCGAGTACAGCGAGAAAGCTCGGATCATATGCAACGACACGAAATCAACGATCGCTGGCAAAATCACCGAATCCCTCAATGTGTGGGCCGCCAACAAGTCCGGAGGCTGTTCCATGGTCGAGGTGCTGGTGAAAACAGTGCCCAATTCTGCCAAGAGGTTCTGCAAGAGCATCGATTCGGTCGAGAAGCTCAAGCGCATCGAGGCTAACTACTGCAGCCACTGCAGAGAGCTACTCGGGTGCGGCGGCGATTGGAGGAACATGACTCTTGACTGCGCGATTGATGTTATGAATGCCAATCTCATCGGCACGTACCAGTGCGACAACACTACGGCAGCTGCTTTTACGCACTTGACAAATCGGATGCTGGCCACCAAGTTGGCTCAGGCAATAGAGACCAGGAATGACCACCTGCTTGAGATCGCCAGGAGCCTCAAGGGAAAGCCTGCATGGAATACCGACTTTGCCGATTATGAAGAAAGGAACGAGTCCCAGCTCTGGCTGGACACCAAACCTGGCACATTCAAGATCAACATCTACAGCGTCATCACGTCCATTACCAGCTCGGGCACGATCGACGGGCCAGACAGGTATGTTTCACTGGCGAGACGTCGTCGCAGGGAGAAAGTGCGCGTGTACAAGAACAAGATCATGAAGGACAGATCGTCTGTCAAGGCAAATGAGAGGCCCATCTACGACTTGATAAGAAAGAATAGCATGGGCGGAAAGGACTACTACAACGTCCAGGACCTGGCTGTCGCGATCGTCCATGGGCTTGACAGGCTGGATTTGACCATTGGCTTCACCGAGATGGTGGTCGCTAACGTTCTAATCGACGCTGCCATCATGGCGTGCGAGCTCTGTCCAGGCCGCGTGCATTTCTCGTACGAGGACTTTTACAAGTACATCAATAAGGCACCCCAGGTTGTCAAGCTGGTGTCACCGCAGTGGCTTCTCAACACGCCAGAGGGAGATGACGAGCCCTGCATCACCAAAATCATCCGGAACGGCATACTTCCTCTCAGTTCCGCCAAGTGGCTGTGCCAGAACAGGAAGACGGTTCTCGTGTTGATGTCGAGCGACGTGCTCTCTGGGCCGGAGCGGGTAGCTGTAAAGCTCAAGAAGGAAGGAGTCGGTGACGATGATGACGGCAATCCGCCCGTCGGGAGACTGGCGCGGTACATCAACCAGAGTATTCCCGCAGTAGTAGCAGCAGCAGAGCAGGATGACCACGACGGTTCCGAAGGAGATGACGATGATGATGATGATGATGATGAGAGCGGTGAGCTCGGGCTGGCGCTATTCGACGAGCCTGAGGCAGAAGGCAGGGACGACACGCAGAAGTACGAAGTTCGCGTCGTGGTGTGCAAGGGAAACATCTACATGAAGAGGATGGTGAGGAACGAGATTGCCGCGATCCTGATGGCAGGTGCTTTTGATCCGCAATCATCGATGTACGGTGCTACAGTGACTGACATCAAGAGGATCCTCATGGCCTCGATGAAGCCTATAAACGAGTGAAGAAGAAAGAAGAGCTCCGAGTTCACCACCACCATAAAAATCAAGACAGTACAGACACAACGATAAACACAAACAGTGTTCGGTTTGGTCAAAATGGAGTCCTGCAGGCACATGTGCGATTTCCTCTGGAGGAGGGGGGCTAGCAAGGAGGATTACGAGGCATGCCAGAGGGAATGCCGCAGGAATGCCGGCGGCCGACTCGGTGGGACTTCTTCTTCCTTCACCGGAATGGTGGGAGGCACGACCGACAAGATAATGGATGCTGCCAACAAGCACAAGAAGGCCATCGTAATCACCGTCGGAGGCGTCGGGATCGTGTGCCTGGGAGCTGGTATCTATCTCTGGCACAAGCACCACTGAAGATCTTTTTCGCCGCATCCCTTCTCCTCCCTTTTTTTCCATCCACCGGACGAAACAGTAAAAAATATAGCAAATCAGATCATCATTCACTAAAAAAACTTGCCAGAGTGATAAATAGAATCACACCTGCCTGAAAAAATGGTCAAGCGAATCGGAACCTACGACAAGGACCTGCCGGTCGAGCAGCGCCCCATCCGCAACCCCGAGACCAGGAGGATCATCGAGCCCGGAGCCGCGACCTGGGCCAAGTACTGCCAGCTGGCAAGCACTCCGAGGGCGTTCAAGGCCATGCTCATCGACGAGTACGGCCACAGCAGGAAGGATGCCAGGGCGATCGTGAAGCAGTGGCAGTACATCGCTGGTCTCCGTGACGACATTCCCGAGGACCCCGCGCTGCCGGTTGCCAGGGCGCCCTGCGATCCCGACAAGGTTGCCTATGGCAGTCGCTCCAAGAGCCGCAAGACCAAGAGCAAGAAGACAACGAAGATCTCTCACGTCTCGGTCCGTAAGGGTCTGTCCAACGTCTCCAAGAAGAAGAAGCAGCAGCAGCAGAGGAAGAAGAAGGTTGCGGCGCTGAAGTTCCACGAGTTTGATGATGACAGCGACCTCATCTTCCCTGAGGATGAAGAGGAAGAGGAGGAGAGGGTTGTCGAGTCCAAGCCGAAGGTCTCTGCTTCACAGAAGAGCAAGAGTAAGAGCCGTCGGAGTGTCCGCAGTGGGGTCCGTCGCCACCACCACAGGGTTTACACTCGGCGCTATTCGCTGTTCTGAGCGCCTTTTTTCTCCCCTCCAGCAACAACAATGGACATTTTCATGCTCTGAATAAAAGAAGAGAATTTGGTTCATTTTATTGGTTGGGTAAAGACTTCTTCTCTTTAAGAAGAAGCCATGTGCTCGATCGAATGGATCGCAGCATCAAAGGCCTGCGGGCTGGTGTTCGTGAGACCGGTGGGGGTGGGCTGCCAGTTGGGGAAGTAAGTCTTGATGAAAGCGTCCGGGGTGGTGAAGACTTCGAACTTGGTAGACACGCTCTCCTTCCACTTCAGCCTCTTGATGTCGGCCACAGCGGAATTGCTGGGGTTGATGATGATCACCCGCCTGGGCTCCAGCTGCTCGATGAACTCTGGTGTCACCTTGGCGGTGGTTCCGTCGAGCACCAGGATGGAGCCCTCTGTGCGAGCGACAATATCATCCTCCTTGTCCGTTGGGAGGAAGGCATCGCCCTCCAGCTCGTCCTTGGACACCAACCCCTCATCGACGCCCATCTCGTACCTGCTGCGGAAGAGGGCGACAGCGAGGCGGCCCTTGTTACCCCTGGTGGTCGGGTTGGGCTGGTACAGGAACCCTTCGGGGTTCTGCCAGGTGAAGATGTTGCCGTGGATCGGCCAGGTCTTTTCCGGATCGCAACCAGCAGCGAACTCCAGCCCGTCGATGTTCACCGTTATCAGATCCTGCACGATGCCCTGGCGAAGCAGGTCGGCTGCCAGAAGATGCATGGTTGTCGGGGACTTCTTGGCCATCTTGGTGGCCATGTAGGCCCAGACCTCCTCGAGCACCTTGGGCATCGTGAGAAGCACGGCCTTCGAGAGCACGTACTGGTACTGGGTCAGGGCCAGGCACTCGTACTGGGAAGGATCCGAATCATCCGTCAGCAGGGCCTGGGCCAGATCTCCCTTTACGGGCCGGGCATAATCGGAGCTGCCACCAAAGCGCGGGTCGTTGAAGTAGTACTTGCGCCAGGCATTCTGCGCAACCTGCACCAGCTCGTCGACTCCCCTGCCGAGGCCGCGGAAAGTCGGAATACCAGCATCGTGGGAGGTTCCAGCACCGAAATAGAACGTGAACTTGTTGCTGCCGATCACGTGCTGCGAAGCAGAGAGCACCTCAGGCTCCGCGTACTTGAAGGCTGCAACTGCCTCCCTGGCTCTCTTCCAGGACTTGTCCTCGGCCTCATCCACCATGCCCTTGGCATGCTGGGCGTGCATATTCTCGCGGAGCACGTCCGCTTCCTGCTTGTACTTCTCGGCCAGCTCCCTGAGTTCCTCTCGCTCAGTCTCACACGCGGTGAGCTTCAGGGCGTAAGGTATGCCCTTGCTCTTGCTCCTGCTGGTGCTTACCCTGCGCTCCTTGGAGCTCGGAGTCTTGGGGTTGGAGAGAGATCTCTTCAGCGAGAACTTCGGGGCATCCTTGGAGAGGGTTTTCCCCACAGAGAACTTCGGGATGTTCTTCGAATGCGAGAGGGGGCCGACAGCCCTGAACGGGTTTTCCTCCTCCTTCTTCTTCTTCTTCTTGGAAAGCGAGGCGGCCTTCGCAGGCGAGAGCTTCTTGGCAGGAGCGGGAGCTGCTGCTGCTGCTGCTACGACCTTCTTCTTCCTCTTCTCCTCGTGTTCGTGATGGTGGTGGTGCTTCTCCTTCTCTTCAACCACAACCTTACCACCGCTCCACTGTTCCGCAAGCTTATCAGCAGCCTTCTTGCTGTAGTTGTACTTGGTTCGCAGCATCTTGGCGAAAGCAGCGGGATCCTTGGCAGCCTTTTCCTTCAAGGCAATGTGCGCCTTGCTCTTGGGATTCACACACCTGGAGGTGGCTGGGTTGCGGATCTCACCATCGATGGGGCATTCAGCTAGACCTTTTCCCGGCATTGTGAGATTGTGCTGGTTTGGATGATTCCAACACTTTATCTGTTTTCTTGAACGATGCCGGAGGAAAAGGGAAGAGAACTTTAACAACACGATCCCTTTATTTTTTGAGCAAGATAACATTTTCTAGTTCCATTCGATGATGGCATTGGAGCGAACGACAGTGTCCGTAGCTGGTGGGGGTAGTCTAGCGGTGAACAGCAGCCCCCTCTGTTTTGCGATAACCTTGGTGAACTCCTTCACCCTGTACTCCGCGGTCGTGCCCATCCGGTGCACTATGAACTGCCCATTCACGACTCGGTCACTGCATGATTTCTTGTCCATGAAGTCCGAGTTGAACGAAGTGGGAGTGAACAGGGCAATATTGTTGTTCCTGGTGCACTCCATCGCGTTTCTCTGCAGCAGAACATCCAAAGCGCTCTGCTCGTGGTACTTCTCCTTGTGGAAACGCTTGCTGGGATCGCCTTCACTCCACAGCAACTCCAGAAACTCCCTCGTCCATGCCGTGTTGTGCGCGAGCATGGTTCCGGTGTTCACGTTCTTGGCTATGCAGCTGTTGCAGCACAGAGACAGGTTCGCCTTCCAATCGCTGGCAGCCGCTATCTGCTCGATCATGCACCTTATCTCGCCGAAATAGGCATCACAATCCATCCAGAACACCCATTCCGGCGGAGGAGTCGTTTTTGCAGCATCCGCCTCGCGGAGGGACCCGTCCATCACCTTGAGCATCCACCTGATCTTGTCCCACGTTATGTGCCTACCATCAGAACATGGTCTCTTGTCCGTCTTGACCAGGATGAACCTGTAGCCGTACATATCGGCATAATCTTTCGCGAGCAAGGCCGCCAGATCGCCGTAGCTCGAAATATTCGGCGTGTAGCACATGAGTATTGCGAGACTGCGTCCCATGCGTCTGTCGCCGACCTTCTCCATCGGGGCGAGCGAGTTCCTGGGGGGCTGGGGTGACACCAGAGGTCCACCGAGCTGGAACCTTCTGTAGAGGTAATGCCCTTTGGTGCACGCCAGTGCGCCGAGGCCGATGGCAAGAGTGCCGCCAATGACAGCGTCCATTGCACCTTGTTCGTTTCGGAATATTTAAAAGAATGAAAATATATTTCAGGCCAATTACCTGTGCGCATTTCTTTGGGTATTAATCTCTCAGAGAGTGTCTGGCAGGCAGTTCTGCTGTGGCTGCTGAATCTGCACCACAAGCAGCCGAGCTCTCTTCTCTCTCTGTGAGAGCTTGTCCATCTCTCCATCGGTATCTCTGTCCTCCTCAGCTTCGAGCCTCCTCTTGTGCTGCAACTTCCGAGCGTCCGGGTTCGGAATACCCTGTCTGAAAGCCTGGCTGATGAACCTGGGAGACATCTGCACGATGATCTTGTCGGCGGGGATGGGCACGATCGGCTCTTGCAGGGGGCTGGCCGCCAGCCTGTCCTTCTCCAACTCGCCGTTCGCCTGCGTTGGGATGCGAAGCTTGCGGAACTCCCTGGCCAGATCAACCACGCTCTTCCAGGTTCCTGGCTCCTTACCGTACATGTCTCCCCTCCTCGCCCTGATGTACGTGCAGGCTGTCTTTATCAGCCGCATCGCGGGAACCATGAGGGGGACGTGCGTCACCCTCCACATGCAGACCTCCTTCCATTCCTTCCACAGCACCGGCAGCGCCAGTGCTATGTACCTGTGCTCTCTCTGAACCTCCAGGATGTCGAGCTTCTCGGGCCTCTTCAGCTTCTTCTTGGGAGTCTCGTACTCGGGTTTGTACTGCACGAACATGCAGGTCTCGAGGCCAGCGATCTCCATGTACATCTGCACCTGCCCCTTGTAGTGCTCCGGGAGGAAGTGCGTTATTGCCCTCTTTATGGGGCATTTGACCTCGACCAGCACTCCCCTTCCATCGGGCATGATGGCCAGTGCATCGAAATGACCGCCCAGCCACTCGTAGTGCGGGTGCCTGATGAACCCCACAAAGTACAGGGTGGCTCCGGTCCTCTCCGCGAATTTCTGGAGGGCGACAGGCTCGTACTTCTTGCCGTGCAGAGTCCCCTCAGAGTCCGGGTACCTGATGCCGAGGATCTTGTCCCAGAAGGCATCCCTCGGTGATTTGAAGCGGCTCTCGTTGCAGAATGCCGAGATCTCGCTCCCAGTGAAACACTTGCCGCGGGCGGTCTGGTTGAGCTCTCCGCATGCATAGGGCCTTCCCGCCAGCTGGTACAGCTCCAAGACGTGCAGCGCGCTCGGGCTGAGTTTTCCGGAAGACATGGCAGCGGCTGGCGGAACTGGATTGGCTGGAAAGACTGGCGTTGCTACGTCTGCTGCTGCTTCTGCCATTCTATTCCTATCTCTTGCGATAAATAATGGCGACAGTACACTGATTTTTTACGCTCACTCTAATCGCGATCAAAAAGCATGTCCGGTCTGTGACGTCATTCTGCCATCGAATTGTCCAAGTTTTGGAGTGTCCCTTCAGGACCCAAACGGTTTGAGCAGCAGCACCAAGTGAAGTCAAACCAAAACTAATCACGTGCTGCTGCTCAAAGTTTTTTGAGAGCTATTTATAGACCCCAAAACTTGGACAGTTCATTGTCACACAATTGTCTATGTAAAGATACTTGAATCTCTACGCCACGTCATTCTGCCATCAAGTTGTCCAAGTTTTGGAGTGTCCCTTCGGTCTTGAAACGGTTTGAGCAGCAGCACCAAGTGAGTTCAACCAAAACTAATCACGTGCTGCTGCTTAAAAGTTTTGAGAGCTATTTATAGACCCCAAAACTAGGACAGTTCGTTGGCAGAATGACGTGGCACAAAAGATCCATAAATCTCTTACACGTCACTTTGCCATCGAATTGTCCAAGTTTTGGGGTGTCGGTTCGGGACCCCAAACGGTTTGAGCAGCAGCACCAGGTGAAGTCAAACCAAAACTAATCACGTGCTGCTGCTCAAAGTTTGAGATGGTCTATTTATAAAACCCAAAACTTGGACAGTTCGCTGGCAGAGATATTTCAAAAGTGAATCCCGCATGCACACGGACTAACGGTGTAAGGAAAAATAAATACTACCAGCGGTAGCAACAACAAAAATGTCTGCTGCATGCGGCAGGACAACAACGGTCTACCAAGACGACTCGGAAGTGAAGTGCGACAAGTGCGGTGCCATGGAGGTGGCTGGCAAGACCGCCATATGCAAGCAGTGCGGTGATGTTTTCTGTCTCGCGTGCACGCTCTCGTCTGGCACGATCGAGGAGTACACGGACGACTACACCTGCGAGCACTGCATGTCACTCGAGCCAGCGAAACACAACATGTTCAGTTGATCTATTTTTAGCAGCATAAATGCTATTTATAGCTTTCTGCCTATGTCTATTTTTAGCAGACTATGTGCGTCATAGACCTGAAAAAACCTTATAAGCAGACGGTGGCTTCCGTTTTACGCAGGTTTGACAGACAAGCTGCTAGTGCACGAGACACACATAAGATGCAGAGTGAGATGGACTGTGCCGCCAAGATACAGGAGGAGTGCGCCGCGCTGGATGCGGTGCTCAACAAGTACACGGTGGTGATCGGCTGGAGGCCTCCGGTGGAGTACGTCCGCAAGATGATCGGGTCGGCCGAGAAGCTGAACACGATGACAGAGGCCGAACTCACGCGCGCGGTGCTCGACGTGCTCTCTTCCCCGGACTTCACAAGGGAGAAGGTCAGGATATGGGAGAGGACGCAGCTACCACCGCCAATGACTCTGAAGGCAAAGGACAAGATCGTCCATTTGATGAACGCGGCGGTGCCCTGCTCGGACGATCTCGACGTGTGCCTGCGATCGATGCTCTCTTCTTTTGTGGCGGACAAGAGCGATTCCCTGGCTGCTGTCTCGAGAGCTTCGGAGATGTCCGCGAGGAGGCTGGTCGGAGCTCTACAGCGCGCAATCGTGACAGGGAGGTCCCAGAATTCGATCGCGAAGCTGCAGGAGGCTGCTCGGACGGCGATGATCGCTCAAAGGGACTACGGGTGGATCGAATGCACGCTATGCCGCGGGTACTTTGTCCCCAAGAACACGGGTTCCTTCACGCTGAACTGCGACCATCATTTCTGCAAGAAATGTATGGTAAGTTTCCTGACGGAAACATCTCAAACGGAACCGATCAGGTGTCCGGGATGCGCCCGTGTCTCGGGAGGAGCCGCAGTTCCGGATGCCAGCAGTAATAAGTGCTGCTGCTGCTGCTCATCCGCAGTTCCGCCAGCCGCCCTCAGCCTGGTCGATCCGTTCCTGGTGAACAGAGCATTCATGGAGAGCAAGTGCCATGAACTCTCCGAGAAGGAGCGTATCGCTCTGATGCGCCTCTGGGCGAATTCTCAGCACCTGCAGCTGTTCTACGGGAGAACCGATGCCCCGCTCATCCAATGCCCCAGATGCAACACCTACAGCACCAGCGCCGTGGGCTCAAGAATGTGCAGGTGCTTCAACGCATCGTGCTCGTTCGTGTTCTGCCGTTCGTGCAGGAATGAGTGCATATCATGCACATGTGACTCTACCAAGAACTAGATAAACATATCGAGTAACACCGCCATCAAAAGTTAAACAGCAGTCAGAACGAGCATGTCAGCAACTACTGGCTCATCTTCGTACATGTCTGGGGACCAGCAGATACTGGTGCATAATGCGGTGTGCGGCAGGCGTTATTCAATCGGTAGTGGCTATTTGAAGATGATGTGCCTGAACGTCTTCGATCCGGACGGGTCGAGGCTCGCCATTTGCTCGTACAAGAATGCGATCGAAATGATAAATGGGCTGCATATCCATTACATGCGACTGAATGGCAAGAAGTATACCGATGAATGCATTTCGAAGCATGATTTCAAGTACATGCTCGTGCTTCTGCGTGCCATAGTTAACCCAGGATCCCTGGTCGATTCGATCTCGTTCGAGAGCACCATGATGTCGACGAAAATGGTAAAGAAGGTCATCAAAGTACTAAGCGGCAGCGTCAAGATTCACATGATCACATTCGACCACTGCCTGAGTAGCACCAACTGCTTGAACAAGATCAGCAGGCTGCTGGACACGAATGAGCACCTCGGGAGACTCTGGTTAACAGAGCTTGACAACTGGGGTCGCCTTCCTAGGCATTACGAGATCACAGACAGATTCTTGGAGGCATTGAGCCGGAACAACGCGCTGGATACTTTATGTCTCCTAAGCATCAACCCAAAGCCCGATGCCGAACTCAAAAGCAGACTACTCGGCATCTGTGAGAACAGGAAGACCAGGGACCGGAATTCAAGGATCACCTTCATGATTGGGATGAAGGATGAAGGGAGCCCAATCTCCCTCCTGCCGTGGGACTTGCTCATCGTCAAACGGATCCTATCAATGTCAAGAATACAACCGCTGCATATTCTTATTTACTATTCGTCCTGCAAAAGTTTCTTCGCAGGGACAGCGTCCTTTGGTCCCCATTTGTTTCTGAGGGCTACGACAGAGAGCTGCAGACCAAAGTGGCAGTCGCCGCACACGGACTCGTAGAGGTCCGCTCCTCCGATGCGCACGACAGAATCGCCAGGGGCGGCCTTGCACTGCGTGAACGGTGCGTTGGGCTTTCCGCACTTGGCGCACGCCGTTGCGTAGTGATCTGACTTTGTGTCTGCGACCGTGAGCAGGTCGACCACCTCCGGCCACGGCTCCATGGTGGCGGTCGCAGACAGGCAGGCGACATAGACCCTGCACTTCAGGTTGTACTTGAGATGCAGGCAGGCCGACATGAGGTTCGAGAAGAACTGCCCCTCGTCGATGAGCACGACGGAACCTTCCCTGACCTTGCTGGCAAAGTCTTCCATCAGCCTGTCCTTCGCGACCAGGGTGGCGGGAATGGTCCTCTTCGTGTGACTCCTGATCAGCCTGGCCGTTCCAGTGTACCTCGTATCGATGTCGGGCTTGATGGCGACCACGTTGCTGACCTTCTTGGAGTACTTGTCGTACATCCTGATCAGATCGTTCGTCTTATCCGCGAACATCGGACCGATGTACGCGATGATCTTTGGAACCACTGCCATTGCCGAAGTCATTTCTATCTCTGTTTCCCGCTGTAAAAAAACGAAAATGTGGTAGTGCGCATGGATGGATTCCGAGAGTGATATCAACGAAATTCTTTATTCTTCGCCATTTTTGGAATTCTCTGGGACTTTCTGCATCGGTGCGGCTTCCCTGGCATACTCAGCGAGGAACCCCAGGTTGACGTACTTGGCTGCGGTATTCTTCGGGTCCAGCCGCGCAACGGTCTTCATTATCGATAAAGCGGTCGCGGGCGTTGTGCACGTCATGAATGAGACCATCTCGTTCATGGCCACAGCGAACGACAGGACGGGCCAGAGTTCCGTCGCCTCGGACATGAGGACATCGATGGTCGCTGAATTTGCGTACGCAGCGGTAGATGTAAGTGCTGAAGCAATAGCTCGGTTGCGTTTGGCGGGGTCAGTGTAATATTTGGCCAGTATTGCTTGGACAGTGTCCGTAGCACAGTAATCTTCGTGAGTTGTAGCATGCAGAATAGCGAGCATCGGATCGTAGTTGAACTGCTCGATCAGGTCGATGACTGTATCAATGTTTCCAGCCCTGCACGCATCCATGAAGGAATACTTGAGCAGATCTCGTGCTTCCTCATCATTGCTGTGCCTAGACTTGAACAGCTTTATGAGCCATTCGGTGGCAAATGAGTTCTCGCCATTACCGATCGAAGTTATAATCTGCGCCTCTGTTATAGAGTCTGTTTTCATCACATCCTCGATCAGCGAGATGGTGAGGTCCTCGTAGATCGGCGGCAGCCTGCACACGTTGTCCAACACTTCGGTAGCATGCGACTGCATGTAAGTTCTGGCCATTCCCTCGAACTCTTTCATGTGCCCGTACTCTCCCAGCTTATCCAGAAGCATTCCTGGGTACACCCGCTGTGGTTCGTCTCTAATTGCCCTGTTAATGTACTCCATGTTGCAAGTTTCCGCTGCAAATTTCAACGACTTTTCAAACACGTGCGAAGCAGCAGACTTCACGGCCTCTGGTTGCCTCTGTTCTAAACATTTTGTAATGTAATTGTAAAGTGATTGGCCGCCATCCTGCTGCGGCGCATTCGTGGACAAAACCATCCATTCTGCAACTCCACTAGCGATTTCATTGCGAATGCGCCATAACATTTCGGTGTTTGCATGCACGTCTAGTGCCATGTAGTCGAATAGCCAATGAAGAGGAACAGAGAGACGGTTTTTCACAACGTGACCAACCAAAAAATCCAGTATGCTATAAACGCAAACATAACGACTTACGGCGATTGCATTAAGGTGCGCTGAAAACATATCGCACAGCCGATCGTTATCACCGATGTGACCTTCTGCGATGGAAGCATCGCATAATCCCATCAATATGCTCCGCTCAATCATGACAGGATTATCTTCTTTGTCCAGTGCGATCACCAGATCAATCATTCTCGAGTCACCAGTCTGAGCAGCCTTTGCAGCGCAATCGTACATTGTAGGAAGCGTTGTTCCAGAAACAACACGCAATTCCTTGTAAACGATCCACCTAGTTAGATCGGGATCCCTGTAAAGGCACGAGTTGGCGGGCGTGCATTTGTCCGCATCGCACCACTTCAGCCCGCTCACACCAGTCTTGCGGTTGAGCACATCGTCTGCAACTTCTTTGAAAGCCTTGCAGATTCTCCTGACTCTCCAGATGTCCAGTATTCTGCCGGAATCCACCATGTATTGCACGATGGGCAGCGCAACGTCCATGCGCACAACTTCTCCGGCGCCAGATGCGGTCCGCGCGATCTTGTTTTCGATGAGATTCGATTCCATGATAAGTCTTCCTTGTGCTGTTTTTCTCCTGTGTGACCTTCTGCTTATAAGCTTTTTTCAGGTCTATGACGCACATAGTCTGCCAAAAATAGCCCTATGGCAGAAAGCTATAAATAGACACAGGGATGCTATAAATAGCGCCGAGCGCAAACAAAAAATCTCTGGATGGTGTACCGCAAAGTGACAGCAGAAATGAGACAGTCTTTCGTCCTGGTATCGATCGGTGGAGCTATTGTTACTGTAGCCGCTGCAGCTTTGATCGTTCTCAAAGTAAACAAGAAGAAAGGACCTGATGATGATGACAGCGGCGAAGAGCCTGCACCTACTCCCGAACCAGAACCAGAGCCCGCACCTGCACCTGCACCCACTCCCTCTTCAAAGAAGTGCAGTCAGCAAAGTGACTGTCCACCTGGTTATCGCTGTGGAGGTGGTGAGTGTTACAAACGTGGGTCTTAAAGGTGAATAGAGCATCAACTTTTTCCCAGCCGATACAGAACAATTGTCTGCCATCGAACTGTCCAAGTTTTGGTGTGTCCCTTCGAGGCCCAAGAGGTTTGAGCAGCAGCACCAGGTGAAGTCAAACCAAAACTAATCGCGTGCTGCTGCTCAAAGTTTTTTGGAGCTATTTATAGACTCCAAAACTTGGACAGTTCGATGGCATAACCAAAACGGGAAATATTTGGTATTGAAGGGCAAAGTGACACAACTTGAAGGAAACGAGGAGATGGTCCTCTCACTACCATTGTTTTTGCTCTACCACAAACAAAGGAGATGTAGATGATGGTCTTTTTGGAGGGACTGGTGACAACGAAAATCCTGAGCAACCAGCAGCAGCAGAAGTGGAAGATGATAACACGTTGTTGTTCGTCTTTCGTGCACTGCGATCGTGTGACGCATTCTGCTGCTGCTGCTCCTCCTTCATGTTGTAGAGGGCGTCCATTCTGCGCACGGGCAGACAGGTCCCGCTGTTATTATTGTGAAATAAATCTCACTTTTGAGATTAACAACAATCACGGTAAAAAGGAGGTATGAATACCGTTGACGACATTGTCAATACGTATTCCAGGCATCAAAGCCGTGCTGCAAAAGCGACGCGCGGCCGCGGACCGTCCGACGCTCAGTACGGATTGGGATGGGGATGGCGCCGGGTCCAGGCCTACGAAGACCCGACTCCTGTTGAGCAGGCGGCTCAGGAGCAGATGCTAGATCAACGGAGGACCATGGACATCATCAACGCGGTTGCGACTGGCATGGCCGGTCCGGTGGTTGGCTCTGGTGTGGAGAACATGCCCACCCCTCCGGACACATACGGAGAGATCGCCAGGGATTACGCCTACAGAATCGTGAGCCCTGGCGCCAGGTTCGTGAACAGGAGGCTCATCCGGCCCATGACCGGTGCGGTGCGCCGCAGGTACAACAGCGCGAAGCGCAGGCTCCTCTACACTCCCGAAGAGAACGCTGCCATCAGGGAGAAGCGCAGGGACCAGCTGATGCGGCTGGGTGTTGAAAAGTTTACGCAAGCTGGGAGGCAGAACATGATCCGCAGGAAGAGGGAGGAAGCCAAGGCTGCGAGGAGGCGCCTTGAGATGGAGACTGGCAGGAACGCGTTCTCGTCTCGCGGGCCCATGCCGGAACCTCGCCATCTCTCGGTCCATTGAAGAAGAAGGAGAAGGAGACTCACTCAGTTTTCGATGGTTGTTAAACGGCCGCCGCAATAAAAAAGGAAAAAAAGTTTGCTCAATTACAACAACCCAACTCGGAGCCTCCTACTACTACTACTACTACCGCTCCATCTCTTTCGCCCTCCAGTAAAAAATGTCCGCGGGAAATTACGGCAGCAGCAAGCCCATTTCGTATGTTGAGCAGGTCGGCCACGACAGGTACATCACGAGATCGACCCCCAACGATGGGAGCACCGGATGGAACATCGCTGGCAAGGAGATCGCGCCTGGGCTGAATCAGTTCAGCGGGAACTACGTGGCCGATGAGCACCAGGCCGGCATGCTGGGAGGCGCAGAGTACTACAAGCAGTACGCCCTTGCGGAGGCGGTGCGCACCAACCCCGATGCCGTCCAGGCCCAGAGCGCCCGAGACAGCGTGGATGAGCCTTTCATGAGCGTCATCGCTCCAGAGAAGCCAGCGGCCGTGGCCCTTGCCGGTTACGACACCTTCGGTCCCATGTGCTACTTCACAAGCACCCGCAACATGTCGCTCGACATCAGGGGCGAGGCCGCGGCCGCTCCTGCCATGACTGGCGAGATTCCCGAGGGCGCTTCGATCTCTTCCCTGGCCGCTGGCACAGTCAGCAACCTGCAGGACTGCGCCTTCGGGTGCGGCTGCACCAAGAAGCCTTCCACAGCCTACGCTCCGGCTGGTGGCGTGCACATGATGAAGGTCGGCAGCGCTGGTGGCATCCTCGCTCCCAGCGGGAAGCCCGTCCTCAAGGTGAACACCGGAATCGCCTTCCCCCATCCTGTCTGATCACTCTCCCTGCATTGAATGAATACGACAACTCCAATTAGAAAATCAATGCTCCTCTCTTGATGTAGAATTACTTGTCGCACTCTGACATAAAAAAGAAGAAGCGTCTTGACAGCAGAAGAAGCAAGCAAGCGAAACCATCAAATGACATCCTCTGCGGTCCCGATTGAAGTTTCACCTGGCGGTTCTGAGACTTCGGCAGCGGACCAGACTGAAGAGGCAGCACTTACCGATGCGGTACAGGAATTCGTGCGTCTGGATGATGAGCTCAAGGTCTCCAAGGGGCAGCTGAAGATCGTCCGCAATGTCATCAAGAACCACCGCACGCACATCATCGACTACATGGTCAAGAACGGGATCAACCGCCTCACAGGAATAAAGGGAGGGGCGCAGTACCTCGACTGCGTGCAGAAGACCCTCAAGTGCAGGCCGACGCTCGATCAGACAAAGAGCAAGCTCGCCGAACTGCTCAAGGCGGGAGTCAACGATCCTGCGGTCATTATGCAGGCGCTGGCCACATGCGGGGGCACTCGCACAGAGTACCGCCTCTCCCGTCGCACGAGGAGAGTTAACGCCACGATGGCTGCTGCCCTCGTTGCTGCTGCAGCTGGTGCGCTCAAGCTCGGCAAGAAGAAGAACAAGAAGCCCATGCAGAAGAAGCGCAAGATGATGGGCTCTGCTCCCCAGATCCCGATGTTTGTCACATCTCCCTCCTCTGCAGCACCCAAGTGAAGATGAGAGAGCACAATAAAGATTTATATATC
>Ga0078972_1000328_pt1 | contig 199013 bp, 169 predicted proteins | sample YelNatPaOPGAMG01_FD_67568 | JGI IMG/M metagenome (GOLD analysis project Ga0078972, IMG submission 67568) | Hot spring thermophilic microbial communities from Obsidian Pool, Yellowstone National Park, USA - OP-RAMG-01 (SPADES assembly) (version 2) | ecosystem: Environmental > Aquatic > Thermal...
AGCTCTTCGATGGCATTCTCGTCTGCAAACTCATACGTTCCTGTGCGGAAGAGCAAACGGTAGGGCACTCCGCCTGCTGCAGAGATAGCTTTCTCGTAAACAGACTGAATAGCTCGGAGCCTTTCGTCCATCTGGACGCGGGCCGTAACATCTCGAATCGTGCCCAAGAGGACCTTTTTACCTTGCCATTCAACTGGAGCGCTGATGGACTCGCATATAATTTCTTCGCCATCCTTGCGCAGCCAATGGAGCTGAGCCGTTTGTCCCGCTGCTTCTCCTGAGATTCTTTTCTGAATGAGACTGCGGATTGCTTCTCGATCGCGGGGACTGACAAGGTCTTCTACTCGGACCTTCCCAACCAATTCTTCGGGGGATGAATAGCCAAATATGTTGGCAAGAGCATGGTTCGCGTAAAGAAAGTATATGCCGTCGACGATGAAGACGCCGTCGAGCGTGTTTTCAATGAGCAACCTGTACCGCTCTTCGCTCGCTTGGATGGCTTCTATCATCTGGGCCCGTTCGACCGCTGCTCCGAAACGTGCGGCGAGCCACTCAAGCTGCCGAACATCGTCTTCATCATAAGCATAGGGTTTGTAGCTCTGAATGGTAATGGCTCCGATGATCTCATCCCGCTTGCGGATGGGCACATATATGAGCGACAAAGATCGCAGCGACCGATTGCCGGCAAGGCGGTGCTCAGGAGAAGGCTCTTCCTTTGGATTTCGCAAAAGGAGAAGCGATTCCCCCTCGAGAACGCGCTGGAGCGTCGGCGTTAATTCCCATAAACGGTCAGCGGGATCCGTGACGTCGGTTCGCCTCCCGTCGACGATGTCATAAAAAAGGATATCGCGACCCTTGTTGCGTTCTTTGTCAAATGTAAGAATCCCACATGCATCCCATCCGATAAAGCGATCTGCCGCTTGGGCGAGAATCTCCGCTGCCTGCCGCACAGAGCCTATGGCACTCAGTTGCTCCCCAAACTCAACAAAAGCTCTCAGATGTGCTTTACTGCTACGGAGAAAATGTGGAACAGTAAGCAAAAGAGCGAGGAGTACGAGAACCATCACTCCTACGAGCGTCCCGGAAAGGTTGACGATTCTCCCTTGGTGGCGGAGGGATGCCTCGTACTCTTCAGCGAAAAGATCCCTCACTGCGTCGAGCGTTTGTACAAACCGAGAGTACGTCGCGTAAAGTTCTGGGCTTCGGAGGATCTGCGACGCTCTCGCAAGGCGCTGTGGCGAACTAAGCTGTTCATCTTCGTCGCTGAGCTGGTAAAGAGCCACTTCAAATGGTATCTCGTTTGCGTCCAACTGGAGCCCTGTAAGATAAAGTTTGAGGGCGCGCGTGCACGAGGTCACAAGTTCATCGCCGAGCTGCTCGCACTCGCGAAGTCCTCTGTGTTGAAGGGCTGCTGCCTCTGTTCCCTCCGGCACGAGACTCTTAATGCGACGAACAGTGTCGCTGGGGGACGAATGAAGAGCTGACTGGAGGATAAGCCAATTTCCGGTTGAATTGAGTTGGCGTCCAGCGACGTAAAGCGAGCTAGCTTCGCGCTGAGCGCGATATATCAAGCTCTCTCTCTGCGCGTAGGTAAAAAACAAGTGGTGCTGCTGACGGTCAAAAAGGATAACGCCGATCGCGCTTGCAACAATAACGACAAAGAGGGCTATCAACACCACAAGAAAAATGCGTGCACGGCGCTCTATGCGTTCGACCGGCACAACAGTCTTTTTCGTGTGGGTGGCGATGTTTTCTCTCTCGTGCTTTCCCAGCTTGCCCAGACCTCTGAATGTTTTCTTGTTCACGCTGGCGAGTTCATCACCGTGTTTCAACGAAAAACATGAACAGGTAGGCAATACCCTCCCAGAGGCGGGAGCAGCTCAGTCTTTGTATGGATCGTAAATATCCGGACCTGCCATGACAACGATGATAGGCCGCAAAACGTGGATCACATCAATGCATTCGGAATGCGCCGCGAGCACATCCGAGAGTTTGCGATAAACGAAAGGAGCTTCATCAGGTGCTCCGCCGCGCAGCTCGACGCCAAATTCTGCCACTGCCCGGCGCATGCGCTCCTCGCTGATTGCCCCTCCGACCCGACGTTTCTTGCGCCAGACCATTTTCCCTGCCGCCTGACGGCGGCTCATGATGCGCCCTGCCCCATGGACGGTAGAGTATAATGCCTCTCGAGCTTCGGGCGAATCTTTTCCGCGAACAATCACGCTGATGTCACCCATCGAGCCCCCAATGAATGACTCTTGTCCAGGGAAGCACGGCGTTGCACCTTTTCGGATAACATACACATCTTCGCCTCCGTGGTGCTCTTTCCACGCGTAATTATGGTGATTGTGCACCTCGTAAGTGGAGCGAGTTTCGAGAAGGCGAAGGACCCGTTCCACAACGTAATCACGTCCGGCGTAGGCGTACTCTCCCGCCAATTTCATCGCAGCGAGGTAAGCTTGTCCGAGCGGCGAGTCGGCTTTGAGAAGTGTGGGGGGAGCATCCATGTTTTCGCCACGAGGTGGAGCATCAAAGGCACGCCCGTGAGCAAGATTGAGAAAGCCCGTGGCAACTTTATGCCCAAATCCACGGCTTCCAAAATGAACGCCAACCCAAATGTCGCCCGTTGCTTCCTCGACAAAAACGTCCACATAGTGATTCCCGGCGCCGACGGTCCCGAGCTGTTCGTAAGCAAGATCCTTGAGCTTTCTCAGTTCGGGAATCTCTTTCCACACTGGACTTTCGAAAAGAGGGTGATCGACTGGTTCGGGATTCTTACGCCCCAGGCCAAACTCGATAGTGCTCGCAATGAGGTCGGCAATCCGAGGAATCTTTGCGCGGATGTCATCAATCGTGAGCTCTGTACGAACAGCCTTATTCCCGCAGGCGATATCGTAGCCAACCCCAGACGGGGATATCATATTTCTGTAGGCGACAACACCACCTATTGGTTGGGAATATCCTTTGTGGTGGTCCGCCATGAGACACGCCCGCTTGGCATCTCCCGACGAGGCACAACGAATAATCTGCTTGAGGGATTCCTCATCCGGCGTTCCCCACACACGGACATTATGAATAATTTGATAACGCATGGGACTCCCCGTTGCCTCTCGGCACTAAATAATCTCCGCTAAAACTATATACGATCCAACCGCCAGCGAGAATCATGCGGCTTTGCGATGATCTTTCAGCGTCGGATAAACGACAAACCCAATGTAGCTGCCTCCGAGGAGAAGGGCAAAGAGGAAAAGGGGAATGGCGCCAAATCCGGCCAGCTTGGCAAATGCGACCGGAGCCATCCAGGCTCCTGCGACTAGCATGTCAGAAGCCAGTGCTGACCACGGGAGCAAGCTCCTCCACGCGCACTGCATCTCCTGCCGGATAACAATGAGATAATAAGCACACTGACACATTGTTGCGATGACGGTGCCCCATGCGGCTCCCGCCATACCGAGTGAAGTATTGCGTATGAGGACGATAGAGAGCACAAAATTGAGAAGGACATCTGCCGCCGCACCTACAAACACGGTGCCGGGGCGTCCAAGTGCAAAGAGAAGCGGCTGGAAAGCAATAGCTCGGAAAGGAAGAAGACAAAGGTAAATGCGAAAGAAGAGAGCACTTTCCCGATAGCGTTCGGAAAAGAGTAAAACAATGAATTCCTCACTGATCCAAAGGAACAACCAGAAAAGCCCAAAAAGAATAACAGCTCCTTTTCGAACTGCTCGCGTCCACACGCGATGTGCGTCGTCGAGTTTGCCCTCGGAAAGTAATTTTGCAAGATGGGGAAGAAGGACCGGTGTCACTGCTCCCATGAGGATACCGAGAAAAGGCAATTCCACTGCGCCATTGACATAGGTTGCCATGCTGGCTGCGTCGAAAAACCGAGCAACGAGCACGCGGTCGAGGTAACTCGACACAGTATCGAGCACAGCAACCAGCGCCACGGGAAAAAGAAAAGCGAGCTGCTGGCGAGCAAGGGAAGGGGAGAAGGTGAGCCAGTGGGGAGTCCCTAGGCGAGCCAGAGTAAGGCCGAGCGACCACAGCAGACGGAGAGCCTGTCCCGCCGCGAAAATGAGAAAAAACAGCGAGAGTGTGTCTGAGGAACGAACAAAGACGCCAACAAGCACGACGTGCACAATGGCAGTCAGGCAGGCTGCGAGAGCGCTGAGGTCGGCACGGCCTGCTACGATGAAGAGAGGATCCGCAATTGTTGCGAGTGCAGAGACAAAAAGCGCTCCAGCTCCGAACCGAATGAGGCTTGCTGCATCAGGCTCATGGAGCCAGTGCGCAATCGCTTCAGCTCCCACATAGCATCCCACCGCAAAGGCACCAGCAACGCATGCGACAAACAAGATGCTCTGAGTGATAAACGTCTTTTGTTTTGCCTTCCCCAGGCGCGGGAGAAAATTGTAGAGGCTCGTCTGGATTCCGGCGGCTGCTATATTGATAGCAATTTGAATATGGACGAAAACTTCCTGAAGCTTACCATACTCTCCTTTTTGGAGCGTCCGCGAGAGAATCATGTTTGTCGCAAGCGCCGCTGCAGTGACACTCAAACGCCCGAGAGCCACAATTCCTACGCGTTGCGTCAGTGTACCTAAGCCAATCATGATTCTCTCTGAGTGAGAAGAATGTGTACGAGCGAGCTGTCTCTAACGTCCAGGGAAGCCACGAAAACGAATTTTAAGTATATCAATAAACATTTTTGTCGCATCGCGCAGAGGCGAAACCTTTGTTGCGGGTGAATTGATCCAGCGAATAGGGACCTCTTTGATGCGAAAACCTGCTTGGTGCGCAAGCGAGAGAATTTCCACGTCGAATGAAAATCCTTCGAGTGTCTGGCGTGGGAAAACCGCTTCCGCCGCACGTGCAGAGAACATTTTGAAGCCGCACTGAGTGTCATGTATTCCGGGGAGAAGTAACGCCCGGACAATGAGATTGAAGGTTCTGCCCATGCTTTCGCGGAGGATGTTCTGCCGCACAATGAGCTCGGATCCTTCAATTGCCCGGGAACCAATAATGACTTCGTATCCCTCTTCTACCGCCTTCCAAAACTTCTCGATCTCTTCGACTGGTGTGGAAAAGTCAGCGTCGCTAAAAAGTCGATAAGAACCCCGCGCTTCGAGCATTCCTCTCCGAATCGAGTATCCTTTGCCGCGGTTTGGCTCGTTGCGCAAAACTCTTACTTGCGGAAATCCGTGAGCGAGATCTCGGACAACTCCACTCGTGTTGTCACGGCTTCCGTCGTCGACCACGATGAGTTCCCATTTGTAAGGTTGCGCAGCGAGATACTCGAGGACAGGCGGAAGCGAATCCTTGAGCCGAAGTTCTTCATTGTAGGCTGGAACAATGAGGCTCAGGTAAGGATTTTCTCCCTCGCGCGTATCAGCTTCTTTCTCGTGTGAGTTTACTAAAACCATTGGCGAACATAAGGCAGTGGAAGAACTCGCTTTGCAATTGAGAAAACATCACGAAATCAACCATTGCGCGACGCGGGGGGGTTCCTCGCTGGCACTTTTGCGGGGTATCGGGGTGAAGGCAAGACTGAGATGGAGTGAAGGGCAAAGGAAAAATCTGGGGTGGCGAAATCAGTACGCAAACGGCAAGGGGCCAACCGATCTTCCGTGTGCAAAAGAGGGTGAGAGTTATACGCGGCAGCTTTGAGCAAGCGAAACACTGCCAGAAATCAGCCCCACCACTTTGCTATTTCATGCACGCCGGCAGAGGATACTCGACTCCCTCGAGGGATTTCAGTTCCTCGAGAGTCGCTTTCTTGAGACGGCTCAGGGTACCCGCGACTTCGCTCCGCTTGAGAAGGGCGAGTCGGTCGACAAAAAGCACGCCGTTGAGGTGGTCATTTTCGTGCTGAATTACGCGGGCGAGGAGGCCGTCTGCCTCGAGCTCGAATGGTTCGAAGTTCTCATCCCGCGCAACAACTTTTATGCGTTTCGGGCGGTAAACCTCGCCTTCGACCCCGGGGATACTGAGACATCCCTCTTTGAAGGGTTCGTCTTCTTCGCTTTCCCACACAATTTCCGGATTGATGAAGACCTGCAGGCGCCGCGTCAAAGGATCATCGTCTTCCTGGTCGATATCGACGATGAAAAGACGCTCGAGCACGCCAACCTGAGTCGCCGCAAGCCCTATGCCCCGCGCCGGATACATGGTCTCAGCCATTGCCTCAATGAGCTCGCGTTCGCGGCGGCCTACGCCTTTCAAATCAAAGGCTTTTTCGCGCAGAAGTGGATGACCGTAGTGAAGAATTTTCAGTCGTGACATTCTGAAACCTCCCTACTGTGAGTCTTCTTCTGCATTCATTCACGCACGTCCACGCGACCGGTGGAAGTTTGCACCCCGAGACGCTTCGAGGCAATGCTACTCTATGCTTAATGACGAGAACGAACCAATGAGGCACATCACACCTACCGCAGCTCTTGCTAGGCCGATTCGGAAGCGGAAACAATCATTGCAAATACCGTAAACAACGCGTGAGGCGCTACTGCCCGCTCACCCCTGCTTTGTTCGGCGAGAACCCAAATCCACCCAGGTCACGCCTTATCGGCAGAGAGAGGTTACCTCTCACGCAAAGAAAGCTCCCGCGACGCGATACCCGCGCTTCTAACGGATGATGTCAAAGCCAACGAGAGAGCGAATTGCTTCGGGGATGCGCACATGCCCTTCGCGGGTCTGATAGTTTTCGAGTATCGCTATCATCGTGCGGGGGAGGGCGAGACCACTGCCGTTGAGTGTGTGGACAAACTCCGGTTTCGCCTTAGGCTCCCGACGGAATCGTATGTTTGCTCGACGCGCCTGGAAGTCGGTAAAATTCGAACACGATGACACCTCAAGATAGCGTCCCATTCCGGGCGCCCATACTTCCAAATCGTACTGCTTGCAGTTGGAAAAGCCGAGATCGCCGGTGCAGATTTCGACCACGCGGTAGTGAAGTCCGAGCGCTTGCAGGATGTCCTCCGCATCGTGGAGGAGCGATTCGAGCTCGGAGAAACTATCTTCGGGCCGCACAAGCTTCACCATTTCGACCTTGTCAAACTGGTGGACTCTTGTGATACCGCGGGTCTCCTTCCCGTACGAGCCCGCTTCGCGACGGAAGCAGGGGGTATAACCAACGTAATAGAGAGGCAGATCCGGATCATTCAGGATTTCGTCCCGATGAAGATTCGTGATGGGAACTTCCGCGGTAGGGATAAGAAAGAGATCGTCAGCGTCGATCCTGTAAAGATCCTCTTCGAATTTGGGAAGTTGTCCCGTTCCGGTCATTGTCTCGCGATTTACCAAGAAAGGCGGATAAACCTCGCGGTAGCCATGCTTTTGGACGTGAAAATCGAGCATGAACTGGATGAGCGTTCGCTGGAGCTTGGCACCTGCACCTGCGTACACAGGGAACCCTGAGCCACTGAGTTTAGCTCCTCGCGCAAAATCAATGATTCCCAGGTTTTCGCCAATCTCCCAATGTGGTCGCGGCTCGAAATCGAAGGAAGGCTTCTCGCCCCACTCGCGCAAAACGCGGTTTTCGCTCTCGTCTTTGCCGACAGGTACGCTTTCATGCGGAAGATTGGGAACACGCAATAGAAGATTTGTGAGTTCTTCATCGAGCTCACGAGCTTCATCATCGAGGGCTTTGATTTCGTCACCAATTTGACGCACCCGCTCTTTCAGCTCGTCAGCATCAATTCCACTTTTGATGCGCTTTCCGATTTCGGCGGAAAGATCATTGCGTTCTTTCTTTAGCTCATCACAGCGCGTCAGTGTTGCTCGCCGCCGAGCATCAACATCGAGAATTGTATCGACGTCTACCTCGATGTTTTTAAGACGCGCTCTCTCACGAACTACTTCAGGCTGCTCACGAATAAAGCGAATATCCAGCATTGTGCTCACTCTTTCGAATCGGTTTGCTCCGAAGGCTTTTGGCGACTTCACCTTTTGTCAAGTCTACAAATGGTCTCTCCCCGCAAGAGAAGAAATGAGGGAAGGATACGTGCATTAACCTTAATGATACACAAATAAGTCGACATGTTCCTCGAAACGGCTGTGCCAAGAAACAAAAAGGCCGCTGCCGGTTCACCCGGCAGCGGCACAATCGTCTGACTTGTTCCCCACTCTAACGTGAGAACTCGTCAGTATGTTTGATTAAAAGAGCTGCCAATCAGCAACCGCTGAGTTGTTGTTCAAGACGCTCGCTGCTGGTCTTGTCGGATCAGCAATTGTGGGCTGTCCATACCCAGCACGCCCTGTGATGACGTCAACCTTGAACTGCAGATCGGTCCCCGCAGTGGTGTTCAACGTCATGTTCGGGTTGTTTCCGTTCAGCGTGAAGCCATTGTCCGGAGAACCATACTGCCAGTCCCAGCTTCCGCCTGTGGCTTTCCAGTTCTTGCTACTCATTGCGGGGACGATGGAACCTGGGAAGGTCACGCCGTAGATACCATTGCCCAGATCACTCAGCTGAGTGAGTGGATCCGCAGGATTCCAGTTGCCGCCGCCGAGGTCCGCCACGAAGTCACCGGTTACGTGGACACTCGTAGGACCAAGCGGATCACCCGGCAGGAGCCGCTTCGAGGGCTGCACCCAGACGATGTTGGTGCTGGGCAGATAGCCGTCAGCATAGCTATTTGTGTCAAACGACACGAGAACGAGTGTTCCCGTTGTCGCCTTGAACGGATAGCCACCGGTTGCCGGATACGTGTTGTTATTATAGAACACGTTCAGTTTGGCTACATCGGAGCCATTGGCAACCGTGAACGCGCGGCTGTAGATCCCGTCACCTGCTACTGCGTCGCCATTTGTTCCGTCATCGAAGAGCTTCGTCGTCAGGCCAGGAGTCATGTCCCACGCCGGCGAGAGAGCGCACGGATAAGTAATTGGCGCTGCAGTAGAGACGACTTTAATTCTGCCCTTGTTGGTATCGACAAAGAACTGAATGGGATCGCTGCTCGTAACAACGAGTTGGAGGTTCCCACCGTCGGCGATACCACGCGGCGAGAGCTTGAGATCCCATGAGCCGGCGTCACTGCCGAACTTCGGCAGCACGAGGTACCCATAGGTTCCCGTCGAGAAGGTGAACTCTCCAGAGTAAATACCGTCGTTGGCCGTTGCGTCAGGTGCCACACCATCATCGTGGAGGGCATAGGTGAGGTCATTGTTGTTCCAGCTGTTAAAGTCACCGACGAGGATCACATTGGAGGCCCCATCCCACACCTTCGGAATGGTATAGAGGATACCATTCTGGCCATTGACGCCGACATCGGGAATGTAGCCGTCATTCTGCACGTTGAAGTCGCAGCGCAGCTGTACAGGGTTTGTATTTGGTGCTCGCCCGTAGGCATTCTCAGGAGAGTTTGCCGGTGCGGTGTTCGACCAGCTACCATCGCTGACCTTCCACTGGAACTTGCCGTAGGCGCCAGATCCCGCTCCGCCAGGGGTAATAGTGATCCCGTAAACATTGCCCCCGAGATTGGACATGAGGTATGCTGGGGCCGCCGGATCCCAAGCAGGGCTGAAAACAGGACCTTCACCTACTGCATAGTTGTTTGTCCAGGGTTGGGCGCTTGCTGCTGCAGCTACTGCACACAGTGCAGCAACTGTGAGTGTGTGCTTCATCCTAATCATAATTCCTAACTCCTTTCTGAGTGAAACTGCAGTTTTGTGGTGCCGCTTCTTTCTTTGACACCTTTTCTCCTCAGGGCGTTCCCCTCTTTCGCGCCCTGAGGTTGTCGGCGAGGAAGGGGCTCTTGGAGCTCTTCCTTCCGTGCGTCGACTCGTCTTTCAACACCTCCTTTCGTCAGTAAGTTCTTTGCACGGCTGACTACTTCGTGTCGGTAATATCACTGAACACGACGACGTCGCCTGCGGAGATCGTCCCGTTGGTCGGATCGTAACGACGGGCGTTCGCGCCGATGACATTGAAATCGTCAACGTTGTTAGGCCCGACGCTCTTGAGCTCCCACGCACCTTTGATGCGTTCTTGTGCGTTCACAATGAGACTCACATTTTGTGCGATGTAGCGAATGCGGTCCTGCTGATAGTTATCATCGAACCCGTCCGCTGGAGAGGAATCAGGAGTGAGGCCATAGACTGAGCCATCAGCCCTGCGGGTAACCTCGGCTCGCACGTAGAGATACGTCTTGAGATAGTTCGAGTATTTGGGTGAGCCTGGGTTGCCCATATTCTCTTCTTTGAACGGTGATTTCGGGATAGAGGTTATGTACGCCGTGGGGGTAGTGAGGCGCAAAATTGACATGCTCACGTCGCCGCCGTTGATAGCCTGAGGCCCGACATCAGTTTCCGGATATTTGTTATTGTCCACAGCATAAGCTTCAAGTGCTGTTCTCATACTCCGCATGTCAGCGGCACAGCGTGAGACTTTCGAGCGTGTTTGCGCCTCGAGGAAATTTGGAACCGCGATAGCAGCTAGTATTGCGATGATCGCCACAACGATCAATAGTTCGATGAGCGTAAAGGCTCTTACTTTGGTCGTCATAACTTTTACTCCTTTCGAGTCGATTTGGTTTTTCGGATCTTGTTTTCTCGTCGTTCCGCCGCGGTCGGTCTTCGAGAAAGCAGGATTCTCGAAAATTGCATCGTCCATAATTGCAGGTAATTAGAGTTTGTCAAGAACAAATTGAATCGATCCAACTTTTTCTTGCAAAATACTGCAAATACATCACTTACCCACCAGTTACCACGTTCGTTCGCCAAACTGCGCCCGGACTTACTGTCCCATTTGTTGGATCGTAAGACTCGAGCACTCGTTTGCGAGGTGGCATCACCGGTGAACCGTATGGCGAGGGGCCACCGAAGGGGTCTCGGTTGTAGTCGGGACCAGGCGAATACATGCTCCATGCTGTCGCTGTTCCCGACTCAAAATAGCTGTCGTAATGCGCCGATTGTTGGAAGTTGCCGAAACTGCGCGGTGCTCCCTCGAAAAATACTGCCGTGCGTCTGTCGACGTACTGGTACGTACTGTTCGGCGTATAAGGAAATACCGTGCGGCGACTCGCAAACGGATCTACCGGAAGCGACGTGATATAGGCTATCGGCGTGGTCACCTGCATGAGCCTGTTGTTGAAATTGTTCGTGTCGTGAGCGCGATAGGCATCCGGATAGCGGTTGTTATCGACATAGTACGATTCGATTGCTGTGGCGAGCGAACGCATATCTGTTTTTGCACGCGAAACTTTTGACCGCGTCTGAGCCTCAAGAAAGTTCGGAACTGCAATCGCTGCTAGAATAGCGATGATCGCTACCACGATGAGAAGTTCGATGAGAGTGAACGCTTTCTGCACTGGACTCACCTCCTTTCTTTCATGTCCCAATGTATGGTGTCATATGGAACCGGAAGCACTGACAACTGTCAGAGCTGCTGGTTGCAAAACATTCGGCTGCAGTATACCACTGTGGCATTTCTGTGACATTTGATCCGTCGAGGTCAACAGAAAATTAAAACGTTCCAACTCAAAATCAGCAGAGATTTGCATCGCTCCAATAAGAGCGTGTCTTTTCCCATCCAGGTTCATTTGTTTTTCCCACCTGCCATCTCAGCTCCTCCATGCCGCGCCTGTCCTCATTTTCACCCCACCTCATATCTCATTGCATTCATTTCGTCTTTGCTGCTCCACTTGCTGTCCTCACAGGTTTGATCAGCTCGTTCCATTTCTGGCGTAACCCTTCGGAGATCCACCTCGATCGCAGCTTTGGCGCTGGAGGGCATGCCGCGAAGATTTTCCGAGAGTTCCGCGCGTTTTCTTTTCGATGGTTTGTTTAGCGATTTGCTCTCTCACCACTTGTTTCGCTGATTTCCTCGCCCTTTCGACGTCATAACGCCTTGCACCTCTCAAGCCGGTCAATTTTGTGGTTGATCGGTCTAGTTATGCGGTTCTGATTTCATCACCTACGGGTATCTGTGATCCTGGCCCTTCTCCGTCCAGCAGGCCGTCCATTTATTTAGAGCCCTCCAGTACAACAAAACGCCAACCGAACAAACCTCCCTCTCAGCCGTATTACGATTTGTCAAATCGTATGAAACGCGGAGAGTGAGTGTGACTTTTCCCAATTTCTTAGCGCTGCGCTCGCGACTCAACGCCCATGCATTTCCCCGTGCCCCATTTGTCCCCCTCATCGTCCTCCTCGTTCTTATCAATTCGGGTGTGTGGGCTCTCCCGACGTCGACCACTGATTCCGTCGCTCTGAAAGAACTGTGTCCCGTCGCTGCAGGAAATTCGTGGATCGCTTGTTGCCTTCATGACCTTGGATTTCCTCGCGAGTGCATAGTCTCGATAGCTCCGCCAGGGATGTGCCCTGGTCACTATGACCTTCGTCCTGAGGAGGCAATGCGGCTGCGTGCAGCGCGTGTTGCATTCTTTTTCGATTTTCAGCGGTCACTTGCCGAACGCCTTCAAGAATCTGCTCTCGAAACGACAACCGTTATCGTAGCTCCGCTGCCGGGGCTCTCCGTTCCCTCCACCTATGTAGATGCCACGAAGAAGATTGCAGGGGAGCTTGCGAAGATGAATCCCGAGACGAGCCGCATGCTCAATCAGAAGATACGTGAAGTTGCCTCGCAGATGCATGCTATCGAGCATGTCATTCGTCAGGAAATCGCAAGTTCGCGCTGGCACGGCTGTGCTGTCGTTGCCTCAGAACACCAGGCAGCATTCTGTCGGTGGCTGGGACTTTCCGTTGTTGCCACGCTGCCGCCGTCCGATGCGGCAACGCCGGGAAAGATCAATGACCTTATTCGCCTAGCACAGGAGAAAAGAGTCTCGGTTGTCGTGGCAAATCTCCAAGAGGGCGTGAAGACTGCTGAAACCATCGCCCAGCAACTCAATGTGCCGTGCGTAGTTTTCAGCAATTTCCCTCAAATGACCGAGGGCGAGGATTCATTCGCCGCTCTTGTCCGCCGCAACGTGTCGGCGCTTATGTCCTGCGAAGGGGGAGCTCGATGATGACGGAACAAACAGTGTCGGGTGTGGTGACTCTGCGGCGTGGCGAGAACAGCGACCGTTCCCACGTAGTTCCTGGAACCGCTGACGGCAACGCCGTCACCGCTGCGGGGATATCGGTTCGATGTGCAGCAGGTGAAATTCTGCGCCAGGTGAGTTTTAGTATTCAGCAGGGAGAGTTTGTCGCTATTCTTGGTCCGAATGGTGCTGGCAAAACAACCCTTCTGCGTACCCTCTCACTTGCTCTTCCTCCTCACAGCGGATCTCTCTTTCTGCTGGGTGTCGAGGTAAACCGTTTGTCTGCCAGACAACGCATGGCGCTTCGCACGGCAGTGGGTTTTGTGCCTCAACGCTCCCTTTTCAACCCGCTCATTCCATTAACAGCTTATGATGTTATTGCAAGTGGGACACTTGGAAAGCGACGTGTTGTGGGATGGCTTTTTGATGAGCAACGCGAGAGAGTCTCCGCTGTTGCATCGCAGCTCGATGTGACGCATCTTTTGTCGCGGCCATACCGTGTTCTTTCAGGCGGCGAGCAGCAGAAGGTGCAGATTGCACGGGCATTGGTCCAACAACCGCGGCTCTTGCTGCTCGACGAACCGACGAGCGGACTTGATCTCACATGGCAACGGCGTCTCGGTGAACTTATAGAGATGCTCAATGTCCGCCACGGAATAACAATTGTCATGACGACGCACCACCCGCATCACCTGCCGGAGGTATGCAAGCGCGTCCTCTTATTACGCGAGGGGCAGATTGTTTTCGACGGGAACCCTGAGGAGGGAGAGTTCGCGCAACAGTCAAGAGAGCTGTTTGGCGACATCGCGAGTCCGTCGGGGGTTGGTGATACGTGGGGAGAGAGTGGCCGATGGTTTGGACTTGGCTTTTAACCGCTTTTGCTTCTGGAATTTCGTGCGGACTGCTTGGGCTCTATCTCGTGGGGCTGGAGATGCCGTTTCTTGGAATTGCGATAGCCCACGCTGCTTTGGCTGGGGCGGTCATCGCGTATCTCGTTCAGTTGCCGGTTTGGCTTTGTGCCGGAGCTGCGGCTATTCTGTCAGCCCTTGCTCTCGCCCGCTTGTCTCAGTCGCGTGCTCGAGCCGATCTCAGCGCTCTTACGAGTGTGCTGCTTTCGTTTACGATGGGCGTGGCTTTTCTTGGGATCGGACTTATACGGGGGGAAATGTCTCCGGTCTTCGGTCTTCTGTGGGGGAATATTCTTTTTGTCCGCCCCTACGAGGCGATTGCGCTGGCGCTAGCCTCTGGAGTCTTGTGCCTCTTTCTCTTCGTCTCACATCGGCTTCTCGACGCTCTTCTCTTCGCGCGACGGAGCGAACTTTACCCCTTCAGTTCTAAAACGGTATTTGTTGTTTTCATGCTGATCGCAGCAGTTCTCATCACCGCTAACCTTCAGTTTGTAGGGGGGCTTCTCATCTATGCGCTGCTCACGAACCCTGGAGCTGCAGCGTACGAAGTCGCCGAGAACATGACCCAGGCGCGCTGGTACGCCGCGGCATTTGGGGTGTTATCGACGGTTGGTGGTTTTGCAATTTCGTGGTTTTGTGATCTTCCAACAGGCGCGTCGATAGTGCTTCTCTCGACTCTTGTCTACGCCTATGCTCTCAGCAGAAGACTGTGGCGGCGCCACACTGTTTATTGAAAATACTGAGGGCGCATTGTGGGAGAACTGAGCCGTGGGGCGTCACACTCATTGAGCATAATGAAGTAGCCTAGCATCGACAATGTACTTACTCTGCTCGAATGATGGAAGAAAGGTTTAGGCATGCGGGTTCTTCTCACGAATGACGACGGTATCGAGGCCCCTGGCTTATGGGCTCTCTACCAGGAATTCTCCCGATTTGCTGAGGTCACTGTAGTTGCCCCCAGCTCTGAACGGAGTGCGATTGGCCATGCCATTACGGTGTTCAATGAGATTTCTTTGCGTGAGTGTACGCGGGAGAAAAAGCCCTGGGGGTATGCCGTGGATGGAACCCCTGCCGACTGCGTGAAAATGGCGCTCTCTGTCATTATGAAGGATGCGCCTCCCGATATCGTGATTTCAGGAATCAATCGTGGCCAGAACACGGGCACGAGCATTCTCTATTCAGGAACGGTTGCGGCTGCTCTCGAGGCAACCATGAACGGCTACAAAGCTATCGCTGTTTCTTTGGCGGTGCGGCTAAACAAACCTGATCCAGCAGAGTCATCGAATGAAGTAAAGATTGGGACTCTGAAAGATTTTGTCAATCTTCCGGCTAACTATGAGTTTGCTGCGCGTTTCGCGGCAAAGCTTGCCCGCATTGTTGTCGAGAGAGGTCTGCCGCCAGGTGTCCTTCTCAATGTCAACATTCCTGCTGTGCCAGAGGAACAGATTGCCGGCGTTGTTGTTGCCCGGATGGGGCACTCCGTGTTTGTCGACGAGTTCAAAGAAGTTGGGCAGCGAGCAGGCGTGATTGCGTATCGTAACGTGGGTGATAAACTCATTCACTCATCCGAAGGCGAAGCCTGGGATGATCTGGTACTGCGAGAAAACAAAATTGCGATCACTCCGCTTCACTACGACCTTACGCATCACCACTTTATGGAAGAGCTGCGCCGATGGGTCTCAGCGGAAGACCTCATCGCGCGAGAGGTTGGCGAGGAAGTGGCAAAAGAACTCTCTGCAGAGCTCAACGCTGAGTGTCGGGATTGATTTCTTTCCGCGCAAACGTGCAGATGTACTCGGCTATTTGGGACGCTCCGTTGCACGGCACGCGACAAGGGTGTAATGTGAACGCTCTCTCCAAGGCGTCTTTCCAGCGGCATGTGACAAAATCTCGCGTACTGATGCGGATTGCTCCGCCCCATCGATCGAGTTCACGCCGCAGGGCGTAGTACTCCGAGAATTCGCAGCGCGGATAGTAAACGACAGGTACGCCATTCGCCATGCACTCAGCTAAGGTTCCATACCCGGGTTTTGCGAGGACAGCATCCACTGATGCAATCACGTCCTCAAACTGCCATGCGGAGGGGTCAAGCTTGATGAGGGGCTTGTCGGAGGAGTCGAAACTGAGAAACGCGATATCTTTTATTTCCGACGCGCGTTTCAGATTAAGGTCGCCCATGCTCCACTTGCCGAAGTAAGTAAGAACGAGCCGTGTGCGGGGGCGCAGGCCGAGTGCGTGGCACAGTTGTTTTCGGATGTTTCTTCCGCGACGTGCAATCATTTGGGTTTCGGTGCGCCTCTTGAAAGCTCGCATCGTGACCGAAAAGCCTGGTTTGAGAAGAAGCGAGGCTTTTGCGTAGTGTCGTTCGAGCTCGCGCAGAAAAGACTCGCGCTCGGCGATTCCCCGAGCTGCGCGCCGAAAAACCTCTACCCACGTAAAATTTGCAACACAGATTGCCGGAATGCCCACGTGTGAGGCGGCAACTAAAGGAAGAGGGGGGATATCGCATACGACAACATCGATGCCCTCCGCTTTGAGAAACTGTTCTTCCTCGGGGAGGCGCGCTAGACCTTCACTGTGGATGGCCATGGCTGACGAAAAGGTCTTGTCCCAGTCAATAGCGAGGTTCGACGCCTGCCAGGCTCCGAAATCATAGGCAAGACGCGTAAGCTCAATCGGGCGCTTAGCCTCACGCTGAAGGAAGGTCGGATCCGCAAGCGTCTTCACATAAACACGACTCTCGCGTGGCAGTGCTGCGATCACTTGAGCTGCCCTGCTGGCATGGCCAAACCCATGGCTTGAGATGTAGTATGCCACTCGAAAACTCTTCTTGCCCGATGAGATTATTTTCTGCCGAGGATTCATCTATGCGTCACATCCATTGCGAAAATGATATACCCTTCTCTTCACGAGTAACAGCACAGGTCAACCGAGAGTCCGTGACCATTGTTTCGATTATGTCCGGAACGAGTGTTGATTCGATAGACATCGCAGTGTGCGAGATGAGGAGAAAGGATGCTGAGCGTATTGGGGTAACTCTCGTGGACTTCTCCGAGCACGCTTACTCTTGTGCTCTGCGGCAGAGAATTTTGAAGCTGTTTCGCGATCGTGAAGGATCCCTCCAATTATGTTGCTCGTTGAATTTTGAGATTGCAGAGGCTTTCGCAGCTGCTGTTCTTCCTGTTTTCGGGCGGCTGCGCCTCTCAAGTGCTGACGTTGCTGCCATCGCTTCCCACGGACAAACAGTTTACCATATTCCTCCCCACGCTGCTGCTGAGTTGGGATGTGTGGCGTCGACGCTCCAGCTCGGCGAACCAGCTGTGATTGCCGAGCGCACTGGGTGCTGCGTGATAACCGACTTTCGTTCTGCTGACGTAGCAGTAGGAGGCAACGGCGCCCCACTCGTACCTTTCGCCGACTGGCATCTGTTCTCTCAGCCGGAGCGTACGGTTGTCGTCCATAACATTGGGGGAATCGCTAATTGCACCGTATTGCCGGCAGGCGCCGGGGTGGACGATGTTGTTGCTTTCGACACGGGACCTGGCAATGTGCTCATTGACTTGCTCGTGGAGCGATTTTTCTCACCCCTTACATTTGATCGCGATGGAGCAATTGCTGCGCGGGGAAAGGTGATCGCGCCACTTCTCGACAAGTGGATGAAGATTCCCTTTATTTCACTTCCACCACCGAAATCGACCGGGCGAGAGCTTTTTGGCCCCCAGTTGATAGATGAAGCGATCGAGGAATTTTCTTCTGCTTCGCCAGAAGATCTCATTGCCACTGCAACGTGTTTCACAGCGCGGTCATTTGCAAAGAACTTGGAAGAGTACATTCTTCCGTCTCACCGAGTCGACGCTATCTACCTTGCAGGGGGAGGAGCACTGAATCCTACGCTCCGCCGATATTTTCAAGATGAGCTGGAGAGGAGATGGGGAAGAAAAGCTCCGTGGCTGGGAACAACGGATGAGTTGGGAATTCCGGTAAAAGCCCGTGAGTGTGTCGCCTTTGCTGTTCTCGGTTATGCTCGACTTCTCGGAATTCCGGCTAATGTGCCACGTGCAACAGGAGCCTCGCGCCGAGTCCTTCTCGGTTCCCTGACAGAACCTACTTCTCCCAACCAGGGCTGAGGGCTTTTGGCAGCTCGCCCACACCGAGTGAGGGAATGCTTTTTCGTGTTGCCCTTTCGTGTTCCCCTGAAGAACTTTTACCTAACTCGGCGGAGGTGAGCTGTGAAGTCGCGAAAGACAGACATTTCTGAGAAGAAGCCAACGATACGCATTCTCGTTCTTAACGGACCCAATCTCAATCTTCTCGGTCAAAGAGAGACGAATGTCTATGGGACCGCAACCCTTGCCAGCATCGAGGAACGCGTTAGAGAAGAATGCCGTGAGGTGGGAGCTTCAGTCGACTTCTTTCAGAGTAACAGCGAGGGAGATCTCATTGACACTATCCACTGCGCGAAAAACAATTATGATGTGATCATTTTTAACCCTGCAGCGTATACGCATACGAGTGTTGCGCTCAGAGATGCCATTGCTGCTGTGGCACCTTTGCCCGTGATCGAGGTGCATCTGTCCAACGTTTATGCACGTCCAGAAGAATTCCGTCACAAGAGTTTGACAGCACCTGTCTGCGTTGGGCAGATTGCTGGATTTGGTCCCTTGAGCTACGTCTTGGCTGTGAGAGCGGCCGTAGCTCTTCTGTCAGAACAGGGCAAATGCTCATAAGTCTTTGCTTTTGCACTTCGCGCAGTTCGCCGCGGCGTCAAGAGAGAGCCTCGTGAATAAGTGGGGGTGGTGTAACAGGTGATTCGCTGATGGTGAAGGCTCTGTCCAGCCGTACGAGGCACTCTTCCAGACCTCGCCCGTTGCGATGGATAATTCTCACGAGCGGCTCCCCTTGTTTTACGGGGTTGCCTAGTTTCGCTAACATTTCCAGTCCTACGCCGTGATCGATTTTGTCCGCTGTCGTGTTTCTGCCTGCACCGAGCACCACGGCAGCATTTCCGATCTCTCGGCAATTGGTTGAAGCAAGGTACCCAGAGCAAGGTGCGGGGTAGAAAGCCTCGTCAAATGCAATGTTGAGTAGCGCAGGATTATCGACGACACGCGGATCGCCCCCTTGCGCTTCTACCAACTGCTCGAATTTCCTAAGAGCCTCTCCGCTGTCGAGCACTTTGGCACACGTGCGATAGGCTTTCTCGGAGTTTTTCTCAACTCCTGCAAGGACGAGCATTTCGGCTGTGAGCCGCAAGGTCAGCTCCCGCAGATCGGGAGGTCCTCCGCCACGAAGACAGGCGATAGATTCGATGACTTCCAGCGAGTTGCCGATCTTTCGACCGAGCGGTTGATTCATGTCAGTGATGAGGGCTCGGACGGGGCGATCCATAACCTTGCCCACACCAATGAGTCCTTCGGCAAGAGCCCGGGATTTCTCTAGCGTGGGCATGAAAGCGCCTGTTCCCGTTTTGACGTCCATCACAAGCGCACGAGCACCGGACGCGATTTTCTTACTCATAATCGAAGCGCAAATGAGAGGAATCGATTCCACTGTGCCTGTGACATCACGCAAAGCGTAAAGGCGTTTGTCGGCTGGTACAAATGTATCAGTTTGCCCTGCCATGACCACGCCAATGCGCTCGAGTTGTCGCAGGTACTGTTCACGACCAAGATACACGTTGAAGCCAGGGATGGACTCGAGCTTGTCCAATGTTCCTCCGGTGTGACCGAGTCCTCGGCCACTGACCATGGGAACGGCGACCCCACACGCTGCTGCCAGAGGGGCAAGCGGGAGGGAAACCTTGTCGCCCACGCCGCCTGTGCTGTGTTTATCAACGGGGAACGGAATGTTGAGCTGACTCAAATCGTAGGTCTCGCCAGAAAGGATCATCTGGCGAGTGAGCTCCGCGGTTTCCGCAAATTCCATTCCGCGAAAAAAGATCGCCATGAGAAGAGCAGAAGTCTGATAGTCTGGAATCTCCCCTGCGAGATAACGCTGGATGAAAAAAGCAATTTCCTCGGATGTGAGTGTTCCGCCCTCACGCTTTTTTATGATAATGTCAACAGCGCGCATATCGTTCTTCCGCCTCGATCGTTAGTGAAAATTCGTGCGTACTCAATGGACGAGCCCTTGGCAAGTATTATCTTGCTTACTTTAGCTTCCTATGAGAGGCTGGAGCTTTTATCCTCGCAGAAGCTTCACAATCGGTGTTGTGTTCCCCGAAAAAGGATAAAGCAGCTCTGCAGAGAAGTTTTCAAGCTGCATACGGAAGGTTAATACGTCAGCATCCGCTTCTTTGACCGCTTGCTCGAAGTACGCTCTCGAGCATGCTGTGATGGTATAGACGCCAGGCAACCAGAGGAATCCCATCCCTGGAAACCGATACGTTCCAACCGGGTCTCCATGGAGCGTAGAAAAATCTTCGAACACCTCGAAAAGATAGAGATCATCAGCTTGGTCTGCGATATCGTACCACAGCGCCAAAAGAAGTTGCCCGTATTCGTCGGGATGGGACAACTGATATTGGATGACGTTGAGAAGATTCTTCCGCGCAGTGTCTTTATCAATCGGCATCTTTTATTGTATCTCTTTCGCGCTCTACTGACGGAATCCACTTGTCGAGAAGCGCCCCTTCGTTGCTATTTATTGTTCCCCAGTCGAGATGTTTTGGGTGAACCATAGAAAGCACAGCGGTGGTCGGTGCATGGGTAACACTCAAAAGGTGAGGACCGGCAGAAAGGTAACACGTGGCAGTGGTTGAAGCCCCATCGATAGAAAGGCTTTCAACCTTCGCTGTGTCGTAAGAAACCCAATAACAGCCAGCAATATCGATGCTGAATGTTGTCGACTGAGTATCAGCATGGATGATTTTTCCTCCAGCGAGAAGAAACCGTTTTTTCCCCACGCGGCACTTAGCGACGGGCAAGTAATTATCTCGGAGAAAGACGAGATCTTGTGCCGGCAACGAGAGAATTCGCGGATCAACGGTGACGAATCTTACTTGTTCTTTCTGCAAAGCAGAGGGAATGTCGAAGGGGGCTTTTCCCAGAAAGTACATCTCTCTCAAATAGTTGACGAGAACGTGGGCGAAAAGAGGAGAGGGACGAAAAAGAGGCAGCCCTTCCCCCGTGAGGACCTTCTCGTCTGGTGGTACTCGGACCGCAAGCACGTTTCCAGCTGCTACTTGCTTCGGTAAATTTCCGAGTACGTAAGGCTGCCGAGCTACGATGCCTACCGTATGGAGAGTGACGAGTACAACAATGCTCCCGAAGACCCCCCAGTGACGAGAGCCGGCATTGTGCGTAAAGCCAGAGGCGACTCGACATCCTCGCCACAAGAGCCACGTCCATAGGACAGCTATTATCGGGTGGAGAGGAAGCAATGACTGCGGATGCCGGCTTGGCAAAATTATGAAATAGTAAGCAAGAAAGAATACACCTAATGGGGCAAACCAGTACAGCGGCCTATGGATGGGTTTTTGTTTGGCGCACCCACGCACCACGATGAAAACGCATACGAGACAGCCACCGAGCCACCATGGGTGCGCTTGGCATAAATTGGTAAATGGTGAAATAGCCAACGTCCGTTTGCGCGCGATGCTTTCAAAAAGCACGAGCTGAGAAAAGGGCTGAAGAAGGTTCTCGTCCCAGAGCCAAAGAGCGAGTCCGAGAAGTGCCAGAGCGATCCCACCTGACATTGCTATAATGTGAACCGTGGCGAGACGACGCCGCAGGAGTGATTCCGTCGCGAGAAGAAGAAGAGCGCCCATCACGAGAAAAATTGCTTTTGGCGTAAACCACAGGGCGGCACCTATGAGAAGACCAGACACGAAAGCATGCGAAGGGTGATTGCGTCTCACTGCACGGACGAGGAAAAACAGCCCTGCTGTCCATAACAATGTAAGAAAGATATCGCCCCTCACATCTCTTGCTTTTTCGATATACAAGGGCGATGAGAGGAGGAGCCCCGCCGCAGTCAGGCCTGCATATTTCATTCTGCCGAGAGCTTCGCGGGCAAGAAGACCCGTAAAGAACGCAGTCAGAACGGTCGTGAGAAAAGCGATTCCCCGAAAAAAGAACACAACCTCATGAGTTGGTAGACAGAAGTTGAAGAGGGGAGCCCACACGTAATTTGCTGCTGGACCGTGATTGTCCCAGAAGTCACGGTAGGGGGAGAGGCCACGGAACACATCCCAGCCGTTTAGGATGAATTGATATTCATCGAGGTTTATGTTGCCATAAAGGGCTGCAAGGAGCGCCACACAGCAACCTGCGCCGATAAGAGTCAGCAGCAGAGCTCTCACAAATCGGGGCGGAATCATCGAACTTTCAAAATCGATTTGAGTCATATTTGTTGGTTCGGCAAAATCCTCTGGCACCGAATGAATGACGAGAGAACGAGAAAGCAAGAACCAAAGAACTAATCTTTGCGTTGCATGGCCGTAAGAGGACCATGTAGACAGAGCCTGGAGGTTTAATAGTGATGAACCAAGAAGAGCTCACCCCTGAAAAGATTTTCGAAAAAGCACGCTCCTTCATGCCCGCGCGGATCATTCTTTCGGCACATGAGCTGGGTGTTTTTGAAGTGCTCCGCGAAAAGCCTCGTCAATCTTCAGAGGTTGCAGCGTTCCTGTCGTGCGACGCACGAGGGATGGATAGGCTTCTCAACGCTCTCGTTGTGTTGCAACTTCTCAAAAAGAACAATAACATGTTTGAGCTAACGGATGTGGCGCGTCGTGCTTTTCTTCCTGAAAGCGAAGAATTTCTCGCCGGGCTTGATCACGCTGTGCAGATGTGGGAAACGTGGTCGACGCTGACTGACGCGGTACGCTGTGGAGGAAAAGTCGGAGGGCCACCCATGACTGAGCGGGACCGCGCCTACTTCGAGCGTTTTATCAAGGCAATGCATGCTAATTCGGCTCCCCGGGCGGACGATGTTATTGCCAAGCTTCCTCTCGCGAACGTCACATTTGCCGTCGATGTCGGTGGGGGCTCTGGTGCGTACGCTGCATCACTTGCGCGTCGCTTTCCCCATGCGCGCGTTGTGCTCTTCGATTTGCCGCAAGTGATCGAAATTGCCCCGGACTTCCTGGCAAAATACGAAGGAGGAGAGCGCGTTGAACTCGTTGCGGGTGACATGCTGAAAGATGAACTTCCCGGCCCGGCCGATTTGATTTGGCTGTCGGCAATTGTCCACATGTTTTCGCCTCAAGAAAATGAAGAACTTGTCGCCCGATGTCACAATGCGTTGGCTCCAGGTGGAAAGTTAGCCATCCAAGATTTTATCATGGATGAAACGAGAACGTCTCCGCCTGCAGGTGCAATTTTCGCCTTAAACATGCTCGTGGCGCGCGACGCTGGCGACACCTACACCGAGAGCGAGGTAAGGGGATGGTTTGAAAAGGCGGGTTTCACGAATGTTTGTCGCATCGACACCATTCCACCCAACGCTGTCATAATGGGGACCAAAGAGTAACTGATGGAAGGCCAGTTGCCTTCTATCAGCATTCTCCCTCTGCCACTCTATCTTTCCAGCGGAACGAGATAGAATGCTCGACGCCGAAAACGTCGAGCACTTTCAAGGCAATGTGGCGCACAAGATCTTCTATGCATGTGGGCTTGTGATAAAAACCCGGTGATGCAGGCAGAACGATAGCGCCCGCTTCAGTGACGGTGGTCATCGCTCGGAGGTGGATGAGGCTAAGGGGGGTCTCACGGGGAACAAGCACGAGCCGCCGGCGTTCTTTCAAACAGGCGTCGGCAGCACGCGTGATTAACGAGCTGCCCGTTCCGGCTGCGAGCGTGGCAACCGTTTTCATCGAGCACGGGCAAACGATCATCCCTTTGCTGCGAAAAGTCCCACTGGCGGGACCAGCAGCTAAATCATACTCGTTATACAAAACGATCCTGTCGACGGAGATGTTGGGACCGAGAAAAAGCATTAGCCCTCGGCGGTCGTCTTCCCACGAAATATCGAGCTCTTCACGCATGACCAACTTAGCAGCAGAGCTGACAATAAGGTGGATCTCGTAGTCCAAAGCCAGCAATTCTCTCAAAAGTGCTTGGGCATAGACAATACCACTTGCTCCGGTGATGCCAAAAATGATTCGTTGTCTGCTCATAATGTCCTTGTCTTTCAGTGTTTCACGCTCTGAGCCGGTCCGCCTGCCTGAGAGGCGTTTTCGGGAACATTGAACTCGCGTATCACCAATGGCGTCTCGAGTTCCGTTTTCGCAACGATCCGAGCGCATCGGAACGGAAGGGGAGAATTGACTACAGAACTTGCGCCTAGATTTGTAGCAATTTCTTGCCAGGCTGTGCCTGTGAGTGATACCTCGACAGCCAGTGACCGCAATAAACGGGCTTCCTTTGCATTCGCAGCCTCGATCTGCACAGTAAGCTGAGATCCGCTTGCGTACGTCCTTCCGAAATCAACAGCGAATGCCTCCCCAACCTTCCATTTCGTCCGCGATTGATAGAAAGTCTCTTGTCTATGGTCTACGGCGTTTTCGGCAAACCTCCCAGCAAACGGTGGAGGTGCAGTAATGATTACGGGGAGAGTCGGTGAGGTAACGCGCACTCGGCGACTATGAAGCAGTTGTTGAACTTGTGCAAAAAGATCATCGGCAACATTGCACTGAAAAACAGTCGACTCGTCCTTGAGCAAACGGTTCCATTCGTTGCTTCCAATCTCAGGCGTCGTGGTGGGCGTGTCCTCAGCGCGGAGGCCATCGAAAAGCGCAGCTTGTAGTCGCTCTGCTTCATCCGAGGTTGTTGCAAGCTCGCTCATGCGCAAAGCAATTTGGAGATTTTTCACGTGAAGCCGTAACTTCTTCAGTGACGGACGTAGCTCTTCGTACAACCGACGGTTTGTCAGTGTCCGGTCGAGATTTGGTTCCAAATCGAGGAGTTGTTGGAGATACTCCCGTAAACTTGCCAGCGTTGCTGGAGAAGGCGATTCGAGGTAATCTCCCACGAGGGCACACAGGACACGTCCTTCATCCTGTGAGAGGAATGATCCCGTCATGAGGTCGGCGAGACGGAAAAGATAAGGATATGCGCGAGCTCCGCCCACGCGTCGGAGCGCATTGCGCCAACTCATTTCCGGATTGTACGTCTCGGGTGATCGGAAGTAGTCAGCGATTGTCAGTAGGGGGATCTTCGACAGCTCTGCCTCGTTCATGGGATTGGACCAGTAACCCGCAATTGTGAGCGGTAAAAGAGGATTCCGATTTCTTATCGGGCCAAGGTAGATGTGTCCGGTATCCCAATCGTTCACTGGGTAATTGTCCCAGATGAATGGTTTCCTGCCAATCGTGGCGCGGATTTTCAGAACGTCGCCCGCAGTGAGGCTTTGGCTAAGGACGCCCATTCCCGTCCACACCAAAGGAATCTGAGGATGCAGTTTCTGCCCTAGCTCACGCAAGTAGGGTGTTGCATCGTTGTGGTAGTACTCCGTCGGGCACACAATGAGTGTATTTTCTGGGGCCAACTTCCTCAGCTCAGCATAAAGGCGATTGCTGAGGTCGGCATGAGCTTCCGCAAAGCTACCGTACTTCTGAATGTCTGAAACGTGGGTAAATGTGGACGGGACATCGTCGAAAAACAACGCAAAGTTGTGCACTCCATCTCGCGACAGTGGCTCTAGCTTCGAAACAAGTTTTTGCAGTTCCTCCGGATTGGAGTATTCAATATCGAGCCCCGGACTAATAGCGAAGCAAAATGTTATCCGTGCCCTCTTGCATGCCTCGTTAAGTTCTTTCAACCGCTGAGCAAGATCCGGCGGATAAGGTTCGCGCCATTTCCTCCTGTGGTAGGGATCGTCTTTTGGTGCGTAACAGTAATGAGTAAAACCATTTTCTCCAAGAAAGCGAATGATAGAGAGACGATCTTCGTGAGACCAGGGCCTGCCATAGAAACCCTCGACGACCCCACAGGGTAGCGGCAAAGCGGCCGTTCCTTGACGTGGTCGTGCAGAAGCACTTCCCCACGACAAAGCAAGGAGAGAGAGTAGACACCAGGACAGTATCGTTCGCATCTTTAGATTATCCTTTGTTGCTAACTTTTCAGCACCGTCGAAGAAAATTTTCAGTTGTCAGCGGAAGAAAATGCAATGCAAATGAACCCATGAGCCGCTCCCAGTCAGGAAAAGTTTATCTCATCGGAGGAGGTCCTGGCGACGTAGGACTTGTTACGGCGAAAGCGTACCAGATCTTGGCACAAGCCGACGTCGTTGTGTACGACCATCTTGCAAACCCTGTGCTTGTCGATACTGCTCCTCCCGCAGCAGAGCGCATCTATGCAGGGAAAAAAGCGGGAGCTCATGCCATGTCGCAGGAGGATATTAATGCTTTGCTTATCGAAAAGGCACGGGCAGGAAAGTGTGTTGCTCGTTTGAAAGGGGGAGACCCTTTCGTCTTCGGACGTGGGGGAGAAGAGGCGCTGGCATTGGCTCAGGCTGGTATCCCATTCGAAATTGTTCCCGGAGTCACGTCCGCTATTGCAGTTCCCGCATACGCTGGTATTCCCGTAACCCACAGGGACATGGCAAGTGCAGTGCATATCTTTACTGGCCACGAAGCTGGCGAGAAAGATGCAACAAAACTCGAGTGGAAGATTATCTCCCAGCTTTCGGGAACCCTGGTCTTCCTCATGGGGGCGAGCAATCTCCCAATAATTGTGCAAGAACTTGTCCGGCATGGACGTTCCGCCGATACTCCCGCGGCGGTAATCCAATGGGGCACGATGCCAGAACAAGTAGCCGTCACTGGAACACTCGATGATATATGCAGGCGGGCAAAAGAAGCGGGAATTGGCTCACCAGCAGTAACTGTGATAGGCGAAACAGTGCGTCTGCGCAAACACCTCAAGTGGTTCGAAGTCAAACCGCTTTTTGGTTGCCGCGTTGCCTTGACACGCCCTTTCGATCAGAGCGAGGAAATTGCAGATATCCTTAGGAATGCTGGTGCAGATGTCATTGTCACCCCCACGATTGCTGTAAAGGCTCGTCCCCTTGATGAGGAAATTCGCACAGAACTGCTGAGACTCCATGGCTACGACTGGGTTATTTTCACGAGCACCAACGGGGTGAATATCTTTTTTGACCATTTATCAGCAATGGGAAAAGATGCACGCTCGCTCTCGGATTGCCGGCTTGGAGCTATAGGAGAAAAGACGGCAGAGACTTTACGTTCCCACGGAATTATCCCAGATGCGATACCAGGAAGGTTTGTTCAAGAGGCATTGGCAGAAGCTATTCCAGTGCGTGCAAATGACCATGTACTCATTCCACGGGCAGCAGTAGCGCGAGACGCGCTGGAAAAAATGCTTGTCGAGAGAGGCGCAAAAGTTCGCGTTCTTCCGTTGTACGATACTCTCCCCGATAAAGAGGGTGTGCAGCGACTTCTCGCAGCTCTTTCCGAGCGAAGGGTGAACGTCGTTACATTCACGAGCGCGTCAACTTTTGAAAGCATAACGAAATTTACCACCTCAGACGAGCTCAAAAAGATTTTTTGTGGGGTCACCATTTCCAGTATTGGGCCAGTGACCACTTCTGTAATCCAAAAGTTTGGGCTCGAAGTGTCTGTCGAGGCGGCGGTCCATACCGGACGACATCTGGCGGAAGCAATCATAAGTTATTGGCAGGAAAAAACAAAGCGTTTCTCCGCCCGCTCTTCGCAGAGCAATGCTGAATGCAGTTGATGGGTGGTCAAAATGTCAGATCTCGGATACCCCAATCAGTCCAGCTCACGCGCTCTCTGCGGAGGGAAGTCCGTGTCGTACTGATGTTTTGAGGAAGGAGTTCCATGCAATGAACGTATACAAACGTCGCCGTTTAGGAGATCCGCGACAGAGTTCGCAGGTTATCCAGGATTGGTCCCTCAGCGCTGTCACTCTCGCCATTGTAACCGTGTTTTTTGTAGCAAAGACGTGTGGGGCAACCACTCTCCAACCCGACGTTCCGCCTGCACGTGAAGGGTTAGGGTATCATCCCGACAACGGCACGACTGTCGCGACCACCCCTCCCTGGTTTAGCTGGGTTCCTGCGCAGGGTGAAGTCACGTACGATGTGGAAATTCAAGAAGAGGGAGTAACAAGCTCCACGCGGTCCTGGCACGGAATCAAATACGCTCTCTTTACGCCGGAGTTGGTCTTGCCGCCTGGGAAATATCGATGGCATTATCGGGTGCGAGAAAGTTTGTCCAGCACAGGACCATGGAGCCGGTGGCGTTCATTTGTGGTGCCGCCAGAAGCTTCACCTTTTCCTCGGCCGTCGATCGACACGGTCCTGCAGTCTCTTCCCACAACTCATCCGCGTATGCTCATCACTTCGCAAGATTTGCAGTGGGTTCGAGCACTTCGGAAAACGCATCGAGAATGGTATGATGCTCTGACGCGTGAAGCATCGATGCTGCTGAATGAACCATTAATGCACGAACCAAAACCGTGGACGGGGGGAAAATGGAATGCGGCGGAGTGGTTAACTTATTATCGTCAGATCGTGCGCGCAGCTCACTGTACCGAAACGCTCGCTTTTGCCTACCTTGTCACTGGCGACAGGCGCTATGCTGAGCGGGCTCGTGAGTGGCTCAGAGTCTTTGCCTCGTGGGATCCAAGCGGAACGACGAGTCTGCGAGTAAACGACGAGCAAGCCATGCATATTATGTTTTCCTCTGCGCGAGCCTATTCGTGGCTCTACCCGCTTCTCGAGGACGGCGAAAGAAAAGCTGTGCAAACTATGCTCACTGCACGAGCAAGAGATGCATATCGGCATCTTCACCTGAGCGAGACCCCCTATGAGCAATTCCCCTACAACAGCCATAACGGAAGGCTCTGGCATTTTCTTGGAGAAGTTGCGATTGCTCTCGCCGGTGATGTTCCGGAGGCACGAGAATGGCTCGATTATGCTATGACAATTTACTACGGGTGGTATCCGATATGGGGACAACTGGATGGGGGATGGGCTGAAGGGCTTCACTACTTTCTGTCCTATCACGAATTTGTTCTGCCTTGGCTGTGGCAGCTCGAGAAAGTGATGAAGATTCCCGCTACTCAAAAACCGTTTTACGCCCAAGCCGGTAATTTTCTCCTCTATACGGCACCGCCTGGCGCCGCGGTGAGCGGTTTTGGCGATTTTTCAGAAAATCCCCCTAGTGGGAAACGAGCATGGGTTGCGGCTGCGCTGGCACTCTTTACCGGTAATCATGAGCTTCAGTGGTACGCCTTGCAAATTGGCCTCTCACCCCACGACCTCACTCCATTTCGTTTTCTCACTGCAACCGCGTCTCGTCCTTCACCAGCGGAGCCGTTGTTGTCCCCTAAACTTCATGTCTTCCCTCTCACTGGCTTAGCTGCATACAACTCAAACATTGCAGATCCCAAAAGAAACGTGCAGTTTGAATTGCGTGCGAGCCCCATGGGAAACCTCAGTCACAGCCACTGTGATCAGAATGCATTTGTCGCAAGTGCATTTGGTGATCCCCTCTTTGTGAATACAGGCTACCGAGATTACTACGGAAGTCCTTTCTGCATGGAATGGTATTGGCATACTCGGTCGCATAATGCAGTTCTTATAGACGGTCATGGGCAGAAACGAGATCCTGCAGCAAAGGCGGCAATTATTGCTCACGGCGAAAGCGATAATTTTGCATGGCTTTGCGCCGATGCCTCGCCCGCCTATTCTGATTACGCAAGAAGGGTTCGACGTTACGCAGCGCTTCTCGATCAGAAGCATTCTGTTAAAGTTGTCATCCTCGATGACATTGAAACAACGGCGGGTGCGCTCGAAATACTCTATCATACACGTGTGCCGATGACGGCAAAAGGCACAGCAAAAGTTTTCGAATTTCAGACGACACACGCACGGGTAAAAGCGCAAATGTTTAGCAATGCTGATATTCGCATGGAGGTTTCAGACCACTATACCACCGTGCCCGTACAGACGGGAGAACGCCCCTCTGGTCCTCCAAAAGAGTGGCACTTACAGGTGAGAGTCTCACGCGAAATACCACAAAATATTATAACTCATTATCAAGTAATAACATTGATCGACATCTCGCCAGCTGAGCAATCGGAGGCGTCAGTAGCGCATGCTCGGGCATTTAGATGGGGAACAATTCCGGTTTTGCGATGGCAGGAAGGAAAAGGGAAAGCGCGCAGATTTTTTACGCTGAGCTTCGAAACAACAGCGCCAGCAGTCAGGCTTGAGGTTGCTTCTCAATCGTCTCGACTCCCGGATGAACCGTTCCAGGAAGCTCTTCTTTGGCAGCAGGACGAGGAAAAGTTGACTTCCCTTCTCTCTCTCGACGGAATTTTGGCACTGCCAGTGAATAGGCAATAGAGCACACGGTATATGGGGTTGCCTTCGTGCACCTTGTTCAACAGAGCTAACCTCTGAAACAGGGGCACTAAGCTACCACACATCGCTGTTCGCGACATCTCTCACGAGATGCTCGCGAGACGGAAATCGGTTCCCTCACCGATTTTCGGCAATGAGAATCAAACTACGGGACTAGCCTCCGCTAGCTGCGAGGCGGAAGACGAGGGCGACTTCGGCGAAGATCTGTCTCCATCAGGAGACAGGAGAGTAACTCGTGCATCAAAAATGCGCGGTTTCTGAAATAACAAACCCGAAGTGGAATAAGTAATGCGGCGCGTGCGTGCGGTTGCGATAGAGCCGCAGCAGACGCCCACCTGAATGCAAGAAGTGCATGGCGCTGTTCAAGCGACGTGTAGCTGCATCGGGCAAAAAGTTTTGGGTGTAGTCGCCACCAAGATTGGTGTCGGGGAAGCCCAATAAAGGGCAGTCGAGCGATCGCCTGCACGTGTAACGAATTCACGGAGGAAGTGAAGAATCATGGCTAAGGAAAAATTCGAGCGCAAGAAGCCTCACGTAAACGTAGGTACAATTGGCCACATTGACCATGGCAAGACCACTCTCACGGCAGCAATTACAAAGCGCCAGGCAGAGAAGGCAATGGGCGAATTCGTGCCATTTGATCAGATCGACAAGGCTCCGGAAGAGCGTGCTCGCGGTATTACAATTGCCACAGCGCACGTGGAGTATGAGACGCCAAAGCGTCACTATGCCCACGTTGACTGCCCGGGTCACGCTGACTACATCAAAAACATGATTACCGGTGCGGCTCAGATGGACGGCGCAATTCTTGTTGTGGCCGCAACCGACGGGCCCATGCCGCAGACGCGCGAGCATATTCTGCTGGCTCGCCAGGTCGGTGTGCCGTACATCGTCGTCTACCTTAACAAGTGTGATATGGTTGACGATCCTGAGCTCCTCGACCTCGTCGAGCTCGAAGTGCGCGAACTTTTGAGCAAGTATGAATTCCCAGGCGATACGGTTCCGATTATCCGTGGATCGGCCCTCCAGGCTCTTAATGGAGAAAATACGGAATACGGCGTTCAGTCGATCGACAAGCTCATGGATGCGCTCGATGAGTACATCCCAGAGCCGAAGCGCGAAATCGATAAGCCATTCCTTATGCCTGTGGAAGACGTGTTCTCGATTTCCGGCCGTGGAACGGTTGCGACTGGCCGTATTGAGCGCGGCAAAGTTAAGGTTGGTGATAACGTTGAGATCGTGGGGTTGTCCGACGAAATTAAGAAGTCGGTGGTGACCGGCGTTGAAATGTTCCGCAAGGTTCTCGATGAGGGACTGGCCGGTGATAACGTTGGGCTGCTGCTCCGCGGTATCGAGCGCGATGAGATCGAGCGTGGGCAGGTTGTGGCTGCTCCCGGATCGATCACGCCTCACCGCAAATTCAAAGCCAGCGTCTACATCCTCACCAAAGAAGAAGGTGGTCGTCATACCCCATTCTTCAAAGGATACCGGCCGCAGTTCTATTTCCGCACCACTGACGTTACCGGCGTCGTAACCTTGCCCGAAGGCGTGGAAATGGTTATGCCAGGCGACAATGTTAATATCGAAGTGGAGCTTATCACCCCGATCGCTATGGAAAAAGAGCTGCGCTTCGCTATCCGCGAAGGTGGCCGCACAGTGGGTGCTGGAGTCGTTACGGATATTATCGAGTAAAGGCATGTACCAGTACTGAGGCAGTGATTTCGAAAAACTTGGCTGCCCCTGACCCGACACACGTCGGGGGCAGCCATTAACGCGAAAGAATGAACGATGGCAGGACAACGGATCAGAATTAATCTGAAAGCTTTCGATTATAGACTACTCGACGCAAGCGTGCAGGATATCGTTGGCGTGGCGAAGCGAACGGGAGCGAAGGTTGCAGGACCAATTCCCCTCCCAACCAGAATTCGCAAGTACACCGTCAACCGATCTCCTCATGTTGACAAAAAGAGCCGGGAGCAATTCGAGCTTCGGATCCATAAGCGGGTTTTGGATATTGTAAATCCGACCCAGCAAACACTTGACGCGCTTACCGAGCTCGAGCTGCCGTCGGGGCTTCACGTTGAGATTAAACTCACGTAAAGCCGAATTAACGCTACTTTTGATTTAGAATCACTAAAACTGCATTAACCAGTGGAATGCAGCCTACGTTAGAGTCACAAAAGAGCTCTGAATGTGCTGCGATCGCGGAGAAAGCGAACTATGCCGATTGGACTACTTGGAAGAAAACTTGGAATGTCACAGATCTTCGACAAGAACGGTCGAATTGTACCTGTGACCTTTATTGAAGCTGGCCCCTGTATTGTCCTCGACAAGAAAACAAAGGAGTCGGATGGGTATACAGCTGTCCAACTAGGCTTTGGAGAAAGACAAGAGAAGAATACACCGAAGCCTCAACTGGGACAATTCAAAAAGATTGGCGTCCCGCCGCTGCGTTTCGTGAGAGAGTTTCGGCTCGAAGACGCGTCGATCCTAGATAAACTGCCAGATGTAGGCGGTACCCTGACCATAGGAGATGTTTTTAAAGAGGGCGAACATGTGGATGTCGTTGGCATCTCGAAGGGGCGTGGATTTGCGTCACCGATCAAGCGTTGGCATACGCGCCGCGGCCCCGAAACCCACGGCTCCATGTATCACCGCCGCCCTGGTTCCCAGGGTGCGTCGAGCTATCCTTCTCGCACGTGGAAGGGAAAACATGCTGCCGGTCACATGGGGTCAGCCCGTGTAACGGCTTTGAACCTCGTCATAATGCGGACTGACGAAGAGAAAAACCTTATCCTCGTCAAGGGTAGCATACCCGGCCACAACAATAGCTTCGTCATGATTCGCAAGACCGTGCGGGCAAAGAAGGCTGAGCGGCAGATCCGCCTGCGCCTGACAGCTGAGGAACGCCTGGCAGCTCTAGCGGCCAAGGCAATTAATCCGCTGAAGGCTTCCAAGAAGGCCGCAGGGAGGTAATCGCTAGAATGGCTACAATGACGATTATTAACGTGAAAGGCGAAAACACAGGTTCGATCGAACTATCGGATGCTGTGTTCAATGTGGAGCCAAATATCCACTGCGTCCGGCAGGCTTTGCTCGCCTACGAGGCCAATCAGCGCCAGGGAACGCATTCGACCAAAACGCGCGGAATGGTGAGCGGTGGTGGACGGAAGCCGTGGAGACAGAAGGGAACCGGAAGAGCTCGCCAAGGCTCTATCCGTGCGCCCCAGTGGCGTGGTGGCGCCATAATCTTTGGCCCGCAACCGCGCGACTATTCGCAAAAAGTAAATAAAAAAGTCAAGCGGGCGGCGCTTGCGTCTGCTCTGAGTGACCTCCGCCGACAGGACCGCATTAAGGTTGTGAACGGGCTTGCGCTCGACGAGATAAAAACGAAGAAATTCGTTGAGCTTCTTAAAGGTATTGGTGTGGTAAATGAAAAACGCGTGTTGGTTGTGACGCCTCAACCGGATGACACGATTCTGCGTTCAGCACGCAATTTGCCGAACGTCTTAGTTATTCCCGTGAACAATGTGAACATCTACTGCTTGCTGACGTGCGATGCTCTCGTGACTACTCCTGAGGCAATCAAAAGGCTCGAGGAGGCTATTGCATGAAAAGCCCATACGAAATCCTGGAGAAGCCCGTTATTACCGAGAAGGCTACCTTACTCGCAGAGCGGAAGGATGGACCACAATACGTGTTTAAGGTCCATCTCCACGCTAACAAGGTAGAGATTAAGAAGGCTATTGAACAGGCGTATAACGTCAAGGTCAAAGCTGTCAACACCGTAAGGTGCAAAGGCAAATCAAAACGCCAGGGTCGTTTCGAGGGTCGCACCTCTGACTGGAAGAAAGCGTACGTGACGCTTCTAGAAGGCTATAAGATTGAGGTCATCTGATGGGACTGAAATCATTTAAACCAATAACCCCTGGACGTCGCCAAATGACGGTTGCGACGTTTGAGGAAATTACGAAGGTTGAGCCGGAGAAATCTCTGATTGAGCCCTTAAAGAAGACTGGCGGGCGAAATAATCAGGGACGGATCACATCCCGGTGGATTGGTGGTGGGCACAAACGCTTCTACCGCATTATCGACTTCAAGCGTAACAAGGATGGTATTCCGGCAAAGGTTGTAGCGATCGAGTATGATCCGAACCGGTCTGCGTACATCGCTCTGCTGCAGTACGCTGACGGCGAGAAGCGGTACATCCTCGCTCCTGTCGGCTTGAAGGTTGGGGATTCAGTCATGAGCGGTGAGAATGCTGAAATCCAAGTGGGAAATGCCCTGCCGCTTCGGGCAATCCCTGTGGGAACCACTGTCCATGCGGTGGAGCTGCGGCCGAAGAAAGGGGCACAACTCGCTCGTGCAGCTGGAGCGGCTGTTCAGCTTCTCGCAAAAGAAGGGACGTACTGCACCCTCCGCCTACCATCGGGCGAAGTGCGTCTCGTGCATCGCGAATGCAAAGCCACAATAGGCCAGGTTGGAAATCTTGACCACGAGAATATCTCGATTGGCAAAGCCGGCCGTTCTCGTTGGCTTGGCAAGCGACCAGAGGTTCGTGGTGTTGCCATGAACCCTGTCGATCATCCGCTCGGTGGCGGTGAAGGAAAGACCTCCGGTGGTCGTCACCCATGTTCTCCGTGGGGATGGCTAACGAAAGGTCGCAAGACGCGCAATCCGCGCAAACCAAGTTGGAAATACATCATTAAGCGCAGAGGACAAAAGTAATGCCTCGCAGTGTACGTAAAGGACCATATGTTGAACCAAAGCTAATGAAACGTGTCTTGGCTGCCCAAAGCAGCAATGACAAGCGCGTTATTAAAACGTGGAGCCGCGCCTCTACTGTGACACCGGAGATGGTGGGGCTCACGATTGCGATCCACAACGGCAAGAGCTTTGTGCCGGTGTTCATTAATGAAAACATGGTTGGCCATAAGCTGGGCGAGTTTGCGCCTACACGCACTTTCCGTGCGCATGGCGGCAAGACGGCTAAAGCAACTGGCCTGAAGTGAGCGTGAAAGTAGGAGTGCTCTATGGGTAAGCCCAAGCGTGAGAAAAACTACGAATGCGTGAGTGAAGCGAAGTGGCGCTATGCTCCTATGCCCGCGCGCAAGGCGAGAGTTGTATGTGATCTCATTCGCGGAAAGGCAGTAAAAGAGGCGATGCAGATACTGCAACTTCTTCATAAGCCTAGTGCAGCGCCGGCAGTGATGAAGGTGCTGAAGAGTGCCCGCGCGAATGCACTCTTTAATAAGAAGGTAGAAGATCCGGATTCTCTCGTCGTTAGCCAGGTGCTTGTTGACGGTGCGTTTATGCTCAAGCGCCTCCGCGCTGCACCGATGGGGCGTGCGGTGAGAGTCAGAAAACGGTTCTGTCACATAACAATTCGGCTGAATAACGAATAAGAAGGTTCGGGAGCAGATGGGACAAAAAGTAAATCCAATTGGGTTTCGACTTGGGATAACAAAGAACTGGGAAAGCCGTTGGTTTGCCCAGGGGAAAGAATATTGCAATCTCTTGCACGAAGACATCGAGCTTCGCAAAGAGATCAAAAAGCGTTTCTTCCACGCGGGAATTGCCCGTGTCGATATCGAGCGGGCATCGAATCGCGCGAAGATAACGATTCATACTGCCCGTCCCGGCATCATTATTGGGCGCAAGGGGGCAGAAATCGATAAGTTCCGCAAGGAGCTCGAAGCAAAGACCGGCAAGCAGATTGCAATTAACATCGAAGAGGTAAAACGCCCCGAACTGAGTGCCCAGCTGGTCGCGGAGAATATCGCAAGCCAGCTACTCCGCCGAATTGGATTCCGTCGTGCAATGAAAAAGACTGTGCTCGCATCAGTCAAAGCTGGTGCCCACGGGATCAAAATTCAGTGTGGTGGTCGCTTAGCAGGCGCCGAAATTGCACGTTCTGAGTGGTATCGTGAAGGTCGTGTCCCGCTGCATACGTTGAGGGCGGATATCGATTATGGTTTTGCCGAGGCACGTACGAAGTATGGTGTAATCGGCATTAAAGTGTGGATCTTCCTCGGTGAGGTTCTCCGGGAAGCAAACAAGCCCGAAACCCAAGCTGTTGTGGCGGGGTGAGCGAGCGAAGCTTTTCTTCTGCTGACTGCGCGAGGGCTCGAGTTGGAGGTGGAGGATGGATCTGAAACCAGGTGACAAAGTAGTCGTGAGAATCCTGACGGCTGGAGACGAGCTGTCGCTGGAAGAGAAGATGAACGAGTTCCTCGAGACACATCGAGAACTCACGTTGGTGCAGCTCGACGTGCAGCAAGTTGAGTATCACGCTCGGACGGGCAGCGTGGAGTTCGGGCTAATGGCGGTACTCGTTCTAAAAGAGAACGAGCCGCAAGTGTAACAAAGAAGAGGTTTTGCCCGACGAAAAGTGTCGGGCGGGTGTGACAAAAGCTAGCAAAACGTGGAAACGGAAAAATGCTGCTACCAAAACGAGTAAAACATCGTAAAGTACAAAAAGGACGCCGTCGCGGAAAGGCATACCGCGGCTGTGAGTTGCACTTCGGAAGCTTTGGCTTGCAGGCGCTCGAGGCTGCCTGGATTACGAACCGGCAGATAGAAGCTGCCCGTGTCGCTATTTCGCGTTACGTTAAACGCGGTGGGAAACTGTGGATTAATATCTTTCCGGACAAGCCATTGACGAAGAAACCCGCTGAAACTCGCATGGGTAAGGGAAAAGGTAACCCAGAACAGTGGGTTGCAGTGGTTAAACCGGGTCGAGTCATGTTTGAACTCGATGGAGTAGAAAAAACAGTTGCTGAGGAAGCAATGCGGTTAGCTGCGCACAAGCTTCCCATCAAAACCAGATTTCTTGTCCGAGAGGAGATCTGAGCTATGCTGAAAGCGAAAGAACTCCGTGGATTGCCTCTCGAGGAACTCTATGAACGGCTCAACGAGCTGCTGAAGCAGCACTACGAACACAGAGTTCAGTCTACCATCAAAGAGCTGCAAAACACTGCTCTCCTGCAGCAGGAGAAGCGGGATATTGCACGATTGAAAATGGTAATTGCGGAAAAGGAACGCGCAGCGCGAGCACAAGCGTAATGCGTTTGGGGATAAGATACGGTAAATGGTGTTAGTGAGGACCAAATGACAGGCGAAAAAAATAATCAGAGCGAGAAGACAAAGCGTGGGTATCGCAAGGTTCGCGTAGGCCGCGTCGTCAGCGAAAAGATGAACAAGACCGTTGTCGTTGCGGTTGAGCGGTTCGTGAAGCATCCGCTGTACAAGAAGTACATTCGGCGGACTTCAAAGCTCTATGCGCACGACGAGAAGAATGACGCTCACGAAGGTGACATTGTGCGAGTTATCGAAACGCGTCCTTTGAGCAAATTGAAAAGATGGCGCGTTCAGAGTATCATCGAACGTGCAAAATAGCGGTCAGTGTCAGCCCCGAGCAAACTGACAGCGATCGGGGACTTTGCAATGATGGCATAAAGCTCAGGATGAGAAACCATGATTCAGGAATATACAGTACTCGATGTTGCGGATAACACAGGAGCGAAAAAGATTCGCTGCTTCAAAGTTCTAGGCGGGACTCGCCGTCGCTATGCTCGCATTGGTGATATCATTGTTGCGAGCGTACGCGAGGCGACTCCTGATGCTACCGTAAAGAAAGGTAGCGTGGTACGCGCTGTTGTTGTGCGAACCACAAAAGAACTGGCGCGTGAAGACGGGTCGTATGTGAAATTCGACTCAAACGCTGCCGTTATCATTAACAACCAGAATGAGCCGGTTGGTACGCGTATCTTCGGCGCTGTCGGTAGAGAGCTTCGCAAAAAGAACTTTATGAAAATCATCTCTCTTGCACCAGAGGTGATTTGAGGGATCAAGACCTATGTCTTTACGGATAAAAAAGAACGATCGAGTTGTTGTTATCGCAGGAAAAAATCGCGGCGTGGTTTCGCGTGTCCTCTATGTAATTCCGAAGAAAAACCGTGCCGTTGTTGAGAACGTTAATATTGTAAAGCGTCACACTCGTGCTCGTGGGCCCAACCAGCCCGGGGGCATCGTTGAGCGTGAGGCACCTATTCACATCTCGAACCTCATGCTTTACTGCGAGAAGTGCAAAAAGGGTGTTCGCTTTGGGACGAAAGTCGAAGGCGAGACAAAACAGCGAGTTTGTAAAGGATGCGGAAGTATCCTGTGATCTTCTCACAAGCCATTCTAGGGTGACGCACAAAGCCGTCACCTGAACGAGAGAGGAACTGGAAAATGGCGGAAGCCAAGCAGAAAAAGGACAAAAAAGCGAAAGACCGAGAGCCCGCAACTGGGAATGCTCCAAAGCAGGAAAGCGTTGACGAAGCGCTCTCAGCCGAAGAGCGGGAAATGCTTAAGACCTATGTGCCAGCGCTGAAGCGTAAGTACAGGGAAGAAATTGTCCCCGCAATGATGAAGCGCTTCGCGTACAAGAACATCATGCAGGTCCCACGACTTGAAAAGGTTGTGGTGAACATGGGCGTTGGTGAGGCCTCGCGTGACCCGAAGCTGCTCGAGGCAGCAATGCGGGATCTAGCGCTCATCACCGGCCAGAAACCAAAACTTGCGCGTGCGAAGAAGTCCATTAGTGCTTTTAAGATCCGTACTGGTATGCCAGTTGGGTGCTTCGTCACCTTGCGAGGCAATCGCATGTACGAGTTTTTGGAAAGACTCATCCGGATATCAATTCCACGTATTCGCGACTTTCGCGGACTTCCTACCCGGAGTTTTGATGGACGTGGCAATCATTCTATGGGTGTGCGTGAGCACACAATTTTCATGGAGCTAGATATTAACAAGGTCACGACAGTCCTCGGAATGAATATTACGACTGTCACGACAGCAAAGACTGATGAGGAAGCGTTCGAATTGCTTAAACTCTTCGGCTTCCCTTTCCGCAGCAAATAAGGCGATTAATGAAGGTGAGATGAGTTTATGTCGACCGTAGCGAAAGAATATAAGGCAAAAGTACCGCCCAAGTTCTCTACACGTAAGCGCAACCGCTGTCCATTGTGTGGACGGGCCCGTGCGTTTATGCGTGACTTTAACATGTGCCGTATTTGCTTCCGGAATCTTGCAAGTCGTGGCCAGATTCCGGGAGTGCGCAAGAGCTCTTGGTGACCTCCCTCGGGAGAGTTATTAGGAGAATGGAGAAAAGATGCGTTTAATGTGCGTCAAAGTCGCACGCTAAAAGGCGGCAAGCGGCGAAGAAGCCGAACTACCGTCATTACGGAGGATTAAGAGTAAAACGTATGCCAGTAACAGATCCAATCGCAGACATGCTGACTCGGATTCGCAATGCTAACGCCGCATTGCACGAGGAAGTCGAAGTCCCTTATTCTCGAATCAAATGGGAAATTGCTAAGATTCTGAAGGAAGAAGGCTACATTAAGGGATGCTTCTGGAGCCCAAAAGGCAAAAAGAAGCCTCCGATTAAGATATTTCTAGCCTACGGCCCGAATAAAGAGCGGGTCATTCATGGAATTGAGCGTATTTCAAAGCCAGGTATACGCAAGTATGCCGGCGCACGCGAAATTCCAAAAACATTGGGTGGGCTAGGCATTACGATTGTTTCCACCAGTGCCGGAGTAATGACTGACAAGGAGTGTCGCCGAAGGAATCTCGGCGGTGAACTCATTTGCGCAGTCTGGTAAGAGAATCTCGGCTCAGTCGCGATGCCACGAAACTAAGTTCTACATGGAACAACAGTGAAGAAGTACGAGTAGGAAAGAAATTACGATGAGTCGCATAGGAAAAATACCAGTCGTTCTACCAAAAGGTACCGAGGCTAAAATCACTGCGAATGAGATCGTAGTGAAGGGACCCAAGGGGCAACTGTCATGGACTCTCCCCAGTCGTGTATCGGTCGAGATTCGTGACAGTGCTCTTCATGTCTCGCGCCATGGAGATGATCGTCAGGCGAGAGCCTTTCATGGCCTTGCGCAGCGCTTGATTCATAACATGGTGATTGGGGTCAGCCAGGGGTTCAAGAAAGAGCTCGAAATTAATGGCGTGGGATACCGTGCTTCGATGGAAGGGAAAAAGCTAGTCCTTCAGGTCGGCTACTCCCATCCGGTAGAATTTGAGCCACCGGCTGGCATTACAATTGAGGTGCCTAAGCCGACGAGCATTATCGTTAGCGGGTTCCATAAGCAGCTTGTTGGCCAGGTCGCTGCCGATATTCGCGCGATTCGCCCGCCCGAACCCTACAAAGGAAAGGGCATCAAGTATGTTGACGAGCGAATTTTGAGAAAAGTTGGAAAAGCGGGAGCAAAATAAGCCCGGTGTAGATCTCTGAGAAAGCTTACCTATCGTCGGTGAGCGAAAGGATGAATCGAGAATGCTGATCAAACACAAATACGAGCTTCGAGAGAAAAGAAAAAAGAGGATTCGTAAAAAGATTCAGGGGACTGCGGAGAGACCCCGCCTGTGCATCTATAAGAGCTTGCGGCATTTGTATGTGCAGGTTATCGACGACACGGCAGGACGCACTATCGCTGCCGCAACAACAAACTCGAAAGAGTTTAAAGCTGAGGGGCGAAAAACCTTTGCCAATCAGGAGTTCGCTAAGCGACTCGGCAAGGTGATAGCTGAAAAGGCCCTTGCAGCGGGGGTAAAAACTGTGGTTTTCGACCGCAGTGGCTATCCCTATCATGGTGTTGTCAAAGCATTTGCTGAAGCCGCCCGTGAAGGTGGCCTGCAGTTCTAGCGAGTCTGAGTATCCGAGATTGGAAAAGGCAGGAGAAAAGTGAGCACGAATCAGGAAGCACCAGAAAACAAAGTCCTCGAGACTTCTTCTCAACCCGCTGACGCTCAGAGTGAGCTTCAGAGCGCACCAGCGGGTGAAACGCAGCCGGCAGCCGGAGGCGATTTCCAAGCCGAGTCTCTTTACCGGCAATGGATGAGCTCCTTCGAACGAGTGAAGCCTCAGGAGCTTGCACTGAAGGAAGAGCTCGTCATGCTCAACCGGACGGCCAAGGTTGTCAAAGGCGGCCGACGTTTCAGCTTCGCTGCGCTGGTCGTGGTGGGGGACGGTGAGGGACATGTTGGCGTTGGTTTTGGCAAAGCAAACGAGGTCCCTGAAGCCATCGCAAAAGCTGCTGAGGATGCAAAAAAGAACCTCATCACCGTTCCAATGGTGGGGCGAACCATCCCTCATCCTATCATCGGAACATTCGGTGCTGCGCGAGTTATGCTGCGCCCTGCCTCCGAAGGTACAGGAATCATCGCTGGGCCGGCTGTGCGAGCCGTGTTGCAATTGGCCGGTATTCAGGATGTGCTTACGAAGGTTTTGGGCACGAACAATAAAATTAATGTTGTGAAAGCTACCATTGCAGCGCTCTCTTCTCTCCTCAGCGCCGAGAAGGTTGCGAAACTGCGGGGAAAAGAACTCGAGAAGATTGTTGGGCGTAAACGGGCTGCTGCTCTTATGGAAAGTCGAGCTCCGAAAGCAGAACCAACTGCTCCAGTCACGGGTCCCGCTCCGGAGACCGATAATCAGGAGGCTCAGTAAAAACCATGGCGGAAAAAGTTAAAATCACATGGGTAAAGAGTGGAATCAATCGGCTTCGTCACCATAGAAAGACACTCCGTGCACTTGGATTTACCCATTTGAACCAGACAAAGGTCCATAACCTTACCCCCCAGATTCAGGGGATGATCAACCAGGTAGGTTACTTGTGCAAAGTGGAGAAGGTGGAAGAATAATGAAAATTCACGAACTTGGAAAAGATCCAGGTAGATATCAAAAACGTAAACGTCGTGGCCGCGGTGAAGCGTCGGGACTAGGAAGGTCCAGCGGACATGGTACCAAGGGATCGCAATCGCGCAGTGGCCGGGGTAAAGGCTATGGAGGTGCATTTGAAGGTGGACAGATGCCGCTCATTCGGCGTGTCCCCAAGCGCGGCTTTACAAATATCTTTCGGGTCGAGTACGATATCGTCAATGTGTCGTCACTCAATCGTTTTGATGACGGCGCTGTTGTTGACCTCGACGCACTCAAAAAGGCTGGGCTCGTTCGCTCGAAATCTCAGCGAGTCAAGATTCTAGGCGAGGGTGAGCTCACAAAGAAGCTTACTGTCAAGGCCGCGGCTTTTGCAAAGAGCGCAGAAGAAAAAATTCGGGCTGCTGGTGGAGTAGCAGAGGTTGTCGCTCCCGCCTGAAAGAAGGAAATTGCATGAGCCCCGTGTGGGCTAATTGGATCATCAAATTGTCTGTAGAAGGCGAACAACGTGATCGGTAGTGTAAGTGCCCTCGGCAATATCTGGAAGATTCCAGATCTTAAAAAGAAGGTTCTCTATACGTTGATGATTCTGGTGGTCTACCGAATCGGCGCACACGTCCCTACGCCGTTTATAGATCGTCAGGCCCTCCTTGAATACATGGGGCGAATGCGTCAGCAGGGGGGTGGACTTTTCCAGGTTGTGGATCTTTTCGGCGGTTACGCTTTCCGCAACATGAGCATCTTCGCCTTGGGAATTATGCCCTATATCAGCATGTCGATCATTCTCCAGCTTATGGCAGTCGTATTCCCAAGGATTCAGAAGATCCAACAAGAAGGGGTGCTTGGTCAGCGTAAAATAAATCGCTGGACACGAATAGGAACGGTGTTCCTTACCGCTTTTCAAGCATTTGGCCTCGCTGTCTACCTCGTGAATGAACGTCTCACCTATATGCGTGGCGGATATGTGGGACTTTTCATCGTTGTCACAGTGATTGCGATGACAACGGGAACAGCCTTTATTATGTGGCTTGGTGAGAGAATAAGTGACAAGGGTATTGGCAACGGGATGTCCATCATTATCGCCGCTGGAATAATGGCCCATTATCCAACCGATGTTGCCGCGTTGTGGGAACAAATTCGTACCGGTGGAGTCGCCCCAATCTGGGCACCAGTGACGATGGTGCTGTGTGTGATCGCGACGATGGCCATTATTCTTGTCCAAGAAGGGACACGCCGCATTCCCATCCAGCACGCCAAGAAAGTTATCGGTCGAAGAGTATTGGCGGGTGGGACCAACTATCTTCCGCTCAAGGTTAACACGGCGGGTGTGATCCCAGTCATATTCGCATCGGCCATTCTCAGCTTCCCTTCGACCATCGCTTCCTACCTTGGGGGAGGGATGAAAGGTGGAGTTCTGGGGGACCTCTTCTCGCCAGCCTCGAGCTTCAACCTCTATACGCTCTGTCAACGGTGGTTCGGATTAGAGCAGGGCGGGATCTTTAATCTCCTTAAGAGCTGCAACCTTTATATCATTAGCTACACACTTCTCACTGCCTTTTTCTGTTACTTTTACACCGCAGTCGTGTTTAACCCAGATGACATTGCAAACAACCTGAAAAAGTCCGGTGCTTTTATCCCTGGGAAAAGACCTGGCAAGCCCACAGCTGAATACATTGATTACGTTCTCACGCGCATTACTACGGCCGGCGCGATTTTCCTCTGCGCCATTGCCGTCGTTCCTCTGATACTCGAGACCTCCTTCCGCATGCCATATCAAGCTGCTTCTTTCATCGGCGGAACGGGACTTATCATTGTTGTCGGAGTTACCCTCGACACATTGAAACAAATCGAGTCGCAGTTACTCATGCGTCATTACGAAGGCTTCGCTCTGCGCCGTACAGCTTCAGTGGCGCGTTGGCGCTAAAGGGTTCTTCCTTACCACACATCTGTGGCTTTACAAGTTGGGTTGAATACCTGAAAAAATGAACCGGCTCTGGGCATCGAAAGATAGCTCATGAGCCGATTCATTATTATCGTTAGTGTTTGCTTTAGAAAATCGTAGTTTGAGGAGCTATCCGGGACGATGAAACCGGAGCCTTTCATGAACGAACGATCGAGAATTGAAATAAAGACGCCCCGCGAAATCGAAAAGATGCGGGAGGCCGGGAAGCTCCTTCGCGAAGTGTTTCGCGTGCTAGAGGCAAACGTTCGTCCCGGAATTACGACTGGTGAACTTGACCAGATTGCCTACAAGCTGATACGAGATGCTGGAGCATTACCTGCCTTTCTAGGATATCATGGCTACCCCGCAACACTCTGTACCTCTGTGAATGAAGAAATTGTTCATGGCATTCCGGGAAAAAGAATCCTCAAAGAGGGCGATATCATCGCTATCGACTGTGGACTTATCCTGGGTGGATTCTATGCGGATTCAGCTTATACTTTCCCTGTCGGATCCGTGAGTGAAATTGCGCATCGGCTCATCGAAGTGACGAGGAACGCTCTCGAAGCCGGTATTAGAGAGATGCGTCCTGACAATCGCTTGGGGACTCTTTCCGCAGCGATACAGAAAGTTGTCGAAGATGCCGGATTCAGTGTTGTTCGCGAGTACACTGGACATGGTATCGGCCGAGCTATGCACGAACCACCACAGATCCTCAATTTTGGAGTTGCGGGCACTGGTTTGAGACTCCGCCCCGGGATGGTTTTCGCCATCGAGCCAATGGTTAATGTGGGTACGTGGAAAACACGCGTGCTAGATGATGACTGGACAGTCGTGACGGCTGATGGTTCTCTTTCTGCCCACTTTGAGCACACCATTGCTGTCACTGACGAAGGCCCTCTAGTTCTCACTGCGTAAACGCGTGGCGAAGCGCACTTCTTTTTCCTGACAGCGTGCGTGCCTGAGTCATATCGAGATTTGGCTGAAAAAGTTATTCACGCTATTGACAGGCACGTATTCTTCAATGTCACTTCACACTCGTGAAAACAGGTCCAATGAAAATATTGTTTCTTCACCAGCATTTCTACCCTGAAACAGTTGGTACGTCTACGCGAGCAGTCGAAATCGTTGAGTACCTCGTTCAGAAGGGACACGACGTCACTGTCGTCACTGGGATACCAAGTCATCCGTCCACCATGCGTAGCGGAGAGGTCAGCCGCACGCAGCCGCGCTATGAAAACTTCCGTGGGGCAAAGCTCCATCGTGTTTGGACGTACGGATCGAATAAGCCGGACACATTTCTACGGCGGATGGCGGCTTATGGCTCGTTCATGGTTTTGGGCTTTTTAAAAGCGTTGTTCCTTCGTGAAAAATTCGACGTCTTGGTCGCCATCAGCCCACTGCCAAATGGGATTGCAGGGCTAGGACTTAGCCTCCTCCGCGGTTGGCCTCTCATGTTCGACGTCTGCGATATTTGGCCAGACTGTGCCATTGCGGTCCAAATGCTGCGGAATCCAATCCTTATCGCGCTAGCAAAGTGGGCAGAGAAAATGGTTTACAAACGATCAACTCGCATTGGCGTTGTGACTCGCGGTTTTATCGAGAATATTGCTGCAAAAGGGGTGCCGCGAGAAAAAATACGTCTTCTCCCTGATTGGGTCGATCCAGATATTTACGATTCTGCCAAGATAAATCGCCACGCCGTCCGAGAGGAATATGGACTAAACAATAAATACGTTATTTCGTTTCTCGGCAACTTCGGCCTCATCATGGGACTCGAGACTATCCTCGAAACTGCACGCATTGTGCGTGATACCGATCCTGATGTTCTGTTTCTCTTCGTCGGGAAAGGGGTAGCTCAGCCAATGATGGAGGAGAAAATCGCGCGGTGGAATCTCACTAATGTGCGAATCATTCCCTATCAACCTCGAGCCAAGGTTCCTGCACTTCTGGCTGCCTCGGATGCTCTTATCGTCACCTATATGAAGAATGAAATAACCCTCATAACTGTGCCATCCAAGATTTACGAGTATATGTCGAGCGCCAGACCTATCGTAGCTGGAGTAGCTGGGGTCATTGAAGAAATTCTTACCGAGGCGGGTTGTGGCTTGGTCAGCCGATCGCGTGATCCTGAAGAACTGGCCCGGCACATTTCATACCTCAAAGCGCATCCTCAAGAAGGACACGAGATGGGTAAGCGAGGCAGACAGTATGCAATCGAACACTTTGCTTTTCTAAAAGTGGCCGAAGCCTACGAACAAACCGTTGCCGAAACTGCGCAAAAGTAAACTGGGCAGCGTGACAATACAAAGCGGAGCAAAGGAGCCGACGGTGTCGATGCCTGAGATACCCGAAACCGAATTCCAGTCAAGGTCTCCGGTCCGCCTGTCGGTTATCATCACAAACCGCAACACGAGGGATGTCCTCCGCGCATGTCTTGTCTCGCTTCTTCCCGATCTCAAACGTGGCGACGTGGAGGTTATCGTTGTCGATAACGGCTCTACCGATGGCAGCGTCGAAATGGTCCAGTCGGAGTTCCCTCAAGTTCGCGTGCTCGCTATGGGGGAAAATCGAGGATTTGCAGTGGCAAATAATGCCGGTATGCAGATTGCTGCGGGGGACTATTTCCTCATTCTCAATAGTGACACGGAAATTCTAGGTGATGCACTGAGTCGAATTTGCGACTATATGGATGCGCATCCTGACATCGGTGTCATTGGTCCCAAACTCCTCAATACAGACGGTACTCTCCAGTACTCGTGTCGTCGCTTTCCCAGTTTTCGCACAGCCTTTTTCCATCGTTATTCTCTGATGACACGCCTGTTCCCTCGGAATCGGTTTTCCCAGCAGTATCTCATGACTGATGTGGGACATGACAATATCATGGATGTTGACTGGGTTAGCGGAGCAGCCCTTGTCGTCCGCCGAAAAGTTGTGGATACAGTGGGCGGGTTGGACGAAGGGTTTTTCATGTACGCAGAAGATGTTGACTGGTGTTACAGGATTAAACAAGCTGGCTGGCGTGTTGTTTATTTCCCAGAAGCTCGTATCATGCACCATATAGGCCAGTCAACGCGCCTCGTCCCATACTCCATGATTTTTCAGCGGCACAAGAGTATGTGGCGTTTCTATCGCAAGCATTACAGCCGAAATGTTGCGCTAGTGGATGTCGCCACTTTCTGTGGAATTTCATTTCGCTGCATCGTGATGCTAGCCCGAACATGGCTTCTTCACTCTTTGTTCCCGAGGAGGCATCGGTAAATGGGTACGCATGGATGGCTAACGTTAGCAACCAGCGTGGTCGCCTTTCTGGCTGGGATGGTGGGTGGATGGACCGCGATGTCCCTCGCTTCAAAGAAGAAGCACCTGCACACTCATTCCTGGCTAGCTGCGGTGCCGCTCTGCGCTGGGATGTTCGTGTCTCTCATGTTTATTATCTTCATTGCCCCAGCTTTACTTTCTCCCCACGATAGGTTCTACTCGGTCCACGATGCCATGCGTCTCACGGCAGCGATCGGCTGTGGGTTAGTGCTAATTCTCGTCGGATACACCACGTACAGTGGAAGCTTTTTTCAAAAGCGAAAAGCTCTTTCCCTTTTGCTTCGGTTTGGTATGGATTTGTTAGCTTGTATTGTTATTATAGCTGCCGGAGTTCGCTTCAGCGTGTTCAGCCCGCTTCCCGGAAAAGAATATACTCTCGGAGGATGGGCTGCGTTCGCAACCTTAGCATGGATGCTCGTTGCCATGAGTGCGGTCAAACTGCTCGACGGTTTGGAAGGAGCCGCGTCAGTTCTGCTCCTTGTTTCTGGTGTCGCCGTTTTTTATACGACGGTTAATTCCGATGAGCATTTCCTCAATGCTTTCGCAGCCTCACTCATTGGGGCAAGTCTTGCATCTCTTCGCTTTACCGCATTTCCTGGACGATTTTCACTTCGCGGACCTGGTAGCGCAGCAGCTGGTTTTCTCTTCGGTGTCCTAACCGTCTTAGCACGACAAAAAACAGTTGCAGCGCTTTTTTGTCTCTTCCCCCTCGTTCTCGTTGTGATACTCGTCGGAGGATCCGTATTGAGCGGTCTCGAACGAGCAATTTTCCCCGGTCGAGAGGACAAACGGTGACCACAAAAGCTCAGGAGCAAAATCTCATCCTTGTCTCGGCTTCGCCACGTCGACGGGAATTACTCAAGCGTTTGGGCTTTCAATTCGAAGTCAAACCGGCAGATGTCGATGAGAGGGCCATAGAGTATAAATCTCCAAGAGAACTTGCTATGAAGGCCGCTTACCAGAAAGTTCTCTCCAAGGCATCCGAGCTCACTCCTTCTTCTATACTCGTCGGATGTGATACAATTGTCGTTCTCGACGGAACAGTGTTTGGGAAACCAGCCAATGCGGACGAAGCGCTCCAGATGCTTCGCACTCTGAGCGGTAGGCGGCACAGCGTTATCTCCGGTGTGGCTGTGAAAGCTACCCCGAGCTCCGTTCTCCTCGATGTTGAGGAATCATATATTACCTTCCGCGGGCTCAGTGAGCGAGAAATACGCGAGTATGTGGAAAGCGGAGAACCTATGGACAAGGCCGGTGCTTACGCTATTCAAGGCGGAGCGCGTGCTTTTGTCGAGAAGATTGAGGGCGATTATTGGAATGTCGTCGGTCTCCCTATCCACAAGCTTCTCGATATGTTGTCCCAATACATGGATGTCGGTGAATATCGAAAACGAGCGAGCCAACTGAGGGAGTTCGAGCTGTGACTGTTACTCCGCGATTACCGCTGAGTCGCTTGCTATGGCTCAGCTTGATGGTTTTCCTGGCAGAGTTGCTTTTTATTGCCCCCCTTTGGAAAACTTTGGATGGCGCAAGCCTTCCCGGCTCGTTGAATTCGCTCAGACATCTTCCCGTCTTGGAGCACTTGATAGAAGTTGAAGGGACACGCATTCCGTTGTGGTGGGCTGCTCCAGGCGCCGGTGACCCTGTTTTTGCTTCCGGAGCGGGGGGCTTCTTATTTGCTACTCCTCTTGTTTATCTTGCAGGGCTTTTAGGCTCTCGGGTTGCTCTCACGTCGATCTTTGTTCTTGGTTTCTTACTCGCATTTACAGGCTTCTATCGCTTCGCGAGAAATCTTCTCTATCCGGTTCCGTTTGCCCTTTTGGGTGCTTTTCTTTTTTCTGCCAGTCCCCTCGGATTGGGATTTTTCTCCCAAGGCTACTACGATTGGGGATGGACACTCGCTTTTCTGCCGTGGTGTATCGATGCATTTCACCGGGCGTTTTCCCAGCGCCGGTCTCTCGTCACCCCTCAGATGGTGTTGCCAGCGGTAGGAATAGCACTCCTATCGGGTATGGTATTCTGGTTAATCGTTTTTATCATTATTGCAGTTTTCACCCTCTTCCTTGAGAAAAGGTTTTCCAGGCGTACACTTGTCTCTCAAATAAGAGGAAGTGTCGGTTGGCTCATTCTTCTTCCTCTTTTCATGGCAGGGATGACGGCTTTGCCTCATTGGGAGTTCCTGAGGTGGTCCGAGCGAGTGAGCAATTCCCTTGTTGATTCCCCACCGGTCAACTGGCTCAGCGTGATTCTTCCGTTGTCAGCGGGGGCAATGTCGTTTCAACCCTGTATAACCCTCGGCAGTTTGCTTGCCATCATCTATTGCTGCGTCAATTGGCGCCGCTTGATTACGATATTTCCGAAAATGTTTCTCTGCAGTCTTTTTGTAATCGGTGGGGCAGTAGCAATTTATGCCGCACTTGGAGAGAAGCAGTACACCCTGCCCGGTTTTGCGCACGTAATCGCTGCTCTTCTGCTCTCTTTCGCCGTGGCGTTGGCTGTTCCCTTCATCCTCTGGCGCATGTTGCGTTTCGAGAGAGAGACAGCGCGTAAGGTCGGCGTTGCTGTTTTTGCCTTTGGAATGCTTCTCATTCTTGGCGCAACTGTTCTTTGGCTCTTTCTTCCTGACCAGAATGCCCCTCGACCGTCTCTTGTCGACGACACTACAAAAGCGTCAGGATTGGCTGCGCTAACGAAGCATGTGAGTGATGCGTTGGTAGGGCTGACTGTCGCTGCGGAAAAACAGATATTTACGGTTATGTACCACGCCCTTTTGATAACTTTCTCGGGGCTCATTCTTTTTGCGGCTAGCGGCAGTTTGAAGTACAGATACTGCGTGAGTGCGCTTGCCTTGATTTTTCTCATCGATGCGCGGCTGTTTAGTGACACGCCTCCAGCAGCGCCGTCGGAAGAGCCCGTGGCTCCCTCTTCCCTCCTCGTCGAAAAAATAAAAGAAGATGCTGCCTCCCGATGCCTGGCTGTGGGGGCTTCCCCTTCTTGTCTCTCGAGCCTTATGGCACAAGGAGTAAACGTTCTCGACTGTCTCACAGCCCCAGTCCCGAGTGGCTTCGCCCGTGCCTATACGTTGCATCCGTTATTGAATCCCAAAGCTTCTGTGCGCCAATCCGAGCAGTCGCAATGGCTCTATCTAGGAAATGCTGGCGTCCGTTGGGTCGTCGCAGGTTCCGGATCGCCGCAACAATCCCGTCGTTCCATTCCTTTTGCTGTCGTCGTCGACCAACAGGGGCTTCAGCTGTATGAGATCACAAAAAAGAGCCTGCGAGTTCAGCCATGGCAGAAGGTAGTTCGCGTAGTGAATCAGCAGCAAGCATTTGCAATGACATTGGCTCTCGACTGGACTGGTGACGAGGTCTACATTGAGGGCATTTCGCCTGCAACTGTTCCGCAGCGTGCGACAAAGGGATCACTGGGACAAGCTTTCTTACGATGGGAGAGAGGCAACTATCTTGTCGCTGACGTTTCCGTACCCAGCGAAAGCGTAATCCTCTTCTCAGACGCCTATTATCCTGGCTGGCGTGCGTGGCTGGGAGCTTCTCCCGTTCCGATATACCGAGCCAATGGGTGGATGCGTGCTGTCGCTGTGCCCGCAGGTCAAAGTTGTATAAGAATGATGTTTGCGCCCTACAGTTTTGTGTGTGGGACTTTCGTGACTTTTCTTACTCTCGGCATTTCCCTTGTTATTTTAATTAGCTCCCAAAGACGTGGGGTTTCTCGCCGGCTAGCTTCGTAGTGATTCCTGTAAACAGAATTTCCTCCAAGCTACCTATCCAAACCGTATACAGTACGCACTTTTCGTTCGAGTGTGCCGAATATCAGAGAATCGACAGTAGATCCTACGGTGAGAATAACAACCATTGCTGCAAGCATCATGGGAACATCACTGAAAGCTCGTCCGATTTCGAGCAGCCTTCCAATCCCCAGGGCATCTTGTCTTATCAATTCAGCTGCCATAAGGCTTCTCCACGCGAAAGACCAGCCTAGTTTCATCCCTCCGAGCCATTCCGGGAGAGCAGCAAAGAATAGAATATCTTTAGCAAGCACGAAGCCTTTTGCTCCCAAAACCTGACCGACCTTCAGATAAATGGGCGGAATGTTCCGCACGGCGTTTTCCGTTGCGGTTGCAATCGAAAACGTCGCCCCGAGCACAACAACAGCAATTATAGCGCGTTCGTCAATCCCAATCCAAAGCAGTGCGAATGGTAACCAGCAAATGCTGGGGACCGACTGAAGTGCCGCAACGAGAGAACCAAAAGTGAGCTTGAAGATCGAATTGCCCGCTAACACAAAACCGATCGAAGTGCCGATTATGACGGATATCCCGTAGCCGATCAACATACGCGACATACTCCGTGCGATACTCTCCCACAGAAGGTCTTTTTTAGCCATGTCTACCAAGGCGAGGAGTATCTCTGATGGGGGTGGCAAGAAGTATGAGCTAACGAAACCTAACCGTGAAAAGAGCTCCCAGGCGAACAAAGCAAAAACAAGAAACACTAGTCTTATAAGCCAGACGCGATATATCCAGACAGACTTACCTGGAGACATTTGAATTGCTCCTTTCGAGACCGGCAAGAGATGTATCCGCGAGAGAGGTTGTTGAATAACTGTCTTTCGCCTCAACCAATCGTCCGTGAGGGACTGTTACAAAAATAGTTTCCAGCGTTATCCGAGTCTTAGGCATACGAAGAAAGCCCGATTCTTTGGCAAATTCATAGAACAGACCGAACTCTTCGGGGTGTGGGTTGCTCGTAAACGTTGTACGTTGCAAACTCCCTTTGACGACATCTTCACTAATGCTTTTGTGACTAAAGGACGTTATGGATTGGGTGATGAGGGGCGCCAATTTCTCGCGATAGCTGTTGATTTCGTCACAGAGTGCAGCGTGGCATTCGACGAAAGCGGTGACGAGATCCGGTCGCGATTCGACAAAGCGCCGACTGGCGATAACGACTGCTGATGGGAAGCATTGGGAAGGCCAGAAATCACTCTCGGCAGCAATGTGCTGTGCTTTTCCTTCGTGGACAAGTTTTGTTGCCCACGGTTCCGGCAACCACGCTGCGTCGACTTGATGTTTTCGTAAAAGGAGCTCGACGTCACTGCTTGAGCACGGGATGATCTGCAACGCCGTGTCGCGTGACGCAGTACTTCTCTTCTCCAGTGATTTTAGGAAGTGAGTGGCAGATAGGAACTGCGAGTTGCCGATCGAGGGAACAGCGACGCGTTTTGTGCTTAGAGTCTCGGTAGCAATGCCCTCTTTATCTTCTGCTCCGACAATTGAGACTCCGTTAAGCGAGCATCCAGCAATGACCCGAATTTCGTTGCCCGAACTTCTTACGAAGCCGCTTATCGCCGGCCCAGGGCCGACATAGGCGATATCCACTCTGTTGGCGAAAATAGCTTCGATAATCGCAGGACCAGACGAGAAGATGAGGGGCTCCCACTGCACGCCATGCCGACTGAAGAGTTTTTCAAAATCTCCGCGCATAGTCCCCACAAGCGCTGGAGCATGAGTGATGGTTGGGAAAAAGCCGATTCGGACCACGTTGGGTGGTTTTTGAGAACTCGTGTCGAAGATGCAGCCGGACAACCACAAAAGAGTTGCAAACATGAGTGGAAGAAGGAATAGAGACAACGGCAGACAGTTGCGGCAGGTGTACAGAGAGGTCCGTTTCCTCATATGGTGAATGTGCAATATGAGCATAATTCGCTACTATACTACTAGTCAACTAGATTATTCCCTGCACAGCCACCGCCTCTGCATTTCAACGCGAAAGGAAAAAAGCTAGATTCCGCTGGCTGGATCCGCCGTAACGCTCGACGGCTGCTCGAGTGTCCAGTCTGGATCAAATTCACGAGCAGCTACCTTCTCTACTTCCTCTTTGATGTCTTTGTGAAGCATTGTGGCATAGATACCAAGGTCAGCCATTGCTTTATCCCGCGGGCGGGCAAAAGGAACTCGGCTAATTCTTTTTACCGAACCCGGGGGAGCTGTCATAATGAGGATCCGATCAGCAAGGTAGACCGCTTCATGGATATTGTGGGTGACGAACACAATCGTCAGGTGTGTTTCATTCCAGATGCGTTGGAGTTCTTCATGAAGGACGTCTCGGGTTTGTGCGTCAAGAGCACTGAAGGGTTCGTCCATAAGCAGGACACGCGGTTCCAATGCCAGTGCACGTGCTATACTCACTCTCTGGCGCATTCCGCCAGACAACTGATGAGGTCGTGCGTGGGCATATTTGGAAAGATGCACCATTTTCAAGTAATGGAGCGCCCGCTCACGTCTTTCAGTTTTGTTTAAGCCAAGGAGTTTGAGACCGTATTCGACGTTTTCTACAACCGTAAGCCATGGCATGAGACCAGGCTCCTGAAACACCACTGCGCGCTTCGGTGACGGGGATCCCACCGGACTACCATCAATCAAGACCTGTCCGGTATCGGGTCTCTCAAAACCGGCAATAAGGTTGAGAAGGGTTGACTTCCCGCAGCCCGACGGACCTAAAATGGCAAAGAACTCCCTATCGTGAATCGTCAGGCTTACTGGACCCAGCGCTGATACTCTTGCCGCCTTTTCCCCTTTCGGCGAGGACTGAGTATAGGCTTTGGAAACGTTGTGTAATTCTACTGTCATTCAACTATTTGTCTTTGGTTTGAGATGCCTGGCGTGATGCTATCACAACGGCGCCGCGACCAGCGCGGTAGAGGAACTGTACTTGAGTCCCGTCTTTTTCCAAAATGAAAGACCATGCATTGACTTCCATGTTTGTCTGGAGCTGACGCCACCCCTGTTTTTTCAACCTGTTTACAGCCTTTTCGACATCTTCGAGTTTTGCGCGCGGAACCTCGACAGTCTCTTCGATTCGATTTCCAACCCTCATTACTGAAGAGGAGGTGGGACGATCCTCAGAAAAGCACTCAATGTAAACATCAACATTGGCAAACGGCAGGGGCTGCGGCTTCGTGCAACCGGACACAACAACGGTGACGAGAATGGCCAAGCTCAATAAACTGATTAGCTTATTCACAAAGCGCCTCCTCTCCCAGCGTCTGAGGTCACACACTATTGCAAATCACGCTCCAGCTCGATTTCGTCACTTTCTACATCGATGTCTTGGAATAGCCAAGAGCTCAGATAGCGTTCTGCGGGTGAGGGAACGATGACCACGATTGTTTTTCCCTGAGCTTCCGCACGCTTGGCAACTTGACACGCTGCCCAAATCGCTGCACCGCTCGAAATCCCTACACCGATGCCCTCTTCTCTCGCGACGCGTTTCGCGTAGATAGCTGCATCTTCTTCGCGCACGGTAATAATCTCGTCCAGGATGGATGTGTTGAGGACCTCCGGAATAAATCCAGCACCAATTCCTTGCAGTTTGTGGGGGCCGGGCTGACCGCCACTGAGAACAGGGGAATTGGCTGGCTCAACAGCAATCGCTTTGAATCCGGGACGGCGAGATTTAATTACTTCAGCGATGCCTGTAATCGTCCCGCCAGTTCCTACCCCAGCGACCACGTAATCCACTTGTCCGTCTGTGTCTCTCCAGATCTCTTCAGCGGTAGTTTTCCTGTGAATCTCTGGATTCGCAGGATTCGAGAATTGTTGGGGAATCACCGCATTGGGAATCTTCTGGGCAAGTTCTTCAGCTTTAGCAATAGCTCCTTTCATTCCCTTCGCTCCGTCAGTCAGAACAAGCTTCGCCCCGAGAATTTTCAAAAGTTTGCGCCGCTCGATCGACATTGTTTCGGGCATGGTGAGAATGAGCCGATAGCCTTTCGCAGCTGCAACAAAGGCAAGTGCAATACCTGTGTTACCGCTTGTCGGTTCAATAAGCGTCGTAACACCAGGCTTGATCCCTTTGTTCTGCTCGAGCCATTCGATCATTGCAGCGCCAATACGGTCCTTTACGCTCGACAGAGGATTGAAAAACTCCAGCTTGGCGAGAACTGTCGCCGGCGCACCGTCGGTCACTTTGTTCAATCGAACGAGGGGAGTATTACCGATAGTCTCGATTATGGAATTAAAAATGCGTGCCATGGATGCCTCCTTCTTAGATGTACCACATGAGCTCTTCTACCTGGTGTTTGCTTACCTCGCTTGAAGCAAGGTCTCTCAGGGAGACCTCTCGGACTTTTGACGAAAGGCATTGACGTATCTCTCGGAGAATTTTGTCCAAAGGAAGCTCCTCAGATTTCGTTTTGGAGCTTCTGCGCGCAGGCCGACCAAGCGGATCGCCCACAGCTGTGAGAATGTCGCCAAGGGTAATCTGCTCAGCTGGTCGCGCTAAACGGTATCCTCCGTGGGGGCCAGCCTTGCTTACGACGAGATCCGCAGTTTTCAGGGCAAGGAGGATCTGCTCGAGGAACTTTTTCGGCATCTTATGCTCGTCCGCGATGGCTTTGATGGTACACAGCTTGCCTTCGTTACGGGCGAGTATCCCCATTGCCTTGATCGCGTATTCAGCTTTCTTCGTCAGCTTCATAGCTCTTCCACCAGATATTCTACTATTACTATAGACATCTACTTTCAATTCATGAACACTAATTCAATATCGCGGATCCTGGAACGTTTTTCCCTTCTCATCAGCTCCCTCAGCCTTTTCTACAAAATGATTTCTCGATTGTGCTCATATAGTTAGCATAGGGTAATTATGGTCGCTTTGTACACTACCACGCCTAAGCCACAGGGACATGCTGATAACTCCTGTGCTGAACCAGTTTTTGCCTCAGCCGGAACGATTGTCGCTTGTCTTCTTGTTGCGGCTTTTTTGCGATCTGTTTGGGTGCGGCTCTCTAGGAAACAGCAAATAACTTCCTCGTCTAGTCATGCGACAAAAAGTCTCTCGGAAAGACATCACGATGCTGATTCGAGAGAAGAGGGAGAAGCGTTTCTTGAAGATTCCTTGGAGGTCGAGGAAGACGAAGAAGTCCGATATTGTCCCATCTGCAGATCCATGTTTTTGCCCGATACCGAGGTTTGTGATGAATGTGGCGTGGAACTTGTCGATGACCCACCGTGTCCCAACTCATCTGGTGAAGATGAGCGAAAGACCACTGTGCGAGTCGCCCGCATAATGAACCCTATTCGGTGCAAACTGGTTGTGTCATTTCTTACGGCGCAGGGAATACCATGTACCGTTACGCGCATGTCAATTCTTGGCGACGTGGGCGGTGACATTCACGTCTTCGAGGAAGATGCTTTCCATGCGAAGCGTCTCATTGTCGAGTACCTGTCGGCTTTGGAGGAGGTCGCTTCTTCACCTTCGCATTGACGAACATCGGTCGAGGCAGAGAAGATCCTGGAGAGAAAAACCATGAAACAGGAATCCGGATTTATCAGCGATCCCAAAGCCCACTCGATGGATACTATCATTGGCCATGCCGGTGCAAAACGTTATCTCTCCAACGCTGTGGCACTTCAGCGCTTGCCTCATGCTCTGATTATTCACGGTCCCGCGGGGATTGGGAAAACCAGCCTCGCCTACGCTCTTGCTAAACTCATTAATTGCCCCGCTGGAGCTCCTCCGCACTGTTCTTGCACTGTGTGCCGCAAGCTTCGAAACGGGACCTCCATGGACTTCCTGTTCATCGAACCGAAGACTCCTTCGGGGCAACTGACTCTTTCAGGGTGGAAGCCGGGGAAAGATGATCCCGATGGCCTTCAATATTATCGGTTTGTTGATACTGCTCCTCTGGAGAATCGCCGAAAGGTTCTCGTTTTTCGACATGCAGAACGCATGAATGCCTCGCTTGCAAACTACTTGTTAAAACTCATCGAAGAGCCGCCGTCATATCTTGTGATTGTTTTGCTTGTCTCTCGCTATGCGGATGTTCTCCCTACTGTCCGTTCGCGATGTGCCCCCGTTGCGCTTTTGCCACTCCCCAAAGAGGAGATGGAGCAATTCGCGTTTCTGGCTTCCCCCAATCTCGATCCGAACCTACGGCAAACCTTGGTTCTTCTCAGCGAGGGACGTCCCGGAAGGTACCTTGCCATGCAAGAAGAAGAATCCCATACTCAACACCACACAGTTGCGGAAGCTATGAAGCTCTTTCATCAACATGGCTTCATAAGCTTGTTTCGTGTTGCCCACCTCCTTGCTACGCTCAGCGCAAGTGACGCAACCGATTCGGTCGATCGCTTTCGATCTACGCTCGATTTGCTCCTGGCATGGGTCCGCGACGCAGCTTTACACCAGGTCATGGACAAAGACCTGTTTATGCAGCACTGCGTATATCGGGATGTCGCAGAAGACTTACAGAGTTTCTCTGCCTCCTCGGATTTAGAAAGCCTTATTAAAGCGAGTCGCTTTATCTGCGAGGCTTATGACTATGCCCCACGAATGACAGACCGCACGTATGTCTTAGAGCTTCTCCTTACGCGTCTTGGCAGGACAATGAGAGCTCGCTGACAGTTAGAGCGAAACTCACACGACGCTGGTGTGACTCCTAGTAAAGAAAAGTTTTGTTCGTGCCACGCGAGATGGCTGAGGAAGTTCTCTTCTCCCGCCCACGATGGACCGAAGTGCAGTCAAAGGATTAACATGTTCTCCACTGAGAAGAGAAATTTGCAATGTAACGACAATTTCATCTTCAGACGAATGGAGTTCTATTCTCGAAACGGACTTCCGTAGATCCCTCTGAACAACTATATTCTTTTTGGTCACTTCAATGGGCCATTCTTTTGATCCCTGGAACTGCAGCACGCTCGCCCAGATTATGTCTCTCAGCTCTGAGTTTGTCGAGAGTTCGATCCTATATTCGGCTGCACAAATATCTGATGCAGGAGAAGGGTCATCTAAACTAATAGCTTCAGCATTCAGCCAAGTCAGACCATTAACAGGCATGCTTTTGAGTCGATACAGGATCTCGTGAGATGCCACAAAATCTGTTAGCCAGATATCCACAGGTTCATTTTCCGCCTCGAAACCGAGTGGGAGAGGGGGGGCAAGCTGAATTTTAGGTTGAGGATTGAAGCCGCGCGAGAAGACCAACGGTAGCTCAGCGCGACGCATGAGCTGGATGATAATTTTCACAAGATCTAAATGAGAAATGTAGCGTAAAGCCCCCGCCTTTGCATATGTTAATCTAACGCGAGAGTTTGCAACATGTGCGTCCTTGGCAATCCCTTCTGCTAGCTTAGCCGGAGCAACAAATTCCCCGTCTTCCCGAATGGAGAGTATGTTTTTAATCTCTCGGAAATCACAAACTTCACAACCTTGGCAGCGTGTTGTCGAGCAGTCCTCAGTTGCCACAAGTTGCTCGCTCTTTTCTTTCTCTTTCCACAGAAACTGCTTTCCCAGGGAGGCATCGATATGATCCCATGGCAAAATCTCCTCTTTTGTCCGCTCTCGGTGCGCGTAGAATGCTGGATCGATTCCCACTTCCGCAAATGCCTGGAGCCAGAGATCGTAACGGAAATGTTCTTGCCAATTATCGAACTTACATCCCAACTGCCACGCGCGATACACCGCTTTTCCGACACGTCGGTCACCCCGGCTGAGAACTCCCTCAAGAACGCTTTCATAGATATTATGTTTTTTTAAAGACACGTATCGCTTGTTAAGGCGAATCTCGACGTAATCGTATTTCCGTTGGAACTCTTCTATGGTTGGCTGAGCATGCCATTGGAACGGCGTTTGCGGTTTGGGAACAAACGGTGAAAGTGAGACGTTGAGCTGGAAATTGCGTCCGTAGTATCGTCTTCCAATCTCAATGGCTCGTTCGGTAATTCGCACAATTCCGTCAAGGTCTTCATCTGTTTCTGTGGGAAGACCGCACATGAAATAAAACTTTAGCGTGCGCCAACCTTTCGCAATCACTGTCTCGATGGTAGCGTAAAGCCGTTCTTCGTCCACGACTTTGTTAATGACTCGTCGTAAACGTTCAGTTCCAGCTTCTGGAGCAAAGGTGAATCCGCTCTTTCGCACCGCACCTATTTCATCAGCGAGCTCGACATCAAAAGCGTTGATTCGCAGCGAGGGAAGAGAAATAGAAATCCCCTTGGGTGCAAACTCCTCATGGAGGGCTCGTGTGAGAGCGAGAATTTGAGAATAATCAGCACTCGAAAGCGAAAGGAGCGACACCTCTTCGTAGCCAGTGTTTCTCAATCCTTCTCGGACAATCTCTATGATGTCTTGGGGAGGGCGTTCTCGCAACGGTCGCGTGATCATGCCGGCCTGACAAAAGCGACATCCCGTCATACACCCGCGCTTAATCTCCACCGCAAACCTGTCGTGCACTGTGCGAATGAGCGGGACAATAGGACGGACTACAGAGAGGTCCGATCGAATATCGAAGTTTGTTTTTTTAACACGCTCGGGGACCCCCTCTCGGTTCGGGCGTATATCTTTTATCAGACCGTCAGGGCGATACTCAACATCGTAAAAAGAAGGAACATAGACCCCAGGAATCTGAGCCAGGGAAAAAAGCAGATCCTCTCTTGTCGATGCGCCAGGAATGAGCCACGACCGAAGAGATAATACATCGTCCTTGCTGTGCGTGATAACTCCTCGCTTAGCAGTGCGCTGGCCCTGCGCCGAACCCCTCGTCACTGAGGTTGAACGGCTCCTTCCCGTTTTGTAGTCTCTGAGGGTCTCGAGAATCTGTAAGAGGGTCCACTCGCCATCACCTATAACGAAGACGTCAATAAAGTCGGCCAAAACCTCTGGATTGAAAGCGCCATGACCGCCTGCTATGATAAGGGGATCGTCGTCGTCTCGATTTGCTGAGAGAATCGGAATGTCTCCAAGATCCAGCATGTTGAGGATGTTTGTATAACTCATTTCATGCTGAAGTGTAAAACCGATAGCGTCACAGTGGGACAGAGGCCGATACGTTTCGAGCGTGTAGAGAGGGACACGATTCTTTCTGAGAAGTGCCTCGAAATCCGCGGCAGGGGCGTATGTCCGCTCTGCCTGAAAACCTTCGATGGAATTTACGAGCTCGTAAAGAATCTTGAAGCCGTGGTAACTCATTCCCAAGTCGTAAATATCTGGGAAGGCAAGGACGAGACGGATATCTACCTCAGAGTCTGGCTTGCGAACGATATTGATTTCGCCGCCCACGTATCGTGCAGGTTTTTCCACACTCAAGAGGAGTGGCTCGATGTCTTTCCACACGTTGCGATTTCCATGTCCACTCTTTTTCATTTCCATCACTTGTTCTTGTCGTTTTCTTTGTGAGCTAAAAAGCAAGCTTGTGCCTGCTCGATCAAGTATCTGAACCTCCTCACATCATTCTCTGTTACTTCGTCAGGAGTGTAGCGAGCTCGCACAAGGTCAGTTTCGATTGAAGTCAAAACCTCTCTCTCATTTGTGAAACAGGACATAAGGTACTGAATGTACTCTTTCACAGTCTGAGGCTGAGAGCGTGGATAACCAGCTTTAGCCATTGTTGCAGTATACTTGCGAAAACAATTTATGATTTGCAAACGAGGATCCCTGCTTGGACGTTTTTCCCCTCGTCGGCGACGAGGAGCTGGTGAAAGAACGATCTCTGAAGGCGATTCTTCGGGTGGGAAAAGCTGATCTGTTTGTTGTGCTTTCCATCTCCGGTAAAGCCAACGTATAAGCATAATGCTCATGACAATTCCAGCGGCGAGAACAACAGCGAGGAGAACAGCATTTGCTGTGGCAAGGTCGTAGTCAAATCCTTGGAGAGAGATAGGCGCAGGCGCCCCTAATCGTTGGTGTGTATTAAACCATCCTTGAGAACTGGGAGCAATTCCATAGCACACAAGAAAGCCAAGCACGGCTATGGCGGATGGCTTCAATGCGGCTGATAGCGCTGTTGCAAAAGGAACATACGCCGTACTATGAGGGGGACGCGTGCGAAAGTAAAAGTGCTCGAGAGTCAATGTGAAGCAGAGAGCCATTGGGAAGAACATGCCATGAAAGAAAGCGAGTTCCGGCGACACTTTCTCCAGAGTGAGAGCATGTATGACGCCACATAGGATGTAGAGCCCAGCGAATGCAGCCTCATTTGCGAGTCCCAGAGAGTACGTACCAAGGAGCAAGAGAAGTCCCGTTTTCGGCGCCCACTCTTTCATTATAAAGGAAGGAACAAAAAAGATGAGCGCCAGAACAAGGGCAAGAGCCACACCTTCTGCCGCGCCCATGTCATGATAAAAATCCGACAGAGCACCGCGTATCATTCGACTGAGTTGAGTGAGGATGACTCCCCCGACAAGTGTGCTGGAGAGAACCAATGGGTAGGGCACTTCAGGCAAAAGAGAATGAAGCGCCAGACTAGCCGTTGTGCCCACAAGAATCCCAGCGGTCACATACAAGCCCGTTTCGAGGGAGACAACAGATTCTTGTAGTGTCCTCTTCGTCATACAGCTGCTCCCAGGCTGTGAAGAATCTCGGCGTCACGCCAGAGAGTATAAACAGTGCACCCAGCCATTTGAAGTTCCGTAGCTATTTCTTCCATAGGTAATGAAGCTTCGAAAAGCGAAGTCTGGTATGCATAGCGCTTAAGGTAGCTACGGTCTTCGACGACTGCAGCGACGAGGTGAACTTGTCGCGAGCGAAGTTGCTGGAGTATCTTACAGAGACGTGGGAGCTGGATGTTGATTGAACTGAGGACAAGTGCCACCGTCGAGCCTCTCCGTATGGAAGAGAGTTCTGAAATGAGTACATCTTCGAGGGAGCCGACTCCACGAGCACTCTGGGTTGCAAGCCACTGCATGAGGGACTGAAGATGAAGCTTTCCACCGGCGCTCCGAGTCGATTCGGAGGGCACCTTGGCTGCTATTAGTCGGACAAAATGACAGTTCTCTATGGCGCTTGCGGCAAGAGTTGCTGCGACACGCAGACGCTGTTCTACTGATGTGACGTTGCCAATTCCTGTCTCGCCGGTTGCGAAGAGATCGATGAACACAGAAACGTGAGTCACAACACTCCGGTCGAATTCTTTCACATGAAGCTTTCGTGTCCGCAGAGTTGTTGGCCAATGTACGAATCGAAAAGGGTCTCCTTCCCGAAATTCGCGCACACCAGCAAAAACCTCGCTTCTTCCAGAATGCCTCACTGTTTCGATGCCGACGTGCGGGAGTGTGCCAATTCCCAAAAGGGGAAGTTTCTCGATGCTCAGTGGCCGTGGACAAACGAGCAAATCTGTATGAACATTGCGCAGTGTTCGCCAGCGAAAGATGCCCAGTTCGTCAGGGACCGTGACGGTAGTCGGTCCGAGCACGAAGTATCCTCGACGGTAATCACACGTGATGTGGTAGGGTACTTCTGCTGTGGCGAAAGCTGGTAACTCGACGACGAGGCTATGGATGACACTTCCTCCAATCGCCGCGCAGCGATCCGCGATGCCAACAAGGTACGGATGAGAGCTACTTTGGTTTTCAACACGAAGTTGAATATAAAGGGTTTCGCCCTCGAGGCAGCGAGGAACATGAGAGCGTGTTATGCGAAGATAGTTGAGAAGTTTACGGCTACGGAACGCCTGAGCCAAAACAACGATAATAAGGCTCGATCCCATCGCAAAGAGGGGTCGAGAACCTATTCCGGACCCAACGATAGTGAGAAAAGAGGCCAGAAACAAAAGAGCATACAACCGACTTGATGACTCGCCTCGAGGAGCTCTCGTCCCAGCTGTTCTCATTGTTTTTCTCGTATCCTAAACTTCTTCAAGTGTCAGCGGGACAGGTACTTCCTGAAGAATCTCGCCTATAATGTCCTCTGCAGTGCGCCCGCTGATTGCTGCTTGTGGTCTCAACATGAGCCGATGGCTTAGCACAGGTCGTGCAAGAAATTTTATGTCGTCCGGAAGGACATGTGTACGGCCAAGTACATAAGCGTATGCCTGCGCCGATGTGACGAGAGCAATTGTTGCGCGCGGGCTTGCCCCCAAAACAATATCAGGATGGCGCCTTGTCGCTTCTACCACAGAGAGAGCATAGCTGAGAACGGTCTCATCGACATAGACATCATGGCACTCCTTTTGTGCTGCAATAATGTCTGAAACGTCTGCTACTGGCTCGAGCTTCGTGAATGGTTCATCGTTGAGACGGATCTTCACGATACGAAATTCATCCTCTCGTGCCGGATATCCCAAGGATAGCTTCATGAGAAAGCGATCGAGCTGAGCTTCAGGAAGTGGATACACTCCTTCTTGTTCCACTGGGTTCTGTGTCGCTATCACGAAAAACGGATGTGGAAGTGGATAGGTCCTGCCGTCCACGCTGACCTGTCTTTCCTCCATTGCTTCAAGGAGGCTTGACTGCGTGCGAGGAGTCGCTCTGTTGAGCTCGTCTGCGAGGAGTATATGGGTGAAGACAGGACCTTCGCGAAGCTCGAATTGCGACGTCTGCTCGTTGAAAATCAGTGTTCCCGTAATGTCGGAGGGTAAGAGGTCGGGCGTGAGTTGTACTCGCGAGAATCTTGCTCTGATAGACCGCGCCAACGACTTCGCGAGCATTGTCTTACCTACCCCTGGGACATCCTCAAGCAAGACGTGGCCACGCGCCACAACCGCCGCGATGACAAGCTCTATAACCTGATCTTTGCCTTGGATCACCGACGCTATATTGCGTCGGAGCCTTGTCAGCGTGGCGCGGAGGTTTGATGAACCATTCTCTCCACGTGTGTTCATTCACAATAAGTGTACAGTTATGGACATTTTTCCTGCCAGATTTCTCTGCTTTTCCAAAGAGAACCTTTGCGTTGCAGTGGGAAAAAACGTCGGGAGAGGAAAGCGCGCCTGGCAGGATTCGAACCTGCGACCTACGGATTAGAAGTCCGTTGCTCTATCCAGCTGAGCTACAGGCGCCCATGTCTGTTTTCAAAACAGTAATACCCCAAACTGACATCGATGCATCGCAAAAAAATGTGAGCGTTGCCGCAAACAACGCTCACTTTTCTAAATAATGATGCTCTTCGTGAATGTTTAGGTGAGAAGAGGCTCCGCTTCTGCTGGTGTGCTCAATGTCCGGAACACGAGTTCGTTTTTCTCTGGATCCACATCAGCGAGTATCTCTCCGCTCGTGATTATGCCCTCGATAACCATCTGTGCGAGCGGATCTTCTACATATCGCTGAATGGCACGCCGCATCGGCCGCGCTCCATATTCACTGTCGTATCCTTTTTCGACGAGGAACGACTTTGCAGCTTCGGTGAGACGCAGATGGAGACCTTTGCTTTCCATCCTCTCGTTGAGACGATTTATCATAATGTCCACAATCTTCCCGATGTCTTCGCGGGTAAGTGATCGGAACACAATCGTCTCATCAATGCGGTTAATGAATTCAGGGGTGAAGAGCTGCTTCATTGCCTCGAGGACTTTGCTCTTGAGAGAGTCATAGTCTTCCATGTCACTCGCCGAAGTAAAGCCCAGCCCTCCACCTTTTCGAAGTTTACGGGTACCGATATTCGAAGTCATGATAATGACGGTGTTGCGGAAATCCACCACATGCCCCCACGAATCGGTGAGTCGCCCATCGTCAAAGACCTGCAAGAGCAAGTGGAAAACGTCAGGATGAGCTTTCTCGATTTCGTCGAAAAGAACGACGGAATAAGGTCTTCGGCGCACCTGCTCTGTGAGCTGCCCGCCTTCTTCGTAACCGACGTAACCTGGAGGAGCACCGAGAAGTCGCGATGTCGAGTATTTCTCCATGTACTCGCTCATGTCGATTCGAATGAGCGCGCTTTCGTCACCGAACAGGAACTCAGCGAGAGCTTTTGCGAGCTCTGTTTTTCCAACGCCCGTCGGGCCCAGGAAAATGAACGACGCTGCTGGTCTATGAGGATCTTTCAGGCCAGCGCGTGCGCGCCGAATTGCTCGCGCAATGGCATTAATTGCTTCCTGCTGAGAGACGACTCGCTTGCTCAATTCTTCTTCGAGTTTCAGGAGGCGTCTGCTTTCCTCTTCTTCCAAACGCGAAATGGGAACACCCGTCCATTTGCTCACGACCTGGGCAACGTCTTCAGCTGAAATCGTAGGTATGAATTCTGGTTCAGATCTTCGCGAATGCCATTCGCGCAAGAGTTCTTCTTTGCGCGCTATTGCTTCATCACGTTCCCGTTTGATCTCTTGGCAACGCTCGTACTCCTGCAGCTGCGTATGCCGTCGAAGTTCTTCGTCGAGCTGTACAATCTTTTTTTCAAGCTCGCGTATCTCGGGTGGTTTCGTGTGAGCCTGGAGCCGCCCGCGGGAACCCGCTTCATCGATAACGTCAATTGCTTTGTCGGGCAGTTGCCGGTCGGAAATGTATCGATCACTCAGATACACTGCTGTCTCAATTGCTTCGTCTGAGATAATAACACCGTGATGTTGCTCGTAGCGAGGGCGAAGCCCGCGCAGGATTTCGATTGTCTGCCTGGGTGTTGGCGGATTAATGATGATTGGCTGGAACCTGCGCTCGAGAGCTCCGTCTTTTTCAATGTGTTTCCGGTACTCTTCGAGCGTTGTGGCACCAATGCATTGCATCTCGCCGCGCGAAAGAGCTGGCTTTAGCATATTTGCGGCATCAATCGCACCCTCAGCTGCTCCTGCACCAATCAGAGTATGCAACTCATCAATAAACACCAGGACATCTTGCGAACGGCGGATTTCCTGCATGATAGCTTTCATCCGCTCTTCAAATTGTCCTCGGTACTTTGTGCCCGCTACGACAGCAGCAAGATCGAGCGAAACAACTCGTTTGTTGAGAAGAAGTTCTGGCACGTCGCCGGCAACAATGCGCTGAGCCAGTCCTTCAACGATAGCTGTTTTGCCAACACCCGGCTCCCCAAGCAAAATCGGGTTATTCTTGGTGCGACGACATAGAATCTGGAGTATCCGCTCGATTTCATTCTCGCGCCCTATTACAGGGTCCAATTTACCCTCGCGGGCAAACTGAGTAAGATCTCGTCCAAAAGTATCAAGTGCGGGTGTCTTGGATTTCTCCTTCTCCTGATCCTTACTTTTCGGACTACCGACATTCATGCCGGTGCCCTCAATAACATTGAGCACTTCCCTTTCGGCTGTCTGGTAATCGACACCGAAGCGCTTCAGAGCTTTAGCTGCAATCGTATCTTCTTCTTTTAAGAGTCCGAGCAGGAGATGCTCTGTGCCCACCCAGTTATGCTTCAGGGAACGCGCGATTTCTTTTGTTGTCTCCAATACACGCTTAGCTTCGGGGGTCTGAGTAAACGAGCCCGGCGTAGCGGCTCCTCGGCCGATTTCTACCATTCGCTCAACCTCAGCTTTAAGCTCTTCCAAATCCACATCGAGGTTGTGCAGGGTCTGGACAGCAAGGCCATCGCCCTTGCGAATGATTCCAAGCAGATAATGCTCCGGCCCAATATAATCATGGGACAGTCGGCCCGCCTCTGACTTGGAAAGTTTCAGTACTTCCCGCATTCCGGGTGTGTAGGGAGGTTTATCTTCGAACACTAACCTTTGCCTCCTCGCTCTCATCCGAGAGCAGTGAAAAACAACTTTCGCGACGGTAGCTGGCATTCGAGCCGGACTCGAACCGGCTGCCATCACTGCCGTCTAACATCATTTCTATAGCAAGCTACTAAAGCCTGACATCCTTATTCGAACAGAGACTCCGCATTACGATCCCTATGTTTCTTAGGCTCCTCACCTATGGTTGCCAGTGTTGCACACATTTGCAAAACGAAGGGAGTGGGTCACTCCTTCGTCTACGATCAGCGCCAATTTACCGACAGATTGGGGGCGCAGGCGAGTGAAGAAATTGTTACATACGTTCATGATTGCCTCTGTCGAGAGTCTCTGCTAATTGCAAACAACTATGATGTGGGGTCAGGGGAAAGGTTCCCATCGTCCATTCTGTATACGCCTGCCTGATGTTGCCAACGAGAGAGGAACTCCCGATCAGTTGCCGTCACGAATGTTTGCACATGGGGCGGAAGTGCTTGGAAGAGTCCGTCGCGCCGTTCTTCGTCCAACTCGCTCAGTAAATCATCGAGAAAAAATATAGGAGACTCATCACGCTCTTTCTCGAGGTAACGAAGCTCTGCAAATTTGAGAGCAAGCACACAGGTGCGTTGCTGCCCCTGGGAAGCGAAGTCTCTTGCGTCGTGTGCCCCAAGGAGTATTTGGAAATCATCTCGGTGTGGTCCAATACTCGTTGAGCCCCTCACACTATCCTCCTCCACAGTTGACTCCAAAGTTGAAAACAAGGAGTCGTAAACTGCAGTATCTGAGATAGTGTCCAGGGAACACGAGGGAAGAAAGCGCATTTCAAAAGCTTCATCTCTGCGTGCGATACGGTGGTAAAACTCTCGAGCAAATTGAGAAAGTTCGCTAATAGCTTTCTTTCTCGCTTGGACGAGAATGCTCCCTGCTGACGCAAGCTGTTCGTGGTACGGCCGCAGCTCTTCACGTAAGTTGGGACGGTTACGGTGAAGTTTCAGCAGAGCGTTCCGTTGTCGATGTGCCAAATCGTAACGTTGAAGTGCGTGGAGGTAGAGGGAGCTAGTCTGTGACAGACACACATCAAGAAAACGCCGTCGCTGAGAAGGTGGCCCCTGAACCAATTGGAGATCCGCCGGTGTAAACAACACTGCGTTCACTCGTCCCAGCAGCTCGCTGAGCCGTGTCAACGGCTCCCCATTTACGAGAATGTGTTTTTCTGCTCGATTGAAAGACAGTATGTAATGGTCAGTTCCCGTACGCGTGGTAATGTGAGCTCGTATGACTGTAGCCTGATAATCCTCGCAAAACCATGGTATGAGCTCTCTCTCGGAGCGAGTCCGGAAACTCTTCCCCGTGACAAGCATGTAGAGTGCTTCAAGAAGATTCGTTTTCCCCTGCGCATTAGCGCCATAAATGAAATTCAACCCCGGCTGGAACTGTGCCTCAACATTCCTCAGGTTTCGAAAGTTCAGAATGCGGACATAGGAAAGATACATGTTGGATCCTATAGCAGGAAATCGAGTAAGGTAAAAGCGAAAACCACAACTCCGACCCAACTGTTGACGGTAAAGAACGCCGCTTCAAGCCGCGAGAGATCCTCAGGATGCACAAGTAAGTGGTCGTAATAAAGTAATCCAGCAACACAAACGACGCCAAGATAGTACCACACCCCGCAGTGGGCAGTGATGCCAGTGAGAACGAGAAATAGAACGGTACAGGCATGCAGGAAAGAGGAAAGCCGTAGCGCGACACGCACCCCATATCGCGCGGGGATCGAATAGAGACCATACTTCCGATCAAAATCGTAGTCTTGGCATGAGTAGATGAGGTCGAACCCAGCAGTCCAGCATATCACAGCAATAGCTAGCAAGACCGGAGGGAGATCGAGTGAACCTCGGATCGCTATCCATGCTCCTGCAGGAGCTAGACCAAGGGCTAGTCCTAAGATAACATGTGAAAGCGAGGTAATGCGCTTTGTGTACGAATAGCCGAGGAGGATGAGAAGCGCGAGTGGAGAAAGATAAAAAGCTAGCACGTTTAGCTTCCACGCGCTGAACACAAAGGCAGCAGAACATCCTACGGTCACAGCCAGCGCAAATTGCGGGCTCAGTTTGCCCTGGGGAATAGCTCTGTTTTGTGTTCGCGGATTCTGTGCATCGATGTGCGCGTCGGCCCATCTATTAAAGCTCATAGCAGCCGTTCGCGCAAAAACCGCAGCGGCAACAATCCACAATAGTTTGTCAAGAGGCGGCCATCCTCCTGCCGCAAGGAGAGCTCCAGTGAGAGCAAACGGCAGAGCGAAAACGCTATGCTCGAATTTGATCATCTCGAGAAAGATGAGAATCTTGAGGCCGAACGAACGGATACTCATTAATCGAGCCGACAGAGTAGTTCACACAATTTGTCTTGTGCCTGTTTTATAGCTGCAGGACTTGTCCGGACATTATTGACAAGGAACGAGAATGCATAGCGTTTCCCGTTGCGATTGTCCGCGTATCCAGAAAGGCAGACGACATTATTGATGTACCCGGTTTTGGCATGGACACGGGCGAGCGTTACGTCGGACTTCATTCTTCCTCGCAACGTGCCGTCCAAGCCACCGACTGCGAGAGAGTCGTAGAAAAATTGACCGGCAGGATGTCGTGCCATGCCGAGAAGAAGTTGGCATACTGATTCCGGCGTAATATTGTTGAGCTCAGACAATCCGCTCCCGTCTTCGACTCGAATCGCCCGTGTGTCGATTCCGAGTCGCTGGAGAAATTCTTCTTCGAGTTTCTTCGAAGCTGTATAACTGCCTTGCTTCGTGCGAATTGCGGAAACCGAAACGTAGATTTGTTCAGCAAAATGATTGTTGCTGTGTTTCATCATTCTGCTCACAATCTCGTGCAGCGGGGGAGAAATGTATACAGCGAGAACATTTTCCGTGGTCAACTTTGGCAGCGGATCTCGTTTTGATGAAATGCGTAAGTTTCCGGAAACCGGGATACCAGCCCTGTGTAAATGGCTGCGGAAAACCGCTGCAGCGTAGAGCGTTGGATTATCGCACGGCACCGTGGGAAGCGGTACGGGTTTAGATCCTTGCGAAATGGAGCCACTCACTTCTACGCCATCGTTTGGAATACGACGTACCTGTAGCGACGTTTTTCCGCCAGTCACTGTCTTGTTAATGATGGGATAGCCTTCAGCGGGAGGAGCAAATTCGATTATAGCTGGTTCACCTGGTTTCCCAGGACGCGCAATCATTTGCAAAAGGTTCTCGTTGATTGTAAGCGGACTTGTCTGGGGCGCATAATAATCTTGAAGAATGCGTGTTGGCCAGCCACGAGGCTCGAGATCCTTGAGATTCCAATCTGAGCAGTCGACGATCAACTCCCCGGCGACAGACTTGATCCCGGCAGCACGAACTTTGTCTACCCAATCACGATAGATCCAGTCGGGAGGAAGATGAGCTTGACGGAAGAGTTCACTATTAAATGTTGGATCTCCTTGTGGTAGAATAACAAGATTGCCAGCAAGTGTGCCGTCAGGTCTAATCTCTCCGGTCCGGTAAAGATACGTGCGATACGTAAAATCTGGACCTAACTGATCGAGAGCCAAAGCGCCTGTAAAAAGTTTTCTGTTTGATGCTGGGATGAAACGGTCTCGTGCATTCTGTTCGTAAATAACAGCGCCTGTCTCTACATCCACGATCATGACTCCCCAGCGGCTGGATTTTTCCAGGGGAGCCAGATAGCGAGCGATGGCTGAGGGCAACGTCTCCAATGAAACAGAAGTAACTTCTTTTTCCTTTGGAGCTGATCCAGAGTCCGAGCGAGATGTCTTCCCAGAGTCTGTATTTGTAGCACGAGCTTTTCTCGGTTGTTTTCGAGTTGCTGCAGCCACATCGGCATTTGCAGCAAAAAGTACAGCAGCGATAACGAGCCACATAGATATAATGCGATAAACGTATCTCATTCTGGAATACTTCCATGACTTTTTGGGAATCATATAGCCAATTCTTCTGGGTCCAATTAAATATTACATCTCAAAATAGAACATGCCATACCGGCATACTCCAAACCGCTATAAATCGTTCGCAAATATCATGAGGATGCAAGAAAGCGATGACACATTCTTTTATTCCTCTCGAAGACCTGCTGGATGCAAGCCAGGCTCATTCTTCGTTCAAAGTGGCTGTCCAGGATCTGACGAAAGGTAAACACTCTCCTCTCATACAATTTCATCCAGCTCTCCCCGCCGTGAAGGTGAGGCGGGTGATAAGTCAACTTTTGGAGATGGAGCCGCAACTCCACGTGCGGAATGTAAAGATAGAGGCTGTTTCTGGGTGCAGCACTTTCATCGGCACACTCGAAGTCAACGACGGAGAACATGTTTATCAGTTTGAGTGGGATTGTCGATGGAAGGCAAAGGAACTTGGCTGGCAAGACTTTTTGGGCATGCCGGATCAAAGCCGAGCGGCGAGGGAATTTGACTATCGCTGCTTCAGGAAGTGGGAAAGGATAAAATAACGACTGCGTTCAATCGAGGCGCTGTGCAGAGGGGCATATGAGAACGGGGCTCCACGGCATAAAATAAAAAACGGGCGGCGCAAGCACTCTCGCACCGCCCGCAGGTTAATTTCTGTCGTACAACCTAAACGGTGGTTTGGAAGTACTCGAGAGCTGCGTTAACACCAGCTCCCATTTGGAATTTGTGGCCAAGTTTCTGCAGAATTTTCTCGATCGCAGCGATGATGGTCAGCACATCGTACTCATTGTATGAGCCCAGCGTGGCAAAGCGGAATATCTTTCCTTTAAGATGTCCCTGACCACCAGCAATCGTGATTCCCATCTCTTTGAGCCCTTTAACGATCTTCCCGCCTTCAATTCCCTCAGGAACCTTCACTGCTGTGCACGTATTGGCAGGGTTCTGAGAATATAGTTCGAGGTTCATCGCTTTCACCGCTCGGCGCGATGCTTCTGCCAGACGTGCGTGGCGTTTCCACACATTCTCAATGCCCTCCTCGCGAATCATATCGAGGGCGACTTCCAGACCAAAGAGGAGAGAAACAGCAGGCGTAAAGGGGGTAGTGTTTTTCTCAAGCTCTTTAAGAGCCTTTTCGAGAGAGAAGTAGAACTTGGGGGTAGTCGACTTCTTTATGGCCTCGCGTGCTTTCGCGCTTACCGCAACGAATCCCAAACCCGGAGGAAGCATAAGCGCTTTCTGCGACCCTGCTCCGACGAGGTCTATGCCCCACTCGTCCATCCTGAGTTCATCAGCACCGAGTCCACTGACGGCATCGACAATGAGCAACGTTTCAGTGTTTCGAGTTATTTCTGCGATTGCTTTTACGTTTTCGACGGTTCCAGTAGACGTCTCGCAGAGTTCGACGTAGACCGCTTTTGTTTCAGGATGTTCTTTGAGTTCGTCCGCCACAATTTGCGGGTCGACGGCTTTTCCCCACTCGCACTGTTTGCGATTAACCGCGAGGCCAAACGCCTGGGCGATTTCTCCCCATCGCTCACCGAACTTACCCGCTTCAAGACTCAAGACGCGGTCTCCTGGGCTAGCACTGCTCACAATAGCAGCTTCCATCGCGCCTGTACCCGATGAAGCAAAGGTTACGACGGGGTTAGCCGTCTGGAAAACATATTTTAGCCCTTCGCTCACCTTGGCAAACAAGGGGTCGAAATCAGCCGAGCGATGGTGAATAATCGGCTTGGCTGTGGCAGCGAGAACTTCGGGGGGGACAGACACTGGCCCTGGTGCAAAGATGTAGTTGCGACGTGTCACGGTCAGACTCCTCTTAGTGAAATAGTCTGGAACGGCTTCGGTGAAAAAACTCCGAAGCTGCTTTGTTCCAGATTTCACAATCCAGTTGGCAAGTCGCACCGCTAGAGGTCAAAGAGAAATTGAGTTGCTTTGTTGTTTCCCGTTCGGTGACCTGAACTATCTTATGCACCAATGGTAATTGTTCAGACAGCTTGCCTATGCGCAAAAGAGTACTATTAATGAATCCGCCGTCGGGGCTTTACCGCCGCGACGATCGATGTCAGTCAAAGGTTGAAGATCAGACCGTTCGGGTTATCTTCCCTCCTGTTGAGCTGGCTGTGCTCGCATCCATTGCCCGCGACCAGCATGCGGATGTGCTGCTCCGTGATTACCCTACTATCCGCGCTTCACGTGCCGATTATTTACGAGATTTAGAACAGTTCCACCCTGACCTCATCGTCTTTCCGTCAACCGTCCACACCATCCAGGATGACATGGAAGCGGTGAGATTGGCACGTGAAGTCACCCCTGATGTTCGTGTCCTCACAAAGGGCGAATCTGTAGCCTACCTTGCAGAGCATATTTTTCGCGACTATCCTGAATTGGATTTCATTGCTGATGGCGAGCCTGAAATGACTTTTCTCGATGTCCTTCGCGACAGACAGCCTGACACAATCCCAGGACTAATTTGGCGCGATAGCAGTGGGAAAGTAATCCGCAACGCGCCTCGTCCTCTTCTCGAACCGCTCGACGCACTTCCTCTCCCTGCCTATGATCTCATTGATATGACCCTTTACCGGAGCCCGGAAAATAATCGCCCCATAGCGGCGATTTACGCTCAGCGCGGATGTCCTGCGCGATGCGTTTTTTGTCCTGCCGGATCGATGTACGAGTTTCGTGTTCGCGAGCGCAGTGTGGAGCATGTCATGAAAGAGATTCGCCTGTGCGTCCGTGACTATGGTATTCGCGATTTCCTCTTCCATGGTGACACGTTCACTTTGCACAAGCGTTGGCTTATCGATTTATGCAAAGCGATAGTTGAGGAAAAACTCGACATTCACTGGGGATGCAATTCCCGCGTCGATACTATCGATGATGAGCGAGCCGAATGGCTAAAACGCGCCGGTTGTTGGGTTGTCGCTTTTGGTTTCGAGCACGGCAGCCAGGAGATGCTCGACAAGATGAAGAAGGGAGCCCGGGTTGAAAAAGCATTTGAGGCTGTCCGTATTTGTCGCAGGCATGGACTCAAAGTTCATGGTTTCTTTGTTATAGGACTTCCGTGGGAAACGCGCGAGACCCTTGAGGAATGCTATCGATTTGCCCGAGCTCTCAGCCCTGACTTCTTCGATTTCAACATTGCTTATCCTCTTCCTGGGACAGAATTTTTTGAAATTGCCCGTCGAGACAACCTTTTCGAACTCGAAAATCCAGCCGTGGGTGGATATGCCCGAGCGGCAGTGCGCACTTATGAATTAACCTCGGAAGAGCTCACGGAATGGCGTCGCCGCGCGCTTCTTAAGATGTATGCGCGTCCGGGATATGTGTTTCGTATGTTGCGCCATGCCGCAGTGAGTGGCAATCTAACGCACTATGTGCGAGCAGCTGGGCTGCGGTTGACGAATCTTATCACGGGAAAATAACTTCAGCGAAGAGTTCCTAGTAACCGCAATGTATTCACAATAGCTTCGCAAGTGATAGAAAGCTGCTGAACAGCGGGAAGGCTATCGACTTTTTCCTCTCCGACAAATGGGACAACACCAAGAAAAGGCACGCCAGCAAGCGTTGCAGCCAAAGGAGGTCCACCCTTTTCTGCTTCAGAAAGTTCGCCCCCTGTGACCCTGTTGAAAATAACACCCAGAACAGAGAGTCCCTTGTTGCGCAGATGCTCCACTGTCAAGATTGTGTGATTAATTGTTCCGAGTGCACTGCGAGCCACAACAAGAACGGGTAGTCCTAGATCTTTTATGAAATCGCTCACAAGGTAGTTATGTGTAAGCGGAACAGCCGCTCCTCCAATCCCTTCCACTAGAGTGATTTCATGCAGCTTGACGTACTCTTGCACGCGCTGGCAAATCTCTCCAGGGGTATACCGGATATTCTCGAGTGGTTCGGCTTGCGCTGGTGCTAGCGGTAGGCTGAAGCGGGCAGGACAAACTAGATCGATAGGTTCCCGCAGTCCTGCTGCTTTCTGCAAAAACACAATGTCGCTTGTTTCCTCTGGAGCCTCTAGGGCAATTCCCGAAGCATAGGGCTTACAGACGCCAACATCATAACCGCGGCTCGCCAGAGCTCGAGCAAGAGTTGCGGTCACTATTGTTTTGCCACAGCCAGTATCTGTGCCAGTGATGAATAATGCGGTTGGCCCAGTCATGATGTGTGAGTTCTTCCCCAAACGTTATGAACCAGTTTGAACAGCCTTCTCAATGAGGGCAGCTAGCTCAAAATCTTTTTCCGTAAGACCACCTGCCGAATGCGTTGAGAGAATGATTCGAACACGGTTCCAGCTATGGATGAGAATATCTGGATGATGGTCTGCCTGCTCGGCAAGTTCACCGACTGTGTTAACAAGTTGCAATGCAGAGCGAAAGTCAGTGCATGTCAGATCGCGCACAATACACTGTCCGTCGCGTTTCCATCCCGGCAGCTCACCTAATTTGCGCGCGATAACATCATCGTTCAGTACGCTAACCACAATTCTTCCTCCACGATATTTCTCTTATAGACGGGAGCAAACACCAGCTGCTGGCAAGAACGCAACGAGAGAGTTCTCCGGACAAAGAAGTGCGCCAACACCATCTTTGAGACAGTGTTGGCGCATGCTTCTGTGATTATGCTTGTTTTGCGCGAAAGGATCAGAGTTTGTAGCTCTGGAGAACACGCATATAGTTAGCACGTTCGAATGCTGCAGGATTCGAGCATTTCTGCAAACTTATGCTCCCAATCATCTGCGTAATCGATTCGTACTCGTGTTCTTCCATCCACGCCTTCACACCCTCGCGAATGCGAGCAAGATAGTCCGGCCCATTCTTCAGAAGAGCCGACACCAATTGCACTGCCGATGCTCCAGCCATGAGCGCCTTGATGGCATCAGCCGGTGTGTGAACCCCACCAGACACTGCAAGGGATGCCTTCACATTGCCATAAAGGATAGCAAGCCAGCGCAAGCGCAGCAGCAGCTCGGAAGAGTCGCTAAGGTGCAGCGTAGGCTCAACCTCGAGATTTTCGATGTCGATATCTGGCTGGTAGAACCGATTGAAGAGAACGAGCCCGTCGACAGGAATCTCGTCAAGTTTCTTCGCGATATTCGCGACGGAGGAGTAAAAGACGGATAGTTTGACCGCTACAGGAATTGTCACTGCCTTTTTGACCTGACGAGCGATATCCAGTGTGCGTTTTTCAATCGTCTCGCCGGTTTCGTGCGGATTCGTCGCCAGAATGTATATGTTGAGCTCGAGCGCGTCAGCACCCGCCTGTTGGATCTGTTTTGCGTACTCGATCCACCCCGAAGGTGTACAGCCGTTCAGTGAGGCGATCACTGGTACAGCCACGCATTCTTTGATCTTTCGGATCTGTTCCAAATACTGATCTGGCCCCAGACGAAATTCATCTGCTTTGGGGAAGAAGGTTAAAGCTTCAGCGAAGGACTCAGACGTTCCTTCCAGCGCTTCAAGGGTGCTGGCACCTTCTCTGAGTATCTGTTCTTCAAAAACAGAATGCATGACGATGGCGGACGCCCCAGCGTCTTCTAATCTTTTGACGATTCCGAGGTCGTCGACCAGAGGCGACGCCCCAGGCATAAACGGATGTGCTAGCTTGAGTCCGAGGTATGTCGTAGAAAGGTCCATAGTGCTCTCCCTCAATTTTCTTTCTTCGATCCGTCAACTGCAAAAGCTTTCGTGAGCTCGTCGTAGAGGTGATACCGCGTACGAACCTGCATGCGGGCTGCCTCAACGAGCTTCTTGAATCGCTCAGGATTCATTTGCTCGACCATGCGGAATCGCGTCTCATTTCGCATGAATTCAGCCACATCCGCTTTCGGCGCTGGCGAATCGAGTTTGAGAGGCGATTCTCCCGCGGCGGATCGTCGTGGATCGAAGCGGAAAAGTGGCCAGTAGCCACTGTCAACCGCAAGCTTTTGCTGGTCAGGTCCATGGACGAGATCGTAGCCGTGGGCAATGCAGTGACAGTAAGCGATGATCAGCGACGTGCCCGGGTATGATTCCGCTTCCTTGAAGGCGAGAACAGTCTGATTGTCCCGCGCTCCAAAAGCTACTCGAGCTACGTACACATTGCCATAGCTCATAGCCATGAGAGCGAGATCCTTCTTGGCAAGATCTCGTCCTTTCATGGCGAACTTGGCAGCTGCACCGAGAGGAGTCGCTTTCGACTGCTGACCCCCTGTGTTGGAATAGACTTCTGTGTCGAGCACGAGAATGTTGACGTCGCGGTTCATTGCGAAGACGTGGTCGAGACCGCCGTAGCCGATGTCGTATGCCCAGCCATCTCCGCCAACAATCCACACGCTCTTTTTGATCAGAGAATCTGCGAGAAGGAGGAGCCGTTTGGCGTCATCGCTCGAAATTCCTGCAAGCTTTTCTTTGAGCACTTTGACGCGTTCGCGTTGTTGTGCTATGCCAGTTTCTGTGGACTGGTCAGCTTTGAGGATTTCTTCGACCAGTCCCTCGCCAACCTGGGAGGCAAGCTTCTTCAGGAGTTCCTCCGCGAATTCCTTCTGTTTGTCGATAGCGAGCCGGAAACCGAACCCGAATTCGCCATTGTCTTCGAAAAGCGAGTTGTTCCATGCTGGTCCGCGCCCATCACGATTGACCGTGTACGGCGTGGTGGGGAGATTTCCTCCGTAAATTGAGGAACAGCCGGTGGCATTCGCGATGAGAGCGCGGTCTCCGAACATTTGGGTCAGGAGCTTCACGTAGGGAGTCTCTCCGCATCCGGCGCATGCCCCAGAGAACTCGAACAGAGGCTCGAAGAACTGGGTTCCTTTTACCGAGATTTCGAGTTTGGTGCGATCGAATTCAGGTATTTCGAGGAAGAACTTAAAGTTCTCTCGCTCTTGGGCTCTGAGTGGCGGCATAGGCGCCATGTTGATAGCTTTGCGTTTCGGATTTGATTTGTCTTTCGCGGGACAGACCGCCACGCACACTTCGCACCCGGTGCAATCCTCAGGCGCTACTTGAATTGTGTATTTGAGCCCCTTGAGATCCGGAGAGCGATAGTCAACGCTCTTGAATTGAGCAGGAGCTTTTTCCAGCCACGATGGCTCGTAGATTTTTGGTCGAATTGCTGCGTGCGGGCACACCAGCGCGCATTTGTTGCACTGAATGCACAGTGAGGGTTCCCACACGGGGATTTGCAATGCGATAGCACGCTTCTCCCATTTCGCTGTCCCGGTTGGCCACGTCCCATCTGGTGGGAATGCAGAGACGGGTAGTAGGTCTCCCTTGTTTGCAAGCATGACGGCTGTGACACGCTTGACGAAGTCGGGTGCTTCATCCGGAACGATAGGAGGCCGTCGTTTTGTAGCGGTTGCCTGGGCAGGAACCTTTACTTCAAAGAGATTTGCTAGCGTCTGGTCCACAGCTTCGAAGTTCTTCTTCACAACTTCGGGACCTTTTTTGCCGTACGTCTTCTCGATTGCTTTTTTGATCTGAGCAATAGCCTCGTCCCTCGGCAGTACCCCAGAAATCGCAAAGAAGCAGGTTTGCATGATGGTGTTGATGCGACGCCCCATTCCTGTCTTTTCGGCGACATTGTACGCGTCAATCACATAGAACTTGATCTTCTTTTCGATTATCTGCTCTTGGACTTCGCGCGGCAGGTCGTCCCACACTTGGTCTGGACCGAGTGGTGAATTGAGGAGGAACACTGCTCCAGGCGCTGCGTACTCTAAAACATCGTACTTCTCGAGGAAGTTATATTGGTGACAGCCAACAAATTGTGCTTGCTTCACCAAGTAAGCGGAACGAATAGGTCGCGGCCCGAAACGCAGATGCGAAATGGTGATAGCTCCAGCTTTTTTCGAATCGTAAACGAAATAGCCCTGCGCCCAGTTTTCAGTCTCTCCTCCAATAATTTTGATAGTATTTTTGTTTGCACCAACTGTTCCGTCAGATCCGAGGCCGAAGAAAACTGAGCGACGCACGTCGTCTGGTTCGATGTCGAGATCGCTGTCATAGGGCAGGGACAAATGAGTCACGTCGTCCATGATGCCGATCGTGAAGTGTCGTTTCGGAGTCTCCTTCTTGAGCTCATCGAAGACGGCTTTTATCATAGCAGGCGTGAACTCTTTCGAGGAAAGCCCATATCGTCCACCGATAATCTTGGGACGCTTTGCAAATGGCAGTGTACCCGCGGCTTCACCTTCGTCGATCGCGCTCACAACGTCGAGATAGAGGGGCTCCCCAACTGCTCCAGGTTCTTTTGTGCGATCCAAAACAGCGATGGCTTGCGTCGTGGCTGGAAGAGCCTTGAGGAAGGCTTGCACGTCGAACGGCCGATAAAGCCGCACTTTCACAACACCGACTTTTTCGCCTTTTCTAAGTAACCATTCCACTGTTTCGTGAGTAGTTTCAGCACCGGAACCCATGATCACGATGACCCGATCTGCGTCAGGAGCTCCGACATAGTCGAACAAGTGATAAGCACGGCCTGTCACTCGCGCAAACTGATCCATGACTGCCTGCACATGGCCGGGGCAGGCGATGTAGTATGGGTTACACGCTTCGCGAGCCTGGAAAAATGCATCGGGATTTTGTGCTGTACCGCGCAGAACTGGTTTCTCAGGGTTGAGTGCGCGGGCACGATGCTGCGCGATGAGATCTTCATCGATCATCTGGCGAAGTTCATCGTCAGTGAGGTAATAAATCTTAGCAACCTCATGCGAGGTGCGGAACCCGTCGAAAAAGTGGAGGAAAGGCACTCGTGATCGCAGTGAGGCAGCTTGTCCGATGCAGGCAAAATCGTGTGCTTCTTGCACGCTCCCAGAGGCGAGGAGAGCCATACCTGTCTGCCGGCAAGCCATAACGTCCGAATGATCGCCGAAAATCGACAGTGCATGTGTCGCGACCGTACGAGCCGTGACATGCATACACATCGACGACAACTCGCCGGCGATTTTGTAAAGGTTGGGGATCATGAGAAGCAGCCCTTGCGAGGCTGTGAAGGTGGTTGTCAAAGCTCCAGCCTGAATTGCACCATGGACTGCTCCAGCCGCACCCCCTTCCGATTGCATCTCGGTGACCTGTGGGACGGTTCCCCACAAATTGGGCTTCCCTTTCGCGGCCCATTCGTCAGAAAGCTCGCCCATCGGGGAAGAGGGCGTGATAGGATAGATCGCTATCACTTCGTTTAGGCGATAGGCAACACTTGCTGCCGCCTCATTGCCGTCTACGGTGATCATGACTCGATCAGCCATTTGATGCTCCTTTCACAATGTTGAATTTTGTTAACTTCGCCCGCGATAAGTGTTTCTCGGCAAGACGCAAAAGAATGACCTCTACTTCTTTGCATAATCCCGGCAGCATTCCTTGCCGCGAAGACTTCTACCGCAAGAGAAAAAAACATCATAATTCTCCACGCCCACGCATGAACTTCCTGGTGTGGCGCTTTGGAATTGAAATTTCCGTTCTAAATACCACAAACAAGAGAGGACTAAGGCGGTATAAATTGATTTAGGGCCAGAAAAAATTAGGAGAACGACTATGGCAGAAACAGCAAAACTCATTCTCGGTGATCAAGAAATAGAACTCCCTGTCATTATAGGAACTGAGGGGGAAAAAGCAATCGATATAACAAACTTGCGCGCAAAAACCGGCTACATCACGTACGATCCAGGTTTCGGCAATACGGGGAGCTGCAAGAGCGCCATCACGTTTATTGATGGAGAAAAAGGAATTCTCCGTTATCGAGGAGTTCCCATCGAGCAATTTGTCGATCATCCGAACTTTATCGAGGTCGCATGGCTTCTTATATTTGGCCGCTTTCCTAAAAAAGAAGAACTCGATAGATTTAGTGCTCTTCTCACTGAATACGCTCCGCTTCATGAAGCGATGAAACATCATTTCGAGGGCTTCCCAGTCGATGCGCCCCCGATGGCTATTCTTTCTGCGATGATCAATACGCTTTCGTGTTTCGAGCCGCAATTCTCCCGATTCGAGGATGATCAAGCTTTTGAGGAAGCAGCCGCAAAGCTTATCAGTAAAGTGCGGACTATTGCCGCATATTCGTACAGGCGATCACGTGGCCTTCCCTTTATGTATCCTGATCCTGCTCGGCGCTATTGCTCTAATTTCCTCCACATGATGTTTTCTATGCCCTACGCCGAATACGAGGTCTCGCAAGAAGTCGAAGATGCGCTTAACCTTGTGCTCATTCTTCATGCAGACCACGAGCAGAATTGCAGCACCTCCACAGTTCGAATGGTCGGTTCCAGCCGTGCCAATCTGTTTGCCTCGTGCGCAGCAGGTGTGTGCGCTCTCTGGGGACCACTTCACGGTGGTGCGAATGTGGCAGTTATTGAAATGCTCGAAGCCATGTACAAGGGTGGGCTTACCCCTGAGCAATGCCTAAAGATGGCGAAAGACAAAGACAGTGGTTTCCGCCTCATGGGTTTCGGACATCGGGTTTACAAGAATTTCGACCCGCGTGCTCGCATTTTGAAGGAACAGTGCGACAAAGTGTTGGCGAAACTTGGTGTAAAAGATCCGCTTCTTGATATCGCTCGAAAACTCGAAGAACTCGCTCTGCAGGATCCGTATTTTGTCGAGCGCAAACTGTATCCGAACGTTGATTTCTACAGTGGAATCATTATGCGTGCCCTCAGGATTCCTCTCAATATGTTCACCGTAATGTTTGCCATCGGAAGACTTCCTGGGTGGATCGCTCAGTGGAAAGAACAACATGATGATCCGACCTCGAGGATTGCTCGACCCCGGCAAATCTACGTTGGCCCGAACAAGACCGATTATGTGCCCATGGATAAACGTTGAGTAGGGTTATTCGCAACAAGCGTTTGGCTGAGTAAAATGCGGGCAAAGCCAAGAGTTTATGGCTTTGCCCGCATTCCTTTCTCGTGAGTCAGAAAGGAGTATCTGCGCGCTACTCGAGCGCAGATCGAATTTGTGCGGTGAGCAGATCGAGCTCCGAGTTGAGCACTTCGTAAGTTCTTTGTCGGGAGTCCTCCACAAATGAAGTCTTGGGGAGGCGTTTTCCAACCCTCAGCGAAGTTAGCGTTGTCTCATTGTCCCCATAGACAGAGACCAGAAGGCTCGGCTTCTCTACTGGCGCGATGACCCTCTCGCCACTTGCTGTAAAGTCTTTTTCGAACGAAAGCTGGTTGAGCGAGGTGAACACACGCTTGAGCTTGCCAAGATCAACAGGGGTGTAAAGGCTCTGCCCAGGGCGCAGAACCTTCCATTCTGGTCCTTCTCGCAGCAATTCGTATTTTTGTCCGTTTAGCTCGATTGTGATTTTGACGGCACGCTGTTCGTCAAAAGCTACGAAATGAGGATCAGCAAGGCTTTCTGCCACAACAACTAGTTCCCGCGGCATGTCGATGGTGAAAACAGCTGTTTCGCCTCCTTTTCGCGCATATGCCGACGTCACGTTTTGCGGTTCGCTCTTTCCGATTTCCAGAATCTCGCTTCTGCTCTTGTCGCGGGCTGTAACCGTGAAGCGGAAACGTGGCGGTTGGAGACCATACACAGAGGGGTCGCGTGGATCCATGTCTACGTATTCTCTGATCCTCAATTTCAGAAGCGTCTCGAGTCTCGTGTCTACTTTCTCCTGATCGACCTTTCGCGTCGGATCCCCCACAAATTCCCACAGCCCTTTTTCGTTGCGCATGAGATCCACACGGGAGCGACCAATTTCGAAGACGACATAGCCAACGTCCGCGGGCCGCAGGGTAAAAATCGCTCGGGAACGGAAATAGTTTTCGTCTACTGCCAACTCTTCGAATTTCTCGTGTCCAAAATAGACTATCTCGGGTTCGCTGTTGCGACGAGCAACATAGACTGATGAATCTGCGGGACCAGTCACGCCGACAGTGAGTGTTGTCGGTGCACTGCCTGCACGTTCGAGTTTGAGAACGAGTACCGGGTGGGCGAGGGCTTCAAGCGCAGCGGCCATGCTTGTAGGTTTGTCAGAGGCTTGGGTGACAAAACCCGATGCTCTTAGGCTTCCCAGGCGACGCAGGAATTCCTCAACCACACTGTTCTCTGCAGGCAGACTTTCTGGGACTGTGATGCGCCACTGGCCGCGTTCATTGCGCAGCTCAACCTCTTTTTCTTTTCCCGAAATTCGCAGGACAGTGTAGGAGTCCAGAGCTCCAATGTCGATATCCATGAGGCGCAGGCGGAGAAACTCGTTCGGAGACCGCATGAGCGTGTTCTTTACACCCTCATTGATGGTGAAGACTCTATTGCTATTTGGGTACGTGGCGAAAACTTGTCCAGTGTAGGTTGATGATAAACCAATGGCCAACTCGAAAAACTTGTTCGAGGATGTCTTCAGGGTCAGCTGGACACTCGGATTATCCAATCCATACTCTTCGAGCGAGGAGACCTGAATTTCGTTACGTTTGCGTGCTCCCGTCACATTCACGAGAAGCTGCTCGATTATCTCCGCATCGGCTTGACTATCCATCGGCCGTTTCATTCGCCATGTTCTTTCGCCTTCTCGTACGAAATGCATATCACCATAGCGATTGCGAAGAGTAACTTCCACAACCTCGCTCGCATTGATACCTGGCGCCAGCGATGCCTCATTAACAGCCACGTAGACAGCCTTTTCGGCTTGCATTCGGTCAACCACATAAAGCCCCAGGGCTAAAACGAAGGCGATGAATGCAAAAATTATCCTTTTCCAGCTCATTGGATCTCCCGCCTGGCAAGACTATATGCCAACCCAACTATCCCAATAAATGCAGGTACTACAATCACCATTAGCAGGAAAAGAAATTGACGTTCACCTTCTGAGAGAATGACAGGGGTATTTTCGATGTCGGACGAAGGAATGGGAAGAAGCTCGCCACTCTGTACAAGCCAATTAATAGCGTTGTTAAACAGTAGCCATGCACTCTGATTGATGCGTTCGCTCGAAACAAATTCGGCATTTCCAATAACGACAAGGCGCGTCGATTTTTCCTCTGGCTGCCCAGGCTCGAGTCGCAACACCGCTACTCCCGCTGGTTGAGATCCGACTTCTTGAGGCGCAAACACTTTAGAAATATCTTGTTTTCTCAAAATGGCAGTCGCTATTTCGCCTCCACTAATCCGTACGCAATCAGGCGAACTCTGAAGAATCACATCGGCACGTATCTCCGGCGCGAGCACTGTGGCTGTTTGAACGGGACGAGTGTAAACGAAGACCAAAGGATCATTCGTTGATAACTGCGTTATGGGGTGTGTGCGCAACGCAATCGGTATCGCAAAATGGTCGCCAGTAGCACCGCCAACTCTCACAATGAGTTCATTAGGTATGATAACGCCAAATTTACTCAAAAGATCGCTCGTATTGCGGAAAACAGACGTGATCTCACCGGTGGTCTGTGGTATGTCGGGAGGAAGCAGAAAGAGCGCTCGACCACCTTGCTCGAGGTACTGACGAAGAAGCTGAGCTTCGAACCCTGACAGATCACTCCGAGGACCTATCCATAGCACTGCGCTCGCATCTGCTGGAATTTTTCCACGCTGCGCCAGCGAAAGGGGTACAAGCCGTATGCCCATACGTTCCAACTGGTCGCGAACCCAGGCAAGATCTCGCACACTGGCTTTCTGCCCGGCGAGCGTAGCAAGTGCAGTGCTCCGTTCCAGAGGCAACTCGTCATGGCCACTCAAAGCATAAAGCACGATGTCCCGGCTGCGGAGTGCCTGCACGATAGCGTTGGTAATGTCTTCCTCGCGCAAGCGATTTGTGCGTGCTATCCGAGACGGAGCCAGCGTCGAGCTAGTCACTGCCTCTACAAAAATGTCGCCAGGCATTACCTGAGAGCCATATCGCCGTGCAAGCGCAGCATCTCGGAATGGGTTGGCGAGATCGTAGCTTATTTTCGCAGTAACCGCAGCGTATTGTTCGAGCAGCAACCGAGCCTGATCGCGCTCTGTTTCAGTTACAAAAGCCGTGATGTGAACCGGCTGGGGAAGCCGTCGTAGAAAATTTTTCGTTATGGGCGTCAGACTGTAATGTTTGTTGCGCGTTGCGTCATACTGCCATCCGCGACTCTGCACAATGAGGAAAAGAAGAATGATCGTCCCGATAACAAGCGTGCAATAAACGGCAAAAGCGACGTAGATACGTAGATTTTTTGTCGAGCGTGGGACGAAAAACAGGCACGAAAGAAGAATACCTACGCCACAAATCGAAGCGGTTACTAACGTAAAACGACCATGGAGACCCGTGGCAACTAAACCCGCGAGCAAAACGATTAATCCCAAAAGCGATATGATGCGCAAAGGATGAATTCGCATCTTAGGCACGCCACCTCCGAAGCTCGAGCACTCGACAAGTCAAAAACAATGCAATCACGAGGACAGCAACAAAGTATGCTATGTCCTGCACTCGGATAAGACCGTGCGTAAACTGTTCACTGTGATAGCGCAAAGACAGTGCTTGGAGAAGCCGCGAAAGCGGTCCAATGGAAGGTGTGCTCAAGTCACCAATCAAGTAGAGACCAAGGAGAATGACAAATGCGAGGATGGCTGCCACAATTTGATTTTCAGTAAGCGACGAAGCAAAAAGTCCGATTGCTACATATGTCGCGGCGACGATAAAACTCCCGAGGTAAGCAACGAGCACCACAGGCATTTCAGGTGTCCCGAAACGCATCATCACAAGAACATAGTACGCACAAATCCCCAGCATGACACCTATCACGGTAAATGCTGCGAGGAATTTCCCCAACACAATATCCCAGTCACGGAAGGGGAGTGAGACAAGAAGCTCGAACGTTCCTGTCTTCTTTTCTTCTGCCAGCAAGCGCATCGTGAACGAAGGAACGACAAAAAGAAGAAGGAAATTAATAACCCAGTAGAGGTTTGACACAACGTGACGCGTGAAATTGATCTTTTCGAAGCCCATTTCCCGTCGGTACTGAGCATCGCCCGATAAGAGAGAAAAGTTTTCCAAGATTCCATAAAACAAGAGTCCACTCATAAAGAGGAACAGCCCGATGGCAATGTACGCGCTCGGACTCTTGAAATAGCTTCGTATCTCTCGTCGGTAAATGGGGTAAAAGTTTGGTTTTCTCATGCCAGCTTCTCCCCACCTCGTTCACTCTCTTGGGTCGAGTTCGACTCACTATCAGTTGCGTCACTCGAAATAACGCGGAGGAATACTTCTTCCAGTGTCATACCACTTTCGTAAAGTTCAACGAGTTGCCACCCACGACGAACAATTGTTTCCGCAATTGCTGCATTAACGTCGGGGGATAACGACGAGGTTTCGAGGCGAAACTCGCATGGTCCTACGCCCTCTCCCTTTTCGGGGGCTTCCGGACAGATCATGGTGACATTGCGCACTTGTGCAAGGGTGCCTAGAGCCTCCTTCACAAGCGCTGGGGGACCTATTACCTTGAGTATGAGTGTCCCGCCCGTACGCATTTGCGTCGTGAGCTTGTGAGGTGTCCCACTCGCGGCAATCTTACCACGATTAATGATGATCACTCGCGAGCATGTCATCTGCACTTCGGGAAGAATATGTGTGCTGAGAATGACGGTTCGATGGCCCGCCATTGATTTAATGAGGGTACGTACCTCAGAAATTTGGCGTGGGTCAAGTCCAACGGTTGGCTCGTCAAGAATGAGCACCTTAGGATCTCCCACGAGTGCTTGCGCCAAGCCCACTCTTTGCCTATAACCTTTCGACAAATGGCCAATGAGGCGTTTCCGGACATCGCCCAGCCCAGTTTCTTCCAAGACCGGCTCGATGACTTTTTTCCTCGATCTCCGATTGTAGCCTTTGGCGTGAGCGATGAAATCGAGTGCTTCCTCCACTGTCATGTCCCGGTATAGCGGAACGTGCTCCGGCATGTATCCGATTATACGGCGCACTTCGTCAGCATCACGCGTCACATCGAATCCCCCTACCGTGACTTTCCCTGAAGTGGGCGGGAAATAACAGGTCAAAACTCTCATAGCTGTTGTCTTGCCCGCTCCGTTAGGACCTAAGAAACCGAGAACCTCGCCCTCAAGGACCTCGAAAGACAAGTCATCAACAGCTTTGATTTCGCCCAATTGTTTTGTAAGATGCTCTACGCGTACCATTTCACTGTGACTATAGCCGTTCCTCGAAATATGAATGCAATCTGAAAACAGGCACAAAACTCGCACCTAAGCAAAACAAGTGCCATGCTCACATTTCTGATTCTGCTGCTGGGTTAGCTGTGACGGTATCCACACTCGTTTTGGGTTTCGTTTTCCACCGGCGGTGAAACCAGAAATAACTTTCCGGATAAGCGCGGACAACGTCTTCGAGAAGTTTGACGTGTTTCTGTGTAAGGCGCTCTATTGCTTCTTCTTCGGGGGCGTTTGCCTCAGGCTCGAGAGGAGGTAGCACGATGAGCGAGAGAGAGCGCTCCTTATCGTTGTTACGAACGCAAAACCCGCACGCAATGGGCACCTTCATTTTGACTGCAAAGTAAGCCGGTCCTACTGCGGTGGACGCTGGATGACCGAAGAAATCAACAAAAATACCTGAACGCCGTGCATCCTGGTCAGCAAGAAAGACAGGATGCCGCCCACTCCTGATCGAGCTCACAATTGCTTTGAGACTGCCGGTTGTTGGGATGAGCCCAAACCCCGCAGCACTTCGCCGGCGAGCTACATCTCGGTCAATGAGGGGGTTATGAAGGGGTTTGAGTATTGCATCCATTTTGTATCCCATGGCACTGAAGGCGTGTCCCAAAAGTTCCCAGTTTCCGATGTGGGCTGTGACAAAAACGCCGCCCCGCTCACGGAATGCAGTGGCATGTTCCATACCGTGTTGAGCGGTAAAAAGAGAAAGAGCATTCTTACCGGCGCAGCGAGGTTGGACGAATTCGCAGAAGGTGAGGACAGCGTTTTGATAGGAGCGAAGCTCTATCTGTTTAATTTCTTTAGCTGTCTTCTCTTGCCCAAATGCTCTCATGAGGTTTTCATGGACTACTTTCCGCCGGGCTCTGAAAACCGCGTACAGGAGCCATCCAGCCCAGTCGGCGAAGGCAACTGTTACCCGACGAGGCATCCATGAAAGGACAGTACTGGCGCACTTCCACCCAAAATACTCAACGTAATGGGAGATCCTAACGCTGTGTCGGTGCTGATAAAAGTCTTTCTTCATGTGCCTCCAGTTATAGTTCAAGTTTACAGTTGAGCGAGGTGCCGTTGTCCAGCTTACATTTCAGACAACAGAAACATGAAGAACCCTGAACCGGTGGTTTCGATCGAGTGAGCAAACGATCCAACATAGGTCCCGAGCCTGACGTCCGGGCGGTTATCGAATCTCTTCTCTCGGTACCTCACATTGCACGTAATATTACCCACATCGAGCGTATTCCAGCGCGCCAAGCTCTTTATAGCGAATGGCCTGCCAAGCTGGATCCGCGTCTACGAGATGCCTTGCAAACGCGGGGTATCGAAAAACTTTACACGCATCAAGCCCGAGCAGTCGAGGCAGCACTCGAAGGGAAAAACGTCGTGGTGGTAACACCAACTGCTTCTGGCAAAACACTCTGTTTCAATCTCCCCGTCATTCAGTCCATTCTTGAGAATCCGAAAACGTGTGCGCTCTATCTTTACCCAACAAAGGCGCTTGCTCAGGACCAATACCTCGAACTAGAACAACTTGCGCAAGCCGCTGGGGGCGGGATAAAGTACTTCACGTTCGACGGTGATACACCAGCACCGGCGCGTAAGGCAATCCGCTCGGCTGGGAATATCGTTTTGTCGAATCCCGATATGCTCCACACTGGAATTTTGCCTCATCATACGATGTGGAGCCGCCTTTTTGAACACTTACGTTTTGTCGTCATTGACGAAATTCACCATTACCGAGGAGTTTTTGGCTCTCACGTTGCAAATGTGCTAAGGCGCCTCAAGCGGGTGTGCGAGTTCTACGGCTCCGCGCCTACTTTTATCTGTTGCTCTGCCACGATAGCAAATCCGAAAGAGATTGCTGAAAGGCTCACAGAGTGCAACTTCGAGCTTGTCGATGAAAGTGGTGCACCAAGGGGTGAGAAGTACTTCATCTTCTACAATCCGCCCGTCATTAATGAGGAATTAGGAATCCGCAGGGGAGTAGTGAATGAAACTCGTCGCCTTGCCACTCGTTTCCTTGCACAAAACGTGCAGACAATAGTTTTCGCGCGTACGCGCATGCGCGTTGAACTTCTTGTCAATTATTTGCGCAAAACCATGCGACGCCTGAGACTCCCCCCAGAGAGAATTGCTGGATACCGCGGGGGCTACCTTCCCAACGAACGGAGACTTATCGAGCGCGGGGTGAAACAGGGAGAAATTCTTGGAATTGTCAGCACGAACGCCCTTGAGTTGGGCATTGATATCGGTCAACTCCGGGCAGCTATCCTTGCCGGTTATCCGGGATCAGTGGCTAGCACGTGGCAGCAGGCAGGTAGGTCAGGCCGCAAGACCGACACCGCCGTTGCTGTGCTCGTTGCGAGCTCGTCCCCACTTGATCAGTATGTGATTTCACATCCCGAGTACTTTTTTGGCCGTGCTCCCGAATCTGCTATTGTCAATCCCGACAATCCGGTCATCGCATCGGCCCACATCAAATGTGCGGCTTACGAGTTACCTTTTGTCGATGCCGAGTTTTTCGGGCGCATCGATCCTCTCGCTGTCCTCGAGTATCTGGAAAAGGAGGGTACGGTTCGGCATGTTGGTAACAAATGGTTCTGGTCCACCGACACCTATCCCAGTGAGAATATCTCCTTGAGGAGCGCGAGCGCAGAAAACTTCGTTGTGGTCGATGTTACCGATAAGAATCGAGTGATTGCGGAAATCGATTTCGATTCGGCGCCGTTCCTCATCCATACGGAAGCCATCTACCTCCACGGCGGAGAGGTTTACCACGTGGATCTCCTCGATTGGGACCGCCGGACTGCATTTTGCCGCCCTCATAAAAGCGATTACTACACGGAAGCTCTGGCGAAAACAGAAATCCGCATACTCTACGAAGATTTGCAAGAGGACCTGGAGACAGCTTCCTTGCTCGACGTCGAGAACATGCCTCCTCCGGCGACGGGAATTGTCGATGCTGCGGGGAGAGAAGAATATCCAGTACTCTCCCCAGAAAGTGGAGCAATACCAGCAAGCCAGGATGTCCCTGACGAGTCGCGGGAGAAAGTTCGTCAGCATCTCGAAAAACAGGCATCAGGAGATGTTCCTCTCGCATCCACCACCGGCGCAGATTCGTTTGCCAGCGACAGGAGTGCTCTCCGACGCCGATGTTTTGGCAACGTTGCGGTTATCACAATCGTAGCAAAATACAAGAAATTGCGGTTTGAGACGCATGAAAACGTGGGGTATGGAGAAGTCAGTGTTCCTCCCCTTGAAATGCAAACAGAGTCTAGCTGGTTCTCTTTTGATCCCTATACCTTGCGCTATTTCGAGGAAAAAGGCCTCAGTGCCGCCGAAGGACTCGCGGGCGTCGCAAATGTTTTGTCACAGGTAATTCCGTTGTATGTCCTCTGCGACCCTCGCGATATCGGAGTGGTTCCAATGTTGCGGGAACCGCATTCGGAATGCCCCACTCTTTTTGTCTACGATAAATATCCTGGAGGAACGGGACTTGCACGCAAGGTCTTTGACCTCTACGATAAAGTGATGGCAGCCGCGTACGACATTGTTCGGCAGTGTCATTGCGCTGCAGGCTGTCCCTCGTGCATTGGCCCGCCAGCCGAGCTCGGCAAGAATGCTAAACCAGCGGCTCTTGCATGGCTGAGTCTAGCTTTAGGACAAAGCAAATCTCCCGGCACTGCCTCGTCAACGGAGTAAGAAGTCTCATGCGAGACCTGAAAGGTTGAGGAGTCTTCAGGTCCGGACCTTGTTGTGAAGTTTTTGTATTTCTTGGCGCACTCGTTTGCGAGCTGTCTCGAGTTTCTGGCGCCTCTTACGGAGGTCTCGTACGTAGTCTTTGAGAGACGATTCGATGTGTCGGATATTTTCGAGCACCGCCTCCGGGGAGGGGGCGCCGATGTGATTCTTACGCTCTGCAAGGTCATCGGGACTTGCAATGAGCGCCTCTGGTCGACACGTAATGCCTTCGCCCTCGCAAAGCTGGGCTACTACTTTTGGGCTAATTGCCCCTTCCGCTTCGCACTCTCGTACAGCACGAGATACTATTTTGTAGGATTGGCGGAATGGGAGCTTAGCGCTGCGCGCAAGATTGTCGGCTACATCCACTGCGTCCACAAAGTTCTTGCGGGCACTTTCTAGAGCCTTGTGCGGGTCAATATGGAGGCGAGCAAAAACATCCTCAAAAATTCGAGGAGCCGACTTGGCTTCTGCGAAAATATCCATGATGAGGTATTTGGTCCACTGAGTGTCGCGATTATAGCCAGAAACAAGACCTCGTGCGAGGGAAAATAAGGACGTGGTGAGTTGTTGGATTATTGCCGTTTTTGCACGTGTAACTTCTGCAAAATCCGGATTTCGTTTCTGAGGCATAATCGATGAGCCCGTTGTATGCCGGTCGGACAACCGAACAATTCCGAACTGGGGAAGGCTCAAGAGAATCAAATCTTGCGAAACAATACTTAAGTGGGTCATCGCGAACGTGATGGCTTGAGCTGTATCGGCTTCCATTTCCCAGCGATTTGTGATGCAGTCGAGGGAGTTTTCCTGCACAGCGTCAAACCCGAGGAGTCCGGCCGTAAATTTCCGGTCGATAGGCCACGAAGTCCCAAACGATGCGGCTGCGCCTAACGGTGAGATATTGAGTCGATCGTAAACAGAGAGAAGTCGTGAGACGTCTCTGCTCAATGCCTGCGCATAAGACGCAAACCAGTGTCCGAGGGTTGTAACACTTGCTGGCTGATAATGGGTAAGTCCTGCTACCACTATTTTGCGGAGCTTGCTGGCACGTTGCAGAATCGCTCGAATGAGATCTGTCATCGCAAAAGAAAATTCTAGGAGCTCATCTCTGATATAAAGCCGAACCACCGTTGTTGTCTGGTCATTTCGGCTTCTTGCCGTGTGCATGACACCGGCGATATGGGCGCCCACGTTCGCCGCCACGAAATGTTCGATATTGATGTGAACGTCTTCCTTTGCAGGATCGAGAGTTATCTCTCCGGCGTTCCACCTTGACTCGAAGTCATCCAATGCTTGCATGACGCGGAGCGCCACCTCTGACTCGATAATTCCCTGTCGAGCAAGCATGAGCACATGGGCTCGATTCTGCCACAGATCATACGGAACAAGAAGAGCATCAGCCATGGGGCGTGCGTGGACGTCGCGCCCTGCACAGTAGGCGATGGTTGCCTCATCAGGCGGTTCAGTCATCCGCTCTCCCCACACCTGATGCGATTGCCGTTTCCCCTGTCCAGTCATGACATCCGTTCCTTCAGATAGGTTGCGACTCTGTCTATGATCTCTTCGATACTCACGCGCGGAGTATAGTTCAATAGGCGACGAATTTTGGTGAGGTCAGGAACTCGTCTCTGGAGATCTTCAAAGTTCTCGTCGTAAGCCCGCTCAAAAGGTATAAACTCGATTGTGCTGCGGCTCCCAGTCCTTTCGATGACCATTTCCGCCAATTGACGAATCGAGAGCTCTCGATCATTCCCAACATTGAAAACTTCTCCTTCGGCTTGCGGTTCTTCAGTGAGCTTTATGAGGGCATCAACGACATCCCCCACGTAGGCAAAGCAGCGTGTCTGCGTTCCGTCACCATACACGGTGAGAGGCTTTCCCGTGAGAGCCTGTTCGACGAAACGAGGAACAACCATTCCGTATTGGCCGGTTTGTCGTGGACCGACTGTATTAAAAAGACGGGCGATGATGACTGGCATCTTGTACTGCTTGCAATATGCGAGTCCGAGAAACTCGTCGATCGCTTTTGAGCAGGCATAGGACCAGCGTGGGCGTGTTGTCGAGCCAAGTACAAGATCGTCTTGCTCGCTAAACGGGACTTTTGAGCTCTTGCCGTAAACCTCGCTTGTTGAAGTAATGAGAACCTTCTTTCTTTTTCGAGCAGCCAGTCCCAGCACGATCTCTGTGCCGCGGATATTCGTTTCGATCGTGTGAACAGGACGTTCGACGATGAGTCTCACTCCGACAGCCGCAGCAAGGTGAAAAACTACGTCTGCTCTGTCGATGAGTTCGGCCATCAGGCGCTCGTTCATCACCGAATCAATGTAATAGCGGAAGCGAGGATGTTCTCGGATTCCATCGATATTCCAAATGGAGCCAGTAGAAAGATCATCGACGATGGTCACATGGTATCCCGCTTGCAGCAGTGCTTCAGATAGATGCGACCCAATAAATCCAGCTCCACCAGTGACGAGTGCGTGTGTCACGATAAAAGTTATTTCCTCCTGAACGTTGAGTCAGCTCGCGGCGTTGTGTCCTGGCGTGGCGTTTCCATGGTTCGAGTGCCAGTAAGAACGTCGGCTGCTTTTCTAGTGTTTTCCTCAATGTCCATAAGTGCAATCATGCAATCAGCGGCTGCGATGAGGACAACGCCTCCAACGAGCCACTTCAACAGCACAGCGAGTGCGTACACAAAAGCATGTGCGAGCGAATTAGTCGACGCCAGGACCACTCCTTCGTGGGCGGCAAGGATGAAACTAAAGAAAAGCACAATATACCCGCACACACGGACTACTGCCGACAAAAAAGAAAGCGCGCTATAACGCGGAGTTCTCATTTCTCGTGACCACCTTCTCCATGCCGCATTAGATTTTTCAAAAACATTTGGGACGTTAAAAACTCATGCGACAACTGCAATTTTCGCTTTTACTCGCCAAGAAACAACGTCAGATTGCGTGATATGAGTGGGGAAAACTCAACACCGAAAACAAAAGTCGAGAAACTGAGTTTCGAGATTCATGTTGTTCCCGTTGTTCGTTTGCTTGTGCTTCTTTGGGCTATCCTAGCTACCTCCTACTTTCTCGCGCGAGAAGGGCTGCTGACGTTTGCTCCCTTGTGCAAAGTTTTTCCTGTTCTCGCGCGAATTCTTCCTGAATCGTTTGTCGGAGATCCTGACCAGCAAGGTTCCTATCTGTTAATTATCAAAAGCCTATTTTTCGAACCATATCACATATGGTGGGAGAACATCCCGTGGTCAGCGCTTCTCGTCGCAGGAGGCATGGCAATTCTGTACGTGGTGCTAGGATGGCTCGTGCTCGATTGGTTCGAAGATTGTATTCCTACGGCTCCTCGCCTGGCACTAGCTTTCGCTCTTGGGTGCGGAATAACGGGGGTAGTTTTCGAGCTTATCACACTAGCGGGATTGCTTTATCAACCAGTGGTTGCAGCAGTGTGGTGTATTCTTTTGGGTCTCGCATGGGGTGTGCGGCGGTGGAGACGGTCTCAGCTCGATCCTCTCTACCCAAAGGAGGAAGGAGCTCTCGTTCGTGACCGCCGCCGCGGAAGTGCCCTGGCCTATTTCTGGGACAATACGTTGGGACCGTCAAATACGACCGATAAATCGATTGCGTTGGGCGTCTGGTGCGTGATTGGTGTGATTTCCCTCCTCATTCTCATTCACGGAATTGCTCTTCCCGAGACCTACTGGGATTCCCTTATCTTGTACATGGGCTATGCTCGGATGATGTTCGATCAGCATAGCTTTCCGGTGAAAGTGTGTGGTCAGGTCGGAATCGGGCTTGGCGCGAACTATCCCCACCTCTATCCGTTGCTCACGGCTCAAACTGCTACATTGGCAGGAGCGTGGAACGACGTCTACGCCCAGCTTTTGCCCCCTCTTGCCGGCATTGCGAGTGTGATTCTCGTGTATGCCACGGTTCTTGAATTCACTCGGGATCGCCTTCTCTCAGCTGCATGCGCCCTGCTATTTCGGGCGGTCCCCTATGGCATTGCTTACTTCCAATATGCGAGCGACTACGCGGTGGCGATCCTCTTCACTGCAGCTTTCCTCTACGCCGCTGGGCGTTACATTGTGAGTGGGTCACGTTCGGCCCTCTTTCTCATGTGGGGATTTCCAGCATTTGCGGTCCATATCAACTATCTCATGTGGGTTCTCTGGCCTGTTGCTCTTTTGGCCACTGTCCTCGCGCATGTTCGTGGCGGATCGTGCGAGCGTTTCACTGTGCCGCAAGCTGAGTCGGTTCCCTCAGAGCACGACGAATGGGAAGATGATTGGGAGTTAGAGGACGAAAGGGACCTTACTCCTTACGAGATTAAGGCGTGGAATGAGCTCAATCATACGGAGAGACTTTCTCTTCGGGATTTTCTCCGCTCAAAACTTTGGTGGGGAACATTGCTCATATCGCTCGTCGTCGCTTCTCCTTGGTATATCCGCAATATTGTGGTCACAGGGAACCCTGTCTACGCCTTCTTCTATAACATTTTCCCGAGCAAAAACGTGAACCCTGAGGTCATGCGCTCTGCTGAAGTTGAATGGCGCCTAAACGGCGACGGATTGGGGCGAGTTGGAAAAACACTGGGGGAGAAGCTCTCGAATTCTTGGTACTATTTTGTCACAGGACCTCACCACTGGAAGCTTGGTCCTGTTTTTATCGGTTATGTTGTTCCCGGTGTTCTCTTGTTTTTTGCAGCACTGTTAGCCGCGGGGGTGAAATGGTGGCGTTCGCGACGTGAATGTCCTGGTACTGAGAAATTTTCCCCACTCGACGATTGGACGAAATTTTCGCTCGTGGCTACGTTGCTATTCTTCCTGCTTTGGTTTTACGCATACTGCGTAGCCGACATGTACCTTTACCAAATAATCGTAGTGTTGCCGGTCTTCGCGGTTTTCATTGCACGTCTTTTCGAATTCTGTCCCACAGTTTTCACGCGCCGAACGCTCTACATCCTGTGTCTCATTGTCGGGATTGCTCCTGGAATTCTCATGGCGGCGATGGGATTTAAACTCAAGAAAAGTGGCATGGTTGGAGCCATGCCATACTCGCAGTTAACTCTCACAGCTCTGCGCAACCCCTTTATCGACAAAGATCTGTTCTTGCGAATGGAGTTCGATGGCGATATGACCATGTTGAGACACGTAAATGCTCTTGCTCCAGGGACAATTCTCCTGACGCACGAGAACAGGCACTTACTTCTCGACCCTAAAATAAAGATTGTGCATCTCGACGATTGGGAAGTGCAGCAGACCTATCGCAAACCTCTCGCCGAACGACTTCGCATTCTCGATGCTCTGGGGATTCAATTCTACCTCTATGTCCCCAATGAGGACAAACATCGTGTCAACAGTCTCGTGGGAATGGACGAATTGATCGATTCCGGTTATTTCCGAGAAGTTTTTCGCACTGATTCTTCGGGGACAAGCTGGCGCGATGGCTTGACGTATAAGGCTATTCCGCCAGATAAAAATGTCCTCTACCACAGAACTGCGAAAAAACCCTAAAAACTAGGATTTTTCCCACCGGAAAAGCCGGTATGCATTTGCTGTTGTGACCGAAGCGACAGTGTCGACAGGTATGCCTTTGACCTCTGCTATCTTTTCTGCCACGAGAGGCAAAAAAGACGGTTCGTTGCGTTTACCCCGGTAAGGGACTGGAGCCATGTAAGGCGCGTCAGTTTCCAACACGAAGGACTCGACTGGCAATTGCTCGACAACTTCTCGGACACCGTGAGCATTCTTAAAGGTCACTGACCCGCCGATTCCAAGTAATAAACCAGCTTCCGTAAAGGCGTACGCTTGTGCCAGTGTGCCGAAATAGCAGTGCATCACTCCCCAAGGCCATTTTGCCTGCGGCGGTTTCACAGACTGAAGAATCGACAAAGCAAGATCGTAAGCCTCGCGGCAGTGTACAATAATCGGCAGTTCTAGCTCCAGCGCGAGTTCAATTTGAGAACGGAAGACAGCTACCTGCTTTTCTCGAGGAGAAAAATCGTAATGAAAATCCAGACCAATCTCTCCAATCGCAACAACGCGGTTTGACTGGGTGGCTAAACTGCGTAGAGTAGCAAGAGTACTGGTGTCGAAAGAGTCTGCCCGGTGCGGATGCACCCCAACGCTCGCCCAGGCGTGCGAACTGTTCTCAGCTGCCTTTACAGCCAGTTTGCTGTTTTCGCTATCTTCTCCCACAAGAAGGATGCGAGACACATTCGCCTGTCGTGCTCGCTCAAGAACTTCATGATAGTCAGATGCGAACTCCTTGTCGTGAAGATGCGAATGAGTATCGACAAGCTGTGTTCCCATAGAATTCTGTTCTCTTTCGTTCGTCTTTTTTGTCCCCACCTTGGTGAGCGAGGGGGCAAAAATCCCTTCCCTCAGCTGATTGCATCCGAAAGGACGGTACATTATAAAGCATTGCATGTTTTTCTAGCTTTACAAACCATCCACTACAGCAGTTAGGCTCTTCTAGCGATGTTACGTGAAGTTAATCGCCTCATACTCTCGGAAATAGCCAAGGTATGCCACACGAAAATACCATACGTGGGGATAGCATGCAGTGCTTTGATGGCGCTCGTTGCTAAACAAAGTGTGGAGAGTTTTGCGCAGCCGGGAGAGGTAACTGCGTACAACTACTTTTCCTCCTCAGCTATGCTAGCTGCGACACTCACAACACCAATTTTTGCGACTATTTTTGCAGCGCTCTCTATCGCCTCAGAGACCTCCAATGGCACGCTACGGGTTGTGCTTGTCAGGCCAGTAAGCCGCTTTCAATTCCTGACATCTAAATTCTTAGTCGCTATTCTCTATCTCGTACTTCTTGTTGTTGCAAACTGCGCGGTAGCTCTCCTGATTGCTCGAGGTTATCCTCTCCGTAACGCTTTCGATAAAAATCTCGAGCTTCCTTCGCCGACAGTTCAGGTGCTAATCTATTTCTATGGACTTCTTCTTTCCCTTCTTCCTCAGATTGCGACCGTCGCCTTTGCCTTTCTCGTGAGCGTTCTCGTGACGACGGGAGGAAGTGCAGTCGGCATTGCATTAGGGCTTTTACTGACTCTGCAAGCAGCCAAGCAGTTCATTAGTATTGGCGGGTATGAGCTGAGTACTTTCGTCTTCAGCACTTATTACGATTTGCCGATGAAAATAGCCGACGCAAAAGCTGGAGGAATGTATGAGTTATGGCTCCAGGAGAGAACATACTGGATGCTGGGGACTAGTGGTATTGCTATTTTGGTTTTTCTCGCACTTAGTTATTACGTGTTTCTCAGACGAGATCTCAACACGTAACACACTCTCTGCAGTAAAGCCTTAGGCAGAGCTTTTTCTCTGGCCTAAGCCTCACTCAATAAAGGGGTGGAAGGTATAGATGAATTTCTCGATTTCGTTTGAATTCTGCTTGAAGACCTCTTCTGGTCCTTCGACGCACACAAGCTTTGCGATCCCATCCACAACAAACGCTTGAATGCGGCCCCTATACTTCATGTCTGGTTGTCCCTCTTTTCCTGCTCGCACGTAGCTGTAAGTGTAGTCCCGACCCTCTATATCGCCATCGAAAACCTTGAGTTTGCTCTCAACCTGGATTTCCCCTCGAGCTTGTGTTTTGAGGTAGTTGAGATAATCTTTGATCTGGACATACGGGGGCGGGTCGCTTGGATCATCGCTTTTGATTTCCGGAGCAGCCCACACGCGTGCTTCCAGTGGTAGGCCTTCCGGTGGGATTCCTACAGCACCATCACCATTGCGGGCTACTTTATAGTCCCATCCTTTGGGCCAACGGATGGAAAACTCGTATCGCTGGTTCACATAGAGCGGATTCCGAGCCTGATTTTTGCGTGGAGAAGTGGTTTCCGGCGTTTGACTAACAGTCATCATCGGCGAGGACGCTTGCGCGACGGTTCCCACTGCTTGAGTGAGTGCTGCTAGATCGAAGTCCGGAAACGTTTTCAGTTGGTTCTCGCTGATGAGAGCGAGCCGATATTGACTGCCATCCAGAAGATCCTCGCTAGTTGTAAGCACCGGAATCTTGAAACCGCGTTGCGTGATAACTTCTTCTGCGACATCATGCTGTTCTTCATTATCGAGGACAATTACCGCAAACGCCGGAACGGCCGTATGATCGGGAGAATGGGTCCAGCTCTCAAATTTCGTGAGGAGATCATAATTACTTGTTCCGTGCTTGCATATAAACACGGCAGCAAGTGGGCTCTCTGCAACTAAAACATCGCCCGCACCGATTGCCTTGAAGTCTTTGCCTGCCCATATTCCCTTTTCGAGGATTTCCGCCCGGAGGAGAAACGGAAAAAGAAATAAAAGTGCGAGCCCAGACAACCGCATTGAACGACCAAAGAATATGAGCATTGTCACACTCTCCTTACTTTTTGTGCCGTTTTTGATAGATTGTCGTTCCAGAAGCAACAATCGCTGAAGAGAAATTCTCTGACCGAACCTCCGGGAAGATGAGAACATTTTTTCCGACTTCCAGCCCCGGCGGCAGATGAGCATTTTTACCAATTACCGTCAACCCTGAACTGAGTAAATGTGGGAAGTCGTTATTGGGCATGTTTTCGAATGTTCCAAGCTTAGATTGCGGTCCCACGTGAACATTCTTGTCGAGTATAGCTTTTTCGATGTGACAGGCAGGCCCGATCCAGGCATTGTTCATCACGATAGAGTCTCGGACGACGCTGTCTCGTTCCACCCTTACTCCCGGAAAGAGAATGGAATGTTCCACGGTTCCCTCAACGACACATCCTCGAGCGACATAGCTGTCCGAAACCTTCGCATGCTCGCCGATTCGGGCAGGGAGCTCATTGCTTGGACGTGATTCGTAGTAGTTTGTGCGAACCTGCCATGCCAGCAAGTCCAAACCAGACTGTGGATCGAGTGACTCCATGTTGGCGTCCCAGTAAGATTGAATTGTTCCTACGTCGCGCCAGTAGCCACTAAATTCATAGGCATAGACTTTGTGGTGCTCAAGCATGGCAGGAATGACATTCATTCCAAAATCATGTTTACTTGTTTCCGATTCAGCATCTTCAGCAAGCTGGTGCAACAAAGCATCTGTATCGAATACGTAGATGCCAAGCGAAGCAAGGTTGCTCACAGGATTTGACTTCGGCTTCTCCTGGAAGCGGATGACTCGCCCGTCCTCCTCGACTTCAGCAACGCCAAAACGCGATGTTTCCTCCCACGGTACCCTTTGCATAGCGATAGTGAGATCTGCTTTCCGGGCCTGATGGAACGCTATCATATCCGCGTAATCCATCTTGTAGATGTGGTCACCAGAGAGAACTAGAACGAGATCGGGATCAAATCGTGCGAGAAAATTCCTATTCTGCCAGACCGCATCCGCGGTGCCTGCGTACCAATCGCTATCTTCTTCTCCAGTAGCTGGGGGAAGAATTCGCCCGATTCGCCCTCGTCCTGCGAATCCCCACCATTCGCCGTTGCCGAAATGGTCCATAAGGGAGTATGGTTTGTACTGGGTAAGAATGCCGATGTAAGGGATGCCGGCATGCATGACGTTGCTCAGCGTGAAGTCGATTATGCGATAGTTTCCTCCAAAAGGAACCGCCGGTTTTGCCCTATGTTGGGCGAGAATAGAAAGTCGTGACCCCTGACCACCCGCCAGAAGCATTGCAACAACTGTCATAGCCGCACCTTTGCCTTTTAAAATCTCCAACCTTAGGTTATCTGAACCCTTACCGGACGCAAGCACGAACAAATTCGAATCCCAAGTCCGTCATGATGGGTGAGGGAGAGGAATGCTCGCCAACTTGCTGATAGTCTCGGCAAGTCTTCTTTTGAAAGTTTCTCTCGCGAATGGTTGCGCTTGCTTCCGTATGACACTTTCGTCGAAGGTCATCGATTGAAATCTTTTTACAGCTTCAATAAGTACTTCTGGGTGTTGTGCGTCAAAGAAGATTCCACTTACGTTTTCGCTCACAGTTTCGAGAGCTCCCCCCTTACGAAACGCAATGACAGGACACCCTGCAGCCATTGCTTCCAGGGGAACTATTCCAAAATCCTCGTCTGCTGGGAATATTAGTGCTCGTGCACCCGCATAAAGAGCACATAGTTCTTCGTCACTCACCCAGCCGGTAAAGTGAATGTTCGATCCAGCAATTTGGGACAAGCGATGCTTCTCTGAACCTGTGCCAACAATAATAAGAGGATACCCGAGACGGTTGAAAGCTGCGATAGCAACATCGATACGTTTGTAGGGCTCGAGTGCAGAAACGACGAGAAAATAGTCCTGAGGGTGACGCTCAATACTTGCGAAACGAGTATAATCGACTGGCGAGGGGATCACAATGGCGTCGCGAGAGTAAATGCGCTGAATTCTCTGGCGCACGTATTCGGAAGGCGCGATAAATTGTGAGACGTTCGCGTTGCTCTTCACATCCCACGATTGCAGCGGTCGCCGAAGAAGCCGCATGACCATCGACGACGGCTTTTTCCAGTCGCCAAAGTAATCGTCGTATTTGTCCCACAGGTAGCGCATCGGCGTGAAACAATAGCAGATATGGAAAGGTTGTCTGCCTCCCTTAGGACGTATGCCTTTCGCTACACAGTGAGATGTTGAAATAACCAGCTCGTAATTCTCGATAGGGAGGCTCTCGATTGCCCATGGGAAGGCCGGTAAAAGATAGCGGTAGTAACGGCGCAAGAAGGGGAAATGCCTGGGAACCCACCACTCGCTGATATTCATAGCTCGGATCGTTGGTGAAACCTTGTTGCTCTCGTAAAAAAGTGTATAGACGTCGGCGTGGGGGAACAGCTCACAGAGAACTTCGAATACCTTCTCTCCTCCGCGCATACCATTGAGCCAATCATGAACCAGTGCCACACGCATGCTGCCTTTCTTGCGTGGAACGCAGTGGGCAGGCAAAAGGAAAATAGGGGAGAAAGGCTGACGGGATTGTGCTTACAAACAATTAGCGTCCCGGAAGCCTTTCAGCTACTCCGGGACGCCTTCCCCCCTGCCCGTGCCTCCTCCCATGCCCGGTAATCGTCTTGATTATAACTACATCGAGGGTGTGACAAAGTACGTCACAGCTTTATAAGATTCTTACATGGAAGACTCAAAAAGTGGCCGGGTGACTAGCGCTTGTGGCCTGTCTTCATTGCCGTTGCTGGGGCACTGGCGCGGGGGAGGAGTTCCTGCTGATAATTCAATGCTTCCCTGTGTCTTTCACACAACAAACGGGCAAGTTTTTCCGGTTGAACTACTCGCACCAGGGGGCCGAATCCCATAAGCTTATGAATAAGTGTCTCGTTTATCCCCACTCGCAGTGACAAGAGAATCTGCCCTTCGTCAGTCCTGCGAATCCGCTGACTGTTATGGATGGGGTTTTCCTCCAAATACGCAAGAAGCACATCTCTTATCTCAAGGGTGATATCTTCGGGAGCTGTATGAAAAGCACCAATAACCTCGCTTGCGTATGTAGAAATATCGAAAGCCAACCCTGTCTCAAAGTTTTCTTGGAGAACGTCTATTTTTCGGAACCGCGAAACACGAAATACCCGGACTGCGTTCTTCTCGTAGCAATACGCCGCGAGATACAAAGCACCATTATTTGCCATCCACAAGCCAACGGGAGCAAGGACTCTGTCTTTGCAACAGTTCCCAGTGGGTTTCTGATAAGCAGCCCGAATTTTGAGTCGTTTATGAGCAGCGTAGAGTAACTTGTCGTAGATCCCCTCTACGGATGCGCCCTTGTGTGAGGCAGTTGACTGGACATAAACAGCCTTTTGCAGCTTATTAATATACTTTTTAAATTCATCATTGTGTGATGCCAAAAGTTTTTGGAGAAGTGTTGTGAGCGAGTGGAAAAAAACTTTCGATTCAGGCTGTTGAAAAGTAAATCTTGCCATCGCGAGAGACACGAGCTCGATAGGTTCTATGGGGGGCGGCACTGCACCCGTTGCAGGTGTCTTGGCGAGTTTCCATAAAGTCTTCCCGTTGGATGTTTCGTGGTAGATTGGGAATCCGGCTCGTATCAAAGCCTCAAGGTCTCGCCGCACAGTCCTTTCGCTAACTCCGTAGCCACAGTCTCGTAAAGCATTATGAAGCTGAGAAAGGTTCTTTCCCGTGTGGGTCGAAAGTATGTGTATCGCGAGAGTCCAGTGCCGCGAGTATATCGTTTCGCTCATTTGCGCGTATCTCCATATCTTGAGCTTGCCCATGGAAATACGTTTGAGAGACAACAACGGCAAGTAATTTGCGCTGGCTCAGGTTGTGACACCTGCTCGTCGAGGCGTGATGGGAGAGTCGTCGAGAATTTTGCCATCTCTCATGTGAATAACACGGCGGCACCATGCTGCAATATCCGGCTCATGGGTAACGATGACGAGAGTCACTCCCTGCTCATTGAGTTGAGTAAACAACTCCATAATGTCGACGCTTGTCTTTGAATCTAGGTTTCCTGTTGGTTCGTCGGCGAGGATAATCGTCGGATTTGTGACAAGGGCGCGAGCGATAGCTACACGTTGTCTCTGACCACCAGACAACTGGTTGGGCTCATGGTGAGCGCGGGAGGCAAGTCCCACTCGCTCAAGTGCTGCCATCGCCTGGTCTTTTGCATTGTGATATCCAGCATAGAGCAACGGCAGCTCAACGTTTTCCAAAGCCGTCATTCGTGGCAGAAGATTGAAGTTTTGAAAAACGAATCCAATCTTTCTATTTCGAATTCGGGCGAGAGCATTTTCTGAAAGCGTGCTCACATTTTCTCCGTCGAGGAAATAGTCCCCAGAGGTAGGACGGTCGAGGCAGCCGAGAATGTTCATGAGCGTAGTCTTGCCACTGCCCGACGCACCAATTATTGCAACCATTTCTCCGCGGTCGACGGTAAAACTCACACCGTCCACCGCGCGGACATCCTGGTCACCCATCCGATAAATTTTTACGATATTTCGCAATTCGATGCAGTGCGTCACTGTTAGCGTCCACGTCCTGCTCCGCTGAGGCGGAACGTTGCCATTCTCATGCCACGGTCGAAGTTTGCTCCACCGCGCTGCCCAGGTCCACCGGCTTGGCCTTGTACCCACCGACTCTGAATCGTTGCAGGCACAAGCACCTCTTCACCTTCTTTGAGTCCATCCACGATTTCGGTTTGGAGGCCGTCAGTAATACCTGTTTTCACAGGTTTGCGAACGGTAGTAGTGGGGTCATCTTCCTTGCGCGTTTCCACGAAGTATCCCATTCTGCCAAACTGAACCGCTTCATTGGGCAACAGAAGGACATTCTCTTTGCGATCGGCTTGAATATCGACGTTAGCTGTCATTTCTGGGCGTAAAAGCTCTTTCCCCTCTCCCTGGACTTCAATTTTTACTTCGAAGGTTACGACATTATTGTTATTGGTGCCTTTGGTAGCGATGCGAACAACTTTGCCTCTGAAGCGCTTCCCCGGATAAGCGTCGCAGGTGATTGTCGCACTTTGTCCCAATTTGACTTTCCCAATGTCGGACTCATCGACACTTGCGTTCACAAAAATGCGGGAAAGGTCACTCAAAGTCATGAGGGTGGTTCCCCCTCCGACATTGGAAATTCCGGACGAAATGATCTGTCCTACCTGAACCATTTTAGCAGTAACGACCCCGTCGAGGGGGGCAAAAATCTTTGTCTCACGCAAACGCTGTTGGGCGTTTTGCAAATCGACTTCTGCTTTTTTGACGTCAGCTTCGGCCAAGGAAATGTCCTGACGTTTGATCTCCACCGTGAGGGGCAAAGTTTTTGTGAGGGCAACTTTGACTTCAGCTTGGCGAAGTTGGTTAGCCGCACTGGCCGCCTCGCTGCGAGCAGCGTCGAGCGACTCCTTCGTGGTCAGCCCTTTCTTGTAGAGCTCTTCTTCTCTTTCAAGACGCGAGCGTGCATCGCGCTCTCTGATTGTCGCCGCAGCAAGTTCTGCGAGAGCACTCGAAGTTTGCGCCTCCATATTTATGAGCGCTACCTGATACTCTTGCTTTGCCTGCGCTAAACGAGCGCGTGCAGAGAGAAGCGCGGCCTCGCGCTGAGTGACATTACGAACTTCGTCAACGGGATCAAGTTCGGCAAGCAGAGCACCACTTGTAACAGCGTCGCTGATATCATACGGAAAACGGATAATCTGCCCACTAGCTTTCGATTTTATGTCGACATCAAGGTTCGACACAACACGGCCTGTTGTGGAGACCTTAAGTTCGATGGTCCCACGCTGAACTTTGACGGTTTGAACAGAAGGTGTTTCTTGTTGCTCAACCGGTTGTTTGCGGAACCAATAGAAAGCAAGGCCTAAACCGATAAGTACTACGAGAATAATGAAGATCCTTTTCACCGCGTAGTTACATCCTTTCTATGGCTGGCGACCACAGGTTGTATCCCCAAGCGCTGGAGTGTACTGCCTTCGGCTTTAAACAGCGCCAGGTACGCCTTGATGTGAGCTACAACCGCGGATATCTCATCGACTCGAGCAGCGGTAAGATCGCGCTGCGCTTGAGCAACAAGAAGCTGAGTCGAACGGCCCACACGGAATTTTTCGATCTCGGCAGCAAGTTCTTCCTCGCGAAGTAAACGGGTAATGTGCGTTGAATCAATGAGCCGTTTTGTTCGCTCTATTTCATTGATGGCGATGCGGACGTCTACCTCTATAATTTGTTTGTAGTTTTCAATAGCCTCTTCAGCTACAGCTTTGTTGAATTGAGCTCGGCGATATGCTGCTCGGGCAACTCGGTTTTGGAGAGGATATGAAAACTGAAGCCCAAGCCGCCATGTGGGATAATCAGCAAGGCGCGAGTTTGCATCGCTCGGATTGTCGCCTGGAGCCGCAAGTCCAAGATCAGTCCAAAAATCGAGAACGGGCAGGAGACCATTCTTTGTCCGAATTACCTCGAGCTCGCCGTTTTTCAGATCTAGGATAGCTTGTTGCAAATCAGGGCGATATCGCATCGCGACCGCAACATGCTGCTCAGGAATGAGGGGCTCGCTTGGTACTACAGGTTCCTCGAGAGGGAAGATGCGAGTTTCCCAACCAGTGGGCGTCCTCTCAGGATTAAGCAATTGGAGGAGGAGTAACCGGCGTCGTTTCACCTCCGCAACAGCATTGATGACATCAGTAATTCGAGCCGATTCCTCTGCGTGCGCTCCAAAGAGCCCGAGAGGGGTGTCGCGACCAACCTTGACAAACTCTTCTGTGCGTCGTCGTTGCTCTTTTGCTAAGCGGTAGGCTTCCAGGCGAATATCCAGTGTTTTGTATGCAAGGTAGAGATCCCAGTAAGCATTTTCGACGTTCGTGACTAGATTAATCAATGCTTGCTCCAGCTGATAAAGAGAAATGAGGTAGGTGTTTTCCGCGGTGCGAACCTGGACAAGATTAACCTTTGGCCCAGCTCCTTTGAGGAGATTTTGAGTGATGTTAAGATTCACTGCAGACGAATAAAAAGGATACGTGGAATTGGTCACGGATCGGTTAATCCCAATTCCCAGATCGTAGTCTGTACCAGTCGGGAGACGTCCGCTGAGATCGACGGAAAATGTACGGCTCCGGGATACTCGCTCCTGCTCTTGTCGAGAATCACTCGGAGAATCTTTTAAACGAGGTCCAAGAGTCGACGAATGAGCGCTCCCCACAGAGCCTTGTGCGGAGAGTTTCGTATCAAAGGCTCCCCATGAACTTTCAATGGAGGTCGCTGCTATCTGGGGCTTTAGTCGTTCGATCCGGAGAGATTGGTTAGACTCAATAGCCCAACACACAGCCTCCAAGATAGCAACGTTCTTTGCTCCCTTAGTCGATGTAGTCACAGCATCAAGCTCGGTCTCCGGCAGTGGCGTTTCTGGAAGAAGTTGCAAATTCTGATGACTGAAGCTCGTCTGCCAATCTCGTGGTTGAACTTCAGAGACAGCGTTTGTTGTGACTGTTGTCTCTGCCATGTCCCCTAATAAAGCAAGAGGATCGATATCCGCTCCTCGCTGAACAAGATCGAGGGCAGTAACTCGTGCACTCCGTGTGACGGGGGCACTAGTGAACTCGCTCGCAACTGCGTAAGGACATAGCGCAAAAGTGAGAAGTACAACTAGGCCAAAATCTTTCGAAAACGCCAGTCCATGCTTACTCATACCGGAGAGCCTCAATAGGATCGAGTTTCGCTGCTTTCCTCGCTGGATACCAACCGAAGAAAATTCCGACTAGTACAGAAAAACCAAAGGAAATGACGATAGGAAGCAGCTGAATCTGAGCCCCGTATGCAGTGCCGGAGAATGCCTCAGTGACCTTGTTAAAAGCAATGATAGCACCAACCCCCAAGGAAATGCCGATGAGACCTCCTGTCACGCTGATAACGACTGCCTCGAGCAAAAACTGCGTCATCAGGTCTACAGCCCGAGCTCCCAAAGCCTTACGCACACCGATTTCGCGCGTCCGTTCGGTCACTGTCACGAGCATGATATTCATGATGCCAATACCCCCCACGATTAGAGAAACAGCTGCAACTCCAGCAAGCAACATAGTAAAAACCTTAGAGACTTGGTTCAGTGAATCCGAGATTTCCTGAAGATTCCGAATAGTAAAATCCTCGGGCATACCAGGCTGAATCCGGTGCTGCTTGCGAAGTACCTGTGTTACTTTCTCCTGAGCCACGTTCATGTCTGCGCCGTTCTTCACCTTGCAATAGATACTGCTAAGGTTTTCGCGCCCCATGACTTGGTTCATAGCCGTTGTGTAAGGAATTATGACCTGGTCATCGGGATTGAACCAACCTTGGTCCCCCTTTGGTTTTGTAACGCCCACGACAAGAAAATTGATGCCTCGAACCTTGATCGTTTGGCCAATAGGGTCCATGTCTCCGAATAGGTCCTCGGCTGTTTTCGGGCCGAGTACAGCGACACGCGCGTTTCTCAGAACATCACTTTCCGTAAAAGCTCTTCCCTTATCGATAACGTAATTACGCACAGGGAAATAGGTGACGGCTTCACCCTGCACGCTTGGCCGAGTATTCTTGTTCATGAATTTTACTTGGTAACGCCCCGAAACTTCCGGACATACCATCTCTATTTCCGGAACTTGTGCCAAAATAGCTTCTGCATCTTCCACTTTGAGGTTTATACGTTCCGCCGTGAAGACCCCTGTACCTCCAGCAGTCATGCCTGGACGTATAACGAGCAAATTTGCTCCCATCGTGCGGACAGATTCCATAACCTTCTCGCGCGTGCCAGCCCCGAGACCGAGCATGGCAATGACCGCAGCAACTCCAATAATGACGCCCAGCATTGTGAGAAATGACCGCAGCTTATTGGCTGCCAGGCTGCGCAAAGCTACTTTGACGATCGTCCAGAATAACATACTGTTCCCAACGTCCTGTTCATAACGACTAAAACTGTTCAAGAATAAAAATAATCAAGAAGGGAAGTAACATCCTCACTTTTTTCATGGCTATTGGCACCTGGAATCGAGCGTGCGGCAGAAAAAACTTCTGGTTGCAACTGATTGAGCCCCTTCCCATATTTTCCGAATGCAGTCATTCAAACGTCCCGTCATTCCACTCTTAGCATTCTACATCCTTGGAGTATGGGTATTCCGCGAAAGCGCCTACGCTGAATTCGTGATTACAAGTGTTTTTGCCCTGGGTGCCGTAGCGTCCGCATGGGCATGGTGGAAGAAGGATAGCACTATTCTCTTTCTTCTCGCTGCGTTTGCTTTGGGTGGCTTGGCAGGCTCTGCTTCCGTGCGCAGCCAGAGCCAAGCGCAGGAAGCTCTGCACAGGATGGGTGCCCCTGTATTTGTAACCATGGTAGGCAAGATTTCGGCCGTGGACGAAGGAGGGGACAGTGATCTGCCGCGGTTCACCGTGTCGTCTCCCGTCATTCGCTTTAATGACAATATGGTCGAGTTTCCTGGTCGTATTCTCGTAACAATGCAGCCCACGAACAACAGGGAAAACTCGAGTCTTCCCTCTCGAGGGGCACTTGTATCCGTGGGAGGAGTCCTGCAACCTCCCCGCAGTTTTCACAACTTTTTCGGTGTGGATTTCCAGCAAAGACTCGCTCGTCAACGTATCTATGCTGTGTGTAAAGCCACATCCTGCGCGGTCGTTCGGCATTCGGACTGGCCACTGGTCAGCCGATTGGAAGAAACATTAATCTCGCTCCGCAACACTGCCGCAAGTGTATTGACGAGTTTCCTTCCTCCGGATGAGGCACGCTGGACGATTAGTCTCCTCTTTAATGACCGAAGGGTTCTCACAGCGGAAGAAACCACCTCTCTGCGCAACAGTAACATGTTTCATCTCTTTGCAGTGAGTGGGTTGCACGTCGGCGCGCTGGCTGGCATCGTTCTCATGATATTTCGCACGCTGAGATTTTCGTGGCGAGCTGCCTGGCTTTGTGCCTGCATCATCGTTTGGTTCTATGTGACGGCCATTGGCTTTGTGCCTTCTGCTGTTCGAGCTGCTACCATGCTGACAGCCTATGGGGCTAGCTATTGGTTTCGGCGCGAGGTGGATAGTCTCAATGCGTTGTCGCTTGGCTGTTTTGCTATACTATTATGGGAACCGCTCTATCTCTGGGAACCGGGATTTCTACTCTCGGCTGGTGGAGTGCTCGGAATAGTGGTGTTTTTCCCTCTTCTGAAAGTGCTCTTCCCCGACCGCAAGACCGACATTCATGAAAATGGACGAGGCGCCCGCTTTATCGTATTGTTCAACGATGCACTAAGAGTGTCTCTTGCTGTTTGCCTCATACTTCTTCCTCTCCAGCTCTATTATTTCCAGCAGGTTAATGTGCTTGCCTTAATCGCAAATGGAGCGGCGACAGCCTTATGTGGGCCTATCGTCGCCGCGGGTATTACCACGGTCGCTGCCGGAACCATTATGCCACAGTTAGGCATAATTGCCGGTAGCGCAACTGCAGCACTCATGGATTTGCTCATGGTCATTGTGCATGTCACCGCTGCCCAGGATTGGGCTATCGTGAGAATTCCCCAACCTCCCCTGTGGAGTGTTTTGGTGTATTATATTTTTCTGGCGACGGGTTATTATGTTGTTCAGAAAGACTCTCCCGAGTTTGTTCCTAAAGCACGTGCACGGCTTGTGCTTCATTTCATGGCAGCCCTCTTGCCAATTGTCCTAGCAACCGGCTGGAAATATGCTGATCCTAACGTCCGGATTTGGTTTTTCGATGTGGGGCAGGGCGATTCCATTCTTGTGCAACTTCCTGGGAACCAAAGTGTTCTTGTCGACACAGGAAGTGGGATTCCCAATATCGCGCGGCTTGTTTTAGAGCCACAATTGCGCGCACTGGGCTGCTACCCACTCGATTATCTCCTGCTTACCCACGAAGATAGCGACCATACTGGAAGTGCTCCATATCTCCTCGAAGATATGCCTGTGAAAACCGTTGTTGTCTCGCCGTATTTCGATGTTGAGAAAAAACTGTTCATCAGAAATACATATTCTCGTAGGAAACCAACGGTAGTACGCGTTGCCTCTGGGTATCAGAAATCGCTCGGTCGAGAATTGGAAGTAGAAATCCTCAATCCCGACAGGGAAACCAGTGGTACAGTCCTTTCAGAAAACGATCGGTCCGTTGTGTTACTGCTTCGATATAAGCGCTTTACATGCCTTTTGACAGGAGATGCCGAGAGTGCGACGGAGTCGAGCATTCTTGCTCGTGGTATAACAAATTGCGACGTCCTTAAGGTCGGACACCACGGAAGCGCCTCCAGTTCAAGCGAAGCATTTCTCAAGGCATTATCCCCCTCTGTCGCAGTCATCTCGTGTGGCGCAGGAAATTCTTTTGGGCACCCACATCCGGCAGTGATGCAGCGGCTGTCGTCCCTGGGAGTAACTGTTTATCGCACCGATCTCCACGGGGCGATAGCCATACGTACAGACGGTTCAAAATTTACCGTGCTACAAGCCCATTAGCGCCGAGAAGTGGCATTTCTGGCTTGAGTAGATGTTCTGTTTGTTGATGATCTCCTCACGATGGATCAGCAGCTCATAGAACAAATCGTTGAACGTGTTCTTGATAAACTGAAAGCCGCGGAGCGCGAAACAAAGGGAGCGACCCGTGCAGAAGAACTTGTCACTGAGGATATCAGGCGGGGAAGAGTCCCGGTTGGAGTTTCTGCTCGTCATGTCCATTTGAGGGCAGACCATTTTGCGGCCCTGTTCGGAAAAGAAGCGACCCTCACAGTTCTACGTCCACTGAAGCAAACGGGGGAGTTTGCCAGTGAGCAACAGGTGACACTCGTCGCTCCGTCTGGCAAATGCCTGGGTCCAGTGCGTATCCTTGGCCCGTTGCGCAAGGCGAGCCAGGTCGAGCTTTCTCTCACGGACTGCTTTGCACTGGGGTTGAAGCGCGTCCCGCCGGTTCGTCCTAGCGGGGACCATCGCGACACTCCTGGCATTACTCTAGTGGGACCCGTCGGAGCTGTCACACTCGATTCAGGAGTTATACGAGCTAACAGACACATCCATTTGCATACGGATCAAGCTGTCGCGATGGGGTTGAAAGATAAGGACATTGTTGCCGTGCGTCTTTCTGGTGAGCGTCCTGGAATTCTTCTCGATGTGCAAGTCAGGGTTGCCGAAAGTTTCCGAGCCGAACTTCACCTTGATACTGACGACGCGAATGCCTTCGGAGTAAAGACGGGTGATACGGCTGAAGTTATATTGCATAAAATGCCTTAGTGAAGATTCAGTAAACGTCATCCATTCTGATACAGCGCTGTGGAGCCGTTTTAGAAAGGACGGCGCTTCTGAGAATATAATCTCTCAAAATTTCCGAAAAGGGAAAGTATAAGAGTGAAACGCTTAGACTACATAACTGCAGGGGAGTCCCACGGTCCTCAGCTCACGGCTATCGTGAGAGGTGTTCCAGCGGGCCTAACGCTGCTTCGGGAAGACATTGATAACGAGCTAGCGAGACGGCAACTTGGCTATGGCCGTGGCGGCCGCATGAAGATCGAAAAGGACCGCGTCAAAATTTGCTCCGGCGTGCGCAAAGGAGTTACCCTTGGCTCTCCGATTACACTGGTTATCGAGAACCGGGATTACCAGAGCTGGCATGCTCAGATGAGTCCTGATCCTGGTGAGCTCGATACCCAGAAGATTGTTACGCGGCCCCGTCCTGGTCATGCTGATCTCCCAGGTGCCCTCAAATTTGGGCATCGAGACGCACGGAATATCCTCGAACGAGCAAGTGCCAGAGAAACCGCTGCGCGCGTTGCTGTGGGTGCAGTTTGCAAGCGGCTTCTTTCGGAGTTTGGCGTTTCCATAATAAGTCATGTCGTCAATCTCGGGGGAATTTCGATCGATACCAACGGACTAGATTTCGCGACGATCCGAGATCTGGCGGAGAAAAGCGAATTTCGGGTTGCACGTCCCGAGGCTGAAGAAGAGTTGCGCCGCCTCATCGACCACGCAAAATCTCGAGGTGACACAATCGGAGGCGTGTACGAACTCATTATTACAGGCGTACCGGTCGGACTAGGAAGTTCGATGAACTGGGATGAAAAACTCGATGCTCGCATTGCCTACGGCATCATGAGTTGTCAGGCAATTAAGGGTGTCAGCATAGGCATGGGATTCGATGTTGCTAATCATCCGGGGTCGGAAGTTCATGATCCGATTGCCTATCTCCCCAAAAGCGAGGAACGAGACCGTCTATGGGCGAAGGCTGGACGTGGCCCCACCGGCGGTTTCTATCATCTGTCGAACAACGCTGGGGGTATCGAGGGGGGGATGAGTAACGGTGAACCGATTATCGTTCGTGCAGCAATGAAACCCATTGCAACCCTGATGCGCCCGCTCAAAAGCGTTGATCTCGTTACTAAGGAACCTTTCGATGCAGTGCGTGAACGCAGCGATGTCTGTGCCGTGCCTGCTGCGGCTGTGGTTGGGGAAGCCATAGCTGCATTTATTCTTGCACAAGCACTGCTCGAAAAGTTCGGTGGGGATTCGATAGAAGAAGTTCGACGGAATTACCAATCTTACGTAGAATATTTGGATAACTATTAAACTTATGGACACTAATGTTGTTCTTATCGGCATGATGGGCAGCGGCAAAACTACAGTTGGTAAGCTGCTTGCCGAGAAAGCGGGATTGGAGTTCATTGACATGGATGAGCTTGTGGAGCGACGCGCTGGCATGCCCATCAGTCAAATTTTCGAGCAACACGGAGAGCCATACTTTCGTCAGCTCGAAAGCGAAGTCTTGGCAGAGATTGTTTCTGTCCGGCACTCCGTGATAGCGACGGGAGGGGGGATTGTCATTTCCGAGGAAAACCGGAAGAAGCTCCGGGAACTTGGACTCATCGTGTGGCTTGATGCTCCACCAGAGGAACTGCTTGAAAGGATTGGTGACGACCCTGCACGTCCCCTTCTCTCACGGACTCAGCCGCTAAAAAAGCTTATCCAATTGCTCAATGAAAGACGGCCATTTTACGCGGAAACATCTGATATTCATCTGGATACAACAGAGAGCACTCCGGAGGAACTTGTTGACCGTATCCTCGAGGAATTACGAGAGAGGACTGCTTCCGAAGACACTGATGTCTTCGCGACGATTATCGCTATCGACGGCCCAGTTGCTTCGGGGAAAAGCTCATTAGCGAAAAAAGTCGCAAGACGGCTAGGTTATACTCACATCGATACGGGAGCTATGTATCGCTGCGTTACCTTCGAGGCGATGAGACGTGGGATTCCCTTGACGGATGTCGAACAGCTGACTGCTATTGCTCATTCCATTGATATCCGCTACGTTGAAGGGGAGGGGGACGAGCCCAATCGAGTTATCCTCAACGGGGAAGATGTGACTGAGGCGATCAGAGCGCCGGAGGTTTCGCGCAACACAAGCCCCGTGGCTGATATCCCTTCCGTGCGAGCAGAACTTGTTCGGCTCCAGCGTCAGTGGGCTCTCAGGGGACGGTGCGTACTCGATGGACGCGATATCGGCACTGTGGTTATTCCAGAGGCTCACTGGAAGTTTTACGTCGTGGCCTCACTCGAAGAGAGAATCCGTCGCAGACTCATTCAGCATCAGAATGAAGGACACGATGTCGATATCGAACAGTTGAAGCACGATATACTCGAACGCGATCGAAGAGATAGAATGCGTACACACGGCGCTCTCCGACTCGCGCCCAACGCAACTATTCTCGATACGACCGGGATTAGCCTCGATGAGGCTGTTGAACTTGTCGCTCACATCGTAGCTGGAAGTAGCGTGAGCGTATGAGCCTCTTTTATCGCTGTGTCCGCTGGGTGATACGCCTCCTCGCAAAGGTGCTTTTTCGCCTGGAGGCAGTGAATCTCGATAACGTTCCTCCAAAGGGGGGCTATCTCCTTGTTGCGAATCACGCGAGCAATCTCGATCCGCCTTTAATAGCCGTTTCTCTGCCCCGTGCCTGTCACACATTAGCGAAACGCGAGTTGTTCGATGTGCCGTTGCTGGGATGGGCTATAAAGCATCTTTACGCCCATCCTATTGATCGTGGGGGTGTAGATAGGAAAGCACTTCGCGAATGTATCGAGACCCTGCGTCGAGGCGAACTTCTGCTTCTATTTCCCGAAGGGACGAGAACGTCTGACGGTTCACTTCAGTCCGCACGGGCCGGAGCGGCAATGATCGCTTATCAGGCGGGAGTGCCGGTAATTCCCGTTTATGTGGATGGGACATTTGAGGCTCTCCCTCGAGGAGCAAAGTTCCCAAAATTGCGAAAGGTTCGCGTGGTTTTTGGGGAAGCGTTTGTTCCCCCTCCGGTTGACGGAGCAAAGCGCGAACAATACGATGCACTTGCTGCCCTAATGATGGAAAAAATTGCCTCACTTCGAAATCGGTACGTGACGGGCACTGGAAGCAATAGAAACAACGATCACTGAGCAAAAGCATCTCCACCGCTGCTCAGATTTTGTCGTATCACACTGGCCAAAAAAAAGAAATGCGGCACAGGTTACAGACTCTGTGCCGCACGAAGAAGGCGAATTCGGTCACGCTCACATCCCCGATTTAGGGACATCCTCTCTCTGTCCGTTGTCTCGGGCAAGCAGCGCTTTGTTGATGGCGTGGAGATATGCTTTCACGCTCGCCGTCACGATATCGGTATGAGCACTTCTCGCACGGAATTTTTTCCCATTTACTTTGATTGTCACCGACACTTGTCCTTGAGCGTCGGTTCCTCCCGTAACGGCGTCGACGGTGTAATCGACTAGTTCTGCCTCGATATTGACAAGACGCTGAACAGCACTGAACGCTGCATCGACTGGTCCATCGCCGCAGCTAGCCTCCTGCATGAGCTCACCATTTTTTATTAACCGTACGGTAGCAGTGGGGATAGTACTCGTCCCGCTTGTAAAACCAAGATAGTCCAACTGGTAGATTTCAGGTGCGCGGAAGACCTCGTCTTCAACGATAGCATAGAGGTCCTCATCAAGGACTTCCTTTTTCTTGTCGCAGAGATCTTTGAATCTGGCAAATGCCTTGTTGATCTCTTCTTCTGAAAGTTGATCGTAGCCCAGTTGTGCGAGCCGAGTTTTGAAAGCATGCCTGCCAGAGTGCTTGCCGAGCACCATCGATTCACCCGTCCATCCCACATCTTCAGCATGCATAATCTCGTACGTGGCGCGCTCCTTCAAGACTCCGTCCTGATGGATGCCAGCCTCATGAGCGAATGCATTGCCGCCTACAATCGCTTTATTGCGCTGGACCTTGATACCAGTGATCTCTGAGACGAGACGCGATGTACGGTAAATCTCTTTCGTATTAATCCCCGTAGTGAGCCCGTAAAAGTCCTGGCGCACTTTGAGATTCATTACGATCTCTTCCAATGAGGCATTGCCTGCTCTCTCCCCAATACCGTTGATGGTGCATTCGACCTGACGCGCTCCAGCTCGAAGGGCTGCCAAAGAATTTGCGACCGCCAATCCTAGATCGTTGTGACAGTGGGCGCTGAATATGACCTTGTCTGCACCTTTCACATTCTTGCGCAAGTATGCAATGCAATCACCGAATTCCCAGGGGTTGGAGTAACCAACCGTGTCAGGAACATTGATGGTCGTGGCTCCAGCCTCGACCACTGCACTAATAACCTCGACAAGGTAATTCCAATCGGTCCGTCCGGCATCTTCGCACGAAAATTCCACATCAGGGGTGAAAGTCTTTGCGAGTTTCACAGCGTTCACAGCCGTTTCAATGACCTGCTCCTTGGTCATGCGGAGTTTCTTCTCTATGTGGATTTGGGAGGTCGCGATGAAGGTATGAATGCGGGCACGCTTATTGCGTGTCACAGCTTCTCCGCAGCGCACAATGTCTTTCTCCATTGCACGTGCTAAACCACAAATGATTGGACCATCGATTTCCTCAGCAATGGCACAGACAGCTTCGAAATCCCCCGGCGAGGAAATTGGGAATCCCGCTTCGATAACATCAACACCGAGCCGTGTGAGTTGCCGAGCAATCTCCAATTTCTCCTGGAGATTCATCGTCGCACCCGGTGACTGCTCACCGTCGCGAAGCGTTGTGTCGAAAATAATAACGCGATTCGGATCATGTGTCGTGCTAGTCATAAAATTGTCTCCTCTTCTGGAAATCTAAGAATTGAGCTGCGTTACTCTTTTGCGGGAAATCTTGCCCGCCTAATTGGGAAACATGGTGTGTAAGGATACTTATCAGAATGCATCATAGCACGAGAGTGCTTCTACTTCGGAATCCGTATGAGAATCTATGCGTCGACATAACTTCGACCCTAAAAAATAATCTAGCCAGCGAATCGCTCAACTTCTTGTGCCGCGTTGTTAATATTTCGATCATAACTAATAAAAAATCCCCACGATTTATAAGATCGCGGGGACGAGCATTTTCTATAGGTCGTGGTACCACCCAGCTTTGTATCCCACAAGAGTGACGCTCACTCTCACGGAACACCTTCATTGGCTCTTTTTACGCCGAGCTCGCGGCAGCAGCTAGCACGCGTACCGTGGTTCACTGCTGCGGCTCCGAGGCGAGTTCGGAAGACTCTCCACCGCTTCGCACCACCCAGCGGCTCTCTCACAGGCAGAGCTTATTCCTACTACTCCTCTTCATCGCCTTTTGAGACATGTATCAAAGAACTATGTTGCCTGCACTTACATGTAATGCGGCGCTTTTATGCAAAGGTTGAATTATGGAAACTATTCTTTCAGCTCGATAATCCCCGCGGATGACGGCGTCGATGTGTCTTCCAAACGAGGTGGTTCAACGCGTGTGCCCCGTTGAAGCTCGGTGCTAGGATTTTTAAGGACCCCATAGGAGTCGATAATATCGTAGGGGGTCAGATTCGTGGTAACCACATTGAGTTCATTCTCGGCGACATTGCTGACAGCTTCTGCGGAGAACACAAACGGTTGCCCGTCTATTTCTTTGCGAACAGGTTCACCAGGATTAAAATTGGTACCGTAGTACCAATCGTCTCGGCGAATTTCTCCCGAAGCTGTTACCCACTGGTTGCCATGCACGCTTCGAGCCCATACCCGTGCCCATTCGTCAATCTGCTTTTGTTGCGAAGCAATCCAGTCGTAGTAGCGCTTGCGTCGATCCTCTCGTTGCTGGAGTTTTTCATAGAATTGGATATTCTCGTCGCGCTGCTCGTTTGTCAGTTCCTGTGCTGCTTTCTCATATTCGCTTTTCAAGTTATTTCGTTCTTGAGCGACAGCCTGCTGGGACGAAAGATCATAGCTTGGGTCTCGGAGATCTTCTTTCTTTTCGGGCAAAATGACTTCTTTGACATACTGGGAGTATAGATCTAACTGCTCGAAGAAGTAGTCCCATTCTGCGAACGCTCGCGATGCATCCTGTTGCTGTCCTCCCTGCGCTTGCTGCTGTGGTTGCCCCGGGAAATTGCGCATGAGGTTATTGATTTCTTTTTCGCGAATCTTCTCGGCCTCTTGGGGCGATACTTTAATCCTCACAGGACCATATTCGTCGTGTTTGAGATAAAGAAATTCATAGAGTTCCACAGGAGCCGCAGGAGCCGATGAAGCAGAAGGCGAGGTTTCATTCGCCTGCCCTGTTATAGCTTCTAACCCTGGAAGCGGGGGAGGAGTTGCAACCGCACCTGTAAGCGGTGGCGGGCCACCTTCTGCCGGCGCCACTGCAGAGGGCGCAGTAGGCGCTGCTGGCATGGTCGGCAGAGCTGGCATGCCGCCCGTTGGAGCTGGCAATGGAGCAGCAGCTGCGGGCGCAGCTGGTGCCGCTGGAGCTGCCGCGGGATTGTCCTCAGCAGCATAGACCGCTGTCGCGAGACATACAAGGCAAACCGTTGTGAAAATTCCTACTACCTGTTTTGTCGATCCCATTGAACTCATCACGTTCGCAGAATAATCTCGGTTCAATATAACTTATGATGCTTAACTCAGACCGCAGTTCAACAGTAATTTTCCTAATAAAGACAGAGAACCGTTACAAACGGATTATTCACTTCTTCCTGTGCAGCATGTGAAGCTTGTGTTCGAGAAGACGGCGATATTCTTCGATTTGCTGATGATCGGCGTCGGGCGGCACTGTTATCGGTTCCTCAAAAATAGCTGCAATTCGTGCCCCTGCTTTGGGCAACCACATCGAATCCCACGAGCGAAATTGCCAAAAACGTGTGTCGAGTGGAATTGCTCCAGCCGGAACAATCGGCACACCGGTTCGCGAAGAAAGAAGAATTATTCCGGACTTAACAACCCCCTTAGGACCTCGCGGGCCATCGACCGCAAGGAGAATGCTTTTCCCTTCGCGAAGCCACCGCTCCATCGAACGAAGTGCTTCAACTTGCCCTCGAGAACTTCCGCCCCGCAGAGGCTCGACCCCGACGAGCTTGGCAAGACCAGCTGCTATATCGCCGTCTCTACTACGGCTCGCCAGTGTCGCAAAATCGCGGCGTTTTGAAGACATAACTTCGGCTGCACCGACAAGAAGATCCCCATGCCAGAATGCCACAATAACAGGTGCGGAGAAAAAACGCTCATAGTGGATCCTGTCCACGTGCCACGAGCGACGAAGAACTCGCAAAAAAAGCGCAGCTGTGTGCAAACCGCCCACGAGTGCAACTTTCCGAAGAACCTTTCGCAATAACACTCGAGGTGCTAGTCGAGGCATCGACTATCCTTTCAGAAATGATGAAATGATAAAACGAACTCAGCGCAAAAATAAACACCCTGCAGTACGACCGTACTGCAGGGCAAATAAACTTCTTCCACGTGGGGGGAGACTGTGACCACTAGCGCTTCGAGAACTGGAAACGCTTGCGAGCACCTTTCTGGCCGTATTTTTTGCGCTCTTTCATTCGTGGGTCTCTCGTCAGTAGCCCAGCTTTCTTCAGCAAAGCGCGATAAACAGGATTGGCTTCGATCAGTGCGCGGGCAATACCGTGGCGAATTGCTCCAGCCTGCCCCATTTTGCCTCCACCGCTCACTGTAACCTTTATGTCGTACTTCGTTAGAGAGTGGGTTTCCTTGAGAGGCTGTTTAATGATCGCTTCGATTGTATCCTGGTTCCCGAAATACTCGTTCCACGGTTTTCCGTTGACTTCAATGCGACCTTTTCCGGGGCGAAGAAATACGCGCGCCGATGCGGTCTTCCGTCGTCCTGTTCCGTAGTATTGTTCAAGATTTGCTGCCATGTTCGATCAGTTCTCCTTAACTCTCAGTACCTATTTGGTAAGTTTTACAGCTTCTGGTTTCTGGGCAGTGTGCGGGTGAGTTTGTCCCGCATACACTTTGAGATGCGTGATCAATCGGTCGCCGAGACGGTTTTTGGGAAGCATCCCTTTTACAGCTAGACGAACGAGTTCGCCCGGCTTTTTCGCATTAATTTGCTCTGCAGTGGCTTCCTTAAGGCCGCCGGGCCAACCACTATGGCGATAATATTTCTTCTCGCGCAATTTTCTTCCCGTCAGGACAACTTTCTCAGCATTGACAACTACAACATGGGTTTTTGGATCGACGGCCGGATGGAAGGTAGGCAAATGTTTACCCCGCAACACAGCAGCGATTCTCGAGGCCAGACGACCGAGTGTTTCGCCCTGAGCGTCAACGATATACCATTTTTCTTTCACATCCCCCGGTCGGGGAAAGTACGTTTTCATGAACCGGAAAACCTCCAGAACTATAGAGAAACAGCCGTCGGCATATATTGCTCTCTGCTTCGTTTATTCGTCGGGCATGCCACAACTATGATTCCTTTTCCGATACACTCGTAAGTACCAGCCAGTTAGGCTATAAATCTGTGGGCTATTTCCGAAAAAACGATCACGTTTGCTTCATGTTGGGAGAAGAAAGAATAATTCAGTTGCCTCTTGGAATGAACTTTCTCGTGGAGAATATGAATTCCGCACAGTGAGAGCTTTCACATGCTGATTCTGATTGCGTGTGGGGCTCGGGAATGGGGAATTACCCGCGCAATTGATTTATAGCGAAAGGAGCTGCCAATGCCTAAAGGTCGCAAACCATTCGATGAAGAAGAACCAGAGCCAATTCAGGAACCAGAAGAGGAACGTCCTCTCTGTCGGGATTGCTATTACTTCGATGTGGATCGGGACGAAGAAGTCCCCGATGATATCGTTGCACAGTGCATTCACCCGGATCTCGAAGATTACGAATTGATGGTAACCGGAGAGTGCGGGTGCAACCTTTTCGAACCGTTCGACGAAGAAGATTTTGAGGACGAGGAAGAAGAGGACGACTCTTACTGATTCCGGATATTTGTGCTAGTTCACAACGCGCACACAGAATAGAGGATATTCTGTGTGCGCTGATTTTTTTGTGCGTGTCTCATCGAAAAAAGCGATACCGAAAAAGTGTTTTAACAGCGACAATAAAATCTTTATAACCTATTTTCTTTCCTTCCTCGAACGTGCGGGCCCTGTAGACCACAGGAACCTCAATAATGCGTTCCCCCTTGAGCAGTACTTTCGCAGTTACCTCCGGACAAAATTCGAAACGCTGACATTGAAGATCAAGCGACTGGATCAACTCCCTGCGGAAAGCTTTGTAGGCTGTGGCTTCGTCAGTAATCTTGTTTCCGTAAAGCAATGTTACGAGCCACGCTAGAATGTAATTTGCTATTCTATTTGGAAGGCGCATCCCCTCTATACGACCGAGGAAACGCGATCCATAGCAGACCCGTGTTTCTCCCCGGAGAATAGGTTCCACGACTTTCACGATATCCCTCGGGTCGTACTCCATATCTGCATCTTGGATAATCACAACATCTCCAGAGGCCGCTTTTAATCCTGTCACAATGGCCGCACCTTTGCCGCGGTTCTGGTCGTGGTAAAGAACGCGAGTCTGAGGCTTGTCCTTTTCTTTTTCTAGAATCTCTCGTGTCCCATCCGTCGAATAATCGTCGACCAAAATGAGCTCGAGATTCAGAGGTAGCCGGCGTACTTCTTCCAAAACAGTTGGCAAAAGTTCCCGCTCATTATAGATCGGAATGATAACCGAAATGAGCGGTGATTGACAGTGCTCAGCTGTATTAACTTTTGCAATGGGTTGCGAAGTCGCTTGCGACTCCAATATATTGTCCGAATTCATTACTCTCTATCACCAACTTCCTCCGCAACGCGGACGCAAGCAAAGAAATGTTATCGCGTCACATTGCTTATACGACAGTGCGAGCTAAAGCTGACACTCATTGAAATAGAGAAAAGCTTCTTTATTGTGTAATAAAATAGGACCGACTACGGTATTATTTTTGGCGTAATGCTCGAGACCCTTTAATGCCGTGCTGATGAGGCACTGTAGATGAAGGGCTCCGAGCATTCCGCCAGAAAGAGTTGAATAAATCAGAACCATATTTGTTCTATTTTCCGGAGCTCAATCAAATGATACGTCTCACAAAACTTACAGATTACGGTCTCGTTGTCTTGACGCACTTCGCTAACGCACTCGATCGAAAAGTTTGGAATGCCCGTGATGTTGCCCAAGAGGTACATCTTCCTGTTCCTACTGTCAGTAAATTGCTCAAAGCATTTGCGCGCGGTGGGTTATTGAAGGCACATCGTGGAGTCCATGGCGGCTATAGCCTTGTGAAAAAGCCTGAAGCTGTGACGCTGCCCGAAATCGTCGAAATCCTTGAAGGACCTGTTGCCATTACGGAGTGTCAGGAAGGTGGGGGAGATACCAGTTGTCTTCTCCAATCTCTTTGTCCGCTGCGTCCAACGTGGGCTGAGTTGAATGAGACCGTCCGCCAGTCCCTGCAAAACGTCACATTAGCTGATTTAGCAAGAAATGCCGCTGAGCATCAGCGTAAAGTTCAGTCGCGGATTCAGCATAATTTGGCATCTGCGAAAGAAGGGGTGAGCGCTGGGGACGACAAAAAGCCCGCTGGCAGCATCGCCACCAGCGAGCACTCGCGGAGCTCCAAAAAGAATTTTTGAGGAGTAGCAACTATGACACCGGACGTTGACGACGTCGAAAAGCTTACCCAGCAGGAATACAAATACGGTTTTGTAACCCCGATCGAGGCTGAAACGGTTCCTAAAGGGCTTAATGAGGATATCATCCGCATGATATCAAGCCGCAAAAAGGAACCCGAATGGTTACTCGAGTGGCGCCTGAAGGCATATCGCCATTGGCTCACTATGAAAGAGCCTCGCTGGGCAAATGTGCATTATCCCCCTATTGACTATCAGGATATCTATTATTTTGCGGCACCAAAGAGCCTCAAGGAGCGTCCCAAGTCCCTGGATGAGGTGGATCCTGAGCTCATTAGGACTTATGAAAAGCTCGGCATTCCATTGCGAGAACAGGAAGTCCTTGCTGGCGTAGCGGTAGATGCTGTTTTTGACAGTGTTTCAGTTGCCACAACCTTCAAAGAAAAACTTAAAGAGTTGGGCGTTATCTTCTGTAGCTTTTCTGAAGCCGTCCAGGAACATCCTGATCTCGTGCGAAAGTACCTTGGCTCGGTCGTTCCCTACACTGACAATTTCTTTGCAGCGTTGAATTCTGCGGTCTTCAGTGATGGTTCGTTCTGTTATGTTCCCAAGGGCGTACACTGCCCGATGGAGCTCTCTACATACTTCCGCATCAATGCAGCGAAAACAGGACAGTTCGAGCGTACGCTCATTATTGCTGATGAAGGAGCGTATGTCAGCTACCTCGAGGGTTGCACCGCTCCCATGCGCGACGAAAATCAGCTTCATGCAGCTGTTGTTGAGCTCGTGGCTCTCGACAATGCGTACATAAAGTATTCTACGGTCCAGAACTGGTACCCTGGTGACAAAGAAGGTCGAGGGGGGATTTACAATTTTGTAACGAAACGCGGAAAGTGTGCTGGAAAAAATTCCAAGATTTCGTGGACCCAGGTGGAAACAGGTTCTGCAATTACCTGGAAGTATCCCAGCTGCATCCTTCTCGGAGACAATTCCGTCGGCGAATTCTACTCGGTTGCTCTCACCAATAACTTCCAGCAAGCCGATACGGGAACAAAGATGATCCATATCGGCAAGAACACCCGCAGTACGATCGTCTCGAAAGGAATCTCTGCGGGACACAGCCAGAATTCATACAGGGGCGCCGTGCGTATCCTGAAGAATGCCGAGAATGCGCGTAACTTTTCTCAATGCGATTCTCTTCTCCTAGGAGACCAATGCGGAGCTCATACCTTCCCGTATATCGAAGTTCAGAACCCCTCGGCGACTATGGAGCACGAAGCTTCGACCTCCAAGATCAATGAAGAGCAACTCTTCTATTGTCAGCAGCGCGGAATCTCGAAAGAGGATGCTGTTTCCATGATCGTCAATGGCTTCTGCAAAGAGGTGTTCCGCGAGCTTCCCATGGAATTTGCTGTAGAAGCCCAGAAACTTCTCAGCGTGAGTCTCGAGGGGAGTGTGGGCTAATAAGCAAGTGATGCGATGAACAGCATAAGGCTAAATGATTTTAACATAAATGAAGAATTGTTGGGTGTGAAAAGGAACCGATTATGGCAATGCTCGAAGTAAAGAACTTACACGTCAGCATCGAGGGAAAAGAAATCCTTAAAGGAATCAATTTGGTGGTGAATGCGGGAGAAGTGCATGCTATTATGGGACCAAATGGTTCCGGCAAGAGCACCCTCGCGCAAGTGATTGCTGGAAGAGACCTCTACGAGGTCACCGAGGGAGACATTATTTTCAATGGAAAGAGTATTCTCGATATGTCCCCAGAGGAACGATCCCGTGAGGGAATTTTCCTCGCATTTCAGTATCCTGTCGAGGTCCCAGGAGTTTCGAATATCTATTTTCTCCGCAGTGCGTTGAATGCGATCCGCAAGCACCGCGGACAAGAAGAACTCGACGCTATGGAATTTCTCTCTCTCATCCGAGAGAAAATCGCGCTTCTCGAAATGAACGAGGAGCTTCTCCATCGTTCGGTGAACGAAGGATTTTCTGGCGGCGAAAAGAAGCGAAACGAGATTTTTCAAATGGCAGTTCTGGAGCCTCGACTTTGTCTCCTCGACGAAACAGATAGCGGGCTCGACATTGACGCACTGAAAACCGTGGCCAATGGTGTCAATGCTTTGCGAAGTCCTGAGCGTTCCATGGTTGTCGTGACCCACTATCAGCGCTTGTTGGATTACATTGTGCCGGACGTCGTCCATGTTCTTGCCAATGGAAGGATTGTGAAAAGCGGCGGCAAAGATTTGGCTCTGGAACTCGAAGAAAAAGGCTACGCATGGCTCGAAGAGCAAGCGGCTGTCTGACAGAAAGTTGTGTGTGACTCCGAGAAAGGAATTGAAATACCAATGACTCAGGTGAGTGCGAGTTTCCCAGCCGTGCAAGGACTTTTCGGATGGCGTGAAAAGCCCGAGGAGCCATCATGGCTTCTGGAGCTCAGAAAGCGCGCGGCTGAGAATTTTGAAAAACGTGGTTTCCCTGGAAACGATGACGAAGAGTGGCGATTTACTCCGTTGGGCGAATTGCTGAAGCAGAGATTCTGTCCCTCTCAGCGAAAACCGGCAGAGTCGCCGAGTGTCGACCGTCTCCCAGGATCGTTTGGTGGCTTACGAGTTGTTGTCGGAAACGGGCATGAGTTATCGGTGCCCTGTGTTAGTCATGATGGCGTGCGTATTTGTTCGCTCTCTCTCGCTCTAGAAAGCAGGGCGGATCTTCTTTCCTCCCAGCTCGGCAACATTGTTCTTCCCGAGAGCAATCCTTTTGCAGCTCTCAACACTGCTCGTTTTGACGATGCCGTTGTTATCTTTGTTCCCGAGGGCACCGTTGTAGAAAAGCCCATTGAGATTGTCTTTTGGAATATGGGGAACCAAGGGGAGGAGGTCGCAGTTAGCCATCCTCGTCTTCTTGTTATCGCCGAGCCAAAGAGTCGGATGTGTCTCATCGAAATTCACGGTGGAGAAGCGGCAACGCGTTATTTTTCGAACCCTGTGACAGAGATTCATGTTGGAAAAGAAGCAAAGTTGGAGCACTACCGCGTTCAGATCGAAAGCGCGAGTAGCTACCATATTGGTGCGACACGGGCACGCCTCGAAAAAGCGAGTAATTATGACTGCTTCGCCGTTACCTACGGAGGGAAATTGTCGCGCGTAGATATCGGGATTTCTCTTTGCGAAGAAAATTCGAGCGCTCTTCTGCGAGGTCTTTATCGTATCCAGGGTACGCAGGTGAATGATTTCCACACCATCATAGAACATGCTGCCCCTCACTGCGAGAGTCTGGAAGTGGTCAAAGGAATTCTCGAAGAACGTTCGCACGGAATTTTCAATGGACGGATTATTGTGCGTCCAGGAGCACAGAAGACGGATTCTCGACAGACGAACAAAAACCTCGTCCTATCACGGGATGCTGTGGTAAATACCAATCCTCAATTAGAAATCTATGCGGATGATGTGAAGTGTACTCATGGTGCCACGGTGGGACACCTCGACGAGACAGCTCTCTTCTACATGCGGTCGCGCGGAATCGATATCAATACTGCGCGGGATCTTCTTACGTATGCTTTTGCCAATGACTTGCTGCGTAACGTAGCTCTCCTTCCTTTGCGCGAGTGGCTCGAACGCGAGATCCTTGAGTCCAAGCATCTGAATTTTGATAGAGACTTGGTGGAGGTGTCATGATGTCTGTTCCCAATGCATCGATGGATCATCTCCCAACGCCGGTCCTTGATGTCGAAAAGATTAGGGCAGACTTTCCGATTCTTCATACTGTCGTGCGGGGGAAGCCGCTTATCTATCTGGACAATGGCGCAACTACGCAGAAGCCTAAACAGGTGATAGAAGCGGTCCGTCGTTACTACGAACGCGAAAACGCAAACATCCATCGCGGTGTTCATTATCTCAGCCAGGTGGCGACAGAGAGCTACGAGTCCGTACGTGAAAAAATCCGCGCATTCATCAATGCGCGTGAGGCTCGCGAGATTGTCTTTGTGCGGGGGACTACGGAAGCGATAAATCTCGTTGCACGGAGTTATGGTGCTTCCCATCTCACACAGGGTGACGAGGTTGTTATCTCAGCGATGGAACACCACTCGAACATCGTTCCCTGGCAAATGATCTGCGAGGAAAAAGGCGCTCGGCTCAAAATAATCCCCATCAACGATGCGGGTGAGCTCGTTATGGAAAGCCTTCCCGCTCTCCTCTCACCGAGAGTAAAATTGCTCGCTATCACTCACATTTCAAATGCGCTAGGGACGATCAATCCAGTGCAAGAGATTGTGGCACTGGCACACGAAAGAGGGATCCCCGTCCTTGTGGACGGTGCTCAGGCAATCGCGCATACTGCCGTGGATGTTCAGGCTCTGGGCTGCGATTTTTACGCTTTTTCTGGGCACAAGGTGTTTGGACCTACGGGTATTGGAGTTCTTTACGGTCGGGCCGAGTTACTCGAATCGATGCCCCCGTACCAGGGCGGCGGCGATATGATCGCATCAGTGACATTTGAGAAGACGCTTTACAACGAGATCCCCTACAAGTTCGAAGCAGGAACTCCGCACATCGCTGGCGTCGTGGGGCTGGGGGCAGCTCTGGACTACGTACAATCAATCGGACTGAGAAACATTGCTGTTTACGAAAAGCAGCTGCTTGAGTATGCTACCAACCGTCTCGAGGCGTTTGACGATGTTCACATTCTTGGCCGTGCTCGTTCAAAAGCTGCTCTGATTTCTTTCAATATTGAGGGCGTTCATCCTCATGATGTGGGCACTATTTTGGACCAGTACGGGGTCGCTGTCCGCACTGGGCACCACTGTGCACAACCGGTGATGGACAGATATGGCGTGCCAGCTACCGTGCGAGCTTCTTTTGCGCTGTACAATACCTTTCACGAAATCGATGTATTAGTCGAAGCATTGGCGAAAGTACGCGAGGTGTTCCGATGACGCTGCCAGAACTCAAGGATCTATATCAGGAGGTCATCCTCGATCATACCAAGAGGCCACGGAACTTCCGAAGGCTCGAGGATGCGCAGCTCAAAGCGCAGGGAATGAACCCTCTGTGTGGCGATAAAGTCGAAGTTTTCATAAAAATGAATGGGGATGTCATCGAGGAAGTGACGTTCCAGGGGGCCGGCTGCTCTATTTCTACCGCTTCAGCCTCGCTGATGACGCAGATACTTAAAGGCAAGACTATTGCCGAAGCAAAAGAACTCTTTGAGAAATTCCACGATCTTGTCACTGGCAAAGCCAAGGATGCAGAGTTTCATAAAAAGTTAGGAAAATTGCTCGTCTTTTCGGGGGTCTGCGAGTATCCAGTGCGAGTGAAGTGTGCTACGCTCCCGTGGCATACGCTAAAAGCCGCTCTCGAAGGACTCGACAAACCTGTGTCAACCGAATAGGGGAAAAAGGCGCATTTCCATAGTGCGTCGGAACAAGAACAGGAGCAGTCCATGAGCGAGAAGAACAATTCAATGGGGGAGCAGAAAACCGATTCGCTTGACAAGAGTGTTACGCCTGATGGGTCGTCGACCGACACAAAATCGCCACAGGAGACTGTAGACGGAGTTTCTGCCGTTTCTACTGTGGGAAAAGAAAGTCATCCCTTCCTATCGGAGGGTGGTGACTCAGCGCAGACTCAGATGCCGGCAGCTCAGACTCAAGAACCTGGACCGATAAGTACTGATGAATTGCGGCAGAAGATAATACAGGTTCTTCACACGGTCTATGATCCCGAAATTCCTGTGGATATTTGGGAGCTAGGTCTTATTTATCGCCTCGATATCGATGCCAATGGCGACGTATATATCCAGATGACTCTCACATCGCCGATGTGTCCGGTTGCTGGATCGCTTCCTCCGGAAGTTGAGCGGAAAGTGGCAAGTGTGCCAGGAGTGAAAAGTGTCCGCGTTGAGCTAACCTGGGATCCTCCGTGGAACATGGCGATGATGAGTGATGTCGCTCGACTCACCCTTGGTTTCATGTGAACCGTTGAAAAAATATTGGGCGGGAAATGCTTCTTCCCGCCCATGTTTTTTGTGAAGTTTTTCGGAGTGGGGTTCAACGATAGCCCCGACCTATTTCTCCTTCAAAAGTTCATCAATCTTGTCATTGAGTTCCGGCGGATGAACGTCAACTGCGCGAATGACCCCTTTTTTGTCGATGAGGACCAGTGTGGGAAACCTCGTGATACCGTACTTGTGAAGCACGGTAGTCGTGCCTCCGTCGCCTTCATAGACATGGGTCCAGCCCAGTTCTTTTTGTTCTACGAACTTCTTTAGGTCGTTAATATCGGAATCCGCACTGATGCCGATTATCTCAAGCCCCTTATCTTTTTTGGAGTCGAAAAGTTCTTTCATTTTTGGCACAAGTGCCACGCAAGGGCCACACCATGTTGCCCAGAAGTCGAGCAGCACGACCTTTCCACGGAGATCACTGAGTTTTACCTTCTTGCCATCTAGAGTTACCGCCGAAAAGTCCGGGGCAGTTTTCCCTTCTCTGATAGCTTCCCAATTCTGTGCGCGTTCAATTCTTGTAAGGACGCGGTCGCGGATGTCCTTGAGAAGCGGTGCGTACTGCCCTTCGGGGAAATCCGATAGATATTTACTAATGGCTTCCGTAATCTTGGTCGTGTCAACGTCTTCTCGGCCAGTAGCCTCACGCAGACTGCGAATCACTTGCGCACCTGCTGCAACGTCTTTCGAAAGCTTGTCGAGGGCGTCCTTGGCAATCGAAGACCTACTCTTTCTTCTCGACTCGGAGATTACTTCTACCCGACGTTCCTTCCCATCAGGTTGGGATTGAATGATGGCTACAAAATGCGCCTTTGTGGAGACCGGCAGTCCTTCCGAAATCGAAAAGATGTTTTCGACTTCGAGAGTTTCCAATTTCACAGGAAGCTGTTCGAGGATCTTGCTTTTCGGGTCAGCGACAATCTTTTGGGTCAGGACGTCTCCTTTAAACTCTTTCGACACTTTAGCCTGGAGAGGAAGCATGGTGATGGGGTCACGATAATCGATTGTCGAGCCAGTTTGTTCGCTGACAAATTCCGCTAACTCGAAATTGACAGACCATCCAGGGAAAAGAGATTTCGGTAAAAGCTGACCTTCTTTAAGGAGTTTTCCGGTTTTGCTTATCTGAACCGTGTCACATGCATATCCTGTCAAATTGTTTCCAGGTGTCTTTTCGGGTGTAACCTTGACGAACACATCATAGGTGTCTTTTGTGGCTGCAAGAACAGTAAACTCGCTTCGATGCATCCAGTTTTCGTCACTTCCCTCTTTGCGTGTGCTGGAATAAGTTGCAGATGTCTCGAACTCCAAAACGGTGCCCGGGGAAAGTTTGTACTCGAAATCTTGTTTAGCATCCTCACCTGCAGAAAGGCAGGGGAGAGGGGCGGTTGCTAGAAGTACTGCTGCGACAACAAAGGTACCTCTTCGCCTCATGGCGATGACTCCTTTAAATTTGAGATTTATGCTCGAATTGCACGTGTCCTGAAAAAGCTCTGCAGAAAATAGTTTCCTTGCGCAAAGCTAAAGCAACTAGAGCCTTCTTAAGAAAGAATTGCAAAAGGGTAGGTTTTTTATGCTGTTTTTTTGGAAAAAGAAAGAGGATCAATCGAAGCCCGCCTCTGGATCATCGCCTGCTCCTGCGAGCGAAATAGTTGAGCCTGTCCCTCAAACTATTGATGCCCATGATGCTTCCAACCCCGTCGAGGTTGTCCAAGAGGCGGTACCTGCCGACGCAGACAGCGAGACAGTGAAGTCAGCGGGGGAACAGAAAGACACTGAGGAGGAGAAACCGAGCGGTTTCTTCGGACGTATAAAAAGCGCTCTTGCGCAACGCATACGCAAAACGCGTGAAGAGATAGTCGGGCAGATAAAAGCGGCAGTCAAAGCAGCCGGAAAAGTCGACGAGCATTTGCTCGAACGTATCGAAGAGATCCTCATCAAAGCTGATGTCGGCGCAGAAACAACGTTCCAGATTATCGAAAACATGCGAGAATTCGAAGCTCGTGGAGCATCCGCCGATGAGCTGATCGCGAATTTCAAACAGCAATTATTGGAAATTGTCGGAGACCAACCTGTAAAGCTGACACCACCCACAGACCGCCCATGGGTGTTGCTGTTCGTGGGCGTGAATGGAACAGGCAAAACAACAACTATCGGTAAGCTTGCCGCGGAACTGAGAAAGTGCGGTTTGCGCACGATGCTTGTTGCTGGCGACACGTTTCGTGCTGCCGCTATTGAGCAGCTTACAATCTGGGCTCAGCGCACACAATCGGATATCGTCGCAAAGCAAATGGGGGCTGATCCCGCAGGCGTTGTCTACGATGCTATTAGCAAAGCCCAAAATGAAAATGTGGATGTTGTGCTTATCGATACTGCAGGGAGGCTTCATACAAAATCAAATCTCATGGAAGAACTGAAGAAGATCGTGCGAGTAATCAAGAAACTCATGCCTGAAGCTCCGCATGAAACGCTTCTTGTTCTTGACGCTACAACGGGGCAAAACGCGATCCAACAGGCGAAGGTTTTTACCGAGGCAATCCCTGTAACAGGGCTTGTCATGACAAAGCTCGACGGGACAGCAAAAGGTGGAGTCCTCATTGGTATCCGGAACCTTTTCAAAGTACCTGTCGTGAAAATTGGGGTAGGGGAGGATATGGACGACTTGCGGGATTTTGATCCTCGAGAGTTTGTCGAAGCCCTCTTTTCTGATGACGAAAACGAAACCCAGTAAGCGGGGCACTTTCCTTTCTATCTCTCAGAGTTGGTTGCGCAACGATAGTGCGAGTAGCTGCGTTCGAAAATGTGCCGAAATGACGTAGCGATGAAAATGGGGAACACACTCGTGTGGGTGTGTTCCCCGTTCTTCTATGTGCGTGCAAGAACGTGTCAGTGGGAAGATTTTGTTTTGCTCAGGTCTTCTGCTCGGAGCCTGAGGAATTTCATCCCCAAGAATTGTGCTTGGTTCTTCTTGGCTCGTTCCGGATTTTTCTTCACGTTCTCCTCGACGTACTTCATAAGAGGTACTTCGACAACTTTAGGGGGAGTTGAGTGGATGAAAACAACTTCACCTTTGCTATTGTGGGCAATCAGTCCCGTGTGACCAACCCAGCAGCCAGAACCAATTCCGCGAACAACATTGACGAAGTCTCCGTCCTGCAATTTAGGAAGTACTTCATGAATGGCACCGGCGGGGATGTACGAATCGTGAAGAATTTCAACCGGAATTCCTTGCCCAATGCCGAATTTGGCAAAGAATTTTGCTCGATCTATCTTCTCCGTGTAAGCGGTGACCGTTGTTGCCCCGAGTTCCGCCGTCACATCCCGAACGAGCCAGCTGTTATTCTTGTCCCAATCGGCCTCGGTGTAGTGGTTGCGCGTCAGCATTCCGATTTTCCCATCTTTGTAGCGAATCTTCTGTAAAGTCGCAAAGAACTCCTTCCAGTCCGAACTCAGTGCCATTGCGTATGTGTGTTCGCAGAAGACAACGCAATCGCTTTTCCCGAGCTCGAATAGTGGCTGAGGATCGTAGAGCTCGAAGGGGAATTCTCCCAGCAGATACATTTCGTAAGGTTGCCCCACTCGCAGACGAGCATAGTGAACAACGCGAGCTCGTAGGTCTGGGATGGTTCGTTGCGCATAGCCAAGATAGACATCGAGTTCCTTGGGAGTGATTTCGTAAAACTTCTTTCGTGCTATGTTTGCGAGAATTGCCGAGGTTTGCTCCTCTGTAAGTCTCGGGGTTGGCATAGTTGCCAAATACCATTCTTTCCAGGGAGCCGGAATTTTGTTCCAAGGTAGGTCATGGAGATAAGCCAGCAACTTCCATTTGTCGGCATCTTCCATCTTTTGGCGGTCGAGAGAAGCGAGCTTGAGAATCTCCTGGCGGAGACGCTTTTCAAAAGCCGCTGTCGTCTCTTTCGCTTTGGGCTTCATCTCCCACGCTGTGGCAGCAATTTTCGTGTCAACAGGAAGCAAAGCTTTCGCGAAAGATACTCCGCACAGAAGTATAATTATTAAACATGATAATGAGATGATAGCCAAACGCTGATGCCTCATTTTGGTTCTCCTTTCTCTGCATGGAGGTGGATATTTTTTCTCGCAAACCATGCTTGTTCTGCGTTTTCATGCAACCGTCAATGGAAGAATGAAAAACAACGCCATTGTTTATGTTTCTCATTGTCGAGAGAGTGGAAGAGTTCAGCGAGCTTTTCCCCCATTGTTTCGAGGAAGGATAATATATGGCACGATATTTAGTGACTGGTGGTTGTGGGTTCATTGGCTCACACATTGCTGAATATCTCGTTTCGCAGGGAGAGGAAGTGCGCATTCTCGATAACCTCTCCACCGGCAAACGTGAGAACATCACTCAGTTCTCCGAGAAAGTGGAATTCGTCGAGGGTGATCTACTCGATCCAAAGACAGTCGAAGCTGCTGTTGATGGAATCGATTATGTGCTCCATCAGGCTGCTCTTCCGAGCGTGCCTCGAAGCATAGAAGATCCAGTGACGTCCAACCGAGTAAATGTCGAAGGGACCGTGATCCTTCTCCACGCATGCGTAAAAGCAAAAGTGAAGAGGGTTGTCTATGCTGCTTCTTCCTCGGCATATGGAGACCAGCAGGCCCCGGTGAAGTCAGAAGATCTCCTTCCACGACCAAAGTCGCCCTACGCAGTCTCCAAATTGGCGGGGGAGTATTACTTGCAAGCTTTTACGGCCTGCTATGGCCTCGAAACGGTTGCCCTGCGCTACTTTAATGTTTTTGGGCCGCGACAAGATCCTCATTCCCAGTACAGTGCCGTGATTCCCAAGTTTATTACGGCTATGCTTCGCGGCCAGCGCCCCACAATTTACGGAGATGGCACCCAAACGCGTGATTTTACATATGTCTTGAATAATGTGCTGGCAAATGTTGCTGCCACCACTGCTCCTGATGTTGCTGGTCAGGTGTTCAATATTGCATGTGGCACATCTTTTAGCCTCCTGGATCTTGTCCGCGAGATCAACAGTATTCTCGGTACGTCGATCGAACCAATTTTTGCAGCGCCCCGAGCGGGAGACGTTCGTCATTCGCTCGCCGATATATCTGCAGCTCAGCAAAAGCTAAACTATAAGGTTGCAATAGATTTCAAAGAGGGACTACGCCGAACCATTGAGTGGTATCGCCAGCGAATTCAGCTGTAGCCTTGCATGAATGAACAGTTTCTCCCGCACATTAGGGCGACGCTTTTATGTTCTTGCGGCAGGCGTAGCTATCCTTGCGGCATTCTTTGTTCGCCTCCCTGCGCTTCGTGAAAGAAGCTGGTGGATCGACGAGCTCATCACTGCTCAGGTGGCTGCAAGACCATTTTGGGGACCTGACGTTTGGGATAGAACAAGGATTCCTCGCGAAAGTCTTCTGGGGTTTACGTTGCAAGACACTGGACCTGGACCGCTCACCTATGTACTCGAGGGAGTCTTTGCGAAACTCGCGCACCCAAACGGTGGAGAGCAATGGCTGCGACTGCCAGGAATCTTGGCTGCAATCCTCTCGGTTGTGGTGATTACTGTGTTTGGCTGGCGTTGGTGGGCGAGCCGCCGAGTTGCAGCGATCGTAGCGTTGCTTGCCGCGATCTTTCCCCCCTTTGTCGACTGGTCGACGAGTGCGCGGGGGTACATGTGGACTATCCTTGTGGGAGTGCTGCATATTGCGACTTTGCAGACCGAAGCCGAAGCACGCAGAGCCGCGTACAGTCAATCTCGTCCAATGGCGTGGTTTCTTCTCTCTGTTTTAGGCATCATTGCTTTCTACCTTTCACCTCTCAATGTGGCTTGGGTTCTTGGTTTCTGGGTGGGATTAGGATACCTCGAGTTTCGTCGAAATGAGGAGATCGGTCTTCCTGCACGCTGGCGGTTTGCCATAGGGGCCCTTGTCTTATGGTGCATGGGGTGTCTCCCATACCTCGTTGTGTGGCTAGGAAGACTGGCAAGTAAGGGCCCATTTAATGAGCAGACTGCAAGCTGGCCTTTAGTTATGAACCGCGTGCGTGATTTTTGGGACGAGGTTGTGCGGTTTCCGAGTTATTTCGTTCTTGTTCTGGGATCCCCATTGCTCTTTTCTTTTGTTGCAAGACGACGGTGGCGGTACTGGCACCACCGCCCTATCATTCTCGCTTTAGGATGTATTCTTTTTGGCATAGCCATCCTTGCTGTGGGACTCTTAACACGTTTTTTTCTCGCTCCGCGCTATTTTGTTTCGTTCTCACTGCTACTTTTGTGGTCGGTTGGCTGGATTTTGAAGGACGCATGGGGGGCATTGCGTTTAGCATTTGGGCGCAATGTGGCGCAGCGTATTATTGTGACTGCGACGGCGTTTCTCTGCGTGCTTCAAGTTCCCGCGAGCCTTTATTATGCCAGGACCCCCGTCCATGACTGGCTCAGTGCCGTTCGCTGGCTCACCGCGCAGATCAGGCACGACGATGTTGTTCTTTGTGGACCTAACGCAGACATCGAGGTTCTCTGGGCATACTCCAAAAGTTATGGGTGGGATTCGCAGGTCCCACGGTGGCTGGTTGTGGATAAAGATAAAAAGGTCGATACCGGATCCGAAGAAGCTTTGCGACTTCTGCTAAAAACTCAGTATCGACTCTGGTTCATTACGCCATTCATAGACAAGGTTCGCCCCCCAATGTACTGGAAAGTGATCCACGAAAATTTCCACGTAGAGAAAAAATTCCCTGGGCGGGGCGAACTTCTCATCCTTCGTCGCGACTTGTCAGAAAAACGCTAGGTTAACTGGCAAAACTACACCTTCCAACCCATCTCACGCGCAAACTGCTTGAAAGCCTGTTTTTGCTTTTCGGTCAGGTTGCGTGGAGTTACAACTTTCACGACTACATGCTGATCCCCAGCAGCAGAGCCTCGGTGGGGCACTCCACGCCCTTTGAGACGAAATACCGTCCCACTCTGCGTGCCGGGGGGAATCTTGAGTTTCACGTCACCGTCGAGAGTCGGAACACTTATTTGGCCACCTAAAACGGCTGTTGCCAGGTCTATGTCTTTTTCGACAATGATGGTGTCGCCATCCCGTCGAAATACGGGGTGTGGAGCGACACGAACGCGGAGGAGCAGGTCCCCTGAAGGGCCGCCGTTCATACCAGGCTGACCTTCGCCTGCCAGCCTAATAATCTGGCCATCTTTAATTCCAGCAGGGATTTTTACTGTGAGTGTCTTGGGCCGGACACTAAAGCCAGTTCCACGACATACGACGCATGGATTCGTAATAACACTTCCTCGTCCGCCGCAGCCCGGGCAGATTCGTGTAACTCCGAAGGCGCCTTGCGACAATGTAATTGTTCCACGTCCCCCGCATTGGGCACAGGTCGCAACGCGGGTTCCCGGCTGAGCTCCTGATCCATTACAGTTGGGGCAACGATCTGTCTTGTTAAACGTAATTGTTTGTTTGCCACCACGGACTGCTACTTCGAAAGGAACGACAAGTTCGGCTTCGATATCGTTGCCCCTTGAGTATTCTTCCGCAAATTCATAATCACCAAAAGGAGAACCCTTGACGCCGGTTCTCGCTCCTCGTTCTCGGAAAAGCTGCTCGAAAATGTCTGCGAAGCCCCCCAAATCTGAGAATGAAAATGACGTTCCTCCCGTTCCCCCAAACCCTCGCCGCTGCCACTCATTTCCAGCGCCAAATCCTCCCGCGAAGGCTCCGCGGCGCATCGCATCGTACTGAGCACGCTTTTGTGGATCGCTGAGAACTTCGTATGCCTCGGTAATTTGTTTAAACTTTTCTTCTGCCTCTGGATTGTTGCGATTTCGATCCGGATGGTATTTTAGTGCTAGTTTCCGATACGCCTTTTTGATTTCTTCCTGTGTGGCATTTTCTGCGACACCAAGAACGCGATAGTAGTTTTCCTTCATTGACGGGCTAGTCCCCCTCTTCTGTGTTGTCGTTTTTTGCGAATTCAGTTAGTACTCTCTATTAATAGATTACAACTGCCTATTCTCTACTAAATGTGAATAATTTATCTGAGGTGAAGCCGATGGCAAAGGTTTCTAAGAAAGATTCCGTGAAGGTTGGAATTGTAGGGGGAGCTGGTTTGGGAGCGGGACGGTTGCTAGACATTCTGTTGCGACACCCAAGGGTGAAAATAGCCTGTGTGGTGAGCGAGTCCTCTCCCGGATGTCCCGTTTCCAGCGTCCATCCTCATCTACGGGGGACAGATCTTTGCTTCGAGGATTTTAATCTGCGCAAGCTTGCGTCGTGTGACATTGTTTTCTCATGCAAAAAAGCAGGTGAAACTTTCCCATTTGTTCAAGAACTCCTCGCTGCAGGTGTGCGATTGATCGACTTGAGCGCGGATTACCGGTTGAAAGACCCCGCGGATTACCCTCGTTGGTATGGAATTGAGCACAAGTATCCAAAATTGTTGCGAGAATCTGTTTATGGTTTACCAGAATGGTACAGAGACAAGATCGCGAATGCTCGTATCGTTGCTAACCCCGGATGTTATACGACGACGGCAATTTTAGCGTGTGTACCGTTCTTACGGGTGGGGTACGGGTGTGCTTCGGCTGTACTCATTGATGCTATCTCGGGCGTATCAGGCGCAGGGCGGGCTCCTAAGCTCGAAAATCAGTTCATCAGCGTTGCCGAGAATGTGCGTGCCTATCGTGTCGGCACTCACCAGCATACTCCTGAAATTGAGCAGGAGCTCGAGAACCTAGGGACCAAAAGGGGTGGCCGAAAGAAAAGCTACAAAGGAGCCTCTCCGCTTAAAGTCCTTTTTGTCCCTCACGTAGGACCCTACAAAGTAGGGATCATGGCAGACTGTTACCTCCGTTTACGTGACGACGAGCCTTTGCCGTCCAATGAAGAGCTGTATGAAATATTGGAAGATGCTTATGCTGACGAGCCATTCGTTCGAGTCTATCCCCCTGACGAACTCCCGCAGATTGAATGTGTTGCAGGAACGAACTATTGCGACATCGCTGCGCGAGTTGATCCTCGAACGCGGACGATTGTAGTTATTTCTGTAACTGATAATTTACTAAAAGGTGCAGCTGGCCAAGCCGTCCAGAACATGAATATCATGTGTGGCTTTGACGAGACGACCGCTCTGACCGGACGACTTTGATTCTGCCAGAAGAGGACGTCGCTGGCATGCTTTTCAAAGCAGGTTCTAAGAGTCAGTTTCTCGATGGACAAATTCATCCGATCTGGGTCGGCAGGTACTGTATTGGAATAGTTCGAGTCCAGGACCGCTTGATTGCTTTTCTCAGTGCATGTCCGCACCGCTCGGCAGAGCTCGTGCAGGGCAAGCTCGAGAATGAGGTTCTTACGTGCCCCTGGCATGAATGGCGCTTCGACCTCGCAACAGGACGTTGTATGACGAACCCTCATGCCAATCTCAATCTCTTCAACGTGACTCTTGAGGGTGATGAGGTCTACGTCGAGGTTCCCGATTCTTTTGCAGACTCCATTTCATGAAAAAATCTCATTGCGTGCGGGGTTTTGACTCGTACATCTAAAGCAAATGGATTTCTGACGAAAGCGAGGTTGAAGAAACTTGGCGCTTGTTGTTCAAAAATTCGGAGGCTCCAGTGTTGCTGATCCTGAGCGGATCAAACATGTTGCAAAACTGGTAACGCGAGAGTACGATCGAGGTAATCAGGTTGTCGTTGTTGTCTCAGCGATGGGCAAGACGACAGATAAACTCCTCGAGCTGGCTTCACAAATAACGGATAATCCTGATCCCCGCGAAATTGATATGCTCATTTCGACGGGTGAGCAGATTTCCATCGCAATGCTCGCAATCGCTATTCAGGCACTCGGCTATCCCGCCAAATCCTTTACGGGACCTCAGGTGGGAATCGTTACCGATAATGCACATCGAAAAGCTAAGATTGTGCATATCAACGACGAGAAAATTCGTTCTGAGTTGAACCAGGGACGAATTGTGATCGTTGCTGGGTTCCAGGGGATGACGATGGATAATGAGATCACTACTCTGGGGCGCGGTGGTAGCGATACCACAGCAGTTGCTTTGGCAGCCGCTCTCAAAGCCGACGTGTGCGATATTTACACCGATGTTGACGGCGTCTATACCGCCGACCCCCGCATTGTTCCCAATGCTCGCAAACTCGAGAAAATCTCGTACGACGAAATGCTAGAGCTAGCGAGCCTGGGAGCGAAAGTACTGCATTCGCGCAGCGTTGAATTCGCGAAAAACTACAATGTCCCAATCCATGTGCGTTCGAGTTTCGTCGACGTTCCTGGTACAATGGTGGTTAAGGAGGCTAAGGAAATGGAAGATATCGTTGTAAGTGGTGTCGCTTATAATCGTAACGAAGCAAAAATTTCTATTCTCGGTGTCCCAGATCGCCCCGGTATTGCAGCCGAAGTGTTTGGTTCTCTCGGAGCAAAAAATATCGTGGTCGACATGATTATCCAAAATGTCGGTGCAAACGGGCTCAATGACATCTCATTCACTGTTTCCAAGGAAGACCTTAATCAGGCTCTCGAAGTTGCTAAAGAGGTTGCTCAACGTATCGGTGCCAAAGAAGTGGTAGCAGATCCCAAGATCGCAAAGGTTTCTGTGGTTGGAGTGGGGATGAAAAGCCACGCAAACGTTGCTGGTACCATGTTCCATGCGCTTGCGAAAAACGGGATAAACATTGAGATGATTAGTACGTCAGAAATCAAAATATCCTGCGTCATCCGCGAAGACGATGTCGACAAAGCTGTTCAAGCAATCCACGAAGAGTTCGAGTTGGCGGAGGCTAAGAACGCTTAAACGTGCAGGTAAATCCAGTCGATCTCTCGAAAGTTAAAACGTATTCTGTTTGGAACCGCCCGACCAAGGTCGATTATTCTCTCCTCGCAAAGGTTCCGAACATAAATCTGCCACTGTACGAATTCTTTGATTGTCTGCCGCATCTGCTCAAGGCTGAGGAGCTTATGTTGGCAGCTCAGCGCATTGCGGAAGCTCGTCTCCGCCAACGGGGCGTGATATTCATGATGGGTGGCCACGTGGTGAAGTGTGGACTTAGTCCGCTCATCATCCGAATGATGGAAGAACGTATCATCACGTGTGTCGCAACCAACGGCGCAGGTTCTATACACGACTTCGAACTGGCATGTTTTGGAAACACGAGTGAGGACGTAGAACGTGGTCTCGAGACCGGTATGTTTGGGATGGTGAAAGAAACCGGAGAGACCATGAACCGCATTATTATTGACGGAATTAGAGTTGGATGTGGAATTGGAGAATCACTAGGGCGCGGACTGCGTCACATTGCTCCTCGTTACGTCAATCTTAGCATTCTTGCTAACGCTCATCGTCTCTCCGTCCCCGTTACAGTGCATGTGGCGATCGGCACTGATACGATTCATCAACATCCTTCGTGCAGTGGCGAAGCGCTTGGTGCTGCGAGCATGCTCGATTTTCGGAGATTTGCTGCAGCTGTTGCGACCCTCAATGATGGTGGTGTGATAATAAACTGCGGAAGTGCTGTCATTTTGCCGGAAGTTTTCCTCAAAGCCCTTACAGTAGCTCGGAACCTTGGCTATCCGGTAAAGAATTTCACAGCAGTCAATATGGACATGATTCAGCACTATAGACCGATGCAAAATGTCGTGATGCGTCCGACGAAGACGGGTGGGGGCACTCCAATTTCCCTAACTGGTCACCACGAGATTATGCTGCCCCTTTTGTACGCTGCCATTCAGGCCCGGCTTCGCGCTCTTGTTTCAGTGCGCTAAGAAAAATGCAAAAATACTTTCCATGGATTATTGCTGGGTTGGCTGTTATACTAGCTCTCTTCATGTACATCGAGAACCGGCGCGTTTTGCACAATCTCGAAAAAAGTGTCCAGGTTCAGGTGCCGCAGGGAGTGCAGCCTCTAACCTCTCCAGGTACATCGGTGCAACCAAGCGTCACGGCGCCATCATCCGGGAAAACACCGACTTCGACGTCTTTCCAGCGAAACACTTCTTCTTTGGCCAATGTCCCACCTCTGCTTCATCTGTCCGGTAGGTGTGTGCAAAGCGACGGGACTCCGCTCGAGGGAGCGCGCATAACTGGCGTGTTTCTGCTGCCCTCCTCGCAAGAACAAAAAAAGGATATTCGAACTACAGTCACGGCTGCGGGAGGAGATTTTGCCTTGCCCTTTATTCCCGGCGAGCGTCTCGAGCTCTTACGAAGTGAACTCGACGGTTTTGTCGCTTCCGAAGTCTTTTCGCTCGAGCTTCCCACGACTCCAGTTCTCCTCGCAATGTCTCGCCTTGGGACGTGCGAACTCCAAGTGTTCCGGATAGGAACCGATCAGCAATTCGACCGTTACAATGGCGAGGCAACGATTTACGTCATGAGACGGCGACCAACCGAGCAAGAGCAGCCAGGAGCGCGCGTCGCTCTCGAGGGGACGAGTGGGCCGGGGCGCTTTGTCACCATCGGAGCAGAAAGAGCTATCGTAAAACAAGGACTACATCGGCTTGTTGGCTATCCCCCAGGCATATACAAGGTAGCAGTGGAAGCTGGCGAAGAGTATGCAGAGAGTGAGCCGTTCAAGCTGGAAGAATCCACAACCAGCATTGCCACCGTTGTGTTTGGAACCAGACAACGATTTGGAGGCTATGTATACGAGGAAGGCACTCAGCGACCCATTGCGGGGGCGAAGGCAAAACTTAAACTTCAGAAACAGCCCTCACCAGCCGTAGGGGCTCATTTGGAACAGAGGACCATCGCGGATGACTTAGGGCATTTCATTTTCGAAAAAGTTGTTCCTGGCGTCTATGTGCTTACTCTTGAGGCTGATGGCTACAGTACAAAAGTTCTCGAAGAAATAACCATACCTGCTACGAACGAACCTCTCCCAGAACAGATCTATTATCTCACTCGCGGGTCACCCCGTCTGCGCGTGAAGGTCGTGGGAGCTGACGGGCAACAGGGGATCAAGGGAGCAAAGCTTGCTCTCCTTAGTGTGGGGACACAACGAGGAAAGACTTTTTTTTCCTCTACGGATGAGCGCGGAGAGGCAGTGTTCGATCAGCTTGTTGCGGATCGCTATCTTCTTTCAGTATCGGTGGCAGATGGACACATGCGGCAGAAACAAACTGAGGTTGTTGTTCGGGAATCTGGGGTGAGCGAAGTTGTTGTGCAATTTGCCAAGACTATCAGAATAAGTGGAGTAGCACGCGACGCGGCCGGACAGGCGTTTAACGGCCTCATTTATTTTGTGCCACGGGGAAGCCTTGGGCCGAAGACTTTTGCAAAATGCAACTCAGAGGGGAATTTCGACGTCGAACTAGAGCCCGGGGATTACTCTGTTGGGAGAGCTGACGCTCCCGCCTCAAAGCCTGTCAAAATTCCCGCCATTGACAATTTCCGCCTCGAGCTTGTGATACAGTAAACACATTTCTCACAAAGCAGCTGACAGCATTTGACCAATCGGACTGCGGCGCAGCTTTGTGATTGCTTTCCGTTCAATTCGCCGGACCCCTTCCTGGCTGAGTCCCAAAACCTTGCTTGCTGAGCGAAGGCTTTTTTCGTCATTTGTCCCAAGACCAAATCGCAGTCGAAGTACGCGTTCTTCTCGCGGAGGAAGTGTTTTCAAAGCCTGTTCCACGAGATGTTGCCGCTCGCGCCGAATACACACTTCTGCTGGGTCTGGTGCGTTCTCATCAGGAAGATGGTGAAGAAGCTGTTGGACCTCTTCGGTGGAATCTTCTGCATCCAGCGATAGCACAGCTTCGCGAACTTGGATCAACTGCTCGAGCTTGTCTTCGTCGACACCCAAGAGCGTCGAAAGTTCACGAACGCTGGGTGCTCTGCCGTGAGCTTGCGCGAATTCCCGTACTGTTTCACTCACATGACCAAGCAACCGGCTTTTTCGGATGGGTACGCGAATGAGGTTGCATTGCTTGCGCACGGCAACTTCGATTGCTTGCCGAATCCAGAAAGCCGCGTAAGTGGAAAACCTGTAACCGCGTCTGTAGTCAAATTTGCTGACGACTTCGAGCAGTCCGATATTTCCTTCCTGGACAAGATCAGCGAGTGGGACTCCGCGTCCTGCATACTCTAAAGCGATCTTAATGACGAAACGCAGGTTTGCTTCGACGATTTCTTCCCGAGCTGTTTCATCGCCGGACTCAAGTCGCTTGAAGAGAGCTATTTCCTGCTCTCGCGTGAGCACGTTCTTTTTTGAAATTTCTGCCAGGTACGGCTTCAGTTCTTCGTTTAGTAGCGCTTTCATGGTGACCCACTCCTTCGCGAGCGACTTTATGCTTTTACCTAAGCAACTCGTGAGCCGTCCCATGTACGCGAGGAATATCTTATGTGAACACTTGAAAATAAGCATCTTAGAAGCAAATTGGTAAGGCGATTCCTCAGGCGGTTTTCTGATGGACCTGTGAGATAGGCTGCTCACTGTGAGAAAAATCTCTCACCATTCGAGTTTCGTTGAGTTCCTTGAATGTGTTTCGTTAGTCAGTCTGTAGATTAGAGAGATTTCGAGTAAAAGGGGCATCCGATTGAAAAGCACGAAAGCTTTCTTGCCGTGGATGAGGGAATTCGCCTACGGTGCTTTGGTTTCAATTCTTCTGTGTGCCTTCGGTCAAAGATTGGGCGCCGAGGCGATAGTCCCTGTTCACTGGAATAATCAGACTTCTGCTTCAGCTCGTCCTACCGGATTGGGGTCTCAACTTGAGTCAATGGCTCGTTCTGTTTCTGAGACTTCAGTTTCCACCTTGTTCGATCCGCAACGTATGATAAGGGTTTCCGATCTCAGACCGGGTATGAAAGGCTACGGCCTCACTGTTTTCCAAGGCGTTCGGCCTGAGCGATTCGAGGTGGAAGTGGTTGGCGTGCGCCATCGAGCTTTTCCTGGCGACGACATGGTTTTGTGCCGGCTTTCCCATCCTCTTCTCCAAGATATTGGGGTGGTAGCCGGGATGAGTGGGAGTCCTGTTTTTGTCGATAATAAACTCGTGGGGGCTGTGGCGTATGGGTGGACCTATTCCAAAGAGCCACTTGCGGGTGTGACACCAATTGAATCCATGTTGAGAGTGATGGAGGTTACTCGTTCCGATCTCCGCGACCCATCAGACCTCGCCGGAAGTTCTGAGGTTTTTGAGAGATATTGGCAGATCCGTCAGACGCTTCAGTTCCGTTCTCCTTTGGGAACGAAAGCAATGGCTCCACTTGAGGTAACGGCAGCCGAGTTCGAAATGGATCCCCAAAAGGCAGCGAGCTTGCCCCAGTCCTTTGTGCTAGAACCGCTCGCCGCACCGCTCTATGCGTCGTTCAGCTCGCCCCTCTCTCTTAGTATTCTCCGGACGGTTTTCCCATCCTCGCCAATTTACTCCGTAGCTGCGGGGAGTGGAGGGGATGCCGCTTCCTACGCGCGCTTGGCGGAAAATGCCCCCGGCGGTGCTTTCCCTAGCCTTGAGAGTCTTGCACGCGAATTGTCGGGCGGATACGGCTTGGCCGTCCCCCTTCTCGAGGGAGATTTGGCTTTAGCTGGTGTTGGGACAGTCACGTACCGAGATGGGGACAGACTCGTTGCTTTCGGGCATCCCATGTTCGATTACGGAATCGTGTCGTACCCGATGGCTCCGGCGCGAATTCATTCGATTGTCAAAAGTGTTGCTCGTCCCTTCAAACTCGGTGAGTCGCTGGGTCAAGTGGGAGTAATCCGCCAGGACCGCCTCCCCGCTGTTGGGGGAGTCTTCGGCAGCTATGCACAGATGTTCAGTGCACATGTGGTTGTCGAAGATGAAGAGTATCGCGGCCGGCGCGACTTCTCTTATCGGATTTGGAATGACAGGAACATGGGCCCCACGCTTGCGATGTTAGCACTCACTGAGTCCATTGCTTGTGCTGGCCGCTCGGGTGGGGAAGCAGCGATTCTTTTCCGTTATTCTTTGGGAATGGACGACGGAACAACGATATCCAAAGAAGACTATTTCGTTGATTCTTTTGGGGGAGGCACTGCCGGCCTCGCTGTCGGCTCCGAGGTGGGCATTCTCGCAACCAATCCGTACAAGAAGGTACTTCCCCGTCACATCGAGTTTCAGGCTAAGGTGTTCCCGCGGTATCCAGAGGCTCAGGTTACGAGCGCTTTTACTGATAAACCAGTTTATCGCCCCGGCGAAGTAGTCGAAATCCACACGGAACTCCAGCCATATCGCCGTGAGCTAGTGAAACACACATGCTCTCTTATGTTACCAGAAACTCTCCCGGACAGTGACTATGAGCTCTCTGTGGGCAATTCTGAAATGCGTGAAGCGCTCGACATGCAGCGAAACCCCGGAGGCACGAAGATACGTGACTATGCTAGCCTTGTCCGACGCATCCAGAGATCGTTTCCACGCAATCGACTCTATGTCGTGTTACTCGATTCCGACACTGGTTCCGACGTGCGGGGACAAGAACTCTCTCGTCTTCCTTCCAGCGTCATTACCACCCTTCAGTCGTCGACAGAAGAGTCTCACTATAGTCCCGTCCGTGGCAATTTCGTGTGGGACAGCGATTATGTCACGAATTACGAGATTCTCGGTTCGCAGCGTCTCACACTGAAAGTCCGCAAATCTGGCAAACTCTAGACGTTGCTTTCCGCTGAATAGGTCCTCTTGACAACATCGCGCATTGTGAAAAAACCGCGCGGCTGCTGAGAGAGGTAAAGAGCCGCGCGGAGCGCACCCATGGCAAATGTTCGCCGACTGTGAGCGCTGTGCCGAAATTCTAAGTGTTCACCTTCGCCAGCGAGAACAACGATATGTTCACCTACAATGTCTCCTCCTCGGACTGCATGGAGACCTATTTCCTCTGCGGGACGCTCTCCAAGCATTCCTTTTCTGCCGTGCCGTGCTACTGACCTCAAATCTTGGTGCCTTGCTTTAGCAGCAGCCTCGGCGAGCATGAGGGCTGTACCGCTAGGGGCATCTTTCTTGTGACGGTGGTGCATTTCTATTATCTCGATATCAAAATCTTTTAAGCTTTGCGCCAGTTCTTCGATGATAGCAAGCAGCGCTTGGATCCCAACGCTCATATTGCCCGATACAAGTACTGCTGTGGTTCTCGAGGCCTCATGAAGTTCGGCGAGATCGCTATCGCTGAGACCTGTTGTACCAACAACCAGCTTCACGTTGAGAGCAGCTGCATGCCGCGCTAGCTCGACTGTTACCGATGGATGGGAAAAATCGATCACGATCGTCCCTGCGGGAACGGAGAGTTTTTCGAGATGCGAAGCGCTCGGGATCTCTCGTCCTGCGAGAGGTAATGTTGTTCTTCCTGCCAGTTTTTCAGGAGACTCAAGAAATCCTACAACATCGATTTCGGGGAAGATTTCGAGAGCTTCTTGAATTGCTTTTCCCATGCGGCCAAGCGCGCCACTGACGATAATAGGCACCTGTTTTTCACTCATCGTGTTTCTCTATCCTTTCTGCTGCGAGTTTCAGCCCCAATCGGTTGCTCTCGTAATGAAACAGTCTGATTGCTTCGTCGAAAGGCAACCATGAGTAGTTCTCGTGCTCATCTGAAAGTTGAACCTCTTGCCCTGGTGACTCGAGAACGAAAATAGTCTCGTGAATCGACCGTCCTTCTTTCGAAAATGTAATCTCGCCGACTTTCACAGGAACGCTCGTCGCCTTCAAACCAGTTTCCTCTTCGACTTCTCGCAGAGCCGCTTCGATCAAGGCTTCGTTCTGTTCCACCTTGCCGGTCACCGGTTGCCATATATTCCCTTTTGCTCGCGTTCGCTGAAGAGCGAGAAATCGCGGTGGTTCCCCTGACGTTCCTGGATAATATAGGTGCACCTGTACTTTCAGTGCACTGGAATCGGATTTTGCTTTTGGTGAATCGCCAATCATTTTGCTTTCCTTCCGATACTTCACGAAGACAATCTTTTGATACTGCAGAGTCAAGCTGCCTCGTCTGTCGGTTCAGAAAAGGAAATTCGATCGTTTGGCTCCGTTTACCGGGGAAAGGATTGGTTACAAATGAGAAAGCCTACTCTCTCACGGCGAGAATTCTTGTGTGCAGGAGCTGGAGCTCTCGCAGGCGTCGTCGGATTGGCAAACGCAGAGGAACAACATTCTTCTGGCCTGTTAGAAAAGCGAATCTCTCGGGGGAAGCGAAAACGGGTGCTCCGAGCGGCCCATCTCACGGACATCCATATCCAGCCGGAAAGACAGGCAGAAAAGTGGATTGCCCGGTGCCTCCATGCAATCCAGTCTCTTGAAGATCCTCCCAGTGTCATTTTCAATACTGGCGACTGTATCGATGATGCTCTCGATACCCCAGCTCAGCGCGTGGCTACACTGTGGAAATGTTGGCATCGAGTGTGGCAAAATGAGTGCTCGTTACCCGTTGAGCATTGTCTGGGCAACCACGACGTTTGGGGATGGGGAAAGAATGCACAAGCCGACCGTTCTGATCCACATTATGGTAAAACATGGGCAATGGAGGAACTTAGGCTAACCTCGCGATTTCGCCGTGTGACAAAGGGATGTTGGCATTTTGTCTTTCTCGACAGCACTTTCGAGGTGCCGCCAGATCAGAGAAAAGACGACCGCCCGCTGTACCTCGGGAAGCTCGATGATGAGCAGGCACAATGGCTTGCCAACGAGCTCGCTAAAATTCCACGCGGTGATTACGTTTGTATCCTGTCTCACATTCCCATCCTCAGCGCGTGTGCGTTGTTCGATGGTGAAAACGAGCGTACGGGACAATGGATAATCCCGAAGGGGTGGATTCACATCGATGCACGCCAATTCAAGAACCTCTGGATCCAACACGCGAATGTGAAGGTTTGCTTGAGCGGACATCTTCACCTGCGCGAGCGGGTTGAATACAATGATGTCATCTATCTCTGCAACGGTGCTCTTTCCGGGAATTGGTGGAAAGGAGACTACGACAAAACACCACCGGGTTTTTGTATCATAGACTTTTTCGATGACGGTTGTATCACCGAAAATTATCAGCCCTACGGCTGGCAGCCAGTGTCTTAGTCACTCCAAAGCGGCGATCCTTCGGAATGGGGAGTGGTCTGATGGTGGATGCTCACAAAACTGATATTGGGAAAGCGTTCAATGAGCAGTTTCCTCACCTGCTCCTCGATATTTTCGGCTTCCTGAGCGGTAGCTGTCTCTGGAATAACGATGTGCAGATCCAGGTGAACCGAGGTTGCTGTCCCATGGCTGCGTATAGCATGACTATTGAGGACGCCCGGTACTTGCTCGACAATATTTCGCACTTCTCTAGGATCGAGTCGGGCTTTGTCTGTAAAGACGTCCAAGTTTTCTCGAAGAATGGACCATCCCGCGTAAAAGATGAATCCCACAACGACGACAGCGAGAATGAGGTCAAGCCACCAAAAGGTTTTTCCCAGGACAAGAGATAGCACGCCCATCGACGTAACCATAATATCTGAACGTGTGTGGAGGGCGTCGGCCGTAAGGAAAGTGCTGCAGAGCTTTTTCCCCATTCGCCACTCGTAAGTGGATATCGCAATGTTTGCTAAGAGTGTTGCCCCAAGAACGACCAGATAAAGCCATTCGAAATGAGGTCCTCCGACAGGGGCGCTTCCCGATCCTTTGAAGTAGTTATAAAAATCAACAGCAACGTTCTTTGTGATTTCCCATCCAATAACAAATATCAGACCTCCGATGATCATGGCCGCCACGTTTTCGAACTTGTGGTGACCATACGGATGGTCTTCGTCGGCAGGCTTAGCTGCTATTTGCAAAGCAAAAAGCCCGACAACATTATTGGTCCCATCGATAATAGCATGAAAGCCGTCCGCCAGAACAGTCTTACTGCCGGCAAGCCATCCAACCACTATTTTAGTAGCCGCTATCGCACAGTTCAGGCACAACGTTATCCAAATGACTCGGAGAACATTGCGATTACGCTCTTCGATGCGCGGATTGTAAATGCCTGAGCTCATTGTGGTGCCATATCTCTCCGTAAATTACCCGTGCGAGATGGTTCTGATCGCGTAACGGTGTCAAGGGATTAGCTCTCAGATGCGTGGATATTTTTCTTGGCAAATGGCGGGAAAGTGAAAAAGGTTCTTAGCAAACTTGTTGGAGGTTAAAGGCGTGGGAAAGACAACGAACGTATTGTTAATGGGGCTGACGGCTCTGTGTTTGTCCCTTGCTGGGAGTATGTTTGCTAAACAGGAAGTTACGACACCGTCGGTACTTTCTACCCCCCGTCTCGCCAAGTCGGTCATTACCTCGCCGACTTTGGACCGGCGCTACGACATCCCGAAAAGCCAATGGAAAAAGGCTGAATCCAAAGCCTGGATCTCTCCGGTCGTTCGGACAGCATTTCCTTTTGACGAACTCATCTATTTTTGGAAAATCCGGATACCTCGAGATGAAGGTTTCCGGCTGTATCTTCAGGTGTTTTTCCCTGATGGGAAAGAGTCGCCATGGCTTTATGCCGGCTATTGGGGAACTGTAAGATACTCGCCGAAGCGGCAAATCCCAGAGTTCGATCGAGGCAAACTCGACTATGACCAGCTTTTACTCACATCATCAGCGGTAGCATTCCGTTTCAAACTTGTCGATGAAGGGAAAAAGCCACTTTCCGGGAAACCCGATCTCGGAGTGATTGTGACACACAACCACCCTTCCTCGGAATTGCTTACTCGCTTTGCAGAAAAAAGAACGACCTCGTCGGCGCCCGAAAGAGTTTTTGATATTCCGTTGCGACTTCAGGTTGATACTGCCGGAAACAAATTGATAGATCGATGTCAGTCTGCCGCTCTTGCCTCCGCTATGCAGTACTTTGGCACAACTGTACCGCTGGAGCAGATCATTTGCTGGACAACCGATCCTGAATATGAGTCTTTTGGTATCTGGCCACGTACCATCGGAGCTGCCATCGAACTAGGGTTCGACGCTTACCTTGACCGTTTCCGCGATTGGAATAAGGTGCGCGATACTCTTGCGGAAAACAAAGTAATTCTTTGTTCTATTACGATGCCCAGCGGAGACGATTACCTTGCCCCGCCATACAAGCAAATGTCAGGTCACATCGTTGCGCTGTGTGGGGTGACGGATGACAATCGTGTGATCGTTGTTGATTCTGCAATCACGCGAGAGAATCGGGGGTATCTTGTTCAATGGCTCTTGCCAGATTTCGAAAAAATCTGGATCCGCAACAAAGGGGGAGTTGGGATGGTTATTTGCCCTCCGCAAGGTTTTAGAGCAAAATTAGTGAATCAATTGCCACCTTTCCCTCGACCTGTTGGTTCCATCGGCTGGCCTGACGATAAGGAAACTACCAGTTCGAGCGCTGCCGGACAATGATGATGGCTCCGCAATTCTGCTTCGAAGCTAGCGTTTGGCAAAGCCGAGTTGCTTCAGCGTGTGCAAGAAAATTGGTGAGAGGGGAGCCACAACAGGATTTTCGTCTAAGGTCCTAAGATCTGCTTCCGTGACGATGTGGAGCCGATCAATTTCTTGGTCATTCGGATGAGGCTTATCGGTGATGATCGCCTTGTACACGCAGATGAATTCATGACCAGTATGTTCCGATGCAGGTATCTTGGTAAGGAATGTGAGTTCGGAGGCTCGGACACCGAGCTCTTCTTCGACTTCTCGTAGGGCTGTTTCTTCATAAGATTCGCCAGGGCCGACGTGTCCGCCAACGCATTCCCAATGAAGTGGGAAGGTGTCTTTGTGGATGCTCCGTCGTTGAAGGAGAATCTCCTGCGGGCTCAGATAAACAAGAACATGAACCGCCCTATGGAACAGCTTGAGAGTGTGGAGTAACTTCCGCGGAGCACATCCACATTCGGTGTCGTGTTCATCCACGATGGCTAACAGCTCATCGGGTGAATTATAGTCTTTCGGTGATGTCAGCTTCTCTTGCAATTTCTCGGTCATCCTGATGCTTTTGTTACCAAATGCCTGAATTCACAAAGGTCATTCACGAGAGAATTGAGTTCAGCGACGACGAAGAGAAGCAGTTCATTGGTTCAGTAGTTGTCGGAAGTGTTTTGGCCTCTCTCACTTGCCTGGGGGCCTGGGTTATTTTGCGCAATCCCGAATTTCGTGCCTGGATTACCGGGCTTGTTCCTCATCGGTACCCAATTGCATTTGCCGCAGAGCGGCAACTCCTTGCTCCTCGTTCGATCGCTATTGCAGGTGCGATCCTCCTCATATGCTCGGCTGGTGTTGCATTTTGGAAATGGCGGCGCTTTTTGCCTTCGAAGTTGAATGCAAAACATTGTGCAGTTGGGTACTTCACAGCTCTCCAAACGGGGATTGCTGTTGCTGTAGTGTTGAATATCTCTTTTTACTTTTATCGCGTTTTTCACCGTCTGCCGTGTCAGCTTCGAGAAGATACCGTGCTCACTCACTGGGTGCCGCAGGCGTATCCCCATGCTAAAATGTTCCGAGAGCTTTTGCCAGCGGGGACACGAGTAGCTCTTCGGGCGGAGGGAGGTACTTTTAACCGCTACCTCTTTTCTGCGCTGAGCTATCCAATTGCGTGTTACTACGCTGATTCTATCTCAATCACCGATCCTTTTCACGACAAGCAATGGTTGAGTTTATCCTCTTCGAGGCACGTGAGCGTGTTTGTACACTACGACCCCTTCAGTACAACTGAACCACTTGTGTTGAAGAGGTGTCTGCAACAGTGACGATTTCCGCTCCACTTCTTACGCTTGTTTCTCATATCTGCGTTGGGTGTGGAACTCTGGCATGTATTGCCCCTGAGAAGCTCATCGATGTCTCTCGGTGGGTCAAGTGTGCGCTTATCGTAGTGAGCGGTATGATAATTTCCACGCTGCTTCTTTTGCTTCTGCTCCTCGCCTCGTTTCCGTTTGATGTTCGCGTGATTTATGCCTGTGGTTGTGTGGGAGCTTTGCTCACCGCGCTCAAGATTCGCGCCTTCCATCGCCATTTTTTCCACGGCTCGACGACGGAAGCAGTGATTCCTGTTCTTAGAGTCTTTGTCTTCGTAGGTGTTGCAGCATTATTCTTGTGGGTCGTTGTGGCGGCTCTGTGTCTCCCTTCCGTGGATTATGACAGTATAGCCATTTGGGGCTACAGAGTCCGTGTTCTGATCGAAGAGAAGACGCTTTATACCGACAGCCTTCGAGATCCTTTTCGTATCGCGCCTATGCCAAAGCACCCGTATTTTATTCCAGTGCTTGAAGCAAGCTTTTGCGGTAACGCTGATTTCAGCTATTGGGCATGCCATCTTCCTCATGTCCTTTTTTATATCGCGTATCTCTCGCTTTGCGTCGGCGCTGCGCGAGAATGGTTTCACGGCTCTATGCGGTGGCTTGCGCTGTCGGCTCTTGTTGTCATGCCAGCTCCAGCCGTTCAGTGGTGGCTAGAGGGGGCTCGGGAACCAGCGATCGGTGTGCTTGCCGTGTGGAACACGTACTGGTTTATTCGGTGGCTGAGAAAGCCTACCCTTCTGGAAGTATGCCTCGTGGCGATAGGATGTGCTGCAATGTATCATGTGAAGGTTGAGGGCGCGGTCCTTGCCGGTGGATGGGCGCTCGCCATGGTGTGTAGCTGTATCTCTTGGGGTGAGGCGCGTCGTGCCCGAATCCACCAAACCGCTTTTCTTCTTTTAATCGTCGGTGCAGTGGCTGTGCCATGGCTCGTATCGAAGTCGCTTATACCACCTTCTACTCAGGATTACGATTTCACCGAAGGTTTTGCTTCCGGATGGGGACGCCGCGTGAACCTTATCTTTCCTGTGCTCTGGATGGCAGTCTCTGAGATTATTCTCCGCCCCGAACTTTACGGCTTATCCCCGCACTTAGCCTTAGGACTTTTGTTGGTATCCTTCCGGTCGATCTCGGCGCGAAAATTATTCTTAGTCTTGTTGCCGCTGGGCTTATGTCTTTGTGGAATCGTGGCGATCTACATTGTGCGTCAGGAACAACTTGGTCCATCACGCAACGCAACATTTTCACGCCGCTTTATATGTGTCGTCCCTGCTTGCGTTCTCGCAAGTTGTTGGGGAGTCAGTCAAGCTTCACGCCACCAGCGATTCCATGTCACGACTCGAGAAACTTCTTTATAGCGTGAATTGTCACTGCTCGTCCCATTGCCGCGATGGAGTCGGTGAGTGGAATTTCTTTCGGACAGACCTTTACACAATTTTGTGCGTTCCCACAATCGTGCAGACCACCTTTTCCCATTAGTGCGTCCAGACGTTTCTCAGCATGCATTTTTCCTGTGGGATGCGAATTGAAAAGCCTTACCTGACTTATAGCTGCGGGACCAATGAAGTCGCTATATTCGTTTACCTGCGGGCACGCCTCGAGACAGCAACCACAAGTCATGCACTTCGAAAGTTCGTACATCTTAGCCCGGATCGTTTCAGGCATGCGCGGGCCGGGGCCAAGGTCGTAAGTGCCATCGATGGGGATCCACGCTTTCACACGTTTTAGATTTTCGAACATAGATGAGCGATCAACAACGAGGTCGCGAATGACTGGAAATTTGGTGAGTGGCTCGAGAACCAGAGGATCCTCAAGCTGGTCGACAAGTGCCGAACAGGCCTGCCGTGGCGTTCCATTGATAATCATTGTGCAAGCGCCACAAACTTCCTCGAGACAATTGCAGTCCCATGAGACAGGAGGAACCCTGCGCCCGTCTACTGTCACGGGGTTGAGCTGAATTTCCTGTAAGACCGAAATGACATTCATTTTGGGTCGGTAGGGTACGCAAAAAGTTTCCCAAAAAGGCGTTTGGCTAGGCTCAAGTCGTCGCTTGATTCGCACGGTGATCTTGGTACGGGCCTGCTGGGAACTCGCTGGAACCTTTTCGGCTTGTGTATTGTTCGCACTCATTTTTGTCTCAGCTCGTTGTTTTTCCGTTGTTGTACTGTTCTTTTACTGCATGCTCTACTGTCTACCTTGCAAGCGAGAAGTTTTGTGATTCATTTTGTGTGATGATGTGGTTCTCGGAGTAACAAACGTGAGGACGAATGTCCGAAAACTGCTTTCGCTGGTAGCACACCTTGGGAGTGTCCCACTTTGTACAGTTCGCCTTCTTGCTGGTGCTGGTCGCCATGCGATGAAAGATGAAACCGTACTGCTCTATTTATCCGAAGTGATGTGGGATGAAGTCTGGCAGCGTCCGCAGGAGCTAGCAACAAGACTGAGCCGCCATCTTCCCGTCATCTACTGTTCTCCAGTCCAGCTGCATCGACGACTTTTTTCCCTGGGGAATCGCTGGAGCTCTCTTCGAATTTCGCATGACGAAGAAACGAAACTTCATGTTCTTTCGCCTCTTGTTTTTCCTGGTCACTACCGGTCATCGCATATTTATGCGTGGAACTGTCGCCTTCTTACCTGGGTGCTTACCCGATGGCTTTCGCGCACTAAACGCGTTTTATGCCTTACAGACAGTCCGTTCGCCTGGCCTATCATTTCGCGTCTCTTCTACCCGAATGGACAACGCGACTCGCGGCTGGTAAGACTCCATTACGATATTATCGACGATTTTCCGGCTTTTCCGTGGGCGCCGCCAATCGCCCGAGAGTACGATAATGCGCTTCTCGAGCACGCGGATAGCGTAACGACAGGAACCTACGAGCTGTGGAATCAGCATCGGGGTCGGCGTCCCGATGCGGAATTCATCCAGTGTGGCGTTGATTTCGATGCTTTCAACCGAGCAGCCGGACCTCCACCATCTGACGTCATCCGGTTACCCGAGCCTCGCCTGGGCTATATCGGCTCGGTTAGCGACAGACTCGATTTTGACCTCATAAGAAAGCTTGCGGAGCGTTTTTCTCACGGGTCAGTGATCCTGGTGGGGCCCATACGGATGAGAGAAGAAGATCTGCCACGTGCGCACAATATCCACTATTTGGGCCTCAAACCGCATGCTGAACTGCCTCGTTATGCGCAAAGCTTCACCGTTGGGCTGATACCGTTCCTTGTAAACGAGGCAACCGTAAAATTGAATCCCGTCAAGACACTTGAATATCTGGCAGCAGGGATTCCGGTTGTCTCGACAGCCCTTCCTGACGTTATGCGATTCTTTTCCACTGCTGTAGACGTAGCGAGAAGCCACGAGGAGTTTTTGCAGCGCATCGAGCAACTGCTGGAGTATCCCGACGTCAACAAAATCAGATGTGGCGTAGACCTTGCGCGTTCTTCGTCGTGGGAAGCCATGGCCCAGCGAATGGCAAGCCGGCTCTTGGCTCCGGCGAGTCGCCAGGGTGATGTAGTGGATGTTCCGGGAGGAAATCGATAATGAGAATAGCCCTCGATGCCCGCTACTTGAAAGAAGACTATTCGGGAATAGGGGTCTACTCCGAGAACCTGATCGAAGCTCTCTCAGCGATCGATCGCAAAAATGAGTACGTTGTCATTACGCATTCGAGCTTTCGGAGATCGCTGAAAGTACGCAACAATTTCGAAATCGTCTCGGATCCTGCTCGGCCTGTGTCACTACGTACTGTGGCGACTTTTCACCGTTTTGTGAACAGCTTGGGGGTGGACTTGCTTCACTCGTTGTATCCGCTCGCTCCACTTGCCTGGAAAAAACCCCTCCTGGTTACAGTGCACGATCTCCAGCCCATACTTGATCCTTTGTTCACTGGTCGTCGCCCGGTTGCCAAAAAAATGCTGTACGATGCCTTCTATCACATTGTCTATCCTGCTGTGATGCGCAAAGCAGACTATGTTATCTGCGATTCGCATGCCACGCTGGGATGGATAAGGGATCTCTATCCCGACGTTGCAGAGAAAGCGCTTGTTGTCTATGGGGGAATCGATACGGAGAGTTTTGCAAAGCCCAGCGCAGACGAACTGGAACACGTGCGAAGCAAGTTCGACATCCCCGATCGCTTCCTTTTCTACCTTGGCTCGACTCGTCCAAACAAAAATCTTCACATGATGCTCGATGCTTTCGAAGAATTTGTGCGAAAATATCCGGAACACGACGATCTTTGTTGGGTCTTGGTTGTGAAGCCCGATCGATTTTTTGATCCGTTTTTTGCCAAAGTACGCGAACGGGGGCTGCTGTCGCGGGTTCGCATCTATAACCAGGTGAGCGAAGTCGAACGGCGGGTTTTTTATCATTTGGCGACTCTGTTGTATTTTGTGACAAAGTTCGAAGGGTTTGGATTACCTGTGCTAGAAGCACATGCGAGTGGGCTGCCTGTTCTTGCTTCTACCCACGGAGCGCTTCCCGAAATCGCTGGGAGGGCAGCTATCCTTGCAGATCCGGACGACAAGGACAGTATAATAGAAGGTTTGGCTCTCTTTTTCTCAAAGCCGGAGTTACGCGATGTCCTTGTTCAGTTAGGCTATGAAAACGTAAAACGATTTTCCTGGAAAAAGACCGCACGCGAGATACTGAACGTGTACCAACACCTCTTTGCTTGCGAAATATCCGAATCTCCTGAAGTGGAAGAAGAATGACCCGATACGACTTGGCTTATTGCGCTCTCGCGCCGCTCGTTGCACCTATTCTTCTTTATCGTCGATTAGCTTTGGGAAAATATCGGGAAAGTTTCCCTTCGATGTTCGGGAAAAATTGGTCTAAACCGCAGGACCCCAAGTGGGATGATGGTTGCTTGTGGGTTCATGCTGTCAGCGTGGGGGAGTGTGTAGCTGCGAAAGCTCTCATACGTCCGCTTCGTGACCACGTGAGCGCTCTCCCTGTCCTGTTGACAACTGTCACAGAAACTGGCCAGGCGCTGGCCCGACAATTGGTCCCAGAGCACGCAGATCTTGCAACCTATTACCCAGCGGATTTTTCTTGGATTGTTAAAAAGTTTCTCTCTACTTTCATGCCGCGACTTCTTGTGCTCATGGAAACAGAACTCTGGCCGAACGTCATCGAAGCGGCTGCCGCAAACAACATGTGCGTCGTGGTCGCAAATGGCCGTATATCGGAAGACTCTTTTCGGCAGTATCTCCGATTCCGTTCTCTTTTCCATCGACCTCTGAAAAAGATCGACGCTTTCTGCATGCAGTCTGAGGAAGATGCCGAACGCATAATCCAGATAGGAGCTCCTAAAGACCGTGTGCATGTGACTGGCAACTGCAAGTTTGATGTGCCATATGCCTGCCCCTCTGAAGCCCGAAAAGAGGAACTGCGACAGCTATTGGGAATTGAGCCGGGGATGCCAGTACTGGTCTTTGGCAGCACGCATCCAGGTGAAGAGGAGATAGTCGTCAGGGTTACTGAAAATCTTCGTTCCCGAATACCATCTCTCAAAGTATTACTTGTCCCTCGTCATCCCGAACGGTTTGAAGCAGTATGGAAATTCCTCGAAGAGTCGCAAATCCCTTCCGGGCGCTTGTCTCGTAGTTCCGAAGCTCCCTTGGGCAAAGATTTGGCGATCGTTCTCATCGATAAAATGGGACTACTCGCAGAGCTTTACGCATTGGCGACCGTAGCAGTGGTTGCCGGCAGTTTTGTCCCGGGCATTGGTGGCCACAACCTTCTCGAAGCCGCGATTCATGGTATTCCAGTGGTCTATGGGCCATACATGGAGAAGCAGCCAGAGCTTACTCGTATTCTATCTCCGCAGAACGGCGGAATAGTTGCTGACCGAAGTACTCTCTCAGCAACGCTTCATGAGCTCCTCACAAATCCGGAACGACAGCGCAAGCACGGAGATGCTGTGCGTCACGCAGCCATCTCGCAGCAAGGTGCCGCCCTCAAAACAGCAGAGATTATAGGCGATGCTTTCCGGAGAAAGTCTCTCAGCGCAAAATATGAACCTCGATAGACAAAGTAGTCCGGCGATGCCGTTTTTTCTTCGGAGTCTGTCGGGTATTAGACACAATCAGCCTAAGAAAGGCAAAAGGTAGCACATGCGAATTGGGATCGACATTCAGACCCTCGAGACTTTCGAGCGATCGAGAGGAATCGGTCGGCTGTGTCTATTAACAATTCGCTCACTGCTCATCCATGCACCAGAGCACGAGTATTTCCTGTTTGGCACCTTACCTACTGCACCAGACGAGGTAAAGCCTCTATTAGGTCCAAACGCCACCTACTGCCAAATTCGGTTAGAGAGCCCGAAAGAGAACTATCTCTCTCGAGGATGTTCTTCTAATTTCCTGTGGGCAACACCTGAGGCACGGTCCCTCGACGTTTACCATGTAACGAGCCCGTTCATGACTGACATAGTGATTCCCCTCACAGCTCCGTGCCCCGTGACAGCCACTCTTCTCGATGCGATTCCTGCGATAATGCATGAGCAGCGTCATCCGTCGCTTTCGCCGGCTTTTTGGAAACTCTATTCGCAAAGAGTGCGAGTTGCGCGCGAATGGCAAAGCTACGCTGCAATCTCGCAGGCAACCGCTGATGACTGTATCAGGTATCTGGAATTGCCTGAGGAACGAGTGATTGTCTCTTACGTTCCTGTCATTCAACGTCCTCTCTCTGGATGGACAGAGAATAGAATTCGTGAAGTTCTCGACAGGTATGGCCTTGCGCTACACGGGTATATCCTAACAGTCACAGGTTTCCACCCTCGGAAGAATTTCGAGGCGTTGTTTGGAGCGTACGGGCGTCTTCCTCGTTTGTTGAGAAAGAAGTATCCTCTGGTCGTAGTGTGTCACTTGACGGAGGATGAAAGACAGCAGCTCACCGAGATGGCTCGGCGCTTCGCGTGTGCTGACACCGTTATTTTCCATGGATTTGTGCCAGACGAAGATTTTCCCGCTATCCAAGGCTCCGCTGCCGTAGCATTTTTCCCTTCCCGCTACGAGGGCTTTGGTCTTCCTGTTGCAGAAGCAATGACGGCAGGGGTTCCTGTCGTCACATCCAATACGTCGAGCTTGCCAGAAGTTGCTGGTGAGGCGGGAATTCTCCATTCGCCAGATGATCATAGTGGTTTTGCTCGAGCATTAGAGGAGATCCTTACATCCCCTGAACGCCGGAAGGAGCTCGTGGCGCGGGGATTTGCCCAAGTTTCGAAGTTCGCTCCAGAGAAGTACGTGGCACGTCTTCTCGAAGCCTACGAGCGAGCACGAGTTCGAAGAGTGACGTTCGTCACAGCGAAAGGCCCGGTTGAAGCCCAGGGAAGAATCCAAGTCGACGTGGAAGCTCCTCAGCAATTGCGAATTGCCGTTTTTAGTCCCTTGTCACCAAAGATGTCGGGAATCGCAGATTTTGCCGAGCAGATTATCTTGAACTTCTCTTCGCGGATATCACCAACGTGCTTCATTGAAGACTATGTTCCAGCCCATCCAGCTCTTCGGGAACGTGTAGCGTGCTTCTCTCACTGGGAGTTTTTCCGGCTTCATGAACAGCAACCGTTCGATCTCGTTCTTTATGAACTTGGAAACAATAAGCTGCACGCGTACATGCTTCCGTACCTCACTCAGGTCGCCGGCATTGTGGATCTCCACGATTTCAGTATCCTCGGCTTGTTTCAGCTGTTAGCCCGCGATTATGGGTTCGAAGAAGAGAGCATAGCGTGGTACGCGAGAGAAAGTGGGGACACGAAATCTTCCCGACCTACCGCCGTCTCACTTGAGAAGCTTGAACCACTCCGCATTCCAATGACGCGCCAAATTCTGAGGGCTAATAAAGCCGTCATCATCCATTCTCAGTGGCTGAAAGAACATATCGAAAATCTTCGGTCTTGCCCACATCGTATTGAACATATTCCACTCGGCGTTGACCTCGGAATGGTCACGTTACCTCGCCCACCGCGAGACGAACTTCGACGCAAATATCATCTTTCTCGCACCGGTTTCGTGGTGGCGTGCGTTGGTGTTGCGAATCGCCTCAAGCGATTGCCTGAGGTTCTCAAAGCTTTTCGCGAATTTAATCTCGCATATCCTGACAGCTATCTTGTTTTCGTGGGGCCAGCGGACCGGCTCGTATACCGAGAACTAACCCAGCTTGCAGCCTCGTACGGGATGAAAAGTCGAATTCGATTCTTTGGTCATAGACCATTGCCCGAATTCTACGAAGTGCTGGACCTCGCAGACATCGTCGTTAATCTTCGGTACCCCACAATGGGCGAATCTTCGGCGACCCTCGTTGCTGCTTTGGCGATGGGAAAACCTGTGCTCGTTACGCCTTTGGGCCAATATTTGGAATTCCCCGAGGATGTCTGCCTGCGGGTGCCTGCGGGACGTCAGGAGCGACGCATCCTCCGAGATCTGTTTTGTGAGCTCTGTGAGAACCAAGAATTTCGGTTTAAAATTGCCGAAAACGCTCGGAAGTTTGTGGCAGACTGGTCCTTTCACAAAATAGCTGCTCGATACGAGGAACTGTTTTTCTCAGTAGCAAAGAACGAACAAGCTATAGCATCCACAAATTCCCCAAAGGAGTGACAATCATGCGTCCTCGATTGAAGTATTTCATTCAATGCGACGAAGTTCGGAATGAGCAAGGGAAATTCTCGGCAATAGGGATTTTTGATACCATCTACTCGCTTTTCTTTCCTGCTTCTCACCCGCGTTTCTTTCTTCTCCTTGGTTTCACTGGGGCAGAGGGGAACTACAAGGTCGACATCTACATCACCTCGCCCGATGGCAAACAGATTGCCGAACTGAAAGGCGAAGTTCGTATCCAGAATGAGTCCCATGTCACAAACGCAGTGTTTTGCTTCGAAAAGTTTCCTCTCGTGATCCCTGGTCGGTACACAATTACAATCTTTCTGGAAGGTGACTTTCTGGCGGAATATCCTTTCTTTGCCCGACCTCCCTTTGATGCTCAGAACCGAACTCCTGAGGAGATCGCTGAACTGATGAAGCGCCCTGATATCGTCAAGAGCGCAACAGCTGAAGTGTCTTGTCCCAAATGCGGGACACAGTATCGATTCCAATATAATCTTGACCCTCGTGCACCTGTAGCACCAGGTTCATTGGCTTTGCCACCAGGTGAATTCTTTGCTTGTGCAGCGTGTGGAACACACATCCCTCTGACTCAACTTCGCGAAAATCTCTCACGAATCGTAGGAGTCCCACAGTCCTGGTTACAAGGCCCCCCAGGCCACAATCCCCCGGATGTACAGCCCGGAGATTCGCAGGGAGGAGACAGTGATGCGTGATGACAAATCACGAAAACTTTACGAAAAAGCCTGTCAGGTATTAGTAGGTGGGGTGAATAGTCCTGTCCGCGCTTTCAAGAGCGTCGGCGGAATTCCTCGCTTCATTGTGAGCGGGAAAGGCGCATATGTGAGAGACGCGGACGGCAACGAACTCATTGATTACATCGCCTCGTGGGGAGCTCTCCTTTTTGGGCATAGACCGTCTTTTGTGCAAGAAGCCCTGGCACGCTGCGCTGAAGTTGGAACATCATTCGGTCTCCCCACAGAGCTAGAAGTTCAGATCGCTGAACGGGTGAGAAACCTCGCTCCTCACGCTGAACGGGTACGATTCGTGAATAGCGGCAGCGAGGCGACGGCTGCTGCCGTGAGGCTTGCGCGCGGCGCTACCGGTCGTTCGCGGATAGTCAAATGCGCAGGATGTTACCACGGGGCAGTCGACGCACTACTCGTGAGGGCCGGATCCGGCGTAGCTACATTCGGAATCCCTGACTCGTTCGGAATTCCTGAACCTGTCGCCGCCCAAACACTTGTCGTGCCGTATAACGATGAGGAAGCGCTAGAGTCCGTCTTCACAGAGCTTGGTGACACAATAGCATGCTTTATTCTCGAGCCCATTGCGGGAAACATGGGGTTGGTGCCCCCCCTACCGGGCTATCTTCAAAAGGCGCGAGATCTTACTCGCCGTTATGGCTCCCTTTTGGTCTTCGATGAGGTCATGACAGGTTTTCGTGTGTCCCCGGGCGGAGCTGCCCAGCTGTATGGGGTCACTCCCGACCTGGTGTGTTTCGGTAAGATTATCGGTGGGGGAGCGCCTGTTGGAGCCTTGGCGGGAAAAGCGGAAATCATGGAGAACCTCGCTCCGGTTGGTAACGTATACCATGCCGGCACACTGTCAGGAAATCCGCTCAGCATGATGCTTGGCCTAGCCACTCTTGAGCAGATAGCGTGTCGAGGAGAAAAGCTCTACCGAGAGCTCGAAAGCCAATCAGCCGCATTAGCTTCTGGGATTGGTGAGATCGCTTCCCGTAAAGGGGTCCCAGTTCAAGTGCAACGAGTCGGGTCGATGCTGACAGTTTTTTTCACCGAACACCCAGTGCGGAATTATGAAGAAGCAAAGAAAAGCGATACGACCCTCTTCAGTCGCTTTTTCCAGCGACTCCTCGAGTGTGGCGTTCACTTGCCACCATCGCAGTTTGAGTGTTGGTTTCTGACAGCCTCTCACGATCGAAAAATAGTCGAGACAACTCTCGATGCATGTGAGAAAGCTTTCGGAACTCTTTAAGATATCCGAGCAATCTCTCGTCATTGACATGCGTTTCCTGGTGCGAGAATCGAAAGGAAGAAGATGTTTGTGGAGAAAGAATTATGAAAATGCATCGATATATCGCTGCTATTCTTGTTTTTGGTTTAGCACAATTCTCCTGGAGTTCTCCTATTATGGTTAAAACTCCTACCATGGAACAAGGCAAGCAGACGCTTCAATATGGCAGCCCGTCGTCGGCGGGGATGGACGGTAGAGTCAATGAACTCATCGACCAAGTTGTCGAAGCGTCATTGGCAGCGCGAGAAACTTCGGGTGCAGTTGTTCTCGTGGCTCGCCGCGGGGTAATCGTACATGAAAAAGCCTATGGCTACCGGTCCATCATTCCCACCCAAGAGAAAATGACGACCGATACGATATTTGATCTGGCGTCAGTGACTAAGTGTGTAGCGACTGCTTCCGCAGTGCTCAAACTCGTGGAACTGGGGAAGGTCAGGCTCGACGACCCAGTCTATAAATATATCGCTGAGTGGAAGAATGCGCCGGAAGAAAAAAAGACACTCGAAGACATCGACAAGCTCAAAAGATTTGTTCGTCAGGGGCTTGTCAAAATCGAACCTGGTTTCACGGTATCGGAAAATACATCAACATCAGCTATCGCTCTTTTGAAATCGGCAAAAGAGAAACCCACAGAATTGTGGAAAAGGCTTTGGAGCCAAGGGGATCTGCGTCTCGCCGAAAAATTCTTTGATGATTACGTCGCAGCGCGAACATACGACAGAGAAGCTGTCACTCTGAAACATCTCCTCACTCACACGAGCGGACTCGACGCTTACGATAATTATTACCTCAAATTCCCTGCCAGGCATGCTCGGCAGGCTATTGTTCAAAATATTGCGCAGCGTCCCTTGCGTGCACCGGCTGGAAAGCAATTCATCTACAGCGATCTCGGCTATATCACTCTTGGCGAAATTGTAGAGCGCGTTTCAGGGATGTCACTCGACGCTTTCTGTCGAAAGTTTCTGTACGAACCATTGGGAATGAAGGACACAATGTTTAATCCTCCTCCCGACCTTCATCCACGTGTCGCACCTAGTGAATGGCGAGTTCCACCAGCGGGAGCAAAGGATGCTGCGGTGAAACAAAAGTATATGATCCGTGGCGAAGTGCACGACGGGAACGCTTTTGTGCAAGATGGCGTGAGCGGGCATGCCGGGCTGTTTTCTACGGCCCATGACCTTGCTGTGTTTGTCCAAATGCTTCTTCAGGGAGGATCGTATGGCAACGCCAGAGTGTTCTCGCCGCTTACAGTTCGCGCCATGACAACACCCCAAGTGAAGCTCGACGATGGCACTCTTCGAGGATATGGATGGGATGTTTCGAGCTCCTATTCGAGTTTGCGGGGAGATATTTTCCGTACTGGCTTTGGGCATACGGGATGGACTGGAACGTCAATTTGGTGTGTCCCAGAAGAAAATTGCTTTATTATTATTCTCACGAATCGATGTCATCCCGATGGAAGCGGGAATGTCTCAGCGTTGCGCGCGAAGGTTGCCAATGTTGTTGCAGCATCGATAATTGAAAGCGATTCCGAGCCCAACGCACAGGACGAGTAATTATGGCAAAGTGCAAGATCGCGCTTTTGAGCTTTGCTCACATGCACGCATATTCTTATGCTGATGTTCTCCTGCAACTGCCTGATGCCGAGTTGGTAGCCATTGCGGACGATGATCCGGAGCGGCTCGCCCAATTGCGTCAGCGTTATGTTTCTGTGCCATCGTTCTTTGAAAACTACCGCGACCTCCTTCGCGAAGTGCCATGCGATGCTGTTATTATTGCGTCCGAAAATGCAAAGCATTGCGAAATGGCTTTGGAGAGCTTCAGGAGCGGGAAGCATGTGTTGTGCGAAAAACCGCTCGCAACTACGCTCGAAGATGCCAAGCGCATGATAGAGGCATCCCGCGATGCCAATCGCATACTCATGACCGCATTTCCCGTCCGCTTCAGTCCCGCTATCGTTGAAGCAAAGAAATGTATTCAGGGTGGTGCACTAGGTAAAATCTTGGCAATTGCTAGCAGCAATCATGGCTCAATGCCTGGAGGGTGGTTTGTTGACCCCCGTTTATCAGGTGGCGGAGCTGTCATGGATCACACAGTACATGTTGTCGATGTTCTCCGCTGGCTTTTTGAGTGCGAGATAGCTGAGGTTTATGCAGTGTACGAGAATCGTCTCCATCCCGAGATCCCATGCGAGGATGTAGGGCTCCTCTCAATGAGAATGGAGAATGGAGCCGTGGTTACACTCGACACGAGTTGGTCTCGCTGTAAATCCTATCCCATCTGGGGAGACGTGAAACTCGAAATACGTGGCGAAGGCGGGCGACTCAGCATCGATTGTTTTCCTCAGCAGATGCATGTCTATGATGATCGCCGAATGCGCCACGAGGCGTTCGCGCTGGGCGACAATTTGGACCAGCTTATGATTCAGGAGTTCGTGAATGCTATTGTTGAGAAGCGAGAACCATGTGTCACGGGGACCGACGGATTGCGCGCTCTAGAAGTGGCACTTGCCGCATATCGAGCGGGAAAAGAAAGACGCCCCGTCCCTCTTACCCACGATTGAGTGTCAGAGGAAAGGTAAATAGAATCATTTTTTTGGCGAAAAGATTCGCGCGGGCATCCCGAGTCCTTCAGTGCCTGTTACGCCGAATTCAATTCATGGTGAAGAGCTGTTCTTCTGTTCTTTCGCACGCTGGGCGATCCGCTGTGCCTCTTCAACTGACAGGAGACCCTTTTCAACCGCTGCTCGAAGCTCCTCTGGAATTGATACGTCAGCTACGTCGGAAGTCCTCTCTTCATGGTCGCGAGTATTCGCTTGGCGGCTGAGTTTCTTTGCCATTGCGAGAGCTTCCAATCTTTTAACTTCTTCGTCCTGGAGAAGAGCTGCCTCTCCCTTTAGCTTCGTACCGGAGCGTGGTTGAGTTGCTTGGCGTATAAGCGCATCGCGAATGCGTTTTGCTTCTTCGGCTGTTACGACGCCTTGTTTTTCCAGTTTTGTGAGATCGGTAAAATCAAGAGGCAGCGCGGAATCACTTTGGCGCTTCTGGTAGCGCCGAACCACAAACGCAGCAACGAGAAATGCGATTACTGCGACTGCCACCACAACGGTCGCTTTCTTGTAAATATCGTAAAGTTCAGCGCCCGGCACGTTCTCCAGACCTTGTCCCAACCCAACCTGTGCAAAAAAGAGTGCCACAAGGCAGAGAGATGAAATTCGCTGCACAATGCCGACCTTCCGCGTTGTCATATCTTTTATTTGCATTCGGCGATGTGGCCAATGCAAGAGTCGTTCGTATGAAAGTACTTGTTGCTGGCGGAGCAGGCTACATCGGAAGTGTTTGCGCGGAATGCCTCTTAGCAGCTGGTTATGAGGTCGGCGTCATTGATAATCTCTCAAGAGGACATCGCGACGCAGTGCCACCTTCAGCCCAATTCTATCTCGGTGATGTCGGAGATAGCGAATTTATCAACAGGGTCTTGGATGTTTTCAGGCCTGAGGCTGTGATGCATTTCTGTGCGCATTCGCTCGTGGGAGAGTCTGTCCGAGAGCCAATGCCCTATTATGAAAATAACGTTGCCGCAGGGCTCGTGCTACTTCGTGCAATGCTTCGTCATGGGGTCAGAAAAATAGTATTTTCTTCCACTGCAGCAGTCTTTGGTGAACCAGAGGATGTGCCCATTGCCGAAGATACTCCGAAAAAACCGATCAACCCATATGGGCGCTCGAAGCTCATGTTTGAAAACATTCTCACAGATTATTCCCTCGCTTACGGGCTCAAAGCTGTGAGCTTACGCTACTTCAACGCTGCTGGAGCCACGAAAGAAAGGGGAGAAGATCACCGGCCCGAATCACATCTTATTCCCATTGTTCTCGAAGTGGCTCTTGGGAAACGCCCCGAACTCACCGTATTCGGCGACGACTATCCTACCCCCGACGGCTCCTGTGTCCGCGACTACATTCATGTCGAGGATCTCGCACAGGCACACATTCTTGCCCTTTCGGCTTTGGATAATCTCCCAGGACATGAATGCTTCAATTTAGGCAATGGACAAGGCTTCTCGGTTTTCGAGGTTATCAAAGCTGCCGAACGTGTCACGGGGAAGAAAATCCCTTACCGCGTAGGTGAACGCCGTCTAGGTGACCCTGCCGTCCTGGTTGCTTCTTCGGAAAAAATTCGCAGCCGGCTCGGATGGAAACCACGTTTCTCTAACATCGATGATATTATCGAGAGTGCCTGGCGATGGAGGATTGCACACCCATCCGGCTACGCTGCGTGACATTTCTTTTCTACGCCGTTCGTTTTCTAGCGGCGATCTCGTGGTATTCCTGAAGCGATTTGAGCGTCATTCGGCGTGCCCGCAGTGCCTCAATTCCTTCCACTGCAGCCCTCGCTGCGCTAACTGTCGTAATGAGTGGGATTCCACGCGAAACCACCAGACTTCGGATTGCTTTCTCGTCAGGACGCCCCTGTGGTCCAGAAAACGTATTCATGACGAGCTGGATTTGTCCGTTAATGACATAGTCGATAATGTTTGGTCGGCCTTCTTTGATCTTGTTGAGCGGAGCTGCTGCAATTCCGTGCTTCTGAAGGAATTTGTGAGTTCCTTCTGTCGCGTAAAGATGGAAACCAAGTTCTACTAATTTCATCGCAATCGGGAGGAATCGTGGTTTATCGTCGTCATTGATCGAGATGAAAACGCCGCCACTGAGGGGAAGCGCACAACCTGCAGCGGCTTGCGACTTGGCGAAGGCAATTCCAGGGTCAGGATCGATCCCCATGACCTCGCCTGTGGAGCGCATTTCTGGTCCCAACCGAATCTCACAGCCTGGAAACTTGTTGAATGGCAACACGGCTTCCTTTACTGAATAGTAAGGGATCTTAGGCTCCTCGATGACTCCTAGCTCTTCCAGTGACTTCCCAACCATGCAGAGAGCAGCGTACTGCGCAATCGGAAGGCCTATCGACTTCGATACGTATGGCACAGTTCGGCTTGCACGTGGATTCACCTCTAGCACGTAAACAACATTATCTTTTACGGCGTACTGGATGTTCATGAGGCCACATACTTCAAGACTCCGCGCAAGATCCGCCGTGTACCGACGAATAGTGTTCAGGATCTCCTCGCTCAGAGTACGGCTAGGGATCACGCATGCACTATCCCCGGAATGAATTCCTGCTTCTTCGATGTGTTCCATGATAGCTGCGATAAGGCAGCGTCCTTGTAGTTCTCCAGACGGTGCGCGTCGAAAATCGCAAACCGCATCAACGTCAACCTCGATCGCGCCATCAAGGAACTTGTCAACGAGCACGGGATGTTCTGGCGAGACATCGAGAGCAATGCGCATGTATTCACGCAACTGCCGCTCTGTGTAAACGATCTCCATAGCACGCCCGCCGAGAACATAGCTGGGGCGCACCATGACAGGGTAACCAATTTGGCGCGCTAGTTCTCGGACTTCTTTGTAGCTCCGACCACTCCCATTTGCAGGGGCAGGTATCCCCAGTTTGTCGAGGAGTGCGCCAAAGCGTTTTCGATCTTCCGCGAGATCGATAGAATCGACGGACGTTCCCAAGATGCGCGTAGGGAGATTTTTACGTTTAATGTATGTTTCAAGGGCGTGGGCAAGCTTCAGAGGAGTCTGGCCACCGAACTGAACAATGATTCCGCTAACTTCTCCATTTGCACACTCGTTTTCGATAATGTTGAGAACGTCTTCTGCTGTAAGTGGCTCAAAGTAAAGACGATCGGCAGTGTCATAGTCCGTTGAGACGGTTTCAGGGTTTGAATTCACCATGATCGTTTCGTAGCCAGCGCGCCGCAATGCAAACACTGCCTGGACGCAGCAATAGTCAAATTCGATTCCCTGGCCAATTCTATTAGGGCCGCCGCCTAATATGATTACTTTTTTTCGATTACTCGGTATCGCCTCGTTCTGCAAGGAAACATTGGAGGGCGCCTCGTACGTGGAATAGAAGTACGGTGTGTACGCCTCGAATTCGCCTCCACACGTGTCCACTGACTTGTACACCGGCGTAACGCCTAGCTCTATTCGTCTATCACGGATATCCCATTCGGTGAAGCGGGTTTTTCCCGTTGATGCCAAAAACGCTATCTGTTTATCGGAAAATCCTGCTTGTTTAACTTCTAAAAGGAAAGCTCGCTCGGCCTCTCTTTCTGCGGCAGAGGTCTTTGCGCCGGGTTTGCGAATGAGCTTTTGTCGTGCAGCAGCTGCAATGCGATGCTCGAGATCACAGATTTCACGGATATTCTCGAGAAACCATGGATCAACCCCGGTGTTGCGATAGACCTCTTCGACGGACATGAGTGCATTGCGGCTTTTCCCCGAAGCCTTTTCTTCTGGTCCGTCGATTGCCTCGGGACCATAGACCTCCATTTTCCCCGATGCGCCTGGTACTCGTCCCCTCAGTGCCGCGCGGATCCAAAAGATTCTCTCAGGATTCGGGTTTCGAAGATGCCAAAGAAGCTCAGTGCGCGCATCATCTGCCGTTGGATCATAGTTGTGCTTTCCATCGCCTCCGAGACCTGCACGGCCAATTTCAAGTCCGCGGATCCCTTTCTGCAACGCTTCCTTGAAGGTTCTCCCGATTGCCATGGTTTCACCCACGGATTTCATCTGCGATCCGAGAACTGGCTCAGCACCAGGGAATTTCTCGAAGGCAAACCGCGGAATTTTTACCACGCAATAGTCGATTGTCGGTTCGAAACATGCGGGCGTTTTCTTCGTAATATCATTGGGGATTTCATCGAGGCGGTAACCGGTTGCGAGTTTTGCCGCGATCTTTGCGATGGGGAAACCTGTAGCCTTGCTGGCGAGTGCGCTCGATCGTGAGACACGCGGATTCATTTCGATGACCACTCGCCGACCTGTTGCCGGGTCCACTGCAAATTGAATATTGCTTCCCCCTGTATCCACTCCGATCGCGCGAATTATCTTCAGTGCGTCATCACGCATTGCCTCGTATTCGCGGTCTGTTAGTGTTTGCGCCGGGGCTACCGTGATGGAATCTCCCGTGTGCACGCCCATGGGATCCAGGTTCTCGATCGAACAGATGATAACTACATTGTCGTCCATGTCGCGCATGACTTCGAGCTCGAACTCTTTCCACCCCAGCACGCACTCTTCTATCATGATTTCGTGGATAGGAGAAAGGGTGAGGCCGCGTTGCGCGATTCCATGGAACTCTTCGGCGTTGTAGGCAATGCCTCCGCCAGTACCTCCTAGCGTAAATGAGGGGCGAACAATGACGGGGAACCCAATTTCGTGAGCATGCTCAACGGCCTCGAAGAGGGCTCGCCTTATGTGTTCTTCCTTACCACTTTCCGCGCGCACGATGACGCTTTTGGGGACGTCGAGACCGATTTCCAACATCGTCTGCTTGAACCGCATGCGGTCTTCAGCGCGCTCGATTGCTTCTGCGTTTGCTCCGATCAGGCGGCATTGATAGCGCTCAAGGACACCCCGCTTCCAGAGTTCCATGGCGATGTTGAGCGCTGTTTGTCCTCCAAGAGTGGGAAGGAGAGCGTCTGGACGTTCTCGTTCGATGATGCTTTCCACAACTTCCGGAGTCAGAGGCTCGATATAGGTTCTATCTCCAAACTCCGGATCGGTCATGATGGTGGCGGGATTGGAGTTCACAAGAATGACTTCGGCTCCATTTTCGCGAAGAGCCTTGCACCCTTGGGTTCCGGAGTAGTCGAACTCACAAGCTTGTCCGATAACGATGGGACCACTCCCAATTATGAGGATCTTTCGGAAATCCTGTTTCTGAGCCAAGGTCTTACCTCTTCAAATTTTCGAACCTTTTTTCTAAGCCAACGCTAGCTGCAGATGCTCCTTGTTCAAGTGCAAGTATTTTTGGACGCGACTACGGAACGTCTAATTGGAATCCCCCTATTGCGTGCCGCACATTAAAAGCTTGCAGAGGCCGGCGGAACACGGCATTATCAGAGTAAAGCTTTTGGTCGACGAGCAATGACGGAGAAAGCAGCAAAAGCGAAAAGCGCATCATCTTCAGCTCTTCATAGTGCAGAACTTATCGCCCGCATTTCGCAAGTCTTTGCCTCAAGCAAATCCCTGGAGACCACACTGAACGCAATGGTCCAATTGCTACGGAGTGCTCTTGGCCTCGAGCGATGCAGTGTCATGCTTGTCGACAGGGAGAATGGCGTTTTGCGCCTTGCGGCGGCAGCAGGCATTCCCGAACAGTTCTGGCCAGATATACAAATCCCAGTGGGGGAAGGTATTTCTGGTAGAGTTGTCTATGAGCGGAAACCTGTCCTCGTGAGCGATATCACAAAATCTGAGTTCGCCCACGCTGCGCATCATGAAAGGTATTCAACGCGCTCATTCATCTCTGTTCCCATCATTGCGCGAGGTAACGTTGTGGGCGTTCTCAACGCAAACAGTCGGAGTGATCAAAAACCTCTTGGACGCCAGGACTTAGACCTTTTTGTGTGTATCGCCAGTTTTGCTGGTCTGGCGATAGAAAACGTAAAGCTCGAAAATCAAAACGAAACGCTCAGCAAGTGGATGGAGGCAACACTCGATGCGCTGGGCTGCGCGGTGGTCATCGTCGACAAGAACCTGAAGATCAGATATTTGAACACTCTTGCTCGAAAGTGGTTGAGCGTGCCTGCTGAAACGTCTCCGGTGCAGAGACCACTCTTGGATCTCTGGCCCCAACTGGACGGCACCAATACTCTGGGAAGAATCCGCGAAGCGTTAGCAGGAAAAAAGTCTTCTGTCGTGGCAGAAATCCTGACCTTTCCTCGAAATGTGTCTGCTGAACATGAAGTTTATATTGCCCCCATGAAGCTCGAACTTCCCTTTGAAGAGCGATTTGCTGTGCTTGCAGCTCATGATATTTCTTCGAGCGCTCGCCTCGATGCGTATAAATCCGATTTTCTTGCTCTTCTCTCACACGAGTTGCGGACTCCTATCACCGCAATTCAGGCAGCTAGTCAGCTTCTTCTTGGACTCGATGCGCAGAAAAACTGTTCGGATTGGGAACAAATGCTGCGCACCGTGTCGTCCAATACTCGCCGTCTCCTTTCTGTCGTGAATTCGCTCATTGATCTCCACGATCTCGAGCGAGAAGCATTGCAACTCGTGCCACATCAGGCTGATATCGATCTTCTTATTGATGATGTCGTGCGGATGCTCGATCAGGATATTAAGAAGAAACGCCTTACTGTCCACAAGGAGCTTGAGCCTGTCGAGGCATGGGTGGATCCATCTCGGCTGTCTCAGGCAGTTGCATGTCTTCTGGACAATGCAGTCAAATTTTCGCCTCCTGGTGGGGAAGTGCGAATCCAGCTGAGGCGGGTAGATGACAAGACCTTTGCCATCGAAATCCATGATAATGGTCCAGGAATCCCCTCGGATGTTTTGGCGCGTCTCACCCATCGTTTTCAGCAGGGCGAGAACGTCATCACGCGATCAAGCGGAGGGTTAGGCATCGGACTCTACCTCGCTACCCAGCTTGTGGAATTGCACAACGGAAGACTCGAGCTCCGTTCTGAGCCAGGTGAGGGAACAACGGCGCTTATCGTGCTGCCCATAGAGAAGAGACCCGAGTTCCCACAGGGATAATTTTCTTGTACTTGGAACGTTTGTTGCATGAGAATTAAGTTTAGAGGATGGAATTCCATCCCTGCGAAAGTTTTACCAACGAAAAGATTATTTTGACGCACGGAGAACGCGCTCATGAAGATGTGGCAAGCTATGTGGCTTCTCTTGGGGACGTCGACGCTTCTCTTTGTCCCACCCGTTCACGCCGTCGGCGTAAGTGAAGGGGCTGGCCAATACAAAGCGGCGGGACCCGAAAAAAGCGGAGAAGAAGCCAAGCAGATCGCTATCGTTCCGAGACCTGTCGACAGTTTCCTCAAAGTACACATTCGGACAGATCGCGCGCGATATCATATCGGCGATCCGATTCGGATTCATTTCAGTGTAACGAGCGATGCCTATGTGTTCATATTTGATACAGACGCGGCAGGAGTCACAAGGCAGATTTTTCCTAACTATTACGACCACGACAACTTCGTGCGCGCCGGTCGCCAGTACTATATTCCTGACCGGCGATACGATCTCGAGGTCACTGGCCCTCCTGGGAATGAAAAGCTTACGATTGTTGCCGTAAAAAAATACCTCCCATGTCTCGACGAATGGCATAGGTATTCGAAACGCGATCCTTATCCGGCATCGCGCGACGGTGCCGCGGGACTCGTGCGTCGCCTGGAATCATTCCGATCGGAACCCTCAGCAAGAGGCGTTCAGCCAATCCGGCCTGTGCCTCGGGAAAACCTCTGGGCAGAAGACTGGACAACCTTCTACGTCATGGGTACCGATCGGGTTCCGCCTCCCACCTACAAAGTGGCGCGTTACGGGCGGCTTGAGATCGAGAGCTTCCCGTCTGAAGCGAGAATTTACATCGATGGCGAGTACTATGGACGCACTCCTCAGCTCATAGACCGTCTTGAAGTCGGCTATCATAGCATTCGTATTGAGAAGAACGGCTATGAACCATACACGACGAATATATACCTGCGCGGCAACCAGACACGCCATCTCGACATCTTCCTGAAACGAGTTGAGCCGCGACCAGCTTACCGCTGGAAGGGAATAGGGTTCTTTCAGCCTCGGTCAGAAGAATAGAGAGAAGGCGCAAAATGAAGGCTGAAGAACTTCTCCAAAAGAGAATTGCGGTATTTGGCGCCGCACGCAGTGGGATTGCTGTTGCGCAACTTCTGCAGGGCAGATGTGCTTACGTGTGCCTTCTCGATCAGAAAGATCCGGCAGCGGCTTCCTCTGTGTCCCAGGAAATGTCTTCGAAAGGCATTCCTTGTTTTTGGGGCGAAGAGTGTGCGCGGGCTCTCGATAACGTCGACGTCCTCGTGAAGAGCCCAGGAATTCCTCAAGAAAATGATATTGTCGTTCGTGCCCGTAACCTAGGTATTCGAATTGTGAGCGAAATAGAAATAGCCGCCGCTTTCGTTCCGGCAGGGACTAAAATAGTTGCGGTGACGGGAACCAATGGCAAAACAACGACAACTGCCTGGATTGCACACCTTCTTCACACTGCAGGATTTCCCGCGCTTGCATGTGGGAATATTGGGCGCGCGTTTTCTGACGCAGTGAGCGAAGTGCTTGTGACTTCTATGCCATCGAGCACACCGCGCTTCCTCGTTGCCGAAATTAGTAGCTTTCAACTCGAAGACATAGAAGATTTCCGTCCCGACATCGCCGTTCTCACGAATCTTGCCCCCGACCACCTTGATCGGTATCCAAGCTATCAGCACTATATCGCAGCCAAAGAGAACCTTCTTCGGAACATGAGTACCGATGAGGCTTTCGTGTGGAATGCAGAGAACAAAGAGAGCATCTCGTTTGCGGCTCAATCACCCGTGAGACGGTACGCGTTCTGCGCCTCCGAGGCTAGCCTTTATCCTTCAGCTGCTTTTGTGCGAGCAGGGGAAATTATCCTCGAAGTGAACCACGGGCAACCGGTTTCTCTTGTGCGGGCTGGAGATCTGCCTCTCGTGGGAAAGCACAATCTCGAGAATGCAATGGCAGCAGCGTTAGCGGCATATCTTGCGGGAGCTTCTCCCGACGCATTGAGAGAAGGTTTGTTATCGTTCAAAGGCGTCGAGCATCGAATCGAATTCTGTGGAGAGGTCGATGGCGTTCGCTTTTATAACGACTCCAAAGCGACAAATCTCGACTCTCTCGAAAAAGCTCTTCTGAGCTTCACTGCACCGGTAACGCTTATCGCCGGGGGACGAGACAAAAAAAGCGACTATAGCCAGTTGAACGCACTGGTTAAAGAGCGCGTCAAAAGGCTCATTACAATCGGTGAAGCAGCTGCTCTGATTGAAAAAGCATGGGCGGAGCTCGTGCCGACCGAACGCGCTTCCGATATGGAAGATGCAGTCAGGCGAGCTGCTGAGCATGCTACGTCGGGCGACGTCGTTCTTTTGTCACCTGCGTGCGCGAGCTATGATATGTACAGCAACTACGAAGAGCGCGGCAGGCATTTCAAATCCTGCGTCGCGAATCTGATCGCCTCGCGTCAAGCCTCTCGATGATGCCTTGCTCACACCACCGGGAATGAAGTAGTTGGCCCGGATTGTTGCTCAGTGTCGGAAGTGGCGCATCCCTGTGAATACCATGATGAGACCGTGCTCGTCGGCTGCAGCAATGACTTCGTCATCCCGGACACTTCCGCCAGGCTGGATGATGGCTCTTATGCCAATACTTGCAGCCCTGTCCACGTTATCCCGGAATGGGAAGAATGCATCGCTTGCCATATAGGCTCCCCGAACGGGGCTTTGTGCTTTCACCGCAGCGATGTTGGTTGAGTCGATACGACTCATTTGTCCTGCGCCGATTCCAATGGTTGCGTCACGAGACGTGTAGACAATTGCATTGGATTTGACAAATTTTGCTATTTTCCATGCGAAGAGAAGCGCGTCGATGTCTTCCTCGGTTGGTTGTGCTTTCGTCACGACACGGAGCTGATCACGGGTCACCATCCCGGTGTCGCGCGTCTGTGCAAGGATTCCACCAATAACACTTCGCAAGAGCACTTGCTCTTGGACAGGCGTGAAAGGACCTGTCTCGAGCAGGCGAATGTTCTTTTTCTTTTGCAAAATTGCGAGTGCTTCCGGGGTGAAACTTGGAGCAATAACTGCCTCAACGAACAAATTGCTCATAGCCTCTGCAGTTGCCTTATCTACGGGTCGATTAAACCCGATGACACTGCCAAAGGCGCTAACAGGATCGCATGCCCGAGCGGCAGTGAATGCTTTCGCAAGAGTTTCTGCGCGGGCTACACCGCACGGGTTATTGTGTTTGATAATCGCACAACACGGTTCTTCGATGGCGCGAACGATTTCTAACGCCGAGTCGAGGTCAATGATGTTATTGTAGGAAAGCTCTTTTCCATGGAGCTGACGAGCTGAAGCGACAGAGGTCTCTCTCTGCGGATTGTTGAAATAAAAAGCTGCTTTTTGATGCGGATTCTCACCATATCGCAAATCCTGAATTTTGGGAACTGCAAGCGTGAGAACATCCGGGAAGAGCGAGTTCACGTCTTCGGCTCTTCCTGCAGCGCCAAGATAATTAGCAATCGCAGCATCATAGGAGGCGGTGCGCCGGAGTGCTTTTGCTGCGAGCTGCCTTCGCACGCGGAGACTCTCCTTCTCGTCCTGATCCAACGATGCGAGGATGGTCGCATAATCGTCATCTCCGCTCGCCACGAAAACAAACTCATGGTTTTTCGCGGCTGCCCGGAGGAGCGCCACCCCACCAATGTCGATCTGCTCGATTGCTTCCGCTAGTGATACGTCAGGCTTTGCGATTGTCTCTTCGAATGGATAGAGACTCACTACCACGATGTCGATTGGCTCAATGCCATGCTCGCTGAGTGTTGCCATATCCTCTGAAACGTTGCGACGGGCAAGAATGCCTCCGAAGATTTTCGGGTGCAGCGTCTTGACTCTCCCCCCGAGAATTTCGGCTTGTCCCGTGTAATCTGCAATGCTCATTGCAGGAATCGAGTTCTCCTGCAAAGCCCGCAGCGTTCCGCCTGTTGAAAGAATTTTTACCCCTCGCTCAACGAGCTTTTTAGCGAAATCTACAAGACCGTCTTTGCGATACACACTAATAAGAGCAGTTTTTGCCATCGTCATGGCTTCGCTATAGGTGGTGAGCAAAGGGGGAAAGCAATGAGAAAATTACGCAAACAGAATTTCTACGCCAAGTCTGCGTGCGTGGTCTCGAGCCTCATCCGTGATAACTGTATTGGGTGAAACAAGTAACTCGCGCTTTCCTTGGGACGCTGCTTTCCAAACATCTTCGGACGTGATGAACTCACGCGACACGCTCGGCTTTACTTTCGCAAGTCGCTCCGGAGTCTCATTGATGGGCGTATAGAATGCCTCATGGACTGCTTTCTGCAGATGTCGCGGTTCGCAGAAACGAATGCCCATTTCAGAAAGTCCATGATACGCGTCCTCTGCAAGTCGCCGAAGTCTCGGTGGTGCTGCTGGTGGAACAGCCGTCTGCCGAAGTTCAGCGGAGTCTTCGGCTACTATCACCGGTTTTCCCTGCTCGAGAAAAAACCGAATGAGAAAGCTGGGGATTGAATCTTCGATTCCTGCTGTAGCCTTCGCAGCACTCTGGGGGGATAGTGTGCCAATAAGAAGTGCGTCAGCGGTTTTCCCCAAGGCAGTGAGGTCATTCTCGCTCAGCGGCGGTGCGAGCAGATATCCGCTGGAGGGAAGATTTTGTGCTGCCAGCCACTCTCCTCGCAGAGCGTGGAAGCTGAGGCTCGGAACAATTTTAAATTCTGCGCCATCAGCGGCAAGTGCATTCAATTGTTCGAAAAAGGCATCTGAAGGATACCGGCGCCCAGAGAAAAGCACCACAAACACTTTCTTGTGTGCACTCGACGTGTTGTTTTCTCCGTGAGCGCGTGAGCGCCTCTCGAGATATTCCGTGAGAACATCTACGACTTGTTGACGAATTATGTCGCGCAGCTCTTCCGCAGCCATCTTAGCTCCGTTTTCGAGGTCACAGTCTCTAATTACGTGGAAACGGCCTACTCTCATCCACGAGAGTAGGCCGTCTCTCTCACGAAAGCTTTGGCGGAATTAGCCCTTGGGGAGGATTTTTTCCAGATCGGAATGTGGCCGCGGAATCACATGAACACTGATGAGTTCGCCCACACGCCGCGCAGCTGCCGCGCCAGCATCTGTTGCTGCTTTCACGGCGCCAACGTCGCCGCGTACCATCACTGTCACAAGTCCACCGCCGACATGCTCTTTGCCAATCAAACGCACGTTGGCGGCTTTTACCATTGCATCCGCAGCCTCGATCGAACCTACAAGTCCACGAGTTTCGATGAGACCCAGCGCGTTGCCATAAATCTCGTCAGCCATTGCTTATCTTCTCCTGTCCTCTGGATCAAATTATCATACTCCACACTACGTAGCATCCCTTGGTGTGTCAAGTATACAAAAAAAACACGTCCCGCTTCTCAGTACTGTGTTACTTAGCAGAGTGGTTATCCCACTAACACGCCTCATTTGTCTTGCCAGAGAGGGCCGGAAAAAGTGTGAAATCTCGAAGAGACGAACCCCAATAGCTGCAACGTGAGGAGATTGCTTGTGCAACCACAGACTGATAACTCACTTAGCAAGCCCCTTACGATTTTCTTATGGCTCGTGATTCTGTGCCTTGTTCTCGGACTTTTGAGCTTTCTGCGGCCAGTCCTGGTGTGGGCACTCAACGTTTCGTCGCCATTTTTTGTTGGGCTCATCATAGCATACATTTTCAACCCTCTCGTACGATTCATCGAACGTCGAATGCAGGTGAGTCGTACCATCGGCGTTCTTCTCACCTACGGCTTGATCCTTGGCCTCTTAGCTCTTTTCGTTATCATGCTCATGCCGATTCTTGTCGCTCAACTACGCCTCGGAATCGGGAATATCCTCGAGCGGATTCCTGTAGTTATCGCACTCATCTCTGAAAGGCTTCACATGCAGATTGCGCCGGAAGATATCGAGCGACTGCGCAACGCCCTCGAAGGACGTCTCTCGTGGGAAGCTCTGGCAAACCAGGTAGCCCCATGGCTGCGCTCCATATTGAACGAGATCGCCAGCACAGTAACATCAGTGACCCAGACCGTGGCAGCAATCGTAACGTATTCGCTCGGCGTAGCAGCGTTTCTCGTACTCGTTCTCATGATAACATTTTATTGCCTCATTGATTTTGGGCGTATTGCTTCCATTGTGGGAAAAGTCGTCCCACCTGCCTACCGCGAACGCTTTTTCTCTGTGTGGTCAAGTATCGATGAAGCTTTGGGGGGATTTCTTCGAGGGCAACTGATCGTCTGCGTGATTATAGGTATTCTCTACTCGATTGCGCTCATGGCGCTCGGGATGAAGCAGTATGCCCTTCTCATCGGTTTTGCAGCGGGCTTTGGGAATCTCATTCCTTACGTAGGACCAGTCATCGGGGCGATCCCTACCATCCTCTGGATTGTCTTCGGAAACGCCTATGACACGTCAACCTCGAAAATTTTAGGCATTGGCATAGTGCTTGGTGTGAGCGTCGCCATTCAAACGCTCGATGGTTTTTTCCTCCAACCGCGCATTGTCGGAAAAAGCGCGGGACTGCATCCGCTCGTCGTTTTAGCTGCTCTCATCATTGGCGCACAATTTGGCCTCGGGGGGCTCATACTGGCTGTGCCCGTCGCTATTGTCATTCGCGTTCTTGTCCGCGAACTCTGGTGGACTCCGCTTCTTGCCCGCCGGGCGCAGGAAAGCGAGCAAGAAAAGGATGGTAATCCCAAGAAAGAAAAGTAAAATGGCAGCCCTGGCAGGACTCGAACCTGCGACCAACGGTTTAGGAAACCGCTGCTCTATCCTGACTGAGCTACAGGGCCTCGTTTGTCCACCCACTAAACCGAGAATTCATACCACTTCCACTGAATTTTCCTCATACCTGAGGTCGGGTGGGCTCTTTCTCAAGGAGAGAAAACGTTGCCGAGTATTGATACGAGAGAAAAAAACTGGCCTAGGACGGTATGATTTTGGTCAACTGTCAGGCGGCGATGAAAGGAATGGATCATGGCGCGGAGAGTTATCCTCATTGTTCTCGATAGCGTTGGCATCGGCGAGCTGCCAGACGCGGAGCTTTTCGGAGATGCGGGAAGCAACACGTTAGGCAATCTTTCGCGAGCTTTTCCTGAGGGGCTGCGGCTTCCAAACATGGAGAAGCTCGGCTTGGGAAACATCGCGCCTCTCAATGGCGTCCCCCCTTGTCCCACCGCAGTTGCAGGATGGGGAAAATGTGCCGAAAAAAGCATGGCAAAAGACACAACCCTTGGCCACTGGGAAATTGCTGGCGTTATCTCCGAGCAGCCCTTTCCAACATATCCGAATGGCTTCCCTCCAGAAATCATCGAAGAATTTGAACGTCGCATTGGGCGCAAGACGCTCGGCAACATTCCAGCCAGTGGCACCGAGATCATTCAGCGTCTGGGGGACGAACACGTTCGCACGGGAAAGCCTATTGTTTACACAAGTGCGGACAGCGTTTTCCAAATCGCCGCGCATGAGAATGTGATCCCGCTTGAAGAACTGTACCGCATGTGCCTTATTGCGCGTGAAATCCTGGACGGTCCCCATCGCGTGGGGCGCGTCATCGCTCGACCATTTGTCGGGACATCAGGCCAATACGAGCGTACGCGGAACAGGAAGGACTTCTCCGTTCCTCCGCCTTCGCCCACTATTCTCGACCGCCTGAAAGAGAACGGTTTTGTTACCATTGGGATCGGGAAAATCGGAGACATCTTTGCGCATAAGGGGCTCACAAAAGAGGTCCACACGGGAGCCAACGAGAAAGGCATTCTTGCGACGATCCTCGAGATCAATGAAGCACCGGATGGACTGATCTTCACAAATCTCGTCGACACGGACATGCTCTACGGCCACAGAAACGACACTGTGGGCTATCGCAAATCTCTCGAGGAGTTCGATAGTTATCTTCCCAAAATTATCGATGCGATGCATGAAGAGGATCTTCTCGTCATTACCGCTGACCATGGTTGCGATCCCACAACGCCTAGTACCGATCATTCTCGTGAGTACGTGCCTCTCTTGGTTTACTCGCGACAAATGCGTTCCGGCGTGAACTTAGGTACTCGCGAAACTTTTGCGGATACTGCCGCCTCGATTGCAGAGTTTTTCAAGATTCCCTGGAGTGGTCCAGGCACGAGCTATCTCCGGGAACTCGGTCTTGCGTGAAAGCATGGAGAGACAAAATGTGCTTATGCGCGGGAAGAGAGTGCGGATTTCTCGTTTGAACGCGTAAGATGCGCATTTCCCCGTCCTCGAATAAACGAGAAACTAGGGAACCAGAAACCACGAACCAGAAAAGTTGATTTACTATGGCAGCGCGTCTCTCTCCAAACCGACGACATCCTCTCAGCCGCATGCCGTGCCGTCAGATAGTTTTTATTTCCAATGTTCCGGACGCGCATAGGGGACAGCGGGGTTGTGAAATCTGGCCATGTCGACAACGTCACTGGAGACAAACGACATATCGTGTCGCGAGATGCGAAGAGACTTCCGCAGAAAGTGGGTTTTCTCTTCCCTTTGAACAAAACAATCCCGGTAGCGCCTCGACACCACCGGGAAGGAAGCAAAACTATTTTAAACGTCATGAATAAGGCGGCTGGAGACCATCCGTGATCCGCTGCGAGCGCACGATATCGCCTTTTGAAACAGTCCCGTTTGTGGGATCGTAGTTGATGAGCACCTGGACGAAGTCACCCGTCGGATAAGGGCCAGCTGTGCCATCGGGGCCCGACGACGTGATGCGCCACTTCCCATACAGCACTTCTCCAGCTTTGTATCCTGCGACAGTTGATACGCCGCCCGGTACACCGTACTGCTCATAGTACGGAAGCATGCCATAGCAAACATAGCGGAAGCGCAAGTATTCTGGGGGCAGCGTGGACCGCCGATCGCGGAATGGGTCTATCAGCATATTATTGGTAATGTACGCCACTGGTGTTGTCAGTCGGTTGCTTATGTACCAATACCAACCCGTTCCGATCGTCATACCTCCCACGCTTGTGATATCGGGCGGAAAGTTATTGTTGTCCACCGCATAACTTTCCAAGGCGGTTGCCAGCGAACGGATATCGGCTTTGGCGCGAGACACTTTCGAGCGCACTTGAGCCTCGAGGAAGTTGGGAACTGCGATAGCTGCAAGGATCGCGATAATTGCAACCACAATGAGCAGCTCGATGAGCGTGAAAGCCTTCCTGCTTTTCATACGAACGACACACCTCCTTTCTGCGCAGAGCTCCAAGAAGCATCCCTCATTCCAGCATAACTACCCTCAAAAGCAAGAAAAAAATATGTTGATAAGCCTCAATGTGGGGCGAGGGAACAGACAATCGTCCTGGCGAGTTGTTGGCGTGTTCGTAAAGTAAGTCACATGTATCTAAGCACGAGACATGCGGTGGTGAGTAAGCGCCATGAGCGAGCAATCAGAACTCTTCTTTGCCAGACTCCCATTGTTGACTGAAAATGCAGCTCCCCCACACTTGGCTTGCGCTGCGATTGTGTCCTATGAGCGACGGTCAGCTTGGCAGATTAGTCGGCTAGCGCCAAGGAACCGTTTTGCGCGCTCCCAGGGAGCCTGCATAGATAGATTTTGCAGTGTTAATTCGACAGCCCTCGCCCACGGACTCAGAGGGAACAGTTGTGTGTCAGATCCGATGGTTCCAAAAGACCGAGAGAACACAGGCGAAAACCAAGCTGCGCACTATGCGCCCTGGTTTGTGAGCGGGCCGTGTAGAGGCCGTTCCATAACAGAAAGCCAATTCCTCCTGAAACCCGAAAAAAAACCTCCCGATTTTTCTCTGCGCATCCCAAGCATTCACAAGGAGTGAACCCCCTCCAAAATAGAGAAGCGGATGCCCTTCGTGGGCACCCGCTTCGAGCTTCCTCGAATAAGCTTCGAGCTCTAGGGCTCGTTACTGACAGTTGATATAAGCGTTCGTTGCAACCTGGGAGCGGATCACGTCGCCATTGCTAACGGTACCGTTCGTCGGATCGTACGGCAGCGGCAGTGCAGTCGTAGGATAGTTCGATACACCCCACCACCCATAGGGACCATATGACCTGTCAGGACCAGCAGACGTCAGACGCCACCCACCGAACTCTTGCTTAACGGCGGGAAGATATGTCGAGTCACTGGTGCGCCCGGAGTAAATGCTCCATCGAGTGCTCCAGGTGGCCTCGATGCAGGTATAGCGCAGGTTGTTCAACTGCCATGCCTGTGCAGTCGGCTGGATGTGCTGACGGAACGGATCGACAAAAATGCATGTTGTCAGGTATGCCGTTGGGGTGCTAATGGTCTTCGGGAGGTACCAGTAATTGTACTCGTTCACCGGACTGGTGGAGTACCCAGGCGAAGTAACGTAATATCCGTCGTACGGATAGACGTTGTAGTCAACGTTATAGGCTTCGAGTGCGGTAGCGATCGAACGCATATCAGCTTTGGTACGCGATACTTTAGAACGCACTTGAGCCTCGAGGAAGTTTGGAACAGCGATAGCTGCGAGGATCGCGATAATTGCCACCACGATCAGCAGCTCGATGAGTGTGAACCCTTTTTTCATAAGTTACCCTTTCTTCGTGTGACAAATATGTAGTACGGTACTTACTTCTTTTTTCTTTGGGCATTTCCCTGCCCACTGGGATGCTGGCGAGTATTCCAGCTCGGGTTTCTCTGCGTCGTTCTCTTCATCCCTCCTTTCCTAATAACCGTTCACTTATACTTTTTGTGCCATATCGACTGCGGTGTCATCTGGCAACGAACTTTGCAAACAATTACATCATGCAATGCGCGGGCGAAAAGAGTGCTCTTTCAAGAGGAAATTTAACGAAATTTTCATCTGTATTTGGAACGATTGAAATTCCTGAAGAAATCAAAGTAAACCACGATCTCTCAATCACTGAGCCGTCAGATTTGCTAAAAGATACATGCGACTCGATCGCTCTCTAAAAATTACCTTACTGCCATGCGTTCGCGAATATTTTTCCATTTTTCAGAGCGTTTTTGTTCGACCAGAAGAGGGGGCCGTATTCCACTATCAGTGCATTTTTCTCGAAATCTCTCTGCCCCTCTAAATTGTCGCGAGGAGCGCCCGGATGTTCTGCTTCTTCACCCCATGCACACCTCACAGCGCTCAAACTTCTTACTCAGTGATCCGTCCGCCCCCAAGAATTCTTGCTTGCTCTTGCACTCGGTGGTTCCAGAATCACAGCACAAATGTTGTCACGTTGGAGTTTTCCGATTAGAGCTTTAACGAGGTCGATGGTGTTCTCGTCGAACATGATGCGTGAAAAGCGCGAAGTGGGTAATCGTGTCACTACGAGTTATAGGCTCGTTGCTGTGGCTGCTTCTTTTTTCATATTGTGCATTTTTCTCTCGAGCGGAGAGGCATTTGCCCAGGCAGCCCCTTTCCCTGCTTCCTTTTCGCCGCGAGATGTGACTGTGTACCGCTCCTGGGATAGTACGCAGACTCTTCGCCTACGCTTTGAACTTTCCTTGCTCCCCTCTCCTCACGTTCCCTCCTCGAAAACCGCATCGTATCTTGTTGCGGGTTCTCCTCTTTCGCCGCCACGTGTGCGCGTTGCTGCGTGCCATCTTTACCGCGTGCGGGGAAATGAAGTTGTCGGCGAGACGTGGGAGATGCCCTCAAATATACCGCCGCAAGGTGGTCTGACCCGCATCAACGAGGTAGGGCTCTTCCGCCAGTATAAAGTTTATTCTTTAACTCTCAATCTTGTCTTTACTGCTCAACCGCTCATTCCCAATGCGAACGAAACGTGGGTTGTCGATTTCGTTGAATTGATCCTTGACCTCGGTGCCCCGCCCCTCACAGGCGAGGACGCAGAAATAGCAAAGGAGGCGTTCTCTTCCCCCGCACTTGCTGAACTTACCGACGCAGTTCTTCTCAACGCCGATATTAATTCGCGTTATTATTACACAACCTCTACGTCGACTTGGGAGCATGTCCGATCGTGGGCAACGAAAATTGGCAAAGCTGCTCGGTCGAACCGGCTTTTCAAAGCCACGTTTTATAGACCGGGGATTTATCGAGTGACGAGAGAGATGGTTTCCTCTGAGGGAGGCACCTCTGCTACGACTCCGGTTTCTGCTGAGAAGTGGCGTGTTCTGTCAAAGGGCGAAGAGATTTCTGCAATTCCCGATCCCGACGCTCCTGAATCGTCACTTCTCCTTGTTGTCCCTGAATGGGATATCGATGAATTAGGACCAGCCTGTGTGTGGCTTGACGCTTCGGGGGAGAACGAAGAGCATGCCCCGCCACGCCGCTCTGCCCCTGCAGCCCCTTCTCATGAAGCCTCTTCGCTCGGACATCGCCCCGTGGTAATGCGAGAGTACGTTGCTGAGGAGCTTGTCGAGTACCAGGCGAGAATCAAGCCCAACTCGGACGTGACGCGGTGGTACTGGAAATCTATCCCGCCCGACAGCATTGGAACGTTTACTGTGACGCTTCCTTCAACATTCGCTTCCGATGAGCCGGTCAGCGTAAGCCTTTACTATGCAATGTCGTATCCGCGCCAGCTTCTTCCTCGCATCGAGATTTTCGCCAACGGCGAAAGTGTCACCACTGCACCCCTCACGACAGTTCAGGGAAGCGTTGTGGTCGGGGTTCCTCCTCACTCTCTCCATGCGGGAAAAAATGTGATCGGGGTTCGCGCTTTTTATACTGACGACTCACCTGAAGAAAAACGCGACGTGCTGGTCCAGAAGTTCATTTTTCGATGGAATCAATCGCCGGACGTTGCACCTGAGGGGTTCTTCCGACTCGTAGGGAACGAAGCCGCCGACACTGTACTTGCGTTTCCCGACAGCCGCAAGCGCCTTCTTGTTGCGAGCTGCGACCCTGATTCGCCATGGTATTCTCAGCTTTCTTCGGGTGAATCTGTTCAGGTCCCTAGCATTCTCCGCGGCAAGAAGCTGTTCGCGGTTGCACCGGATGAGATAAGTTCGCCGCCAGTCCTGGAACATGTTTCTTCTCAGATGTTCGCCCTGCTGGATCCGCCAACCGGTTCCGATTATCTCGTCATCGCTCCATCGGATTTTGCGTCTGCACTGATTCCTCTCGCGCAACGTCGCATAGCGCAAGGGTTTAAGCCTCGTGTGGTGAGTTTGGAACATGTCTTCGATCTCTTCGGGTATGGATGGCGATCATCAGAGGCTATTCGTCAGTTTCTCAGTTATTGCTTTTACGGCTGGCCTCATCCCAAGCTCTCGTACGTGCTCCTTGTCGGAGAGGCGAGCGAGTATCGTCGGGATCCTGCTCTCGCTCCACCCAAATGTCAGATCGACATCTTGCCCACGTGTGGTTCTGCTCGCAGGGAAAGCGTCCATGGCGACCATCCGTACGGTTGTGTAGCTGGCACCGATCCTCTCCCTGACGTCCCGCTCGGACGGCTCTCCGTTGCGAGCAGTGAGGAGCTCACCTCTGCCATAGCAAAGCTGCTCCGGTATGAAGACTCACCTGTTGGAGAGTGGGCAACGCGAGGGGTATTCGTGTGTGATGACAATGAGGAATTTCCGCGCGTTGCCAAAGAGATTGTGGCTGCAGCGGGAGGTCCTTCCCTTGCGATTCGTCTCTTCGAGGAGTCTTCGTATCCGTATGTCCCCAATACGCGTGTTTACGGAAAGCGCCGCTCCTGGAATGCAACTCGCGAGCTGCTCTCGGTTCTCGATGGAGGTGTCGGCTTTGTCACCTATTTCGGCCACGGAGGTCCAAATATCTGGTCGCACGAACGGCTTCTCCATATTATGGATCTTCCCAAGTTACGAGAGCCGTCTCGTTTACCATTCATTGCGTGCGCCAGTTGCGATAACGCCTGGCTCGATTATCCCCTTCCGCCGGTAAAGGCAAGCATGGGCGAGTTGTTCGTCAAACAAGAGCGTGGGGGAGCAATTGCTGTTTTTGCCCCCGTGAGCGGCGCAACGCCTTACGAGCATCAAAATCTCATGCTGAGTCTCACAGAAGCCCTGACGCGGACACCTTTGCGTCGCGTGGGCGATGTCAGCGAGTACGCACGGATTTCCTATTATGCCCAGACGCTTTCTGCCTCAATTCCTGAGCAGTACGTTCTCGTGGGAGATCCCGGCGTACAGTTGAAGGTTCCGGCACCGCAAGCCGATCTCACCATCGATCCTCCGGCTATCCCTGCCTTGAGGCCCGCAAGCGTTTCTGTCCGGGCATCCGGCGTGCCTCCCGATTGCACGTCTGCAACGCTCGCTCTTCTTCCCGTTGGCGGCGGAGCATCTCTCCTTTCTCGACCAGTCGCAATCCTCGGGGGCAATGCGCAGGCTGTTGTTACGATCGAAGGTCTCCAGCCAGGGAGCTATACATTTCTTTTGAGCGCCGAGGGAACAAAAGGACTCTGGTGTTCAGCTGGACGACTGGATGCCGTTACCCCTCGACTCGCTTTCAACGAAGAAGCCCTATTGAGTCAGATTCGGCGTCCCATTGGCACCACAGAAACTCTTCGTACTCAGCTGTCTTTCTTCAATCCAACATCACTTTCGGATGTGACAGGATGTGCCGAAGCAGTAGTTTCAGCGAGTACCGACTCAAAAACTTCTTTCTCCCTGTTCCGTGATTGTTGCCTCTTTGCGCCGGGAATGACTCGGCGGTATGCTTTTCCATGGGGAGAAAATCTCGCTGAAGAGATTCTCCTGCGTTGGGAGGGGAAAAAGCCCGAGATTGCATTACAGTCGGCGCACTATGCGCTCCCTCGTATCAATCTCGGTTCCCCGACGCGCTTCATTCTTCCTTACGGAGTGCGGATCACCTCTCCGCAACTGCCTAGTGACATCGATACACTGACTTTCGCGGCGGAGATTTGGAATACCGGTGTCCAATCGGCTGAGGATGTGCGCGTGAGCTTGTACAGCGACGGTGAGCCTGTTGCGCAACCACAGCTCCTCTCGAAACTTCCGAGTGGTGGTAAAAGGGAGATGATTTTTACCTCTAAGCAGCCGCTTTCGGCAGGCGAGCACCATCTTACGGTTCGGCTCGATCGAGAAGATCACACAGTCACCGACACGCAGCGCCGCATTGTCCTCCACGAGCAGTCAGAGACAGTTCGAATTGCTCAGGGCCCTGATCTTGAATTTGTTCCTGGCAGTGTTACGACAAATGTTCCTGAGGAAGGAATTGTCGCACGGACAAGCGTTATTGTTCGAGCACTCTTGCGAAATAACGGCGAAGTCCCGGCGCGTAATGTGACGATTCAGCTTCTTGTCGACGATCCCACAACTGGTACCGAAGCCCTTATGCTCAATGAGGAGCGGGCGATGTCAATTGCTGAGCTTCCGCCAAAAGAAGCTGTTCCGGTCGAAGTCCATTGGGAAAATTGTAACGATGTCGGAAGCCCGAAAGCATGGCTGGTTGTGAATCGCACCAGAACACAGAAAGAAACAAATTACGATAATAACGTCATTGCTGTGCCACCGTTCAAAGTGCGCCAACTCGGTGATTTTAGAGTTGAATCACTCGATGTGGCGCCGCAGGAGTGCGAGCAGGGATCCACAGTCACTGTGGCTTGTGCCTTTTCTAGTGATGCCGATATTCCGCGGGGGCCTCTCGACATAGAATATGGCCTGCGCAACCCTCTCACAGGACTCTCGAGATCTGAGCACGATGTGATTGCTTCCGTGCCTCCCCTCACCACGTCTTCGCTCTGCTACCACCTCCGTTACGAGCCTGCTTTCACAGAGGTGTTCGTGAACATAAACAGTAACCGCGAGCTCGAGGAACGCGATGCCGGGGGAGACGAACAAGTGACGCCCATTTATCCTGTGCTGCCTCTAGCGGAAAGGCTCTCTTCCGAAAAAACGAAACTCGACCTTTCCAGTGATTTCGAGCGAACGGTTACCTATAACGTTGAATTAATTCCAGGCGGCGGACTGCGCTTGAGGGATACGTTTACCTCGTCATCGGGGATGATTCCAGCCTCACCCGCGTGGGCTGTGAGTGATAATTGCACTCAAAAGGTGTCCCAGGCTTCGGACACCGACAACCTGTGGACTGTCGCTCCATGGTTGATCGAGGCGAGCCGATTGGAATCCTGTACGCCTCTCAAACTGCGAGTGCCGTTTGAATGCTCGCCGTTGGTCTATTCGTATGACGTGTACCTCCATGCCGTATCCTCAAACAACTACAAAGGCGGCCGTGTCGGCAAATTCACCGTGGCTGTAGGAGAAGGCGAACCTGTGAGTTGTGATATTCGGCCGGATGTACGTGGCGTCCCCATTCAGCGTTATTATTTGGGGCGGTTTGAGCTGAAGGGCTGCAGCGTCGATCTGAAGATCGCCCAAACAACAGGCAGTGCCGTTCTCATCAAGGGCGTCGAAATTGTTCCCGCCGCGGGAGTAGTCACGTCACCTGTGTATGAATTCCCGACGAGCGGAGGAGATCTCTGGCTGGTTCGCTTCCTTGACAATGGAGGCAACGCAACGGTAGCCCAGTATAGAGTTCGATACGGGAACCGCTCCGCAAAAGGAATCGAGTGGCAAGAGTGGAAAGATGCAGTAAAGGGCGAAGTTCATCTCCCAAAGAAAACTGAGTTTATGCAATGGCAGGCCATAATGCATCCCCGACAAGGACTGAAGCCAGTTCTCAAGCAGGTCGTTTTGGAGAAAATGAGATGAGATTCTCGCTGACACTTCCTCAGTGGAAAGAGCTCCGTGCCATTCTCATTGTGTGGTTCATCATCGTCGGGAGTGGTGTGGCAACCGTCGTATTTCTCAATCTCAATGCTTCTCGAATCATCAATCATATCGAGTACGTTGAAGCGAGTAGGTTTGCCCGTACTCAGGTGTTGTACGAAGAAGCAAAGAAGTATGCGGAAAAAGCACTTCAGGAAGCAGCGAGGTTGAACAAGAACGAACAACAGAGAAAGCCCTTGCCTCAGGATGATCCGAATTTTAAGCGTGCGGTCGAACTCTTTGGCAAAGCTTTCGCTCTTGATCCTCGCGATCCGTACAGCCGCGAAATGCGCCAGTATTACGAAATTCTCGCCCATCTTTATGCGGCGGTCGGGTCTGATCTGTGGGCAATGAAAATGGGGGCAAGAGGCTTTCTGTGTGCGGAAGATTACAAAGATGCGGAGATCTACGCCGGTTCTGTAACCGCACGCGACCCAAAGGATTATGAGGCGTGGATGCTTCAAGCAGATGCTCAGATAAGAGCTGCGAGACTTGATGACGCAGAATCCACGATCTTGAAAATGGAAAGTGCAGGTGCCCCGCCAGCACTCGTTCATGAGCTGCGCGGCCTCGTTGCGGAAAAGCGGGGGCTTACCCAGAAAGCCATTGCCGAATACTTGCTCGCTTTGGAGAAAGTGCCGGAAAACATCGACATCCGTAAGCGCCTTGCGACCCTTCTCGAAGGCTCCAAACGTTTGGAAGAAGCCCGAAAAGTATTGGCTGATGGACTTGCCCTCGGAGGAGATCGCGATCCGAATTACCTTCACAGATTAGCTAATCTCGAACTCAAACTTGGGAACCCTGGCCAGGCTGTTGCCTACCTCGAGCGCGCTGTGCGTATGGAGCCGTCGAGTGGAGATCTCTACTTTGATCTTGCCCAGGCCTATCAGCAGATTGGAAAAAGTGCTCGTGCCTATGATGCTCTTCAGGAGGCGTTGAAACGCAATCCTGCTCTCCAAGCACAGTTGTTATCAAAAAAGAAAGATCAGTAACAGTCAATTCGCTGATTGTTGAGGGACTCGAATCAAGGCACCCATGGCGATCTGGAAGCATCAACGACGGCCGTTTCGCGCAGCCTCGATGAGCGCTTTGAAAAGAGCAAGCTGCTCGGGGACATCCACCATAGCCTCGGGGTGCCACTGGATGCAAAGCCCAAATGGATAGTCAGTGAGCTCGCACGCTTCGATAATGCCGTCGTCCGCGCGCGCTGAGATGACCAATCCCTTTCCCAGTTTTGCAATAGCTTGGTGATGGGAAGAGTTGGTCAATAGGCGATGTGTCTTTACAATGTTCCCAAGGAGGCTTCCCTCAGCAATCATGACTTCATGTCTCAATGACCGCGGTTGTTGCTTAGTAGAATGCTGAATCGTGGAACTAGTTTCGCTGGCAATGTCCTGAATGAGCGTTCCGCCCAGAGCAACATTCACTTCCTGACAGCCAAGGCAGATTGCCAGGAACGGTTTATGTTTGCTTAGGATAGCATCAATGAGGGCAAAGTCATAGTTCTCCCGTCGTTGGGGGAGTGGAGTTGTTAGTGGGTGAGGTGACGCACCATACCGAGAAGGGTCGATGTCGCCTCCTCCAATAAGAACGAAACCATCGCAGAGCTCAGCATGGCTCGAGATGTCATCGGATGTTACGAGCGGGGGGAGCAGCACTGGGAGACCGCCAGCGAGAACGACAGCATCAACGTATCTCACGCCGGTTGAAAAGTTTTCGATCTCTCCCTTCTCGGTGTTTACGGACGTGTTAATCCCTATGAGAGGTTTCATATCTGAATGTTCTTTCGTCTGATTTACTGTATTGCGTTGCTCGCCACAACCCAGAATTAATAACGCAAAGCAAAGAAGGGGAACTACTCCTCGGCGGAGGACATGGTAGTTCCCCTTTTCGTTGCAATATCTAGGCGAGAGGATCATGACTCGCCCACGCGGAACTTCACGTGCACCGTCAAATGACAATCAATTTTGCGCTGAGAATGTTGGGGAGCTTTGCAAGTTCGTCGAGAACGTGACGGGGAACTTCTTGGTCGACGTTGATAACCGTTATAGCATCTCGTCCTTGAGCTGTTCGTCCCCACGTCATCTGTGCAATGTTGATATTGTGCTTACCGAGCAGCGTACCCACACTTCCCACGATTCCGGGAACGTCTCGGTTCTCAATGACGATGAGATATCCTTCGGGCACGACGTCAAAGCTCTTGTCGTTGATAATGACGATGCGGGCGCGGTCGCGCGTGAAGATCGTGCCGCCTACCCAATTGCGGCTTCCATCTTCGCCGACAACTTCTACTGTGATGAGGTTCGCGTAACCGTGAAGCTCAGTCGATTTAAGTTCGACCACCTCGATTCCTCTTTCGTGCGCAATGGGGGCTGCATTAACGAAATTGACTGTGAATTCCGTGATTGGTTCGAGGAATCCAACGAGAGCAGCTGTTGTCACGGGTGCCGTCGGATAGTCGAGGACGCTCCCGCTGAAGTATACCCGGAACTTCTTTGCCGGTGTCGAAATAAACTGCGCAATGAATTTCCCCATCCGGCGAGCAAGGTCTATGTAGGGGCGCAGTTGTTCTAACACGGCAGGGTCGACAGACGGAGCATTGACTGCATTGCGAATGACTCTGCCACTGAGAGCATCAACTATTTGCTCGGCGACCTCTTTCGCAACACCTTCTTGTGCTTCGCTTGTTGATGCTCCTAAGTGCGGCGTAAGGATGATATTGTCGAGTTTTCTAAACGGGTGATCTTCAGGTAGTGGCTCCGTCGTAAAGACATCGAGGGCAGCACCAGCGATACGTTTGCTTTGGAGTGCTTCCAGCAGAGCATCTTCGTTAATGATGCCACCGCGGGCACAATTAATGAGTCGCACGGTGGGTTTCATCATTTCGATCTGACGTTTATCGATGAGGCTGCGGGTCTGATCGTTGAGCGGAACGTGCACGGTAATAAAATCCGCTTCACGGCAGATCTCGTCGACTGTTGCGGGCTGCACTCCGAGCTTTTTGACGACTTCAGTCGAAATATAGGGATCGTAGGCAAGGACCTTCATTCCAAAGGCGATGCCACGTTTGGCAACCTCTGAGCCGATTCGTCCCAAGCCGATAACTCCAAGGGTCTTTCGAAAAAGTTCCACGCCAACAAACCGCTTCTTGTCCCATTTACCTTCCTTCATGGAGCGGTCGGCTTGAGGGATCATCCGGGCAAGGCTCGTGAGCATCGCGATAGTGTGTTCTGCCGTGGAAATTGTATTGCCGCCCGGCGTGTTCATGACGATGATCCCCATTTTCGTGGCTGTGTTGACGTCGACATTGTCGAGCCCAACACCGGCACGGCCAATTACTTTCAGTTTGCGTGCATTTTGCAAGACATCCGCTGAAACGGTCGTCCTGCTCCGAATGACGAGGGCATCGTACTCGGCTATTTCTTTAACGAGATCTTCGTGGCTGATGTCTGGCTTGTAAACAACCTCAAAGCCACTGTTCTGGAGGATTGCTAGACCTTCCTCAGAAATCTTATCGCTTACAAGAATGCGAGTCATTGCGTCGAACCCCTTATTCTTTTCTGAAATTTTAGTATTGTTCCATGCAATGACAGTTAAATGAGCTGCAACGACGGTCGTCTGTAAAGCAGAAAACACTTCACCGATGTTCAGTTTGTCTTGCTTTTCGTGAAGGGACGCCGTGAGCTCGCTTTCATGGCTAAAGTGGATTCTTTAGCCATCATGACGGGGTTGGGAGATCTTACATGAGAAGGCTAGTTCAGGCACTTGTCGCGATTATTTTTGTCGCCACCGCATTGCGTCTTGCTGCAAATGAATCGACCACGACATCTCTGGTCGGTGACGACGAAGCTTATGTGCATCTCTTTGGAGATACGACGGTTCCCCCAGGAAGAAGTGCTACATTCTTTATCGACGAGCTTCCTCCTCCACCATCGAAAGGAGAAGATGTCGATTCGGAACAGGAGAAAGAACTCTATGCTCGACGTGCACTCGCGGAAGAATCTGTTTCTACAGCCTCGAACGCGCGTTGGCATGCTGAGAATCCACAGCCGCCTTTGTTCTACCCTCGACTCAAGAACGTGAAAGTGAAGCTCGGAGATGAGCGTCTTTTCGAGGAGGAACAATATCTCAAACTCATCCGAGGAAAACGTGTGGGACTCATAACCAACCCAACCGGCATGGATTCGCGTTTCGTTTCCACTATCGATAAACTTGCGCGAGGAAAAGATTGGAAGCTGACAGCGCTTTTTGCTCCCGAGCATGGGGTCCGCGGAGCGCAGGCTGCAGGCGAAAAAGTTGAAAGCGGAATAGACCCCATCACTGGGGTTCCTGTGTACAGCCTCCATGGCCGCGATGCCAAGAAGCGCCCCCAAAACAAACCGCGGCCCTCAATGCTGCGAGACGTTGATGTACTCGTCTATGACATCCAAGATATCGGAAACAGGTCCTATACGTATGTGGGCACAATGAAGCTCTGTATGCAAGCTGCTGTCGAAAACGGGAAAGAGTTCATTGTACTCGATCGTCCCAATCCCCTGGGGGGAGAACTCGTCAGTGGGAATGTCCTCACTCCTGGATTCGAAACTCTCGTGGGATGGGCACCCGTTGCTTACCTTTACGGCTTGACGCCCGGAGAAGTCGCTCTTTGGCTCAACGACTATTACAAGATGGGGTGTAAACTGACAGTCGTTCCAATGAAGGGGTGGAAACGCAGCATGAAGTGGTGGGACACCGGCCTCCCGTGGATTCCCACAAGTACTCACATGCAAATCCCCGAATCATGTTGGTACATTGGCATGACCGGCATGCTCGGCGAACTTCTCGCCGTAAATGTAGGAGTGGGATATCCCCTGCCGTTTGCGTACGTCGGGGCACCATGGATCGATGCTCAGCGTCTCGCGACGGAGCTTAACTCTCGCCAGCTTCCAGGGATCTTTTTCCGACCAGTGTATTACAAGCCTTTCTACGGCCCATACAAGGACCGCCAGTGTGAAGGAGTCCAACTGCACATCACGGACTACGACACGCTCATGCCTGTTGAGGTAGGAATTCACATCATCGAAGCTCTTCACAAGCTTTACCCCGAGCAACGTATTCTTTATGGCGGTGCTGCGGCCGCACCAGCTCGCCAGAGGGAACGAGTCGGTGCATTCAACAAGGTGATGGGGACAACGGAAGTCAGACGCATGTTGCTCGATGGGAAAACAGCTGAAGAGATCATTCGTTCGTGGGAACCGGCAAGAAAGAAGTTCGCCACTGAACGAGCGAAATACTTCTTGTACAAGTAAAGCCTTTCCGGCCCTTTCACTGCGGCAGAGAAGAAGAGTCAGATGCGGATCGGAACTCGATTCGCGTGACACAGAAGTCGTACGTTCCGTCACTTTGCTGCGCGAGGCCAAAAACAACTTTGGTTATCGCGGTTTTTGCTGGATCACGGCCTTGTTGGCGGATAGCTTCCTCTTCGAGCCTACTCATGCGAGCTACAGCTTGCGGCGTGAGCTCAAAGACCTCGTAGATGCCCGGTGGGGAAGGTCCACCACCCAAAAAACGCTTCTGATCTGGGGTTACCGCCTGGCTGAGAAAAGTAGTGCTCGATGCTGAGGCGACAAACCGTTTCTCGATGCGCAGCCCGTAGCGTTGCATAACTTGTTCCACTGCTGCGCTCGGATACCCGGTGAAATTCAGTTCTCTGATGACTTCTGCTGAAAGCGTCGAATTTTCTGGTGGCGGGGGAGAAAACTGTCCAATCTCCGCGATCGATTCCCCGATTTGATGTTTGATGCGGGCTATCTGTTCGCGGAGGTCGCGTTCATCTTGCTCCAACTCAGCTCTAAAATTCGCATCAATAGGGGGAGTTCCGGAGGGAGTTGGAGAAGGAGCTGCAGCGTTTGGCTTGCCGGGGGCAATCTCACCATAAATTCGCACTCGCTCAGGTTTTTCCGTGTAGATTATACGTGACTGATGTCTGCGCATCCTATCCTGCGGGAGAAAGCTACGCAGAACGAACAAAGTTCCCCATACGAGAAACACAGCAGTAAGGATGAACACTATGGTGCGCTTGGCTTTCACCGCGTGGGCACTTTCTCGTGTTGCTCGCTATTCTTCATGCTGAGCAAACGACAGCAATGCCTTTTCTATAATTTCTCTCGTCATGCAGACCGCGCTGGAGTAGCGACAAGTGCTTCGTAGCAGAGATAAACGATAGACTGAAATACTTTCCCCGTCGCTGCTGTCATCCCCATTTCACAGGTTCTACTTGTGGAGTAGTACCGCAGAGGGGACGGGAACTGTTCGATGGCTAAAATTTCGCGCGCTTCTGCTGCTGTAGCGCTTTCGGTTAACTCAGGAACGAGAAATCCCCGATCTCCCGCAAAACCGCAACAGCCTGCCTCAGCGGGGATATACACGTGTTCACAAAATGTCTCGGCGACAAGTTTCAGAGCGGGACTTCCTCCGCTCTTAATGAGCGTGCACGTCGGATGGAGGATTGCTGTCCCCGGCACTTTCGGCCATTCGCTTCTTGAGGGAATAACAACTTTCGCAAAGAAAACAGGGAAATCGTATATGCGCAGCTTTTTCCATCTCCGGTAATAATCGCCTGTCAAAAGGGTTCCGTAGGTATGAGTTATTGTTCCGCTGCAAGGCGATGTGTCGCAGACAATAGGACAGGCGCCACCGAGGGTGCTATCCCAGAGGAAGTCCACCATGAGTTGTGCTGCTTTCTGTGCGGCTTCAGGAAAACCTTTGCTCACGAATGGCTGCCCACAACAGTAACGCGACACTCCCTCGGGAATAAATGGTTCATATCCACAGGCCGCCAAGACATCCATCGTTGCACGAGCGAGATCGACCGGAATTGTTTCCCCAGGCAGTTTCCCCATCGTTCTCGTGAGACAACTCGGCAGATAGAGTACAGAGCGTTCCGTAATGGTTGGAGCTTTGCGCGTGTGTATCCGGGGAGCTGGTGCTGGGAGAGGGATTCTCTCCGGGAGACGAGGGAGCATCCCTTTTGTTAATTTATGGGCATGATGCGATAGCTTGCTGACGAGTTGTTTTCCCCGCTTGCCTGAAAGATGGAGAGCCCCAAGCCCCAAACGGACAGCTGACGCTGGGATACTGAAGTGTTTTGCTGCGATCATTGCCATGTTTTTGGAAACTCGCCCGTGGGATAATGCCCGAAGCTCTTTGACGAGTTGACCCGTATCTATCCCCACAGGACATGCAGTGGAGCAGAGGCTATCGGTGGCACACGTTTCGACGCCGTAGTAGCGGTAATCTTTTTCGAGATCCTGAAGGAGAGATTGGTATCGGTTCGCATTCGTCTTGCGGAATATCTCAAGTTGGCGCAGCACGGCGATACGCTGGCGAGGAGTAAACGTCAAATAGCGCGACGGACATTTCGATTCGCAGTAGCCGCACTCGATGCATTTGTCGACAATCGGCGACACAGAAGGCATCGCTTTGAGGTCTTTAAGGTAAACGTGTGGGTCATTGTTCAGGACCACCCCTGGGTTGAGGATGTTATCGGGATCGAGAAGTTTTTTCACTCGCCACATCAAATCGTAGAGCTCTTTGCCCCACTCGAGTTCGACGAAGGGAGCCATGTTGCGCCCTGTACCATGCTCTCCTTTGAGCGAACCATCATACTTGTTCACGATGAGTTTGACAACATCTTCCATGAGAGCAGCGTAGTGGGCTTTCTGCTTGTCGTTCGTGAAATCGGTGCAGATCACAAAATGCAGATTCCCAGCTTTGGCGTGCCCAAAAATAATTGAATCAGGAAACTCGTGTTTCTGGAAAAGCTGCTGCAAATCGAGTGCGCAGTCGGCGAGTTGTTCTGGTCTTACGCAGACGTCTTCAATAATGACTGCCGTACCCTGCTGTCGCATGGCTCCCACACTCGGAAATAGCCCCTTGCGCATCTTCCAAAAACGTTCTCGTTGTTCTGGAGATGTTGTAAATTCAACGGGTTTAAGGAGAGAATAGCGTCCGAGTATCTCATGTGCTTTTGCCATTCGTTCACGGAGGATTGCTTCATCATCCTCCTGAAACTCCACGAGTAATGCACCCATTTCCGGTGCCACATCAAAGCCGTAATCCATGTCTTGTTCTACGGAACGCATTGCTGCGCTATCCATGATTTCCAGCACGGCTGCGCCAGCATCTGCGAGGGGTTTGACGCTACGGTGCGCGTCGACAAAGTGAGCGAAGTAAACGAGGGCAGTTGCCTTGGCGGGATACTCGCGGACCGTATTATAAGTAATCTCAGAGATAAAACCAAGTGTTCCTTCGCTCCCGATAAGGAGGTGGGAAAGAATATCGACTGGCCTCTCAAAGTCAACAAACGCGTTGAGGCTGTATCCACATGTATTTTTGATAGAAAACTTAGTTTTTATCCTCTGTGAGAGTTCCGGCGACGACGTGATCTCTTTCCGCAAGGCAAGAAGCCCTTCATAAATCGTAGGGCGATCTTGTGCGAGGCGATCGTCGGCCTCAGGAAGTGCTGTATCCAGCCGAAACCCGTCAGCAAGGACGAATTTCATACTAGCCATTGTGTGGTAAGAGTTCTGCGCAACGTTACAGCACATTCCAGAGGCGTTGTTTGCTGCTATGCCTCCCACCATGCAGGCGTTGATAGATGCGGGATCTGGCCCAATTTTTCGGCGGTAGGGGAGAAGGATTTCGTTAACGCGTGCACCGATGACGCCTGGCTGGACAGCCACTTTCTCCCCGTTTTCGAGAACACGCACGCCTTTCCAGTGTGTGGCTACGTCTGCAAGGATACCATCTGTCACTGCCTGCCCCGACAGCGAAGTGCCGGCAGCTCTAAAAGTAACGTAAAGCCGCGTCTTTCGACAGTAATCAAGAAGAGCGACCACATCGTCCTCGTTGGAGGGAAGTACTACTACCCGCGGCACGAGTCGGTAGATGCTGGCATCTCCTGCTCGTGCTTCGAGTTCGATCCGTCGGTAGAGAACTTTATCCTTCCCTAAAATGGACTGGAGGTCGCAAACAATCTGCTCGTTTTCTTTGCTGCTAAGTTCTTCGCTCATGGTTATCCTTCCTGCCAGAAAAACGCTCCGGCTCGCATTTCATCAGGCGAACAGTCTGGTGCGCAGCCGAAAGGTCGCGCGTTGATTCCTTGTGCCGCCCTTGAGAGACGGACTATAACGTTGCAAAAGCCTCAGGGAAACGACACCTGCGCAAAGCTTCATCAAAAGAAATGAGTCCTTGCTCATACAGCGTTTTCAAGGACTTATCCATTGTAACCATGCCGAGCTCGGTGCTCATTTGCATAAGAGAATAGAGTTGCTCGGTTTTTGCGTTTCGAATGACATTCCGCACGCCTACTGTTGCGAGCAGGATTTCACATGCAACCACTCGACCACGGCCACCAGGGATTGGAACGAGTTGCTGCGCAATCACAGCCTGGAGTGTGCCAGCGAGCTGAATTCTTACCTGTTGCTGCTGATGTGGCGGGAAAACATCAACGATTCGATCTACCGTTTGAACTGCATCTGGCGTGTGCAGAGTCGCTAGCACGAGATGCCCGGTTTCTGCCGCGGTCAGTGCTGTGGAAATTGTCTCGAGATCGCGCATCTCACCGATGACCACGACGTCGGGATCCTGACGAAGGACGTGGCGCAAGGCATCAGGAAATGATTTTGTGTCGCTGGCAACCTCGCGTTGTTTTATGATCGATTTGCGATTGCGATGGATGTATTCGATGGGATCCTCGACGCAGATGATCATGCGATGCTGCTCGTTGTTGATCTGGTTGATCATCGCAGCGAGAGTTGTTGTTTTGCCGCTGCCGGTGGGGCCCGTGACGAGGACAAGTCCACTGTTACGTCGGGCGATTTCCTCAGTTATGGGAGGAAGACCGAGCTGGCGCAGGCTTCGTATTTCCTCGTGCACAACGCGAAAAGCAGCTTCGACTGCCCCCCGCTGTTTATGAACATTGACTCGGAATCTTCCAACTTTGTGAACGTCTATGCTTAAATCGAGCTCCCATTTTTCCTCGAAGACAGCTTTTTGAGTATCATTGAGAAGAGCATAGACCATCTGCTGTGTGTCAGTGGCGGTGAGTGGCGGCATATCGAGGACTTCAAGCTCCCCGTCGATGCGCAAAACAGGCGGCGCATTCTGCGTTATGTGAAGATCGCTTGCTTTCCGCTGGATTGCCTCAGCAAGGAGATCGAAAATTGTAATTGGCCGGTTGGTCATGGCATCATCTTCCCACACACTGGGACGTCCTACGCAAGGGTTATGAGGGGAAAAGAAAAAAGGACTCTACAACCTTCTCTCGGTTAAGAGTCCTCTCTCCGACCCAAAAACTAGGGACAGTATGTATTAATTCTCCGCCTCCGATGTGCTCCCGCCACCGCTGCGGCTGCCAAGCTGACGGTCGAAGTCGAGAATGGCGGACATGTCGTCACCCAGCATTTCGAGTGTGCGCACGATGTCTCTCACGGTTTTCTCTTCTTCAATCTGCTCCTTCAGAAACCAGCTCAATTCTGCGGCGGAAGAGAAAGATTTTTGCTCAAAGGCCAGTCCATAAAGCTTATCGATCGAAGCGGTAACATGCTCCTCATGCTTCAGCGCCAGCTGGAACACATCGAGAAGTGTCTTAGGATTCGCTTTCGGTGCCGGAATATCTTTGAGTTCCACGGGGGCAGCGCGGGAAATCAGATAGTCGACAAGGCGCATTGCATGCCCTTTTTCTTCTTCAGCTTGCTGGCGCATCCATTGAGCTGCTCCACGATAGTTGAGCTCTTCACATTTCAGCGCTAAGCCGAGGTAAAGGTAAGCTGACAGAAACTCCAAGTTTATCTGATCGTTAAGTTTTTGCTGTAGTTCTTTGGTAAGCATAAGCATTTTGACCCCTTTCTTTTTATTTGTACTTACCTGATAGATTGACGGTGTATCTGCCGTTTGTTCAAATGAAATCAGGTATTATGGACGCTTTTAGAGAGCTGCTGGATAGCCTCAAGAAATTCTTGTCCCAAAGCCTTTGCCTGCCAGGGACAGAGATTGGCATATCTTTGCATTTCCTCCATTGTTTGAGGAAGCTTCTGGACGAGTATTGCAAGCTGTGAGTTCGATAATAGAAGTTCTGGTGACAGTTGATGCTTATGAGCAATTGCGTCTCGCAGCCGCCGCAAAGCGTTCCAATCTATAGTCTTTGAGGTTTGGCAATGCGAACGTTTGTGGGGTTGTGGGGGTGGAAATTGCGATTCGTGCATGTGCCGACTTTTCTCGATTACATTGCAAAGTCGCGTGAAGCGTTGCCCAGTAATGTGCTTCGGGAGTTGGGGGATTGTTTCCATGTCAGCCGTGCTATCCGCCCAACACGCAAGCTCCAGCAGTTTCTCATTACGAAGGATTTTGAATGGAGGAATATCTGCCCGGCGTGCTTCCTCCTCGCGCCAATGCCAGAGTTCGTGCAGAATCGCTTGTGCTCGCGGGGTCGATAGTGTGTGCCAGCCCTTGATTTTCCACCGTCCCTCCCCGTTC